>Ga0209901_1000014_pt1 | contig 151263 bp, 132 predicted proteins | sample OrgsoiDNA_201058_FD_185806 | JGI IMG/M metagenome (GOLD analysis project Ga0209901, IMG submission 185806) | Permafrost soil microbial communities from the Arctic, to analyse light accelerated degradation of dissolved organic matter (DOM) -... | ecosystem: Environmental > Terrestrial > Soil >...
TTTCGGTGCGCCGCGAGACAGCAGCCTGGCGGTGTTGATCCAGCGTCTGTCGGTGTTTGATCTGGGTAGCCTGGAGAACAATTTGTTCGGCGACAGCAGCATCAAGGCCGTGCTTGAAGGCCTGGCCGACCTGCTGCAAAGCATCGGTGAAACCAGCGGGCAGGTGTCGGACCGACTGGCGCTGCGCCATTTTGCCCACGTCGATGATGTCAGCCAGCGTACGGTGTCCGTTTGATGAGTGCCCATTACCAGATTTTTCACGATACCCATTACAAGTACGACAGCCCCGTTTCGCTGGCGCAGCAACTCGCGCACCTGTGGCCCCGACACAGTGAATGGCAGCGCTGCACCGAACAGCAATTGGTGATCAACCCGACGCCCACCACGCGTCGCGACGAGCTGGATGTATTCGGCAACCCGCTGACCCGTCTGGCCTTCGAGCGGCCCCATGACGAATTGCAGGTCAACGCCCGGTTGCGCATCGAAGTGCTGGAGCGTCCGGCGCTGGACTTCTATCAGTCGCCTGCCTGGGAAATGACCCGCAGCGCGCTGACCTACAGCGCACAGCCCATGTCGGCGAATATCCTCGAAGCCTGCCGGTATCGTTTCGAATCGCCCTACGTGCACTTGAAGCAGACCTTCGTCGACTTCTCGGCGGCCTGCTTCCCGGCAGGTAGGCCGCTGTTGCTGTGCGTTCAGGCGTTGATGGAGAAGATCTTCAGCGAGTTCACTTTCGATGGCGAGGCGACACAAGTGGCCACGCCGCTGGTGGAGGTGCTGGAAACCCGTCGCGGTGTCTGCCAGGACTTCGCCCACCTGATGCTGGCCTGCCTGCGTTCACGTGGGCTGGCGGCGCGTTATGTCAGCGGTTACCTGCTGACCCAGCCACCACCCGGCCAGCCACGGCTGATCGGCGCTGACGCCTCCCATGCCTGGGTTTCGGTGTTTTGTCCGGTAGCGGGGTGGGTGGATTTCGATCCGACCAACAACGTGCAGCCTGAGCTGGAACACATCAGCCTGGCCTGGGGCCGTGACTTCTCGGATGTTTCGCCGCTGCGGGGGGTGATTCTGGGAGGGGGCAGTCATGACCCGGAGGTTCGGGTAACGGTGATGCCAGTCAGCGCCTGAGGCGCTGCCGAAGCCTGCCGATGCTGCGACAGACGCGGGCGGGGGCGTACGAGCTTCGACGATTGCCGAAGCCCTGCGGTGTCAGTTTGCCGGGGTGTTCTCTGGCGTGGCTTCAACTTCGTCGGCAGGCTCCTGGCCTTCAACGGTTTCGCCTTCGGTGTGGGTTTCGGCCAGTGCGGCATTCTTGCGCTGCAGCTTTTCCTCTTTCTTCTGCTCTTTTGCCAGATCTCTCTGACGTTTGGCGAAGGAATAGTTAGGTTTAGCCATGGGCGATCCTCTGTGTAATGCGGGAAATGCCGTCATTCTGCCTGAGAACAGAGGCTGGCACACGGCGTTGTGTGTCCAGCGGTCGATATACCGCACACAGCCAATACTTTTGCCGACATAACCTGGCGATCAACTATCGTCTGAGGTGCGCTCGGCTGCGGTCAGGGTGTAGCTGCCACTGGCGCCGCAAGCGTAGGCGGCGAGCAAACTGCGAAACAGGCTATTGAGGTGCATGATGAACTTCCCGTTGTGGTGACGGGCTAATCTTATGTCTGCACTGCTCGCCTGGCTGGTTGATTGTCTCGATGATCCCGATAGCCTGGACCTGCGGTGATTCGGCTCATTGGAAGCGGCGCGCCGATCAGGCAATATCTGACCGCTCGGACAAAAAGATACCTCACTGGAGATTCAACATGATTCGCAAACTTGTCGTGGCATCCCTTTTGACATTGGCCAGCGGTCAGCTTTTGGCAGCGGAATGCAGCGTGACGGTCGACTCGACTGACCAAATGACCTTTAACACCAAGGAAATTGCCATCGACAAGACCTGCAAGACCTTCACCGTCAACCTCACGCATTCCGGCAGCTTGCCCAAGAATGTCATGGGCCATAACTGGGTATTGAGCAAAGAGGCCGACGCGCAACCCATCGCAACGGACGGTCTTTCCGTAGGCATCGACAAGAACTACCTGAAAGACGGCGACGCCCGGATCATCGCGCACACCAAGATCATTGGCGCAGGCGAGACCGACTCGGTGTCTTTCGATGTGTCGAAGCTTGATCCCGCTGAGAAATACCAGTTCTTCTGCTCGTTCCCCGGCCACATCAGCATGATGAAAGGCACCGTTACGCTCAAGTAAGCGTCTGATGCAGCGCCATGGCCCGGCTATAGCACGGCTATGGTGCTGACTCCTCCATCCGGAAGTTCAAACGGATGGTCTTGCCCGCCAATTGTTCACGAATGACCGCGCCGCCCGGATGACGTGGCCTGAGGCGTTCGCCGCGTATTTTCCATTGCCTGTCGGCGGCATGGCAGGTCAGCAGTTGCTGGGCCTGTTCATTGGCGAGTTTTGACAGGGGATGCCAGCTACAGAGCGCTCGATACTCTTTCTCACCTGACGCCGGAAAATTCGAAACGTGTTTTACCTGCGCGTCCCGCACAGTGATCGCCCCCGTGATGCTACTGCTGTGATGTTTGTTGTCGGGTCCGTAGAAACCGTCGATGACCAGCTTGATATCGCTGATGCTCAGCATGCAGCCAGGCAGTTCATAGGCCAGGGGCACCTGGAAGCTAAAAGGTTGTGGGGCGTCGCCATGCACCGTATCCAGCTGCCGCTCCGGGTGCTGGTACGGGCAATTGCGTTGGCCGGGTGCCGGATCGTATTGCGCTGTGGCGTGCAGCACCGTGTGCGCGGGCATCTCGCCGCTCAGGGTGAAATAGGCCTCGCTTTGGCGGCCGCTGGCATTGCCGACCGATTGGCTGGCAGCCGTCGCAAACCAGCTGATGACGCCCAGGGTGCCTATGAGCGGAATGAACCAGGCACGCTGAGCGAGGGGGAGTTGTTTCAGGCTTGAAGCGGAGCGCAGGCCAAACACCTTATGAGTCCTTGAACGAAATATTCGGCAACAGTGCCGAGCGTCTCATCCAGCTTCAATGGGGTGCAGAAAATTCAGAACGGTCCTACGCCGTGCGGTTAAACGCCTTACTTCTGCTTCGAGTCCGTCATCTTGAAGATGCCCTGGGCGTTGCTGCTGTCGAAGTTGAGGTCGATTTTGTCGTCGGCGGGGTCAACCTTGCGCTGGATGAACTCGACAAACGAGCCCGGCACCTGATGCTCTTGCAGCGCGCCCTGGCTGTCGATCAGGCCGCGCGTGACGGTGCAGGCCTTGTAGGCGGTCTGCATGACCCTGCCTGAGGTGGACACCTCGATGCTGTCCTTCATGGGGCGCTCAAGGCGGTTCTGTTCGGCGACGACGGCTTCCAGATCGATCACACGGTCGGTCAGGTGATTGAAGCTGTTGCCTTCGGTCGCGATCCATGCCATTTCGGCGCTTTCGCTGAGCAATTGCTGATAGTCAGCCTGATGCACGACGCCATGCTGACGGCCAAAGGCTGCGTAGATTCCCGGCAGCAGGCGATAGGCCTCTTCGATGCTGCAATGGCGAGTCAGTTGCAGGCGCTTGAGGATGCTCAGTTGCTCGGCGTCCAGCGGGTCACGGCTGGAGGCGACCACGCGTGTCACCGCTTGCTGAAATGCTTGGCTAAAACGCCCCGGATGCAGCTCGGAAACGAAGAACTGGGCGATGTCTTCAGGCAGGTCCAGTTGACGATAGCCCCAGCCGGTCATGCCCAGCCTGGTCAGCGGGTAGGTGCGCACATCGGTGAAGCCCAGTGGCTCCAGCAGGCGGGCAAAGGCCTGGCGGCCCCGTGGCAGCTCGCCGTTCTCGACCCAGTCCACGGTGCGGATGGCGCCGTGGTCGAACACCACCTTGCGGCCCTTGGCTTGTTGTTCGTCTACGTACACCCGGCCTGCCGGAACGGCTTCGACGAGTTTGTGGAACAGGCACAGGTTCAGCGCTTCGGCCAGCCACACGCGGTGCAGCGCTGTTTCGCTCCAGGCAAAGGCCTGCAAGCCCTCGGGGACTTCGACATGATCCTTGAGCCAGTCCGCAGCAGGTTGACCGACAACGGAAGCGACGAGAGAGAAGAGGCCTGGAAACGAGGACATGGGCAGCGGCTCTGACAGGAAAGTTAGGCCGTTATCTAAGCCCTGATCAGAAGGCCGGGCAAGCGAAAAAAAACGGCGGGTTCATTCCGTTTTCTATTGGTTGGGGAGGATCTGGCAACCCCGAAACCCTGTGGGAGCGAGTTCATTCGCGAAGCGCCGGCACATTCAGCATAAGCGGAGCCTGGCACACCGCATCGCGAATGAATTCGCTCCCACAGAGTGTGATCGTCAGCAGGTTAATGTTCCGGCCATCAAGGCGCGTAAGGCTGTTCGCGCTTGTGCTGGGTCTTGGTGTAGGTGTCGACGATGATCTTGTACGCCTCTTCACGCACCGGCTGGCCGTGCAGGAAGGCGTCGATCTCGGCATAGGTCACGCCGTGGGAAGCTTCGTCCGGTTTGCCGGGCATCAGGTCTTCAAGGTCGGCAGTCGGGACTTTTTCCACCAGGGCTTCTGGCGCGCCAAAACTGCGGGCAATGGCCCGAACCTGGTTTTTTACCAGCCCGCTGAGCGGCGCCAGGTCGCAGGCGCCGTCGCCGAACTTGGTGAAGAAACCCATTACCGCTTCCGCCGCGTGGTCGGTGCCGATCACCAGCCCACCACGTGCTCCAGCGATGGTGTACTGCGCAACCATGCGCACCCGCGCCTTGGTATTGCCCATCACGAAGTCCACTGCGCTGGCGTGCTGACCTTCGAAAGCCTTGACCTGCGCCGCCAGTGCCTGCACCGACGGGCCAATGTTCACGGTATGGCGCTCGTCCGGGGCGATGAAGTCCACGGCTGCCTGGGCTTCATGTTCGTCATGCTGGATCTGATACGGCAGTCGCACGGCGATGAAGTTATAGGCGGTGTCGCCGGTGTCCTCGCGCAGCTCCTTGACCGCGCGCTGGGCCAGCAGGCCGGCAGTCAAGGAGTCAACGCCACCGCTGATACCCAGCACCAGGGTCTTGAGCCTGGCGTTCTTCAGGCTCTGCTTGATGAACTCGATACGGCGGGCGACCTCGGCTTCAAGCGCGTTCTGGTCGGCAAAAGGGGGTTGGACCTTGAGCTGTTCAGCGATCTGGAGCTGTACGGCTTGCATGATTCACTCCTGGGTAAGGGTAATGGACAACTAGTGGGAGGCTGGCGCTTCAGGCACCTTGAACACATGACGCAAGTAAGCGACGAAATTGGGGTCCTTGCACTGGGTCTTGCCCGGTTCATCGGAAATTTTTGCCACGGGCTGGCCGGCACAAGCGGTCATTTTCAGCACGATGCTCATCGGCTCCACCCCCGGAATGTCTGCCGTCAGGTTGGTTCCGATGCCGAAGCTGACATTGATCCGACCCCGCAAGGCCCGGAAAATCTCCACGGCCTTGGGCAAGCTGAGGCCGTCAGAGAACACCAGGGTCTTGCTCATCGGGTCGATGCCCAGTTTCTGGTAATGCGTGATGCATTTTTCGGCCCACTGCACCGGATCACCGGAATCATGGCGCAGGCCGTCGAAGAGTTTGGCAAAGAACAGATCGAAATCGTTGAGGAAGGCATCGGTGGTGATGCAATCGGTCAGGGCGATACCCAGCAGACCCCGGTATTCACGGACCCAGCAGTCGAGCGCGGCAATCTGGCTGTCGATCAGCCTTGGGCCGAGTTGCTGGTGGGCCATGATCCATTCGTGGGCCATGGTGCCCAGCGGCTTGAGGTCGAACTTGCGCGCCAGGTGCACGTTACTGGTGCCGACGAACTGGCCCGGGAAGTCGCGCTTGAGTACGCCGACCACTTCTTCCTGCACGCGGTAGGAAAAGCGTCGACGGGTGCCGAAGTCGGCCACTTTCAGTTCCGCCAGCTCATCGGGGGTGGCGTTCTTGTTCAGCCAGTCGAACTTGCGATAGAGCTGGTCACGGGCGGCGCTGAGCAGGATCTGCGGATGGCGATGACGGTTGCGCACTTCACTGACGATGGCCAGCAAGGGCACTTCGAACAGGATCACATGCAGCCACGGGCCGCGCAGGCGGATGCACAACTGGTCGTCTTCGATGCTGGTCTGCACGTAACGCATGTTGAAGCGGAACAGTCCCAGAAAGCGCAGGAAATCGGGCTTCATGAAGGTGATGCGCTCAAGGAATCCCAACTGTTCGACGCTCAATGACAGTTCGCACAGCAGCTCGATCTGGTGGCGGATTTCAGTCAGGTAGGGGCGCAGATCTTCGCCGTTGCGGCAGCGGAACTCCCATTCGACTTCGACGTTGGGGTAGTTGTGCAGCACCGCTTGCATCATCGTGAGCTTGTACAGATCGGTATCGAGCAGGGTTTGCACGACGTGATCGGAGAAGGCGCTCTCGCTCATGTTGTTCAGGTCTCCAGAGCAGCCGGTGTAATGGGGCTCGCCACGCTCGTTGGGTAGTGCAGGGCAGATCGAGCGTGTGCGGCCTGCTGGGGTCGCATTGTCGCGCTTAACTTGCCGGGTTATCCAACTGTTCCAGCATCCATTTCACAAAATCCCGAATTTTCGGCACTTCGGCCGCGTGTTCAGGATAGGCCAGATAATAGGCGTCGCTGCTGGGCAAGGCGTGTTGCCAGGGGATGATCAGCTTGCCATCAGCCAGTTCTTCTTCCACCAGAAAGCGTGGCAGCAACGCCACGCCGCAGCCCACCTGGGCCGCGCGGATGCACATGTAGAAGGTCTCGAAGCGCGGCCCGTGGTAGCTGTGTTCGGTGTGATAACCCTGGCTGTCGAACCAGTCATGCCAGGCCTGGGGGCGTGCTGCACTTTGCAGCAGAACCAGGTCGGTCAGTTGGGTCGGGTCGCAGAACGGCTCGTCAGGCAGGCTGGCAGGCGCGCAGACCGGGATCAGCTCTTCGCTGAACAGCTTCAGGCATTCGGCACCGGGGCGTGCGCCCTGACCGAAGTAGAACGCCAGGTCGCAGCGGCTCTGCGCCAGGTCGTCGGCCTCCTGCTCGTTGACCAGGTCAAGATGGATATGCGGATGCCGCAGGCGCCAGCCCTTGAGCCTGGGCACCAGCCAGCGCGCACCGAAGGTCGAGGGTGTGGACACCCGCAGCACCTCGGTTTCGCCGCCGTAGGAGCGCAGGTAATGGGTGGACATCTCCATCTGGCTCAGGATCTTGCGCACCTCGCCCAGGTACAGCGCGCCCGCAGGTGTGAGTTGCAAACGACGGCGCACCCGACGAAACAGCAGGTGCTGCACCAGCTCTTCCAGCTGCGCGACCTGCTTGCTCACGGCGCTTTGCGTCAGGTTCAGCTCTTCGGCGGCGCGAGTGAAACTCAGGTGCCGGGTCACGGCTTCAAAACATTGCAGCGCGGTGATCGAGGGCAGGTGACGTCGGTTGAGCATGGTCGGGCCTTTTCTTGTTTCTTTGTGGCGTGATCGCAGAAGAGCTGCTTGGCATGAATAAACGGAATGATATCTCGCTTAATGGTCGTTTGTGACAGTGCTTGAGGCCAGCTATTACTAGACGCTGACGAATCATCAGAACTTCAGCATTCCGCTTCCCGTCTCAACAGTCCCATCTCAACACTCCCAAGGAGCATCCATGCTTACTGACTTGCTTACCCGTCTCGGTGTCGACCCTGCGCTGTACCAGAAGGGCGACAAACCTGTTCATACGCCGGTAGACGGCAGCCGCATCGGTGCCGTGACCTGGGAAGGCGGCGCCGAAGTCGAGCAGCAGGTCAGCCGTGCCGAGCGCGCATTCGAAGCCTGGCGCAAGGTGCCGGCGCCACGCCGTGGTGAACTGATGCGCCTGTTCGGTGAAGCCCTGCGCAAGCACAAGGCTGATCTCGGTGAGCTGGTCTCCTGGGAAGCGGGCAAGATCACCCAGGAAGGCCTGGGCGAAGTGCAGGAAATGATCGACATCTGCGACTTCGCGGTCGGCCTGTCGCGCCAGTTGTACGGCTTGACCATCGCGTCGGAGCGTCCAGGCCACCACATGCGTGAAACCTGGCATCCGCTGGGCGTGGTGGGCGTGATCAGTGCGTTCAACTTCCCTGTGGCCGTCTGGTCGTGGAACACCGCGCTGGCGCTGGTCTGCGGTAACTCGGTGATCTGGAAACCGTCGGAAAAGACTCCGCTGACCGGCCTTGCCTGCCAGGCACTGTTCGACAAAGTGGCGAAGGATTTCCCGGACGCACCGCCTTATCTGGCCCAAGTGATCATTGGTGGCCGTGATGCGGGCGAAGCGCTGGTCGATGACCCGCGTGTCGCGCTGATCAGTGCCACCGGCAGCACCCGCATGGGCCGCGAAGTGGCGCCGAAAGTCGCCGCTCGCTTTGCCCGCAGCATTCTGGAGCTGGGTGGCAACAACGCCATGATCCTGAGCCCGAGCGCCGATCTGGACCTGGCCGTGCGCGCGATTCTGTTTAGCGCCGTCGGGACTGCCGGTCAGCGTTGCACCAGCCTGCGCCGCCTGATCGCCCATGAATCGGTCAAGGCCGAGATCGTCTCGCGCCTGAAAACCGCGTACGCCAAGATCCGTATCGGTCACCCGCTGGAAGGCAACCTGATCGGCCCGCTGATCGACAAACACAGCTACGAAAACATGCAGGACGCACTGGAGCAGGCCCTGAGCGAAGGCGGTCGGGTGTTCGGCGGCAAGCGTCAGCTCGAAGAGCAGTTCCCGAATGCGTACTACGTGTCGCCCGCCATCGTTGAAATGCCGGAGCAGAGCGATGTGGTCTGCACCGAAACCTTCGCGCCGATTCTGTATGTCGTGGGCTATGAAGACTTCAACGAAGCGCTGCGCCTGAACAATGCGGTGCCACAAGGACTGTCGTCGTGCATATTCACCACTGATGTGCGTGAAGCCGAGCAGTTCATGTCGGCATTGGGCAGCGACTGCGGTATCGCCAACGTCAACATCGGGCCGAGCGGCGCTGAAATCGGCGGCGCGTTCGGCGGCGAAAAAGAAACCGGCGGCGGTCGTGAATCGGGTTCGGATGCATGGCGCGGCTACATGCGTCGCCAGACCGCGACGGTCAACTACTCGCTGGAGCTGCCGTTGGCCCAAGGTATTACGTTTGACTGAGTGAGAACGCGTCGGCCGCTCCTGCAAAGGGTGAATGAATCACTGTTGGAGCGAGGCTTGCCCGCGAAGAGGTCGGTACAGCCAGCGAGAATCTGCAAACCTGCACCATCGCATTCGCGGGCAAGCCTCGCTCCAACAGGTTCGCCGATACAGGCACTGGAAATTTATCGTTCCCGAGGGGTTGCGATGTCGCTACGTGAAGAGTGTCTGTGGGAAACGCTGACGCCGCAACGGCCCGAAGCGCCAGCGTTGAAGGGGGAATTGAGCGTTGATGTTTGTGTCATCGGCGCAGGCATTACCGGGCTTTCGGCAGCGATTCACCTGCTTGAGCAGGGTAAGCGAGTCGCGGTGGTCGAAGCCCATCGCACCGGCAATGGCGGGTCGGGGCGCAATGTCGGGTTGGTCAACGCCGGGTTGTGGATTCCACCCGACGAGATCGAGGCCGGTTTCGGTGAAGCGGTGGGCAGCCAGTTGAACCGCATGCTCGGCGCGGCACCTGCGCTGGTGTTCAGCCTGATCGACAAATACAACATCGATTGCCAGTTGCGCCGCGAAGGCACGCTGCACATGGCCCACAACGCCCGTGGCGAAGCTGACCTGCGCAGCCGTGAGCAACAGTGGAAACGCCGTGGCGCACCCGTGGAACTGTTGACGGGCAAAGCCTGCCAGGAAGCCACCGGCACGCAGAAAATCACCTCGGCGCTGCTCGACCGTCGCGCCGGGACGATCAACCCCATGGCTTACACCAGCGGTCTGGCCGCAGCAGTGGCAAGGCTCGGCGGTCAATTGTTCGATCATTCGCCCGTGGCCCGCCTTGAACGTCAGGGTGATCGCTGGTGCGTGATAACCGATCAGGGCTCGGTACTGGCGGAAAAAGTGGTCATTGCCTCCAACGCTTACACCGAAGGCCAGTGGACCGAACTGCGCCGCAGTTTTTTCCCCGGCTACTACTACCAGGTTGCCTCCGACCCCCTGACCGAAGAGGCTGCCGCGCAAATCCTGCCCTTTGGTCAAGGGTCCTGGGATACGCGTCAGGTGCTGAGCAGCATTCGCCGCGACGCCGACGGTCGCTTGTTGCTGGGCAGCCTGGGCAACGGCAATCAGAAGCCCGGCTGGTTTCTCAAGGCCTGGGCCGACCGGGTGCAGCAGCATTACTTCCCGTATCTGAAAAAGGTGGAGTGGGCATACACCTGGACCGGGTGCATTGCCTTCACGCCCGATCATCTGTTGCGCATGTTTGAACCTGCCCCAGGATTGGTCGCGGTGACTGGTTTCAATGGTCGCGGCAATACCACCGGGACCGTGGTGGGCAAGGCTTTCGCTGATTATCTGTGCAGCGGCGACGCCAGTGTGTTGCCGATCCCGTTTACGCCCATGCAGCCGCTGGGTGGCGTTGCCTTGCGCAGTGCCTTTTATGAAGCAGGTTTTTCGCTTTACCACGCCGGGCAGTGTCTGCGAATCGTGATTTAACAAGAAATTACGTACGACACCCGGCGATTTTGTCCTGATCCACTACCCTCAAATGGTGCGTCACGTAGCGAGTCCGCACTTGCGGTGTGCACTTCGGTGACGCGCGCTGTAACAGATGGGTTGCACGTAACTGCTTGGGTCGGTTGCGCGTTTTGTTCGATCGGGTTGCTCTTATTAACGGCGGGGTTGCACCTGCTGCGGTTTAGACGGTTGCACGCCCAATGAAAAAGGGCTCGAAACGGTCGAATAACAACAAAACAACGACTTTTTTCAGAATAAAAAACCGATGGCACGCCACTTGCTCAGAGCAATCTCTGTAGTCGCAGTGCTAATCAAAAAAACCTCAGGAGCACAAACTCATGTCGCAGACGTTTTACAGGAAAGGTTTTCTGGCACTCGCAGTTGCTACTGCACTGGGCGTGTCTTCGTTTGTTAACGCGGCTGATATCAAAATTGGCGTAGCCGGTCCGATGACCGGCGCCAACGCTGCGTTCGGCAAGCAGTACATGACAGGGGCACAAGCGGCAGCGGATGCCATCAATGCGGCTGGTGGGGTTAACGGCGGCAAGATCATCCTGGTTCAGGCCGATGATGCTTGCGAGCCTAAACAGGCCGTGGCGGTTGCCAACAAGCTGGTGGACCAGGACAAGGTTGCCGGTGTTGTCGGTCACTTCTGTTCGTCTTCCACCATCCCGGCTTCTGAGGTTTATGGCGATGCCGGTGTGATCGCGATCACCCCTGGCTCCACCAACCCGCAAGTCACTGAGCGCGGCCTCAGCGCGATGTTCCGTATGTGCGGTCGTGACGACCAGCAGGGCATCGTGGCGGGCGACTACATCGTTGATGTGCTCAAAGGCAAGAAAGTTGCGGTCATCAACGACAAGGACACCTATGGCAAGGGCCTGGCGGATGCAACCGCTGCACAGCTGACCAAACGTGGCGACAAGCCTGTGCTGGAAGAAGGCCTGACCCGTGGCGAGAAAGACTTCAGCGCCCTGGTGACCAAGATCCGTGGCGCCGGTGCCGACGTGGTCTACTTCGGTGGCCTGCACCCGGAAGCCGGTCCGCTGGTTCGTCAACTGCGTGAACAAGGCCTCAAGGACGTCAAGTTCATGTCCGATGACGGTGTCGTGACCGATGAACTGGTGACCACCGCTGGCGGCGCTCAATACGTCGATGGCGTGTACATGACCTTCGGTGCCGACCCGCGCCTGCTGCCAGACAGCAAGGCCGTGGTGGATCAGTTCCGCAAGTCCGGCTATGAGCCTGAAGGCTACACCCTCTACGCCTACGCCTCGATCCAGGCCCTGGCTGCCGGCTTCAACGGCGCCAAGTCCAACAAAGGCGAAGACGCTGCCAAATGGCTGAAGTCGCACCCGGTGAAAACCGTCATGGGCGAGAAGAACTGGGACTCCAAAGGTGACCTGAAAGTCTCCGACTACGTGGTTTACCAGTGGGATGCCAACGGCAAGTACCACCAGCTCGAAAAACAGAAGTGAGTTGAACGCATAGCCGGGCCTGCTGTTTGAGACGTGAGTCGAAAGACACAGGCCCGTCTTGGTAATGGGCTCCTGCAGCCCGGATTTCCTTCTGGAGCCACATGTTTGCGGCTCGACACGCCTCACGAGGGTGTCTCGCAGTCGCTTCAGGGTGGCCTCTCAAGTTCGAGAGAGTGCGTGATGGACGGTATTTTCCTGCAGCAAATGATCAACGGCCTGACCTTAGGGTCGGTCTACGGCCTGATCGCCATCGGCTACACGATGGTCTACGGCATCATCGGCATGATCAACTTCGCCCACGGCGACGTGTACATGATCTCGGCCTACCTCGCGGCCATTGGCCTGGCTGTACTGTCTTTCTTCGGCATCGAGTCCTTTCCCTTCCTGATTCTCGGCACCCTGGCGTTCACCATCGTGGTGACGGGTGTGTATGGCTTCGTCATCGAGCGGGTGGCGTATAAACCGCTGCGCAACTCGACACGACTGGCACCGCTGATCAGCGCCATCGGCATCTCACTGATCCTGCAGAACTACGCGCAGATCAGCCAGGGCGCACGGCAGCAGGGTGTCCCGACGCTGCTTGAAGGGGCGTGGCGCTTCGATATCGGTACTGGCTTCGTCCAGATCACCTACACCAAGATCTTCATCCTGATTGCCGCGTTCATCGGCATGGCGGTACTCACCTACATCATCAAGTACACCAAGCTGGGCCGGATGTGCCGCGCGACCCAACAGGACCGCAAGATGGCATCGATCCTGGGTATCAATACCGACCGGGTGATTTCCTACGTGTTCATCATCGGTGCCGCCATGGCTGCATTGGCGGGCACATTGATCACCATGAATTACGGCACCTTCGACTTCTACGCTGGCTTCATCATCGGCATCAAGGCCTTCACGGCAGCGGTACTGGGGGGCATTGGCTCGTTGCCGGGCGCAATGCTGGGCGGGTTGATCCTGGGGGTTGCCGAGTCGCAATTCTCTGGCCTGATCAACTCCGATTACAAAGACGTGTTCAGTTTCGGCCTGTTGGTCCTGATCCTGATTTTCCGTCCCCAAGGCCTGCTGGGTCGCCCACTCGTGGCGAAGGTATAAACGTATGTCCGCACCTAATACTGCTCCAACTGCCAAACCCATCGACCTCAAACGCAGCCTGATCGACGCCGTGGTCGCCGGTCTGCTGGCGCTCATCGTGTTCGGCCCCATCGTCGGTATCGTGCTCGACGGCTACAGCTTCAACCTGCAACCGACCCGCGTGGCGTGGCTGGTGGCGGCGGTCATGCTGGGGCGTTTGTTGATCAGCCTGTTCCTGCAAACGCCGAAAGGCCTTGCCGTTTCCCAAAGTTTTGAAAGCACCAGCTCCGGGGTGCACGTGCTGTCGCCGGATTACAAATCGCGGCTGTACTGGATCATCCCGTTGCTGATCGTGATTGCCATCGTGTTCCCGATCTTCGCCAACAAATACATGCTGACCGTGGTCATCCTCGGCCTGATCTATGTATTGCTGGGCCTGGGCCTGAATATCGTGGTCGGCCTGGCGGGCCTGCTCGACCTGGGTTACGTGGCGTTCTACGCCATCGGTGCCTACGGCCTGGCGCTGGGTTATCAATACCTGGGCCTGGGTTTCTGGTCGGCGTTGCCGCTGGCGGCGATTGCTGCGGCGCTGGCCGGGTGCATCCTGGGTTTCCCCGTGCTGCGAATGCACGGCGACTACCTGGCGATCGTGACCCTGGGCTTCGGTGAAATCATTCGTCTGGTGCTGACCAACTGGGTGTCGTTCACCGGTGGCCCCAACGGTGTGCCGGTGCCGTCGCCGACCTTCTTCGGCCTGGAGTTCGGGCGCCGAGCCAAAGACGGCGGGATCCCCATCCACGAGTTCTTCGGTTTCGATTACAACCCGGACCTCAAGTACCTGTTCATCTACACCGTGCTGTTCCTGGTGGTGCTGGCCGTGCTGTACATCAAGCACCGCTTGACCCGCATGCCCATCGGTCGCGCCTGGGAAGCCCTGCGGGAAGACGAGATCGCCTGCCGCTCCATGGGCCTGAACCACGTACTGGTCAAGCTTTCGGCGTTCACCATCGGTGCCTCCACAGCCGGTCTGGCCGGGGTGTTCTTTGCCAGCTACCAGGGCTTCGTCAATCCGACCTCGTTCACCTTCTTCGAATCGGCGCTGATCCTGGCCATCGTGGTACTTGGCGGGATGGGCTCCACCATCGGTGTGGTCATCGCAGCCTTTGTGCTGACGGTAGCCCCTGAACTGTTGCGTAGTTTTGCTGAGTACCGCGTGCTGCTGTTCGGCATCCTGATGGTCTTGATGATGATCTGGCGCCCACGTGGCCTGATTCGCATCAGCCGTACAGGCGTGAAACCACGCAAAGGCGTGCTGATCACCGAGAGGGCTGCGCCATGAGCGAAGAAATCGTTCTGTCGGTCGAGCATCTGATGATGCACTTCGGTGGCATCAAGGCGCTCAGCGACGTCAGCCTCAAGGTTCGTCGCAACTCGATCTTTGCCCTGATCGGCCCCAACGGCGCAGGCAAGACCACGGTTTTCAACTGCCTGACCGGCTTTTACAAGGCCACGGGCGGCAAGATCGAACTCAACGTGCGCGGCAGCCGAACCAACGTCATCAAGCTGCTGGGCGAGTCGTTTCAGGTCACCGACTTCGTGTCGCCGAAAAACTTCGCCAGCCGCCTGTACTACAAAATGTTCGGCGGTACCCACCTGGTGAACCGCGCAGGGCTGGCCCGGACTTTCCAGAACATCCGCCTGTTCAAGGAAATGTCGGTTATCGAAAACCTGCTGGTGGCCCAGCACATGTGGGTCAACCGCAACATGCTGGCGGGGATCCTCAACACCAAGGGCTACCGCAAGGCCGAAGACGACGCCATGAGCACCGCCTTCTACTGGCTGGAAGTGGTGGACTTGGTGGACTGCGCCAACCGCCTGGCGGGCGAGCTTTCCTACGGCCAGCAACGCCGCCTGGAAATTGCCCGGGCCATGTGCACCCGTCCTCAGGTGATCTGCCTGGACGAACCGGCAGCAGGCCTCAACCCCCAGGAAACCGAAGCCCTGAGCGGCATGATCCGTTTGCTGCGCGACGAACACGACATGACCATCGTGCTGATCGAGCACGACATGGGCATGGTCATGGGGATTTCCGACGATATCGTGGTCCTGGACCACGGCAACGTGATTGCCGCCGGTGGGCCTGAGCAGATCCGCAACGATCCGAAGGTGATCGCCGCGTACCTGGGCGCTGATGAAGAGGAATTGGTATGAGCGGACCGATCCTCGAACTGAAAGAGATCGATGTGTTTTACGGGCCGATCCAGGCCCTGAAGAAAGTCTCGCTGCACATCAATGAAGGCGAAACCGTGAGCCTGATCGGCTCCAACGGTGCAGGCAAGTCGACCCTGCTGATGTCGATCTTCGGCCAGCCTCGCGTCAGCCGCGGACAGATTCTGTATCAGGGCATCAACATCACCCAGAAGTCGTCCCACTACATCGCCTCCAACGGCATTGCGCAGTCGCCGGAAGGGCGGCGGGTGTTCCCCGACATGTCCGTCGAGGAAAACCTGATGATGGGTACCATCCCCATCGGCGACAAATACTCGGCCGAAGACATGCAGCGCATGTTCGAGCTGTTTCCACGCCTCAAGGAGCGCCGTAACCAGCGGGCCATGACCATGTCCGGTGGCGAACAGCAAATGCTCGCCATCGCCCGGGCCTTGATGAGCCGACCCAAATTGTTGCTGCTCGACGAGCCGAGCCTCGGCCTGGCGCCGATCATCGTCAAACAGATCTTCGCCACCCTCAGGGAACTGGCGAGCACCGGCATGACCATTTTCCTGGTGGAGCAGAACGCCAACCACGCGCTGCGCCTCTCTGATCGTGCCTATGTGATGGTCAACGGCGAAATCCGCTTGAGTGGCACCGGCAAGGAATTGCTGGTCAACGAGGAGGTTCGCAACGCTTATCTGGGCGGGCACTGATTGCCTGCTGAAAAGCCACTTGTACACAGCGCGCCCCGGGTGATTTCACTCGGGGCGTTGCTTTTTCCAAATTGTGGAAAACAATTTTGCCAAGCTACCAAAGCGCGACATAAAGCCGCTGCAAACAGTTGTTTTGTCACGGTTTTGACTTGTTCAGGATTACTGTGGAGGTGGCTGTGAATAACATGGGAGTACTTGCCTGAAGCCCTTTGAATCCGTGGCTTGTAGAGCGCTGTATGTTTTTTGATCAGGTATTTTCAGGTTGACTTTGGGGCTGTTTGTCAACGGTAATGAACCTGTTCGTTCATACAGTTATTTTATGCGGGTTGCCTGTGGATAAGTCTGTGGGCAAGCATTGGAAAGACCCCGCAAAGCGCCAGAAGGACTGGCTTCTGGCCTTCATTGGGCGGTTGCCTGCTATAAGGCTGCTGCATGAGCCGATCTGCCGGTCAAGCAAAAAACCTGAATAATTTGCCTGCAGGCCCCGAATTGCGTGAGTTGTGGGCAGTTGCACTTGCCCCCGGATACTGTGGGCCTGACTGTGGATAAGGTGGGCAAAACTGTCGCCAGCCCAGGCGGGCCGTGGCTTTGCGCGAGTTGTATGTTTTTTGTACAGTGACAGCTGTTCGCCGGCCTGTTTTTGTCCACATGCTTGCCTTGGCTCTGCCTGCGCGGGCATTCTGCTGGCCTTTCTTTTTTGTCCCTGTTTCCCATCAACAAGCGGCTGCGTTGCCCTTCGCGCCACGTCAGGAGAACGATATGACTTCCACCGTATTCATTACCGGCGCTACATCCGGGTTTGGCGAAGCCTGCGCTCGTCGTTTTGCCGAGGCTGGCTGGTCGCTGGTACTCACAGGCCGCCGTGAAGAGCGCCTGAATGCCCTGTGCGCCGAGCTGTCGAAGAAGGTCAAGGTCCATGGCCTGGTGCTGGACGTGCGCGACCGTGCGGCCATGGAAGCCGCCATCGCCGGTCTGCCTGCAGAGTTCGCAACGATTCGCGGCCTGATCAATAACGCCGGTCTGGCGCTGGGGATCGATCCTGCGCCCAAGTGCGACCTGGACGACTGGGACACCATGATCGACACCAACGTCAAAGGCCTGGTCTACGCGACTCGCCTGTTGCTGCCGCGCCTGATCGCCCATGGCCGAGGCGCCAGCATCGTCAACCTGGGTTCGGTGGCGGGTAACTATCCGTATCCGGGCGGCAACGTGTATGGCGGCACCAAGGCGTTCGTCAAACAGTTCTCCCTGAACCTGCGTTGCGACCTGATCGGCACGGGCGTGCGCGTCACCAACATCGAGCCGGGCCTGTGCGAAAGCGAGTTCTCGCTGGTGCGCTTCGGTGGTGACCAGGCCAAGTACGACGCGACCTACGCCGGTGCCGAGCCAATCCAGCCGCAGGACATCGCCGACACTATCTTCTGGGTGCTCAACACCCCGGCCCACGTCAACATCAACAGCCTGGAACTGATGCCTGTCAGCCAGACTTCAGCCGGGTTTGCGATCGACCGTACTCGGGGTTAATGCAAAGCCTGTGGGAGCGAATTGATTCGCGAAGCTGACTTTCAGCCACAGCAGATGTTGAATGTGCTGGCCTCTCGCGAATGAATTCGCTCTCACAGGATCACTGCAATCCCTGTGGGAGCGACCGCGGTGGGGATTCACCTTGCCCGCAAAGGCGGTGTATCAGCCCCCGAAATACTCTGCCAACCCGATATAGCAGGTGGCGAGGTGGTAAGGCGTAGTGGACGGCATGTCGCTGCGGCTGACCACGCCCTGATCGTTCAGGCATTCATTCCAGCCGCCTGGGTGAAGGAACTGTTTTTGCAATGCCAGCAATTGGCGTCCGACGCTCGCTTGCGCATCAGGGCGTAACGCCAGCGCCCGCAGGTACTCGGCCTGGGCCCAGATTCGCTGGGTGCCGTCGCGTACGCTGCCGTCCACATTCAGCATGGCCTTCACCGCGCCGCTCTGTTTATCCACACCTTGCAATTCGGCACGGGCGAAAGCGCCGGTCAGGGATTGATGCAAGGCGCTGCCCCGCAACTGTGCCGAAGACTCCAGCAAGAAGAACCACTCGAACTGATGGCCTGGCTCGAACCAGTTATCCACAGCGCCGACGGGTTTTTCCAGCAGCACGCCATGCTCCGGGTCGATGAAGTGTTGCTGCATGGCTGCTACCAGATCATCCAGCGCGGTTTGCGTGGCAGCGTCTTCACGCACCGACAGGGTGGCGAGAAAGGCTTCGGCCAGGTGCATCAACGGGTTCTGCAATGGACCGCTGCCGAGTGCCGACCAGTCCTCGTCCAGGCTGGCTTCGTAAAGCCCGTCGCCATTGGCGAAACGTTCCGCCACCACGTTCAACGCGGCATTGAGCACCGACTCCACCAGCGGCTCGCGGACTTTGGCCCAGTAATGGGCGCAGGCGAAGATGATGAAGGCGTGGGTGTACAGATCCTTGCGGCGATCCAGCGGGGCACCCTGCGGGTCGATGCTGTAGAACCAGCCGCCGTGTTCTGCATCGTGAAAATGCCGTTGCAACGAGCGAAACAGGGCCGCGGCGTGGCTTGCCGCCTCAGGTGTCGAGGGCTGGCCGATCAGGCTGGAGAACAGAAACAGCTGCCGTGCACAGGCCATGGCCCGATAACGTTGGGGCGGCAGGGGCTGGCGCTGGGCGTCGACCGCTTCATAGGGCAGCGCCAGTTCTGCATTCCAGCCCGGACCTTGCCAGAGCGGCACGATCACCTGCACAAAATGCTGCTGCAGGGCTGAGAACAGGGTGGTCAGTTCAGACTGGGAGGCAGAGCTGGAAACATCGGGCATCGGCTGGCGTCACGGCAAGGGGCGTTTGCGCGACATGGTAGCAGTCAGGGGGTTGGCGCCCAAATACAGAATTCCCGCAGGCACGCTGCGGGAGTCGTGAGGTCGCCTGAGCCGGGAATTACGCCGCTTCGATCAGCAGGCCCTGGCGTTCGATGAAGGCGATGATCTGTTCCAGACCGGTGCCGGTTTTCTGGTTACTGAAGACGAACGGCTTTTCGCCGCGCATCTTTTTCGTGTCGCGGTCCATCATTTCCAGGGATGCACCCACCAGCGGCGCGAGGTCGATCTTGTTGATGACCAGCAAGTCAGACTTGCAGATGCCCGGCCCGCCCTTGCGCGGCAGCTTGTCGCCGGCCGACACGTCGATCACGTAGATGGTCAGGTCCGACAGTTCAGGGCTGAAGGTGGCGGACAGGTTGTCGCCGCCGGACTCGACAATGATCAGGTCCAGACCCGGAAAGCGACGGTTCAACTGGTCCACGGCTTCCAGGTTGATCGACGCGTCTTCGCGAATGGCGGTGTGCGGGCAGCCACCGGTTTCGACGCCGATGATGCGTTCCGGCGCCAGGGCTTCATTGCGCACCAGAAAGTCGGCGTCTTCGCGGGTGTAGATATCGTTGGTGACCACCGCCAGGTTGTAACGCTCGCGCAAAGCCAGGCACAACGCCAGGGTCAGGGCTGTCTTGCCCGATCCGACAGGACCACCGATACCGACGCGCAGGGGTTGGGTGTTCATTGAGTTCTCCGTTGAGCTTTTGTTCATCGACAGTTCATGGGCAATCAGGACCGAAACAACCGGCTGTATTGGCGTTCATGGGCCATGCTGGCCAGTGACAGGCCAAACGCGGCGCTGCCGAAATGTTGGGGGTCGAGGGCCGTTGCCTGTTGTTGGGCTTGCTGCAACAAGGGCAGCAGCTCACTGGTCAGCCGTTGCGCAGCCTGCTGGCCCAGCGGCAAAGTCTTCATCAGCACCGCCAGCTGGTTTTCCAGCCAGCTCCACAGCCAGGCCGCCAGGGCATCCTGCGGGCTGATCTGCCAGGCGCGTGCCGCCAGCGCCCAGCCCAGGGCCAGATGCGGTTCAGTGATGTTTGCGAGAAACTCCCGTGCTGCTGGGTCCAGTTCAGGCAGGCCGTTAAGCAGCTGCTGCAGGGAATAGCCCATTTGCCGGCTTTCCAGGTGCAGCTCGCGGGTCTCGCGGCTGGCGCGGTGTTCGGTGCTCAGTTGCAACAGCCGTGGCCAGTCGCCTTCGGCCGCTGCCGTGCAATGGGCCAGTAGCAGGGGCGCTTCAAAGCGCGCCAGGTTGAGCAGCAGTTGGTCACCGATCCAGCGCCCGGCGGTGGCCGGGTCCACGACGATGGACTGCTCGACCGCCATTTCCAGGCCCTGGGAGTAGCTGTAGCCACCAATCGGCAGCTGCGGGCTGGCCAGACGCAAGAGCGCCCAGGCGCTGTTCACGTACGCACGCCGAATTGGTGCAAGCGAGGTGGGTAGTTGAAATCTTCCTCACCGGCCCGGGAGTGGTGGTGACCGCCGCCATAAGCGCCGTGTTCGGGCTGGAAGGGGGCTTCGATGGATTCGGTAGTCGCGCCCAGTTGATCAAGCATGGCCTTGAGCACGTAGTCATCCAGCAGGCGCAACCAGCCATCGCCCACTTGCAGTGCGACGTGACGGTTACCCAGGTGATACGCCGCGCGCGTCAGCTCGAAGGTGCTGCTGCAGGTGACATGCATCAGTTGCTCGGGGCGGGCGCAGACGCGAACGATGCGCCCGTCTTCAGCCTGCAGGAACTCGCCATCGCGCAGCGGCGACTGGCCACGTTCCAGGAACAAACCTACGTCTTCGTTTTCGGCACTGAAGCAGCGCAAGCGGCTTTTGCTGCGCGCCTCGAAATTCAGGTGCAGCTCGGCAGCCCATTCGGCTTGAGGTTCGATTCTTCGATGAATCACCAGCATCAGAAGGCATCCGGATAATTGCGATGGGTTTGGCAGAGCAAGTGGCTTGCCAACAGGCGGCAGGTAGGAAATTGCCTACAGAATTGTAGGGCGTGCGTAATGGCGGAGCGAGAGGGGGCATCAAAAAAAAGCGCAGGTCTTGGGTGTGCACTTTGTTGGGGCGAAAATGATTGTGGTTGAGGGAGATATCTAAGTGCGACGCCACTTTGTGGGAGCGAATTCATTCGCGATGTGGTGCGTCAGCCACCAGGGATGTTGGATGTGATGGCCTCTCGCAAACTACTCGGTACTGCCCAACCCCTTCCAGTGCCGGGCGCCGATGAAGATGAAGCGCAGCTGTTGGGTGATCTTGGCCTGGGGCGTGAGGTGTTCGGCGAGGGTGGCGGCGGGTGGGTCGATCAGCTCGGGCAGCATGGCGAATACACTTTTCACCACCAGGTCGGCCATGACGGACAGGTCGTCCGGGTTCAGGTGCTGCAATTTCGGCATCCCGGCCAGGTCCGCGGCCAGGTCCGCGCTGATGCCTTCACGCAGTGATCCCAGGGCCTGACGCACTTGCAGCGAGCCGCCGTATTGCTCACGGGCCAGAAACAGGAATTGCGAACGTTTGGCGGCAACCACATCAAGGAAGATGCGCACCGAGGCGTCGATGATCCCGCCCATCACCAGTTCGTTGTGGCGCACCAGCCGGATGGTTTCGCGAAAGGTCTGGCCCACTTCGCTGACCAGGGCCAGGCCCAGTTGGTCCATGTCGTCGAAGTGGCGGTAGAAACCGGTGGGGACGATGCCTGCGGTTTTGGCGACTTCACGCAGGCTCAGGCTGCCGAAGCCACGGCCGCTCTCCATCAGGCTGCGGGCCGCGTCCAGCAAGGCGTGGCGGGTTTGTTGCTTCTGTTCGGCGCGGGGCAGCATGGGGCAGGCATATTCCGGTGGGGACTGCGCTGCACTCTAACAAATGTGCAGATGAAGGTCTTTCAGCCAACGCGCTGGTAGTGATGCACCAGACGGTCGCAACCTTCCTGGGCGACAGTCTTGTCGAGCATTTCAATGGCAGGTCGCGCTTCGGCAGATGGCTTTTGTTCGGCAGCAGGCATGGCAAAAGCGTTGGCCGCCAGCAGGGAAAGGGTCAGGCCAAACAGCAATGGGTGTTTCATGGTGGGCGTATCTCGCAGGGACGGCAGGGTGAACACGCCGCCGATTTTACGCGCGTGAGGCTGATATAAAAGCGCGCAGGGTTGATGGTAATAATCGATGGGGTTGATTCTTTGGCCCCGGCGCCGAGCAACCAGTGGGCTGTTAAATTTCACATTCAGCCAAACCCTCGACGCTTTTGTCAGTCGAACAGCAAAGTCGTAACGCTGCACGCCATGGCAGGTGTGCTGCTATCTGGAGAACCGTGCAATGACGCGCAGCCGTAAAATCTTTGCCTGGACCGGCGTCACCCTGGTGTTGATCCTGGCCATCCTGATCATCGTGATCGCCACCTTTGACTGGAATCGGATCAAGCCGACCCTTAACGAAAAAGTCTCGCAAGCCCTGCACCGACCGTTCGCCATCAACGGCAATCTGGCGGTGAACTGGAGCCGTGAACCCAACGAAGGGGGCTGGCGTGCCTGGGTGCCATGGCCGCATATGTCGGCTGAAGACATCGCCCTCGGCAACCCGGACTGGTCGAAGAACCCGCAGATGGTCACCCTCAAGCGTGTCGAGTTCCGGCTTTCGCCGTTGCCACTGCTGACGCAGACCATCTCCATCCCCCGCATCGACCTGACCGAGCCCAACGCCAGGCTTGAGCGCCTGGCCGATGGCCGCGCCAACTGGGTATTTGACTTGCCCAAGAGCGACCCGAATGCCGAACCGTCCAAATGGGTCATGGACATCGGCTCCATCGGTTTCGACAAAGGTTTTGTGAGCTACAACGACCAGACCCTGAACACCCAGGTCGATGTGGTCATTGACCTGTTGGGCAAGCCGATCCCGTTCAGTGACATCGTCGGCAGCGGCGAGGCCAAGAAGGTGACGGACAAAGGCGCGTCGGCTCAGGATTACGCTTTCGGGTTCACCGCCAAAGGGCAGTACCACGGGCAGAAACTCAACGGCAGCGGCAAGGTTGGTGGGTTGCTGGCGCTCAAGGATGCCGCGCTGCCGTTCCCGGTGCAGGCGGATGTCAACGCCGGCAACACTCGCGTGGCTATCGCGGGGACGGTGACCGATCCGCAGAACCTCGGCGAGCTGGACCTGCGCCTGAAACTGTCCGGTGACAGCCTGGGCAACCTGTACCCGCTGACCGGCGTGACGTTGCCCGATTCGCCGCCTTACTCCACCGACGGTCGCTTGATTGCGCACTTGCACGACCCGGCGGGCGCGTCGTTCCAGTATCAGGGGTTCAACGGCAAGATCGGCAACAGCGACATCCATGGCGACCTGGGTTTTGTTGCCAGCCAGCCGCGTCCGAAGCTGACCGGTGCGCTGGTCTCCAACCAGTTGTTGATGGCGGACCTGAAACCCTTGATCGGCGCTGATTCCAACGCCGAGCAAAAGAGTCGGGGCGGTGAGAGCAAGCAGCCGTCGGGCAAGGTATTGCCCGTGGAAGCGTTCAAGACCGACCGCTGGCGGGCGATGGATGCCGACGTCGAGTTCACCGGCAAGAAAATCGTGCAGAGTGCCGAGTTGCCATTCACTGACCTCTATACCCATGTGGTGCTGGACGACGGGCAACTGAGCCTGCAACCCCTGCGCTTTGGTGTGGCGGGCGGCAAGCTGGATGCCGATGTTCGTCTGGACGGCCGCAGCGAGCCGTTGCAGGGGCGGGCCAAGCTGAGTGCGCGCAACCTCAAGCTCAAACAGCTGTTCCCCACCTTTGAGCCGATGAAGACCAGCTTCGGTGAGCTGAACGGCGATGCCGATATTGCTGGCCGTGGCAATTCGGTGTCTGCGTTGCTGGGCTCGTCCAACGGGCAGTTGAAGATGCTGGTCAACGATGGCGCCATCAGCCGCGACCTGATGGAAATCGCCGGCTTGAACGTGGGCAACTATGTGATTGGCAAACTGTTTGGCGACAAGGATGTGAAGATCAATTGCGCAGCGTCGGACCTGGACATCAGGAATGGCCTGGCGACCACCAAGCTGTTTGTGTTCGATACCGAGAACGCGATCATCTACATCGATGGCACGGCTAACTTCAAGCAAGAGCAACTGGACTTGAAAATCAGTCCCGAGTCCAAGGGCTTCCGGGTGTTCTCACTGCGCTCGCCGCTGTATGTGCGTGGCCCGTTCGCCAACCCGAGTGCGGGCGTGCAGTCTGGCCCATTGTTGCTGCGCGGTGCGGGGATGGTGTTGCTGGGCGCTGCCATCGGCCCTGCGGCGGGTTTGCTGGCGCTGGTGGCACCCAGTGGCGGCGAACCTAACCAGTGCGCGCCTTTGCTGGAGCAGATGAAAGCAGGCAAGGCACCGAAGACGGTGCGCTAAAAGCTTCGCGGGCAAGCCTCGCTCCAACAGGACTTATGCATGACCTGTGGGAGCGAATTCATTCGCGAGAGGCCAGTACATTCAACATCTGCGGTGGCTGACAGTCCGCTTCGCGAATGAATTCGCTCCCACAGATTTGGGATTGAACTCAAATCCCCTGTGGGAGCGAGCTTGCTCGCGAATGGGTGTCTGCCGTTTACAGGTCTTTCAGGATGTCCGCCATGTCATCGGCGTGTTCTTCTTCCTGGGCGAGGATGTCTTCGAAGATCCGGCGGGTAGTCGGGTCTTGCTCGCCGATGTACTGGATGATCTCGCGATAGCTATCGATGGCGATACGTTCGGCCACCAGGTCTTCGTAGACCATTTCTTTTAGCGTGTTGCCCGCCACGTACTGCGCGTGGGAGTTCTTGGACAGGGTGTCCGGGTTGAACTCTGGCTCACCGCCCAGTTGCACGATACGTTCGGCCAGCTTGTCGGCGTGTTCGGCTTCTTGCCCTGCGTGTTCCAGGAACTCATCAGCGGCAACGCTCGCCTTCAGGCCGGTGGCCATGTAGTAGTGGCGTTTGTAGCGCAGGACACAAACCAGTTCAGTGGCCAGCGACTCGTTGAGCAGACGCAGGATGGTTTCCCGGTCTGCGGTGTAGCCTTCGGTCACGGCGCCGTTTTCCACATGTTGGCGTGCGCGCTGGCGCAGGCTGCTGACATCCGATAATTGCTGCACGTTACTCATCATCTATCTCCTGGGCTAATCCGGTTTCCGTCGCGCTCTAGATGCGTTGGTCAGTAAAGAGCCTGAAACCAACGCCCGGCATGATCGGTACTTAGCTGTGAGTGCCGGGGTGTCGAGAAAGTTTTATCCGTGCGGGCAATTAACCCGCAGGGCGGTCAATCAGAGCGCGCGCTCGTTGGCTTCACGCTGTTCGCAGGTCATGAAGCCCTTGCTGTCGACCCGGTCGTCGGAATTGAAGGTCACGTAATAGACCTGCTGATGCCCGTCTTTATTGAGCACGTAGTTGTTGCAGGTGCCGGGGTGCACCTTGCGATGAACGCGACCGGAAGGTTCACCGCCGATGGTCAGCACTTGTCGTTCGGTCATGCCGGTTTCGACCTGCTTGACCAGTGGCTCGTTGCGATAGGTCACAAAGTCCACCGGGTTTTGCACCGTTGCGCTGGTGCAACCGGTGATTGCTGCCAATACGCACATTGTCGCCAGGGTTTTCGTGTACATGAGATGACTCCCTAAACAGAGCCGTTGTTGGCCCGATGCATGTTGGAACCATGGGCTCGTTCGAGAGTTCGAAAAAAACATGGCAAACAGGCACTACGCTGGTGGCAGTGGGCTTTACCTCCCGCAGATTGCCGCCAGACATGGAATTTTCCGCAGGATCATTGGACGAGGCTCGCTTATGGATACGCGTTACCCGCTGGTTTTGGTACCGGGGTTGTTGGGGTTTGTCAGGCTGGTGGTGTACCCGTACTGGTTCGGGATCGTCTCGGCCTTGCGTCGTGGAGGGGCGAAGGTGTTCCCGGTGATGGTGTCTTCACTCAACTCCACGGAGGTGCGTGGCGAGCAGTTGTTGACGCAGATCGAGCAGATCCTGCGCGAGACGGGGGCTGCGAAGGTCAACCTGTTCGGCCACAGCCAGGGCGCATTGACCATTCGCTATGCCGCCGCCAAACGTCCGGACCTGGTGGCGTCGGTCACCTCCGTTGCAGGTCCCAATCATGGCTCGGAGTTGGCCGATTACCTGGAGCGGCGTTTCCCGGAGGGCAGCCTGGGCGGGCATCTGGTCAATGCCGTGTTGCGGTTGATGGCCTGGATGATGGCGCTGCTGGAAACCGGCTATCGCGGCACCCGGCTGCCGACGGACATTCATGCGTCCCATCAATCCCTGACCAGTGAGGGTGTGGCGCTGTTCAACAGCCGCTACCCCCAGGGGCTGCCCACCACCTGGGGCGGGCAGGGGGATGAACTGGTCAACGGAGTCCGTTACTACTCCTGGTCCGGCACCTTGCAGCCAGGGCGCAGTGACCGTGGGTTCAATCGCATCGATGGCACCAATGTCACGTGCAGAATCTTCGCCCGCACCTTCACCAAAGAGCGCGGCCAATGCGATGGGATGGTCGGGCGTTTCAGTTCACACCTGGGCACGGTTATTGGCGACGATTACCCGCTCGATCATTTCGATATCGTTAACCAGTCCCTGGGGCTGGTGGGCAAGGGCGCTGACCCCGTGCGGCTGTTTACCGAGCATGCCGCACGGCTCAAGGCTGCGGGTTTGTAGGGTCAGGCCGTCCGGGCAGCCCGAACGGGCGTGGTCCAGCGTTCTGCCAGGATCACGCCGCCCAGAATCAGCGCGCCGCCCACCAGGTGATAGGCCGCCAGTTTCTCGCCCAGGAGCACAGAGGCAATCAGCGCGGTGAAGATCGGCATCAGGTTGAAAAACAGCGTCGTGCGGCTAGGGCCCAGACGGGCGATGGCCTTCATCCACAGGAATGGCGCCAGCATCGAGGTCGGAATGCAGGCATACAGGATCAACGGGATACTGCCAGTGCTCAGGCCCATCTTCGGTGATAGCAGATACAGCGGGAACAGCACGATGATCGCCACCAGTATCTGCAAATACAGCAACTGCAACGGCGGTATGCGCAGGCTCCACTTTTTCAGCATCGTGCTGTAGGTGGCGTAGGCGAACGTCGCGATCAGCATGATGCCGTCGCCGACATTGAGGCCATGTTCAATCAGCGTACTGAGGCTGCCTGCGGAAACCACCACCAGCACCCCGGTGAAGGAAACCACAGCTCCCACCAGGGCGCCGGCTGTCAGCCGCTGGCTCAAGAGGGTGATCGACAGTGTCAGCCCCATCACCGGCATCAGCGACTGGATAATCCCCATGTTGGTGGCGGTGGTCATGGTGGCCGCGAAATACGCCAGGCTCTGGTAGCAGGCCATACCCAAGACGCCGAGGGTGAAGATCTTCCCCAGGTTGGGCCGGATCATGCTCCAGTTGGCAATCACGCCCTTGAGCATGAACGGGGTGAACAACAGCCCGGCGAGGAACCAGCGATAGAAGCCGATCTCGGCCGGGAAAATCACGCCCACCGCGAGCTTGTAGACCACGGTATTGCCCGACCAGATCAGGATGGCAACCAACGGAAAAAGGTATTGCATGGGAGTTGAGCGCCGCAGAAAGGAGGTGAGGATGCGATTATCTTCCTGTCTGGATTGAGCGCTATACTCCGTTTCGGACAACTTGCTAACGAAATCAGACACCATGGACAAAAAGTACCTCACCGTCCCGTCGTTCTCGGGGCTGCCTTCTCCGGTTTACCTGCGTCACGACGAGTTTGATGCCGATACCCACAGCAAGCCCCACACCCATGCCTGGGGCCAGCTCAGCTACGTGTCCAGCGGGGTCATGGAGCTGGAAATCGCCGGGCAGCGCTTCTTGTCGCCGCCGCAATACGCCGTGTGGATTCCGCCAAACCATGTTCACAGTTGCTACAACCGTGAAGCAGTCATCTATCGCTCGGTGTACCTGGCGGCCGAGTTGTGCGGCGGTTTGTCGGCTGCCCCCTGTACCCTGGTGATCAGCAATATTCTCAAGTCCATCCTCGATGACTTTGCCCGGCGCGATGTAAAGGTGCCTGAAGACGAAGCCGACATGCGGCTGGCTCAGGTGCTGGTGGATCAAATGAACCTGGCCCAGGTGCAGACGCTCTATCTGCCCAACGGCCACAGCCCGGCCTTGCTCAACGTGATGCAAGCGCTGCAGGCCGACCCTGGCGATAACCGAACCCTCGCCGAATGGGCCAGCCAGGTGTATGTCAGTGAGCGAACCCTGGCTCGTCAGTGTTTGCGCGAGCTGGGTATGAGCTTTGGTGACTGGCGCCAGCGGCTGCGTTTCCTGGCGTCTATCGAGGCGCTGGCCGGAGCGCGTTCGGTGCAGGAAATCGCCTTCGACATGGGCTACAGCAGTGCCTCGGCGTTTATCTCGATGTTCCAGCGCCTTGCCCAATGCACGCCTGATCAGTACCGGCGTCAGGCCCGTCGCGGCTGACATATGCCGCAATGGTATTTGTCTACACTCATTTCCAGGCCGTGCTGTCCGGCGCGGCGATACGGAGATGAGCGTATGAAAATGCTGCGTGTTCCTCTGCTGGTCATCGGGATGCTGATGTGCGCCCAGGGTTTTGCCGATACGGCGCAACAAAACAAGATGACCACCTGCAACGCCAGTGCATCGGCCAAGTCCCTCAAGGGGGATGATCGCAAGTCTTTCATGAGCAATTGCCTGAAAGCTGCACCGGCACCGGCTGCCAACTCTCAACAGGACAAGATGAAGACCTGTAACGCCACGGCCACCACACAGGCCCTCAAAGGCGATGCACGCAAGACCTTCATGAGTGATTGTCTCAAGAAGAAATAATTTTCTGCCGCCCGTCAGTGCGGGGTTTAACCCCGTCGAGCGCGCTAATTCCTGCGATTGCGGCCGATTCCTAAGGTCGCAATTGTAGCAATCTGTGTCAGCTGACGAACACGACCCTCGGATCACTGGTTCTGGACCCGGAACGCTGGCAGACTGCCCACCTCATTTGCGCTGTTCGTTTTGAGGCTTTATGCCAACGTTCTCTCCGCGTCATGTTGTGTTGGCCAGTTTGATTCTTGTTTTTGGCGGCTTGCTGATGGTGTTGCCGCTCAAACTCCTGCCGAGTCTGCTGGCCGGTCTGTTGGTCTATGAACTGGTCGATATGATGACCCCGCAGCTGCAACGGTTGATCGCCGGGGAGCGCGCGCGATGGGTTGCCGTGGCGTTGCTGGGGACATTGATTGTCAGCGTGCTGACATTGATTTTCGCAGGCGTCATCAGTTTTATACTGCACGAAGCCGAGAATCCTGGCGCTTCGCTGGACAAGTTCATGGTGGTGGTAGATCGGGCGCGGGGGCAATTGCCGCCGTTCATCGACAGCTATCTGCCAGCCAGTGCGGCTGAGTTCCAGGTATCCCTGGGCGCCTGGCTGCAAAAACACATCGGCGAATTGCAAATGCTCGGCAAGGGCGCCGCGCACATGTTCGTGACGCTGCTCATCGGCATGGTGCTGGGCGCGATCATCGCCCTGCAGCGCGTAGTGGATGTCACCAAGCGCAAGCCTTTGGCCGCTGCACTGTTCAATCGCTTGCGCCTGCTGAGCGCCGCGTTTCGCAACATTGTCTTTGCGCAGATCAAGATCTCGCTGCTCAACACCGCCTTCACTTCGGTGTTCCTGGCAGTGATCCTGCCGTTGTGCGGGATTCACCTGCCGCTGACCAAGACCCTGATCATCCTGACCTTCCTGCTGGGCCTGTTGCCGGTGGTGGGCAACCTGATGTCCAACACGCTGATCTTCATCGTCGGCCTGTCGCTGTCGATCTGGGTGGCGATGGCGGCGCTGGGTTACCTGATCGTGATCCACAAGCTGGAATACTTCCTCAACGCCCGCATCGTTGGCGGCCAGATCAGTGCCAAGTCCTGGGAATTGCTGCTCGCCATGCTGATTTTCGAAGCAGCCTTCGGCTTGCCCGGCGTGGTTGCCGGACCGATCTATTACGCTTATCTGAAAAGCGAATTGCGGCGGATGGAGCTGGTTTGACAGACACAAGCCATGCGGTGCTTGTGGTGGCGGTGTGGGAGCGAATTCATTCGCGAAGCGTCGGCGCATCCAGCATCACAGTTGCCTGACACACCGCATCGCGAATGAACTCGCTCCCACATTAGATTCAGCAGTGGTGGTTAGCCATACCGCTTCTTCGCTTCAATCGCCAACCCGCTGCCGATGCTGCCGAAGATGTTGCCTTCCACGTGCCGTGCATTAGGCAGCATGGCCGAGACGCTGTTGCGCAGAGCCGGGATGCCGCTGGAGCCGCCGGTGAAGAACACAGTGCTGACCTGCTCGACACCCACGCCCGCATCGCCCAGCAGTTTCGACACGCTGTCACGCACACGCTCAAGCTGTGAATCGATGGCTGCCTCGAACATCACGCGTGTCAGGTCGACGCTCAGGCCCGCTTCGATGCGGTCCAGTGCCACCAGCCGGTTGTCGGCGTGGGTCAGCTGGATCTTGGTTTCTTCCACTTCCATCGCCAGCCAGTGGCCTGCGCGTTGCTCGATCAGCTTGAACAGACGGTCGATGCCGCCGGTGTCTTCGATGTCGTAACGCATGCTGCCCAGGGCCAGCTGGGATTTCTGTGAGTAGACCGAGTTGATCGTGTGCCAGGTCGCCAGGTTCATGTGGTGGCTGGTGGGCATGTAGGCCTGGCTTTTCATGCGGCTGCCGTAACCGAACAGCGGCATCACGCCTTGCAGGCTCAGTTGCTTGTCGAAGTCGGTGCCGCCGATGTGCACGCCGCCGGTGGCCAGGATGTCATCGTGACGGTCATCGTAGAAACGACGGTCCGGCGACAGGCGAATCAGCGAGAAGTCGGACGTACCACCGCCGATGTCGACGATCAATACCAGTTCTTCGGACGTGATGGTGGACTCATAGTCGAAGGCTGCGGCGATCGGCTCGTACTGGAAGGAGACTTCCTTGAAGCCGATCTTGCGTGCAACTTCCGCCAGGGTGTCTTCGGCTTCCTGGTCGGCGGCCACGTCGTCATCGACGAAATGCACCGGACGGCCCAGTACCACTTCTTCGAATTCACGACCAGCGGTGGTTTCCGCGCGTTTTTTCAGCTCGCCGATGAACAGCCCGAGCAGGTCCTTGAACGGCATAGCCGTGCCCAGGACGCTGGTGTCGTGCTTGATCAGCTTGGAGCCCAGCAGGCTCTTGAGCGAGCGCATCAGGCGGCCTTCGTAGCCTTCCAGGTATTCGTGCAGCGCCAGACGGCCATACACAGGCCGGCGTTCTTCCATGTTGAAGAAGACCACCGAGGGCAGGGTGATCTTGTCGTCTTCCAGCGCAATCAGCGATTCCATGCCTGGTCGCAGCCAGCCGACAGTGGAATTGGACGTGCCGAAGTCGATGCCGCAGGCACGTGCTGGAGATTGGTCGCTCATGGCTTTTACGTTCCAGTCAAAAAACGGCCGCGCAGTGTATGCCAGAGCATCGCGGATGCGTAGCGCGAAACGTCGGTTATACGCAGTTATCTATGTAATCGCGCCTTGAACTGGCGATGTGCACCCCAATCTTGTGGTGATTGTCGGGCAACTTGGCTGTCGAAAACGTCAATCGATCAAGAGAACGTTCACGGCGGCCGATACGCTTGCAACGTTAATTGATCCAAACGCCTCGAATAAGAGGATGCTGTGTGCAGATTGAGCGTGCATAGCCGCAAGAGGCTGCGCTGGATAACCGGAATGGTGACCGTTACATGGACTTCAAAGACTATTACAAGATTCTTGGGCTGGAGCCGACTGCGGACGACAAGGCGATCAAGACCGCCTACCGCAAGCTGGCGCGCAAGTATCACCCCGATGTCAGCAAAGAAGCGGGCGCCGAAGACAAGTTCAAGGAAGCGTCCGAGGCTTATGAGGTACTGAAAAGCCCGGAAAAGCGCGCCGAATACGATGATCTGCGCAAATACGGCCAGCAAGGGCGTCCGTTTCAGGGCCCGCCGGGCTGGCAGAGCCGGGGCGGTGGCGGTGGCGGTGGCGCGCAGGGCAACCCCTTCGGCGGCGAAGGCGGTGATTTTTCCGAATTCTTCAGTTCGATCTTTGGTGGTCGGGCTCAGCAGGGCCGTGCGCGCAATGCCGGTCGTCGTGGACAGGATGTAGAAATGGAACTGGCAATATTTCTTGAAGAGACCCTGTCGGCCGAGTCCAAGCAGGTCAGCTTCAAGGTGCCGCAACACAGTGCCGACGGTCAGCGCATGGCCGATATCACCAAGACCCTGAACGTGAAGATCCCAGCCGGCGTGGCCGACGGCGAGCGCATACGGCTCAAGGGCCAGGGCGCACCGGGCGTGGGTGGTGCAGCCAATGGCGATCTGTACCTGATCATTCGCCTGGCACCGCATCCGTTGTTCGATGTCGAAGGCCATGACCTGATCATCACCGTGCCGCTGGCCCCGTGGGAAGCGGCGCTGGGCGCCAAGGTCGCGGTGCCGACCCTGACCGGCAAGATCAACCTGACCATCCGTCCCGACAGCCAGAGCGGGCAACGCCTGCGGGTCAAGGGCAATGGTTTGCTGGACAAGCAGGGGCAACGCGGCGACTTGTACGCTCAGCTCAAGATCGTGATGCCCAAGTCCACCGATGAAGCCACCAAAGCGCTATGGCAAACGCTGGCCGACAAGGCTGCATTTGATCCGAGAGCCCAATGGAGTAACTGATCATGCGCGACACCCTGATCGTAGAGCTGGATATGAAGGAATTCTGTCAGGTGGCCGATATGCCGGCCGCCTACGTGATCGAAATCGTCGAACACGGCATTCTCGAACCTCAGGGGCACCAGCCGGATGACTGGCTGTTCGACGCCTACGCCCTGGCCATGGCCAGACGCGCAGTCAAGCTGCGACGTGATCTGGAGCTGGAATGGGAAGGTGTTGCCCTGGCACTGACCCTGCTCGATGAACTGGAAGCGAGCCGGGCTGAAAACCGCATGCTCAGGCAGCGACTGGGGCGGTTTTTGCAGGAGTGAATCGATTGACGGTTCTATGGTTGCCTGCAACGCCCCCACAACATCAATCCCTCGGCAACACCACCGTAAACGTCGTGCCGTCACCAATATTCGACGTGACGGTGATGCTTCCGCCGTGGGCATTCACCACTTCCTTGACGATGAACAACCCCAGGCCAAGGCTGGTGGACGGGTTGTGCGGGCCGGCATCGTCGCTGGTACTGCGCACCAACGGGTCGAAAATTGACCCAATGGCGTCTTCGGCAATGGGGTCGCCCTCGTTGTGCATGGTCAGCGTCACGCTCTGTTCGTCACCTGTGAGCGTGAGGGTGATTTCGTGATCCCGGGCGCCGTGCTGCAGGGCATTGCCGATCAGGTTTTGCAGTAGCTGGTCGATACGGCTCCGATCCCAATGTCCCTGCGTTTCACCTTCCACCACGAAGTTTGGTCTGCAGCCAGGCTGTCCGGCGCAGGCTTCTTCAAGTGCCTCGCGACAAGCACTTGCCAGGTCCATCGGCCGACGCTCCACCGGCAGGCTGGCACCCAGGCGGCTGCGCACGAACTGCAGCAGGTCACCGACCATGGTGCCCATATGCCGCGTGCCGCTCTTGATCCGGGAGATATACAGCAGCGCAGCTTCATCGAGGCCAACCTTGCGCATCAGCAGGTCGGTAGACATCGTCACGGCCTGCAAGGGCGCGCGCAGGTCATGGCCGAGGATCGCCAGAAAGATATCCCGCGAGCGAGCCACTTGTTCGGCATAGGCTGCGGTGGACTCGGCCAGGGCTTCGTCGATGGCCTCGTTGAAGCGGATCATGTCCTGGAAATAGGTCAGGTCCGGTGTTTTCAGGCTTTCTACCCACAGGCGAATCACGCTGGCGCGCAAGTGCCGAAACTCAGAGGTCATCTGCACCAGATCAAAGCCCACGGTATGGCGCAGCTCACCATGATTGGCGGCGGCCTCATCCAGGCTCGGGGTTTTATTGAGATCTTCGCCCTTGGCCTTTGCTTCCCGCTCGCGGGCCGTCTGACGGGTGTTCATGTCCCGTGCGGCGGCCAGCAGGATCGATTTGGCGTGATCGCGCAACTCTTCCCGACTCATGGACTCGGCAGCCGGGGTTATGGTTTTGGCGAAGTTTTCCCATTCATCGACAATGCGATCCACGTGGTTGACGATGAATTCGGAAAGGCGCATAGCCAGTAACCTTGCTGGGGACAGCGGTGGGGAAGGTTCTGCATGTTAGCGCTTTTGTTGCGGGGGATGGATATTTGACCGTCGGGACGTTCCAGGTGAGGGCCTGCGGGAGGTTCTGTGTTTTGGAGCAACCTGTGGGAGCGAATTTATTCGCGATGCGGTGTGTCAGGCGCCAGAGATGCTGACTGTACTGGCCTCTCGCGAATGAATTCGCTCCCACAGGTTTGTGCCAACTACCGACTCTGGTCTGAACGCAAATCCATCAAAACAGGAAATACCGCTGCGCCATTGGCAGCACGTCCGCCGGTTCACACCACAGCAACACGCCATCGGCCTTGACCTGGTAGGTCTGCGGGTCGACGTCGATGTTGGGCAGGTAGTCGTTGTGGATCAGGTCTTTCTTTTGCACATCGCGACAACCCTTGACCACGCCAATGACCTTTTTCAGCCCCAGCGTCTCGGGAACCCCGGCATCCAGCGCGGCCTGGCTGATGAAGGTCAGGCTGGTGGCGTGCAGCGAGGCGCCGAAGCTGGCGAACATCGGGCGGTAGTGCACCGGTTGAGGGGTCGGGATCGAGCCATTGATGTCGCCCATCAGGCTGGAAGCAATGGCGCCGCCCTTGAGGATCAGTGTCGGCTTGACGCCGAAGAACGCCGGGCGCCACAGCACCAGGTCAGCCCATTTGCCGATTTCGATGGAGCCCACTTCGTGGCTGATGCCGTGGGTGATCGCCGGGTTGATGGTGTATTTGGCGATGTAGCGTTTGGCGCGGAAGTTATCGTTGCCGGACCCGTCTTCAGGCAACGGGCCTCGCTGCTTCTTCATTTTGTCGGCGGTCTGCCAGGTGCGCATGATCACTTCACCGACACGGCCCATGGCCTGACTGTCGGAACTGATCATCGAGAACGCGCCCAGGTCGTGCAGGATGTCTTCGGCGGCAATGGTTTCACGACGGATGCGGCTTTCGGCGAAGGCCACGTCTTCGGCGATGCTTGGGTCCAGGTGATGGCAGACCATCAGCATGTCCAGGTGTTCGTCGATGGTGTTGCGGGTGAACGGCCGGGTCGGGTTGGTCGAGCTGGGCAGCACGTTGGGGAAACCGCAGGCCTTGATGATGTCCGGCGCGTGACCGCCACCGGCACCTTCGGTGTGGTAGGTGTGGATGGTGCGGCCCTTGAACGCTGCCAGCGTGGTTTCGACGAAACCGGACTCATTGAGGGTGTCGCTGTGAATCGCCACCTGCACGTCGTACTGATCGGCAACGCTCAGGCAATTGTCGATGGCCGCCGGGGTGGTGCCCCAGTCTTCGTGCAGCTTGAGGCCGATGGCACCGGCCTTGACCTGCTCGATCAGGGGCCCTGGCACGCTGACGTTGCCCTTGCCGGTGAACCCGACGTTCATCGGGAACGAATCCGCCGCCTGGAGCATGCGCGCCATGTGCCACGGGCCTGGCGTCACAGTGGTGGCGTTGGTGCCGGTAGCGGGCCCTGTGCCGCCGCCAATCATGGTGGTCACGCCGCTGGTCAGGGCTTCTTCCATCTGTTGCGGGCAGATGAAGTGAATGTGGGTGTCGACGCCACCTGCGGTGAGGATCATGCCTTCACCGGCGATGACTTCCGTGGCCGCGCCGACCGCGATGGTCACGTCGGGCTGGATGTCCGGGTTGCCGGCCTTGCCGATGGCGGCGATGCGGCCATCCTTGATGCCGACGTCGGCCTTGACGATGCCCCAGTGGTCGATGATCAGCGCGTTGGTGATCAGGGTGTCGACCACCTCGGCTGCCAGCAACTGGCCTTGGCCCATGCCGTCGCGAATGACCTTGCCGCCGCCAAACTTCACTTCTTCGCCGTAGGTGGTGAAGTCTTTTTCGACCTCGATCCACAGGTCGGTATCCGCCAGCCGCACGCGGTCACCGACGGTAGGGCCGAACATGTCGGCGTAGGCTTGTTTGGAAATCTTCATCGCGATTCCTTAAATCATCGGTGTCTGCGCGGGCCTCTTCGCGAGCAAGCTAGCTCCCACAGTGGGAGTCGAGCTTGCTCGCGAATGGCGCGCCTCGGTGGTTCCTGATAGTTACAGCGTCAATCCAGATCGCCCATCACCCGTCCGGCAAAACCGAACACCCGGCGATGGCCAGCCAGATCCACCAGCTCCACGTCCCGGGACTGGCCAGGCTCGAAGCGCACAGCGGTGCCGGCCGGGATGTTCAGGCGCATGCCACGAGCGGCCACGCGATCAAAGGTCAGGGCGTCGTTGGTTTCAAAAAAGTGAAAGTGCGAGCCCACCTGGATCGGCCGGTCACCGCTGTTGGCGACGTTCAGGCTGATGGTGCGGCGGCCGGCATTGAGTTCGATCTCACCGGGCTGGATCTGGTATTCACCAGGGATCATGCGGTCTTCCTCGACAAGGTCTTGTAGTAAATGGCCGTGGCTTTGTATTCGCCATCGGGGTTGCAGGCGTAATCGGGCAACTGGCCGCAAAGGCTGTAGCCCAGGGAGCGGTAAAAGCCTTCGGCGGGGGAGCCGGCCAGCGTGTCCAGGTAAATCAGCCCACGGTTGTTCAGTCGGGCAGCCTGTTCGACCGCGCTCATCAATTGCGTGCCCAGGCCACGGCCACGGGCGGAATTGAGGACCAGCACCTTCTGCACTTCGGCACGGTTCAAGCCGTTGGGCTTCTGGCATAGCGCCAGTTGCGCGGTGGCCAGCACCTGTTCCTCCTGAACCACGACCCACAGCAGCAGGCTGCCCTGTTCGATCTCGGTCTTCATGCCATCGCACCAGGCGTAGACCTGCTCGGAGCCCGGGTCGCTCATGAATCCGATGGAAGCACCATGTGAGACTGCATCCAGCAACAACTCGACCAAACCATGGCGATAGTGCGCAAAGCTTTCAGCGTTGACACGTCGTAACTGGGCAGCGTTCATTGGGGCGCTTCTCTTATCGAGTCATGGGGTATGAGGCGTCGGCGCCTGAGACTCTGGGGCAGGCGCGTCCGGTGACAGATTCAGTTGCATGAAGGTCAGGTCCAGCCAGCGACCAAACTTGGTGCCGACTTGCGGCATGCGTCCGGTAGTAACAAAGCCTAGTCTTTCGTGCAGGCGAACGGAGGCGGCATTACCGCTTTCGATGGCCGCGACCATCACATGTTTGTCGCACTCGCGGGCACGTTCAATCAGGGCCTGCATCAGCAGCGGGCCAAGACCGTTGCCGCGCTGGTCCGCACGCACATAGACCGAATGCTCGACGGTGTGCCGAAAGCCTTCGAACGGCCGCCAGTCGCCAAACGAGGCGTAGCCCAGCACCTGATCAGCGGTATCGACCACCACCAGAATCGGGTAGGCCTGGGTCTGGCGCGCCTGAAACCAGGCCTGACGATTGGCAAGGTCCGCCGGCTGTTCGTTCCAGATAGCCGTAGTGTTGAGCACGGCATCGTTGTAGATGGCCAGGATGTCGGCCAGGTCGGCGGCCAATGCATCACGAATCAGGTAAGTCATGGATCGTTTCCGTCAGACAATCGGTTGGTGCACGGTGACCAGCTTGGTGCCGTCGGGGAAGGTCGCCTCGACCTGGATCTCGTGGATCATTTCCGGGATGCCTTCCATCACCTGTTCGCGGCTGAGCAGGGTGGTGCCGTAGTGCATCAGCTCGGCCACGGTCTGCCCGTCGCGGGCGCCTTCAAGCAAGGCGGCGGAGATATAGGCCATGGCTTCCGGGTAGTTGAGCTTGACCCCGCGGGCCAGTCGCCGTTCGGCGACCAGGCCTGCGGTGAAGATCAGCATCTTGTCTTTTTCGCGTGGAGTCAGGTCCATATTTTGTCCGTTTGTAGTCGGTTGGGGCGTGTGTGCCCTGTTCAAATCATTGTTGCCTGAGCCATCGCATTCGCGGACGAGTCCGCTCCTACAGTTAACCGCGCTACACCTGTAGGAGCGGACTCGTCCGCGAAGACGTCAGTCCAGACACCACAAAAATCAGGTACTCCAGATCCTCGGCGCCAGCGCTTCGCGGCCCAGCAACACCGGGCGCAACAGCTTCCATAATTCGATCAGCCAGGCCCTTGCATGCAGGCCTTCATCAGCCAGGCAGCGGGCCACCAGCAGGCCGGGCAGTTGGGTCAGGTTGCCGCGTACCGGGTTTGCCAGATTACGGCAGGTCTCCAGCAGTTCGCTATCCACGTCACCGGTCACCAGCAGGGTTGCGAATACCGTCTTGCCTCCCAGCCCGATGGGCGAGTCCAGCAGGCCATCGCCGCCGATGATGCGTTGCCGTTCATGCCACAGCAACTGGCCGTCACGACGAATATCCAGGTGCGACTGAAAGTGGCCCCGCTCAAAGCGTTCGCCGCTGGCCGGACGCCCCAGCGCCACCATGTCCCAATAGAACAGACGGGCGTCACCCTCAAGCTCGATGCGGGTGGTCAGTTCGGCCTGTGCCGCGCTGAACACGATGGTTTCCTGGGGCAGCCATTCCAGCGTCGCGCCCTGTTCGACCCGCAGCTCCAGTTGCTGATAAGCCGGACCTGCCGCGCGATACCACTTGGCGGCGCCGGGGCTGGTCAACTGGGCCCAGGCATTGGCGCCGACGCTGGCCGAGATATCCAGCCGGTCGCCCCCGGCAATGCCGCCCGGTGGGTGAACGATGATGTGCTGGCAGACTTCCGGGCCTTCGGGGTACAGGTGTTTCTGCACCCGCAGCGGGCCTTTGTGACGGCGTTGGGTCGGGCGTGTGCTGTCGCCAAAACGCCCGTAGCCCAACTCCAGTTCGGCGTGCCAGCTGGGGGTGAAAAGGGCGGTGTGGGCGGGAAGATTCATGGCATGCCGTTGTGGTGTATTGAAGGCCTGCACATTAGCAGGCCGGGCGAAATGCTCGCCAGTGAATCAAATGGTAACCAGCCCGCGCACGCCTTCGGCTTCCATGTTTTCGCCACGCCCCTGCTGGACAATTTCACCCCGGGACATCACCAGGTACTGGTCGGCCAGTTCGGCGGCAAAGTCGTAGAACTGCTCCACCAGCAGGATCGCCATGTCGCCGCGCTCGGCCAGCTTCTTGATCACCGCACCGATTTCCTTGATCACCGACGGCTGGATGCCTTCGGTGGGCTCATCGAGAATCAGCAACCGTGGACGGCTGGCCAGGGCGCGACCAATCGCCAGTTGTTGCTGCTGCCCCCCGGACAAATCACCGCCTCGGCGTTGCTTCATCTGTAGCAGCACCGGGAACAACTCGTAGATGAACGCGGGCACTTCCTTGGCTTCGGAGCCAGGAAAACGGGACAGGCCCATCAGCAGGTTTTCTTCCACGGTCAGACGCCCGAAAATTTCCCGGCCCTGAGGCACGTAGGCAATCCCGGCATGCACCCGCTGATGCGGCTTGAAGCCAGTGATGGCCTTGCCTTCCCACTGCACCACGCCTTCCTTGGAAGGCAGCAGGCCCATAAGCACTTTGAGCAGCGTGGTCTTGCCGACCCCGTTTCGACCGAGCAGGCAGGTGACCTCGCCGATCTTCACGTCAAAGGATAGGCCGCGAAGGATATGGCTGCCGCCGTAGTATTGGTGAAGCTTTTCAACCTGGAGCATGTTCGGGTTCTCATCAATGGCGGGCGGCCCGGTCTCCTGTAGGAGCGTGGCTTGCCCGCGATCGACCGCGAAGCGGTCGCAAAAACAGGTGGGCGCTTCAGCGGCCCAGATACACCTCAATCACCCGCTCATCCGCCTGTACGTCTTCCAGCGAACCTTCGGCCAGGACACTGCCCTGGTGCAGCACGGTGACGTGGTCGGCAATCGAGCCGACGAAGCCCATGTCGTGTTCCACCACCATCAGCGAGTGCTTGCCTGCCAGGCTCTTGAACAGCTCGGCGGTGAATTCGGTTTCGGCGTCGGTCATGCCCGCCACGGGTTCGTCCAGCAACAGCAATTGCGGGTCCTGGACCAGCAGCATGCCGATCTCCAGGAACTGCTTCTGGCCGTGGGACAACAACCCGGCCGGGCGCTGCATCGAAGTGGTCAGGCGGATGGTTTCCAGCACCTGCTCGATGCGGTCACGCTGCTCACCGCTCAGCCTGGCGCGCAGGCTGGCCCAGACCGACTTGTCGGTTTTCTGCGCCAGCTCCAGGTTTTCGAACACGCTCAAGGCTTCGAATACAGTTGGCTTCTGAAACTTGCGACCGATACCGGCCTGGGCGATCTGCACTTCGCTCATCTGCGTCAGGTCCAGTGTTTCGCCGAACCAGGCCTTGCCGTGGCTCGGGCGGGTCTTGCCGGTGATCACGTCCATCAGCGTGGTCTTGCCCGCGCCGTTGGGGCCGATGATGCAGCGCAGCTCACCCACACCGATGTACAGGTTCAGGTTGTTCAGGGCCTTGAAGCCATCGAAGCTGACGCTGATGTCTTCCAGGGTCAGGATCGTGCCGTGGCGGGTGTTCAGGCCCTTGCCCGCCGCTTGCCCCAGGCCGATGGCATCACGGCTGGTGCCTGCGTCCTTGTTCGGCGCAGGCGCGGGATCGAAATCCGGTTCAGGGATGAATGCAGGAGTCGGAGTGGTTTTCATTGTTCGCCCTTTTTCTTCAGCAGGCCAATCACGCCTTTTGGCAGGTACAGGGTCACGACGATGAACAGCGCACCGAGGAAGAACAGCCAGTACTCAGGGAAGGCCACGGTGAACCAGCTCTTCATGCCGTTGACCACGCCTGCGCCCAGCAACGGGCCGATCAAGGTGCCGCGTCCGCCAAGCGCCACCCACACGGCAGCCTCGATGGAGTTGGTCGGCGACATTTCGCTGGGGTTGATGATGCCGACCTGCGGCACATACAGCGCACCCGCCAGGCCGCACAGCACAGCACTCAATACCCAGACAAACAGCTTGAAGCCACGAGGGTCATAACCACAGAACATCAGGCGGTTTTCCGCATCGCGCAACGCCGTCAGCACCCGGCCGAACTTGCTCTGCGCCAGGCGCCAGCCCACATACAAGCTGGCAATCAGCAACAGCACGGTGGTCAGGAACAGCACTGCGCGCGTGCCCTGGGAGGTAATGCTGAAACCCAGGATGCTGCGGAAGTTGGTGAAGCCGTTGTTGCCGCCAAAACCGGTTTCGTTGCGGAAAAACAACAGCATGCCGGCGAAGGTCAGGGCCTGGGTCATGATCGAGAAGTACACGCCCTTGATCCGCGAGCGGAAGGCGAAAAAGCCGAACACCAGCGCCAGCAGCCCCGGCGCCAGTACCACCAGGCACATGGCCCACAGGAAGTGGTTGGTGCCCGTCCAGTACCACGGCAACTCGGTCCACGACAGGAAGGTCATGAAGGCGGGCAACGAATCGCCAGCGGCCTCGCGCATCAGGTACATGCCCATGGCGTAACCGCCCAGGGCGAAGAACAGGCCGTGACCCAGCGACAGCATGCCGGCGTAACCCCAGACCAGGTCCAGCGCCAGGGCGACGATGGCGTAACACAGGATCTTGCCCACCAGCGTCAGGGTGTAGGCCGAGACTTGCAGGCCGTTGTCGGCGGGCAGCAAGGACAACAACGGCAATGCGATCAGGATCGCGAGCACGATGGCGCCAATTGCAATCGTGACCTTGGGGCCGACTTTTTGTGCAGCAGTGAGCATCAATGGCTGATTCATCAGTCGATCACCCGTCCTTTCAGTGCGAAGAGGCCTTGCGGACGTTTCTGGATAAACAGAATGATCAGCGCCAGGATCAGGATCTTGCCCAGTACGGCGCCGATCTGTGGTTCGAGAATCTTGTTGGCGATACCCAGCCCGAATGCCGCCATCACACTACCGGCCAGTTGACCGACACCGCCGAGCACCACCACCAGGAACGAATCGATGATGTAGCTCTGGCCCAGGTCCGGGCCGACGTTGCCGATCTGGCTCAGGGCGACACCGCCCAGGCCTGCGATGCCCGAGCCGAGCCCGAACGCCATCATGTCGATGCGACCGGTGGGCACGCCGCAGCAGGCGGCCATGTTGCGGTTCTGGGTAACGGCGCGCACGTTCAGGCCCAGGCGGGTCTTGTTCAGCAGCAGCCAGGTCAGAACCACGACAAACAGGGCAAAGCCGATGATCACGATACGGTTGTAAGGCAGCACCAGATTGGGCAGTACCTGAATCCCGCCAGACAGCCATTCGGGGTTGGCCACTTCGACGTTTTGCGCACCGAAGATCACGCGGATCAACTGGATCAGCATCAGGCTGATGCCCCAGGTGGCGAGCAGGGTTTCCAGCGGGCGGCCATATAAATGGCGAATCACCGTGCGCTCCAGGGCCATGCCGATGGCGGCCGTGACGAAGAACGCGACGGGCAGTGCGACCAGGGGGTAGAACTCCCAGGCACCGGGTGCATAGCGTTGAAACATCATTTGCACGACGTAGGTCGAGTAAGCCCCCAGCATCAGCATTTCACCGTGGGCCATGTTGATCACGCCAAGCAGGCCGAAGGTGATCGCCAGGCCCAGGGCAGCGAGCAGCAGAATCGAACCCAGGGACATGCCACTGAAGGCTTCACCGAGAATCTCGCCGACCATGAGTTTGCGTTTGACTTGCGCCAGGCTGGTTTCTGCTGCGACACGCACGGTGGTGTCGGTTTCAACGCCAGGCGAGAGCAGGGTTTCCAGGCGGGTGCGGGCCAGTGGGTCACCGGTTTCACCCAACAGCCGCACGGCAGCCAGACGCACAGTCGGGCTGGTGTCCACCAGTTGCAGGTTGGCCAGTGCCAGGCTCAAGGCGTTGTGCACGGTTTTATCGGTTTCGCTGGCCACTTGTTGGGTCAGCAATTCGAGCTGAGCCGGACGGGCGCTTTTTTGCAGTTGCAGGGCGGCGGCCAGACGCAGTTTTTCGTCGGCGGCCAGCAGTTGGTGGCTGGCAAGCGCGGTGTCCACCAGACCACGCAAGCGATTGTTCAGGCGCAATTTGCGCGGTTCGTCAGGGTTGGGCGCATCGGCTGCGGCAGGGGCAGCGGGGTCCACGGCGACGAACTTGTCGTTGACTTCGTAATAGGCGCGCTTGCTGCTGTCGGCCGCGACGCGACCATCCTGCAGGGCGTTGATCAGCTCGACACGGGCGGGCACAGGCTTGGCAGCCCAGGCTTCCAGCAGGTCGGCTTGTTGTGAGGAACTGGCAGCGACGAAGTCACTGGCATCGCTGGCGTGTGCTGCGACAGGCAGCAGCAGGCTCAAGGCGAAAATGAAGCGGTACAGAGATCTGGGCATATCGATGGCCTTGGGGTCGGCGACGGCGTACAGCAGAGAAACCGTGTCGGGCATTTCGCGAATGCGGCGGTTCAGACAACCTTTACTGATCGCTCCTGCACCGCGTGCAGGAGCGGGTATGTGTTTTTACTTAGTTGCTCTTCACCGCATAGTCCGGCTTCTTGTCGTTGCCAGGAATGTACGGGCTCCACGGCTGGGCGCGGATCGGGTCTTTGGTCTGCCATACGACGTTGAACTGACCGTCGTCCTGGATCTCGCCGATCATCACCGGCTTGTGCAGGTGGTGGTTGGTCTTGTCCATGGTCAGGGTGTAGCCCGACGGCGCGGCGAAGGTCTGGCCAGCCATGGCTTCGCGGACTTTATCCACATCGGTGGACTGAGCTTTCTCGACCGCTTGTGCCCACATGTGGATACCGACGTACGTGGCTTCCATCGGGTCGTTGGTCACAGCCTTGTCAGCGCCTGGCAGGTTGTGGGCCTTGGCGTAGGCTTTCCAGTCAGCCACGAACTTCTTGTTGACCGGGTTCTCGACCGACTCAAAGTAGTTCCAGGCGGCGAGGTTGCCGACCAATGGCTTGGTGTCGATACCGCGCAGTTCTTCTTCGCCCACCGAGAACGCCACGACCGGTACGTCGGTGGCTTTCAGGCCCTGGTTGGCCAGTTCCTTGTAGAACGGCACGTTGGAGTCGCCGTTGACGGTGGAGATCACAGCGGTCTTGCCGCCAGCGGAGAACTTCTTGATGTTCGCCACGATGGTCTGGTAATCGCTGTGGCCGAACGGGGTGTAGACCTCTTCGATGTCCTTGTCTGCCACGCCTTTGGAGTGCAGGAAGGAACGCAGAATCTTGTTGGTGGTGCGCGGGTAAACGTAGTCAGTACCCAGCAGGAAGAAACGCTTGGCGCCGCCGCCGTCTTCGCTCATCAGGTACTCGACCGCAGGGATAGCCTGCTGGTTAGGCGCTGCACCGGTGTAGAACACGTTTGGCGACATCTCTTCGCCTTCGTACTGAACCGGGTAGAACAACAAGCCATTGAGCTCTTCAAACACCGGCAATACCGATTTACGCGACACCGATGTCCAGCAGCCGAACACCACGGCAACCTTGTCCTGGGTCAGCAACTGACGACCCTTTTCAGCGAACAGCGGCCAGTTGGACGCAGGGTCCACGACGACCGGTTCCAGCTTCTTGCCCATCACGCCGCCCTTGGCGTTGATTTCGTCGATGGTCATCAGGGCCATGTCTTTGAGCGATGTTTCGGAGATCGCCATGGTGCCGGACAGCGAATGCAGAATGCCGACCTTGATGGTCTCGGCGGCCTGCACGGTCCAGGTCATGCCCATGGCGGCAATCGAGGCCGACAGGGTGAAGGCTTTCAACAGGCTGCGACGCTTCATTGGCTATCTCCATCTTTTGGATTTGTGATTCAAGGGGCGGTACGGTCAACGCAGCGCCGAACGTTGAAAGAGCTTTAGCAAAGGCTGGGCCAAGCGTGGAAATGTCGCTTAATGGCACAAAACTGTCGCTCCAGACAGGTCGTCGCGCCCCGATATGGGGCGCTATAACGTCGCGGTGCGCGGGATGCTCGTAAGCGGTGCATTGGGTTGGGCGTGGGTCTCTAGCCCACGGGAAAAGAAGCAAAAGGGGGAAGCGCATAACGTCTGTGTCTGACAGGCAGGGGGCGTGCAGTCTGATTACTTGGGTTGGAACTTGATCTGCTGATCCAAATATCCTTTCCCAATGTGATGAACGATCCTAATGACTAATGCACCCTCCAGTTCCAAGGCTGTCACCAGCGACCTTCCACCTTCTTTTGCTGAGGTGGCCCGACAACAATTGCTGCACATTCTGGCCCGTGATTATCCCGATGTGACGATCGACATCGATCGCATCTGGGTGAATCTGTATGAACTCAAACCGGCCAATATTCCGCCGTTTACCAGCTTTCCCGAGCCGTCCCCGTCGCCAACGCCGCTGGGTATCCGCAAACTCAGCCGCGCCATCTCCCTGATTGACAGTTTGATCGAGTATTTCCTGGGCCATTCGACAGTCGATGACACAGGCACGTATGGCCTGTTCGGGAGCCCCTATACCGTCGTCGAGACGGAGCGAATCGGAGCGTTCAGTGGTGAGGACATCCTCTATATTCACGCCCGTTTCAAACAATCAATCGCGGATGCCTACAGCGCCGCCTTGCGCGATTACTGGAATTTTGTGGAGGCCGATGGGCAGTCCCGCAGCGCCATTTCTCTCAACGAATGCATGCAGGCCCTGACCCTGGAAGCGCAGGTTGGTGTCGAGCAGGGCAACCTCACTCTGACCCATGGTCGAATGCTTGAAAGCATGCTGGGTTATTGCCGCGATCAGGAAAATGATCCATTGCAACAGCATGGCGTTTTCAGCCTGTCACTGGCGCGCCCTGACCAGTCGTCAGTGGACTTTGCGGGTTGCTTTGTCCTGAGCGAGGTATGTACGACGCAACCACCGACGATCAACGATGCGCGGCTGGGGTCGGTATTGCTCTATACCCCCAACGGCGGGTTGGAGGGGTTCGACTCGTTCACGTCCCTGACGGCTGAACTGACCACGCGCTGGGCTGATCCCCAGCAAAAAGACTGGTTATTGAAGAGTGCGGAGTACAAGTATGTTGAGCCTGAGGGGGCCGTGCAGCAGGCCGGTGTTTCGTGCACCTGGGCGTTTTCCCCGCTTAGCGGCGACTTTCTGAAGCAGCAGTTCGGCAAGATGGTCATGAAACAGCTGTCGGACTTTGCCCACTGCACTGCGTTGGCAAAGGCCCGTGCTCTGAGCAGCAGCGAATTTTTGAGTCTTGTGTCGCAAGTGCTTGATCTTCGCTATCAGTTCGACAATTTTTTGAACCTGGACCGCAACGACAGAAACGTGATCGATGCCGCCATGCCTGACTGGTGGCAATCGATGGATGAGGGCGCTCGCTCGGTATGGGTGGACGCGGCGAAAGCCTTTGGAGGCACGATCGTTTCGCTCAAGCAGACGATCAATGACCTTGAGACCCGGACGCTCGACAGCAATCAGTTCCTCAGGAGCTACATCGACACCATCCTTGACGCCACGTTGGCCAAGAAAAAAATCCAGCTGTCGCCCGATGAAATCATTGTCAAGTTGCTCTATATCCCGCAACTGGGAGGGCACCTTCGTCCGACCCAGATGATTGTGGCGGAAGCTGCGGGAAGGCTTGATATGCGTTACACGCTCAGGGAGCTGGCCACCGAGGATCCCAATCTGCAGATACAGGGCTACACACGTCGTATTCTTGTGACCGACACCAACGATCGTCCCGTCAAGGGACTGGATGCCAACGACATTGAGATCCTGATGGAAACGATTGATGTCGAAGCGGCATTCGACCGTTTCCTTGATGAGCGTCTCAAGACATCTGACTTTGCACAAACCTTGCGTGAAAAGTCCGGGCAGTTGCTGCTCGCACAGCTGCGAATGGGGTTGCTGGTTGCAAGACAAATGAAGTTCGAGTCGTCAGGGCTGGAGTGGATAGCCGCAGTACTGGACTCGCCAGATTTGATGCCGGTCAGAAAGGCCGGACAGAAAAATATCCAGCTCAAGTTCCTCACGATTAATGACATCCCGCTCTCCAACGTGATGCTTATTGCCCCTGATGACGCTGGGGAATCCCGGCCTGTTGTGCTTTGCACGGTAGACGCGCCGGATGGCATCGTTTTTCGTTGGTTCGAAAGCCTCGAGAGGTTGAGGCGGGACTTTCTGCAACGCTCAGCCAATAGCGAGTATTTACTGAGGCAAATGCCGATTCTTCGACAGGCCCTGGCTCGCCAGAGTCTTGCGTTCGATGAATGGTTCGAGCATTACCGCTTCCCCCAGGTCTTCAGAAACTGGCCCTCCCCAATACCCTTGCCAACGCTGGTCTGGGAAGTCGTGAGCTTCGATGAGCAGCGCAAGCACTTCATTGATGAGAATCACGATATTCGTGTCGAGCATATGATCAGCGATGCGAAGTCGTATCGGGAGTGCGCGAAGGACTCTGACTCAGCTTTCGATTTTCATCTGGCGGCCAGCATTGTCATGCTGTTTTTGCCTCCCCCGATCCGGATTCCGCTTGCTCTGGGTATGACGCTCTACACCGCATGGCAAGGCTTCAGAAAAATAGAGGACAACGACTATCTGGGCGCCGCGCAGGAGTTTCTCAATGCCCTTGGTTATTTGCTGCTGGGCGGGGTGGGCGTGCGGTCCTTGCCTAGCCGGTTTATCGCTCCCATCAGGGCGCCTCGGCCCGCACCACCGCTGGTGCGCAGGATGGGACCCGATGGCTGCGAGCACATCGGTTTCCTGCTATCACCCCCAAAAGGGCCACTGCTGGCCGATGCCAAGCAGGTCACTGCGCTCGATTCGAAGGTATTTCATGCAGTTGAAATCAATCACGAGACGTTCTACATACGTCGTCGATTCAATCTCTTCGGACATGCCCGGCTTTACCGGCAGGTATCCGATAATGCGCAGTTGCTGACGTACAGCGATGAGTTCGGCTTCATCAACAGCGGTGGCGTCTGGATCAAGGCGCTTTACCGGGCCAGAGGCATAGGGCCCCAGATACTGCGCAACGCCTATCGTGAGTTGGAACGTTTGACCGCGGTCTGGCCAGTCGCCGTCGATAGCCTGAGCCTTGCGGAAAAAGAACAGTTCGAAAGCCTCTACATGGGGTTGGCCAAGTCGGGCAATGCCGAGCTCCTTCCTAATATCCTGAGCTATTGCGAAGGCGGATCCGCCAGCATCAACCAGTTGCTGAGAACCAGTGTCCGAAATTCAAAAACCCGTAAATTCCTGATCGACTTGTTCAGACTCAACGCCTACCAGGGAGTTGCCTTTCGCGTCACTCATGTTTCCTCTGCCTGTATGCAACAGCTCAAGACCAAGCTGGGGCAGGTCTTCATGGATCGCGGTGTGCAATCGGCCTCCATCACGCGGTTCAATGCCTCGCGGTGGAGTCAGGATGCGTTTATCACACAGCACGCAAACAGTGATAACCAGATGATCTACATGATCTTCGACTCGTCCATCCCGAAGAAAAACATGTTCTCGCATATCCTCGGCGATCACGTGGGTGTTGTGCCGAATACACCAATGCAGCTCACGGCGGTCCGGGAAGTGGGCAGTAATTTTTTCGCCTACTTCAGCTCGCCTCAGGAGGTGGTTGGCGAGATCTTTGATATTTACACCGGGGAGGCGGAAACCTCGTTGTAGCTCTCGATTGGCTTAAAAGAGATGAAACCTCCAACATCATCCCCGAGCCTATACCTCAGCGCTTGCGCATTAAGCCAATGAAAAACAGCCCGCCGATGGCCGCTGTTGCGACGCCAATGGGCAGGTCTTCCGGCGCGATCAGGGTGCGCGCGGCCACGTCGACCCATACCAGGAAAATGCTGCCCATCAACGCGCAGACTGGCAGCAGGCGCCGATGTTCGGCGCCGACGAATCTGCGGGCAATATGCGGCACCATCAGGCCAACAAAGCCGATGGAGCCGCTGATGGAGACCATCACCCCGGTCATCAGCGAGGCGATCAGGAACACTTTGATGCGCACGTTGCGGGCGTTCAGGCCCAGGGTCACTGCGGTCTGTTCGCCAGCCATCAGAGCGTTAAGTGCCCGAGCCATGGCCAACAGCAACGCCAGCCCGATCACGACGACCAGTGAAGGGATCGGCAGCAGTTCCCAGCGCGCCAGGCCCAGGCCACCGAGCATCCAGAACATCACCGCTGAACTGGCCCGATGATCCCCCAGAAACAAAAGCAGATTGGCCAGCGCCATCATCACGAAGGACACCGCGATGCCGCATAACAAGAGGCGGTCGCTGTCCAGTCGACCCTGGCGGCTGGCAATGGCAAGCACCATGGCCATGCTGCACAGCGCGCCGATGAAGGCAGCGGCGGGCAGGGTCAGAATGCCGATTACTTCACCCACGTGCAGCACTACGATCACGGCGCCCAGGGTTGCACCGGAGGTAACGCCCAGCAGGTGCGGGTCAGCGAGAGGGTTGCGGGTCACGGCTTGCAGGACCGCGCCGACCAAGGCCAACCCGGCACCGATCAGCGCCCCCAGCAACATCCTCGGCACGCGGATCAGCCAGACGATATGTTCCTGGCCAGCGTTCCAGCTCACAGAGGCCGATTCGATGCCGAACAGCTTGTGCAGCAGAATCTGCCCCACCACCTTCGCCGGAACCGGTGCCGCGCCAAACCCCAGGGACAGTACGCAGGTTGCCAGCAACAGCAGGCCAAGGACGATCAGCAGCAGGGAATAGCCCTGCTGGCTGGCGATGCTCGGTGGCAGGCGCAGTTTCAAAGCGTTTGGCCGTGCAGGCCGGCAGCGATGGTTTCGATGGCCTCGATGTTGTCGATCCCAGGCGTTGCGGCCACGTAGGGGATGACGATGAAACGTTTGTTGCGGATGGCCTCCACCGATTGCAGCGCCGGGTTGCTCAACAGAAATTGCTCTTTCTGGGCAGCGGAGACTTCGCCGTAATTAACAATCACGATGACTTGCGGGTTGCGCTCGACCACGGTTTCCCAGTTTACCTGGGTCCAGCTGGCGTCCACGTCATCCAGAATATTGCGCCCGCCTGCCTCGGTGATCAGCGCCTGGGGCATGGCCAGTCGACCCGAGGTAAAGGGCTTGTCTTCGCCGCTGTCGTAGAGGAAAACCCGTGGCGTGTCCTTGGGTCGCGCAGCTTCGACCTTTGCGACCCGTTGTTGCATCTGTGCGATCAACTGGTTGGCGCGGTCCTGAACGTCGAAAATCCGCCCCAGGTTGCGCAGGTCGTTGTAGGTGTCCTCCAGGCTCGCACCGGAACGCTTCATGACGAAGGCGCAGGACTCGGTCAGCTCGTAAACCTTGATGCCAAAGGGCGCCAGGCTTTGGGGCGTCAGGTCGCCGCCCACATGCATGCCGTAATCCCAGCCGGCGAAGAAGAAATCGACGTTGGCGTTGAGCAGGGTTTCCACTGACGGGTATTTGCTCGCCAGCTCAGGCAGCCCATCGAGTTGTTTTTGTAGCTTCGGCGTCAGGGATTTCCAGCCGGTGATGCCGCTGTAGCCCGCCATGCTCGATTTGAGGCCCAGGGCGAGCATCATTTGCGTCATGTTCACGTCATGGCTGACCGCGTGTAGCGGTGCCTTGTCGAAGGTCACTTCGCGGTTGCAGCTTTGTACCGTCAGCGGGTAATGAGTGGCGTCGGCCATGACGTGATGGGCAGCGCAAAGCAAGGCAAGTAACAGTAAGAAACGCTTCATGGGTGGGTGATCCAGGTAATGCGTGGATAGCCGGAAAGCGGATGGGTATCGACCAGCGCTTGAACCCCGAACACTTCGCGCAGCAGTTCGACCGTGAGTACTTCGTGTGGCGTACCGCTGGCAACGATACGGCCACCTTCTATGACGTACAGGCGGTCACAAAATGCAGCGGCGAGGTTCAGGTCATGGATGCTGGCGAGGGTGCCGATCTTCAGGCGCCGCACCAGTTGCAGCAGTTCGAGCTGATAGCGCGGGTCGAGGTGATTGGTGGGTTCATCGAGGATCAGCAGTCTGGGTTGCTGAGCCAGGGCGCGAGCAAGAATCACCCGTTGCTTTTCGCCGCCCGAAAGTGTGGCGAAGGTATGGTCTTCGAAACCGTGCATGCCCACTGAGGTCAGGGCTTGCCGAGCGATTTCCCGATCCTGCGAGGTATCGCCATCGAACATGCCCTTGTGGGGCGTGCGACCCATGGCGACCACTTCACTGACCGTCAGCCCGAAAGCGTCGGGAAACTCCTGCAGCACCACCGCGATCTGCTGTGCAGCCCAGCGGGGCGCCTGTTGCCAGAGATCGGTGCCGCCCAGCAACACCTCACCCTGCGCCGGGCGACTGAAGCGCCAGGCGCAACGCAACAGGCTGGTCTTGCCGCTGCCATTGGGCCCGATCAACCCCACGAACTCACCCGGCGCCACCTTCAGGCTCACATCGCGCAGCTGGAACTGGTGATGGCAATGCCCATGTCCCAAGGGGGACCAGGCGATATCGGTGAGGGTGAGGTCTGTCATTGAGTGTCCGGTGTGAGCGCTAGAAATCCACATCCGCCGTCACGAAGAACGAGCGCGGCTGGCCGAGGATCCATTGGGTGCCGTTATTGTATTCGCTCAGCGCGTATTCGCGGTTGAACAGGTTGGTCAATTGCAGCCCCAGGGTAGTGTTGCTCAGGGCTTTCCACGATACGTTGGCATCGACCACGGTGTAACCCGGGATTTTGTTTTCGTTGGCGAAATCACCAAAACGGGCATCCACATAACGCACACCGGTACCGGCACGCACGTCCTGGGTGATGCCTTTGCTCAACCACAGGTTGGCGGTACGGCGCGGCACATCGACAGGCAGTTTGCCGTCAAGGGATTCAGTCTGGCCGTTTGCATCCACCTGGCTGAACGTGTCGAATTGCGCGCGAACGATCGAAGCGTTGGCCTGCAGTGCCCAGTCGTGCGGCAGTTGCAGGTCCAGGCTGGCTTCCAGGCCATTGGACGATTGTTGGCCCACCTGGATTTGCTCGGTCGGGTTGAGCGGGTCAGGCGTCAGCAGTTTCTTTTTGACGATGTGATAAGCCGCAATGGTCCACTCGCCACGCTGGTCCCAGAACGCCTGCTTGAAGCCGACTTCCGATTGTCTGGCGGTCGAGAGACCATAGTTCTGCGCGTTCTGGTTCAGGGAAATCAGACCGCCGACACCGTCGGTGCTGGTGGAGTACTGGCCGTACACCGAGGCGTCCGGCGTCAGGGCGTAGACCAGGCCGATCTTCCAGTTGTTGCCGGTCAGGGTCTTGCCGGACCTCTGGTCAGGGATCAGGTCCACGCGGTCCAGGCTCACGTAGTCACGACGCAAACCGGTGACCAACGACAGTTGATCCGTCAGCTCGGTACGGTTTTCACCGAACACCGAGAACTGTTGCGTGGTGGTCTTGAACTGATCCTGAAACGGCGACGCACTGTGGAACGAGACCTGTTGCGGGTGGTTCAGGTCGATAGGCTCGCCGTCCGGCGACACGTCATTGAATGGCGAGTTGCTGGCCAGTTTGAAGTGAATGCGGTTGTAGTCGGCACCGAGCACGGTCCGGCTGTTCAGACCGAACAGCTGGTGGTTGAAGGTAAACGATTGACGATCGCCCACTTGTTCCTGGTCGTGCTTGATGCTGATGTAACTGGCGCGCAGCAGTTGCTGGGTGTCGGCGTCCCAGTTGTAGTTCTCGGCGTTCTGCCAGCGACGCTGTGCCTTGAAGTAATACAGTTCGTTGGTGGAGCTAACCGAGTCGGAAATCTGCCACTCACTGGTCAGGCGCGTCCATTGGTCGTTGTAGTGCAGCTTGTCGTTGTGAACGTTGTAGTTCTTGTCGCTCAGGCTGCCTTGCAGATGGCCATTGATCAGCGGCGTGCCGAAATAGTTCTGCGGGTTCTGGTCGCCATAGTCGTGGGCCAGGGTGAACGTCAGGTTGTCGCTGGCTTTCCAGCGCAGTGCGCCGCTGACGAAAGTGTCGTCCGAGTAGCCACGGTCGATCCAGCCATTGCTGCTCAGGTGGTTGACGTTCAGGCGGTAGCTCAGTTGATCAGTCAGAGAGCCGCCGCTGTCCAGTGCGGTCTGCTCGCTGCCGTAGGAGCCCGCGCCGATACGGATGTGGTTCTGGATATCACCGTCGAACGGCTTTTTCGGGATGACGTTGACCACTGCACCGGTCGCGCCTTCGCCATAAAGAACCGACGCCGGGCCGCGCAGTACATCAACGCGATCCACCGCCCATGTGTCCACCGGGAAGGTCACGGTGCCCATGCCTTCATACATGCGGCTGCCGTCATACAGCTGCATCACCGAACCCTGGCCTGCGAAGCCCCGCGCCGACAGCGAGGTACCACCGTCGCCCGGCGAGCCGGTGCGGTTGATGCCCGCTGAACGGGAGACTGCATCCTGCACGCTGACATCGCCACGCGCGCGGATTTGCTTGCCTGTCAGGCTGTCAGTGCTTGCTGGCGTTTCCAGTGCGCTCAAACCCAGACGCGACCCGGCGCCGGTGGGGGTGTTCAGATCGACACGATCTGCTTCGTCATTGTTCTCGGCCGTGGCTGTGATAGTAGCGCTAGGCAACGTCAGCGTGCTGGCGCTGTCTGCGGCGTAGGCATTCAGGCTCAGGGCGAGCAATGACAGGCTGGTGCAAAGGTTGGTTTTCATCACGGGCGCGGGTCGCTATCCAGGTAAGTCTGACCCGCAGCCAAAAGAGTGCGGGCAACGAGGGTGCGGGAAACAGGCGCAATAGTGTACGCGGCGCTCTATTTAAAGCATCTCGACGTACTCACGTTTAACGTGAGCGAAATTCATAGTCAGGGTCGCTTTGTTCATCTTGATTCGTAGTCGAGCCAATTGAAGCGATTCCCGGGCCGCTTGTAGGCGACTGTCTTGCCTGAGCAAGCTGTTGGCACGAATGGTGTGTTCAGATGGCCCTTCATGTCGCAACAGGCAGTTCGAGACAGATGACCCAGTCACGCTCGTGTGCGATTGCCACGTTTGGCGGGTGCAGTCAGCATGGTTGCGGCTTTTTTTGGTGCGCGGGGTGATGCAGGAAAGGATGTGGGCCCCGGAATCGTACAAGGATAAGAAGAGGGAGGAATTCATCACAAAACCGCCTCTCCGGGGCCCACGTGTGCAATCTAGGCGGTTGCGACGAATTTGGCAAAGCAAGATCGGACTAGACGATCGAGTAGCCACACGGCCAACAACGACACGCCGACCAACGGAAACGCGACGGCCAAGCCAATGATGATCATTGTCGCGGTTTTCCAGCGTGGCAAATCATGCCGCAAAGGCGGTACACCCAGGCCACCTTGCGGGCGACGTTTCCACCAGATCACCAGCCCACTGACCGAACTGAGCAGCACCATCAGGCAGATCAGCAGGATGACCAACTGGTTCAGCCAGCCGAAAAACTTGCCTTCGTGCAGCATCACACCCAGCTCTGTGGCCCGGGAAACGACGCTGTAGTCCTGCCAGCCGACGGAGGCCAGTACTTTGCCGGTGTACTGATCGATATGCAGCGTGGCGTCGTTACGCGGGTCGTCGCCGAACACCGACACCGTGAATACGCCGTCGGCAGTCTTGGGCTGGGTGATGCTGTAGCCGGGTTCGATGTGCCGCCCCTTGGCAATGTCCACCACCTGTTGCAGCGACACCTTCGGCGCGGCAGGCATGTTGGACATGCCGCCGTGGGCCATGTGTTCGGCGTGCTCACCGGTGGACATGGGCATCGGGGTGTTTTCCAGCGCCCAGGGCACGGTCTGTACCGCTGCGGTGTTCAGCTCGCCGGTCAGCCTGTCGGACTTGGGTACGTCGTTCCACATCTTGGCCGGGAAGGTGTTCCAGACATCGGCGTATTGCTTGCCCCAAAAACCGGTCCAGGTCATGCCGCTGAGCAGCATCAGGAGCAGCAGTAGCGAGCCCCAGAAACCGGTGACCGAATGCAGGTCACGCCACAACACCCGACCGCGACTGTTCAGCCGCGGCCAGAGCACACCCGCCGCAGACCGCCCACGTGGCCACCACAGGTACAGCCCGGAAACCACCAGCACAATGCCCCAGCCCGCCGCCAGTTCCACCAGCCGGTCACCCACCTTGCCGATCAGCAATTCGCCATGCAGGGCGCGGGCGATGGCTTGCAGGTTGTTCTTCGCGTCCTGGGTGCCCAGCACGTTGCCGCGATACGGATCGACGAACACATTGGTTTCGCGCCCTGCCTGCAGCACGACAAACTGCGCGCTGCCCTGGGCATTGATGGGCGGCAGGTACTTGCTGATGGTGGCTTGTGGGTAAGTCGTCAGCACCTTTTGCTGGAGTTCATCGGCACTGAGCTGCAACTGCGCCGGTTTGACGGTCAGCAGGTCGCTGTACATCAGCGTGTCCAGTTGCGGTTTGAACAGGTAAACCATGCCGGTCAGGGACAGCAGGATCATGAACGGTGCAACGAACAGCCCGGCATAAAAATGCCAGCGCCATGCGAGGTTGTAGAAAGAAACAGTCGGTTTGGACATTAAAGCGCTCCCCATCAGGAAACAAAACACGGCGCTGCCCGCGCAACAGCCATGGGGCTGTTCGCGGGTTGCGGGATCAGTCTGGTTTCAGCCAATGACGGGAGACGGGGGCGCTCGGCTGCGGGCGTTTGGAAAGACGCTGCGTTGGGCGTGACCGGCCTGCAGCGCTGCCGCGTAGAAGTCCGCGGGCCTGGGGGGCGTGGGGGCAATGATCGCCAGGCCCTGGGGCAGGGCGGGGCAACTGAACAAGAGGGTGCAATAGCCACACTTGGCCCAGATGGCATGGTCGGCGGCCCCGATGTCGCTGGTTTGCGCACCTTCGGCGTGATGGCCTTCATGCGCTGACATGTCCATCGACGCCGACATCGGCATCACCATGCCCGCATGCTCGTTCATCGGCACCGCCTGGGAAATCAGCGGGCCGATGAAGATCATCAGCATGGCAAACAGGCTCAACCAGGCGCCCCGCGATCTGCGAGGGGCCAGCTGTTGCCTGGAAGCCGGAGGGCGTGGGTGGTTCACGTCAGAGGGGTATCAATGGTTATGTTGAGTGGTGTCTATCGGTTCAGGCGCCTGTTTCAGCACCGGGACATCGACGTTGATATCACCGGACGTCTCGAAGTGCAGGGTCAGGGGAAACGCCTGACCGTCCACCAGCTTCGACTTGTCCTTCAGGTCCAGCAGCATGACGTGATAAGCCATCGGCGCAAAGACCACACTGCCGCCTGCGGGGATTTCGACGCTTTGCACCTGCTGCATTTTCATCAGCCCGTCCTGGCTGATGTGTTCGTGGAACTGGGCAGAACCGGCAACGGGGCTTTCGACCCCGGTCAGCGTATCCGCCGTCTTGCCGTTATTGCGAATCACAAAATAAGCCGCGACCGTCGGCGCATTGGGCGGCAACTCCATGGACCAGGGCTGTACCACCTCCAGGTCCCCCACCCGGTTGCCTGTGATTTGAGCTAGGGCAAGAGCAGGGCAGGCAGGCAACAACAGGGCCAGCAGAACAAGCGTCGTCTTGAGCATGTTGAAACTCCCTGTGATCCGTTCAGTTGCGCCAAACGTCAGCAGAGCCATTTAGCCTGAATGCACAAGGTAAGTAAAAAGCGGGTGTGCGGTGTGATGTCGCGGACTGATAAAGCGGAGCGTGAGAACGATCGAGATTCAGGGGGGGAGTGAGCTTGCTCACGAATGCGGTGCATCAGCCAACCACGATGTATCTGGCCCGGCGCCTTCGCGAGCAAGCTCGGCTCCCACCGGATCTGTGTTTGCTCCAATAGTCTGTGGTGACCAAAGATCTGGTCTACGCCGAACCCTGTGGGATTGAGCTTGCTCACGAATGCGGTGTGTCAGTCACCCATGATGTTTCAGGGCTGATGCCGTTATTGATCGGAAAACGGGTTCTACTGCCCCAACGCCTTCAACACCCCGGCCGCATCGGCAAACTCTCGATCCACTTCGGGCAGCACCGGCCTGCGCAATACCAGCACCGGCAGGCGCAGCTCACGGGCAACTTCCAGCTTGGGTTCGGTGGCGCCGCTACCGCTATTTTTGCTGATCAGTACGTCGATGGCGCAGCGCTGGAACAGGGCGCGTTCGTCGTCCAGCAGGAACGGCCCGCGGGCGCCGATGATTTCGTAGCGGGGGCTGGCTGGAATGTCGCCGAGGGTGTTTTCCAGGGCGCGCAGGGTCCAGAACTGGTGGTCGGGGATTTCGTGCAGGTGCTGCAACGGCTCGCGGCCCAAGGTGAAGAGTGGACGCTGAAAGGGTGCCAAGGCGTTGATCAACTCAGGCCAGTCATCCACCTCGCGCCAGTCATCTCCAGGCCCCGGCTGCCAGGCCTGACGCCGCAGCGCCCAGCACGGCACGCCGCTCAATTGCGTCGCGACAGCCGCATTACGACTGATTTGTGCAGCATAGGGATGAGTGGCATCCACCAGCAGATCGATGCCTTGTTCGCGAATGAAGGCGGCCAACCCTTCGGCACCGCCATAACCGCCAACCCGCAGCTGACACGTCAGGTCTGTCGGCACCCGTCCCACCCCAGCCAGGCTGTAGATATGCTGCGGGCCCAGTTTACGGGCGATGGCCAATGCTTCGGTCACACCGCCCAGCAACAACAAACGCTTCATGCCGTCACTCCCGCACGTCCGACGATGCCGCCCTGACGGTCAATGGCGAACACTTCCACCTGAACCTGGGCAGGCACCACGCTGCGAGCGAAGTCCAGCGCGTGCCGACAAACCGCATCACCCAGCGCCACGCCCGCCGCTGCCGCCATTGCCAGGGCTTGCTGGCTGGTGTTGGCGCCACGAATCGCCTCTTGCAGTGCAGCATCTGCGCCCACCGCTGCCGCCCATTCGGCCAGTTGTGGCAGGTCGATGCTGGAGTGGCGGCTGTGCAGGTCCATGTGCCCGGCTGCCAGTTTGCTGATCTTGCCGAAGCCGCCGCAGATGCTCAGCTTGGCCACGGGTACCTTGCGCAGGTGCTTGAGGACCGCGCCGACGAAGTCGCCCATTTCGATCAGTGCGATTTCCGGCAGGTTGTAGACCTTGCGCATGGTGTCTTCGCTGGCGTTGCCGGTGCAGGCCGCGATGTGCAGATAACCGTTGGTTTTGGCGACATCGATGCCCTGATGAATCGAGGCAATGTACGCGGCGCAGGAAAACGGCCGGACAATCCCGCTGGTGCCAAGGATCGACAAACCGCCGAGGATGCCCAGTCGTGGGTTCATGGTTTTCAGCGCCAGGGACTCGCCGCCCTCGACGCAGACGGTCACGTCGAAGCCGCCGTCGTAACTCAAATCATCAGCCAGCCCCAGCAGGTGTTCGCTGATCATGCGTCGGGGCACCGGGTTGATCGCCGGTTCGCCGACGTTCAGCACCAGACCGGGACGCGTAACGGTGCCGACACCGGGCCCTGCGATAAAGCGCACACCGGGCTGTTCGCTGAGCCGGACCCGGGAATAGACCAGTGCACCATGGGTCACGTCCGGGTCGTCCCCCGCGTCCTTGATCGTGCCCGCTTCTGCGCCGCTGTCGAACGGGCGGCAGAACTCCAGACGCATCTGCACCCGCTTGCCCTTGGGTAACACGATTTCCACGGCATCGTTGACCTGGCCATCCAGCAGCAAGCGCGCCGCCGCCAGACAGGTGGCCGTGGCGCAACTGCCGGTGGTGTAGCCGCTACGCAGAGGCGCAGGCGTTTCGGCGGTTTCGTCGCGCATCAAGGCTTGATCGCTTCCAGCAGGGTGATGGGCAGCGCTTGCCGCCAGCTGTCGAATTCGCCCAGCGGTTTTGCATGGGCCACGTGGATGCGGGTCAGCTCGCCGCCATATTGTTCGCGCCAGACCACCAGCGTGGCCTCGCTTTGCAGGGTGACGGCATTGGCGATGAGCCGTCCGCCGGAACGCAGTTGTTGCCAGCAAGTATCGAGCACGCCGGGACGCGTCACGCCGCCACCGATGAAAATCGCATCCGGCTGCTCCAGCCCCTGCAACGCCTCGGGTGCAGTGCCGCGAATCAATTGCAGGCCCGGTACGCCCAACGCATCACGGTTGTGTTCGATCAGCATTTGTCGGCTTGCGTCGGCTTCGATGGCCAGCGCGCGGCAGGAGGGGTGCGCCCGCATCCATTCAATACCGATGGAGCCGCAGCCCGCGCCCACATCCCAGAGCAATTCGCCAGGCACCGGGGCCAGACGTGCCAGGGTAATGGCTCGCACATCGCGCTTGGTCAGTTGGCCGTCATGTTTGAACGCCTCATCGGGCAAACCGGCCAGCCGTGACAGGCGCATCGCCTTGGCGTCGATCCGGCAGTCGATGGCCACCAGGTTCAGGGCGGCAATCTCGGGGTTCGTCCATTCGCTGGCAAGGCCGTCAACCCGTCGTTCGGCCTCACCGCCCAGATGCTCCATGACCGTCATCCGGCTGGGGCCGAACCCGCGCTCGCGCAACAGGGCTGCAATAGCGGCCGGGCTGCTGCCGTCGTTGCTCAAGACCAGCAGGCGCAGGCCGTTGTGCAATTGCGCGCTCAAGGCGGCCAAGGGGCGGGCGACCACCGAGAGCGTCACCACATCCTGCAATGGCCAGCCCAATCGGGCCGCCGCGAGAGAATAGGAAGAGGGGGCAGGGAAGACCTGCATTTCGTCGGTGGCCACTACCCGCGCCAGGCTCGCACCCACGCCAAACAGCATTGGATCGCCGCTGGCCAGCACACAAATCGGTTTTCCGCGCTGTTCAAGGACCGGGCTCAAAGAGAACGGGCTGGGCCAGGCTTTGCGTTTTGCGCCAATGCACGGCGGCAAAAGATCCAGCTGGCGCGGCCCACCGAACACCTGCTGCGCTTGCAGCAGGGCACGGCGAGCGCTCTTGCCCAGGCCTTTGTAGCCCTCTTCACCGATTCCCACGACTGTCAGCCACGGCGACATGCACTTCCCTCAACGCACTTAATGAGCACTTCCGACAGACCGGCTTTTCATGCCTGCGGACAAAGCAGGCATAATACCGCGCCCAAGCAGGCACAAGTGCCTATTGAAGTGAGCTTATGAACGAGCCGATGTCCGCTCGCACCTCCACAACGTCCTTACGCCCCTCGGCTTGCCCGGGGTTGCTGCGTATCGTCCGTGCGCTGGATGGTGGCATCTGCCGGATCAAGCTGGCGGGCGGTGTGATCAGCGCTGCCCAGGCGTTTGCCGTGGCCGAGGCTGCCCAGCGTTACGCCGGTGGGGTCATCGAGGCGACCAATCGCGGCAATCTGCAAATCCGTGGCATTGGTGCTGATCACGACGGTTTGATCCAGACCTTGCTGGATGCAGGCCTCGGCCCGCAGAACGCAGCAGGCGACGATGTGCGCAACCTGATGCTCAGCCCCAGCGCCGGGATCGATCCGCAGCAGCTGTTCGACACCCGCGCATTGGCGGCGCAGATTCTGGATTGCCTGGAAAACCACCCGCGATTTCACGACCTGTCGGCCAAGTTCGCCTTGTCGCTGGACGGCGGCGAAGCGCTGGTGATGCTCGCACACCCCCATGACCTGTGGTTGTCGGCGCTGGACGTTGACGGTGAAGTGCTGCTGGGGTTTGGTCTTGCAGGCTGCCCTGCTGTTGATCGGCCTTTGGCGGCGGTGCCTCTGGAGGGCGGGCATGAACTGGTGGTCGCCGTGCTGGAGTTGTTTCTCGATCTGGCACGCCCCGAACAGACTCGCATGCGTCATTTGCTGGCTGAAGTCCCGGCCAGCGAATTCATTGCGCAGTTGTCGGGGCGCTTGAGCTATCCACTGCGTATTGATCAAAAAATAACCAGCTGGCAGCGGCCCAATGCCAGGGTCAATTCCCATTTCGGCATTTATCCACAGCGCCAGACTGGCCACGTTGCCGTCGGCGCAGGCGTGCCGCTGGGGCGCCTTGACCCCGGGATGCTCAAGGCGGTTGCCCAGACGGCCACCGACCTGGGGGATGGAACCCTGCGTCTGACGCCCTGGCAAAGCGTGCTGTTGCCCAATGTGCCTGTCGCCCACGGGCAAGCAGCGCTGGACCGTCTGGCGGCTGCCGGATTGATAAGTGGTCTGGAGCTACCCTTGTCGCAACTGATCGCGTGTACCGGTTCTGCGGGCTGTGGCAAAGGCCTGGCCGATACCAAGCACGACGCAATGAGCCTGGCCGCGGAGTTTGAACAACACCGCGTGAGCAGGCCTGTACACCTGAGCGGCTGCGGTCGTTCCTGCGCGGCGGCCCATGTGGCACCGGTGACGTTGCTGGCTGTAGCCGACGGCCATTACGACCTTTATTTTCGCGACGCAGAGCAGCCGGGTTTCGGCGTTCTGCGGGCGCGTGACCTCACTATTGAAGCGGTCGGTGCGCTGTTAGCCGCCGACTCACGGAGCAGTACCCATGATTGATTACATCCGCGATGGTCAGGAGATTTATCGCAACTCCTTTTCGATCATTCGCGCTGAGGCCCGGCTCGACACGATCCCGGCGGATCTGGAAAAGCTCGCCGTGCGCGTGATTCACGCCTGCGGCATGGTCGAGGTGATTGAAGACCTGCGCTTCTCCCCCGGTGCCGGCACGGCGGGCCGCAATGCCCTGGCCGCTGGTGCGCCGATTTTGTGTGATGCGCGCATGGTGTCCGAAGGCGTCACCCGTACGCGCTTGCCCGCCAACAACCAAGTGATCTGCACCCTCAAGGATGACAGCGTGCCGGAACTGGCGCGCGAGCTGGGCAACACCCGCTCTGCCGCTGCGCTGGAGCTGTGGCGTCCGTACCTGGAAGGCAGCGTGGTGGTGATCGGCAACGCGCCGACGGCGCTGTTCTACCTGCTGGAAATGCTCGACGCTGGCGCACCGAAACCGGCGCTGATCCTTGGCTTCCCGGTGGGCTTCGTCGGTGCCGCCGAGTCCAAGGCCATGCTCGCGGCAGACAGCCGTGGCGTGCCATTCGTAATCATGCAGGGCCGTCGTGGCGGCAGCGCCATGGCGGCAGCTGCGGTCAACGCCCTGGCCACGGAGATCGAATGATGCAGCCACGCGGTCGTTTGCTTGGTCTGGGCGTCGGCCCCGGCGATCCGGAGCTGATCACGGTCAAGGCGCTGCGTCTGTTGCGCGAGTCGCCGGTCATCGCCTATTTCGTGGCCAAGGGCAAGAAGGGTAATGCCTTTGGGATCATCGAAGCCCATTTGCAGGACGCCCAGGTGTTGATGCCACTGGTTTACCCGGTGACCACCGAAGCGCTGCCTGCGCCGCTGTCCTACGAGCAGGTGATCAGCGATTTCTACGACGAAGCCAGCGTTGATGTGGCGGCGCATCTGGATGCCGGACGTGACGTCGCGGTGATCTGCGAAGGTGATCCGTTCTTCTACGGCTCCTACATGTACCTTCACGACCGCCTCGCCGACCGCTATGAAGCCCAGGTTATTCCCGGGGTTTGCTCCATGCTCGGCGGCGCTTCGGTGCTGGGCGCGCCGCTGGTGTATCGCAATCAAAGCCTGTCGGTGCTGTCTGGCGTGCTGTCGGCTGACGAACTCAAGCGCAAGCTGGTTGACGCTGATGCGGCGGTCATCATGAAGCTGGGTCGCAACCTGCCCAAAGTGCGCCAGGTATTGGTGGACACCGGCCTGGCCGAACGCGCGCTCTATGTCGAGCGCGCAACCATGGCCAGCCAGAAAATCGTGCCGCTGGCCGAGGTAGACCCGATGTCCTCGCCGTACTTCTCGCTGATCATTGTTCCTGGCGAAAGGTGGCAAGGCTGATGACTGTCAAAGCCCCCGCCATTGTCATCCTGGGCAATGGCAGCCTCGCCACCGCTCAACGTGTTCAGCAACTGTATCCCGAAGCACTGATTTACGGCCTCGCCGAACGTGTGTCCGGCGCTGATCGGACCTACACCGAGTTCGGTGCCACGCTGCGCCAGTTGTACCAGCAGGACACGCCGATCATCGCTCTCTGCGCTGCCGGAATCGTGATCCGCACGCTGGCGCCGCTGTTGCTGGAAAAAGGCGTCGAGCCGCCGGTGCTGGCGGTTGCCGAAGATGGCAGCGCTGTGGTGCCGTTGCTGGGAGGTCTGGGCGGGGTCAATGTCCTGGCTCGTGAGATCGCTACGGGCCTGGGTATCGCCGCAGCCATTACCACCAGCGGCGAGCTGCGTTTTGGCACCTGCCTGCTCAACCCGCCCAGCGGCTATGCATTGGGCGATCTGGAGCTGGGCAAGCGTTTTGTGTCCGATCTGCTGTCCGGTGAAAGCGTGCGTATCGAAGGCGCTGCACCCTGGCTGGCACAGGCTCAGTTGCCGCAAGACGAACATGCACATCTGGCGATTCACGTGGGCTCTGCCGAGCGTGAACCCTCGGCTAACGAGTTACTGATCTACCCCCGCAGCGTGCTGGTGGCGGTCAGCGCTTCGGTCCCGCAACTGGCGTCCGGAATTCGGGCCGCCTTGCATGAGGCGCGGATCGCCGTGCAGTCCCTGGCCTGCTTGCTGGCGACCGAGGGCGATATGACGAGTTCGGCCCTGCATGAAGCTGCTGCCGAGCTGGGCGTGCCACTGCGTTTTGCATCCGCACAGGCTTCAGTCAGCGAGCTGGCGCAACAGGCGGTGCCGCAATTGCTGCCGCCGATCTGTGTGGGTGACGGGATCGCAATCGCCGTCGCTCAACAGCCACTGGACATCGAACAGGTTGGCCGTGGACGCGGGCGTCTGGCGGTTATCGGTCTTGGCCCCGGTGCTGCCGAATTAATGGTCCCGGCAGTCAAGGCCGAGCTGGCACGGGCCAATGATGTGCTGGGGTATGAAACCTACGTGCGCATGGCTGGGCCGTTTCGTGCCGACCAGGTGCTGCACTGCACCGACAATCGTGAAGAGATGCAACGCGCTCGACATGCGTTCGAACTGGCGGCCCAAGGCCGCTCGGTGGTGGTGGTTTCATCGGGTGATCCGGGTGTGTTTGCCATGGCCTCGGCGGTGCTCGAAGCCCTGCACGAGTCAACCAACGCCCAGTGGCATGCCGTTGAGCTGGAAGTTCTGCCGGGCGTATCCGCATCGCTGGCAACCGCCGCGCAGGCCGGTGCACCGCTGGGCCACGACTTCTGCGTGATGTCCCTGTCGGACAACCTCAAGCCATGGGACATCATCGAAAAGCGCCTGGACCTCGCTGCCCAGGCCGACCTCGCGTTGGCGTTTTATAATCCGATCTCTCGGTCCCGCCCCTGGCAACTGGGCCGTGCACTGGAGATTGTGCGTCAGCATCGCACGCCTGAAACCCCCGTCACGTTGGGGCGCGACATCGGTCGCCCGGGGCAGACGCTGCGGATCATCACTCTGGGCGAACTAACGCCTGAGCAGGTGGACATGCGCACCATGGTGCTCGTCGGTTCATCCACCACCTGTGCCTTTGCACGTGCCGGAGGCGGCAGTTGGGTGTATACGCCGCGCTGGTATGGGGAAAAGCCGGTCGCTTGACTGCCGTACTTCATTCGTCTCCCGCCTGTGTCTTAAACCTGTGCGGGGGATGAACGATGCCTGGAGTGTCCGACGCCACTGTTTGAACAAGTAGGGCAGTTCCTTTTTAAATGAGTTATTAGTCTGCAGTGCATGATGTTTATTCCTTATTTGTCCGCTGAAATTTTAGTGGTTATAAAATTACAATCCAGATGGTCGGCCATTTACTCTGGCTGCGGATGAGCGCCAACTCCCGTATTTGTTAGGCCTTAAAGTGTGCGTGCGTTATGGTGTGCCTTGTAAAATAATCGATGCCTATGCAGTGTTGCAGTTTTTATTCGCGTGTTCAGCGAAGGAGGAGGGGGGCGGCGCCGTGCAGAAAAGTGCGCTAGCGTTAAGGCATCCATGATGGATGTACTTTAAAAAAGGATGTGTAAAACATGAATGATCAGTATTTGAATGTGCGCACTCCCGCGCGGGTAAGTTCGGCAGATGAGGCGGCGGTACTGGGTGGGGTCAAGGAGAGTGGCGAAGCCTATGTTATTGATAACGTGCTGGTGTCCATGTTTACCGGTGTGTCTTCGGAGAACAAGGAAATTATCCTGGATATTATTCAATACGCTACGTCGAAGGCAAAGGGCACGCCGAAAAGCCTGGAGCGGTATGAGGTGCTTATTAATGCGATGAGAACGTGCGGCCTGGCGGTGCGTTCGGGGCGGTACGGCCACTACCAGGCAGCCGACAGTCGTTTGACGATGGACAAGTTAGGGTTGAACATCCTGGCCTCGTTGATTTCCAGCGCGACAGTCGGGCCGTTGACTGGAAAGCTGTTACTCGAACTCGCATCAAAAGCGCTTGATAATCTGAAGAGTCAGGATAAACCACTCAAGTTATTTCAGCGTGCCAGCAAGCCTTTTGATGATGTTAACTATGCCGTCATGTCCTGCGTGGAAAACGCCGAGGGCGACGTGATGCTGGCCGCAGCGATTGTCTCGATTGATGTCTCGGTGAGTGCGACGAATGTCCTGTTTTGGGAGTTTAACGGAGCGTCCGCCAAGATTGAACGGGGTGAACATATTTTCCAATTTAACCGGCGTCAATGGCGGCGCGCTGAGAAGAACGTTAACGCGTATCTTGAACAGGCAACTGACGCCGCCTTTGAAAAGTTTAAATGGTAAATACGGCGGGGCGGTCTACTCGGCGGCCCCTCTAAGCCACCGGTGGACGGGAGTGAAATCATGTCAGGCAGCCTAAATGATGTGTATGTCAGCGCGGGTCATCTTGTGCTCTTTGCTGATGACGTCAGTGATGGGTTCAAGGAGGATGTTTTAAGTTCAAGTTTATATTTTCAGTTGGCGGCTTCTCATCAATGTTCAAAGTTTCACGCGTTCAAGCTGTGGTGCGACGTCTATCAGGAAGCCATGGTTGCGTTTGGTTGGCCGCCTGTCAGCCGAAACACACGAAGTTATCGGATTGAAAGTGAGAAGACATTTTATGTCTGGGGTGAGATCAAGAACCGGCTGGTGGAGCGAGTATCCCCAGCACTGCTTGTTCGTTTTGAGCAGTTAATGGTTGAGCGCCAGGCCGCCACTCAGACGAATCGGGCGTATGCACTTTTTTTTGATCATTGCGTGAGTTCACCTCTGCAAGACGTTTCGCTGGATGGACATGACCCTGTGTTATCCGTACAGCACGGCAGTGGAGGTGTAACCCTCTCGCTATTGCTCAGCTTCGTCAGCTGCGAACAGGTGGTGACGTCGGTCTTCCTTTCCTTCAAGACGGCAGAGACTGTGGGCGAGCACCCATTGCTGCAAAACTTCACGTCAGGTGACATCGAAGGCCACCTGGTGATGGACGTTATTTCTTCGGAAATGGCCGGGCCCCACTACCGGAGAGTCAGGGAGCGTATAAATGCCCGGTTGGGGGATAAAAAACAAACGCTCATCATGGGTTTCAATGAGGTGTCGTCATGAGAGATCTGGCCTCAAGTACGGTTTTGATCGGGAGCAATCTGGTGTCATTTTCACGCGACACCCCTACAGAAGCGCGTGAGGATATTCTGGATGCCCTGTCTCTGGCGGCGTTTATTGCGAACGAGAAATTCAATCAGAAAACGATGTGGGCCAAATGGATTCATCACTATCAGCTCGGTCTGTATGCAAACGGCTTTCTTCTGAGCAGCGCCTTGAAAACCAATAGTGTGACTATCAATCGCATTCAGGATTTGCCCTCTGCTGCAGGCACTGCAATACAAACGGCGGGATACTCGCAGCCGTCCATTTCAATGCTGAACCAGCTTGCCCGCTCCGCGCTCGACGCTTTGCTGGGAAGTCAACATGCGCAGCTGTTCTTTCGAGACTGGTCTCATGCAGACCGCTCTCAAAGCTTTCAGGTGGTGCCCTGCATGAAGAATCACCGGGGGGAAATCGATGTCATGGTGTGCGGCATGCAAATGACCAGCAGAACACTCCGGTCAGCAAGACCTGGGGCCGAGCTGACAGTATTGATAGATGGCGGTGGGTATCGGTATAGCAAACTGACCTATGATTCGCACCGTAATCGAGTGGGGCTTGAGTTGACGAAGCGAACCGAGCTGGCCTTTCACAATTTATAGCAGGCGGGATCGCCTGAGCTGAGATGTTAAGGCACCAGATAACCTCTGACGCCGGTAAAAATGATCTGTGCCGCCAGTGCACATACAAACAGCCCCATCAACCGACTGACGATCTGCAGACCCTGTTCACCCAAGATGCGTTCGATCCGGTTGGACAGATAAAGCACAACGCCGACGGTGAAACTGGCTAAAGCGATGCTGAAGATGGCAGTCAGCTTGTCGTCCCAGTGGGGCTGGCTTACGCCCATGACCAGCAGCGCACCGATGGTGCCGGGCCCTACCGTCAGTGGGATGGTCAGCGGGACGATGGTAACGTCCTGCTGCACGTTATCGGTTTGCACAGCCGACTTGCCTTGCGCCATGCCCAGCGCCGAAATGAACAACACGCTCCCTGCGCCGATACGGAATGCGTCCACAGTGATGCCAAACACGCTGAAAATCACGCGTCCGAACAGGTACAGCAACACGCTGGACACCAGTGTCGCCAGGGCAACTTTCCAGGCCAGGCGCCGACGTTCCTTGCTGGAGTGACCACGGGTCAGGCTGATGAAGCAGGACAAGACGAAGAACGGGCTATAAAGCACCAGCATCTTCAGGTAAACGCTGAACAACACGTGGAGCATGGTTTTGGCTCGTGGCAGAACTGGATGACCTGACGGAGTCTATCAGGCCACTCCTTGGACTGGTCAGTTAACGCACGAAACCTATGGCAGATTCGATGACCTTTCTATCTTTGGCGGCAACGTTGTAGGAGCGGACTTGTCCGCGAAGACGTCAGTACAGGCGATATCTTTCGCGCCTGGAGCATCGCTTTCGCGGACAAGTCCGCTCCTACGGGGATGCGTGACAACGCGACAGTCAGTTCTGCTGATAAATGTCGGTCGGACGACGTTGCGGTTGAAGCTGATTTCGCTGCTCAACCCAGTGTTCAACCAGTTCGCGCAGTTGCGAAAGCTCCACTGGCTTGGCCATGTGGCCATCCATACCGGCCTGACGTGCACGTTCCTTGTGTTCAGCCAGTATGTGCGCGGTGAGGGCGACCACGGGGGTGCGTACCCGCTGGTTGCCGACCTCCCAGGCCCGCAGTTGCTGAGTTGCAGAGAAACCATCGAGGACCGGCATTTCGCAATCCATCAGGACCAGATCGTAACGCTGGGCCTTCATGGCCTGCAGGGCTTCTTCGCCGTTGCTGGCGGTGTCCGGTTGCAGGTTGAGCTTGCCCAGCATGCCGCGAATCACCTTGGTGGAGATGCTGTTGTCTTCGGCTACCAGAATGCGGAAATCGCTGGGTACATTAACCGGGCCGCCCAGCGCCGGAACCGGTGCGAAGGGGACGATGCCTTTATTGCGCTGGGTGAGTTCATCGGCCAGCGTGGTCTTGAGTGTGTAGCCGGCCACGGGTTTGGCCAGAATGCGCTTGATCCCTGCGTTGCGGGCAATGATCTTGCTCGGCGCGTTGCTGATGCCGGTGAGCATGATCAGCAGGATGTCGTGGTTCAGGCTCGGGTCTTCCTTGATCTTGGCCGCCAGTTGCATGCCGGTCATGCCGGGCATGTTCTGGTCCAGCAGCACCACGTCGAAGTAGTCCCGCAGATGCGCCTTGGTCCGCAGCAGCGCCAGCGCTTCCTTGCCCGATGGCACGGCGCTGACATTCAGGCCCCAGGCGCTGCATTGCTGCACCAGTACCTTGCGGCAAGTGTCGTTGTCATCGACCACCAGCACGCGGGCGCCCTTAAGCGGGCCGTCCAGGTCCGAGGTGGGTTGCTCCAGGCGATCCGGGTCCAGCGGCAGGCTGAGCCACAGGGTGCTGCCCTGGTTGGCGCCGCTCTGGATGCCGAATTCGCCGTGCATCAGCAGGATCAGCTGCCGGGCGATTACCAGCCCCAGGTGGCCGCCCAGTTTGCTGGCCGCCAGGAAGTTCTTGCTGTGCAGTTCGGCGTGCAGCAGCGCATCACGCTCTTTGGGCGCCAGCGGCTCGCCGCTGTCCTGCACGGTAATGCGCAGTCGAGGCTTACCGGCTCTTGAATCGAGCGCGACCATCAGCAGGATTTCACCTTCATCGGTTTTCTTCAGGGCGTTTTCCAGCAGGCTCAGCAGCGTCTGGCGCAGGCGCGTCGGGTCGCCGCTGATGACACGCGGCACCTGGGGCTGGATGAAACTGATCAGCTCGACGCTCTGCTGTTCGGCCTTGGCCCGAAAGATATTCAGGCAGTCCTCGATCAGGGCGTTGAGGTCGAACTGCACGTCATCGAGTTCGATCTGCCCGGATTCGAGCTTGGTGATGTCCAAGATCTCGTTGATCAGGGTCAGCAGCTCGTTGCCGGCGCTGTGGATGGTCTGCACGTAGTCACGCTGCTTGACGGAAAGCGGCGTGCCCAACAGCAATTCAGTCATGCCCAGCACGCCATTCATGGGCGTACGGATTTCATGGCTGATCTTGGCCAGGAATTCGGCCTTGGCGTTGATTTCTGCGGTGCTGGCGGCGAGGTCGCGGCTGACGCTGAACTGGTCTTCGGTAATACGCCGATGCCGTTCGCTAAGGGCAATGCTCATCAACAGCCCACAGACGCAGAACACGCCCAGCAGGGTAATGATCAGCAACTGTGGCGCAATCAACGTCAGCCACAACAGCGCTGGCAGGATCACCAGGCAGCCCAGATTGAAAATCGACATGGACAGCACGAACAGACGGGCCGGGGTGTAGCCCTGGTGCCAGTGCACCGCGCCCACGACCAGGATGCTCAATGTCGCCAGCGCCACTAGAGCGAACGTCAACCTGTTGAGCGGCAGGGTGTCGATGAACAGCACCAGCAGGCCGCCGACCGCGATGATTATGATGTCAGCGAGCAGCAGACGGTTGAGGTACTCGATCCCGCGGTGGGCGAAGAAGCGGTGGGCGAAACACAAGCCGGTCACCGCCGCCAGCAGCAGGGCCAGATGGGCGTTGGGCGTCTGGGCGACATGCCAGTTCGGAAGCCAGGGCGCCATCAGGTTGAGCAGCAACATGGCGCTGATCGCCAGCAACGCTTCGCAGGCCCCGAGCCACAGGCTGGTTCGGGAGCGGGTATGGGCGAAGCGGGTGATGTTTTGCAGGATCAACATGGCCAGCGAGCCAAACAGCAGGCCGAACAGCAGCGGCTGGCGCTCATCGGCTGCGCTGGAGATCGCCGATTCCAAGGTAATGTTGGGCCGCAGTTCCTGTTGCGAAACTATCCGCAGGTAGACATCCAGCGGGGCGTCGCTTTGGGGCAGGGGCAACAGAAAATCACTGGCGGGCAGTGGTTGGCTGTCTTTGGGGACGTCGTTGCCAGTGCGGGAATGATTGATCAGTTTTTCGCCGCTGAGCACGTACATGTCCATGCTCGCCAGGTCTGGGGCGAAGACGCGCAAGAGTTGTTCGTGATCGTCGGGGTTCAAGCGGTAGTGCAGCCAGAGCGCACTCTTGCGTGGCGCTGCCTGGACCTGTTCGAGTTCGATGGGGCTGAACTGGCTCTGGAGGCGGGCGGAGCGAATGTCGCTCAATTGCAGGTTTGCCTGTTCATCGAGCAAAGTCGACCAGCCTGCGCTTTGTTCGGCCTGGGCCGGAAGCATGCACAGCAAGGTCAGCAGGCTGACAGTGAAACCTATGGCAATCCTGAGCCAGCGCAAGGCGAAATCCCTTCGTAGATGAATGCCAGTCAACTCAACGCGGCGCTGGACAGCCCGCACAGGCTCCCGGTGTCGGGTGCCTGTCGGGCGGGGTATCCAGGGCGTGAAACCACGCCCCTTGCCCTTATTCCAGATCTTCGCCACGCTCGCGGGCAATGGCACGGTAGCCAATGTCCTTGCGATAGAAACAACCTTCCCAGTCAATCTGCGCGGCCAGCTCGTAAGCCTGCAACTGCGCGGTACTGACGCTTTCGCCCATGGCCGTTGCACACAGCACCCGGCCACCTGAGGTCACGACCTGGCCGTCCTTCAATGCTGTACCGGCGTGAAACACTTTGCCCGGCAAGGCAGCGGCAGAGTCCAGGCCCTTGATTACCGCACCCTTGGCGTAATCGCCAGGGTAACCGCCCGCCGCCAGGACAATGCCCAGGCTCGGACGTGGATCCCACTGTGCCTCGATCTTGTCCAGCGCTTGCGCTAGCGCGGCTTCGACCAACAACACCAGACTCGATTGCAGGCGCAGCATCACCGGTTGGGTCTCCGGATCGCCGAAACGGCAATTGAACTCGATGACCTTTGGATTGCCTGCCTTGTCGATCATCAATCCAGCATAGAGGAAGCCTGTGTAAACGTTACCTTCCTCGGCCATGCCTCGGACGGTCGGCCATATGACCAGATCCATCACACGCTTATGCACTTGTGCGGTAACCACCGGAGCCGGAGAGTAGGCACCCATGCCGCCGGTGTTCGGGCCGCTGTCGCCGTCGCCGACGCGCTTGTGGTCCTGGCTGGTGGCCATTGGCAGGACGTTCTTGCCATCGACCATCACGATGAAGCTGGCTTCTTCGCCATCGAGGAACTCCTCGATGACCACACGTGAACCGGCTTCGCCGAAGGCGTTGCCCGCCAGCATGTCGCGCACGGCGTCTTCGGCTTCTGCCAGGGTCATGGCGACGATGACGCCTTTGCCCGCTGCCAGGCCGTCGGCCTTGATCACGATCGGTGCGCCTTTTTCGCGCAGGTAAGCCAGTGCCGGCTCGATTTCAGTGAAGTTCTGATAATCGGCAGTCGGGATCTTGTGGCGGGCCAGGAAGTCCTTGGTGAAGGCTTTCGAACCTTCCAGCTGGGCAGCGCCAGCAGTCGGGCCGAAGCAGTCCAGGCCACGGGCACGGAACAGGTCAACCACACCGGCCACCAGCGGCACTTCCGGGCCAACGATGGTCAGCGACACATTCTCTTGTGCAAAGTCGGCAAGTTGCTCGAGGGCGAGCACGTCGATGGCAACGTTTTCGCACTTGGCTTCGATGGCGGTCCCGGCATTGCCCGGTGCCACGAAAACTTTCTGGACACGCGGGTCCTGTGCGACTTTCCACGCCAGGGCGTGTTCACGTCCACCGCTGCCAATGATCAAAACATTCATTTCAAAACCTCGATGACGCTAATTCTGTAGAACCTGTGGGAGCGGGCTGCTCGCGAAGGCGGCGTATCAGACGCACCGCGTCGCATCATTCGCGAGCAAGCTCGCTCCCACGGTTTTTTATGTGTGTTTAGTGCCGGAAATGACGCATACCGGTAAACACCATGGCAATCCCGGCTTCATCGGCCGCTGCAATCACTTCGTTGTCGCGCATCGAGCCGCCTGGCTGGATCACCGCAGTGATGCCAACCTTTGCAGCGTTGTCGATGCCGTCGCGGAACGGGAAGAATGCGTCGGACGCCATGACCGCGCCCTGTACCTGCAGACCAGCATGCTCTGCCTTGATTGCAGCAATACGTGCCGAGTTCACGCGGCTCATCTGGCCTGCACCGACACCGATGGTCTGGCGGTTCTTGGCGTAGACGATGGCGTTGGACTTGACGTATTTGGCGACTTTCCAGGCGAAGATCAGGTCGTGGATTTCCTGCTCGCTCGGGGCGCGCTTGGTCACCACTTTCAGGTCGTCGGCGCTGATCATGCCCAGGTCGCGGCTCTGTACCAGCAAGCCGCCATTGACGCGCTTGTAGTCCCAGGCCGGAACGCGTTCAGCGGCCCACTGGCCGCTGGTCAGCAGGCGTACGTTGGCTTTGGTGGCGACGATGGCCTGTGCTTCTGCGCTGACGCTTGGGGCGATGATCACTTCGACGAACTGACGCTCGACGATGGCCTTGGCGGTTTCGGCGTCCAGCTCGCGGTTGAAGGCGATGATGCCGCCGAACGCGGATTCGCTGTCAGTGGCATAAGCCAGCTCGTAAGCCTGACGGATACCGCCTTCGTCGTCGGGGCTGACGGCCACGCCGCACGGGTTGGCGTGCTTGACGATGACGCAGGCAGGCTTGACGAAGCTCTTCACGCATTCCAGCGCGGCGTCGGTGTCGGCCACGTTGTTGAACGACAGTTCCTTGCCTTGCAGCTGGGTTGCGGTGGCGATGCCGACTTCGGCCGGTTTGGCTTCCACGTAGAACGCCGCGCTCTGGTGCGGGTTCTCGCCGTAGCGCATTTCCTGAGCCTTGACGAACTGGCTGTTGAAGGTGCGCGGGAACGCGCTGCGGCCTTCGGTGCTCAGGGTGTCGGTAGTCTGGTCGATGCCGCCCAGGTAGTTGGCGATCATGCCGTCATAGGCCGCGGTGTGTTCGAACGCCTTGAGCATCAGGTCGAAACGCTGGGCGTAGGTCAGGCCACCGGCCTTGAGGCTTTCCAGCACCTGGCTGTAGTCGCTGGCGTTGACCACGATGGCAACGTCCTTGTGGTTTTTCGCCGCCGAGCGAACCATGGTCGGACCGCCGATATCGATGTTCTCGATAGCGGTTGGCAGGTCACAACCTGGCTTTGAAACCGTGGCTTCGAACGGGTAGAGGTTGACCGCGACCAGATCGATCGGCTTGATCCCGTGCTCGTTCATGATGGCGTCGTCGATGCCGCGACGGCCCAGGATGCCGCCGTGGATTTTCGGGTGCAGGGTCTTGACCCGGCCATCCATCATTTCTGCGAAGCCGGTGTAATCAGCAACTTCTACCGCAGCAACGCCATTGTCCTTGAGCAGCTTGAAGGTGCCACCGGTGGAGAGGATCTCGACGCCCAGCGCTTCCAGCTCGCGGGCAAATTCGAGGATTCCTGTCTTGTCGGAGACACTGATCAAGGCGCGGCGGATCGGCAGGCGGGTAGTCTGGTCGGTCATCTCAATTTCCATCAAAAGGTCAGCAAAAAAAGGCGACTGCAATGAAGGTCGCCTTTTCTGTTTTGAATGCTTACAGCAGATCGTACTGTTTGAGTTTCTTGCGCAAGGTACCCCGGTTCAGGCCCAGCAGCTCGGAGGCCTTGGTCTGGTTGCCCTTGACGTAGTTCATGACGCTTTCGAGCAACGGCGCCTCGACTTCCGACAGCACCAGGTTGTACACATCCGTGACGGCAGCGCCTTCCAGGTGGGCGAAATAATTGTGCAGCGCCTTCTCGACACTGCCGCGCAGGGTCTGACCCTCTTCGCTCGGCGTGTTGAGGTGCTGTTTCAAATTGACGTTGTCGCTCACGGGTGTCGTTCCACTCACTAAAGTCTCGGTCATCATCGTCACGCGGCCACCTCTTCTTCGTCCTTTCTGTCGGGGTGCTCATAGCGTTGGCTAAAGAACTCCCGAACGTTGGCGCACTGTGCTTCCGTATCTTCCAAACGATTGAAGTGGGCGCGAAACTCCTTGGCGCCCGGCAAGGTTGCGAGATACCAGCCGACATGCTTGCGTGCAATTCGCACGCCCAGCACGTCCCCGTAGAAAGTGTGGAGCGCTGCCAGATGCTCTAGCAGAATGCGTTCCACTTCACTCAACTGCAGCGCGGGTAGGGTTTCGCCCGTCTTCAGATAGTGCTCTATCTCGCGAAAAATCCACGGTCGCCCTTGAGCGGCGCGGCCAATCAACAGCCCGTCGGCACCCGTCGCCTGCAACACGTGGCGTGCCTTCTGGGGTGAATCGATATCGCCATTGGCAAAGACCGGGATCGACACCGCCTGCTTGATCTGCGCGATGGTGTCGTACTCGGCTTCGCCGGTGTACAGATCGGCCCGGGTACGTCCATGGACGGCCAATGCCACGATCCCGGCCTGCTCGGCAATCCTCGCCACGGTCAGGCCGTTCTTGTTCTCCCGGTCCCAGCCGGTACGGATCTTCAGGGTGACCGGCACATCGACTGCGGCAACCACGGCCCGCAGGATCTCGTTCACCAGGTGTTCGTCTTTCAACAGCGCAGAACCGGCAGCCTTGTTGCAGACCTTCTTGGCCGGGCAACCCATGTTGATGTCGATGATCTGGGCACCCAGTTCGACGTTGGCACGGGCTGCGTCCGCGAGCATTTGCGGGTCACCACCGGCGATCTGTACCGAGCGTGGCTCGGGATCACCTTCGTGGATCATGCGCAGACGCGATTTGCGGCTGTTCCACAGGCTCATGTCACTGGTGACCATTTCCGAAACCACCAGGCCCGCGCCCAGTTGGCGGCAGAGCTGACGAAAGGGCTGGTCAGTGACGCCCGCCATTGGGGCGAGGATCAAGCCGTTCTGCAATGTGTATGGACCGATTTTTACCGCCGACATAGGAGTGGACCTTTTGAAGGGGTCGGGCCAGAAGGCTCCGCCAAAACGGTGTTATCAACGTTTCAGCGTGAACCCAGAGTATGAAAAAGGGTTGGCATGATACCCGCTCTCGATGACTGGATAAAGGCTGAATTGGATAAAATCTGAACAGTTATTTTCTTATCGCCAACGGTTTGGTTGCTGGCCAGGCGTCACAAAAGTGTCGTCAATTCGTGACGTCTGCACTCATTCCGGGGAGCGGAAGCTCAAGCTGTAGTTCACGGCCTTCGGGCCCGGGTCGAGAATGTCCAGCGCGATGTGGATCGGCGTCTGCGGTGGCATTTCGGCCTTGCCGGCCATTTCGCCGCTCAGGTACTCCCCTGGCTTGAACCGACGACTGGCGATCAACTGGCCGTTGGGGTCGGCAAAACGTAACTCCAACAGCGGAAACGGCTGAGAGAAGGAAGCCCGGTTATAGATGATCGCATCCACCACCAGCGCGCCCTGGAAATCGGGATGGCTGCGCACGACCAGATTGCTGCTCTTGAGCAACTTGATGTCGACTTTTGAGGGCACTTTGCAGCCGATTTGCGGGCAAAGTTCTTCAAACCAGGGACGATATTGGTCCTGGCGCGCCAGCTCATCGAAGTGATACCAGATGTACTGGCCTGCCAGTGCGGCAATGGCCAGCAGGATCAGGAACAGCCAGCCCAGGCGGCGACCCCAGCGTGGCTTGGGCTTTTGCCAGTCCAGTTGCAGCGGGTCATCGGTCAGGTCAAGCAGGGCCTGATCGCGAACGGCCGGTTCGCCACGGCTGCGCTTGATGCGCGGTTCAACGCGCTCGGGCTCGACGGCGGCGTGATCGTCGTCCTGTCCGTCATCGTCCAGCGCAGACCAGCGTTCGGTTTTTTCCCGAGCTGGCGTTTTGCCCTGCTTGCTGGTCGTGCGTGGAAGGGGCACGGGCTCATCGTCGTCCAGAACGTCATGGTCCAAAGACAGCGATGGCTCGGTGCGGCTGTGACGTTCGCTTATTTCAGGCTCTGGCTCAGGCTCCTCTTCGGGCTCCTGAATGACTTCCCCGTGCAGCTCCGGCAAGTCGTTTACGTCGTCGTTGCGCAGGCTGTCCAGCCAAGGCTCGCGCCCGGTTTCCGGCTCGTCGCGGCGGGCGCTAAGGTTGGACTCGATGTCGGGCACATGGTGTTCGCGGCCGAAGCTTTCCGGCAGCTGGATTTCACGTTGCTCCAGCCGCGCCAGTTCTTCGTCCAGGTCCAGGTTGTCCAGGTCCAGGGTGTCGAGATTCAGTGGCTGATCTTTCCACGTGCCGCTGGCGGGCGACGCAACGACGGGCGGCGCAATAACAGGGGGCAGAACCGGAATCGCGGGTGCGCTGGGTATTTCGACGACCGGTGGCTGAACCGGAACCGCAGTCGCAGTGGATTCAGGCGCCTTCGCCTGATTGCCCGCGCGTTGCTCCAACAGTTGTTTCGCTGCGTTGAAGACCTGCAGGCAGGATCCGCAACGCACCACGCCACGTGCCACGCTCAATTGCGCATGGCTGACGCGGAAACTGGTCTGACAGTGCGGGCACTGGGTGACGAAACTATCGGTCATGCGGCTATCCGGTTCAGGCAGGCGCTCATCTTATTCCAAGGTTCAAGGCAGCGGTTAACGGCGACGGCCGGTGATCCGAACCCAGCCATCACGGTTGGCAATCGGGTCGAGGTCGAAGGTATCAGCATAGGCGGCGGCGACTTCTTCGCCTTGTTCGGCGAGGATTCCGGACAACGCCAGTCGGCCACCGGATTTGACCAGACTTGCCAGCTGCGGTGCCAATGAAACAAGCGGCCCGGCCAGAATATTTGCCACCAGTACATCTGCCTGCTCTTGCGGCAGTTGCTCAGGCAAGTACAGCGGGAAGCGTTCTTCGGCAATGTTGTTGCGCCCGGCGTTGTCGCGGGAGGCTTCCAGCGCCTGCACATCGATGTCGGTGCCCACGGCCTGTCTGGCACCCAGCAGCAGGGCGGCGATGGCGAGAATCCCCGAACCACAACCGAAGTCCAGCAGATTGCAGTCTTTGAGGTCCTGACCGTCCAGCCATTCCAGGCACAGTGCGGTGGTCGGGTGAGTGCCGGTGCCGAACGCCAGGCCCGGGTCCAGCAGCAGGTTGACTGCATCAGGCTCTGGGGCCGCATGCCAGCTCGGGACGATCCACAAACGCTGGCCGAAGCGCATCGGCTGGAAGTTGTCCATCCAGCTGCGTTCCCAGTCTTGATCCTCGATCACTTCGCTCATGTGCTCTGGCAATTCGGTGCCTGTGAGCAACTGCAGATGAGCCAGTACCTGGCCTGCATCGGTGTCGGCTTCAAACAGGGCCAGCAGGTGAGTGTGCGACCACAGTGGCGTGGTGTTGAGTTCAGGTTCGAAAATCGGCTGATCTTCGGCATCCATGAACGTCACGGATACGGCGCCGACTTCGAGCAGGGCGTCTTCGTAGGTTTCGGCTTGTTCTGGGCTGATGGCGAGACGGACTTGCAGCCAAGGCATGGCAGGTTACCTTCGAATGAAAAATGAATGGCGGTACAGGGCCGCGAAAGACCGGCAAGTTTACGGGGTTCGGGGGGAAACAACAAAGCGGGTGTGGTTAACCGTCGCACGACCCGCTGCAGGAGCGAGCTTGCCCGCGATGGCGTCAGGCCTGATGCGCCGCAATCGCAGGCAAGCCAGCTCCTACAATGGATTTGAGTCCGAACCAGAATCTGTGGCAACACACAAAACCTGTATGCGCCGAAAACAACAAAGCCGCTAAAAAGCGGCTTTGTGGCTACAGCGCACTGGCTTACTTTTCGCTGGCCAGTTTGTGTTCCAGGTAGTGAATGTTGACTCCGCCTTCGCAGAAGCCTTCATCACGAACCAGATCACGGTGCAGCGGGATGTTGGTCTTGATGCCGTCAACGACGATCTCGTCCAGGGCATTGCGCATGCGCGCCATGGCTTCGTCGCGTGTCGCGCCCCAGGTGATCAGCTTGCCGATCAGGGAGTCGTAGTTCGACGGAACCTTGTAGCCGCTGTAGAGGTGCGAGTCGACCCGCACGCCGTTGCCGCCTGGCGCATGGAAATGCTTGACCAGGCCTGGGCTCGGAATGAAGCTTTTCGGGTCTTCGGCGTTGATCCGGCATTCCAGCGCATGCCCGCGAATGACGACGTCATCCTGGGTGTACGACAGTTTGTTGCCGGCGGCGATGCTGAGCATCTCCTTGACGATGTCGATCCCGGTGACCATTTCCGATACCGGATGCTCTACCTGCACGCGAGTGTTCATCTCGATGAAGTAGAAACGGCCGTTCTCGTACAGGAACTCGAAAGTGCCCGCGCCACGGTAGTTGATGTCGATGCACGCCTTGACGCAACGCGCCAGGACTTCTGCACGGGCGGTTTCATCCAGGCCCGGTGCCGGTGCTTCTTCAAGAACCTTCTGGTGACGGCGTTGCAGCGAGCAATCGCGGTCGCCCAGGTGGATCGCATGACCCTGGCCGTCGGAAAGCACCTGGACTTCCACGTGACGTGGGTTGGTCAGGTATTTTTCCAGGTAGACCATCGGGTTGCTGAACCAGGCGCCTGCTTCTTCGCGGGTCTGCTTGGCGGCTTCGATCAGGTCTTCTTCGCGATGTACTACGCGCATGCCGCGACCGCCGCCGCCACCAGCGGCCTTGATGATCACCGGATAACCGACTTCGCGACCAATGCGCAGAGCGGTTTCAGGGTCTTCAGGCAGCGGGCCGTCGGAGCCTGGCACGGTGGGTACGCCGGCAGCGATCATGGCGTGCTTGGCGGAAACCTTGTCGCCCATCAGGCGAATGGTGTCTGCTTTCGGGCCGATGAACGCGAAACCTGATTTTTCCACCTGTTCGGCGAAATCGGCGTTTTCCGCAAGGAAGCCGTAGCCCGGGTGGATCGCCGTGGCGCCGGTCAGTTCGGCAGCCGAGATGATGGCCGGGATGTTCAGGTAGGACAGGTTGGCAGGAGCCGGACCGATGCAGACGGTCTCGTCCGCCAGGCCCAGGTGCATCAACTCGCGGTCTGCCGTGGAGTGTACAGCGACGGTCTTGATGCCCAGTTCTTTACAGGCACGCAAGATGCGCAAGGCAATCTCGCCGCGGTTGGCGATCAGAACTTTTTCAAGCATCGCAGGCTCTCCGCGGTTCAAACGATGGTGAACAGCGGTTGGTCGTACTCAACCGGCTGGCCGTTTTCTACCAGAATGGATTCGATCACACCGCTGGTTTCAGCTTCGATGTGGTTCATCATTTTCATTGCTTCAACGATGCAAAGGATGTCGCCCTTCTTCACGGTCTGACCGATTTCAACGAAGGCTGGCGAAGTCGGTGCCGGGGTGCGGTAGAAGGTGCCGACCATTGGCGAACGAGCGATGGTGCCGTTGAGCTTCGGCGCAGCCGGAGCTTCGGCAACGGCAGCAACAGGAGCAGCAGCAACAGGTGCGGCGGCCGGTGCAGCGACTGGAGCCGGTGCGTAGTACTGCTGGGCCGGGGTCTTGCTGTGACGGCTGATCCGTACGGATTCTTCGCCTTCACGGATTTCCAATTCGTCGATGCCGGATTCTTCCAGCAGTTCGATCAGTTTCTTGACTTTACGGATATCCATTAATCATCAACTCCCAAGGGTCGGTCAGGGGCGTATTGTTAGCCGGGTCGGATCTTGTGGTTCAGCCAGAGGCCGTGCCATCAAGGTTTCGAACTCACGGCCAGTTGTTCCAGGGCGGCCTCCAGGGCCAGTCGGTAACCGCTGGCGCCAAGGCCGCAGATCACTCCTACAGCGACATCTGAAAAGTAGGAGTGATGGCGGAAAGGTTCGCGTTTGTGCACGTTTGACAGGTGCACTTCGATGAATGGGATGCTCACTCCCAGCAGCGCGTCACGTATTGCGACACTTGTGTGCGTAAATGCCGCAGGATTGATCAGGATGAAATCCACGCCTTCATCGCGTGCAGCATGGATACGATCAATCAATTCGTACTCGGCGTTGCTCTGCAGGTACATCAGATGGTGACCGGCGTCACGGGCGCGCTTTTCCAGGTCCTGGTTGATCTGGGCCAGCGTGATCGCGCCATAGATCCCCGGTTCACGGGTTCCGAGCAGGTTCAGGTTGGGTCCATGAAGAACCAGAAAAGTCGCCATCGGCTGTTCCTTGTTGTCATTGCGAGCGTTTGTGCGCAGCGACTATGCCGCAAAGCTCATTGGACTGTCCAGTTAACTGCAATAGCCAGCACGTTGACCGATGTTCGCGCAAAATTTGTGACTGGTTCACTGTATTTGGTCATTGGCCGCTGAATTTGCCGTCGAGATGCGCTCGGCAAAGCTTTTTGCGTCTATTTCGCCGATAACCCGAATATCGGCACGTTCGACGCCGTTTTCGCCGAAAAACAACAATGCGGGTGGCCCGAACAGTTTGTAGCGGTCCAGCAGGGCGCGTTGCTCGGCGTTGCTGTCCGTCATGTCGAAACGGATCAGCCGATAGCCCTTGAGTTGGGTGATGACAGCGGGATCGGTCAGAACTTCATGCTCGATGACCTTGCAACTGATGCACCAGTCCGCATACCAGTCGAGCAGCAACGGCTGACCGGCTGCTTTTGCCTCACTCAAGGCACGATCCAGTTCGGCGCCGGTGGTGATGGTCTGCCATGCGCTGCTGGAGGTCGTTGCCGTGCCGTTGTTCAGGGTGACGGCGTTCGGGTTGCCCAGTGGCCGTAATGGATCGCTCTGGCCACTCAGCGCGCCATACCAGCACGCCAGCGCATAGACCAGCAGGAACAAGCCGATCAATTGCCCGAGACGCTGGGCCGCGGTCTTCTCGCCCAACACCAGCGTGCCCAGGAACAGCGCCACGCCAGCGCACAGGAAGCCCAGCAGCAGTAATGTGACCTGCCCCGGCAGTACGCGGCTGAGCAGGCCTATGGCAAGGGCCAGCAGCAGGACGCCGATGGCGTTTTTCACGGTGACCAGCCACGCGCCGCTTTTCGGCAGCCAGGCCGCGCCGCCGGTGGCAACCAGCAACAGCGGGGCGCCCATACCCAGCCCGAGGGCGAAGAGTTTCAACGCGCCACCCAGCGCATCACCGCTGGCACTTATATAAAGCAGCGCACCGGCCAACGGCGCGGAGACACAAGGCGAGACCAGCAAGCTGGACACCACCCCCAATACCGCTGCACCCCACAACGAACCACCTTCGGTCTTGCCGGCGATACGGTCCAGTCGTGAGTTGATGGCGTGGGGCAGGCGCAGTTCGAACACACCGAACATGGCCAACGCGAACACCACGAAAAACAGTGAGAAGGGCACCAGTACCCAGGCCGATTGCAGGCGCGCCTGGAGGTTCAGGCCTGCGCCGAACACCCCCATCAATGCGCCGAGAAGCGCAAAACAGATCGCCATGGGCAGCACATAGGCCAGCGACAGGCTGAAACCGCGCAAGCCGCCGATCTGACCGCGTAGCACCACGCCGGACAGGATCGGCAGCATGGGCAGTACGCACGGCGTGAAGGTCAGGCCGATACCGGCGAGGAAGAACAGCGCCAGTTCTTTCCAGCTCCAGCCCGTGTGGGTGGACGGGGTGGGGCTGGCGACGGCGGGGGTTGGCGCCACATCGCCGATGCTCAGGCGCTCGGTTTCAGGGGGATAGCACAGGCCCTTGTCGGCGCAACCCTGATAGGTGACCAGCAAGGTAAACGGGCGGTTGTCGCCGGCTTTGCGCGGCAGGTCCACATCGAGGATGCCGTGATAGACCTCGACGTCGCCGAAATAGTCGTCGTGCTTCTGTTCGCCCTGGGGCAGTTGCGCCTCGCCCAGCTGGATATCGGCAGGCTCGGTGCGGAAGTGAAAGCGCTGGCGATAAAGGTAATAGCCTTCGGTGGCGACGAAGCGCAGCTTGATGTTCTGCGGGGTGCTTTCGATCAGATCCAGCTGGAAGGCCTGGCGTACCGGCAGGAAATCCTTGCTGTTATCCAGTGCCGACCCCCCGAGCGTCGCACTCGGCCGCGCGCCCAACAGGTCAGCGCCAGCAGCGGGCAGGGCGAGGATTAACAGCAACAGGCAAAGCAGACGGCGCATGGCGAACTCGCATCTCGAAAGTGCCCGCATGATAGCGGAACCCACGTCTTGTTGGAGCGACCGGGGTGGCGATCCACCTTGCCCGCGAATGCGGTGGTTCCGGTTTGGAGATGTTCGCAGACTGCACCGGCCCCTTCGCGGGCAAGCCTCGCTCCAACGATTAATCCTGGAAGCATCAGTGCAGACGACTCAGTTATCCAGCACCAGCTCCCGGTCCGAATGCACCTGATTGCGCCCGGCATGTTTGGCGCGGTACAGCGCGTCGTCGGCCTGGGAGGCCAGGGTCAGGCTGTCGTCGCCTTCGCCCAGTTCCACCACGCCTGCACTGAAGGTGCAGAACAGGTCCCGGGGTTGCGCCGGGTAATGAATCTCGGCAAAGCGCCGACGGATTTCGTCCAGCACCCGGTGGGCGTTGTGGATATCGGTGTCCGGCATCACCACCGCGAATTCTTCGCCGCCATAGCGGCCTATGTAGTCGGTCTTGCGCAGCCGTTGCTTGAGGAACAGCGCCAGGCTTTTGATCACCCGGTCCCCCATGGGGTGGCCGTGGCTGTCGTTGACCTTCTTGAAGTGATCGATATCCAGCATCGCGAAGCTCAGCGGCTTGTCTTCACGGCGGGCGCGGAAGCAGCAGTCTTCCAGCAATTGCAGGATGTGGGTGTGGTTATAAAGCCCGGTCAGGCTGTCACGAACCATGCGGGCCTTGAGGCTGCGGGCTCTGCCGGCGCGGTTGCGCACGGTGGTGATCAAGTGGCGCGGTTTGATCGGCTTGGTGAGAAAGTCGTCACCGCCTTCGCTCATGGCGTCCAGCTGCTTGTCCAGGTCATCTTCGGCAGACAGGTAAATGATCGGCACGCTGACATAACGGTCGTTGTGGCGGATCACTTTTGCCAGCTCAGTGCCTGTGCAGCCGGGCATGTACATGTCGAGGATGATCAGGTCTGGCTGGAAGTCCGCCAGCACGGCCATGGTGTGGATCGGGTCGAGCAAGGTACGGGTCACGATCCCGGCGCTGTTGAGCAAGCGCTCAGTGTGCGTGGCCTGGGCGCGGGAGTCGTCGATGATCAGCACTTTATAAGGCTCGTACTGCGCCACCCGGGTCAGGACTTCAATTTTTTCCAGCAGGCTCGACGCTTCGAGGGTGCCGGTCAGAAACTCCTCGCCCCCGGCCCGCACTGCCGCCAACCGAGTCGGCGTGTCGGTCTCCTGGTGGCTGAAAAACAGCAGCGGCAGCTTTTGCTCCAGCCCTTCCTGAACCTGCGTGGCCAGCTTCAGACCCTGGCCGGGGCCGCAGAAATCCACATCCATCACGATGGCGGCGGGGTGACGCTCGGCCATGCTCGACAAAAACGCCGCCACGCTGTCCAGATGCAGCGCGCTCAAACCGAAGAATTCCAGCTGCTGAGCCAGACGCTCGGCCCGCTCATGGTCCTCCAGCATCACGTAGATCGGCTTGCGCAGTGGCGGCAACGACGTCTGTTCAAGCCGGTCGCCATGACGCAGCCCCGTGCGCGACAGGCGTTGCATCAAATGGTTGAGTTCAGTGATCAGGGTGCTGCTCAGCCGTCCCCGGTTGGCATCGACCCCTTCCAGCGACTGGCCGATGGCCTGTGCCAGCTGCGCATGCTCCATCTGCTCGAAACGCTCGGCAAAACGCAGCAAGCGCAGATTCGAGTCGCGCAACTCTTCCATGTCCGCCAATGACCATTCGCTTTGTTGCAGCCGCTGCCATACCTCAAGAATCTGACGAGCCTGATGGATGACGCGCTGGGCGAAGTGATGCTTTAAACGGTCACGGCTGGGATCTTCTGGTTCGGTCATATCCTGACTACTTATAGGGGAAACCCTGATACCCGGTGGTGGCGGTATGCTAGCACCTCTTCCTCGCTACAAGCGCACCGTAGGTCCAATTAACTGACGTGTTTCTCATTTTTTGGGCGGCAAAAGGCCGCGATGGGGGATCGGGGTCTCCCTTAGTCGTGGACACAGCACCCAGCATGGCGTTCTTATTGGAGCGAGCGGGGTGGCGATCCACCTTGCCCGCGAGGCGTCCGGGCAGTCAGCGAACATCTCCAGGTCTGAACGACTGTCTTCGCGGGCAAGCCTCGCTCCAACAGAATCCCCGTTTGCTGCGCGCTATCGCGCATGGTCGCAAAACGCACCTTGCTGTAAGGTTGCGGTCCAAGCGTTGAATTCCGTGATTGAAAGGGACCTAGCCATGCTGGATTGGAAAAACCGCGCAGGCAGCGCGGGTGATCGTGCCGATGCCTCCTCATCGTCCTCGTCGGTCAAAAAGACACGCAGCTACTTCGGTAACCTGGTTTTAAGTAAAGCCGTGGGTATCGTGGTCGGTGTTTACCTGATCGTTACGCTGCTGATCGGCTGGTACTGGAGCCATGAGCCCGCGTTGTTCCCGGTCCAGCAGAATGCCCAGGCCGCTGCCGAGCGTGAAGGCAAGCAGATGGTGGTGGGCTTTACAACGGTGGAAACCCTCAAGACCATCGTCAGCACCTTGCTCGACAAGCGCGGCGGCTATATTTCCAACGACCGCTTCCCGCCGGGCCTGTGGCTGGACAACATTCCGAGCTGGGAATACGGCGTGCTTGTGCAGGTGCGTGACATGACCCGTGCCCTGCGCAAGGACTTTTCCCGCTCGCAATCGCAGTCGGCTGAAGACGGTGATCTGGCCCGCGCCGAGCCGCGCTTCAACTTCGATAACCGCAGCTGGATCCTTCCGTCGAGTGAGTCCGAATACCGTGAGGGCATCAAGTCCCTGAGCCGCTATGAAGATCGCTTGTCTGACCCGAACCAGAAAGGCGCGCTGTTCTATGCCCGCGCCGATAACCTCAACAACTGGCTGGGCGATGTGGGCACCCGCCTTGGGTCGCTGTCGCAACGCCTGTCGGCCAGCGTGGGCCGGGTCAAGCTCAACAGTGCGCTGAAGACCGAGTCCCAGAGCCCGCTGAAGCCGGGTGAAGTGCCGCAGGTCGACGAAGAAGTCGTGGAAACCCCGTGGTTGCAGATCGACAACGTGTTCTACGAGGCCCGCGGCCAGGCCTGGGCTTTGTCCCTGCTGCTGCGTGCTGTCGAGGTGGACTTCGCCGATGTGCTGGCCAAGAAGAACGCCACGGTCAGCGTGCGCCAGATCATTCGTGAGCTGGAGGCCTCGCAAGAGCCGCTGTGGAGCCCGATGGTGCTCAATGGCAGCCCGTTTGGCATTCTGGCCAACCACTCGCTGGTCATGGCCAACTATATTTCCCGGGCCAACGCAGCGGTGATCGACCTGCGTCAGCTGCTGTCGCAGGGCTGATCGATGTCCGTTTCCCAACGGGAGGCCGCGCACCGCGCCGCCTCCGACGCCGAGCAAATCGCCTGGGTCGACGAGCAGGACAAGCTGCTCGGCTCCCTGGGCCGGGCGCAATTGCGCGAGCAGGGCCTGATCGGGCGTGGCACCTACATCCTGTTGTTCAATTCTGCCGGTGAGTTGTGCGTGCACCGACGTACCCTGAGCAAAGCCATTTACCCCGGTTACTGGGACGTTGCGGCGGGCGGGATGGTGCAGGCTGACGAAACCTACGCCGAGTCGGCTGCCCGGGAACTGGAAGAAGAGTTGGGCGTTGGTGGCGTACCCTTGCAGGCCCACGAGCAGTTTTTCTTCGATCAGCCGGGTAATCGCCTCTGGTGTGCGGTGTTCTCTGCCGTCTGGGACGGACCGCTGAAACTGCAGCCCGAAGAAGTGCTTGAAGCCCGCTTCATGGCTGTGGACGAAGTGCTGCGCCAAACCCTGCAAAAGCCTTATTGCCCGGACTCTCTGGCGGCGCTGAAACGTTATTTGGCGCAGCCCGTCAAACTTGGGTAAATTTGCGCCAATTGGCTCTTAGCAACAGGGCTTTTTGCCGCTACACTGCGCGACCTTTAAAGCTGGACGGGCGTACCTGTCCAGTTGCGCTGCCCCTGCCAGAGTGGGGCTTCGCGGTCGATGTTCATCGACCAATCTTCAGTCCTCAACAAGAGGATTTTGCCGGTGGCCAAAAAAGCCGCATCCTTCGCCGCCCTGGGTGGCCTGGTATTTTCCACCGACGCAGGACGGCATTGCCCCGACTGTCGTCAACCCATCGATGCCTGCATCTGCAAACGAACGGCTATCCCCGAAGGTGATGGTATCGCTCGCGTGCGTCGAGAAAGCAAAGGCCGTGGCGGCAAGACGGTGACCACCATCACCGGCGTACCGTTGGCCGAAGATGCGCTCAAGGAACTGGCGAGCACCCTCAAACGTCGCTGCGGTACGGGCGGTGCGCTCAAGGACGGGGTGATCGAGATCCAGGGTGATCACGTGGAGCTGTTGCTGGCCGAACTGATCAAACAGGGCTTCAAGGCGAAGAAGTCCGGCGGTTGACCGGGCCTTCTAAACTCCTGCGCCTGCAGCCGGTCTACTGCCGGTAACGAGCTGGCGCCAAACCGTCATTTCCACTCTTTACACTGCTGCCAGCCTTTTCGTGGCTGGCGCTATCTGACTTTTTATAGGGGACTTCGATGTCCGTACGACGCACACGCAAAGACGATGGCAGCCAATGGACAGTTGCGGACAGCCGCAGTGTCTACGGGATTCGTCATTGGGGAGCCGGTTATTTCGCCATCAACGAGGCTGGCCGCGTTGAAGTTCGCCCCAACGGGCCGGGCAGTTCGCCCATCGATCTTTACGAGCAGGTCGACGAGTTGCGTAAAAGCGGCCTGTCCCTGCCATTGCTGGTGCGTTTCCCCGACATTCTGCAAGACCGCGTGCGTCAACTGACCGGTGCCTTCGACAGCAACATCGCGCGCCTGGACTACCAGAGCAAATACACCGCGCTGTACCCGATCAAGGTCAACCAGCAGGAAGCGGTGGTGGAAAACATCATCGCCACCCAGGACGTGTCCATCGGCCTGGAAGCCGGCTCCAAGCCTGAACTGATGGCCGTGCTGGCGTTGGCGCCCAAGGGCGGCACCATCGTCTGCAACGGTTACAAGGACCGTGAGTTCATCCGCCTGGCGCTGATGGGCCAGAAGCTTGGCCACAACGTGTTCATCGTCATCGAGAAAGAGTCTGAAGTCGAACTGGTGATCGAAGAAGCCGCAGACCTGAAGGTCAAGCCACAGGTTGGCCTGCGCGTGCGTCTGTCGTCCCTGGCTTCGAGCAAGTGGGCCGACACCGGTGGCGAGAAGTCCAAATTTGGCTTGTCTGCCGCGCAGCTGTTGTCCGTGGTTGAGCGTTTTCGCGCAGCGGGCCTGGACCAGGGCATTCGCTTGCTGCACTTCCACATGGGTTCGCAGATCGCCAACCTGGCGGACTACCAGCACGGTTTCAAGGAAGCGATCCGTTACTACGGCGAATTGCGCAACCTCGGCCTGCCGGTGGATCACATCGACGTGGGTGGCGGCCTGGGCGTCGATTACGACGGTACCCACTCGCGCAACGCCAGCTCCATCAACTACGACATGGATGATTACGCCGGTGTCGTGGTCGGGATGCTCAAGGAGTTCTGCGACGCGCAGGGCCTGCCGCATCCGAACATCTTCTCTGAAAGCGGCCGCTCGCTGACCGCTCACCACGCCATTCTGGTGGTGCAGGTGACCGACGTCGAGAAGCACAACGACGACGTGCCGGACATCGATGACAAGGAAAACCTGCCTGAAACCGTGCAATGGCTGGTGGACCTGCTGGGCCCGACCGACATCGAGATGGTCACCGAGACCTACTGGCGTGCAACGCACTACATGAGTGACATCGCCACCCAGTACGCCGACGGCAAGATCACCCTGGCCCAGAAAGCCCTGGCCGAACAGTGCTATTTCGCAGTTTGCCGCCGCCTGCATGACTCCTTGAAAGCCCGCCAGCGTTCTCACCGTCAGGTGCTGGACGAACTCAACGACAAGCTGGCCGACAAGTACATCTGCAACTTCTCGGTATTCCAGAGCCTGCCGGACACCTGGGCTATCGGTCAGGTGTTGCCGATCCTGCCACTGCACCGCCTGGACGAAGAGCCGCTGCGTCGTGCTGTGCTGCAGGACCTGACCTGCGACTCCGACGGCAAGATCAAGCAGTACGTCGACGAGCAGAGCATCGAGACCAGCCTGCCGGTTCACGCCCTGAACGAAGGCGAAGACTACCTGCTGGGTATCTTCCTGGTGGGCGCGTATCAGGAAATCCTGGGGGACATGCACAACCTGTTCGGTGATACCGACTCGGTGAACATTTACCAGAACCCGAACGGCAGTGTTTACCACGCCGGTATCGAGACCCACGACACCATCGAAGACATGCTGCGCTACGTGCACTTGTCGCCGGAGGAGTTGATGACTCACTACCGCGATAAGGTCGCCAGCGCCAACATCAGCCCGCGTGAACGCACGCAGTATCTGGATGCGCTGCGCCTGGGCCTGACGCGTTCGTCTTACCTGTCGTCGTAAGCTAATCGGTCCGTTAAGACGCAAAACCTGTGGGAGCGAATTAATTCGCTCCCACAAATTGCCCTCAAACCTAGACGCTCTCACAGGGGGCTTGTCGTCCGTATTATCCGCTTCGTTTGTAGGCATCTTCCTGTTCTGCGTTTGCCCCTCTATTCGGTGTTTGTTCTCGGCCAGAATCGCGGCTTCTTTCACGTAGAGGAAACCGCTGATGAACGACTTGGATCACACCAACCCGCCTTTTTTTCGTTTGCATGTGGCCAGCCATGTCCGGCCGCTCACGGTGTTGTCATTTACCGGCTCCGAAGCCATCAATCGTCCTTTCGTGTTCGAGCTGAACATCATCAGCGAGGACGTTGACCTGGATCTACAAAGCCTCATGTTCGAACCGGCGTATCTGAGCCTCAGGGGCTCCACGCAGGTGTTTCATGGTCAGGTCCAGAAAGCCGGGTGCAGCCGTGTCGACGAGCAGTACGCTTACTACCAGATCATCATCGGGCCGCGACTGGCCTGCCTGAGCGAGCGTTTCAGCCAGCGTGTTTTCCAGCACATGACGGCGCAGGACATCATCATCCGCGTCTTGAATGAGCACAATATCGGTGACGACGCGTATCTGTTTGACCTGAAAAAAACCTGTGCTCCCCGTGACTACTGCGCGCAGTACTGCGAATCCGACCTGCAACTGGTGCAACGTCTGTGCGAGGAGGAGGGGATTCATTACCACTACCGGCATTCCTGCGATCAACACGTCCTGGTGTTCGGTGATGGTGCGCATTCCTTCGATCACGGTCTCGATGTCACTTTCGAGGAGTCGCTGATGTTTCCCGGCGTTACCCGGCTTGCGGTAAACGAGGGTGAGAGTGGGCAGCCGGTCAAGCGCGCACAGCGTGAGGGCGAAGGCGAGAGCAATGAGCCTTGCCTATTGTCGGGCCACTCGCTGGCATTGACGGGGCATGTCAAGGCGGACTTGAATCATCGGTGGCTGATCGAATCTGTCCAGCACTGGGGGTTTGAGTCCACGACCGTTTATGCCAGCCCGGGCATCAGCTCGGCGCTGCCTTACTACAACTATTTTGCAGCGGTGCCGGCAGAGGTCGGTTATCGGGGGGCGGCTGCGTCAACCGCGCGACGGATGCCAGAGTTTCAGCGCGCGTGGGTGGTGAGCCTGGAGTCCGATCATCTGCATGACGAGGAAGAAATGCGGGTCAAGGTGCAGTTCGACTGGGCAAATCAGGGCCAGGGCTCGTTGCATGCAGAGTGCTGGGCTCCGGTGGATCCGGCATTGCTCGACGAAGGTGTGGAACTGAAGGTGGGCATGCAGGTGGTGGTCATCTATCCGGACGGTAACGCCCGGCGTCCGCTGGTGAAGGGGATTTTGCAGAGTAATGAGCCGTCGTCTTCGAAGGCGCCTATGGGCAATGTCGTCCAGTTGCGGCCTGCGGCCTCCCGCTTCCAGGCACAGCTTGATTGCCCGGCTGTCCAGGGGGCGACGCTGGCCCTCGGGGAGGGCGAGGGCTTGCAGCTGACCTTCGAAGAGAACAGCCACTTGCAAGTCAACGTAGGGGACAGCAGTGTCGTGTCCGATGGCGACGGGCTGCAGTTGGCGAGCCCCAACATCACCTTTGTCTCGCCGGATTGACGTGAGAAGGACGTAACTATTGGCAGCCGCTGAAGTCGTAGCTATTGTCGCGTATGCCCCCTGAATAGACGTCCATGAGGCCGAGCATGTTGAGCGCACTGTTTAAGACGATGCTCGCCGGGATGTTGCTGGTGCTGCTGTGTGGTTGTTCACCGTTGAAGGTGCTCAACTCCCTGACACCCACCAGCACCTTCACCCGGGTGACGGATGTGGCCTACGGGGCGGATCCGCGCAACAAGCTGGACATCTATACGCCGGTCAACCTGACCGGCAAGGCGCCGGTGGTGGTGTTTTTCTATGGCGGGAGCTGGAACAGCGGCTCTCGCACCGATTACGGGTTTGTCGGTGAAGCCCTGGCGTCCCGAGGCATTGTCACGGTGATTGCCGATTACCGGCTTTATCCACAGGTTCGCTACCCGCTGTTCCTTCAGGACTCGGCCAGCGCCGTGGCCTGGGCCCACGATCATGTACAGGCCTATGGCGGAGACCCGCAGCAGTTGTATGTGATGGGCCACAGTTCCGGCGCCTATAACGCGGCGATGGTGGCGCTGGACCCACGCTTGCTGGCGGCAGTAGGGCAGTCGCCGAAAATCCTCAAGGGCTGGATCGGCCTGGCCGGGCCTTATGACTTCTTGCCGATCGAGAACCCGGAGGTCAAGCCGGTGTTCTTCTTTCCCAATTCGCCGCCTGACTCTCAACCAATCAATCACGTGAGCACAGTATCGCCCCCGGCCTTGCTGCTGGCGTCCAACAGCGACTCGCTGGTCAACCCCAGGCGCAACACCGGTGGCCTTGCGATCAAACTGCGTGACGATGGGGTGTCGGTGCGTGAGCTGTACTTTTCACGCACCAGCCACGCCACCCTGGTCGCTGCCTTTTCCCGACCCCTGCGCAGCCTGGCGCCGGTGCTGGATGAGGTGGTGGCGTTTGTTCATCGGCAGGATGTGGCCAATAAATGACCTGTTGGAAATTCTCTGGTTGGCTGCAATTTATTGCCTTTGGTCACGCGCAAACCACCCACCCGTACGCCCAAGCCGCCAGGCGAAGACACCCAGGGTCACAGCCCGCAGCAACATGAACAGCATGAACGTCAGCCACAGCCCGTGGTTGCCCAGCCCATGGGCGACATAAGCGAAGGGCGCGGCGATGGCGACGCTGAGCAGCATGCCGTTGCGCATTTCCCGGGCTCGGGTGGCGCCGATGAACAGGCCATCCAGCAGGTAACTCCAGACCGCGACCATGGGCAGCGCCGCCAGATACGGCAGGTAGACGAAGGCTGTCTGGCGCACCTCCGGGATGTCGGTCTGCATTTCGATGAACAGGTGCCCGCCCAGCAGAAACACCACCATGAATGCTGCGCTACAGATCAGCGACCAGCCCCCGGCAACTGTCATCGAGCGCCGCAGGGCGAACCTGTCATGGGCGCCGATGGCGTGCCCGCAAAGGGCTTCGACGGCATGCGCCAGACCGTCCAGCGCGTGGGCAGTGAGCAACAGGCCATTGAGCAGCAGGGCGTTGGCCGCCACCGTGGCGTCACCCAGGCGAGCGCCTTGCACCGTGATCAGGAAAAACACCGACTGCAGCGCCAGGCTGCGGATGAAAATGTCGCGATTGACCGCCAGCAAGGGGCGCCAGCTCTGCCACACGGCCAGCAGCGCCCAGGCGACCTGGCCGGGCCAGGCGCGAAGGCTGTTGCGGGTCAAGGCCAGCCCCAGCAGGGCGCCGGTCCATTCGGCGATAACCGATGCTCTGGCTGAACCCACGACGCCCCAGTCCAGGCCGAGCACGAACCACAGGTTCAGGGCGATGTTCACCAGGTTGGTGGTCAATAGAATCGCCATGGGTGCTCGCGCGTTCTGGGTGCCGAGGAACCAGCCCACCAGGGCATAACTGGCCAGCGCAGCGGGCAGGCCGAACAGGCGGGTGTGGAAGAAGTCCAGGGTCAGTTCATGCAGGTCGGCAGACGGCTGCATCCAGCTCAAGGCCAGATGGCTGAAGGGCAGGGCGATAAGCGCCAGCAACAGGGCGAGCCCCATGGCCAGTAGCAGGCCTTGCAGCAAAATCTGTCGCAGGGCTGCACCGTCATTGCGCCCGGCAGCCTGGGCGGCAAAGCCGGTGGCGCCCATGCGCAGGAAACCCATGGCCCAGGCCAGGAAGGTATACAGGCTCGCACCCACCGCCACGGCGCCCAACTGATGAGCGTGGGGTAAATGGCCGATTACCGCACTGTCGACCAACGCCACCAGCGGTACGGAAATATTGGAAAGAATCATCGGCGCGGCCAGCGCCCACACCCGGCGATGCGTGTCGCGGTGGCGCCAGTCGGTTAGCAGGTTAGACATCAGGACTCCCGGGAAGGCGGGCATTGTAGCCGTAACCGCGATCTTCGGTGTCGGCCGGATCGCCTTCCCGAGCAAGCTCGCTCTTATCAAACAAGATTTAATTCGTTGATTTACCTGATTATTTATGGCGACGAAAAACTACTGTAGGAGCGGACTCGTCCGCGAAAGCGATGTCTCAGGCACGGAAGATATCGCCTGTGCCGACGTCTTCGCGGACGAGTCCGCTCCTACAGAGGGCCGTGTTTGCTGCGCGACAGCGCGGCGGCTGGACGACGGGGAATCTCCCACAGGGTATGTCTTGCGAGCAAAGTCTCAAAACCCACGGTCTATTTGCCCGTCACGCTGCTGTCAGGCGGCTGATGCTCTATAGTCTCTCCCTCTCAACCGTTGTCGATGAGTGCCCCATGCTTAACAAAGGACTGTTTCTGGCCTGCGCGCTTGCGTTGCTCAGCGCCTGTGATTCCTCCCATTCAGACAAGGTGGCGTCTGCCCCGGCGCCGGCCACTCAAACAACGGTTACCGAGACCGGCAAACCCAAACCCGCTGTCGATCTGCCCGCCCTGAGCAAGCGTTACGCCGGGCGCGAATTGACCGTGGTCGATGTCTCGGAAATTCAGCTCGATGGCGCCAGCACCCTGTCAGTCAGCTTTTCCGTGCCCCTGGACCCGGAGCAGAAGTTCGCTGAAAAACTGCATCTGGTGGACAGCAAGGACGGCAAGGTCGATGGCGCCTGGGAGCTGTCCGATAACCTGATGGAGCTGCGTCTTCGCCATTTGCAGCCCAAGCGCAAACTGGTACTGACCATCGACGCGGGCCTGGCTGCGGTGAACCAGAAAACCCTGGCCGCCGAGTACAGCAGCCGCCTGGAAACCGCCGACCTGCAAGCCACCGTGGGCTTTGCCAGCCGGGGCAGTTTGTTGCCCACGCGCCTGGCCGAAGGGTTGCCGGTGATCGCGCTGAACGTCGACAAGGTGGATGTGGAGTTCTTCCGCATAAAGCCGGAGTCCTTGCCCGCATTTCTCAGCGCCTGGGAAGGTTCGTCCAGCCTGCAAAGCTATGAATCCAGAGACCTGCTGCCCCTGGCCGATCTGGTCTACGGCGGCCGTTTCGACCTGAACCCTGCGCGCAACACCCGGGAAACCCTGTTGCTGCCCATCGCAGGCCTCAAGCCCTTGCAGCAGCCGGGTGTTTACCTGGCGGTCATGCGCGCGTCCGGCACTTACAGTTATTCACAGCCCGCGACCCTGTTCACCTTGAGCGACATTGGCCTGTCTGTGCACCGTTACGCTAACCGGCTCGATGTCTTCACCCAGGCGCTGGAGGGCGGCAAGACCCTGAGCGGCATCGATCTCGAACTCTATGACGACAAGGGCAAGGTGGTTGGCCAGGGCAAGACCGATGGCAGCGGCCATGCCGAATTGCCTTTGCCGGCCAAGGCGCAAGTCCTGCTGGCGCATCAAGGCGAGCAGACCAGCATGCTGCGCCTGAACAGTTCGGCACTGGACCTTGCCGAGTTCGACATCACCGGCCCACAGGCGCATCCGCTGCAATTCTTCATCTTCGGCCCGCGGGACCTGTACCGCCCCGGCGAGACCGTTCTGCTCAATGGCCTGTTGCGTGACAAGGACGGCAATAGCGTCAAGCCGCAGCCCATCACCGTGGAAGTGCGTCGTCCGGACGAGCAAGTCAGTCGCAAGTTTGTCTGGGATGCCGATGCGTCCGGGCTCTATCAATACCAATTGCAACTGGCGGATGAAGCACCCACCGGCAAGTGGCAACTGGTGTTCGATCTGGGCGATGGCAAGCCGCAGTTGTATGAATTCCAGGTCGAAGACTTCCTGCCGGAACGCATGGCGCTGGAACTCAAGGGCAGCGATAAGCCTCTGGCGCCTGCCGACGCGGCCACGTTCAACGTCACCGGTCGTTACCTGTATGGCGCTCCCGCTTCGGGCAACCGCTTGACCGGCCAGCTTTACGTGCGCCCGTTGCGTGACGCGGTGCCCGCCTTGCCGGGTTATCAGTTCGGCTCGATCACCGAAGAAGAATTGAGCCAGGACCTGGACATCGAAGAAAGCGCCCTGGATGCCAATGGCGAACTGGAGCTGGACGTTGACAGCCAGTGGGCCAAGGCGCGTTCGCCGCTGAAACTGATCCTGCAAGCCAGCCTGCAAGAGTCCGGTGGCCGCCCGATTACGCGTCGCCTGGAGCAGCCTGTCTGGCCCGCCGAGCAATTGCCCGGTGTGCGTGCCTTGTTCTCCGGCGACCAGACCGATGGCGACGGCCCGGCCGAGTTTGAAGTGCTGGTGGCAGACGCCGAAGGGCACAAGCTGGCCGCCGATAACGTCAAGGTGCGGCTGATCCGCGAGCGCCGAGACTACTACTGGAACTACTCGGATAACGACGGCTGGAGCTATCACTACAACGAGAAATTCCTGAACCTCAACGAGGAGACCGTCAGCCTCAACAAGGACAGCACCGCCAAAGTCAGCTTTCCGGTGGAGTGGGGCCCTTACCGCGTCGAGGTGGAAGACCCCGGTACAGGGCTGGTGAGCAGTCTGCGTTTCTGGGCCGGTTATCGCTGGCAGGACAACGCTGAGGGCGGCGCAGTGCGTCCTGACCAGGTCAAGCTGGCGCTGGACAAGCCGGCCTATGGCGATGGCGACACGGCCAAAGTCACCGTGACCCCGCCGTCAGCGGGCAAGGGCTATCTGTTGGTGGAGTCCAGCGACGGCCCGTTGTGGTGGCAGGAAATCGACGTGCCTGCCGAAGGCAAGACCTACGACATCCCGCTGGACAAGAAATGGGCGCGCCACGACCTGTACGTCAGTGCGCTGGTGATCCGCCCTGGTGAGCGCAAGGCCAATGTCACGCCCAAACGTGCGGTTGGCGTGCTGCATCTGCCGCTGGATCGCTCGCAACGCAAGCTGGCGCTGAGCATCATCGCGCCGGAAAAAATGCGCCCCCGGCAACCGCTGAAACTCAAGCTCAACGCCAAAAACGCCGACGGCAGCGTGCCCAAGGATGTGCATGTGCTGGTGGCCGCCGTGGACGTGGGCATTCTTAATATCACCGAGTATCCGACGCCGGACCCATTCGCCAGCCTGTTTAGACGCAAGGAGTATGGCGCCGACCAACTGGACGTCTACGGACAACTGATCGAAGCCGGTCGCGGCCGTCTCGCCAGCCTGGCCTTTGGTGGCGACGCCGCGTTGGCCAAGGGCGGCAAGCGGCCTGAAACCAGCGTCACCATCGTCGCCCTGCAGAGCGCGCCGGTGACCCTGAACGAGCAGGGCGAAGGCGAAGTCAGCGTTGATATCCCCGACTTCAATGGCGAGCTAAGGGTCATGGCCCAGGCCTGGACCGATGATCGCTACGGCATGGCCGAGGCCAAAACCGTGGTTGCCGCGCCGATCATTGCCGAGCTGTCGGCGCCGCGCTTCCTGGCCGGTGGTGATCAGACCAGCGTGGCGCTGGACGTCTCCAACCTGTCCGGCAAGGAGCAGACGCTGAATGTTCAGGTCAGCGCCGATGGCCAGTTGAGCCTGCCCAATGGTGCTCAAGGCCAAAGCCTGAAACTGGCTCAGGGCCAACGCACGACCTTGCAGATTCCGGTTCGGGCGCAGGGTGGTCTTGGCCAGGGCAAGATCAACGTGACGGTAAATGGTCTGGACTTGCCGGGCGAAACCCTGCCGCCATTCACCCGTGAATGGACCATTGGTGTACGTCCGGCGTATCCGGCGATGCTCAAGCACTACCGCGCTGTTCTCAAGGATCAGGCCTGGAGTTTGCCGGAGGGCGCACTGGAAGCCTTCGAACCGGCCGGGCGTGAAGCCTTGCTGTCGGTGTCGAGCCGCCCGCCCCTGAACCTCGGTGAACAGATTCGCGCCTTGAAAGCCTACCCGTATGGCTGCCTGGAGCAGACCGCCAGCGGCTTGTACCCCTCGCTCTACGCCGACGCCGCGACCCTCAAGCGCCTCGGCCTGGAAGGTGAGCCGGATGCCGTGCGCAAGCGCAAGGTCGAGCTGGGCATCGAGCGGCTGCTGGGCATGCAGCGCTACAACGGCAGCTTCGGCCTGTGGGGTGCGGACGGTGAAGAGGAATACTGGCTGACCGCCTACGTCACTGACTTCCTGCTGCGCGCCCGGGATCAGGGTTATGCCGTGCCACCGGATGCACTGAAAAAAGCCAGCGAACGTTTGCTGCGTTACCTGCAGGAGCGTAATCAGATCCAGGTCAATTACAGCCAGGACGCTGAGCACACACGCTTTGCTGTTCAGGCCTATGCCGCCCTGGTGTTGTCACGCAGTCAACAGGCGCCGTTGGGTGCCCTGCGCAGCCTGTTTGATCGCCGCACCGACTCGCGCTCGGGCCTGCCGCTGGTGCAACTGTCCATCGCCCTGGACAAGATGGGCGACAAGCCCCGTGCCGAGCAGGCGCTGCTGGCCGGGCTGGCCTGGACGCGCAAGCCTGATCAATGGCTGGCCGATTACGGCAGCCCGTTGCGCGATCAGGCGTTGATTCTGTCGCTGCTGGAAGAGAACAACCTGGCTGCAGACAAACGCGAGGAGCGCTTGTTTGCCTTGTCCGATGAGGTCGCGGCCAGCCGCTATCTCTCGACCCAGGAAAGCAACTCGCTGTTCCTCGCCGGGCGTGATCTGCTGGGCAAGCCGGAAGGCAAATGGGCCGCGCAACTGAGCAGTGCCGGGCAGGTTCTTGAAGTCAGCAACAGCCAGCCGGGCATCAAGCTCGATGGCATCGGGCTGGCCTCGCCGCTGTCGATCCGGAACGAAGGTGCTACCACGCTGTACCAGCAACTGACGATTTCCGGCTATCCAGTGCAGGCCCCGGCGGCCGGTGGCGAAAACCTGTCCATCAGTCGCGAGTACCTGGGCGTCAACGGTGAAGCCCTGAACCTCAACAACCTGAAAAGCGGGCAACTGGTGCTGGTGCATATTCAGGTCAAGGCCAAGGAACGAGTACCCGATGCACTGATCGTTGACCTGCTGCCTGCCGGACTTGAACTGGAAAACCAGAACCTGGCACAAAGCGCCGCCAGCCTCGAAGACGCCAGCCAGACCGTCAAGCAATGGCGCGAGTCTATGGAGAACGCGGGCATCAAGCACCAGGAGTACCGTGGCGACCGATATGTGGCGGCGCTGGATCTGGATGGCTACGAGGGCAAGCATCTGCTGTACCTGGCTCGCGCCGTAACACCGGGCACTTATCGCGTGCCGCCGCCGCAGGTGGAGTCGATGTATCGGCCGAACTGGCAGGCGGTGGGTGAAGCGCCTGCGCAGTTGGTGGTCAAGGGGAAATAATTGTATGGGAGTGAACGAATAAACCTCCGGTTGGAACGAGGCTTGCCCGCGAAGGCGATGGTCCAGTATTGGACATGTTCGCTGACTGTACCGGCCCCTTCGCGGGCAAGCCTCGCTCCAACGACGACGCAGGATCTCCTGCAAGGGTTACTCACTTAAATCAATGAATAATCCAGCTCAGCAACCACAACCCCACCACCAGCCAGATGATCCCGCCGATGATCGAGCCGCGCATGAAGGCGCGGATGGCGGAGTAGAGCAGCATCAGGCCGACGACCAAGGCCAGGATGCTGATCAGTGAGGTGTCCATCCCCAGGGTGCGGGACAAGCCATCGACGAAATTGCCACCGGCATGAGTGAACAGATTGAGTAACCATTCCAGCCCATCGACGATAAAGCGGATCACCGCGCCGAGCACCTGGCCGAGCCATTCGAAAACGCTTTCTACCTGCATGTGTGCTTCCTGATGAGAGTCACGAAAACTGCGACTGTTCGCTTGGGCTATCGAGGGGCGTGATGAGTTCCCTAATGAAAGGCTCCCTGAAGCATAGAGGCTCTTTGCCTTGAATTTGCGAAAAGTTGGTCGCGTGTTGGCGTGCAGTGTTTTGGCGGTGGTTGTGTTGTTGTGGCTCGCCGACCGCATCTGGCCCTTGCCGCTACCCAAGGATGATCTGGCCCGCGTGGTACTGGCCGAAGACGGCACGCCGCTCTGGCGGTTTGCCGATGCCAACGGCGTGTGGCGCTACCCGGTCACGCTGGATCAAGTCTCGCCGTATTACCTCGAAGCGCTGCTGACCTACGAGGATCGCTGGTTTTACCGGCACCCCGGCGTCAACCCGCTGGCTCTGATGCGGGCGACCTGGCAGAACCTGCACGGGGCAAGAGTGGTGTCGGGCGGTAGCACCTTGTCGATGCAAGTGGCGCGCTTGCTCGATCCGCATTCACGCACATTGCCCGGCAAACTCAGGCAGCTGTGGCGCACGGCCCAGTTGGAGTGGCACCTGTCCAAGGAGCAGATCCTCAGCCTGTACCTCAATCGCGCGCCGTTCGGTGGCACCTTGCAAGGCGTTGCCGCCGCCAGTTGGGCGTACCTGGGCAAGTCGCCGCAACAGCTGACCCGGGCAGAAGCCGCGTTGCTCGCCGTGTTGCCCCAGGCACCGAGCCGTCTGCGCCCGGATCGCCACCCGCAACGGGCACAGGCGGCCCGGGACAAGGTGCTCAGGCGCCTGGCCGAGTACGATGTCTGGCCGCAACTCGCCGTCAACGAAGCGCTGGAAGAACCGCTGCTGCTGGCTCCCCGTCAGGAGCCCAGCCTGGCTCCTCTGCTTGCCCGTCGCCTGAACCGGCCCAACAGCCCGCCGCTGATTCGTACCACCCTGGATGCCGGTTTGCAGCGCCGTCTCGAAGACCTGCTGCTGGGCTGGCGAGCGCGCCTGCCGGAGCGGACTTCGGCGGCCATTCTGGTGGTCGAGGAAGAGAACATGGCCGTGCGGGCATACGTCGGTTCGGTGGATATCAACGATGCACGGCGCTTTGGCCATGTGGACATGGTCAGTGCGCTGCGCTCCCCCGGGTCGACCCTCAAGCCGTTTCTGTATGGCATGGCGCTGGATGCCGGGCTGATCCATTCCGAGTCGTTGTTGCAGGACGTGCCCCGGCGTTATGGCGACTATCGGCCAGGCAACTTCTCCTCGGGGTTCAGCGGGCCGGTGGCGGCCAGTTCGGCGTTGGCGATGTCGTTGAACCTGCCCGCCGTGCAGTTACTGGAAGCCTATGGTCCGAAACGCTTTGCCGCCGAACTGCGCAATGGCGGCGTGCCGCTGACGTTGCCGCCACTGGCAGAGCCGAACCTGGCATTGATTCTCGGCGGTGCGGGCAGTCGGCTGGAGGAACTGGTGGGCGGCTACAGCGCGTTTGCCCGTGGGGGACGTAGCGCCGATATTCGCTTGCAACCGGATGATCGCCTGCGGGACCGGCCCATGATGTCGCCGGGTGCCGCGTGGATCGTGCGCCGTATCCTCAGTGGTCAAGCGCGACCGGACCTGGACCCCCATGCCGATCTTGTACAGCGCCCGACTCTTGCCTGGAAGACCGGCACCAGTTATGGCTTTCGCGATGCCTGGGCCATTGGCGTCGGGCCGCGTTTTCTGGTGGGCGTGTGGATTGGCCGTCCGGACGGCACACCGGTGCCGGGGCAATTCGGCCTGGCGTCGGCGGCACCGTTGATGCTGCAAGTGCACGATGTACTGGTCAATCGCGACAGCCAGCGGGGTATTGCGGCCCCGATCCAGCCAGTGCCGATGAACGTCGGTGTGGCGGCGATCTGTTGGCCATTGGGGCAGCCTATGAGCAAGAGTGACCCTAACTGTCGGCGACAACGTTTTGCCTGGACACTGGACGGCACCACGCCACCAACCTTGCAGGCCACTGACCAGCCGCTGGGGCTGGGCTTGCAGGAGAGAATCTGGGTCAACGGGCAAGGTCTTCGTGTGGCCGCCAGTTGCCCCGGCGCCCAGGCCCACGACATCGCCCTTTGGCCCGCTGCACTTGAACCCTGGCTGCCCCGTGCGGAGCGTCGAGAGGCGCGCTTGCCCGCCGTCGATCCAACGTGTCCACCTCAGGGGTTGAACCTGGCTGCGCCGCTGACCATCGTCGGTGTGCGTGAAGGCGATAACCTGCGTCTGCCGGTCGGTAGTCAGCAGTCGCTGCGCCTGAATCTGTCGGCGTTGGGCGGCAGTGGTCGCCGCTGGTGGTTCATCGACGGCACGCCCATGGCCGACACCGCCAGCGAAGACCGTTTCAGCCCCACCTTGATCCGCCTGGGCCGTTATCAACTCAGTGTGCTCGACGAAAGCGGCCAGACCGCCCGGGTTGAGTTTCATGTAGTGGATTGATCTGGCGAGATCGTCACCGGTCTCTGCAGGAGCGAATTTATTCGCGAGACGGTGTGCCTGACACTCCGCATCACGCCCTCTCGCCAACAAGTTGGCGCCTACAGAGTGGCTGAAAACCTAGTTAATTACGACTATATAACTTTCGTATAACGGCCTCGGTTTGTTTTTGCAGTAATTATAAGATTTTGATTTTTAAAGTTTTTAATTCTCAATAGTGCTTCTCTATGCCGCTGTATATAACCGACTAATACCAAGTTGTGAATTGCTGCTGTTCGCACAAAAGATTGTTATGGGCTCATGGACGAATGTATTCCGGTCGGGATCGGGATCTTCGAAATAACAAGTCAAAATGTGGACGGATTCGCAAATGAACACTCATAAACTTCTCAAGGCAAGCAGCGCGTTGGTTCTCATTTTGGCGGTCACCCTGGGTGGGTGCAGCAGCGGCGGTGGTGGTTCCAAGAGCCATGTCAGCAGCTCGACTCCAACCACTGACGGGACCACGGCTGGCGGCACAGGAACAGGTGGTGCAGGCACAGGCGGCACAGGCACAGGCGGCACAGGCACAGACGGTACCGCTGGCGGTGGCACTGGCGGTACGGGTGGCACTGGCGGTACGGATGGTGGTGGCACCGGTGGCACCGGTGGCACAGGCGGCACAGGCGGAACAGGTGGCACTGGCGGTGGCGGAGTCGTAGACGGCGGTGGCGGTGGCGGCACGACCCCGACCACCCCAACAACGCCCACTACACCAACAACCCCGACCACGCCTGTGACTCGCCTGGTGGTTAGCCAACTGGCGGCCAACACGGGTGATATCGTGACCCAGTTGGGCAGTGCGGTGACCGGTCTTGGCAACACAGTGGCGGGCATTCCGTTGGCTGGTAACACCGATTTGACGGGCGGCGCAGGTGGTCTGGTGGCTTCAGTAGGTAACGCTACCAGCACGTTGGGCGGTGGCCTGGTCACCGGTCTCGGCACCCTGGGCACTGACAGCAATGCAGTGGGCAAAACCCTGTCCAGCGTCGGTGGCGCAACGGGTGACCTGGGTGGCGGCGTTTCAGCGCTGGGCAAAGGCGTGACCGCCTTCGCTGCCAACTCGCCGATTGAACAGGTGCCACTGGTTGCTCCGCTGTTGGGCACTGTCGGCAACGTTGTCGATCAGGTCGGGCAAAAAGTCACCATGCTCGGTGACACCCTCAGCACCGCAACCACAACCGGCCCGCTGGGCTCGTTGACCCAGGGTGTGGGCGACAAGCTGGTGCCCGTAGTGGCCATGCTTGAATCCACCACCAACAAACTGGGCAGTGCCACGGGGCTCGGTGCACCCGTCAACGGTGTGCTGCAAAACGTGAAGGGTGCCTTGAATGATGTCGGCACCAACCTGGCCGGTGCGGGGGGGAGCAACAACCCGCTGACCAATGGCCTGGGTGGCACCGTCAAGGGCCTGGGTAATGTGGTGGGCACCGCTGGTGGCCTGGTCGCTGGCAGTACCGGGGCAGGTGGCTCAGCGGGTGGCGGCTTGGGCGGTATTGGCGGCGGCCTGGGGGGCGGAGCAGGTGTGCCTGGCCTCGGCGGTCTGGTCGAAGGCGTCGGCGGTGCGGTGGCAGGGCTGGGCAACGGCCTCAATGCCGGCAGCAACAACGGCGTGCTCAGTGCAGCAGGTGCAACAACGGGTGCGGGCGGTGGCCTGATTGCCTCGACGGGCACTCTGCTGGGCGGCAACGGCGTACCGACCGCAGGTATCGCTGCACCAGTGGCGGCGTTGGCCAGCAACATCGGTGGTGCGGTCACACCTGTAGTCAATAACGTGGTTAGCGTTACGCAGAATATTGGTGGCGCTACGGGTATTGGCGCACCGGTTGCCGGTCTGCTGGCTAACGTGGGCGGCGGGGTTGGTGGCTTGGGCAACCAGATCGCGGCGAGCAACAACCCTGTCGGCGTACAACTGGGCGCGGTGGTCAATGGTGTCGGCGCCACAGTGGCTTCATTGGGTACAGTGGTCAATAACGGCAATGCACCGGCTGCTGGCGCTCCGGCGGCGGGTGTGGGTGGCTTGCTCAACGGTGTGACGGGCGCATTGGGCGGAGTTCTGGGTGGGCTTAACCGGAAGTAAGCAGTCGGGGTAGCGAGTTTTCACACAGCGCCTACGCTTGTTTCAGACGAGGGAGTCAGTCAGATCCCTCGTCTTTTTTATGTCTGCAACGCCGCTGCTGTTGGCCATGGAGTGTCCTTATGCGTGCTTGTGTTTCTGTACTCGTGCTTGGTGTTTCTATTTGCCCCTTCGCTGTCCATGCAGATTCGCTCCCCAACTTTCTCAATAGCAATGATCAGGAACGTACGCTGCCGGTCCCAAACCTTCCCGCTGACGCTTACCGCCCTGTTGCTCCCGCACTGCAAGTCCCTGCTCCGGCAGCCCCTGACGCAACGCCCTTGATGATGGGCACCAAGGTGACGGTGCATAAAATCCGCATCGAGGGCGGTACGATCTACCCCCTCAAGGATTTGGGCGAAGCCTTCCAGCCCATGATCGGCCATGAAGTCACGCTTGCTCAGTTGATCGAAGCCACGCGCGGGATTACCCAGCGTTATCAAACCGACGGCTATCTGTTGTCCTACGCGTTTCTGCCGCCGCAGGATTTCGATCAAGGGGTGGTGCGTGTCGTATTGGTCGAAGGTTATGTGCGCGATTATCAACTGCAGGGAGATCTGGGGTCGGTAGCGGGGTATCTGCAAAAGCTGGTGGACAAGATCCGGCAGGAGCGCCCGCTGACCCGCAAGACCTTTGAGCGCTACACCACGTTGATGAGCCGAGTTCCCGGCGTGACCCTGCAGGCACAGGTTCCACCGCCTGGCACCACCGATGGTGCAACTACTTTGGTCGCCAGTGCTACCCGCAAACCCATCACCAGCACCCTGAGCACCACCGACGACAACCGCAAGGGCGTGCAGGCGTTGCTGGGTGCGAACCTCAACTCGTTTACCTCGATGGCCGAGCAACTGAGCTTCAGCGGCCTGTTCCCGCCTGGCAAGGACGATGAGCACTACTATCGGCTCGACTACAGCCAGTACCTGAACGCCGAGGGAACGCAGTTGAGTCTTTCGGCTTCCCGTTATCGCAGCAACCCCGATGCGGATGTGTTGTTGAGCAACGGTATCGAACTCAAGCAGCACCGGGAAAACGACCGGCTTTCGGTGGGCGTGACCCATCCGTTTATTGCTGCGCAGAACGAATGGCTCAGTGGCGGCGTGCGGCTGTATTCGGTCGATGACAAAAGCCGTTATCAAGTGCGCGGCTCGCCTTTGAGCATCGAAACCAAGACCAATATCCGCGCCCTGGCATTCGAAGGTGACTGGCGCACCTCCACCGATCGCCAACTGCGCATCCTGAGTGCCGGGGTGTACAAGGGCATCGATGGCATGGGGGCCAAGACCAACGATGTGTATGACATCGACTTCTTCCGTGCGCGGCTGTCCGGGGTGCAGAGCGACAAGTTCTTTGAGCACTGGCAGGGAGTGTTGTCGGGCGCGCTGTACTGGAGCAACGACAGCCTGCCGGACAGCGAGCGCGCGCAGTTCGGTGGGCAGAACTTCGGCCGGGGTTACCCGTCGGATCAATCTTCGGGCGACAAGGGCTGGGGCGTGGCGTACGAACTCAACTACAGCTTCAACCGCGACGGCAACTGGGTGCGCGTGTTGCAACCTTACGTGGTGATCGACACGGCACGCACCTGGTACAACACACTGCCCTTGCAGGACTCGAAGCTGTCCTCGTTGGCCACGGGCCTGCGCTTCGGCGACGCCAAGTACTACAACATCTCGCTGGAGGCCGCCAAGCCGATGTCCGACATTGCCCTGGACAGCTTCAACCGCAACCCGAGGTTTACCTTGAGTTTCAGTTATCAGTTGTGAGGTCGAGGCAGGAAACTGGGGGGATTCAATATTTGCGGGTCATCTGTGGGAGCGAATTCATTCGCGATGCGGTGTGCCAGTCACCAGAGATGTTGAATGTGCAGGCCTCTCGCGAATGAATTCGTTCCCACAGGAAACCAGAGGCCAGAAAAAGGGACGCTGAACGACTACTTCCCGACCTGATAGATCCGCGGTTGCGGGAACAGGTTGTTCAGGGTTTCAAGCAGGCGGACGTGATAGATGGGTTTGCGGAACAGGTCCAGCACCTGCAGGCGCAGCAGGTCGCTGACGTCCTCCATGTCGGCGTGGCCCGAGGTGACGATGACCGGCAAGTGCTGCCGGGAAGTGTGCTCGCGCAGGCGTTTGATCAGCGAGATGCCGCTTTCCTCCGGCATCCGCAGATCGGTGATCACCAGGGCGATATCAGGATGGCGAGTCAATTGCTGCAACGCGATCTTCACCGAAGATGCGGTAAAGCAGCAAAAGCCCTCGCCTTCGAGCAGCTCGGCAAGCTCTTCGTTGGCGTCCTCTTCGTCGTCAACCAGAAGAAGCTGTTGGCGTGTAGGGACGGCCATATCGGTTATTCCTGAACGGAGGTTGGGACGTTATTAATTTTGATTTGTACCAAGAGCCGTAGTGATCTTACCGAAAGCGTCGTCAATCGCAGTTTTTACGCCTGGCGCTAGGGCCACTAACACCAGTGCCACCATCGCCACGATAATCACATACTCAATCGCCGATGCACCATCTTTGTTTTTGATGAAGCGTTTGACACGAGCATTCGTTTTAGTAAGGAACATCTGAATTCTCCTTGCACCGCAACGGCGCCTGTAAGCATGTGACACATGCAAAATTCCCTCGCCACCACAGCATTGTCCCCAATCCTGAAACCGACAACCGTAAGAAAGCATTAATCACAAAGTTATATGGCCACTATTGACGTCAAGGAAGTGCCATATCGCCCTCAAATAAGTCTTTTTGAGGATATTTTTACGAGAGTAATGGCGTTTTGAAGGGGCTGGACTACCTTCATATAGCGAAATAGATAGTCGTTCATCACGACCTGTTGCGAGTTGTCTCGTCAAGTTTTCGAGGGCAAAGGGAGGGCCGTCATGAGCAGCCGAGTCACCATGGCACTGGCAGTATTGCTGTTTCTGGGAGCGCTGGTCGCGGGCTATTGGGGGCTGGTCTTGAGCCGTGATCCTGTACCCGCACCACCCGTTGCAGCCCCGGTTGTGCAGTCAACGCCACAACCTGTGGTTGTTGCACCACCAGCACCTCCCATTGAAGACCCCACTCGCACTCCGGTATTGGTACTGGCCCGGGACATTCCTGCCTTTGTACCGCTGAAAGCCGATGACTTTGTGATCGAGCGCCTGAAAGTCGTACCGGCTGGCAGCTTCAGCAAACCCGAGCAAGCGGTGGGCCGCAGTGCATGGCGGCCATTGGCGGCGGGCACCTGGCTCAGTGAAAGCAACTTTGAGTCGGGCGGCACCCTGGCGCGGATGATTCGTCCCGGTGAACGCGCCCTGGCCGTAGGTATAGATGAAGTGATCGGTGCCGGGGGGCAGTTGAGCCCTGGTGATTATGTAGACGTGCTGTTGTTTCTGCCCGAGGACGTGAGCAACCCCGACCGCTCCGCGCAGGTCGTTGTTTCCGCTGTGCGTGTACTGAGCATTGGCGAAGAGCTCGGCCCTACGCTGGACGGAAACGCTGCGCGCAACATCAGCGATGACGAGCGACTCAAGCAGGAACAACGCAAGCCCACGGCGCGCCAGGCGGTGCTGGCGGTGCCCGAGCCGTTGCTGAGTCGCCTGATGCTGGCCGCGCAGTCCGGCACCCTGCGCCTTGCGGTGCGCAGCGCCGACGAGAAAAACCTTGAGCGTTATTGGGCCAGCGACAGCGGCGGCGGTAATAACGATGTCGCCATCCAGCTCGATGCCGCCAAACGCAAACTCACTCACTTCAGCGAATTGAGCATGAGTGCGCCTCCCAGGCCTCAAAGTACGGGCACAACCGTTCCTCGGGGGCCACGCCCGGTCGAGGTGATCCGCGGCAACCAGAATTCGCAACAAACAGCGCAACAAACTCCCTGATCCAGAGCAAGGATTGCAAGACATGAGCAGCCGTTCCGTGCTGGTTTTAAAAGGTGTGGCGTGGGCCTTGGTGATCGCTGGCTTGCGCGTCGATTCAGCGATGGCAGCAAGTGCGGGATGTTCGGGGCTGGCGGCGTTACCCCCGGTGTTTGAAGTCGGGCAGGGGATGCAGCAGGACGTGCGCTCTTCCGTGGCCATTACCCGGTTGGCGGTGGGCGACCCGAAGGTGGCTGACGTGACGCCGGGTGGCAATGACGGTTTCCTGCTGACTGGCGTGGGGCCGGGGGCGACCAGCCTGATGGTCTGGACCGCGTGTTCCACTTCGCCCCGGCAAAGCATGGTGTTCGTGCGCGGCAAGGCCACGGCATTGATGACCGATGCTGCGGCCCCGCCGTCCGAAGACCCGCTGTTGCCGAGCCAGGTGCAGACCGATATCCGCTTTGTCGAGGTCAGCCGCACCAAGCTCAAGGAGGCCAGTACCTCGATCTTCGGCAAGGGCTCGGGCAATTTTCTGTTCGGCTCGCCCGGCACTGTGCCGGGGGTGACAGTGTCGCCGGGGACCGTTGGTGGGGTCGTGCCTGCCATCCCGCTGAACAACAACAATTTCAACATCGTCTGGGGCGGTGGCAGCAGCAAGGTGCTGGGCATGATCAATGCCATGGAAAACAGCGGTTTTGCCTACACCCTGGCGCGTCCCAGCCTTGTGGCGCTCAGTGGGCAAAGCGCGACCTTCCTGGCCGGCGGTGAGTTTCCGGTGCCGGTGCCCAATGGCGAGGGCAACGGTATCTCCATCGACTACAAGGAGTTCGGCGTGCGCCTGACCCTGACGCCTACCGTGGTCGGCCGCAATCGCATTCTGCTCAAGGTGGCGCCGGAGGTCAGCGAGCTGGACTTTACGGCGGGCATCACCATCGCCGGCACCACGGTGCCCGCGCTGAACGTGCGGCGCACCGACACCAGTGTTTCCCTGGCCGACGGCGAGAGTTTTGTGGTCAGTGGCCTGATCAGCTCCAGCAATATTGCGCAGATCAGCAAGTTCCCTGGCCTTGGGGATATCCCGATTCTGGGCGCGCTGTTTCGCAATTCCCAGATCAACCGCGAGGAGCGCGAGTTGCTGATGGTGGTCACGCCGCATCTGGTCCAGCCCCTTGCGGCCAATGCGCAACTGCCTTCATTGCCGGGTGAGCAGTTGCGCAATTACGACCCGAATTTCCTGCAACTGTATTTCATGGAAAACGGCAACTTTGATCGCCGTAGCGGGTTGTCGCAATGAGCCAGAGCCTGAGCCAGACCTTTCTGGCAATCACCCGCAACAGCACGGACCTTGAATGGCTGCAAGGCGCACTCGGCCCGCTTGGGCAGGTGGTCAGTGCCGGCAGCGGTAACCTGGATGAGTTGCTGGCGCTGGTGGATGTGACCGTCGCCAGCGTGGTGTTTATCGGGCTGGACCGTGAGCATTTGATGTCCCAGAGTGCCTTGATCGAGGGCGCACTGGAGGCCAAGCCCATGCTTGCCATCGTTGCCCTGGGCGACGGCATGGACAACCAGTTGGTGCTCAACGCCATGCGGGCCGGAGCGCGGGATTTTGTCGCCTACGGTTCGCGTTCCAGTGAGGTGGCCGGGCTGGTTCGGCGCCTGAGCAAACGTCTGCCGCCGGTGGCACCCAACCCGAACATGGGTGGCCTGTCAGTGCTTTATGGACCGCAATGCGATGCCGACGGCGCGCTGATCGCGACCCATCTGGCGTTGGTGGTGCAGCAGGCGGGGCAGCGCACGTTGTTACTGGATCTGGGGTTACCCCGGGGTGACAGCCTGTCGATGCTGGGCCTGGAATCATCCTTCAGTTTCGGCGATGCCTTGCGTCATTTGCGGCGGCTGGATGCGACCCTGATGGACAGCGCGTTCACCAAGCACAGCGGTGGCTTGCGCATGCTGGCCTACACCGAAAGCGACGACCTGCTGGAACACTCCAGCGCCGCCGAGCTGTACATGCTGCTCAGTGCGTTGCGCCAGCACTTCCAGCATGTGGTGGTGAACCTCGTGGGCCAGCCGGACTGCGAGGCCTTGCGCACCTTCGTCATCCATTGCGACCAACTGTTGTGGTACGGCGACCAGAGCGTGCTCGATTGCCGTCGCAGCCTGGCGATCCTCAACCTGTGGCGCGAGAAGGGCATGAAACTGCAACACGCCTCATTGTTGGTTGATCGCCTGATGCGCACGGTGGCGCCGAACGCCGAGGCCCTGGGCAAGACCTTCGGCCTGCCGGTCAGCACGGTGCTGCCCTTCAATCCCGAGCTGCGCATGAACGCGAAAAACCAGGGTGTGTCGCTGTTCGAGGTGGCGCCCCGTGACTCGCTGTGTTCGGGGATTCGCAGCCTGGGCGAGCATATGGCCAAGCGTTCCGAGGGTCACGAAAAGCCTCATGAGAACTGGTTCAACCGGTTGTGGGGGCATAAATGAAAGGCGAGAAACTGTTCGGCATTTCGTCCCACCCAACCGACAGCGCCCATGAAGGCCAGGGCCTGAAACTGGTGCTGCATCGCTACATCATCGATGCAATCGAGGAGACCGGTAAAAACCTGCTGGAAGGTTCGCGTCCTGCGCTGGCGCAATTCGTCACCGACAAGGTGGCTGAGTACATCGCCCGTCTGCACCTGGCGATCTCCCGTTATGAAATGGAGCGGCTGGCGGAAGAACTGGTGGACGAACTCACCGGTTATGGCCCGCTGGAAGTGCTGTTGCGAGACAAGTCGGTGACCGAGATTCTGGTCAACGGGCCGAACAAGGTGTTCATCGAGCGCGATGGCGTGTTGCATCACACAGACCTGCGGTTTATCGATGCGCATCACGTGGAGCGAGTGATGCAGCGCATTCTCGCACCCCTGGGTCGTCGGCTCGACGAGTCGTCGCCGATGGTGGATGCGCGTCTGCCGGACGGCAGCCGGGTCAACGCCATCATCCCGCCGATTGCCCTGGACGGGCCTTGCCTGTCGATCCGGAAGTTCCGCAAGGACATGCTCAAGAGCGCCGACCTGGTGGCGATGCAAACCATTGACCAGCCCATTTTCGAGTTTTTCGAGAAGGCCGTAGGCAAGCGCTGCAACATCTTGATCAGCGGCGGCACCGGCACCGGCAAGACCACCATGCTCAACGTCCTGAGCCAGTTGATCGATCCCCAGCAGCGGCTGGTGACCATCGAAGACGTGGCCGAATTGCAGATGGGCCACCCCCATGTGGTGCGCCTTGAAACCCGGCCGCCGAATGCCGAGGGCCATGGTGAAGTGCGGGCCAGCGACCTGATTCGTAACGCCCTGCGGATGCGCCCGGACCGCATCATCCTTGGCGAGATTCGCGGGGTTGAAGTGCTGGACGTTCTTACTGCGATGAACACTGGCCACGACGGCTCCATGAGCACGGTGCACGCCAACAATGCACAGGACGCTTTGCTGCGGCTGGAGACGCTGGTGGGGCTGACCGGGCGTTCTGTGGCCGAGAAAACCCTGCGCCAGATGATCTGTGCCGCCCTGGACGTGATCATCCAGCTGACTCGCATGCCTGACGGTCGCCGTTGCGTCAGTGAAGTGGTGGAGGTGGTGGACGTGCGCGATGACGTCTATGTGACCAACACCCTGTTTCGCCTGGACCGTCGCAGCGGCTTTGGCTTTTTGCGCGAGGCGATCAACCCCGCTGGCGAAAAGCTGCGGCGCGATTTTTAACGAGCGAGGGAGAGCGGCATGGCGGCGTCGTTGTTGCTCTGGGCTATTTCCCTGCTGTTGTTCGCGGCGTCGTTCTATACGTTCAGGTTTGCCCTGCGTATTGAAGCCAGCCAGCGAATCCTGCAGCGGCTGGGCGAAGGGCTGGCGGAGGTCATCGACACGAAGCCGGGAATGCAACGGCTTGAGCGCATGTTCCTGCGCGCGGGTCTCGGCAGACCGACGGATCGGCTGGGCCTGGCGTTGACGATGTGGGGGCTGTTGCTGGTGGTGGGTTACGTATTGGGACATGCCTTTGGCCTGGGCACAGCCGTGCTTGCGCCGCCGGTGTTGCTGCGCATGTATATCTCCTGGCGTTATCACAAGCGGGTAAAAAAAATGGTCGAGCAACTGCCGCAACTGCTCGATCACACCGTGCGCAGCCTGAAGTCTGGACGCACCCTGGCCGATGCGGTGCTGCATGGCATCGACGCTGCCAGTCATCCGCTGAAAACCGCCATGGGCCGTATCCAGCGCAACGTGCAGTTGGGAGTGAGCTTGCCTGACGCTGCTCAGGATTTTGCCGAGCTGTATGAGCGTGACGAGTTTCGCCTGTTCGCCCTCGGCTTACGGGTCAATCATCGTTATGGCGGCAACGCCAGTGAGTTGCTGGAGAACCTGATCAAGCTGGTGCGCGAGCGGGAGCAGGGTGCGCGTCAACTGCGGGCCATGACCGGGGAGACACGAGTGACCGCTTTCGTGCTGGCTGCGTTGCCGGTGCTGATGGTTGGCTATTTCATGGTGGTAAACCCCAATTACCTGATGACCATGTGGAGTGATGGCAGCGGCCAAAAAATGCTGCTGGTGGCGCTGACCATGCAGTTGCTGGGGTGTCTGTCGTTGTGGCGCATGTTGCGGAGTATCTGAAATGGCCCTGTTTCTCAGTGCGTTGATGTGTGCCGGGGCGGCTCTATTGTTGCTGCTGACTCTGGCCCGTCAGCGTCGCAATGAACGCCAGGTGACGCTGCGCCTGCAAGGCCAGGTCGAGCGTGACAGTCGTATGGGCAGTTGGCTGCGCCTGTTGGGGGACAGTCGATTCGGTCAGCGCTCGATTAGCCTGGACAGCGAAACCCAGGTGCTGCTTAACCGCATCGGCTGGCGGCGAGCCACACAACGTTCTTTGTTTGCGGCCAGCCAGATCGGCGTGCCGTTGTTGCTGTTTGCGGTAGTGATTTTGTTCCAGAGTCTGCTTTTCCATAAGGTAGAAATCCCGCTGCTGGCACCGATTTTTGCCTTGGGGATTGGGTATCTGATACCTAAGCGAGTGCTCGCGGCTGCGGCGAAGCATCGTCAGAAAAGCGTGGCCATTGAAGTATCGACCTTCATCCCGCTGCTGCGGATTCTGTTTGAGTCCGGGATGGCGGTGGAGCAGGCACTGCGGGTGCTCAGCGGTGAAGGCAAGGATCTGTTGCCGATCTTGTCATCGGAGATCCGGATGATTCTGGTGCGCGTCGACTCCGGGCTGGAGCTGGGCGAAGAGCTGCACAAGACTGCGGTGTTGCTGGCCGTGGACGAGTTCAGCGACACCTGCGTGATTCTGAGTCAGTTGATTCACCAGGGCGGCGGGGCGATGAAGTCATTGCTGGCCCTTAAACAATTGCTCGATGACCGCCGCCTGACCCGCTTGCAGGAGTACATCTCCAAGCTCTCGGCCAAGATGTCGGTGGTCATGATGGTGTTTTTGTTTCCGGCGTTATTGATCGTGCTGGCGGGGCCGGGGTTTACCGCCATCAGTCGCGCGCTGGGTACTCATTGATGGTTTTTGATCCGCGTACTTGATTAGGGAAAGTCAGATGAAAGCAGTCTTCGCGGTGTGTGTGTTGCTGGTGCTGGGCGGTTGCGCCACCGATGGCAGTGCGTTGTGGTTGCAGGGTTCGATGGCCACCAACCAGTGCGCCAAGCTGAACGCCGATGAGGAGTTCGCCATCAACCTGGCGCAGAACATGGCCGATGAAGGCCGGTTGCACGCCGCCTTGGCTAACCTTGAGGGCCTGCCGAGCAATCAGGGTGAAGTGCGGTTGCGCAAGGCGCGGGTCTTGCGTTTGCTCGGCAGCGCCGACGCCGAGCCGTTGTATCGCAGCCTGCTGGGCACATGCCGCGCAGCCGAGGGCGAACATGGGCTGGGCCAGATTGCAGCGGCCCGCGGGCAAAACGATCAGGCTCTGGCGCACCTGCTCAATGCCGTGAAGCTCGCGCCGACTGACGAGAAAATCCGTAACGACCTGGGCGTTGTTTACCTCAACCAGTTGAAGCTGGAGCAAGCCCGCTTCCAGTTCCTGACGGCCATTGAACTCAAGCAGTCGGACAATCTGGCGGCGGTGAATCTGGTGACCTTGTTGATCTATCAGGACAACTGGACCCAGGCCGCTGAACTGGCCTCGCGCTCGGGGCTGACGCCACAACAGGTCGGTGAAGCCCAGGCCCGGGCCGAGAAACTCAAAGGACCGGTCGCCAGCACCAGCGCGCCGGGCAATCAGGTCGCAGCGGTGGTCAGTCCTTCGCCTGCCAGCACAGGGAGATAAACATGAAAGGTCAAATCCTGGTCTGCATCGTGACGCTCAGCCTGTCGGACGTGGCCTGGGCCATCGACGACGGCCCATCGTCCCCACAGCAGGCAGCCACCGAGCGCTGGCTGCAACTGCAACCCTGTGGCGTCATGGCCTCCCCCATCCCCCAAACCGTCACCCCCACCGAACGCGACCTCAGCCTGCAACGCTGGCTCAACAGCTACCAGCATCCGATCCCGGAATATTACGAGCAGGACAAGGGCGGGAAGATGTCGGGTGGGAGTCGATAGCAGGACTCTTAGCGCCAAGCCAAACGCCTTCGCGGGCAAGCCTCGCTCCAACAGTGCAGGAGTGGGCTTGCCCGCGATGGGGCCTGTGCAATGAGTGAGTGTCTTCAGAGCTGGACGATTGCCTTCGCGAGCAAGCTCGCTTGTACACACAGTTTCCGTGCCCTGCCGTAGATTTGGGTCTGAGCACAAAACCAATGTGGGAGCGAGCTTGCTCGCGAAAGCGTCAGACCAGAAACATCCTTGGCAACTGATGCACCGAAGTTGCGGGCAAGCCCACCCCTTTAGGGGGCGGTGTTGTCACTCAATGCGCCGTGACCCGCTGGCGCATGCCGGAGTTGTTGGGGGACAGGGCCAGGGCCAGTTGGGTGCGGTTGTGCATGTGAGTCAGGCGCAATACCTGCGACACGTACAGCTTCACTGTGTTTTCGGTGATGCCCAGTTCACAGGCGATCTGGTAGTTGGTCTGGCCTTTGCCCACCAGTCGCGCCACGTCCAGTTGCCGGGGTGACAGCTGTTCGAAGATGGCCGGGATTTCCAGCTTTTCCAGTTCGCTGTCAGCCTCGGCGCCGGCTTCGATTTCCTGCGCAGACAGTGGCTGGCGTCGGGTTTTGTCCAGGTCCTGATACAGGTCATCGATGGAGGCCGCGAGGTACTGCAGCTTTTCGTTCAAGTGACCCAGGTGCTGAAAGCTGCGCTGGCGCTCTTCCAGGGAGACTTCCTGACGCTGAATGCCTGCCAGCAACTCGTTCAGGTCGATGGGTTTCTGATAGTAGTCGGCGATGCCTGCCCGCAGCGCCTTGATCACGTCCTGCTTTTCGGCGCGGCCGGTGAGCATGATCGCTTCAAACACGCGCTTCTTGCCCGCGATCAGCTTGAGCTCTTCCATCAGCTCGATGCCGTTCAATTCCGGCATGTCCAGATCGCACAGCACGATGCCAATGGTGCCATCGTCACGGAAGCGCTCAATGGCCTCTCGGCTGGAATGGCAGGGGACGCAGGTGTAGCCACTGCTTTCGATAAACTCGCTGAGTTCTTCAACGATAAGGGGTTGGTCATCAACGACCAGAACTTTCACAGACGAATGCTTGTTCACGCGCGACTCCATGCCTGCAAGCGACTACTGACCGATGTCCGGATGTCGGCCCAAAATCCCTACTTCATGCCATAGAGACATCTCTACACCGCGGCCAAATGATGCCCGGACCACATAAACGTAGTCGCACTTTCCTACTATGTACATAGCGCTAGCTGACGAATTAATCATCGCAAGTACAGCAAAGACAGGACAAAACCTACAAACAGGAAGGGAGCAAATGGCTGTTTATTTGACGCTTCGGGGCCGAGGTGTGGGTAACGGTTCGCAACCCCTTGACTCACATGGATCCAAAATTTTTGACGCAGCAACAGCCACAGCAAACTGGTCACGCCAGCGCCGATAAAGGTGCCGAGTAAATACTGACTATCGGTTGCCAGGCCCAGTGCGGCCAGCAGCTTTACGTCGCCAGCCCCCAGTCTTCCCAGTGCATAACCGGGCAGAGTGAAGAGCACCGCCAGCACGAACGCCCAGCCACCTTCCGCTGCCGGGGCGCCCACTAACGTATGGCCGCTGATGAGCAAACAGGCCAGTGCAATGGCGGCACCACCGAAGGTCAGCCAGTTGGCGATCTGCCGTTGGCGAGCGTCCTGTTCGGCGCAAAGGGCAAACCAGAGGAGTAGGAGAGCTAAATACATCGCGTAAAAAACGTCCTGTTTTCGGGAAAGAATCTATGCTCATTCGAGTAGTAATGTCAGGGTAGACGTCGACATGCAAACCTCCCCCCAAAAAACCTTCTCGCGTAAACAGAAGGGCGCTGCCGCCATCGAGTTTGCCCTGGTTTTCATGATCTTCTTTGCCGTGTTCTACGGCCTCGTGAGTTATAGCCTGCCCTTGCTGATGATGCAGTCTTTCAACGCGGCCACTGCCGAAGCCGTGCGCAGAAGCGTGGCGTTGAGCCCCGGCATCGACAATTACGCTACCGTGATCCAGACCCAGGCGCAGGCTTCGTTGGTCAGCCAGTTGACCTGGCTGCCACCTGCCCTGAAATTCAACGCAGCAGACGATGCCAAGGTGACCTACAACGCCGCCACCGGCTTGCTGACCGTGAGCATCAACTACCCCAAGACCAAACTACAGAACGTGCTGCCGTCACTGGTCTTGCCGGGCATAGGTCCTGTTCCCAATTTGCCGACTTATCTTTCAGCCCAATCGAGCATGCAACTTGGCAATTGATAAAACCTTGTTGAACCGTTGGCTGAACCGGGCCGAAGCACCGCCGAGTGCTCCAGCCGCCGAGCCAGCCGTGGTGGGTGCGAGCCTGCATTTGTTGCTGGATGACGAAGGCCGTGTCACTGATGCCAGTGCGCGCATGCGGTCCTGGCTAGGCATCAAGGCTTCTGGTCCGATGTCGGGACAGTTGCTGAATTACCTGTGCCCCAGCAGCGTGCTGGTGGTCGAAGGTGTACCAGAGGATTGGCTGCGTGCCACCCTGGATCTGGACTTCAAAAGCCCGGACGGCAAGATCCTGCACACCCGGGGCTGGGTCCAAGCGCTGGGCAGCGGCTGGTTGTTGCAGTTGCTGGACATCGACGATCTGCTCAGGGAAACCAGCGTCGCCCAAAGCCGCCAGCAGTGCCTGTTGTTCGCAGGTCAAGTGGCGGCGAATATCCGCGCCTGTCATCTGGACCGCCTGCAAGATGTGGTGACCGAACAGCTCGAAGGCTTGGCCCAGCGCTGGCGTGTGCCTTGTCTGGCCCTGGCGATCCCGGAACCCAACGGTATCGGCTGGCGCATCCACAGCCAGTACACCGCACACACTGCCCCGCAACTGTGGAAAGCCGGGCAGCGCCTGGGGACCGATCTGGACAGCCTCGACGGTGCCAGGCCGCAGCAGATTGCGTTTGGCAGCGAGACTTCACTGGTGCATCTGCAGAGCGCCTTCGGCAATGCCGACGGTTTTCTGTTGCCCCATGGTCATGAAGCGGTGGCCAAGGCGTGGCTGCTGTTTGGTTTCTACCGCGCCGATCAGCAGGCCCCGGAGCTGGGCGAGCGCGAATGGATGAATCTCTGCTCCGCAGTGGCCGGTCCCTTGCTCTACCGGCTGGCCGAGCATCAGCATCGGCATCAGACCGAACGGCTGGAAGTGTTGCAAGGGCTGCTCGGTACAGGTTGGTGGGAGCTGCTGCCAGCCAGCGACGAGATACAGCTGGCGCCGCTACTGGCCCGCAGCCTGAACCTGGACGACCTGACCGACCGGCTGCCGCGCACCGACTGGCTGGCGCTGATTCACCCCGCCGACCGCCAGGAGCTTGCCAGTCGGCTTGACCAGTTGCGCGATGAAGGCACGCCGTTGCTGTCGTGCGTGCGCCTGGCGCAAACCGAGGCAAATCAGGACACCGTGTGGCTGCGTATTCAGGGCCAGTCGCTGATCAGCGGGCAGGCACGCCGGGTACTGGGCTTCATGCTGGATGTCAGCGATATCAAGAATCAGGAAACCGTCGCTGCCGCCGCCCATGCCCGTCTGGACAACCTGATCGCCAGTTCGCCTGCCGTGATCTACGTTCTGCGCTACGACCAGGGCAGCCTGGAACCGACCTTTTTCAGTGACAGCCTGAACCCCTTGCTGGGCTGGACCCTGGCCGATTGTGTCGATGGCCAGTTGACCCAATACATTCACCCCGAAGACCGCGATATCTGGTTTGAGCGCAGCCGACAGTTGCTGCGTGAAGGTGTGGTGCGCAGCCGCTATCGCTTGCGGGACAAGCAGGGCAATTATCACTGGCTGCTCGATGAAGCCCGACTGCTGCGCGATGACCTGGGTATACCGGTTGAAGCGGTGGGGCTGTGGCTGGACGTGACCGATGCGACCCTGGCCGCCGAGCAAGTGCGCAAGAGCGAGGAGCGTTACCGGATTCTGGTGGAAGACTCCCCCGCGATGATCTGCCGCTACACCCCGGACCTGGTACTGAGTTTCGGTAACCATCCGCTGGCTCGCTACATGGAGTGCACGCCTGAGCAATTGGCGGGCATCAACCTGGGGGACTGGTTGTCCGCCGATCAGCGCCAGGCCTTTGCCGAGCGCATCGCCCATCTGACCCCGGAGTCGCCGGTGAGCACCGCAGAAATTTGCCTGGAACTGCCAGGGCGCGAGCACGCATGGTGGGTCTGGTCGGACCGTGGCGTGTTCGATGACAGCGGCAAGCTGGTGGAAGTACAGGCCGTGGGCCGCGACAACACCGACGTGCGCCGCAGCCGGCAGCAACTCAACCAAAGCGCAAAAATGGCTACCCTCGGCGAGATGGCCACCGGGCTTGCCCATGAGATCAACCAGCCCCTCAACGTCATGCGCATGGCGGTGGTCAACGTACTCAAGCGCCTGGGCAATGGCGACGTTGATGTGGATTATCTGACCGAAAAACTTAACCGCATCGACGGCCAGGTGCAGCGCGCGGCCAGGGTCGTGGACCACATGCGGGTCTTCGGCCGTCGCTCGGAAGTGGAGCAGCAGCTGTTCAACCCGGTCCAGGCTGTGGAAGGCACCCTGGCGATGCTGGCCGAGGGCATGAAAGGCAAGGGCGTCGAACTGCGCGTCGGCGACATGGGCACGCCGGTGCAGGTCAGCGGTCACGTGGATCAACTGGAGCAAGTGCTGATCAACCTGATGGTCAACGCCCGGGATGCCCTGCTGTCACGCCGCGAGAAAGACAGGGACTTCCAGCCCTGGATCAGTATCCAGGCCATTCAGGATGACGCGACCCTCAAGCTGATCGTGGAAGACAACGCCGGCGGCATCGACCCGCGCCTGCTGGAGCGTATTTTCGAGCCCTTCTTCACCACCAAACCGATCGGCGTCGGGACAGGGCTTGGTTTGTCGGTGAGCTACGGGATCGTCGAACAGATGGGCGGCAGGCTGAGCGTCAGCAACGCCACGCAAGGGGCCAGGTTCTGCGTGGCGTTGCCGGTGGTGAAGGGCTAGATCACGAGGGTGGCCTGGCCGAGATTGCAGCTGAGGTTGGCGCCGACGTCGACTTTGTTAAGGTCGATGCCGAGGATGCTGAACAGTATGTTGGTCAGGGTGTCGATCAGAGGGCCGAGTACGCTTTGGATCAGCGTTGCGAGTGAACTCAAGATATCGTTCAGCACCGTGCCGATACCATATAAAAGATTACCTATCGGGTTGCTGTAGGAAGGTTTGATAATCGCGATTTGAATCCCGCTCACGACACCCGATAGCGTACTTCCTACCCCGCTGGTGTACGAGTGGTATGCGGGGGGTTGATTGATTTCGGGTAAGTTGGGGGAGTTGAACGTATACGGGATCATTTGGCTCTGGTAGGCGCTGTTACCTGTGCTATTAAGGGATAAACCTATGCCTCCGCCAACTGACGGCGTCCTTGGGCCACACACCGCGAGCAGTGTGCACCTTATGCGGCCTATGTCGAGAATAGGCAGTGGTGTCAACGCCACGGCTGTTGGATCCGTGTTACTGGTAAATACAGTAGTGGGATCTATCTGCCCTACTTGTAACGTAACTAGAGAGGTGTTGGTTGTCGTGCTCAGGCTCTTTTTTGTATTACTGGCACAGCTGTAGTTTGTTACGTAGCTTTCACCGCTGGAGGCTGCAAGTGCGACATCAATCCGAGGTGAAGGCAGAAGTTGGACGGACGGCATGTCGCAACCTAATACGCACGCCAGAGCTTGTAGTATTCCGCCAATAGCGTTACTCAAACCCTTTACCAGTGGATTGTCATTTGCGACTGGCAGTGCTACGGATACCAACGTCCGTATTTGAGCTGTTTTCACATAAATTCTATTTGGGCCAAGAGGGTCCAGCATGGCCAATGCAGGGTTTCCGATGGCTGAAAGCTGCGCAGGCTCTAATACCTGGATTTTGGTTGATAGCGTAATCAAGCCAAGGTTAATGTTCTGACTTGCGACTAAACCATTCTTTTTATTGGCCAGTTGTACGAAGCCTTCGATGAGCTGGAACACATTCAAGTTGGTACTCAGTCCTGCAGTTTCGGTGCCCCCATTGACCTGCAGGAGGTTGCCTAAAACGACACTCGTCGATCCGGCTGCTGCCTGGATAACCTTTAATGAGGCGATTGCCACATCTATGCCAGCTGTGCCACTCGTGGTTAAAACATCAATGGCTGCCTGGACAAGTTTGTTCACGGTCACATCGGTAGTGAGTACCTGATCGTAACCGACAGCGGTCAGATTGAGATTTATCTTGAGTTGATCCAGATAGCTCAAAAGACTGACATTCGTATTGACCAGCCCGTTCCAGCCCACCACATCCAGGCTGACATTGCCTCCCAGCAACCCGCTGAATAGCGCATTCAAAATGGCCGATTTTTGGGTGTCCACGCTCAGCAACGTACTACGAATAGTCAACGCCGCCACTGGCGGAGTCACCGCCGCCACCGCCACCGCACTCAACTGAATATTCAACGGCTGAGGTGTTGAGTCGAACATCGCGCCAATACCTGCCGCGATGCTTCTTGGCACGGAATGGGTCACGACGACCTGGATGGCGGAACTTTGGGTCGGGTCGGCGCCGAAGACTCGGCGGTTGTCTGCGCCGACGGTCAGCTTGCCGCAGGTGGTGGTGAGCGTGCGGCCATCGTCGCCGATGGTGAAGCCGTTACGTGCCGCGCTTTGGGTGGCGTAGGCAATGGCGGTCCCTGCGGCGCAGGTGCCTTTGCGGCTTGCGACTTCCAGGGCCGATACGTCCGCGACCCGCTGCAGGCTGCGCTTTTCCAGGTACAGCCTGCCACTGTCGAGTACCACCAGCATGCACAGCAGTGCCATTGACAAGGTGCCAGCTGCGATCAAACCGATGGCGCCGCGCTGGTCACTGCGACTCGAAAATCCATGGTTCAGGGGAGACATCTAGCACTCCTTCGGCCTATGCCGTCGCTAACTCACCCGTATTGCAGGCCAGTGTAGTAAAGGCTTCAGAAGTGCGCTGGCGCGGGGCCAGCTATTTTGACGGATGGTGTTGTAGGCGCGGGATTCAGAATTGGATCTGCGGCGAGCACAAAACCTGTTGGAGCGAGGCTTGCCCGCGAAAGCGTCAGTTCAGAAATCTCTGCGGTGACTGACAAACCGCCTTCGCGGGCAAGCCTCGCTCCAACAGTGATTTTTATTCAGCCCAGCATGTGAGACAGACGCCAAACCGGGTGGGAGCCGAGCTTGCTCGCGAAGGCGTCGGTCCTGAAACATCAGTCAGTGACTGACACGACGCCTTCGCGGGCAAGGCCACTCCCTACAAGGGTTTGATCAATGCGGTGGATACTGCGACAGGATCTTCGCCACGGTCTGGCGGATTGCGGTGTCACGCGCTGCCGGGTTGGCATTTTCGTTGACGATCTGTTCGGTGCTGCCACGCCAGACCAGTTTGCCGTCCTTGCCGTCGAGCAAGTCAATCTGCAGGGTCGAGACTTTATAGTCCACGCTGCGGGTTTCGGTGTTCAGCGGCGAACCCCAGTAACCGCCCCACGGGCCACGCCAGCCACCGCCCCAACCAGCACCATAGTTATCGCTGATCAACTGCTGGCGGTTTTCGACGATCAGGTAAGCCTGCACTTTCACATCAGCATTGGTGCCCGGCTGCGCCATGCGCAGGCCGCGTTGATCGAGCTGCTCGGCAACCGACTCGCGGATCCGTTGCTCGGTCAGGTCACTTTTGATCCGTGGGTCATTCGGCTGATACTGCAGTCCGGGTTCTTTCCAGCTCCAGCTGCGATAGCCGCCAAAGTCGCGATGGGTATCGAAGTCATGGTTGACCTGGTTGGTTTCACAAGCACTGAGCAGTACGGCAAACATCAGCACAGCGAGGCGGCGGAACATGGCAGTTTCTCCGGAGGATTAAGTAGGAGGGTAAGCCGTCAGGGCTTGTTGGACAGCCTGACGCAAGGCTTTGGCGCGACCTGAGTCATCGACACCAACGCCGGTTTCAGCACTGGCACTCCATACCGGTTGCCCGCTTTTTCCATCGAACAGGCTTATACGCAAGACCATGACCTGTACCTGATAGGTCCGCACAATCGGGGCTGCTGCATAGCCGTAGGGGTAACCGCCATAGCCGCCATAGCGGTTATAGCCGTAGCCTCCGCCATAGTAAGGATCCTCGGTGACCTGACGCAGGCGGGTCTCCATGTGCAGGTCGGCGCTGACACGCAGGTCGGCTGCCTGAGGGTTTTGCGCCGGGCGCAGGCCACGCTGGTCAAGACCATTGCTGACGGCCTCGGCGATTTGTGCCGGGTCCGCGTAGGTGGTGCCCGGCGGCAGTTGCCCGTTGACCCAGCTCCAGTTGCGATAGCGCCCGTAATCCCGAGGCGGCGCCGGATAAGCGCTCAGGTCCAGGGTGTTCGCCGCTTGCACAGGGGCCGCTGGCAGCGGCGCGGAGCTGGCGACATAGGGGTTTTCGGTCTGGCAGGCGCTAACGCCCAGACAGAGCGCGATCAATGCGAGGCGGCGTTTCATGATGTTCTCCGCGGTTGGCCTCTGAAGACGACTTGGTTGTGCAGCAGGTTAGGCAGGGCTCTGATGTTCGGTGACTCCTGATCAAGCGGGTCGACACATCCAGTGCAGGTAACGGCCCAAACCGGCAAAGCTCGGATGGCGACGATGCGCCAGCTCCATTTCCAGCAAATCCAGCAGTTCCGCCCTGGCCTGGAACTCGACCGGCATGTAGTCGTGAAACACCCTCACACCGCTCTGGGTTTCGACGTGCCACAGGCCTTCAAGTTGCGCTGCCAGCTCACGGGGATCAAGCGGTTGTTGCGGCGTCAGGCTCTGTTTCTCACCGGCCATGTCGTTCTTGCGCATCTTGCGAAAATGCCCCTTGAGCAAGTTGCGATAGATCAGCGCGTCACGGTTGTAGAACGCCAGCGACAGCCAGCCATCGGCCTTGGTCAACTGGTGCAGCACCGGCAGGATGGCATGGGGTTCGGCCAGCCATTCAAGGACCGCGTGGCACAGCACCAGATCATAAGGTTCGGTCAACTGACCCAGCAGCTCCTGCCACGGCGCCTGAATGAAAACCCCCGGTTGCCCGGCTTCGGCAAAGCGCTGGCGAGCGCCTTCAAGCATGGGTTCGGCAGGTTCGGCGAGGGTGACGTGATGCCCGCGCTCGGCCAGCCATAGCGACATGTGGCCCAGGCCTGCACCGATGTCCAGCACACGCAACGGGCGGTCGGGCAGGGTTTCGCTCAGATCGGCCTGCAGCACTGCCAGGCGAATCGCACCTTTGGCGCCGCCATAGATCTTTTCCGCGAAACGGGTGGCCAACTGGTCGAAGTGACGATCACTCATTTGGCGAACCGCCGTTCACTGTCCGCCAGTTTGCTGCGTACCACTTCTTCCATGTTCAAACCCAGTTCACTGCACATCAACAGCAGGTAGAGGATGATATCGCCCACTTCCTGGCCGGCATGGGCCAGTTTCTCGGGTGCCAGCTGACGCGACTGGTCTTCGGTGAGCCACTGAAAAATCTCCACCAGCTCGGCCATTTCCACACTGGCGGCCATGGCGAGATTCTTTGGGCTGTGAAATTGCTGCCAGTCGTTCTGATCGCGGATTCGATGCAGGCGACCGGTGAGTTCGTCGAGGTTCATGAAGCTCTCCTGAAGGCCCATAGCTTCAGGTGCAAGGGGGGCATGACGCAAGTGAAGAACAGGAATAATACTCAGTTGGAAGGGTAAAAGATTTGTCAGCAGAACTACCGTTATTCCCAAACCCTTGCACAATTCTCAAGTTCTGTGCAGCCGGTGTCGGAGGTTCTATGTTCGACGGCAACCGTGTAGGAGTGGGCTTGCCCGCGATGGCGGTGTGTCAGTCACCCGCAATGTCTGAGGCTTGACGCCTTCGCGGGCAAGCCTCGCTCCAACACGATCACCGTATGCCTTTCAATCCCCCGGCGCCCAACTCCCGAGCATGTGCACGATCCCTTGTTTACCTTCCAGCTTGAACTGCCCGCTCGACCCCGCCGCGCTGGTGGACAGCACCACCTCGCTGGGCAGGCGCACCGGTTTCTGGAACTGGACCGCAATGACGACATTCGACGCCGCCAGATGGTCATTCAGCGCTGCGAGGCTGCGGGCTTTTACCCACAGGCCGTGGGCGATGGCCTGGGGGAATCCGAACAGCTTGGCGCTCAGGGCACTCAGGTGAATGGGGTTGAAGTCGCCACTGGCCCTGGCGTATTGCCGACCGATATCGGCGGGTGCAAACCAGCGGGTCAGCTCGCTCAACGCAAGCGGCGCTGGTTCGAAATCCCCCTCGGGCTGACCCTCGACGTGAGCGTTTTTGCAAAGCATGGTGCTGTCTTCCTGCCACAGCAGCCCGAGGGCGTCTTCGACATGGGTGATCAGGCTGAAAGTTGCGCCTTTGGCATGGGGTTTGAGGTCGGCCACCTGCACGCTGACTTTCACTTTGCCAACACCGCCCAGCGGCCGGGTGATGCTGATGCGATTAGCGAGATGAATCAGCCCCAGCAACGGAAACGGGAAGTCCTTGTGGGTCAGCAACTGCATTTGCAGCGGGAACGCCACCACATGCAGGTAAGTGGGGGGCAGCAGGCTGGTATTGGTGAAACCGCACACCTTGCGATAACGCTCCAGTTGCCCCTGATCGACTGACATCCAGCAACGCAAACCCAGGTCGGGCAATTCGCTGCCGGTAATGTTGCGCCGCATTGCTGCCTGCGCGAACAGCCCTGCAAGGGCCGGTGGTCTGTCCAGATCGTGCCAGTTGGAAGTCATCGTGAGTCTCCCTTGAGCTGCTATTCGTGCAGAAAGTTGTTCAGGCCCCGATCAGGCTTTGCCCGCATACCCGCAGGACCTGCCCGCTGACGGCGCCCGTGCCCGGTTGACTCAGCCAGGCCACGGCCTCTGCAACGTCCTGAGGCAAGCCTCCCTGGCCCAACGAACTCATGCGGCGCCCGGCTTCACGCAGGGCGAAGGGCATGTCAGCGGTCATTTTGGTTTCGATGAAGCCAGGCGCCACCGCGTTGATGCTGATCCCGCGATCATGTAGCGTCGGCGCCCAGGCCCTTGCCAGGCCGATCAAGCCGGCCTTGCTGGCCGCGTAGTTGGTCTGCCCACGATTGCCGGCCAGCCCGCTGATGGAGGCCAGCAGGATCACCCGACCGTTGTCGCGCAAGGTGCCGCTGTCGAGTAGCGCCTGGGTTAGCACTTGCGGCGCATTGAGGTTGACGTTCAGCACCGAGTCCCAGAAGTCTGCCGTCATGTTGGCGAGGGTCTTGTCCCGGGTGATGCCTGCGTTGTGGACGACGATATCGACCCCGTTCGGTAGCGCTTCAATCAGTTGCCCGGCGGCCTCGCTGGCGCAGATATCCAGGGTCACGCTGTGTCCGCCAAGACGCGCAGCCAGGGCTTCGAGATCGGACTTGGCCTGCGGCACGTCCAGCAGCACCACTTCGGCGCCATCCCGGGCCAGGGTTTCGGCAATCGCGGCGCCAATCCCGCGGGCGGCACCGGTCACCAGTGCGCGTTTGCCTGCCAAGGGGCGGCTCCAGTCCTGAACCAGGGTCGGACAAGGGCTCAGGCGTATGACTTGTCCGGAAATGTAGGCGCTTTTGGGCGACAGGAAAAATCGCAGCGCGCCTTCCAGTTGGTCTTCCGCGCCGTCATCCACCTGCAACAGCTGAACCGTGCCGCCGTTGCGCATTTCCTTGCCCAGCGAGCGGCTGAAACCTTCCACGGCCTGTTGCGTGCTGGCCGCCAGCGGATCCTCCAGCGTTGCCGGCGCACGCCCCAGGATCAGCACATGGGCGCTGTGATCGAAGCTTTTCAGGATCGGCTGGAAGAACTCGCGCAATTGCTTGAGCTGGTCGGTATGGCGCAGGGTGCTGGCATCGAAGACGATGGCCTTGAGTTTCGGCCCCTGTTCGGCAACCCAGGCCGTGGCGCCTGGCTGCTCGGTGCCGAAGCTGTACAGCGAGTCGGTCAGGCGCTGGGCAAAAAGCCGGACATGGTCGGCCAGGGGGCCTGCGCTGATCAGCAACGTCCCTTCGATGGGGCGCAAACGCCCGGCTTGCCAGCGTTCCAGACGGACCGGCGCTGGCAGCCCAACGGCGCCGACCAGACGCCGGCCGATGTCGGAGTTGGCAAAATCGATATAGCGGTCGGACGACATGGAACACTCTCCTTGAGTCGGGGTTCAAAGGTGTGGACCACAGTAGTGCAATGATCGTTTCAGAAAGGGAGTTTTATATGAATCAGCCACGCCGGGTCGCCATCGTTGGCGGTAATCGCATTCCGTTCGCCCGTTCCAACGGCCCTTATGCCACGGCCAGCAATCAGGACATGCTCACTGCCACGCTGGAAGGGCTGATCGAGCGCTTCAACCTGCACGGTTTGCGCCTGGGAGAAGTGGTGGCTGGCGCGGTGCTCAAGCATTCCCGGGACTTCAACCTGACCCGCGAATGTGTGCTCGGCTCAAGGCTGTCGCCACAAACGCCAGCCTACGATCTGCAGCAGGCCTGTGGCACCGGGCTGGAAGCGGCCTTGCTGGTGGCGAACAAGATTGCCCTGGGGCAGATCGAGTGCGGCATCGCGGGCGGTGTGGATACAACCTCCGACGCGCCCATCGGCGTGAACGAGGACTTGCGGCATATCCTGCTACAGGTCAATCGCAGCAAGACCGGCGCCGACAAACTCAAGGCCCTGATGCAGTTGCGCCCGCACAACCTCAAGCCGGAGTTGCCGCGCAATGGCGAGCCGCGCACCGGGCTGTCCATGGGGCAGCATTGCGAACTTATGGCCCAGACCTGGAACATCCCCCGGGAAGCCCAGGACCAGTTGGCCCTTGAAAGCCACCTGAAGATGGCGGCGGCGTATGCCGAAGGCTGGCAGGACGACCTGCTCACACCCTTCAATGGCCTGACCCGGGACCACAACCTGCGGCCAGACCTGACCCTGGCCAAGCTCGCCAGCCTGAAACCGGCTTTCGAACGCAGCGCCAAGGGCACCTTGACCGCAGGCAACTCCACGCCCTTGACCGACGGCGCGTCGCTGGTGCTGCTCGCAAGTGAAGACTGGGCCCGGGAACGCGGACTGCCGGTGCTGGCGTACCTGCGGGACGGCGAAGCGGCGGCAGTGGATTTCGTCAATGGCGCGGAGGGGCTGTTGATGGCGCCGGTCTATGCGGTACCGCGTCTGCTGGCGCGCAATGGTCTGACGTTGCAGGACTTCGACTACTACGAAATCCACGAAGCTTTCGCGGCGCAGGTGTTGTGCACCCTCAAGGCCTGGGAAGACGCGGATTACTGCAAGACCCGACTGGGGCTGGACGCACCGCTGGGCAGCATCGACCGCAGCAAGCTGAACGTCAAAGGCAGTTCATTGGCGGCAGGCCACCCGTTTGCGGCCACGGGCGGGCGGATTGTGGCCAACCTGGCCAAACTGCTGGATGTAGCCGGGCAGGGGCGAGGATTGATCTCCATCTGCGCGGCGGGTGGGCAGGGGGTAACGGCGATACTGGAGCGGTAAACGCCCATCTTGTTGGAGCGAGGCTTGCCCGCGAATGCAGGGTATCAGTCACCGAAGATGTTTCAGGACCGACGCCTTCGCGGGCAAGCCTCGCTCCAACAGTGATAGGCGTGGGCTTGCTCGTAGATCACGCCGCGCGGGCTTCTTCCCGTGCATCGGCTGAGAGTGTCTGGCGGTGGCGCGTTGCGTAGTTTTCGGCCATGACCGAGCAGACGATCAACTGCATCGGGTGGTAGATCATGATCGGCAGCAGGATCAGGCCCAGGCCGGGGTTGTTGCCGAAGATCAGCGCGGCCATCGGGGCGCCTGCCGCCAGGGATTTCTTGCTGGCACAAAACACCGCCGCCACCGTATCGGCATGGTTGAACTTCAACCCGCGTGCGGTACGGGTGGTCAGCGACAGAATCACCGCCAGCAGGATCCCGCTGCCGATGAAGGCGGTGATGATCACAGACGTGCCCTGTTGCTGCCACATCCCGGACACCATGGAGTTGCAGAACGCCGCATAGACCAGCAACAGAATCACCACCTTGTCGATGATGTTGGTGTAACGCTTGTGGCGAGCGAAGAACTTGCCCAGGAACGGCCTCAGCAACTGGCCCAGTACCAGGGGCAGCAGCAACATCCCGCACAGGTCAAGCAGCGTCGAACCCAGGTCAATCCCACCCGCGCCAGTACCTACAACCATGCTCACCAGCCACGGAGTCAGGAAGATTCCGAACACGCTGGACATGCTGGCATTGAGGATCGCTGCCGGTACGTTACCGCCCGCCGCGCCGGTGAGGGCCACCGAAGAGGAAATGGTCGAAGGCAGCGCGCAGAGGTAGAAGAAGCCCAGCATCAGTAGCGCGGGAATGTAAGAGCCCAGCAGTTTCTGGCACACCAGCCAGATCAGCGGGAACACCACGAAGGTGAAGCCCTGAACCATGAGGTGCAGTTTCCAGTTCTTCAGGCCGTGGCTGATCTGTTCGCTGGACAGGTTGACGCCGTGCAGGAAAAACACCAGGAACACGCCGATATTGATGACGTATTCCGCATGCATCCCGCCCCCCGTACTGCCGAAACCGGGGAAAAAATAGGCCAGGATGGTTGCGATCACCATGCCGCACAGGAACCAGTCGGTGACGACGCGTTTGAGGTGTTTTAATGCTTGCATAAAGAGCTCAGCGTATTCTTTGTAAAAATAGGTTTCAGCAGCCTAACTCAGGCGCGACGATGCCGTCTTGCGACACAGAGCCAAATGATAGTGATTAACGGACACATTTCCGTGAAGGACATGTTTTGACGGGTAAGCCATGAGCATTAATCCACAAGGCAAAGAACGGCAGATACCTGCGCTCACGACCTTGCCGCGTCCCATATACGCCCGGGCAGAGAGCCTGAGCCCCGGCTCATGGACGCCGCCCCATCGCCACGAGTGGGCGCAGTTTTCCTACGCGATCAGTGGCGTGCTTGGCGTACACACCGCCGAGGGCAGTTTCTTTGCGCCACCACAGTGGGGCGTGTGGATTCCGTCGGGTCTGGAGCATCAGGTCGTGACCTCGATGCGTGCGGAAATGCGCAGCCTGTATGTGCGGGCAGAGGCCTCCAGTTGGGCCCCTGAACGCTGCCGGGTGCTGGAAGTCACGCCCCTGGCGCGGGAGCTGATCAAGAGCTTTTGCCTGTTGCCGCCTGCCTATCCATTGGGCGACAGCAGCGAGTCGCGCCTGGCGCAGGTCCTGCTCGACCAGTTGGCGCATCTGCCGGAGGTGGGTTTTTCGCTGCCGCTGCCACGACATACTCGGCTGCTGGCGCTGTGTAACGAGTTGATTGCCAGCCCGAGCCAGTCGGTGACCTTGCAGGAATGGGCCGAGCGGTTGGGCATGTCCGAGAAAACCTTGATGCGATTGTTCCAGCGCGAGACGGGCTTGAGCTTTCGCGGCTGGCGTCAACGCGCGCGTTTGCTGGCTTCACTCAGCGCACTGGAGGAGGGCGAAAACGTGACCAGTGCTGCGCTGTCATGCGGGTACGATTCGACCTCGGGGTTCATCGCCGCTTTTAAAAGTCTGTTCGGGTTTACCCCGGGTGAGCTGTTTCGCCAGTGAGGCCGCAAGGCCCGGTCCAGAGGCGTCGATGGCGGTTCGGTCCGGCACGGAAGCTGCTTGAAACAGGATGGATGGCGAGGTTTGCGGGAAATTCCGACTTGGCCAAAGGTCGGCCCCCACTACTCGCTGACAAAGGATTGCCGTATAAGGGGCAACAATCGCGTGTTTGGCAACGAAGGACCCACAATAAAAGCTGATGAAGACTCCTAAACGCATTGAACCCCTGATCGAGGACGGTCTGGTGGACGAGGTGCTGCGCCCGCTCATGAGCGGTAAAGAGGCAGCTGTTTATGTGGTGCGCTGTGGCAATGAGCTGCGGTGTGCCAAGGTTTACAAGGAGGCGAACAAACGTAGTTTTCGTCAGGCCTCGGAGTATCAGGAGGGTCGCAAGGTTCGCAACAGCCGACAGGCCCGAGCGATGGCCAAGGGGTCGAAGTTCGGTCGTAAAGAGACGGAAGATGCCTGGCAGAACGCCGAAGTGGCGGCGCTGTTCCGGCTGGCCAGTGCGGGCGTGCGGGTTCCAAAGCCCTATGACTTCCTCGAAGGCGTATTGCTGATGGAATTGGTGGCCGACGAGTACGGTGATGCGGCGCCGCGCTTGAACGATGTGGTGCTTGAGCCGGATCAGGCCCGTGAGTACCACGCGTTCCTGATCGAGCAGATCGTGCTGATGCTGTGTACCGGTCTTGTGCACGGTGACTTGTCGGAGTTCAACGTACTGCTGACACCAACGGGGCCGGTCATCATCGACTTGCCGCAAGCGGTGGATGCGGCTGGCAACAACCACGCGTTCAGCATGCTGGAGCGGGATGTGGGCAACATGGCGTCCTACTTCGGTCGATTCGCACCGGAGCTCAAAGCGACCCGGTACGCGAAAGAAATGTGGTCGTTTTACGAGGCGGGCACCTTGTCGCCAACGACCGTGCTGACCGGCGAGTTCGATGAGCCGGAAGACCTGGCCGATGTGGGCGGGGTGCTGCGGGAAATCGAAGCTGCGCGTCTGGATGAGGCTCGTCGTCAGGCGATCCGTGCGGCCGACGATGCACCGCCCAGCAAGACCGCCGAAGAACCGCCTCCGCCCTGGATGCAGTGATTCAGTGACCGGCATACGATTGCTGTCGCGAGCAAGCTCGCTCCCGCATGGGACTACAAACTCTGTGGGAGCGAGCTTGCTCGCGAATAGGCTTGTCAGGCACAACACCCACCCGACGCCAGATCCTTTAGGATCGGGCAGTCCGGGCGGTGGTCGCCCTGGCAGTGTTCCACCAGGTCCTGCAAAGTGTCGCGCAGGCTCGCCAGTTCAGTGATTTTCTGGTTCAGCGCTTGAATGTGTTCACGAGCCAGTGCCTTGACGTCTGCGCTTGCCCGCTGCCGGTCCTGCCAGAGGGTCAGCAGTTTGCCAACTTCCTCCAGTGAAAACCCAAGATCCCGCGAACGCTTGATGAACGCCAGGGTGTGCAGGTCGTCTTGCCGGTAAAGGCGGTATCCGCTGTCAGTGCGGTGCGCAGCCTGCAGCAAGCCGATGGATTCGTAGTAGCGAATCATCTTTGCACTCAGGCCGCTGCTTTTGGCGGCTTGACCGATATTCATCGTGGTTCTCCCGATCTGTTCAGATTCACTCGATGTCTTTTGGCTTCCAGGTTTTGAGAAGCAGCGCATTGCTCACCACGCTGACGCTGGAAAGCGCCATCGCGGCCCCCGCCAGTACCGGATTGAGCAGGCCGAACGCAGCCAGCGGAATACCGATCAGGTTGTAGACGAAAGCCCAGAACAGGTTCTGCCGGATCTTCGCATACGTCTTGCGGCTGATTTCCAGTGCTGCGGGGATCAGGCGCGGGTCGCCACGCATGAGGGTAATGCCCGCTGCATGCATCGCCACGTCCGTGCCGCCGCCCATGGCGATACCGATGTCTGCGGCTGCCAGCGCCGGAGCATCGTTGATACCGTCGCCGACCATTGCTACCACGCCGGTTTTCTTCAGATCGACCACGGTAGCGGCTTTGTCGGCGGGCAAGACTTCGGCGTGCACATCCCGGATGCCCAGCGCCTCAGCCACCACCCGGGCGCTGCCCCGGTTGTCGCCGGTGAGCAAGTGGCTGCTGATGTTGCGTGCGGTCAGTTGCTCCACCGCCTGCTTTGCGCCGGTCTTGAGGGTGTCACCGAAGGCGAACAGGCCCAATACCTTCGGCTGCGCGCCACGCTCGATCAACCATGACAGGGTTCGGCCTTCGTGTTCCCAGGCCTGGGCCATTTCTGCCAGCGTGCCCGGTTGCAGGCCGCTTTCTTCCAGGAGGCGACGATTGCCCAGTGCCAGGTCGCGGCCCTGCAACGTACCGGCAATTCCGCGCCCGGTCAGGGAGCGGCTGGTTTGCACATCGCTGAGCTTCAAGTCCCGCTCTTTGCAGACATCCAGCACCGCTTTGGCCAACGGGTGTTCGCTGCCGCGCTGCAGTGCGCCTGCTGCCTGCAACAGGGCGGACTCGTTGCCATCTACGGCGACCATGTGCGCGATACGCGGCGCACCGGAGGTCAGCGTGCCGGTCTTGTCGAACACCACTGCGGTGACTTCATGGGCACGCTCCAGGGCTTCAGCGTCCTTGATCAGAATCCCGTAGCGGGCAGCAACGCCAGTCCCGGCCATGATCGCCGTGGGTGTGGCCAGGCCCAGTGCACACGGGCAGGCAATGACCAGCACCGCGACGGCATTGATCAAGGCCACTTCCAGCGACGCACCGGCAAACAGCCAGCCTGCCAGGGTGAAAAAGGCGATCACCAGCACGGCTGGCACGAACACCTGGCTGACTTTATCCACCAGCTTCTGGATCGGCGCCTTGCCCGCTTGTGCGTCTTCCACCAGCCGTATGATACGTGCCAGCACGGTTTCCGCGCCCAGGGCCTGGGTTTTGACCAGCAGACGACCTTCGCCGTTGATGGCGCCGCCGGTGACCTTGTCGCCCGGCTGTTTTGGAACCGGCAGGCTTTCGCCGCTGATCAGGGCTTCGTCAGCGTGGCTTTGGCCTTCGACGACTTCGCCATCCACCGGGAAGCGCTCACCGGGTTTGACCAGCACCAGATCGTTGAGGCGCAGGGTGTTGATGGCGACATCCCGCTCCTGGCCGTCGATGACTTGAATGGCCCGTTCCGGGCGCAAGGCTTCCAGGGCGCGGATGGCGCTGGCGGTCTGGCGTTTGGCGCGGCTTTCCAGGTATTTGCCCAGCAAGACCAGGGCGATGACCACCGCCGAGGCTTCAAAATACAGGTGCGGCATCGTGCCCGGCGCGGCGGTGGCCCACTCGTAAAGGCTCAGGCCATAACCGGCACTGGTGCCCAGGGCGACCAGCAGGTCCATGTTGCCGGCACCTGCCCGCACGGCTTTCCAGGCGGCTACATAAAAGCGTGCGCCGAAGATGAACTGCACCGGCGTTGCCAGCGCGAACTGCACCCAGGCAGGCAGCATCCAGTGAATGCCGAAGGGCTCGATCAGCATGGGCAGTACGAGAGGCAAGGCCAACAGGATGGCCAGCAGCAGCGACCAGCGCTCTTTATTCAGCCGGCTGTGTTGGGTTTGCTGCTGGCTTTCGCTGCTCTGGGGATTGTCGTCGACTTCGCTGGCGGTATAACCGGCGTTGTCCACTGCGGCGATCAGCACGCTGGTGTCGATGGGCCCAAGGGTTTCGATGTGAGCACGTTCATTGGCCAGGTTGACGCTGACCGTTTTAACGTCGGGCAACTTGTTCAGTGCGCGCTCGACCCGGCCAGCGCAACTGGCGCAGGTCATGCCTGAAATCTGCAAGTCGAAGGTGAGGGGCTTGAGCATGAAAAAATACTCCCTGGAGGCTAGATGCCTGCAAGGATCAACCTTGCCATACGGGCAAGGTCAAGCGCCAATTACATCTTGATCAGTAGTCCTGGTTCAGAGCGGCCCGTTTGAGGTACATGCCATTGGGGCCCTGGGCAATGCGGTACTTGAGGATGTCTCCGGTTTTGAGGTGGATCACCGAGTTATTCACCGCTTCCATGCCCGGTGCGCAACCAGGCGTCTGGCCAGGAAGCACCCGCAAGCGTATCGAGATATCACCCTGTGGCAGGTTGAAGGACGTCGATTGCTCCTGGAACAGGCGGCCTACCAACTGGTCCTGGAAATAGATGCCGATTTCACAGGAAGTGGCGACTTCCAGGCGCTCTCGGGAAATGATCAGCACGCCGTAATCCATGGGTTGATCGGCGTGTGCCCAGGGCGATGAAACCAGAAGGCTGAGAAGGCTGAAGAGGGAGAAGGCTGACCAGCGCATCGCTGATACTCCTGAAGTCGAGACGATGATGACGCAGCTTGGCCGAGGTGCGCAGCGAATACCAGCCCGGCAGAAAAAACAGAAACTTGACCTTGCCATGGTGGGAAGGTCGAAGATGCCTGCAACCCGTTTCTACACCATCATCATTACAGCAACGAGGAGTGACAACCATGCAACGATTTACCGTTCAAGGCATGACTTGCGGCCATTGTGTTCGTTCCGTCACCAAGGCGATCCAGCAGGACGATCCGGGCGCTGACGTACTCGTGGACCTGGCCCGTGGTGAAGTTCAGGTCAAGAGCAGCCTGGGGTCTGAAAAGATCCTGAGCCTGATCACCGAAGAAGGTTATGCGGCGCAGATGGCTTGAGGCACAAATAAAAACAGCTTTTCAGGAGTGGCCGGGGTGACGTCCCACCCCGGCCACTCCTACAAAGTAAAGCTGCGCCAAACATTAAATCCGATTCATCAAGCCCCCTGAAGAGTCAGGCCGGTTAGACTAGCCCGTTGCTCAGGACTCAGAACGGAAAGGCTGATGAACCTCAGAACAATCTTGATCCTCGGCGCCTTGAGCGCTTTCGGGCCGTTGGCCATCGACTTTTACCTGCCGGGTTTCCCTGCCATTGCGCAAGCGTTTGGTACTGACGAGAAACACGTCCAGCTGACCCTTGCGTCCTACTTTCTCGGGTTGTCCATCGGCCAGTTGATTTATGGCCCTGTGGCAGATCGCTTTGGACGAAGAATTCCCCTGCTCTTCGGCGTAGGACTTTTCACTCTGGCATCCCTGGCCTGTGCGTTTGCGCCGAACCTGGAGTGGTTGATCGGCGCACGGTTCATCCAGGCGTTGGGTGGTTGCGCCGGGATGGTGTTGTCGAGGGCGATCGTCAGCGACAAATGCGATGCAGTGCAGTCAGCCAAGGTTTTTTCTCAACTGATGCTGGTCATGGGCCTGGCACCGATTCTGGCGCCGTTGCTTGGTGGGCTACTGGTCAATGTTTATGGCTGGCAGGCAATCTTCCTCTCGCTGACCTTGTTCAGTGCGCTTTGCGCGTTGGCTGTGTTCCTGGGGCTGCCGGAAAGCATGCCTGCCGAACATCCGCGTCATCCCTTGTCGGGAGCGTTCCACCAATATGGTCGGTTGCTGGCTGACCGTGTTTACCTGGGGCATGCGCTGACGGGTGGGATAGCACTTGCCGGGATGTTCGCTTATGTCACGGGTTCACCTTTCGTGTTCATCAAGCTGTATGGCGTGCCTGCCGAGCATTACGGCTGGCTGTTTGGCAGCAATGCATTCGGTTTTATCCTCGTGGCGCAGATCAATGCGCGACTGGTGGGCAGGTTCGGACCTGCGTTTCTGCTTTCCAGGGCGATATGGGTATATCTGGCCGCTGCACTGGTATTGCTGGGTATCGCCGGTCTGCACCCTGAGAAACTCTGGCCGCTGTTGATTCCGTTGTTCGTGTGCATCGCCAGCCTGGGTTGCATCATCCCCAATGCGTCGGCGTGTGCCATGAACGGGCAGTGGAAGCGGGCAGGAAGTGCCTCGGCCTTGCTGGGCTGTCTGCAATTTAGCGTGGCGGCGGGCGCTGCGGGGCTGGTCGGGCTGCTGCACGATGGGACCGCCGTGCCCATGGCAATGGTCATCAGCCTGTGCGGCGCTGTGGCGGTGGCGGCGTCAGTGGTGACGCGTCGGGTGCAGAAGAAGCTGGATGTGGTGCCGGTGCACAGCGAGTCTCTGTAGGAGCGAATTTATTCGCGAAGCGGCGTACCTGACACGCCAGGTCAGGCTCTCTCGCCAACAAGTTGGCTCCTACAGAAGCGGTTTGATCAGAACCCCTCAAGCACGATCTTGCCCTTGGTCTTGCCGCTTTCCAGCAGTTCATGGGCGCGGCGCAGGTTTGTGGCGTTGATGGTACCGAAGTGCTCACCGAACGTCGTTTTCAGCACCCCGGCGTCGATCAGTTCGGCGACGCGGTTGAGCAGGTTGTGCTGCTCGATCATATCGTCGGTGGCAAACATCGAGCGCGTGTACATGAACTCCCAGTGCAGCGAAATGCTCTTGCGCTTGAGCTTGGTGACATCCAGGGCTTTCGGGTCATCGATCAGGGCCAGCTTGCCCTGCGGCGCCAGTGCTTCCACCAGTTGGTCCAGGTGCTGATCGGTCTGGGTCAGGCTCGCAACGTTGGTCACGCTCTGAATACCGGCGCGCTTGAGTTCTTCACTCAGGGGTTTGCTGTGATCGATCACTTCGTGAGCACCCAGATCTTTGACCCAGGCAGCGGTTTCAGGGCGTGAGGCGGTGCCGATGACTTTCAGGCCGGTCAGCTTGCTGGCCAGTTGGGTCAGGATCGAACCTACGCCGCCAGCAGCGCCGACTATCAGCAGGCTTTGGGCCGTGTCGGTTTTGCCTTCAGCGACTTTCAAACGTTCGAACAGCAGCTCCCAGGCCGTGATGGCGGTCAGTGGCAATGCCGCCGCGTGGGCGAAGCTTAGGGATTTTGGCATGTGGCCGACGATGCGCTCATCGACCACGTGCAGTTCGCTGTTGGCGCCCGGGCGAGTGATGGACCCGGCGTAGAACACCTTGTCGCCTGCCTTGAACAGGGTCACGTCGCTACCGACAGCCTTGACCACACCGGCAATATCCCAGCCCAGCACCTTGGCGTTGCCGCCTTCTGGCTGAGCGTTCTGGCGCACTTTGGTATCGACCGGGTTCACGGAAATGGCTTTGACTTCCACCAGCAGGTCGCGTGGGCCTGCAACAGGCGCTGGCAGTTCGATGTCCTGCAATGACAGGGGGTCGCTGATGGGCAGAGCGTTGTAGTAGGCAATGGCTTTCATAATGTGAACCTTTGAGTAAGCGGGTATCAGCCCGCTGAAATGTTTCGATGGGCGGATCATTGGCTATTTCCATTAAAGATAAAACCCGATAAAACGGCAGTCTCTTTCAATGTAATTTTGATAATTAGAACGGTCTGGAAGGGATTACAGGGTGAAATATGCTGCGCTTCGATGATTTGCAGTTATTCGTGCGGGCGGCAGACCTGGGCAGCCTTTCAGCCGCCGCCCGGGTGATGGACCTGTCTGCGGCTGTTGCCAGCGCGGCGTTGAAGCGTATCGAGCAGCAGCTGGGCGCGCGTTTGCTGGCGCGTTCGACTCGCAGCCTGCGACTGACCGCTGAAGGCGAGCGGTTTCTCGAATATGCCCGGGCTGCGCTGGCCAGCCTGGATGAAGGCCGCCGCTTGCTGGCCAGCAGTCAGGATCAGGTCAGTGGCGTATTGCAACTGTCGGCGCCCTCGGATTTTGGCCGTAACGTGTTGTTGCCCTGGCTTGACGATTTTCAACGCGAACATCCGCAACTCACCGTGCGCCTGTTACTGGGCGACCGGATCGCCGATTTGTTTCGTCAGCCGGTGGATGTTGCGTTGCGCTATGGCGAGCCGGAAGACTCAAGCCTGATCGCTTTGCCAGTTGCCCCTGACAACCGTCGGGTGTTGTGCGCGGCACCCGATTATCTGGCGCGTCACGGCACGCCGCAAAACCTGGAGCAACTGGCGCAGCACAACTGCCTGTTGTTCATGCTGGGCAATCGGGTGCACGACTATTGGACCTTTCACGACGGCAAGCGCGAGGTGAGCATGGCGGTCAGTGGTGATCGTTTCAGTGACGATGCAGATGTCGTGCGCTTGTGGGCCATTGCCGGCGCGGGCGTGGCGTACAAGTCCTGGCTCGACGTTGCCGCCGATGTGCACGCCGGGCGCCTCAACGTGTTGATGCCTGAATTGCAGGGGGAACAGGCACCCCTCAACCTGCTGTGCGCGCATCGTGCGCAACTGAGCAAACCGGTCAATCTGTTGCGGCAAATGCTCAAGTCTCGATGCGCAGAATGGACGCGTCAATATCCTGTGGAATATGGAGCCCGATAGAAGGCTGCTCGATGACAACTGCCACAGAATTTACCTACCGCCAAAACTGAAAAAGCGTTGCAGAGAAGTCATGATTCAGCCGTTTAACGGCCTGGGTGTTCGAATTGTGGGTCGGTTTTTTTTGTGGGTATTTGGAGTTTTTGTTGTAGGTGGTTTCTTTGGCTGTAGGTTGAAGTTCTGCCGCATCAGGCGGCAAACGTGCAGTCTCCGCCGTCCGCGGGGCAGCTTCAGAATCCGGGCGCGATTTCCCGACATGCAAACCTTTGGCACTGTTGTTGTAAACGGCCTGACAGTGGAGGTTCAGGGTGGCTTTTAATCCAATTGGGTGAGTGGACAGAGGGCTTATACTTGCACCGGCGGTTGAGCCTCATCCGCACCACAATGGATTTAAGTCCCTGGAATAATGCGAACCGACGTCTGCATGGGTTCTGACAAGCGATTGTGGTTGGGTATCGCGAATCGCGAAATATGAGGCCTGGGGACGCAGGTGAAAACGGCCCTTGGTTTTGGCGACCCGGCGTCTAGGCTGAAGCTGATTTGCGGTCACTATGTCCTCGCGGTAGACGAATGTTTCAACAGGGAGTGAACACATGGAATATGCACCTTGTATTAGCCAGGTTGCCATGCTGCTGGCTGACCCAAAGCGCAGTGCAATGATTTGGGCATTGATGGACGGTACTGCCCGACCCGCAGACGAGTTGGCGTTGCTGGCAGGTGTGTCCACCTCTTCGGCGGGGGCGCATCTGGCCCGGCTTGCAACCGGTGGATTGCTCAAGCAGGAAGCGCGGGGCCGTAAGCGCTTCTTCCGGTTGGCAGCTCCTGAGGTGGGTGCCGCCGTGGAAGCCTTGGCCAGTGCATCGCTTGCCAGCGCCGACCAGATCAGCCGGAGCGTATCGCAACCCATGCCTCCCTTGCCCCTGCGACGTGCGCGCATTTGTTGTGACCACCTGGGTGGCGAACTGGCCGCTGAGCTTTACCAGCGATTGCTGGAGGCGGGATGGATCGAGCGGCAGGAGCAACGCATCGAAGTCACCAGCAAGGGCGTCGCCAAGTTCGCCGAGCGCGGTATCTATGTTCCGGCGTTGGCCCAGCGTCAATGCGATACGGTATTTGCCTGCCCTGACTGCAGTGAGAGCAGCCCGCATCTGGGCGGCGCATTGGGCGCAGGCTTGTTGCAGTTGTTCATCCAGCTCGGATGGCTACGTGCGACCGAAGAGTCCAGCACACTGCAGGTATCGTCCAACGGCCAGCGAGAGATCAGCAAGATCGCGGCGGCGGCATAACCTCGCGCTTCAATCGCTTCGCGAGCGGTTGCCAGGGGCAAACCTGCTCGCGAAGCGTTCAGCACAATCTCAAGGTTTGATCAGGCGCGCATCCAGGCTGTTTTGTGCCAGGCGCTCTGCCTGTTGTTGTGTCATGCCCAGGTGCGTATGCAGGGCGTGGAAGTTCTCCGTCACGTAGCCGCCGAAGTAGGCCGGATCGTCAGAGTTCACCGTGACCTTCACGCCGCGTTCGAGCATGTCAAGGATGTTGTGCTGGGCCATGTCATCGAACACACAGAGTTTGGTGTTGGACAGCGGGCACACGGTCAACGGGATTTGCTCATCGATGATGCGCTGCATGAGGCGCTCATCTTCAATGGCGCGCACACCATGGTCGATACGCTGGATCTTCAACAGGTCCAGCGCTTCCCAGATGTACTCCGGCGGACCTTCCTCACCTGCGTGGGCGACGGTCAGGAAGCCTTCAGTGCGCGCACGGTCGAACACTCGCTGAAACTTGCTTGGCGGGTGACCCATTTCCGAGCTGTCCAGACCCACGGCCACGAACGCGTCGCGAAACGGTAGCGCTTGATCCAGGGTTTTTTCGGCTTCTTCTTCGCTCAAGTGGCGAAGGAAGCTCAGGATCAGGCCGCTGCTGATACCCAGCTTCTGCTTGCCGTCTTTCAACGCGCTGGTAATGCCGTTAAGCACTACTTCGAAGGGGATGCCGCGATCCGTGTGGGTTTGCGGGTCGAAAAACGGTTCGGTGTGAATAACGTTCTGCGCCTTGCAGCGTTCCAGGTAGGCCCAGGTCAGGTCGTAGAAGTCCTGTTCGGTGCGCAGTACGTCGGCACCCCGGTAATACAAGTCGAGAAACTCCTGCAAGTTGTTGAAGGCGTAGGCCTTGCGCAGGGTTTCGACATCGGCCCATGGCAGCGCGATTTTATTGCGGTGGGCCAAGGCGAAAAGCAATTCGGGTTCCAGCGAACCTTCCAGATGCAAGTGCAGTTCTGCCTTGGGCAGCGCGTTCAACCAGTTATACATGGGCTTTTTTCTCATCAGGTGCAGATCGCGACATTCTACAGACGGATGCTCTTTAGCAGGGTGGAACCTGACCGACTGGTTCAAGTGGCGACTATCCTGAATCCGGGCTGAAACCTTTGCTCACGATTTGCACTCTCAACGGCTTGACCAACAGACACTTCAAGCAAGCTCCCCGGTGATCCACCGCAGGCTTCAAGGACGGCAATGGGCTCGGTACTCAAGCAAGAAAAGTTTCTGCTGCTGGCGATTATTGCAGCATTCGTCGCGTATCCCCTCGAGCACTGGTTGTTGAGCAACGGCCAGTTGGTCGCGCTGGCGGCCGGGATCGCCCTGGTGCTGTTTATCGTCTGCGCTTCGATGCGGGTCGCCCACCATGCCGAGTTGCTGGCAGAAAAAGTTGGCGATCCCTACGGCACGATGATCCTCACGTTGTCGGCGGTGCTGGTGGAGGTGGTCATCCTGGCGATCATGATGAGCAACGAGCCTTCGCCGACCTTGGTGCGCGATACCATTTACTCCGCAGTGATGCTGGACATCAATGGCATCCTGGGGCTCGCCGCCTTGATGGGCGGGCTCAAGCATGGTGAACAGTCTTACAACGACGATTCGGCGCGCACTTACAGCGTCATGATCCTCACCGCCATGGGCGTCTCCATGGTGGTGCCGGAGTTCATTCCCGAAGCCGACTGGAAGGTGTATTCGGCCTTCACCATTGGTGCGATGGTGGTGCTGTACACCTTGTTCCTGCGTATGCAGGTTGGGCCGCACAGTTATTTCTTCAGTTACAGCTACCCTGAAAAACGTCGCAGGAATCAGCCCGTCGAAGAAAGTGAATCGGTCAACCTGCCGCGCTCCATTGGCACCCTGGTGTCAGGGGTGATCGTGATCGGGGCGCTGGCGGAAGTCATGTCCAAGACTGTGGATCTGGGGCTGAAAGGCAGTGGGGCTCCACCGGTCATGACAGCGATTCTGGTAGCGGCGATTTCAGCGGCGCCGGAAATTCTCACCGCCCTGCGTGCAGCCCTGGCCAACCGCATGCAGTCAGTGGTCAACATCGCACTGGGTGCCTCGCTGTCCACCGTGATCCTGACGGTGCCGGTGATGGAGGCCATGGCGCTCTATAGCGGGCAGCCGTTCCAGATGGCCATGACGCCGGTGCAGACGGTGATGGTGCTGATCACGTTGCTGGTCAGTGCAATCAACCTCAATGACGGCGAAACCAACGCCATTGAGGGCATGACTCACTTTGTACTGTTTGCGACGTTTATCATGTTGTCGTTGTTGGGGCTTTGATCAACGCCCTTGCCGCCTGGCTGTGGTCGGCAATCAAACCCTTGATATCCAGCCCTTCGACCTGCCCGTCGATGACGCGCCACTGGCCGCCTATCATCACCCTGTCAGCCCGGTCGGCACCGCATAGCAGCAGGGCAGAAATCGGGTCATGGCTGCCGGAAAAGCGCAGTTCATCGAGTTTGAACAGGGCCAGGTCCGCTTGCTTGCCCACCGCCAGTTCACCGATGTCGGTGCGCCCCAACAGACGCGCCGAGCCTTGGGTGGCCCAGCCCAGTACCAACTCCGGGGTGATTTTTTGCGCGCCATAGCGCAGGCGTTGCAGGTACAGCGCCTGGCGGGCTTCCAGAATCATGTTTGAGGCGTCGTTGGACGCCGAGCCATCGACGCCCAACCCCAGTGGCGCGCCCGAAGCAATCAAATCGAGCGTTGGGCAGATGCCGGAGGCCAGGCGCATGTTGGAACTGGGGCAATGACAGATGCCAGTGCCAGCAGCGCCAAGGCGGGCAATTTCGTCGGGGTTGAAGTGGATGCCGTGGGCCAGCCAGGTGCGTGGCCCGAGCCAGCCAACGCTGTCCAGATAGTCCACGGTTCTCAGGCCGAAACGTTGCAGGCAGAAATCTTCTTCGTCCAGGGTTTCGGCCAGATGGGTGTGCAATCGCACATCGAGTTTCTCGGCCATTGCAGCGCTTTCGGCCATGATCTGCGGTGTCACCGAAAACGGTGAGCAGGGCGCCAGGGCAATCTGGATCTGCGCACCATCGCCGCGCTGGTGATAGGTCTCGATCAGGCGTTGGCTGTCGGCCAGAATCACCTCGCCCTGTTGCACGGTCTGCTGGGGTGGCAGCCCGCCATCGGCCTGGCCGAGGCTCATGGACCCGCGGGTGAGCATGGCGCGCATGCCCAGTTCGCGAACACTTTGCACCTGCACGTCGATGGCGTTCTCCAGCCCGTCAGGGAACAGGTAGTGGTGATCTGCTGCGGTGGTGCAGCCCGACAACAACAGCTCGGCCAGCGCAACTTTACTGGCCAGCGCCAGCTTTTCGGGGGTGAGTCGCGCCCATACCGGATACAAGGTTTTCAGCCAGGGAAACAACGGCTGATTGACCACCGGCGCCCAGGCACGCGTCAGGGTTTGGTAGAAATGATGGTGAGTGTTGATCAGGCCGGGCAGCAGCACATGCTCGCGGGCATCGAAGACGTGGGTGCAGGAGCTGTAAGGTGACTGACCGCTGGCGAGCAGTTCGGTGATCACGCCGTTTTCGATCACCAGTCCGCCTCGGGCATCAAGGTCATTGGCGGTAAATACGGCGAGGGGGTTTTTCAACCAGGTACGAATCGCAGGCATTGGCCGGCTCCTCTGAAAGACGGGTTCAGGTTAGCCAGCTCAGTTTTGCCCTGTCTGCTGATCCAGGGGTGCCGCAGGTGTGAGTGGAAGGCTCAGGTTGGTGCAGGCGCGGAGTTTAGGATGTTGGGTGTTACTGAATCAAGATGGTTTGGCGGACCCCTTCGCGAGCGAGCTTGCTCGCGAAGGGGTTTCAATCACCAAGGCACCGTTTCGCCCTTGTAGTTGATGAAGTGATGACCGCCCTTGCCTGCATAGGCTTTGACTTGCTCGACCATGCCGCTGGTGCTGGTTTCCACGTCAAGGTCCGCACCTTCGCCGCCCATGTCGGTCCTGACCCAGCCGGGGTTCATCGACAGGACAGTGGGGGCGTCATCGGGCAACTGGATGAAAAAGGTATTGGTCAACGAGTTGAGCGCTGCCTTGCTGGCCTTGTACAGGGCCATCTCCGGTGCGCCGGGGCTGGTGACGCTGCCCAGGCCCGAACTCATGAAGGCGATGACGCCGGTGTTCTTACGGATTTGTCCGAGGAAACGTTCGGCCAGGCGGACGGGCGCGGTCACGTTGGTCAGGAACAGTTCACCCAGCTCTGCTGCCGTGGCCTTGGCTGCGCTCTGGTGAGGCACGCCGATGATCCCGGCATTGACGAACAACAGGTCGAACACCTGGTCGTTGAGCGTGTGGGCCAGGGCCTCCAGTGACTGCGGGTCATCCATTTCGAGGGTTTCGATGCGGACACGATCAATGGCTTTCAGCTCATGGGCTTTTTGCGGATCGCGTGCGGTGGCGGTGACATCCCAACCCTGCTCGGTCAGGCGCTTTACCAGCCCAAGGCCAAGGCCCCGGGAGGCACCGATGATCAGCGCGGTTTTGGCGTTCGTCATGAAAAAGGTATTCCTTGATAAGAAGTGGTGCAGCGGGGACACCTTAAAACAGTCCCTGCAGAATAGTCGGCCTGTGCTCAGGTATCTGGATGTCCGACACAGGGTCGCGGAATAGGTGCCAGGGGAACGAGCTGATTCGTCGTTTAAATTTGAACAAAAAATGTACAGTCTTCAGCGAGCCAGATGCCTACAGCGCCTGAGCGACTCTTGCACGGGTTATCCACAGGTTGGTCCACCGTAACTGTGCGCAAGCCTGAAATGCGGGCATAAACCGGGACTGCGTTGGACCGATGCGCGATAAGGCTACCTAAACCGCTGTTTCGTGTGCACTTTTATCCCCCGGACAGGCAAGCAGAGCAAAAAATGATCAGTTGCCTCGGAGCCAGCAACGGCAAGGGTCGCAGCCGGATGTGCTCAGCTTATCCACAGTCGGGTGCACAGTAGTTGGGGGCAACCGCCACCGTGCGGTTAGCCGGTTCAATCGTGCTGCAGGACGATACGTCCGCGGCTGATATCCGCTAACTGGCGCTGAAAGGTTTCGACGTGTGCAGGGGCCAGTGCAACTGACAGCTCTACGCCATTGGCCAGGAAGTCCTCATGCTGCAGCAGGCCGTTAAGCTCGGCCAGGCGCAGCTTGATCAGGGTCAGTTCACTGAAATTGCAGGCCAGGGTAAAACTCGAGCGATTGACCAGTGCCACCCGGTCGGCCTGTTGCAGGCATTTGTTCGCGCCACCGCCATAGGCTCGGGCAAGGCCGCCCGTGCCCAATTGAATGCCGCCGTACCAGCGAATCACCAGCACCACGACCTGATCGAACTCCTGCGCTTCGATCGCTGCGAGTATCGGTCGCCCGGCGGTACCGCCAGGCTCACCGTCGTCGTTGCTGCGGTATTGATCGGCGAGTTTCCACGCCCAGCAGTTATGGGTGGCGTTCAGGTCACTGTGCTGATCGATGAACGCCTGGGCTTCGGTGGGGCTGGCGATGGGCGCTGCCAGGGTAATGAAGCGGCTCTTGCGAATCTCTTCCCGGTATTCGCAAGGGCCGACGAGGGTAAAAGGCATTCGGATTTCCAGCGATGAGCGAGGCATCTATCGGCGATAGCGGTTTTTCAAACAGCGGGAGGCGTCAGCCCGCAGCCTTTTAGGATGATGCGGATCAGGTTATTGCTGGCCACTTCCATGTCCTGTTTGGTCAGGCGGGAACGGCCAGTGACCTGGCAGATCTGTGTGGCGAAGTCTGCGTAGTGCTGGGTGCTGCCCCACAGCAGGAAGATCAAATGCACCGGGTCCACGGGGTCCATTTTTCCGGCGTCGATCCATGCCTGAAACACCGCTGCACGGCCCTGGAACCAGGTGCGATAGTTCTGGCTGAAATACGTATTCAGGCATTCACCGCCGCTGATGATTTCCATGGCGAAGATTCGCGATGCCTGGGGCTGACGGCGGGAAAACTCCATCTTGGCGCGAATGTACCGGCTTATGGCTTCAGACGGATCGTCGTTCACGTTCAGGTTGTTGAAGGTGCTGTCCCAGAGTTCGAGGATGTTGCTCAGCACCGCAATGTACAGCCCCAGCTTGTTGGTGAAGTAGTAGTGCAGGTTAGCCTTCGGCAGCCCGGCATTCTGCGCGATGGTGTTCATGCTGGTGCCCTTGAAACCATGGCGTGCGAATTCGTCTTCGGCGGCCCGGATGATTGCTTCTTCGTTCTTCTGACGAATACGGCTGGCGGGCTTGGCGGCTTGAGTGCTGTGCGCTGGGACTTCGAAGGTCATGGTGCGGTTCCGGACAAATCATGGGGTGCAGCTGAGTGACAGATAACGTACCGGCGACGATCCGACAAGGGTCGTCGCGCAAAATTGTGTCGCGTCCCTTACTTCTCCGGTGACTGGGCGGTGGACTGGCGCTTTTTCCCGGTTTCGATTTGCGGGTCGGTCGCTTTGGATTCAGGCAGCAGCAGGCTCATGACAATCGCCGTGATACCGCCGCTGGTGATGGCGGAGTCGAACAGGCTTTGCACGATTTTCGGCAACAGGTGCAGCAAGGTCGGTTGCGCGGCGATGCCCAGGCCGACGCCAAAGGAGGTGGCGATGATCAACATGCTGCGTCGGTCCAAGGGCGCTTGGGAGAGGATCCGCACACCGGCGGCTGCGACGCTGCCAAACATCACCAGGGTTGCACCGCCCAGCACCGGTTTCGGGATCTGTTGCAGTATTGCCCCGATGGTCGGGAACAGACCCAGGATAAATAGCAGCACGCCGATATAAAGGCCGACATAGCGGCTGGCGACGCCCGTCAGCTGGATCACGCCGTTGTTCTGGGCGAACGTTGTGTTGGGGAAGGCATTGAAGGTGGCCGCAATCAGGCAACTGACGCCATCACCCAGTACGCCACCCTTGAGGCGGTTTATGTAGCTTGGGCCCGTAATGGGTTGCCGGGAAATCATGCAGTTGGCCGTCAGGTCGCCGACCGCTTCGATGGTGCTGATCAGATAAATCAGCGCGACAGGCAGGAAGGCGCCCCAGTCGAAGTTGAACCCGTACTTGAACGGGACTGGCAGGCTGATCAAAGGAACGTTCCCGATAGGCTGCAGCACCAGTTTGCCACTGAGCCACGCCGCCACGCTGCCAACCGCCAGACCGATAATGATTGCCGACAGGCGAACCCAGGGTGTGTTCGAGCGGTTGAGCAGGATGATCACCAACAGTACAAAGCCGCCTAGCGCCAGATTGATGGGCTCGCCAAAATCCGGGGCGTTGAAACCGCCGCCCAGATCGGTGATGCCCACGTTGATCAGGCTGATACCGATCAGGGTGATGACGATGCCGGTCACCAGTGGCGTAATCAGGCGGCGCAACTGGCCGATGAAGCGGCTCAGTACGACCTGCACCAATGCACCAAAAAAGCAGATACCAAAGATCATTGCCAGGATGTCTTCCGGGCTGCCGCCGCGTTGCTTGACCATGAAGCCTGCGGCCAGCACTGAGCCCAGAAACGAGAAGCTGGTGCCCTGCAGGCAGATCATCCCCGAGCCGATGCCCAGTGGTCGCCGTGCCTGAATAAAGGTGCCCGCGCCGGAAACCATCAGCGCCATGCTGATCAGGTAGGGCAGGTAATCCGCCAGGCCCAGCGTAGAGCCGATGATCAATGGCGGGGTGATGATCCCGACAAAACTGGCGAGCACATGCTGCAAAGCGGCAAGCAGGGCCGGCAATGGCTTGGGACGGTCATGCAGACCGTAGATCAGATCGTTGTTGCTGGATGCATCGGGCTGCATATCAAATTCTCGGCATTGATTCAGGCGCAGCTCGCGCGCCTGTGGGAGATTCTATTTCTGGCTGCAATCAGATTCTGTACGTGCAAAAAGCTGTCCAGATGCTCAACTTATGAAGCAGGCAAGACGACTTGCCCATAAACACGGCCGAGCGCACTTTTATTCGACCACCTAGCGTGTCGCCGCCAGCGTTTCGAGAAAACTTTCCAGCACCAAATGGGGGCGCCGGCCTTTGCGGGTGACCGAGACCAGGCTCAGGTCATAGAACCGCGTCGCCGGTTTCAGCGCCCGCAGCCTGCCTTGCTGAACCCAGAAGGTCGCGTAGTGATCAGGCAGGTAGCCGATATAGCGTCCGGTCAGGATCAGGAACGCCATGCCCTCGCGGTCCGATGCACTGGCCGTGCAGGTCAACGCCTGGTAATGCGCCTGGATATCGGCAGGCAAACGGAAAGTTGGAGCGATGGCGTCCTGGCTGTTGAGGCGTGCGTCATCAAGGGCTGCATCGTCCATATAGAAGAGGGGATGCCCAACTGCGCAATAAAGCAGCGAGCGCTCATCGTACAGGGGTTGATACTCCAGCCCCGAAAGGGCGTTGGCCTGGGGCACCACGCCAACGTGCAGGCGGCCGTCGAGTACGCCTTGTTCCACTTCATGGGGCGCGGTCATGCGGATGTTGATGTGCACATCCGGGCCGCGCTCCTTTAATTGCGACAGGGCGTGAGTAATGCGCATGTGGGGCAGGGTGACCAGGTTGTCGGTCAGGCCGATGTTCAACTCGCCGCGCAAGTGTTGGTGCAGGCCGTTGACTTCGGTGCGGAAGCTTTCCAGGGCGCTCAATAGCTGTAGTGCGGACTGATAAACCTCGCGTCCTTCTTCGGTCACGGAAAACCCCGCGCGCCCCCGCTGACAGAGTCGCAAGCCAAGGCGTTGTTCGAGATCACTCATCTGCTGGCTGATGGCCGAGCGGCCAATACCCAGCGCGCTTTCGGCAGCAGAGAAGCCGCCCGATTCGACTACGCTTCGGAAGATGCGCAACAGGCGGATATCAAAATCGCTCACCTGGGCGAGAGGGTCAGTACGGCGGTTGCTCATGGTTTAGTCATCGGCTAACTAAAGATCGTAAATGTTGGGTTTTCCAGACTTTATGCGCATGGCAATTTAGCTGCAATCACTGGCTTCATTTATCAACCTGTTTGCGCCCTTGCGAGGTTCCGTCCGATGAACATGCCCGAATCGTCTGAAGTGTCTGTAGCCAGCCAATTGAAGCTTGATGCTCACTGGATGCCTTACACCGCCAACCGTAACTTTCAGCGTGACCCACGTCTGATCGTCTCGGCCTCTGGCAGCTACCTGACCGATGACAAGGGACGCAAGATCTACGACGGCCTGTCCGGCCTCTGGACCTGCGGTGCCGGACACACTCGCAAGGAAATCCAGGAAGCGGTCTCCAAACAACTGGGCGTCCTGGATTACTCGCCGGCGTTCCAGTTCGGTCACCCGCTGTCGTTCCAGCTGGCCGAAAAAATCACCGAGTTGACACCGGGCAATCTCAACCACGTGTTCTATACCGACTCCGGCTCTGAGTGCTGTGACACCGCTGTGAAAATGGTGCGTGCGTACTGGCGCCTGAAAGGCCAGGCCACCAAGACCAAGCTGATCGGCCGTGCCCGTGGCTACCACGGTGTAAACGTGGCAGGCACCAGCCTGGGTGGTGTGAACGGTAACCGCAAACTGTTCGGTCAATTGATGGACGTTGATCACCTGCCGCACACCTTGCTTGCCAGCAACGCTTATTCACGTGGTATGCCGGAGGCGGGCGGGATTGCACTGGCCGATGAGATGCTCAAGCTGATCGAGCTGCATGATGCATCGAACATCGCGGCAGTCATTGTCGAGCCGTTGGCAGGTTCCGCGGGTGTGATCGTTCCGCCGCAGGGTTACCTCAAGCGTCTGCGCGAAATTTGCGACCAGCACAACATCCTGCTGATCTTCGATGAGGTGATTACCGGTTTCGGGCGTATGGGTTCGATGTTCGGCGCAGAAAGCTTCGGTGTGACACCGGACCTGATGTGTATCGCCAAGCAGGTCACCAACGGCGCGATTCCAATGGGTGCCGTGATTGCCAGCAGCGAGATCTACCAGACCTTCATGAATCAGCCGACGCCTGAATATGCTGTTGAATTCCCCCACGGCTATACCTACTCGGCGCACCCGGTTGCCTGCGCGGCGGGTATTGCTGCACTGGACCTGCTGCAGCGGGAAAACCTGGTCCAGCAATCCGCCGAGATCGCCCCGCATTTCGAAAACGCATTGCATGGCGTCAAGGGCGCCAAGCACGTTGTGGACATCCGTAACTTCGGCCTGGCCGGCGCGATCCAGTTGGCTGCGCGGGATGGTGACGCCATCGTGCGTCCGTTCGAGGCGGGCATGAAACTCTGGAAAGCCGGTTTCTATGTACGTTTCGGCGGCGACACGCTGCAGTTCGGGCCAACCTTCAACAGCAAGGCGCAGGACCTGGACCGTATGTTCGATGCAGTGGGCGACGCGCTCAATACGCTCGACTGAGACCTTCGTGGCCAATCGCTAACAATTTCCTACAACAACAGGTGCGGGATCACTCGCACCTGCGGGCACTTTTCGGAGTTGATTCATGAGCACCATCCAACACTTGATCAACGGCGAGTTCGTCACTGATAACGGCCGTACCGCTGATGTGTTCAACCCGTCTACCGGTCAAGCGATCCACAAGGTTCCACTGGCCAGCCGCGAGACGGTTCAGCAGGCCATCGATTCGGCCAAGGCGGCCTTCCCGGCCTGGCGCAATACTCCGCCGGCCAAGCGTGCCCAGGTCATGTTCCGTTTCAAGCAACTGCTCGAGCAGAATGAAGCGCGCATTGCCCAGTTGATCAGCGAAGAGCATGGCAAGACGATCGAAGATGCGGCCGGTGAGTTGAAGCGCGGTATCGAAAACGTCGAATACGCCAGCGCTGCGCCCGAGATCCTTAAGGGTGAGTACAGCCGCAACGTCGGGCCGAACATCGACGCGTGGTCTGACTTCCAGCCGTTGGGCGTGGTAGCTGGTATTACTCCGTTCAACTTCCCGGCGATGGTGCCGCTCTGGATGTACCCGCTGGCGATTGCATGCGGTAACTGCTTCATCCTCAAACCGTCGGAGCGGGATCCGAGTTCGACGCTGCTGATTGCACAGCTGCTGCACGAAGCCGGGCTGCCCAAAGGTGTACTCAACGTTGTGCATGGTGACAAGGCGGCTGTGGATGCGCTGATTGAGGCACCGGAAGTCAAGGCGCTGAGTTTTGTCGGTTCGACACCTATTGCTGAATACATCTATAAAGAAGGCGCCGCACGCGGCAAGCGCGTTCAGGCCCTGGGCGGCGCCAAGAACCATGCGGTGCTGATGCCTGATGCGGATCTGGACAACGCGGTCAGTGCACTGATGGGCGCAGCCTATGGTTCTTGCGGTGAGCGTTGCATGGCGATCTCGGTAGCCGTATGCGTGGGCGATCAGATTGCCGATGCATTGGTTGCCAAGCTGGTTCCGCAGATCAAGGCGTTGAAGATCGGCGCGGGGACGACGTGCGGACTGGACATGGGGCCACTGGTTACCGGGCAGCATCGCGACAAAGTCAGCAGCTATATAGAAGACGGCGTGGGTGCAGGTGCCAGGCTTGTGGTCGACGGCCGTGGCCTGAGCGTTTCAGGTCATGAGGAGGGCTTCTTCCTGGGGGGATGTCTGTTTGATCAGGTCACCCCGCAGATGCGTATCTATAAAGAAGAGATCTTCGGGCCGGTGCTGTGCATTGTTCGTGTAGACAGTCTTGAGCAAGCCATGCAGCTGATCAACGATCACGAATACGGCAATGGCACCTGCATCTTTACCCGTGACGGGGAAGCTGCACGCCTGTTCTGCGACGAGATCGAAGTCGGCATGGTGGGCGTTAACGTTCCGTTGCCGGTTCCGGTGGCGTACCACAGCTTCGGCGGCTGGAAGCGTTCGTTGTTTGGCGACCTGCATGCTTACGGCCCGGATGGGGTTCGTTTCTATACCCGTCGCAAGGCTATTACCCAGCGCTGGCCGCAACGTGCTAGCCACGAAGCCTCGCAATTCGCGTTCCCAAGCCTGTAAGCCGCTGGAGAAGCGGGCCGTCAGGCCCGCTTTTCGCTCTTTTACGGGGTTGTAATGCCGATATGACAGTTTTTTGAAATTAACTGTTGACGCCCCCTCAGATCTGTCTATAATTCGCCCCACTTCCGGCGCAGACGAAACGGAAAACTCCTTGCAAAACAATGAGTTAACCAAGTTTCGGAGCGAAGAAGGGTTTTGATCTTCTGGATCGAAAGCGGTGAAAAAGGTGGTTGACAGCGGTTTGAAACGCTGTAGAATTCGCCTCCCGCTAACGAGTGATCGAAGCGGTCAAGTGTTTGAAGTTGAAAGAGAAACTCTGAAAACTTCGTAAAATAAACGCTTGACAGAGACAGGGGCTGCTGTAGAATGCGCGCCTCGGTTGAGACGAAAGATCTTAACCACCCGCTCTTTAACAACTGAATCAAGCAATTCGTGTGGGTGCTTGTGCTGTAAGACTGAAGTCAACTGATTATCAGCATCGCAAGTTACTCCGCGAGAAATCAAAGATGTAACCAACGATTGCTGAGCCAAGTTTAGGGTTTTCTCAAAACCCAAAGATGTTTGAACTGAAGAGTTTGATCATGGCTCAGATTGAACGCTGGCGGCAGGCCTAACACATGCAAGTCGAGCGGTAGAGAGAAGCTTGCTTCTCTTGAGAGCGGCGGACGGGTGA
>Ga0209901_1000022_pt1 | contig 126951 bp, 119 predicted proteins | sample OrgsoiDNA_201058_FD_185806 | JGI IMG/M metagenome (GOLD analysis project Ga0209901, IMG submission 185806) | Permafrost soil microbial communities from the Arctic, to analyse light accelerated degradation of dissolved organic matter (DOM) -... | ecosystem: Environmental > Terrestrial > Soil >...
ATCAAAACCCTTCTTCGCTCCGAAACCTGGTTAACTCATTGTTTTGCAAGGAGTTTTCCGTTTCGTCTGCGCCGGAAGTGGGGCGAATTATAGACAGATCTGAGGGGGCGTCAACCCCTAATTTGCCCTTTATTCCAAATCGAGGGTAATACGCCCAAAAGCCTTCTTCCCAGCCTGGCATACATGGGTCGCACCAACCTTGAAGATAAAGCCACGATCCACAACCTCACCATCTATACGCACACCACCGGAAGTCAGCAGGTCACGCGCAACGGCGGAGTTCTTCACCAAGCCTGCTTTATTAAGGACAGCCGCAATCGGCATATCCTCAGCGGCAGTAATGGTGATCTCCGGCAGATCGTCAGGCAGCTCGCCCTCCTTCATACGGTTACCCGCAGAACGATGGGCAGAGGCAGCTGCTTCTTCACCATGGAATCGGGCCACCAGCTCTTCAGCCAGCTTGATCTTGATATCCCGCGGGTTGGCACCGGCTTCACAATCAGCTTTAAAGCCATTGATCTCATCCATGCTGCGGAAGCTCAGCAGCTCGAAGTAACGCCACATCAGCGCATCCGGGATCGAAACCAGCTTGCCGTACATGATGCCCGGCGCTTCCTGGATACCTACATAGTTACCCAGCGACTTGGACATCTTCTTGACGCCATCCAGCCCTTCGAGCAGCGGCATGGTCAGAATGCACTGAGGCTCTTGCCCATATGCACGCTGCAGTTCACGCCCCATCAACAGGTTGAACTTCTGGTCCGTACCGCCCAGCTCAACATCGGCACGCAGTGCAACGGAGTCGTAGCCTTGTACCAGTGGATACAGGAACTCATGAATGGCGATGGACTGGTTAGTCTTGTAGCGCTTGTCGAAGTCATCGCGCTCGAGCATACGAGCAACGGTGTACTGCGAAGACAGACGAATGAAGTCAGCAGGGCTCATCTGATCCATCCAGGTGGAGTTGAATGCCACCTCGGTCTTTGCCGGATCAAGAATCTTGAATACCTGTGCCTTATAGGTCTCGGCGTAATCCAGAACTTGCTCGCGTGTCAGCGGAGGACGGGTTGCGCTCTTGCCGCTCGGGTCACCGATCATGCCGGTGAAGTCGCCGATCAGGAAAATGACCTGATGCCCCAGTTCCTGGAACTGACGCAGCTTATTAATAAGCACGGTGTGTCCAAGATGGAGATCGGGCGCAGTCGGGTCGAAACCGGCCTTGATACGCAGTGGCTGGCCACGCTTCAACTTTGCGACCAGTTCGGACTCGACCAGGAGTTCATCCGCACCGCGTTTGATCAGCGCTAGCTGCTCTTCAACCGACTTCATATCAGCCCCGTGTTGGCTCATTCAAAAGGGAACCAACCATACAAGATCAGAGCCCAATTACAAGTTTTTGCCCAGCACTGCCCGACGAATCGGAATTGGAAACGTTCGCAGGGTTGCTTCGAGCAGGATTTGGTTATATTTTATACAGTTATTTCATCTTCATCATGTCATTCATCTTTTCCAATTCATCTTTTCAAAGTCAAAATTACCTATGACAGACCAACCGCCTAAAGCGCCTCCGCTTTATCCGAAGAGCCATCTGCTGGCCGCAAGCGGTATTGCTGCTCTGCTTAGCCTGGCCCTTCTGGTGTTCCCATCAAGCGAAGTAGAAGCCAAAAAAACCAACCTGAGCCTCGACCTGGAATCACCGTCTGATCACGCAAGACAAGAACAAGACGCTCAAGAACGCCTCCAGGCCACACAAGAAACACCTGCTTCTCCGTTTGCGCAGATCGACGACAGCGCAGACGAGCCCAAAGAAACCGCGACCGAAGACACCACCAAGCCAGACGACGCAACGCCTGCAGTAGCGGCCGCCAAAGGCCCGAACCACCGGGAAGTGGTCGTTTCCAAGGGCGACACACTGTCCACGCTCTTCATGAAGGTCGGCCTGCCCGCCGCCGCCGTGCATGACGCGCTGGCCAGTGATAAGCAGGCCAAGCAGTTCAGCCAGTTGAAGAACGGTCAGATCCTGCAGTTCGAGCTGTCCCCAGAGGGTCAACTCCAGCAGTTGCACAGCAAACTCAGCGACCTTGAAAGCATCAGCCTTTCCCGGACCGACAAAGGGTTCTCCTTCAACCGTGAAATCAGTAAGCCGAACGTACGCACCGCTTACGTCCACGGCGTGATCAACAACTCGCTCTCGCAGTCAGCGCAACGCGCAGGCCTGTCCCACAGCATGACAATGGACATGGCCAGCATCTTTGGCTACGACGTCGATTTTGCCCAGGACATCCGCAAGGGCGACGAATTCGATGTGATCTACGAGCAGAAAGTGGTCAATGGCAAGACCGTAGGTACGGGCAACATCCTCTCTGCCCGCTTCGTCAACCGTGGCAAGACCTACACCGCCATCCGCTACACCAACAAACAAGGCACCAGCAGCTACTACACCGCTGATGGCAACAGCATGCGCAAGGCATTCATCCGCACGCCAGTGGACTTCGCGCGCATTAGCTCGCTGTTCTCCATGGGCCGCAAGCATCCGATCCTGAACAAGATCCGCGCTCATAAAGGCGTCGACTATGCCGCTCCCCGTGGTACGCCGATCAAGGCAACCGGTGATGGCAAAGTGTTGCTCGCTGGCCGGCGTGGCGGGTACGGCAATACCGTGATCATCCAGCACGGCAACACCTACCGTACGCTCTACGGCCACATGCAGGGTTTTGCCAAAGGCATACAAACCGGCAGTAACGTCAGGCAAGGCCAAGTCATCGGCTATATTGGAACAACCGGTCTTTCGACGGGCCCGCACTTGCACTATGAATTCCAGGTCAATGGCGTCCACGTCGATCCGCTGGGTCAGAAACTGCCGATGGCGGATCCGATCGCCAAATCCGAAAAACAGCGGTTCATGCAGCAGAGCCAACCATTGATGGCTCGCATGGACCAGGAAAAGGCCACCATGCTGGCCTCGAGCAAACGATAAATTATGGCTTTCTATATAGGTGTGATGTCCGGTACCAGTCTCGACGGGCTAGATATCGCCCTTGTAGAACAGGATGATCGGCCACGGTTGCTGGCTACCCATTACATTCCGATGCCGGACGACCTGCGCGCCGAGCTCCTGGGGCTTTGCGCCAGCGGTCCCGACGAAGTTGCGCGCGCCGGTATTGCCGAACAGAAGTGGGTGCATCTGGCTGCACAAGGCGTCAAGGCGCTGCTTGCTCAACAGCAGATGCTTGCAGGGGAAATCCGCGCCATTGGCAGCCACGGCCAGACCATCCGCCATGAGCCTGCTCGCGGCTTCACAGTCCAGATCGGCAACCCTGCGCTACTGGCAGAGCTGACCGAGATCACCGTCGTCAGCGACTTCCGCCGTCGTGACCTGGCCGCAGGCGGACAAGGTGCACCGCTGGTGCCGGCCTTTCACGAAGCCCTGTTCGACGACAACAAAGAACATCGCGCCGTACTCAACATTGGCGGTTTCGCCAACCTGAGCCTGATCGAGACCGATAAACCGGTTTCCGGCTTCGACTGCGGCCCTGGCAACGTACTGCTGGATGCATGGATTCAGTCGCAACACGGCAAGAGCTTCGACCGTGACGGCGCCTGGGGTGCAACCGGACAGGTTGATCCCCTGCTGCTCAAGGCACTGCTGAGTGATCCCTTCTTCCTGACCAAGGGCCCGAAAAGTACTGGCCGGGAAGTCTTCAACCTCGGCTGGGTGCATCACCATCTGTTCCAGCTGCCGACCATCGCGCCGGAAAACGTGCAAGCCACGCTGCTTGAACTCACGGCGCTGACCATCACCGAATCGTTGCAGGCGGCTCAGGCACAGACCAACGAGCTGCTGGTATGTGGCGGCGGCGCTCACAACGCAGCCCTGATGGCCCGAATGGCCGCGTTGCTACCTCAGACAAAGGTCAGCAGTACCGCAGCTTTCGGTGTCGACCCTGACTGGGTGGAAGCCATGGCCTTTGCCTGGCTGGCGCACTGCTGCCTGGAAGGCGTCCCTGCGAACCGGCCAAGCGTGACCGGCGCCAAGGGTTTGCGCGTGCTGGGCGCGATCTATCCCGCCTGACACGTAAAGCCATGCAGCAGAATGCAAAACGCCGCGCATATGCGCGGCGTTTGCATGTTCAGGACCTGAATCAGATCGAGAACGACGACCCGCAACCACAGGTGGTGGTGGCATTCGGGTTCTTGATCACGAAGCGCGAGCCTTCCAGGCCTTCCTGGTAGTCCACCTCGGCACCTGCCAGGTACTGGAAGCTCATTGGATCGACCACCAGGCTCACGCCTTCGCGCTCTACGATGGTGTCGTCATCAGCCACGTCTTCATCGAACGTGAAGCCGTACTGAAAACCTGAACAACCACCACCAGTCACGAATACACGCAGCTTAAGGCGGTCATTGCCCTCTTCATCGACCAGGCTCTTCACCTTGTGCGCGGCACCGTGCGTGAATTGCAAAGCCGTAGGAGTGAAGGATTCGACGCTCATGTTAAATATCTCCCGGCGCTAAGCCGTCATAATGCGTAATGACGGGCATTATCCGCTTCTCCCAGAAAATCGGTCAACTATTACGGCAGCATGCCTGCATGGGAAAGCCCCAAGCGCTCATCCAGACCGAACAGAATGTTCATGTTCTGCACCGCCTGGCCCGACGCGCCCTTCACCAGGTTGTCGATAACCGACAACACCACCACCAGATCACCGCCCTGCGGACGATGCACAGCAATCCGGCAGACGTTCGCGCCGCGTACGCTACGGGTTTCAGGATGGCTGCCCACTGGCATCACATCCACGAAAGGCTCGTTGGCGTAACGCTTCTCGAACAAGGCCTGCAAGTCGACGGACTGATCAACGACAGTCGCATAAAGCGTGGCGTGAATACCGCGAATCATCGGCGTCAGGTGTGGCACGAAGGTCAATCCGACATCGCTACCGGCTGCGCGGCGCAAGCCCTGGCTGATCTCAGGCAGGTGACGGTGGCCTTTGACGCCATAAGCCTTGAAGCTTTCGCTGGCCTCGGCATACAGCGAGCCCACGCTCGCACCACGACCTGCGCCGCTGACACCGGACTTGCAGTCAGCGATCAAGCGGGATGCGTCCGCCAGCCCGGCTTCCAGCAATGGCAAGAAACCCAGCTGGGTTGCAGTGGGGTAGCAACCCGGCACCGCAATAAGGCGTGCTTGCTTGATCTTCTCGCGATTGACCTCAGGCAAGCCATACACCGCTTCTTTCAGCAGCTCAGGTGCGCCGTGAGGCTGGCCGTACCACTTGGCCCACTCGACCGGATCCTGCAGACGGAAGTCGGCGGACAGATCGATGACCTTGGTGCCGGCGTCCAGCAACTCGCCAGCCAGCGCGTGAGCCACACCGTGAGGCGTGGCAAAGAACACCACATCACAGGCACCCAGGGTTTTCACGTCCGGGACGGTGAATGCCAGGCCGTCATAGTGGCCTCGCAGGTTCGGGTACAGATCGGCCACGGCCAGCCCTGCTTCGGAGCGGGAAGTGATGACCACCACTTCAGCTTGCGGATGCTGCGCCAACAGACGCAGCAGCTCGACTCCGGTGTAACCCGTGCCGCCGACGATACCGACCTTGACCATAAACCTGCCCCTTCAACGAACCTGATGGAAAGCCGACGATAATATGGGCCTGGCGCTCGTGTAACAACCGCGAACGTGACGTACGGACGCTCTAGCTACTACTATTTGGCCACCGTGAACCTGGGAATAACCAAAAATGCTTTATTTGTGGCTCAAAGCCTTGCACATCATTTCGATGGTCTGCTGGTTTGCAGGACTGTTCTACCTCCCCCGTCTGTTCGTTTACCACTCGATGAGCGAAGACGCTGTCAGTCGTGAGCGTTTCTGCGTCATGGAGCGCAAGTTGTATCGCGGCATCATGTTGCCAGCAATGGTTGCTACTCTGATATTCGGTATAGGTCTGGTGAGCATCGTCCCCGGTTATTTAAGCCAGGGCTGGCTACACGCAAAACTGACACTGGTGTTCCTGCTGATTGGTTACCACCATGTCTGCGGCGCACAGGTCAAACGCTTCGCCCGCGGCGAGAATGGTCGCAGCCACGTGTTTTATCGCTGGTTTAATGAAATCCCTGTATTGATCCTGCTGGCGATCGTCATTCTGGTAGTGGTCAAACCTTTCTGATCAGACGTATCCACCCGGGGAACTGCTCATGTCACTGCCAGCCTTGCTTGAACAACACTTGCGTCTGCCCCTGGTCGTCGCGCCGATGTTCCTGATTTCCAATCCGCAACTGGTACTGGCGTGCTGCGCCAACGGTGTCGTTGGCAGTTTCCCCGCGCTCAATCAACGTGACAGCGCCGGTTTCAGAGCTTGGCTCGAAGAAATCGAAACCGGGCTTACGGCCCTGAGCAATCCGGCGCCGTATGCCGTCAACCTGATTGTGCATAACAGCAATCCGAGATTGCAGGCCGACCTGGCCATCTGCATCGAACACAAGGTGCCCATCGTCATCACCAGCCTTGGCGCCGTCAAAGAGCTGGTGGACGCCGTACACGCTTACGGCGGCCTGGTCTTCCACGACGTCACGACCCGGCGCCATGCAGAAAAGGCAGCAGAAGCCGGCGTCGATGGCTTGATTGCCGTGGCAGCAGGTGCGGGCGGTCATGCCGGAACCTGGAGCCCTTTCTCGCTGATTGCCGAAATCCGGCAGTTTTTCGACAAAACATTGCTGCTGGCCGGATGTCTGAACCACGGCCATGAGATTCTGGCCGCTCAGCTATTGGGAGCAGATCTGGCTTACCTGGGGACGCGGTTCATCGCCACGCAAGAAAGCCACGCACCAGACGCTTACAAACAGATGTTGCTGACATCCAGAGCCGCCGATATCGTGCACACCGCTGCGGTTTCGGGCGTACCGGCCAGCTTCATGCGCCTGAGCCTGGAGAATGCGGGCTTTGACCTGGCCGCGTTGCAGGCCAAGGGTGAAAATGGCGACTCGAAACTCAAGCCTCTCCATGACGAAGCAAAAGCGTGGAAGACCGTATGGTCCGCAGGCCAGGGCGTCGGTGAAATCGATGATCTGCCCGGTGTGGAGCAATTGATTGCCCGGCTGGACGCCGAATACCGCAAGGCGCAACTACGAAGTGCTGAGCTGACAGGCCTATGGCCCCGCTAATATGACCCGCCCTCTGGCTTTTGGCCGTAACGTGCGAGTTGCATTCATATGAAAAAGGAAGCCCTTGCATGGTCGACACCCATTTCAAGATCGTTTTTGAAGGGCAGTTGCGCGATGGCGTCGAACCCGAAACGGCCAGACTGAACCTTGCTGCGCTGTTCAAGAGTGAAGTTTCTGCCGTCGAAAAGCTGTTCAGTGGCCAGCCAATAGCGTTAAAACGCGGCCTGTCGCACTCCGAAGCGCAGCTTTATCTGAATGCCCTGCACGATGCAGGCGTGGAGGCCAGGATCGAAAGTGATCCGGCCATCAGCCTGAGCCTGAACGAAGTCGAAGAGCCACGGCCCTACGTAGCGCCCTTCCAACCCACCATCTCGACATCACCCTATGCACCGCCCCGCGCTCAGGTCAGTGACGTGTTGCCAGACTATTCAGAGCTCAGGGTATTCAGCGTCCAGGGCCGGATCGGCAGATTGCGCTACCTCGCCTGGTCGCTGGTGCTGATGGTCGCAGGCCTGGCCGCCGCTGCCTTTTGCGCCAGCATCATGATGGCTTCCCTGGTGGGCGGCGGGCTGTGCGCGACGGTGGCCGCCGTTGCCTTCCTCATTATCAGCATTCAGATAGGCGTGCAGCGCCTGCACGACGTCGGCTGGTCGGGCTGGCTGCTGCTGTTGAACGTAATACCGGTAGTGGGCACAGTCTTTCCGATCCTGATGGTGGTCGTCCCGGGTAACACCGGCGCCAACCAGTTCGGGCCTCCCTCACCGCCGAACAACCGGTCGGTGAAGGTGCTGGCTACTTTATGGCCCGTGCTTCTGCTGATCGTTGGCATGGGCATGTTTTTCAATGGCCTCACCGCGTTCGAAGATGAAGTCGATGCCACTGCCACTGAATACGAAAATGCGTTGCCGTATGACGACGATCAAGACGGCGACGCGGCACAACCCTCGGAAGAATCGCGGCACATCCAGTCTTCCGGGGCTGACGTTCAAGAAGAAGACTTATAACGCGCTTCTCGCAGCCCATGCTCATGTGGCTGCGCAGCGCTGACTGGAGAATTGAATGACCCGTTACGCTTTGATCACCGGCGCTTCCAGCGGTATCGGCCTTGCAATGGCCGAAGCCCTGGCACGTCGTGGTCGTAGCCTGATTCTGGTGGCTCGCCAGCGCGATCAACTGGAGACCATCGCGATTGAGCTGAACCAACGTTTTGGCGTCGAGGTTCTTTTCCGCGCCTGTGACCTGGGTGAACCCTTACGGCTATCCGGTTTCCTGCTGGAACTCGAAGATGGCGAGCGACAGATCGACCTGCTGGTCAACTGCGCCGGGATCGGCACCTGCGGCAACTTCCTGGCGCAGGAATGGGCGCTGGAACAAGACCTGATCGATGTGAACGTGCTCGCCCTCAGCCGTTTGTGCCACACGGTCGGCAACCTCATGGCGATTCAGGGCGGCGGGCAAATTCTCAATGTCGCGGCGCTGGCGGCCTTCAAGCCAGGCCCCTGGATGAGCGTTTATCACGCCAGCAAGGCGTACGTCCTCAGCTTTTCCGAGGCCCTGCGCGAGGAACTGAAGAAAACCGGTATCAAAGTCTCGGTGCTGTGCCCAGGGCCAACCCGAACGTCTTTCTTCCATACGGCAGGGCTGCAAATCGGCAAGCTTGCGGACAGCAAACGCATGATGAGCCCTGAAGAAGTTGCGCTTTACACCGTACGGGCGCTGGCAAAAAACCGGGCTATCATCATCCCCGGCTCCTGGCGCAACCGATTCTCGGCCTTCAGCCCACGGCTGGGCTCACGCTGGCTGACCCGCAAACTGTCGGGACGCCACAACAAGGCACAATGCCCGCGCTGACCGATCAAGACCGTAAAACGACTGGGCGTTGACCCGCCCCGTCAGTACACTCGGTCCCTCGATAACCAGCCCCATCACAACGGAGAAAAGGCTGTGGAGACTCTGTTCACCAAGATCATCAACCGGGAAATACCGGCGCGGATCATCTACGAAGATGATCAGGTGCTGGCCTTTCACGACATTGCCCCACAAGCGCCGGTGCACTTTCTGGTCATACCGAAGAAAGCGATCCGCACGCTCCATGATCTGACCGAAGAAGACAAAGGGCTTGCAGGCCATATCCTGTTCACGGCGCAACGTCTGGCCAAGGAGCTGGGCTGCGAGGATGGTTTCCGGGTGGTCATGAACTGCAATGAACAGGGTGGGCAGACCGTTTATCACATTCATATGCACGTTCTCGGTCAGCGCCAGATGACCTGGCCGCCGGGCTGAGTCAGCGTTACCTACCCTTCTTGCATGCCGCTGCGGCCCTTGGTCGCAACGGCAGGTTGATCCCGCGTCAGCCGCACCGTGTCAATTCGGGTAAACTGGCCGCCGTGGACTTATCCAGAGGTGCCCATGGCTACCGAACGTCACTATTCCCCCCTAGACCGAATTCTGTTGCAAGCCGATGCGGCGATGCGCACTTTGTTGCCGTCCAGCGCCCATGCGGCTCGCCCCTCCCCAGCCATCGTCCAGCCTGAAACCAAGATGAACGAGACCGACACCCGCCATGTCGCGGGCTTGATGCGCATCAATCATACCGGCGAGGTGTGTGCGCAGGCGCTGTATCAGGGCCAGGCGCTGACCGCAAAGCTGCCCCATGTCCGCAAGGCCATGGAGCATGCCGCCGAAGAAGAGATTGACCATCTGGTCTGGTGCGAGCAACGTATTCGCCAACTGGGCAGCCACACCAGCGTGCTTAACCCGGTGTTCTACGGCATGTCATTCGGGATTGGCGCGGTGGCCGGCCTGATCAGCGACAAGGTCAGCCTTGGTTTTGTCGCCGCGACTGAAGACCAGGTGTGCAAACACCTGAACGACCACCTGCAGCAGATCCCGGCAGAAGATGAAAAGTCCCGGGCGATTCTGGAGCAGATGCGCATCGACGAAGAGCAACACGCCGAAAGCGCGCTGGATGCCGGAGGGTTTCGCTTCCCAGCGCCGATCAAGTTCGGCATGAGCATCCTGGCCAAGGTCATGACCAAGAGCACGTACCGGATCTAAAGCAACTTTGGGAGCGAGCTTGCTCGCGAAGGCATCAGGCCTGCAAACATTGTGGGTGTCTGACCCACCGCCATCGCGGGCGAGCCTACTCCTGCAGTAATAAGGCTCAACCCAGCTCGACGATTTCGTAGTCGTGGGTAATCTCGACGCCTGCATTGCCAAGCATGATCGAGGCCGAGCAGTATTTCTCGGCAGACAGCTCAATGGCGCGTTTTACCTGCGCTTCTTTCAAGCCGCGGCCTTTGACCACGAAATGCAGGTGGATCTTGGTGAACACCTTCGGGTCCTCGCTGGCACGCTCGGCCTCCAGGAAGGCTTCGCAACTTTCGATTGGCTGGCGCGACTTCTTGAGGATGCTGACCACGTCGAAGTTGCTGCAACCACCCAGACCGATCAAGACCATTTCCATTGGCCGTACGCCAAGGTTACGGCCACCGCTCTCAGGCGGGCCGTCCATGACGACCACATGACCGCTGCCGGATTCACCAAGGAACATGGCTTCGCCAGCCCATTGAATGCGTGCCTTCATCGCCAAGTCTCCACTGCTAAAAAAGGGTCGCCAGCTTAGCACAGCGTCAGGAGTCCGCTGATGGCCTCGCAAACTGCCCGCTGTAAATAAAACCGTAGGAATTTTCCCAAAAACGTCATTTTTCGCTCTGATAAGCTGCGACAAATCCTCAATGCGGCCGATATCGTTGTAATGCCATACCGCGCAGTACTTTTCGGAAAACAACAATGGTTGCGATTAACCTTACACCCAAGTTCAAGCATCTTGACAAGATGCTCTTGAATGCCCAGCGCAGACGCTTCCCAGGCAAAAGCAACATCATTTGTAAGGATGAGGCGTCCGAGTCGCTGTTCTTCATTATCAAGGGTTCGGTCACGATCCTGATTGATGACAAGGACGACGGTCGCGAGATGATTGTGGCCTACCTCAACAGCGGCGACTTCTTCGGCGAGTTGGGTTTATTCGAACCTGCAGGGCGTGAATCAAAACGTAGCGCCTGGGTTCGGGCCAAGACGGAATGCGAAGTCGCCGAAATCAGCTATGTAAAATTCCGCGAGTTGACCCAGCAAGACCCCGACCTCTTGTATTCACTCGCTGGCCAGATGGCGGAACGCCTGCGCAATACCACACTTAAAGTAGGAGATCTTGCGTTTCTGGACGTCACCGGCCGCGTAGCCGCAACCCTGATACAGCTGTGCAAACAGCCAGACGCGATGACTCACCCTGACGGCATGCAGATAAAAATCACCCGCCAGGAAATCGGACGCATCGTCGGATGTTCACGAGAAATGGTCGGGCGCGTACTCAAGTCTCTCGAAGAACGAAACCTGGTGCACGTCAGGGGCAAGACCATGGTGGTGTTCAACACTCGCTGACAGGTAGCCCGGATCTGGAGGGGCGTACGGATCACAGCCCTTCGAGAATACGCAGGTACTTGCCCGCCAGCCGATCCAGTACATCCTGCGCTGCAAACTTTTCATGAAAAGCGATATGACTGTCCGCACGGCAGCGCTGATCCAGTTCGCACATCTGATTGAAACGATTGACCGCATCGACCATCGATAGCCGCTCGTTATCCAGCAACATTGCCCCATGGGCAAGCACCACGGGCCTTTGCCCGCCCTGGCTTTGGCGCCAGCGTTGAGCTGTGCCCACCATCTTTCGGCCATCGAGGTTGACGTTGAAGCGGCCATCGCAAAACGCACCCTCCACCTCACCAAGGGAAGCTGCGCCGCCCAACTCCGTCAGCACATCCAGAATCGGCTGACACAACCGGTGGTAAGCGGTCTCAATGCGGTCCTTGTCCAGGTCGCTGCGCGGTTGGGCATAGACCAGCGCGATATTGACCGTCGCCGACGACTGCGGCACCGGCTCGCCCCCGCTTTCGCGCAGCAGAATGGGCCAACCGATATCAGACAGGGTTTCACTGGCCTCGACAAAACCGGCCAGACGGTTCAGGCGACGTGGCATCACCAATGCCTGGTCATTCGGGCGCCACAGCAACAAGCCGTAATCCGCTTCACCGGCACACACCGATGCCAACAGATCCTGCTCGGCCTGCAGGCCAGACTCAACACAGATGTCGATTACTTCAGTCATGCCAAAACCTTTTTCTCACCCGCTTTGCTCAAGTACCGAGACTGCCCTGAGTGGCCCATTCAAGCAAGCGGGCTCGTTCAGAGTTAACACAATCCTTACGCGCACAAAAAAGCCGGCATCGCCGGCTTCTTCATTTATTGCTGGGAGGCAGAACCGGTAATCAACGGCCCACGCTCCGGGAAGAACAAGCGTTGCAGTTCGGCACCCGGGTGCTCAGCACGCATGAACGCCTCGCCCACCAGGAACGCATAAACGTCGCTGATTTCCATCAATTCGACATCGGCACGGTTATGGATACCGCTTTCGGTCACCACCAGGCGATCGCGAGGAATACGTGGCAGCAAGTCCAGAGTGTTTTCCAGGCTCACTTCGAACGTATGCAGGTTGCGGTTGTTAACGCCGATCAATGGCGTGTCGAGGGTTTTCAGCGCACGGTCCAGCTCATTGCCATCGTGCACTTCCACCAACACGTCCAGACCCACGCTTTTGGCCACGGCTGCCAGTTCAGCCATTCTTACATCGTCCAGCGCCGACACAATCAACAACACGCAGTCAGCCCCCAGGGCACGGGCCTCGACGATCTGATAAGGGTCGATCATGAAATCCTTGCGGATCACCGGCAACTTGCAGGCCGCTCTTGCCTGTTGCAGATAGGCGTCGGCACCCTGGAAGAAATCAATGTCAGTCAGCACCGACAGACACGTCGCACCGCCAGCCTGATAACTCTTGGCAATTTCTGCTGGGTTGAAGTTCTCCCGAATCACACCTTTGCTCGGCGAAGCTTTTTTGACTTCGGCAATCACAGCAGGCTGCTTGCGCTTGGCCTGCTCGATCAAGGCCTTGGCGAACCCACGCGGCGCATCGGCCAATGCGGCGAGCCGCTCGACTTCATCCAGACTTACGATTGCGCTGCGGGCATCCACTTCCTCTGCCTTGCGGGCAAGGATCTTTTCCAGAACCGTCGGGACACTCATCCTTCATTCTCCTGCTTGAATACCGCTGTAAAGGCACCCAACTCTTCGAGTTTTTCCCGGGCGAGACCGGTGTGCAACGCATCGTGCGCCAGTGCCACGCCTTCTTTTAACGAATAGGCATGATCTGCAGCATAGAGTGCCGCGCCGGCATTGAGCACAATCATTTCCGCAGCTTTCTGACCGCTTTCGGTCTTGCGCCGCCCCAATGCATCGCGAATCAACTCCAGCGAGGCCGCCGGGCTTTCAACCGTAAGGCCGAACAGGCTCTGGCTTTTCATGCCCAGATCTTCCGGCTGCACCCAGTATTCAGTGACTTCGCCGCTCTTCAGCTCGGCGACAAAGGTCGGCGCGGCGAGGCTGAATTCGTCCAGCCCATCCTGCGAATGCACCACCAGTACATGTTTGCTGCCCATGCGAAGCAAGACTTCTGCCAACGGACGGCACAACGCCTGATTGAAAACCCCCACCACCTGATGGCGAACGCCAGCCGGATTCGTAAGCGGGCCGAGCATATTGAAGAGGGTGCGCAAACCGAGGTCGCGACGCGGGCCTGCCGCGTGCTTCATGGCGCCATGATGAGATTGGGCAAACATGAAACCGATGCCGACGCTGTCGATACAACGCGCAACCTGCACCGGGGTCAGGTTCAAATAAATACCGGCGGCTTCCAGCAAGTCGGCGCTGCCGCTTTTACCCGAGACCGCACGGTTGCCATGCTTGGCCACGGTGCAGCCAGCCGCCGCGACAACAAAAGCCGAGGCCGTGGAGACGTTGAAGATATTCGCGCCATCGCCACCGGTGCCGACCACATCGACAACGCCGTCGAGGGTCTTGAGTTCGACCTTGTCGGCCAGCTCACGCATGACCGATACCGCGCCGACAATTTCGTCGATGCTTTCGCTTTTCATGCGGATGCCCATCATGAACGCGCCGATCTGTGCTTCTGTGCACTGCCCGGTCATGATTTCGCGCATCACATCGCGCATCTCGTCAGTGCTCAGGTCCAACTGATTGACGATCCGACCCAATGCGGTCTTGATATCCATAGTCATAAAAGAAGGTCCTTAACCCTGACGAGTGCCGCCGGTTTGCTTGAGGAAGTTGGCGAACAGCTCATGACCTTGCTCGGTCAGGATCGACTCGGGGTGAAACTGCACCCCTTCGATGTTCAGCGTCTTGTGGCGCAGGCCCATGATTTCATCCACCGAGCCGTCTTCCAGCTCAGTCCATGCCGTCACTTCCAGACACTCAGGCAGGGTATCGAGCTTGACCACCAGCGAGTGATAACGGGTCACGGTCAGCGGATGATTGAGGCCTTCGAATACACCGAGGTCTTCATGGATCACCGGGCTGGTCTTGCCGTGCATCACCTGGCGAGCGCGAACCACATCGCCGCCAAATGCCTGACCAATGGACTGATGGCCCAGGCAGACACCCAGAATCGGCAGTTTGCCCGCGAAGTGTTCAATCACTTCCAGCGAGACACCGGCCTGGGTCGGTGTGCAGGGGCCAGGGGAGACAACGATGCGTTCAGGATTCAACGCTTCGATTTCGGCAATGCTCAGTTCGTCATTGCGGATCACTTTAACGTCTGCACCCAGCTCACCCAGGTACTGCACGACGTTATAGGTAAAGGAGTCGTAGTTATCGATCATCAGCAGCATGTGGCTCAACCTTTTGATTTACTGACTTCTAGCTCGGCCTTTATGTCTGGCCCCCAGTGAAGGTGCGCAACGGTCACGGGGAACTACCCGGCGGATGCGGCAAAACAAGGGGTCGAAAAAGGCGTATCGGTACAGGTCCGGCGTGGCCGGAAGGGGAAATAGTCAGGCGCGCCAACGCCAACGGGCGTGAGCCTTGATAACGCGCATCAAGAGTTTGCTGACGATCAACACAGGGGAGGTCTCATTTTTACGTCCGGGCACAGTAGCGTACCGAGGGATGCGGTGCAATATCACAGTGCCCAAGCGGCGCGCGGCAGCTGATATTTAATCCCTGCACACCTGTTCTGCCCTTCAACTGATCCCCGTTACCCGCAAATCCAGGCCCGACGCACAAGAACCTTCGGGCAGTTGGCACTGATCCGGCTGGCAGTCGGGCGTGCGTTTGCTACTTTTCTAAGGCGAATGAAACCTTTCGCCCTGAATTTATAAAAACAAATAGGGATTTTTTGATGATCAACCTAGCGCTGCGCCTGCCTTTTGCTGCCTGCGTACTGTCTTTGGCCTGTTCTTCGGCATTGGCGGCCTCAACCCCCTACTCAAACATGGTGGTCTTCGGCGACAGCCTCGCCGATGCCGGCCAGTTTCCGGATACCGGTGGCCCGCAGGGCTCTACCCTGCGCTTTACCAACCGCGTGGGCCCCACCTATCAGGATGGCAGCGGCGAAATATACGGCCCGGTTTCATCGACACTGCTGGGCACAAAACTGAATTTCGCACCGGGCATCCTGGCGGCCTCCACGTCCCCGGTCAACGCAGCCCTTGGCCTGCCCGATGGCAACAACTGGGCTGTGGGCGGCGACCGCACCGATCAGATCTACAACGCAATTACTTCACAATCCCGGGTCACGGTCACCGATGACACCACGGGGCAGGAAACGGTACTGCGCACCCGCCCCGGCTATCTGGTCGCCAACAACTTTCATGCAGACCCTAATGCGTTGTACTACCTGACCGGCGGCGGCAATGACTTTCTTCAGGGCCGTGTATTAAGCCTCGGTCAGGCACAAGCGGCCGGCGACCGACTGGCCGACAGCGCCCAGGTGCTGCAGCAAGCGGGCGCGCGCTACATCATGGTCTGGCTGTTGCCGGATATCGGCCAGACACCCGCTGCGTCAGGCACGATCCTGTCGCCGGTGCTGTCAGTACTCAGCGACGCCTTCAATGCCCAACTGACAGGTCGGCTGTCGCAGATCGACGCCAATGTCATCCCGCTGAATATTCCGCTGCTGGTGAAAGAAACCCTCGCCTCCCCCGCTCGATTTGGCCTGGCCGCCGATCAGAACCTGGTGGGAACTTGCTTCAGCGGCAACAGCTGCACCGAAAACACAGTTTATGGCCGCGACGGCACTTCGCCGGACCCGACCAAGCTGCTGTTCAACGACGGCGTGCACCCCACCATTGCCGGGCAACGCCTGATTGCCGATTACGCCTATTCACTGTTGTCCGCGCCCTGGGAGGTCAGCCTGCTGCCGGAAATGGCGTTGGGCACCCTCGCCGCCCAACAGGATGAACTGCGCAGCCAATGGCAGGCTGACGCGGGCAATTGGCAAAACATCGGACAATGGCGCGCCATCGTCGCTGCCGGTGGGCAAAAAATGGACTTCGATGCGCAAAGCAATTCGGCCAGTGCCAACGGCCATGGCTATAACCTGACCATCGGGGGCAGCTACCGTTTTGCCGAGGACTGGCGTGCAGGGCTGGTCGCGGGTGCCTATCGCCAAACGCTGGAGGCAGGGCCGCAGGACTCGGACTACAGACTCAACAGCTACATCGGCACCGCGTTCCTGCAGTATCAAGCCAATCATTGGTGGGCTGATCTGGCGGCATCGGGAGGCTCGCTGGATTACGACAATGCCAAGCGCAAATTCGCATTGGGCGTCAGCCAGGGCGGGGAAAGCGGCGATACCGATGGCAGTCTCTGGGCGGTCAGCGGTCGCGTGGGCTTTGATGTCGCGGGCCTGAACAGCAACTGGCACCTTTCGCCCTTTATCAGCGCCGATTACGCACACGTAGATGTTGATGGCTATTCGGAACACAGCACCCGTTCGACCGCCCTGACGTTCGACGACCAAACCCGCAAGTCCCGGCGCCTGGGAGCTGGCCTGCAGGCCAAGGTCAATGTCACGCCTTCCACGCAGGTGTTCGGGGAAATCGCACATGAGCGGGGGTTCGAGACCGATCAGCAAGACGTGACCATCGCCCTGAACAGCTTGCCGGGCAATCCGTTTACGCTGGAAGGCTATTCGCCACAACGCAACCTGAACCGGGCCAGCGTGGGAATCAGTCAGAAGCTGACGCAGGATTTGTCGTTGCGGGCCAATTACAACTGGCGCAAGAACGATGACGTGACTCAGCAGGGGATTAATCTGGCGGTCAGTCTGGATTTCTGACTACCCCATTCGCGAGCAAGCTCGGCTCCCACAGTTTACGCACCAACCCCGTGGGAGCCCCGGCCAGACAGATGAGATATCAGCCCTGTGGTTCTTGCTCCGCCAAGGCCACGGCCCTGAACATCGCACGGCGCTTGTTCAGGGTTTCTTCCCATTCCAGCGCCGGGACCGAATCGGCGACGATGCCGCCACCGGCCTGCACATGCAGTTCACCGTTCTTGATCACCGCAGTGCGGATCGCAATCGCGGTGTCCATGTTGCCGTTCCACGCCAGATAACCCACCGCACCGCCGTAGACGCCGCGTTTAACCGGCTCCAGTTCGTCGATGATCTCCATCGCCCGAATTTTCGGCGCGCCCGACAACGTGCCTGCAGGCAGAATCGCGCGCAGGGCGTCCATGGCTGTCAGCCCGTTTTTCAACTGGCCGGTGACGTTGGAAACGATGTGCATCACGTTGGAGTAACGCTCGATGACCATCTTTTCCGTGAGTTTGACTGAACCGATCTCCGACACACGACCGGTGTCGTTGCGCCCCAGGTCAATCAGCATCAGGTGCTCGGCGAGCTCCTTGTCATCGGACAGCAGGTCTTCTTCAAGCGCCAGATCCGCTTCTTCGTTGGCGCCACGTGGCCGGGTTCCGGCGATCGGGCGCACGGTGATCAGGTTATCTTCAACCCGCACCAGCACTTCAGGCGAGCTGCCCACGACGTGGAAGTCGCCGAAGTTGAAGAAGTACATGTACGGCGTCGGGTTGAAGCAGCGCAGTGCGCGGTACAGATCGATAGGCGCTGCCTTGAAGTCGATCGACATGCGTTGCGACGGAACCACCTGCATGCAGTCGCCTGCCAGGATGTATTCCTTGATGGTATCTACGGCCCGCTCGTAATCGGCCTGGGTAAAGCTGGAGCGGAAGACCGGATCGGCAGCCTGCGCACGGGTCAGGTCCAGGCCACGACGCGGCGTGATCGGCTGACGCAGTTTTTCCATCAGGTCTTCAAGACGTGCCTGACCAACTTCGTAGGCGTTTTCCTGTGCTGGGTCCACCAACACGATGGCGTGCATCTTGCCCGCCAGGTTGTCGAACACTACGACGGCATCAGAAACCATCAGCAGGATATCCGGCACACCCAATGGATCGGGGTTCGGACACTTGCCCAGGCGCTTTTCCACATAGCGCACGCAGTCGTAACCGAAGTAACCCACCAGGCCGCCGTTGAAGCGCGGCAGGCCAGCAACGGTCGGTACGTTGTAACGGGCCTTGAACTCTTCAACGAACGCCAGCGGGTCTTCAGACTCGTGTTGCTCGATCTCGATGCCATCCTGGGTCACGCTGATGCGGTGCTCATGCACCCGCAGGACCGTGCGGCATGGCAGGCCAATGATCGAGTAACGGCCCCATTTCTCACCGCCTTGCACCGACTCCAGCAAATAGGAGTTCGGCTCGTCGGCCAGCTTCAGATAAATCGACAACGGCGTGTCGAAGTCAGCCAGGGTTTCGTAGGCAAGTGGAATACGGTTGTAGCCGGCAGCGGCCAAACGCAGGAATTCTTCGCGGGTCATAATGATCAGCCTCGTGGCTTGAGGGTAAAACGGTCAGGTAGGGCAAACGTGCCGGCAGTCCGGCCAGAGTAAAGTCAGGCGCGCCAACGCCAGCGGGCCAGGGCCTTGATGACTTTCATCCAGAGTTTGCGAGTGACCACCACGATTGAATCTCTAAAGGAGGGGGCTTTGATTTCGGGTAACAGTATCTCAGCGTCCATATCCAGGCAACCGGGAATCAAGCGGCGCAAGTCGTCTATGACCATCGCAGGCGACTCTTCGGCAATCGGGCGTCCGTGGTTGTAACCGTAGCTGAGTGCAACACAGGCCACGCCAGCGGCCTTGGCCGCCAGCACGTCGTTGCGGGAATCACCGACGAACAGTGACTGCGATGCCGGAACCCCCGCCATTTTCATCACGAAGAACAACGCCGCCGGGTCAGGTTTCTGCTGAGGCAAGGTGTCGCCACCGATGATCCAGCGGAAGAAACGCCCCAGCTTCATCTCATCCAGCAGCGGCGCAACGAAGCGCTCGGGTTTGTTGGTGATCAGCGCCATCTCGACGCCTTTCTTTTGCAGCCACTTGAGGGTTTCACGCACACCGGGGTAAACCGCAGTGAACTCATGGGACTCGGCATAGGCCTCCATGAAGATCGCCAGGGCCTGCTCGGTAGCGGCTTCGTCGATGCTGCTGTGGTCAATGTCGTTGGCCAGTGCACGACGCACCAGCACCCGGACACCGTTGCCAACCCAGTCGCGCACCGCATTGATGCCAGCCGCAGGACGCCCCAGCTCAAGCAGTGTCTTGTCTACCGCAGCCGCCAGGTCCGGCACCGAATCGACCAGTGTTCCATCCAGATCGAACATGATCAATTTGGGCAACCGGCCCGGAAACAGCTGCTCGAAGCCGCTCATGCGCGGGACAACGCCAGTTCTGCGTGCATTTTTGCAATGACTTCTTTGTAGTCAGGGGCGTTGAAGATAGCTGAACCGGCCACAAAAGTGTCAGCACCCGCAGCGGCGATTTCACGAATATTGTTGACGTTAACGCCGCCGTCGATCTCCAGGCGGATGTCACGGCCAGACGCATCGATCAACGCCCGCGCTTCACGCAGTTTGTTCAGGGTGCCGGGGATGAACTTCTGGCCGCCGAAACCCGGGTTGACGCTCATGAGCAGGATCATGTCGACCTTGTCCATCACGTACTCGAGCAAATTCAGCGGCGTGGCAGGGTTGAACACCAGGCCAGCCTTGCAACCACCCTCACGGATCAATTGCAGGGAACGGTCGATGTGCAGCGTGGCTTCGGGGTGGAACGTAATGTAGGTCGCACCCGCCTCGATGAAGTCACCAATAATGCGGTCAACCGGGCTGACCATCAGGTGCACGTCGATAGGCGCGGTGATGCCGTACTTGCGCAGCGCACCGCACACCATCGGACCAATGGTCAGGTTCGGGACGTAATGGTTGTCCATGACATCGAAATGAACGAAGTCAGCGCCAGCGGCGAGAACATTGTCGACTTCCTGGCCCAGGCGGGCGAAGTCGGCGGAAAGAATCGACGGAGCAATAACGAAGGGCTGCATGACGCACCTTTTTGAGCAGAATCACGATGGCGCGCATTGTACCCCATGCCATGCCTGACAGCAGAACGTGTAGGTGCGGGCCCACTCCCAATTACAACGACTGCGTCCTCATCCTCTCGCTGCGTCCGCGCAACCACTCCAGCACCAGCAGCAACACCACCGAGAAACCAATCAACAAGGTGGCCGCCGCCGCGATGGTCGGGCTGAGGTTTTCCCGTATGCCGCTGAACATCTGCCGAGGCAGCGTCGCCTGTTCAGGCCCGGCAAGAAACAGCGTCACCACCACTTCATCGAACGAGGTGGCGAACGCAAACAGCGCACCGGAAATCACCCCCGGCGCAATCAGCGGCAGGGTCACCCGGCGAAACGCTACCAACGGCGACGCCCCCAGACTGGCTGCGGCACGCACCAGATTCTGGTTAAAACCCTGCAGAGTGGCCGACACCGTGATGATCACGAACGGCACGCCCAGCACCGCATGCACCACAATCAACGAGATGTAGCTGTTACCAAAACCCAGCGGCGCGAAGCACAGGTAACTGGCGACCCCGACAATCACCACCGGCACCACCATGGGTGAAATCACCAACGCCATCACCAGCGACTTGCCAGGAAAATGGCCCCGCGTCAGGCCAATCGCCGCCAGCGTCCCGAACACCATCGCCAGCACGGTGGCCGCCGGGGCCACGATCAGGCTGTTTTTCAACGAACGCATCCACTCCGGTGAGCCGAAGAAATCCTGATACCACTGGGTCGAAAACCCCTGCAACGGGTAGACCAGAAAACTGCCGGAGTTGAACGACAACGGCACGATCACCAGGACCGGCAGGATCAGGAACAGCAACACCAGCGCACATAGAATGCGCAGCGTGTAATGCCAGACCCGCTCGACGGGTGAACTGTAGGGGCTCAGCATCGTCAGTCTCCTCAGCTCAAACGCAGACGACTGGCACCGATCAGCCAGCTGTAAATCAGATAAAGCACTACCGTGGCCGCCAGCAACAGGCCACCCAAGGCCGTGGCCATACCCCAGTTGATGCTGGTATTGGTGTAGAAGGCCACGAAATAGCTGACCATCTGGTCGTTCGGGCTGCCCAGCAACGCCGGAGTGATGTAGTAGCCAATCGACAGAATGAACACCAGCAGACAGCCCGCGCCAATCCCCGCGTAGGTCTGCGGGAAGTACACGCGCCAGAAACTGGCGAACGGATGACAGCCCAAAGAAATGGCAGCGCGCATGTAGGTGGGTGAGATGCCCTTCATCACGCTGTAAATTGGCAAGATCATGAAGGGCAGCATGATGTGCACCATCGCGATGTAGACGCCGACGCGGTTGAACACCAGCTCCAGCGGTTTATCGATGATGCCGGTAGCCATCAAGGCGCTGTTGATCAGGCCACTGGACTGCAACAACACGATCCAGGCCGCGACCCTCACCAGAATCGATGTCCAGAACGGCAGCAGCACCAGAATCATCAGCAGATTGCTTTGCCGTGCGGGCAGGTTCGCCAATAAGTAAGCCAATGGATAAGCCAGCACCAGAGAAATGCCGGTGATGACCAGCCCCATCCAGAACGTACGGGCGAAGATATCCAGGTAGATGGCCTGATCCGGCGTCGCGGGCGCGAGGTGATCATGATCATCAATGCGGTGATCCACGGCCGCCAGCAAGTAATAAGGCGTGATGCTGCTGGCATTGCGCCGAATCACCTGCCAATAGGCCAGATCACCCCAACGCTCATCCAGGGCGACCAAAGCGTCTTTATGGGAGGCCGGTTCAGTTGCAGGCGGCAGCGCCCGGGCGGTCTTGGACAGCAGGCTGCGAAACCCGGGCATTTCCATGTTCAGGCGTTTGGCCACATCGCCCAGGGTCTGGTTTTGCCGGGCATCCACCAGGTCACGGCTCAATGCGGCATAAACGGACTCAGACGGCAGTTCCTTGCCATCCCATTGGCTTACCTGTGTGACGGTCAGCGGTAGCCCGCCCACGACTTCCGGGTTATTGACGCTCTTGAACAACAACGCTGCGATGGGCACCAGAAACACCAACAACAAAAACAGCACCAACGGCGCGATCAGCGCCAGCGCTTTCCAGCGGTTGAGCCGCTCGGCACGGGCCAGGCGCTGTTTCAGGGTGAAAACGGGGCCATCGTTCACAGGCACAGGGATCGCCATGGCAACCTCCGAAATCATTGAAAGTGCAGGCCCTCCCCCGCCTGGACCAGGCAGGGATGGGCCACACACTCAGGCCTGACGACTACTTGGCTGCCCAGGAATTGAAACGCTGCTCAAGCGATTCACCGTTGTCAGCCCAGAAACCCACGTCAATCTGCACCTGGTTGGCGATGTTCTCCGGGGTGGTCGGCATGTCTTTCAGCAGCGCTTTGTCCAGCAAGGGCACGGCCTGGGAGTTGGCCGGGCCATAGGCGATGTTTTCCGAGTAGACCTTCTGCTGCTCAGGCTTGACCGAGAAGGCAATGAACTTGCGCGCCTCGTCGGCGTTTTTCGCCCCTTTTGGAATGGCCCAGGCGTCGAAATCGTAGATACCACCGGTCCACACTACTTTAAGGTTGCTCTCCTTCTGTACGGCGGCGATTCGGCCGTTATAGGCCGAGCTCATCACCACATCACCGGAAGCCAGGTACTGCGGTGGCTGGGCACCCGCTTCCCACCATTGAATGCTGGGCTTGAGCTCATCAAGCTTCTTGAACGCCCGGTCCTGGCCAGCCTTGGTCGCCAGCACCGAATAGACATCCTTGGGCGCCACACCATCGGCCATCAAAGCGAATTCGAGGGTGTATTTGGCGCCCTTGCGCAGGCCACGCTTGCCGGGGAATTGCTTGGTGTCCCAGAAATCCTTCCAGCCGGTGGGCGCGGTTTTCAGTTTGTCGGCGTTGTAGGCCAGGACCGTTGACCAGACGAAGAACCCTACGCCACACGGCTGAATGGCGCCCTGCACATAGTCGCTTTCCTTTCCGAGCAGTTTGGGATCGAGCTGTTCGAACATGCCTTCGTCACAGCCCCGGGCCAGTTCCGGGGATTCGACCTCCACCAGGTTCCAGGACACATCTTTGGTGTCAACCATGGCTTTGACCTTGGCCATTTCGCCGTTGTACTCGCCAGCGATGATCTTGCCGTTGCCGGCTTTTTCCCAGGGCGCATAAAAGGCCTTTTCCTGGGCCGTCTTGTTGGCGCCGCCGAAAGACACGACAGTCAGATCGGCGGCCATTACCTGTGCGGTACACAGCATGCCAAGGGTCAACGCGGTTAATTTCAGGGATTTGAGCATTATTGTTTTCTCCATGAACAATGCCGACAGGGCGATGGATTCGCCTCTGATTTTCAATGTGCTTCCAGCAAGGGATCGAGCGCGCGAACGTGCTCGACCTGCCATCCGATCGGCACAACGTCGCCGACGCCCAGGGCCGGATCCAGCTCGGCGATGGGCTGTTTGACAAAAAAATCGGTTTTCCCGGCTACTTCAAGGCGTACGCGAACGTGGTCACCCAGATAGATCAATTCCGCAACCCGCCCGGAAAAACGGTTCGCGCAATATTCGCTGTGACTGTTCAGGCATACCCGCTCAGGGCGAATCGACAGGGTTACCGGCGCACCGGGCGGACCAACATTGATCGCCAGGGCCTGGACCGTTTCGCCACCCGCCAACGTCACTACGCAACGGTCACCGGCCTGGCTGAGCAAGTGCCCGTTGAGGCGATTGTTTTCACCGATGAAATTGGCAACGAAAGTGTTTATCGGCTCTTCGTACAGCACGCGGGGGTTGGCAATCTGCTGGATCTCGCCTTCGTGAAACACTGCCACACGATCCGACATGGTCAGCGCCTCGGACTGGTCATGGGTGACATACACCACCGTGACGCCCAGGCGCTGATGCAGGTGCTTGATCTCCATTTGCATGTGTTCGCGCAGTTGCTTGTCCAGTGCACCCAGCGGCTCGTCCATCAGGACCAGCTGCGGCTCGAACACCAATGCACGCGCCAGAGCCACACGCTGTTGCTGGCCGCCGGACAGCTGCGCCGGGTAGCGATGGGCGAAGGTGTCCAGTTGCACCATGCCCAGTACCCGTTTGACCCGCTCGCTGATCTCGCTCTTGTTCAAACTGCGCACAGACAACGGAAAGCCCAGGTTTTCCGCCACGGTCATGTGCGGGAACAGGGCGTAATTCTGGAACACCATGCCGATATCCCGCTTGTGCGGCGGAACGTGGTTGATCGAGCGGCCGCCCAGTTGAATTTCACCCGCCGTCGGGGTTTCGAAACCCGCGAGCATCATCAGGCTGGTGGTCTTGCCCGAGCCGGACGGACCGAGCAGGGTAAGGAATTCGCCCTTGCGGATTTCAAGATTGAGGTCTTTGACGATCAGCAATTCGCCGTCGTAGCTTTTCTGTACACCCCGGAAGCTGACCAGAACATCACTCACTGCCGCGCTTGAGTCGATTTCGCTCATCGTTCTCACCCCGATTTATCTGCGGTGGGAACAAGCGTAGGCCAGGTATCGGCCAGCGGCGCAAAGATTGACCTGAACCGCCTGGATATTTGTGCATCAGGGGTTGCGTAAGCGCCTCGAAACCATCAAGACCGTCGTCATGACGCCGATAACGCAAGCGTGACTGCCTGAATCAACGTTCGTCGTGCGCTTGCGCCTGACAAATGCCGATCAACCCATTAGGCTGCCGAAATCGTTTCTGGCCTGGAAAATCCGATGCCCTATACCCTTCGTGCACCGCTCGCTGCGCTGTGCCTGTCATTGATATTGCCCTGCATCCAGCCAGCGATGGCGGCGGACCCTGCCCCAGCCAAGGAACCGGCGGCCACCGAACCGGTTGTCGAGCGCGCGCCATTGCTGTCGCGCAGCAAAGAAGACGCCCAGGCGCTGGAGCGTCAGCTGCCGCTACAGGAACAGCAGCAGCTGCAGGCGGGTGACGAGACGTTTCTTGCACTGTGGAAACCCGCCAACAGCAGCGACCCCAAAGGCGCGGTGATCATTATTCCCGGCGCCGATGAGTCCGCCGACTGGCCAGATGCCGTGGGCCCTCTGCGCCGCAAATTCCCCGATGTTGGCTGGGCCAGCCTGAGCCTGACCCTGCCGGACATGCTCGGCGATACCCCGCTGGCCCGCGCCCCGGAAGAAACACCCGCGCCTGCGCCCGCTGATGCCGCTGATCCCAAACCCAAGGATGCCGCCGCCAGCGATGCCACCAAGGCTGTCGACGCCACGGCAAAAGCCGAAGCAGAAGCCGCTGCAACCGCCGCCCAGGCCGCAGCCGCCGAAGAGCGCGCCAAGGCGGATGCCGATCGCATTTTCGCCCGCATCCAGGCCGCAATCACCTTCGCCCAGCAGAACAAGGCCCGCAGCATCGTATTGGTGGGTCACGGAAGCGGCGCCTACTGGGCCGCACGTTTTCTGAGCGAAAAGCCCTCGCCCTTGATTCAGAAACTGGTACTGGTCGCCGCCCAAGAGCCAGCAAACGCCAGGCCGCAACTGATGGACCTGACCCAGACACTGAAAGTGGCGACCGGCGATTTTGTCTACAAGGACCGACCTCAAGCCCGAAAAGCCGCCCAACAACGGCTCGACGCCAGCAAACGAGGCAAAGGCGCAGGCTTCACCCAGGTAACCCTGACCGCCATTCCCGGCAACGAAGCGGGTCAACAAGACCAACTGTTCCGTCGTGTTCGTGGGTGGCTGGAAGCCCGATAAAGCAGCCTGGCAAGCGCGCTTCCACAGGGAAATACGATTCCATGTGGGAGCCGAGCTTGCTCGCGAAAGCGTCAGACCAGAACCATCGTGGCTGGCTGACACACCGCATCGCGAATGAATTCGCTCCCACAAGCTTCTTTCACCGAAACCCGCGTCGCTCCCGCACCAGGGTGTAGGCATTGTGCAGGTCGCGGGTTTTTTCCGTGGCGTCACGCACCTGCATCTGGCTCGCTCCGGAGCCGGCGACCTTGTCCGGGTGGTGGCGGCTGAGCAGTCGTCGATACGCACGCTTGATCTGCGCGGGCTCGGCACTTTCGCTAACCCCCAACAGCTTCAGCGCGTCCTGATAGTCATCACCACTCTTGACCAGCGGTTTGCTCTGGAAATCCTGGTCCGCAGACAGCGCTTCGACTTTCGCAGCCGACCAGCCCAGCCATTTGCCCCAGCGCACGATCAGGTCAAGCTCGACACGGGACACCTTGCCACCCGCCCATGCCATGCGCCAGCAGGCGCGCAACAAGCCTTCGGCAGCATGGGGCTGGGTTTTCAGGCGGCGAAGATAGCCGCGCAGGTTGTCGCGTCCTTCCTTGCCACGGTTAAACGCCTGGATGGCTCGACGCTGGGCTGGCTCGCTCAGGTCCAGGCGACGCATTTCCACCCGAGCCTGCTGAATATGCCCATCCACCACCCGGCCGCCACTTTTGGCCAGACGTCCCAGCAAGATGAACACCAGCTCATCATCCCGGGGCCTGGGCCGCCCACCCAGCAGTTCACGCAAGTGCGCCAGGCTCTGCACGCCCATACGGCGATCCAGGGCCTGGCCCAGCAAGGCACCGAGCAACGCCCCAGGAATGCTGGCGATCAAATACCCGGCACCGGCTCCCACCAATGTCGTTGGCCAAAGCATCTAGCGACTCACCGCAAGCATCTGTTCGACCTGGGCCAGACGCTCATAGGTGCCGACATCGACCCAGCGACCACCGAAGTATTCCCCCGACACCTGCCCCTGCTTCATGGCTGCGATCAGCAACCCGGCCAGCTTGAACGCACCGGGCTTACATTCGGCAAACAACGTTGGATCGATTACCGAAATACCGCTGTACGTCAAACGCGCCGCCGAGGCGTCGGCATGCAGTTGGCCGTTGAACAGCGTGAAATCGCCGGTGGGATGGTGCGCGGGATTGTCGATCATCACCAGATGAGCCAGCCCGGCATGGGGTTGACGCAAGGTCGCGAAATCGTAATCGGTCCAGATGTCGCCATTGACCAGCAGGAAGGGCTCTTCCCCCAGCAACGGCAACGCCTGGAACACGCCACCGCCGGTCTCCAGCGGCTCACCCTCGGGGGAATAACGGATGTTCAAGCCAAACGCCGCGCCATCCCCCAGGTGGTCCTCGATCTGCTGCCCAAGCCAGGCGTGATTGATCACCACGTCTTGAAACCCGGCCAGAGCCAGGGCGCGCAGATGGTATTCAATCAACGGCACGCCCGCGGCACGCACCAAGGGCTTGGGCGTATGCAACGTCAGTGGGCGCATCCGTTCGCCTTTTCCCGCAGCGAGAATCATCGCCTTCATGCATGTTCCTTAGAAACGCTCATCATCGTTAACACGTCTACCCCTTCAAACTACCGCCCCGGCCGCCTGCTTGAGGCTGGCGAGCAATTGGCACAACTCCGCCAGCTCAGGCCGACGAGCCACCACGGCGTCTATATAAGAGAAGAATCGAGGCACATCAGCGACATAGCGAGGCTTACCATCGCGATGACAAATGCGCGCAAAAATCCCGATCACCTTCAAATGACGCTGTACACCCATCAAGTCGCTGGCCCGCAAAAACTCGGAAATATCTTCCTGCACCGGGATCCCCAATGCGCGAGCCTGGTGCCAGTATTTCTTCAACCAGCCTTCGACACGCTCCTCGGGCCAGCTGAGGAAAGCGTCCTTGAACAGGCAAGTGACGTCATAGGTCACCGGACCATAGACCGCATCCTGGAAATCCAGCACACCAGGATTGATGTCGCTGTGCATCAGATTGCGAGGCATGTAGTCGCGATGGACCAATACCTTGGGCTGCGCCAGAGCGCTTTCGATCAGTTGCTCGCTGACTCGCTGCCATTGAGCGACCTGAACCGAATCCATCTCGACACCCAAATGACGACGCACGTACCACTCAGGAAACAATTCAAGCTCGCGCCGCAGCAGGGCCGCGTCGTAGCTGGGCAATGGCGCATCCATCGGCAATTGCTGGTAGGCCAGCAAGGCATCGAATGCATCGGCGAACAACGCGTCGGCATTTTCGGTGTCGATCACATCCAGATACGTCTTGCGACCCAAATCGTTGAGTAGCAAAAAGCCATGTTTCAGGTCTTCGGCATAAATTTTCGGAACATTAATTCCCGATTTATTTAATAAATGAGCGATATCCACGAACGGTTTGCAGTTTTCCTGGGGTGGTGGAGCGTCCATTACGATGAAACTGCGACCTGCGCCTTCCCAGCGGAAGTACCGACGAAAACTGGCGTCACTGCTGGCCGCAGTCAACGTGGCCGGGGGTATCGCGCCCCAACCCTGCTCTGCAAACAGCGCTGGTAATTGCTCATCGAGCCAAACTTTGAGGGATTGCAGGCGTACATCTTGATCTGGCATTGCAAGGGTCTCCGACGGCGCTAGCCGTCAAGCGGGTCATGCTTTATTATCCGACATCTTTTTCAGCCCATCGAGAGGCGTGCGGCCCCCCCGCGGGCAGATGGCGCGCAGGAAGCCCGGACTAATAAGATGGCATTGAAATCCCCCGCGTTTCGTAAAAAATTTCCGTTGCTCGTAACCGGCAGTTTGCTGGCGATGCAACCTCTAGCCACTCAGTTCGTGGTCGCCGCGGAACAGTATGACTGCTCAGTCTCTGCTTCGGGTGCCTGGGACTGCGCGCCTAAAACCAGCGCCGTCGAACTGCCTCCGCGCCCCGTGCACAACACGGACGAAGAGATCAGCTCGAATGGCACTGTGATTACGGACAGTGGCTCCACCAAAGGTCACAAGACCGTCGCGACCACCAAACTGGTGACCGAAGCCAAGGGTAAAGGCCTGCAGTCGCGCAGTGCCGACTACAGCCACCTGGACTGGGTTCCTCGCGAGAACCTCACGCCTGCACAACTGGCCGAAACCGGTCCGTACTGCTCTGGCGCGTACGTCGAGCCGATTCGTCCCGGCATGAACGACAAGACCAAGATGAGCGACGCGCCCATGTTCGTCGGTGCCAAGGCATCGCGTTACGAACAGGAAGCGCAGGTCGCATCCCTGGCTGGTGACGTGGTCATGCGTCAGGGCAGCATGCAGGTCCAGGCCGACGAAGCCAGCCTGCATCAAGCGGAAAACCGCGGCGAGCTGAACGGCAACGTACGTTTGCGCGACAACGGCGCGCTGCTCGTCGGCGATCACGCCGAACTGCAGCTCGACACAGGCGAAGCCAAGGTCGACAACGCCGAATACGTCATCCACAAGTCGAACATTCGCGGCAACGCGTTGTACGCCAAACGTGCAGAAGACGCGATCATCCGGCTCAAGGACGGCACGTACACCACGTGCGAACCAAGCAGCAACGCCTGGACGATCAAGGGCAACAACATCACGCTGAACCCGGCCACCGGTTTCGGTACTGCGACCAACGTTACCCTTCGGGTCAAGGACATACCGGTGCTGTACACGCCGTATATCTACTTCCCGATCGATGACCGTCGCCAGTCAGGCTTCCTGCCGCCGACCATCGCCAGCGGCAGCAAAACCGGTTTCATGACGGTTACGCCTTACTACTTCAACCTGGCACCGAACTACGATGCCACGCTTTACCCGCGCTACATGACCAAGCGCGGCCTGCTGATGGAAGGCGAGTTCCGCTACCTGACCAAAAGCAGCGAAGGGCAATTCGGCGGCGCTTATCTGCATGACGACGATAACGAACGCAAGCTGCAGACTGACTCCACCCAGGAACGCTGGATGGTCAACTGGCAGCACACGGGCGGTCTTGATTCGCGCTGGCTGACGAAAGTCGACTACACCGACATCAGCGACCCGTACTACTTCCAGGACTTGCAGACCGGCCAGATTGGCGTCGAGAAAACCGATTACATCAATCAGCAGGGCTCTCTGACGTACCGCGGTACCGGTTACTCCGCGCAGGTCAACCTGCAGGCCTACAAGCTGGCGACCGTGGCGAACATCACGCCGTACAACCGCTTGCCTCAGTTGACCCTGAACGGCACGCTTCCGTACTCGCCTGGCGGCGTTAAGTTCGACTACCAGACCGAGCTGGTTCGTTTCGACCGTGATCTGGAAAACGGTGACTTCTTCGACGAAGACGGCAACCCGTCGCCGCGCCTGGATACCAACATCACAGGTCTGGCCCGTGCCAACGGCACTCGGATGAACCTGGCGCCGTCGATGAGCCTTCCGCTTGACTGGACCTACGGGTTCCTGAAGCCGTCTCTCAAGTACGTCTACACCAAGTACGACCTGGACCTGGACGGCACCGGCAAGGCATACCTCGCCTCTGCAGCCAACCAGAACTCCACGACGCGCGAGACGTTCAACAGTGGCGTAGACCGTTCAGTACCGATCTTCAGTGTGGACAGTGGTCTGTACTTCGACCGCAAAACCAACTGGTTCGGCACCGACTACCGTCAGACACTCGAACCGCGTCTGTTCTATCTCTACGTGCCGTACGAAAACCAGAACAACATTCCGGTTTTCGACACTGCTGAAACCACGTTCAACTACTCCTCGCTGTTCCGGGACAACCGCTTCGTCGGCTCTGACCGCATTGGCGACGAGAACAAGCTGTCGCTGGGTATCACCAACCGCTGGATCGAAGACAACGGCTTCGAACGTCAACGCTTCAGCATCGGTCAGGCCCTGTACTTCCAGGACCGCAAAGTGCAGTTGCCAGGCATCGATTACCAGACCCGCGCAGACGCACAGTCCAACGTTTCGCCCTATGCACTTGAGTATGCCTATCGCTTCAACCGCGACTGGAACGTGACATCCGATTTCAACTGGGATCCGGATAGCCACAAAACCCGTTCTGGCAGCGCGATGATGCATTACCAGCCAGAAGACGAGCCGGGCAAGATCGTGAACGTCGGCTACCGCTACCGTAATGACCAGGTCATTTATGACCAGAGCACCGGTAAGTGGATCGTAGGTGGTGGCGATTACGGCACGCCAGGCCAGCCGGGTTTCGTGAAGAACTACTACAAGATCCAGCAGCATGACTTCTCGGTTATCTGGCCAATCGTGCCGCAGTGGAGCGCTATCAGCCGCTGGCAGTACGACTACAACCGCAACCGTACGCTGGAAGCCTTTGGTGGTTTCGAGTATGACAACTGCTGCTGGAAGCTGCGCCTGATCAATCGCTACTGGGTTGACTACGACGAGTTCAGCCAACAAGCGCCTCAGAACGAAAAAGGCGACCATGGCGTCTTCCTACAAATCGTGTTGAAAGGACTGGGCGGCGTCACCGGCGCCAAAGTTGACAGCTTCCTCAACCAGGGCATCCAAGGTTATCGTGAACGTGAAGACCAAGCTTTCTGATTGTCTGCGCCCGCTGATGCTGGGCGCGTTACTCCTGGGCACCGCAGCACACGCTGAGGTGGTTCCGCTCGACAAGGTCGTGGCCATCGTCGATAACGACGTGGTCATGCAGAGCCAACTGGACCAGCGGGTGCGTGAAATCCAGTCGACCATCGCCAAGCGCGGTGCAGCACAGCCCCCTGTGGGCGTGCTGGACCAGCAGGTACTGGACCGCCTGATCCTGGAAAACATTCAACTGCAGATCGGGGATCGCTCCGGCATCCGCATTACCGATGAAGAGCTGAACCAGGCCATCACTGCCATCGCTCAGCGTAACAACATGAACATGGATCAATTCAAGGCCGCTCTGGCCCATGATGGTCTGTCGTATAACGATGCGCGCGAGCAGGTTCGTCGCGAGATGATCATCAGCCGCGTGCGTCAGCGCCGGGTGGCCGAGCGCATCCAGGTTTCGGAACAGGAAGTGAAGAACTTCCTCGCCTCCGACCTGGGCAAGGCTCAGTTGTCCGAGGAATACCACCTGGCCAACATTCTGATCGCAACGCCTGACAGCGCTTCGTCAGACCAGATCGCGGCAGCCAAGACCCAGACTGACAACATCTACGCCCAACTGCAGAAAGGCGCTGATTTCGGTCAACTGGCCATCGCTCGTTCGGCAAGCGAAACAGCGCTGGAAGGCGGCGACATGGGCTGGCGTAAAGCCGCTCAACTGCCTCCTCCGTTCGGCGACATGCTGGCTTCGATGAACATCGGCGACCTCACGCCGCCAGCACGTACTCCGGGTGGCTTCATCATCCTGAAACTGCTGGGCAAGCGTGGCGGCGACGAAGCGCAGATGCGTGACGAAGTCCATGTTCGTCATATCCTGATCAAGCCAAGCGAGATCCGAAGCGAAGCCGAGACGCAGCGTCTGGCGCAGAAACTGTATGACCGCATCACCGCAGGCGAAGACTTCGCTGAACTGGCCAAGAGCTACTCGGAAGATCCGGGCTCTGCGCTCAACGGTGGCGACTTGAACTGGGTTGACCCCAACTCGCTGGTGCCAGAATTCCGTGAAGTCATGAACGACACGCCACAAGGCGTATTGTCCAAGCCATTCAAGACTCAATACGGCTGGCACGTCCTGGAAGTTCTGGGTCGTCGCACCACCGATAGCACGGTACAAGCGCGTGATCAGCAAGCCATGAACGTATTGCGTAACCGTAAATACGACGAAGAGCTGCAAACCTGGCTGCGTCAGATCCGTGACGAAGCCTACGTTGAAATCAAGCTGCCTGGCGCCGACCAGGCTCCGCAGTGAAACCCAAGCGTTTCGCCCTGACACCCGGCGAGCCGGCCGGCATAGGTCCTGACCTGTGCCTGCTGCTCGCCACGCAGCTTCAGCCACACCCCCTGATTGCCATCACCAGCCGCGACCTGCTCCTTGAGCGGGCCGCACTGCTGGGTGTGGCGGTCAATTTGCTGCCGGTGTCTCCTGAGTCATGGCCAGACCTTCCCGCCCCCGCTGGCAGCCTGTATGTGTGGGACACCCCACTGCAAGCGCCCGTTGTGGCAGGTCAACTGAACACGGCCAATGCCGGGTTCGTATTGCAGACCCTGACCCGTGCGGGCCAGGGCTGCCTTGACGGCCATTTCGCAGGCATGATCACCGCCCCGGTGCACAAGGGCGTGATCAACGAGGGCGGCATCGCCTTTTCCGGCCACACCGAATTCCTTGCCGAGCTGACACACACCGAACAGGTGGTGATGATGCTCGCAACCGGCGATCTGCGCGTGGCACTGGTGACGACTCACCTGCCGCTGCGTGACATTGCCGATGCAATTACCCCTGAGCGACTGGAGCGCGTAACCCGCATCCTGCACGCTGACCTTGTGAACAAGTTCGGCATCGCGCAGCCGCGCATCCTGGTGTGCGGGCTCAACCCGCATGCGGGTGAAGGCGGCCATCTGGGTCGCGAAGAAATCGACATCATCGAACCTACTTTAGAGCGTCTGCGCAGCGAGGGCCTGGATCTGCGTGGCCCGCTGCCTGCCGACACTCTGTTTACCCCCAAATATCTGGAGCACTGCGACGCAGTGCTGGCGATGTACCACGACCAGGGCCTGCCCGTGCTGAAGTACAAAGGCTTCGGCGCAGCCGTCAACGTGACCCTGGGGCTGCCGATCATCCGCACCTCCGTCGATCATGGCACTGCGCTGGATCTGGCAGGCAGCGGCAAGATCGACACCGGCAGCCTGCAAGTTGCACTGGACACCGCCTACCAGATGGCCGAGACCCATTCATGACCGAGCTATACCAACACCGGGCGCGCAAGCGCTTCGGGCAAAACTTCCTGCACGACGCTGGCGTGATCGACAAGATTCTGCGCGCCATCCGTGCCCGCCCTGAAGATCGCCTGCTGGAGATCGGCCCGGGCCAGGGTGCACTGACCGAAGGTTTGCTGGGCAGCGGCGCACAACTTGATGTGGTCGAACTGGACAAGGACCTGATCCCGATCCTCACCCATCAGTTCGGCGGCAAACCCAATTTCAACCTGCATCAGGGCGACGCGCTGAAGTTTGACTTCAGCAGCCTCAATGCAGCGCCGTCGAGCCTGCGCGTGGTCGGCAACCTGCCTTACAACATCTCGACGCCACTGATTTTCCACCTGCTGCAAAACGCAGGGCTGATCCGTGACATGCACTTCATGCTGCAAAAGGAAGTGGTCGAGCGTCTGGCAGCAGGCCCTGGCGGTGGTGACTGGGGTCGTCTGTCGATCATGGTTCAGTATCACTGCCGCGTGGAACACCTGTTCAATGTCGGGCCGGGGGCGTTCAACCCGCCACCGAAAGTCGACTCTGCCATTGTGCGCCTGGTGCCTCATGAAACCCTGCCGCATCCGGCCAAGGATCATCGCCTGCTGGAGCGCGTGGTACGCGAAGCATTCAACCAGCGCCGCAAGACCCTGCGCAACACCCTCAAATTGTTGCTCAGCAGCGATGAGATCGCCGCGGCGGGTGTCGATGGCAGCCTGCGCCCTGAACAGCTGGATCTGGCAGCGTTCGTGCGTCTGGCCGACAAACTCAGTGAAAAGCCTGTCACCGAGTAACCTGACGGTGCGATGCAGGTAAATCGCCAGCCAAGTGAATGGTTATTTACCTGCTACATGCCCTAGACTGAATCACCAAGTCCATTCGGCTTTTTCCGCTTTCGCTTTCAAGGCCTCTTGCATGTCCGATTCTCGTTACCAGGTCGACGTCAGCGTCGTCACTCGCTTTCTCGTAGAGCAGTCGCAACCCGAGCAAAACCGCTTCGCTTTCGCGTATACGGTCACTGTGCACAACAACGGCGAGTTGCCAGCCAAATTGCTTTCGCGCCACTGGGTGATCACCGACGGTGACGGCCATGTCGAAGAAGTACGAGGCGATGGCGTTGTGGGTCAGCAGCCGCTGATCGATGCAGGACAAAGCCACACCTACAGCAGCGGCACCGTCATGACCACCAAAGTCGGCAACATGCAGGGCAGCTACCAGATGCTCGCCGAGGACGGTAAACGCTTCGACGCCGTCATCGCACCCTTCCGTCTGGCCGTCCCAGGATCCCTGCACTGATGGCGGTATACGCCGTCGGTGACCTGCAAGGTTGTCTGGAACCCCTTAAATGCCTGCTTGAGCGTGTCGCCTTCGACCCTGCCAAGGACCGACTCTGGCTGGTGGGCGACCTCGTTAACCGCGGTCCGCAATCGCTGGAAACCTTGCGGTTCCTGTACAGCATCCGCGAATCGGTTGTCTGCGTACTGGGTAACCACGACCTGCACCTGCTGGCCACCAGCCGCAAGATCGAGCGGCTGAAAAAAGCCGACACCCTGCGTGAAGTGCTCGAGGCCCCCGATTCCGACCAATTGCTGCAATGGTTGCGTCAGCAAAAGCTGGTGCATCACGATACCGAGCGCGACATCGCCATGGTCCATGCAGGCATACCGCCGCAATGGACGCTGGCCAAAGCCTTGAAGCATGCCGCCGAAGTTGAAGCCGCACTGCGCGATGACAACCTCTATCAGCCGTTTCTCGCCGGCATGTACGGTAATGAACCCACCAAATGGGACAAGGATCTGCACGGCGTTACGCGGTTGCGGGTCATCACCAACTACTTCACCCGCATGCGCTTCTGCACCAGCGACGGCAAGCTTGACCTCAAGGGCAAGGAAGGCATCGACACCGCCCTCCCCGGCTATGCGCCCTGGTTCAGCCACAAGAACCGCAAGACGCGTGGCCAGAAGATCATTTTCGGGCACTGGGCGGCACTGGAAGGCAAATGTGACGAGCCGGGCGTGTATGCGCTGGACACGGGCTGTGTCTGGGGCGCCGCGATGACAATGCTCAACCTTGATACCTTCGAGCGCTATCGCTGTGAATGCGACCCTGCCGGCAAGGTTGGCCACGCCCCCGTGCCGCAGCCGCCTGTTGAGCCTGCCGCATCGCCAGCGACTGAAATACCCATAACGCCGCCAGCCGTTTAGACTTGCCCTCTTAAAACCCACACCTTTACGTGCATCCCAAAGGAGCCCAGTCCATGACCGAGTTCAAACGCATTCCTCCGGAACAGGCCCAGGCCCTGCGCGACAACGGCGCTGTGGTGGTAGACGTGCGCGATCCGCAAACCTTCAGCGCCAACCACATCCCGAATTCGCAGCATCTGGACAACCACTCCATTCACGACTTCATCACCAAGGCTGATCTGGACAAGCCCCTGGTCGTGGTCTGCTATCACGGCAACTCCAGCCAGAGCGCGGCCGCTTATCTGGTCAGCCAGGGTTTCTCCGACGTCTACAGCCTGGATGGCGGTTTCGAGTTGTGGCGCAACACTTTTCCGAACGAAACAGCGCAAGGCTGACGGAAAATATTTTTGTGACAGGCGATCCCGCGTCCTACGCGGGTTCGCGGCCTAACTGACGAACGGTCAGCCAGACTTATTGCTCATCCCTTCTTTATCTTTCCGATTCCGAACTATCCTTAGCCTCAGGCCATCCGAATCAGGGGAGAGCCGGTACACCGGCGCGTGGGTCATCGGTAGCTACTTTTATGGTGTTCTGGGGGGTACAAGGCATCTGAGCAATCAGCTGCTTGCCAGCATCAACTGACGATCCGCCGCCGGCTCAACGTATCGAGCGAGGTGACGTCATGAGTATTTTTAGCCACTTCCAACAACGCTTTGAATCGACACGCCAGGAAGAGCTCTCGCTACAGGAGTACCTTGAGCTCTGCAAACAGGATCGCAGCGCGTACGCGTCTGCGGCGGAGCGTTTGCTGCTGGCGATTGGCGAACCCGAGTTGCTGGACACATCGACCAACTCGCGACTGTCGAGAATCTTCTCCAACAAGGTGATCCGCCGCTATCCGGCCTTTGAAGACTTCCATGGCATGGAAGAATGCATCGACCAGATCGTGTCGTATTTCCGCCATGCCGCTCAGGGCCTGGAAGAGAAGAAACAAATCCTCTACCTGCTCGGCCCTGTGGGGGGCGGCAAGTCCTCACTGGCCGAAAAACTCAAACAACTGATCGAGAAAGTGCCCTTCTACGCCATCAAGGGGTCACCAGTCTTCGAGTCGCCGCTGGGGTTGTTCAACGCAACCGAAGACGGCGCGATTCTGGAAGAAGACTTCGGTATCCCTCGTCGCTACCTGAGCACCATCATGTCGCCCTGGGCGACCAAACGTCTGGCTGAGTTCGGGGGCGACATCAGCCAATTCAAAGTGGTCAAACTCTACCCATCGATCCTCAACCAGATCGGGGTGGCAAAAACCGAACCCGGCGACGAAAACAACCAGGACATCTCGGCCCTGGTCGGTAAAGTCGATATCCGCAAACTCGAAGAATTCCCACAGAACGACGCCGACGCCTACAGCTACTCAGGTGCGCTGTGCCGGGCCAACCAGGGCCTGATGGAATTCGTCGAGATGTTCAAGGCCCCGATCAAGGTCTTGCACCCACTGCTCACCGCCACCCAGGAAGGTAACTACAACAGTACCGAAGGCCTGGGCGCGATCCCGTTCACCGGCATACTGCTGGCCCACTCCAACGAATCGGAATGGCACAGCTTCCGCAACAACAAGAACAACGAAGCTTTCATCGACCGGATCTACATCGTGAAGGTGCCGTACTGCCTGCGCGTGAGCGATGAAATCAAGATCTACGACAAACTGCTGTTCAACAGCTCGCTGTCCAAGGCCCATTGCGCTCCAGACACCCTGAAAATGCTGGCCCAGTTCACCGTGCTCTCACGCCTCAAAGAGCCCGAAAACTCGAACATCTACTCCAAGATGCGGGTGTATGACGGTGAAAACCTCAAAGACACTGACCCCAAGGCCAAGTCGATCCAGGAGTACCGCGACAGCGCAGGCGTCGACGAAGGTATGAATGGCCTGTCCACACGCTTTGCGTTCAAGATCCTGTCGAAAGTCTTCAACTTCGATCCCAACGAGATCGCCGCCAACCCCGTGCACTTGCTGTATGTGCTGGAGCAGCAGATCGAGCAGGAACAGTTCCAGGCCGAAACCCGTGAGCGCTATCTGCGCTTCATCAAGGAATACCTGGCGCCGCGCTACATCGAGTTCATTGGCAAGGAAATCCAGACCGCTTACCTGGAGTCCTACAGCGAATACGGGCAAAACATCTTCGATCGCTACGTGTTGTACGCAGACTTCTGGATTCAGGATCAGGAATACCGCGACCCGGAAACCGGCGAAATCCTCAACCGCGTGGCCCTCAACGAAGAGCTGGAGAAAATCGAGAAGCCGGCTGGCATCAGCAACCCGAAAGACTTCCGCAACGAAATCGTCAACTTCGTGCTGCGTGCCCGTGCCAACAACAACGGCAAGAACCCGACCTGGCTCAGCTACGAGAAGCTGCGCGTAGTGATCGAGAAGAAAATGTTCTCCAACACCGAGGATCTGCTGCCGGTCATCAGCTTCAACGCCAAGGCCAGCAAAGAGGATCAGCAAAAACACAACGACTTCGTTACACGAATGGTCGAGAGGGGTTACACAGACAAACAGGTACGCCTGCTCTCCGAGTGGTATCTGCGCGTCAGAAAATCGCAGTAAGAGCAGCTGTAAGCTACAAGCCTCAAGCAGCAAGGTGGAGCGGTCAGATTATCGAGCCCGACCGTTTTCTACTTGCGGCTTGAAGCTGCTTTTTACTTGCAGCTGCCCGGAGGGCTTATGAGCTATGTGATCGACCGACGTCTCAATGGGAAGAACAAGAGCACGGTAAACCGCCAACGGTTTCTGCGGCGTTACCGTGATCACATCAAAAAAGCAGTCGAGGAAGCCGTCAGTCGCCGCTCCATTACCGATATGGAGCACGGTGAGCAAATCAGCATTCCCGGTCGCGATATCGACGAACCGGTGCTTCACCATGGTCGCGGTGGCAAACAGACCGTCGTCCATCCCGGCAACAAGGAATTCACCACCGGCGAGCACATCGCCCGTCCGCAAGGGGGCGGCGGGGGCAAGGGCCCGGGCAAGGCGAGCAATTCCGGCGAAGGCATGGATGAGTTCGTGTTCCAGATCACCCAGGAAGAATTCCTGGAGTTCATGTTCGAAGACCTCGAACTGCCCAACCTGGTCAAACGCAACCTGACCGGCACCGACACCTTCAAGACCGTGCGCGCGGGTATCAGCAACGAAGGCAACCCTTCGCGCATCAACATCATTCGCACCCTGCGCTCGGCCCATGCACGGCGTATCGCCCTGTCCGGCAGCAGCCGCGCCAAGCTCAAGGAGGCCGTCGCCGAACTTGATCGCATGAAGCGTGAAGAGCCGGACAACTTCGGCGATATTCAGGAACTGGAAGTCGAAATCGATCGCCTGAAGGCCCGCATCCGTCGCGTGCCTTATCTGGACACTTTTGACCTTAAATACAACCTGCTGGTTAAACAGCCCAACCCCAGCTCCAAGGCTGTCATGTTCTGCCTGATGGACGTTTCAGGCTCCATGACCCAAGCCACCAAAGACATCGCCAAGCGGTTCTTCATCCTGCTGTACCTGTTCCTGAAGCGAAACTACGACAAGATCGAAGTCGTGTTCATCCGCCACCACACCAGCGCCCGGGAAGTAGACGAAGAAGAGTTCTTCTATTCACGGGAAACCGGCGGCACCATCGTTTCCAGCGCCCTGAAACTGATGCAGGAGATCATGGCTGAGCGCTACCCCACCAACGAATGGAACATTTACGCAGCCCAGGCGTCGGACGGCGACAACTGGAATGACGATTCACCCATCTGCCGGGATATCCTGATCAAACAGATCATGCCGTTCGTGCAGTACTACACCTACGTGGAAATTACCCCACGCGAGCATCAGGCCTTGTGGTTCGAATACGAGCGTATCGGCGAAGCCTTCGCTGACACGTTTGCCCAGCAGCAGCTGGTCTCTGCCGGTGATATCTATCCGGTATTCCGTGAACTCTTCCAGCGCAGGTTAGTGACATGACCGCTAGAGAGCAGAAGCGCCAACCCCTGTCCACGGGCTCAGAGTGGACGTTTGAACTGATCCAGGCCTACGACCGCGAAATCAGCCGTATTGCCGAGCGTTATGCCTTGGATACCTATCCCAACCAGATCGAGGTGATTACCGCCGAGCAGATGATGGATGCCTACGCGTCTGTCGGTATGCCCCTGGGTTATCACCATTGGTCCTACGGCAAACACTTCCTCAGCACCGAAAAATCCTACACGCGCGGGCAGATGGGGCTGGCCTACGAGATCGTGATCAACTCCGATCCGTGTATTGCGTATCTGATGGAAGAAAACACCATCTGCATGCAAGCGCTGGTGGTTGCCCACGCTTGCTATGGCCATAACAGTTTCTTCAAGGGCAACTACCTGTTCCGTACCTGGACCGACGCCAGCTCCATCATCGATTACCTGGTGTTCGCCAAGCAGTACATCATGCAGTGCGAGGAACGCCATGGCATCGACGCCGTGGAAGACCTGCTCGACTCCTGCCATGCCTTGATGAACTACGGGGTCGACCGCTACAAGCGGCCTTACCCGATTTCTGCCGAGGAAGAGCGGCGGCGGCAGAAGGATCGCGAAGAGCACCTGCAGAAACAAATCAACGATCTGTGGCGAACCATCCCCAAAAATGCTGATAAAAACAGCAAAGAGGACAATGCACGCTTCCCGGCCGAGCCACAGGAAAACATCCTGTACTTCATCGAAAAACATGCCCCGCTGCTGGAACCCTGGCAGCGCGAGGTGGTGCGGATCGTGCGCAAGATTGCGCAGTACTTCTATCCGCAGCGTCAGACACAGGTCATGAACGAAGGCTGGGCGACGTTCTGGCATTACACGCTGATGAACGACCTCTATGACGAGGGCCTGGTCACGGACGGCTTCATGATGGAGTTTCTGCAGTCGCACACCAGCGTCGTTTACCAACCCGGCTTCGACAGCCCGTACTACAGTGGCATCAACCCCTATACCCTGGGTTTTGCCATGTACCGGGATATTCGGCGTATCTGCGAAAGCCCCACCGATGAAGACCGGCACTGGTTCCCGGACATCGCGGGCACCGATTGGCTGGCGGCGGTCAAGTTCGCCATGACCAGCTTCAAGGATGAAAGCTTCATCCTCCAGTACCTGTCGCCCAAGGTGATCCGCGACCTCAAGCTGTTCAGCATTCTGGACGACGATCAGAAGGACGACCTGCTGGTTCCGGCGATTCATGACGAAACCGGCTACCGGGTCATTCGCGAAACCCTGGCGGCGCAGTACAACCTGGGCAATCGCGAGCCCAACGTGCAGATCTACAGCATCGACCGCCGTGGTGACCGCTCCCTGACCCTGCGCCACCAGCAGCACGACCGTAAACCGCTGGGCGACTCAACCGATGAAGTCCTCAAGCACCTGCACCGCCTGTGGGGCTTCGATATCCACCTGGAGACCTTGCAGGGCGATCAGATCATGAAGACCCACCATGTCCCCCCGAGAGGCGAGCATGCCGATAGTGAATATCCCCGGCTCGACTTGGCGGTTGTTCACCTCTAGGCCTGCGCGCCGCAATTGACTGACCATTTTTGCTTCATCGTTGGGTTTTAACCTCCATGAGTACGACGCAAGGTTTATCCTGTCGCGCTCATGGAGGTTTTTTATGCAAATTTATAAAGTCGGTGGTGCCGTTCGCGACCGCCTGCTCGGCAAACCCGTCACCGATATCGACTGGGTCGTGGTCGGCGCAACCACCGATGAGATGCTGATCAAGGGCTATCGCCCGGTCGGCACTGACTTCCCGGTATTCCTGCACCCGCTGACCAACGAAGAGTACGCACTGGCCCGCACGGAACGCAAAACCGGGCGGGGCTACGGCGGCTTTGTGTTCCACGCAAGCCCCGACGTCACCCTTGAGGAAGACTTGATCCGGCGCGACCTCACGATCAACGCCATCGCCGAGGACAAAGAGGGTCATTTGACTGACCCCTACCACGGTCAAAGGGATCTTGAAGCCCGCATACTGCGCCACGTTTCCCCCGCATTCGCCGAAGATCCCCTCCGGGTACTGCGCGTTGCCCGCTTTGCCGCACGCTATGCGCCGCTCGGTTTCCAGATCGCACCAGAGACGCTTGAACTGATGCGTCAACTCAGCGACTCAGGCGAACTGCAGGCGCTGACGCCGGAGCGCAGCTGGAAGGAAATCTCCCGCGCACTGATGGAAAGCCAGCCACAAGTGTTCATCCAGGTGCTGCGTGACTGTGGCGCGCTGAAAATCCTGATACCGGAAATCGATGCCCTGTTCGGGGTCCCGCAACCCGCGGCGCATCACCCGGAAATCGACACCGGCGTGCACGTGCTGAGCGTGCTGGAACAATCCGCCCTCCACAACCAGCCGCTGAGCGTGCGCTGGGCCTGCCTCCTGCATGACCTTGGCAAGGGCCTGACACCGGAAAGCGAATGGCCACGGCATATCGCCCATGAACACACGGGGCTGAAACTGATCAAGGGGGTGAACACGCGCTTCAAGGTGCCCAGAGACTGCCAGGAACTGGCGCTGCTGGTCGGGCAGTACCACACACATGGCCATCGGGCGCTGGAACTCAAACCCCTGACGGTGCTTGAGTTGCTGCAGAGCTTCGACGTCTACCGCCGCCCACAGCGTTTCGAGGAGTTCATCATCGCCTGCGAAATGGACGCACGCGGACGCAAGGGGTTCGAGCAGCGCGACTACCCCCAGGCCGAATACCTGCGCGGCGCAGCCCACGCAGCCCGGACCGTTGCGGTACAACCGCTGCTGGAACGAGGCCTACAAGGGCAGGAACTGGGCGAGGCACTGAAAAACGAGCGGCTGGATGCGCTGAAGATCTACAAGGCGACGTACAACAGCTGAGATTCGCGGGCAAGGTGGATCGCCACCCCGGTCGCTCCAACAGATGCTGCATCATCCCTGTGGGAGCGAGCTTGCTCGCGAAAGCGCCCTGGCAGGCGAAACACTTATTCGCGATGACCGAGCAACAACACCTCAGGCGTCAACGCCTGGCCTCGCCACTCAAACGCAACCGGCCAGAGCTTCTGATCGATCTGCGCCTCGGCCCACAGTTGGCCAAAGCTGATGCCTACGCCTGGATGCAAGCGATCCGGCGCAATCAGCGACAACGGCCACAACACAAAGGCATTTTTCAAGATCTCGGCACGCGGCAGAATCAAGCCATCGAAATTCCCGACTCGCTCGTCAAACAGCAACACGTCGATATCCAGCGGCAGGCCCTTGCGCTCAGGGGCATAGCGACCGTTGTCCGCCTCGATGAATTTCAGCCGACGATCAAGCTCCATCAGGGGCAAGTCCGTCAGCGCCGAGACCACCAGATTGATGAACGGACCACTCTTGATCCCCACCGGCTGGCTTTCGAAAACCGGCGAACAGGTCATGTCCACAAGGAAACCATCCAGCGCGTCCAGCCCTGCACACAAGTGCCTGTGGCGCTCGATATTGCTGCCCAGGCCCAGGAAAATCCGGGTTAACGACATCCGCGCTCGATCTCCACACCTACTCCCTTGGCAGCCGCAACGGCGCCAGGCTTGGTCAGTTTCAGGCTGAGCCAGGGAATGTGAAATTCGCTCATCAGCACTTCAGCCAAACGCTCGGCAAAGGTTTCGACCAACTGGAAATCGGATGCTTGAGCAAAGGCCTGGATACGCGTGGAAACGCTGGCATAGTCGAGCGCTTTGCTCAGGTCATCACCCGCCGCAGCAGGGCGATTGTCCCAGGCGAAGCTGAGGTCCAGACGCAGGCACTGACGAATGCCACGCTCCCAGTCATAGGCGCCGATAACCGTATCGACTTCCAGACCCTCGATAAAAACTCTGTCCAAGCCTTTTTCTCCGTTGCACGACAAGGGCGCGATGCGCCGTTAGAATCGGGGCTTCCTCGCCCGGAATAGTTAGCATGTTTTGGTTACTGGCGATTTTCGCCTACCTGCTTGGCTCACTGTCCTTCGCCATTCTTCTGAGCCGCCTCACTGGCAGCCCGGACCCGCGTGCCGAAGGTTCAGGCAATGCGGGCGCGACCAATATGTTACGCCTGGCCGGGAAAAAACTGGCCATCCTCACCTTGATCGGCGACCTGTGCAAAGGGCTGATCCCGGTCCTGATTGCCAGCGCCATAGGCCTGGACCCTCGCCAACAGGCGTGGGTGGGCGTGTGCGCAGTGCTGGGCCATCTGTTTCCGTTGTACTTTCGCTTTCGCGGCGGCAAGGGTGTCGCCACCGCTGCGGGCATGCTGCTGGCTCTGTACCCGCCTGCCGCCTTGCTGGCCATTCTGGCCTGGCTGCTGACGTTCTACCTGACCCGCACCAGCTCACTCGCCGCACTCATTGCCACACCGCTGACCTTGCCACTGCTGGCCTGGCAACAGCCCCGGGCACTTTTGCCCATGGCCGTGCTGACCCTGCTCATCGTCTGGAGTCATCGCGGCAATCTACGCGACCTGTTTGCCGGGCGCGAACGGCATTTCTGAATCATCAGAATGAATCTGGCTCACGTGCACGCCATACCGCCTACAAACCTGACAGCTGCTCCATGGGCCATCGGGCCTGCACGCTGATGCTCAGGCTTTCTTTCTGCCCCGCCAGCAACCGCTGACAGCCGGCATAGGCGATCATTGCGCCATTGTCGGTACAGAACTCAGGACGAGCGTAAAAAACGTTGCCGTTCAAATCGGCGAGCATTTGTTCCAGCGAAAGACGCAGAGCCTTGTTGGCACTCACTCCGCCCGCAATGACCAGACGCTTGAGGCCGGTCTGCTTGAGGGCTCGCTTGCACTTGATGGTCAAAGTCTCCACCACTGCCTGCTGGAAGGCCAGAGCGATGTCGCAACGGGTTTGCTCGTTGTCGCCTCCAGCACTCTGGCATTGCTGCCAGGTGTTGAGCGCTGAGGTCTTCAGGCCACTGAAGCTAAACGTCAGCCCCGGACGATCCGTCATCGGCCTGGGGAACACAAAACGGCCAGCCACACCCAGCGACGCCAGCTTGGCGATCTCCGGGCCACCGGGGTAATTGAGCCCCATCATCTTGGCCGTCTTGTCGAACGCTTCGCCTGCGGCATCGTCCAGGGTTTCACCCAGCAGCTCGTACACACCGATGCCATCCACACGAACCAGTTGCGTATGTCCACCTGAAACCAACAAAGCGACGAACGGAAACTCCGGTGGCTGCGCTTCCAGCATCGGGGCAAGCAAATGGCCTTCCATGTGGTGCACACCCAGTGCCGGCACGTCCCAGGCAAACGCCAGCGCCTGGGCGCAGGAAGCCCCGACCAGCAAAGCCCCCACCAGACCCGGGCCAGCCGTGTAGGCAACGGCATCGATGTCGCTGGCTTCACAGCCAGAATCGGCCAACACCTGACGGATCAAGGGCAGCATGCGCTTGACGTGATCGCGCGAGGCCAGCTCCGGCACCACGCCACCATAGGCGCGGTGCAGGTCGATCTGGCTGAATAATGCGTCGCCCAGCAGGCCGCGCTCATTGTCGTAGAGCGCGACGCCGGTTTCGTCGCAGGAAGTTTCTAATCCCAGTACTAGCATGGGTTTGCGCCTTGTAGAGGCTGAATTCGAAGGCGCGCATAATAGTCGCCGCCCAAGGCCCCGACCAGCGGTTTTCGATCAGAGGCTTTGCATTCCTCGCGACGAGGGGTTAACATCCGCAACCCTTAAAAACCGACGTACTTATGTGCAGTTTTTGCACGAGACGTTGACCCCGGTAATGAATGAAGGTAGCTCTGGATGCCAGCCGTCAAAGTTAAAGAGAACGAACCCTTCGACGTAGCTCTGCGTCGTTTCAAGCGCTCCTGCGAAAAAGCCGGTGTTCTGGCTGAAGTTCGTAGCCGCGAATTTTACGAGAAGCCGACTTCTGAGCGTAAGCGCAAAGCAGCAGCCGCTGTTAAGCGTCACGCCAAGAAAGTACAGCGCGAACAGCGCCGCGCCGTTCGTCTGTATTAATTTACAGACAACCGTCGCAAGCTTCTGCCTCGCCCGGCCTACAAGCCGGGCTGCCGGCAGTTGAAGTTTTAGCCTCACGCTTCATTGACAGAGGCTGTCAACGCCGCAGACGCGACCTAGACAAATCCGTCAAAGCACGTCTTGCCTGATTCAGGCCACGTTGATCACGTCTATACTGACGAACGACTCAAGGTGCACGACGAGTATGCCTTGTTGATCTTCGAAAGAAGCTCAGCCAAGGCAGCGTCCCCCGTTACAGCTGAATGAACACCCAAGCCAGTCTGGTAACGGTCGCTTCATGATCGAAGCTGTACGCAGAACAAAAGCCCTGACTATCGGATTCCATCCGCTCATTGTTTGAGAACGCCATGGCCGGGCTAATTCCCCAGAGCTTTATTGATGACCTTCTGAACCGCACCGACATCGTCGACGTGGTCAGTTCTCGTCTGCAATTGAAGAAAACCGGGAAGAATTTCAGCGCCTGCTGTCCGTTCCACAAAGAAAAAACACCGTCGTTCAGTGTCAGCCCCGACAAGCAGTTCTATTACTGCTTCGGCTGCGGCGCTGGCGGCAATGCCCTCGGCTTCATCATGGACCACGACAACCTGGACTTCCCCCAGGCCGTCGAAGAACTGGCCAAAGCCGCTGGCATGGAAGTACCGCGCGAACAGAGCAGCAAAGGCCAAAAGCCGCGCCAGCCGGTAGATTCCCCGTTGTACCCGCTCCTGACTGCGGCGGCCGAGTTTTATCGCCAGGCGCTGAAAAGCCACCCAACCCGCAGGTCGGCGGTGGACTACCTCAAGGGCCGCGGCCTGTCAGGGGAAATCGCCCGCGACTTCGGTCTGGGCTTCGCCCCACCGGGGTGGGACAACCTGTACAAGCACCTGAGCAGCGACACGCTTCAGCAAAAGGCCATGATCGATGCTGGCCTGCTGATCGAAAACGCAGAAACCGGCAAACGCTACGACCGCTTCCGGGACCGGGTAATGTTTCCGATTCGCGACAGCCGTGGACGCGTCATCGCCTTTGGCGGCCGAGTGTTGGGCGACGACAAGCCGAAATACCTGAACTCCCCGGAGACGCCGGTATTTCACAAGGGCCAGGAGCTGTACGGCCTGTTCGAGGCACGCAAATTCAATCGCAACCTTGATGAAATCATCGTTGTAGAAGGCTACATGGACGTCATCGCCCTTGCCCAGCAAGGCTTGCGCAATGCCGTCGCCACGCTGGGTACAGCCACCAGCGAAGAACACATGAAACGCCTGTTCCGGGTGGTGCCGAACGTATTGTTCTGCTTCGACGGCGACCAGGCGGGTCGCAACGCCGCATGGCGGGCACTGGAAGCTACCCTGTCGAGCCTGCAGGACGGGCGCCGGGCACGTTTTCTGTTTCTGCCCGAAGGCGAAGACCCGGACACCCTGGTCCGCTCGGAAGGCACCGATGCGTTCAAGGCGAGGATCAATCAGCACGCGCAACCGCTGGCTGATTACTTCTTCGAGCAACTGACCAAAGAAGCCGATCCCCGGTCGCTGGAAGGCAAGGCCCACATGGCCACGCTGGCCGCACCGCTGATCGACAAAGTGCCGGGCGCCAACCTGCGCATCCTGATGCGTCAGCGCCTGAGCGAAATAACCGGGCTCAGCAGCGAAACGGTCAACCAACTGGTGCAGCATGCACCGGCTGAAGCTCCGCCCAGCTATGACCCGAACATTGATTACGACGCCATTCCCGATTACGCGGACTACCAGCCCCAACACGGCTACGAGCCGCAACAGGAATGGACACCGCAAAAAGCAGGCGGCCAGAACGGCCAGAAGAAGTGGGACAAGAAACCATGGGACAAAAAAGGCAAACGGCCTGATTTCCAGCCCCGTGCGCCTCGCGTTCCCACTACCGTGGAACCACCCACCCTGACCGCCCTGCGCACGCTTCTGCATCACCCGCAACTGGCTGGCAAAGTTGAAGATGCCAGCCACTTCGCCGCAGAAGACCACACGTATGCCCAATTACTGGTCGCGCTGGTAGAGGCGGTACAGAAAAACCCCAAGCAGAGCGCCATTCAATTAATGGCACGCTGGCATGGTACGGAACAAGGCAAGCTGCTCAACGCCTTGGCAGAAAAGGAATGGTTGATTCAGGCCGACAACCTTGAACAACAGTTTTTCGACACTATAACTAGGTTATCCGCCCGCCAACGCGAGCGCAGCCTGGAACAACTGATCAGGAAGGAACGTCAAACAGGGTTGGACGCAGAGGAAAAAGTTCTGTTGTTGAAACTGTTAAATCGGAATGTTCCTGCACAAACCCCGACCTCAACTGGCGCGTGAGGTCATAGCTCGGGTATAATCCTCGGCTTGTTTTTTGCCCGCCAAGACCTTCAGTGGATAGGGTGTTATGTCCGGAAAAGCGCAACAGCAGTCTCGTATCAAAGAGTTGATCACCCTGGGTCGTGAGCAGAAGTATCTGACTTACGCAGAGGTCAACGACCACCTGCCGGAGGATATTTCAGATCCGGAACAGGTGGAAGACATCATCCGCATGATTAATGACATGGGGATCCCGGTACACGAGAGTGCTCCGGATGCGGACGCCCTGATGCTGGCCGACGCCGATACTGATGAGGCAGCCGCAGAAGAAGCGGCCGCAGCGTTGGCAGCGGTTGAAACCGACATTGGTCGCACCACTGATCCCGTGCGCATGTACATGCGTGAGATGGGTACGGTCGAGCTTCTGACCCGCGAAGGCGAAATTGAAATCGCCAAGCGTATCGAAGAAGGCATCCGTGAAGTGATGAGCGCTATTGCGCACTTCCCTGGCACGGTCGACCACATCCTGTCCGAATACACTCGTGTCACGACCGAAGGCGGACGCCTCTCTGACGTCCTGAGCGGCTATATCGACCCGGACGACGGCATTGCGCCGCCTGCCGAGGTACTGCCGCCTATCGACCCGAAAACAGCCAAGGCTGCCGAAGGCGATGACGACGAGGAAGAAGCGGTCGAAGCCTCCGATGACGACGAAGAAGTCGAAAGCGGTCCGGACCCGATCATTGCTCAACAGCGCTTCGGTGCGGTTTCCGATCAAATGGAAATCACCCGCAAAGCCCTGAAAAAGCACGGCCGTAACAGCAAGCAGGCTAATGCCGAACTGCTGGCTCTGGCTGAGCTGTTCATGCCTATCAAACTGGTTCCAAAACAGTTCGAAGGCCTGGTTGAGCGTGTTCGCAGCGCCCTTGAGCGTCTGCGCGCACAAGAACGCGCCATCATGCAGCTGTGTGTACGTGATGCACGTATGCCGCGCGCCGACTTCCTGCGTCAGTTCCCTGGCAACGAAGTCGACGAGAGCTGGACCGATGCACTGGCCAAAGGCAAAGCTAAATACGCTGAAGCCATCGGCCGCCTGCAAGCTGATATCCAGCGTTGCCAGCAAAAGCTGACTGCACTGGAAACCGAAACCGGTTTGACGATTGCAGAGATCAAGGACATCAACCGTCGCATGTCGATCGGTGAGGCCAAGGCCCGCCGCGCGAAGAAAGAGATGGTTGAAGCGAACTTGCGTCTGGTGATCTCCATCGCCAAGAAGTACACCAACCGTGGTCTGCAATTCCTCGATCTGATCCAGGAAGGCAACATCGGCTTGATGAAAGCGGTGGACAAGTTCGAATACCGTCGCGGCTACAAGTTCTCGACTTATGCCACCTGGTGGATCCGTCAGGCGATCACTCGCTCGATCGCCGACCAGGCCCGCACCATCCGTATTCCGGTGCACATGATCGAGACGATCAACAAGCTCAACCGTATTTCCCGCCAGATGTTGCAGGAAATGGGTCGTGAACCGACGCCGGAAGAGCTGGGCGAACGCATGGAAATGCCTGAGGACAAGATCCGCAAGGTATTGAAGATCGCTAAAGAGCCGATCTCCATGGAAACCCCAATCGGCGACGACGAAGATTCGCACCTGGGTGACTTCATCGAAGACTCGACCATGCAGTCGCCAATCGATGTTGCTACCGTAGAGAGCCTCAAGGAAGCTACGCGCGAAGTGCTGTCGGGCCTTACCGCCCGTGAAGCCAAGGTTCTGCGTATGCGCTTCGGCATCGACATGAATACCGACCACACCCTCGAAGAGGTTGGTAAGCAGTTTGATGTAACCCGTGAGCGTATTCGTCAGATCGAAGCCAAGGCCCTGCGCAAGCTGCGCCACCCGACAAGAAGCGAGCACCTGCGCTCGTTCCTTGACGAGTAAGCAGTTGACGTAAGTTGCTCGCAATACCAAAACCCCCGGCCCTGGCTGGGGGTTTTGCATTTTCCGGGATAGTTTTCTGTCCGTCACACCAGCCTTACAAACCCCGTCTACACTCGACTCATTTCCAGTTGCCGAATGAGGCTGCCATGTTCCGAATGCCGGCCCTCGTGTGTCTATACCTGCTCGGCCTCACGAACACCGCACTTGCATTAAACCTCTCGGATGAAGAGACAGACTGGCTGGAAACACACAGGGAATTGCGATTGGGGGTAGACCCCTCGTGGCCGCCGTTTGAGTTTCGCGACGCACAAGCCCAGTACCAAGGCCTGGCTGCCGATTACATAGCCGCCATTGCTCAGCGGCTGGACGTAAAGATGGCGCCCGTCGAAACCGTCGACTGGACCGAAGTACTCGTCAAAGCCAAGGCGGGCGACGTGGATGTTTTGCCCGCTGTCATGTCGACACCTGAACGGCTGGACTACCTGGCGTTCACGCGCCCCTATCTGGATTTCCCGATAGTCATCCTGGCCCATCAGGGCCGCGCCAAGCCGCACAACCTTGAAGACCTCTACGGGCTGAAAGTGGCCGTGGTGGAAAACTATGCGCCGCACGAAATCCTGCGCAGCCATCACCCGGACCTCAACCTGGTACCCATGCCCAACGTCAGCTCGGCCTTACAGGCGCTGGCCACCGACAAGGTAGACGCGGTGGTGGGCGATCTGGCCTCAAGCGTCTGGAGCCTGCGACAACTCAAGCTCGAAGGCCTGTATGTCAGTGGCGAAACGCCCTATCGCTATCAGCTGGCGATGGGCGTTCCCCACAACGAAAGCATACTGGTGGGTATTCTCGACAAAGCTCTGGGCGATATGAGCGCATCGGAGATCGGCGCCATTCAGGAACGTTGGGTGGGTAGCGTTTTGGACCATCAGAAATTCTGGCAGGACTTCGTGCTTTACGGCCTTCCCGGCCTTCTGCTGTTGTGCACCGTGCTGGCGATCGTCATCCGCATCAACCGACGTCTGAGTTCGGAGATCGCTCGCCGCGTTGCGCTGGAACAGGAACTGCGCAGCAGCGAGTATCACTATCGCGGTCTGGTCGAAAGCCTGTCGGCCATCGCCTGGGAAGCAGACATCAAGGACTACACCTACAGCTACGTCTCGCCCCACGCCGAAAACCTCCTTGGCTACCCCATGGCCCAATGGCTGCGACCGGGGTTCTGGCGCAGCATCGTGCACCCATCGGACATCGCCAGAGCCGAGACCTACTGCAACCTCCAAAGCCGCAGCGGCCACGACCACAGCGTGGATTACCGCGTCATCAGCGCCAGCGGACGGACGTTCTGGGTCAGGGACATCGTCAGCATGATTGGCTACGGGCGCGAACCGGTGATGCGCGGCCTGATGATCGACATCAGCGAAACCAAACTGACAGAAGAAGCCCTGCGCCTCTCCGAAGGCAAGTTCGCCTCGGTCTTCGCCCAATGCCCGGACATCCTGGTTATCGCGCGCCTGTCAGACGGCTGCTTCCTGGAAGCCAACCGGGCCTTCGTCGAACAGATCGGCCTGACCACTGACGACGTTATTGGCAAAAACCTGCCTGAGCTTAATATATGGGGCGTGCCCGGCATCGGCCCCGGCCTGCTGCAACGCCTACAGAATGGCGGCGTGCGCAACCTGGAGATGCCATTTCGGCGCCACGACGGGCGCATGTTCACCGGCTTGCTGTCCGCCGAACCCTTCGACCTGGACTCGACCCCGGCGGTGGTCATCGTGGTGCGCGACATCACACCCCTCAAACAAGCCCAGCAGCAACTGCAAATCTCCGAAGAAAAATTCGCCAAGGCCTTCCACTCCTCCCCTGACGGCATGCTCATCAGCCGCCAAAGCGATGGCCTGCTGGTGGAAATCAACGAAGGCTTCACCCGCATCACCGGCTATCAGGCCTCACTGTCACTGGACCGCTCCACCCTGGATCTCGGCATCTGGGTCCATGTTCACGAACGCCAGCAACTGGTCGAACTGCTCAAGCGTGACGGCTACGTGCGGGACTTCAGCAGCCATATTCGGCGTAAGGACGGTCAGATCCGCCTGTGCGAGATTTCCTCGCGCCCCCTGCCCATTGCCGGCGAAGACTGCATGCTGACCATCGCCCGGGACATCACCGAGCGCCATCAGATGCAGGAAAAACTTCAACTGGCCGCCACCGTATTCGAAAGCACCGCCGAAGGCGTATTGATCACCGACACTCGCCAGCACATCAATGCCGTCAACCGCGCCTTCAGTGAGATCACCGGCTACAGCGAACAGGAAGCACTGGGGCAGACACCCCGCCTGATCGCCTCAGGCCAGCACGACAGCGCGTTCTATGCCTCCATGTGGTTCCAGCTCACCGCCGAAGGCCACTGGCAAGGCGAGATCTACAACCGCCGCAAGAACGGCGAGATCTACCCCAGCTGGCTAACCATCAGCGCCGTGCGTAACCAGGACCAGTTCATCACCCACTTCGTGGCCGTGTTCGCCGACATCTCCAGCCTCAAGCACGCACAGGCACGGCTGGACTACCAGGCCCACCACGACCCGCTGACCGGCCTGCCCAACCGCACGCTATTCGAAAGCCGCCTGCAAGCAGCACTTATCCACAGCCAGGACGAAGGCAGCCTCGGCGCCGTGTTGTTCCTGGACCTGGATCGCTTCAAACACATCAACGACAGCCTAGGGCACCCGGTGGGCGACCTGCTGCTCAAAGGCATCGCCCAACGCCTCAAGGACAACCTGCGCGACATCGACACCGTAGCGCGTCTGGGGGGCGATGAATTCATCATCCTGCTACCCGGCCTGCAACACGCCAGCGACGCTGAAACCATCGCCAACAAGCTGCTCAGCTGCTTCACAGCGCCCTTCCAGGCCGGCGAGCACGAGTTCTTCATGAGCGCGAGTATCGGCTGCAGCCTGTTCCCCACCGACGGCAGCGACGTCGCCACGCTGGTCAAGAACGCCGACGCCGCCATGTACCGCTCCAAGGCCAAGGGCCGCAACCGGGTGGAAAGCTACACCCGCGACCTCACCTCCCAGGCCATCGAACGCATCGCCCTGGAACATGAACTCAGACGCGCCATCGAGCGCAATGAATTTAGCCTCTGCTACCAACCCAAACGCAGCCTCCTGACCCGCAGGCTGGTGGGCGCCGAAGCCCTCATCCGCTGGACCCACCCCACCTTCGGGGAAGTGCCGCCTGAACACTTCATCCCTCTGGCCGAAGAAAACGGCACCATCCTGCAAATCGGCGACTGGGTACTGGAAAACGCCTGCCGCCAGATGTGCGAATGGAACAAACTCTACCGCCCGTTCGGCCCCCTCTCCGTCAACCTGGCCGGCGCCCAGCTGCGCCAACCCAAACTGCTGTCGCGCATCGAACAACTGCTGGACGACAACGGCCTGGTGCCCGACTGCCTGCAACTGGAAATCACCGAAAACTTCATCATGAGCCAGACCGAAGAAGCCCTGGCCGTGCTGCACAAACTCAAGAAACTCGGCGTGCAACTGGCCATCGACGACTTCGGTACCGGCTACTCCTCCCTGAGCTACCTCAAGCGCCTGCCCCTGGACATCCTCAAGATCGACCAATCCTTCGTCCGCGGCCTGCCCGACGACACCCACGACGCCGCCATCGTCCGCGCCATCATCGCCCTGGGCCGCAGCATGCAACTGACCGTCATCGCCGAAGGCGTCGAAACCCTGGACCAGCAACAATTCCTCGCCGAAGAAGGCTGCGAACAGATCCAGGGCTACATCGTCAGCCTCCCCCTACGCCCCGAAGAATTCAGCGCGACGTTTCTTCGTATGAGTCTTTCGGACTTTTCGGATAGCACAGCCGCGAAACCGCCGTTATAATCCGCGACCTACTGAGGGCCTATAGCTCAGTTGGTTAGAGCAGGGGACTCATAATCCCTTGGTCGTAGGTTCGAGTCCTACTGGGCCCACCATATAAAACAAAGGGTTATGTCTTATCAGCGTAACCCTTTATTTTTTCGGCAAGCAATTTTCCCCGTTCGTTCCCCGTTTCACATCGGCTCACCGTTTCTTTGCTTACCGGCAAATTGACTGCATCTTCGTTCGATATTCTCGGTTTTGAACAACGACGGGATCGAACTGCGACCTATAAGCGACATTGCGATTGTATGTGCCCGGTATCACCGCATTTCAAATCTCTCCCAGAGTCCACTTCACTGTTCCGGACCTTTGACGGCTCAACGTTTTAGTCAGTGCCCGATGCAATTGAGGGAACAATCGAAGCCACTGCCGAACCAATGCTAGCTGCGGACCGAAGTGCATCCAATAGCGCTTTAACCCTGGGTCGATTTGGCCTGCGCTGGAGAGTTGCTGCTCCATTGCATCAAGGACGTCAGAGGCGTGCTTAGCCTGCGCCTGCGCCAGCTCACGCCTGATCGCCTCGCCAAGACCGCTACTCGGGATCCGAATAATCTGCTCTATGTGACTATCGCGACTGTGGCCAAGCAGCGGATTTGTGCTGAGAGGCATAGGTATGGCAGGAGAAGCGACCTACGCTCAGTCATTGAAGTGCCAAATCTTAAAAAGGGTGCAAAGCGATGAACGAGTCAATCAAAGAGCGCGAGCTCAGGATATGGAATGAGACGCTGGAAAACGACGACCGACGCATCAGCGCGCCAGATTGTTACGTTGGTGAGCTGCAAGGCCATGCGAAAACGTTAGCTCGCCTAGAGATTATAGATCTGTTCGAATTGAGGAGCCTGATAGAGCTGGCCGACGCCGCATCTAGTCGGCCGATTGAGGAGTAGAAAACACTAGGATGGCTGAAGAGTGGGTAGCGTAGGGCCTGGCCGATGTATGCCCTACTTAATGGCATCTATAAACTAGTAATCTGCTGCGCCATCAAACCAGAACTCATCAAAATCAATATCCTCGTCCGATGGCTGCCTAAGACCTCGCGATACGCACGTATCGGATACTCGACAGAAGTGTAAGCGGCTGGGCATCACAGGTTGCGCGACGGCCCTAAGTTATGCAGTAGCGAATCTGTATCTGCGCTCGGCAACTGCGCAGTCAGGCGTGTGAGATCGTCCCTGAGGCAAGCGTTTGGCTCATGCCGACCGGCCTTGTCGACTGGATCAAACTGATGATCGCAGCAGCGCTTTTTCGCTGCGTAGGTATCTTGTGGAGAGCCCGTTCGCGTTTCTGCGTGCCCTATGGATCCATACCACAGCAGCAGTTAACGCTCCCTGGAAATCGACTGTTGCTATTAGATTGGCTCTGTCTGTAGCTACCCCAATATCAATATTCCACTTACCGTCGTCGCTCAATCCGACGGAGTGATGCCCATGCCTGATGCAGCCAATCTCTATCTGTTCGTTTGCGCCGCGATACTCCTGTTGATCGTTCCGGGCCCGAACATGGCTTTTGTGACGAGCCATGCGTTGGCCCATGGTCGACGTGCGGGCTTCGCTGCCGCTCTTGGTATTTCCTTTTCTGACGTGCTGATGACCGCTTTGGTCAGCGCAGGTATTGGCGCAATGGTAATGAGCTGGGCACCAGCATTCGAACTACTGCGCTTAGTCGGGGCGTTTTATCTCATATGGATCGCCTGGCAAGCTTTAAAAACGCCAGCTGTGACCCAGAACACTCAACCTAAGTTGGCTTCCCTGTGGAAGATCTTCGCTCAAGCCACCCTCAACAGCCTGTTGAATCCTAAGGCGCTTTTATTCTTTATGGTATTCCTGCCTCAATTCGTCAGCGCAACAACTGGCGATGTTAGCCTCCAATTAATGTTCCTTGGAACGCTGCTCGCGCTGATCGCGCTCATCTTCCATACCGTACTTGGGATGTGTGCCGGCCAGCTAAGAGGGAAACTGGGCAGCGGCGGGATCTCCACGCGCCTGGGAACTTATGGTTTTGCTGCAGTGATGGCAGCGTTAGCAGCACGCTTGTTGTTTCTTGACCGTCCGCTTTGAAGCAGTGCGGGACAGAGCGGGGAAAGCATCCGCCGGAGTACCCTTGAATCACTCAGGCGGAAACCCACTCATGCGGAAGCAGTTGCTCAATCTCGCTTGCCCACTGCGTTGACAGCCGCGTCAGCACATCCTTGAGATATGCATAGGGGTCATGCCCATTGATGCGCGCCGACTGGATCAGACTCATGATCCGTATGCCTGCCTGAAGGACGTTCTCACGCGATTGCCGACGCAGCGGGCGAGCGAGATTGAGCTGTTGCTGCCACATCAGTGGGTGCGCTGACTGGCTAGACACTTACACTACAGCCGCTTGGGAAGAGCCTACTTGTAAATGCTAGCGCTTGCTGCGGGTCTTTAACCGACGTTAACACCTGTAACGCGTATCCTTCACTGCTTTGTTACACCCCCTGAATTGTAGAACGAGACTTTCATGGATAGAAATCCGCTGCCGCCTAGTTCCGACTGGGTGGTACGCAACCTTCAACCAGGTCGTATCGAGCGCATCGAAGCTTGGTTTGGCGGTCATGGCTATGATCCTCACCGCCACGACACTTACTCCATCGGGCGTACCCTTTCTGGTGTGCAGAGCTTTCACTACAAGGGAACCCTATGTCATGGCATGCCAGGCAACACGCTGATCTTGCATCCGGATGAATTGCATGACGGCATGGCAGGAACCGAGGCAGGTTTTCGCTATCGGATGGCATACGTCGACCCTGCTTTAATCCAGCAGGTGCTTGGCGGTGAACCTTTGCCATACATTGCGGGTGGCCTATCGAGCGATCTTCGCTTATATCGGGCTACTGAATCATTCGTGCAGGCTATGGATCATTCTCTAGATCCGCTGGAAGAGGAGGACGCGCTGTTCGATCTTGCAATGGCCCTGAGGGCGGTCGCAGGCAAACCTCGTGGGCGCAAACGTCTGGATTACCGCGCCGCCGAGCGAGCCAGGGAGTTCATCCTGGAACATCTCCATCTAGGCATCACCCTTGAGATGCTCGAACAGGCCAGCGGGCGTGAACGGTGGAGCCTATCGCGTGATTTTCGGGTGCTTTATGGCACCAGCCCCTATCGGTTCGTGACCCTACGCCGATTAGATCAATTCCGCGCTCTGATCCTTGATGGATTCACACTGGTTGACGCGGCGTTGGCCGCCGGGTTCCATGACCAGAGTCATATGACGCGCCACTTTACCCGCTGCTATGGCGTTCCACCTTTGCGATGGCTGGAGCGTTTGCGCAGTCATCGTCAACTTGCAGGATCGTACAAGCGTAGTTAATGGTTCCTTCGCTAGCCTGACAACTCACTTATCAGAGGATCCGTCATGGCTCAGTCACAGCATCCAGCATCACCTATAGATCTCGCGCAAAAGGCTTCGCTCATCGATCAGCAGTGGAGCCCGAGAGTAGTGGCAGAGATGAACGACTACCAATTCAAGGTTGTGCGTATCGAGGGTGAATTTGTTTGGCACTCACATCCGGAAACAGACGAGGCGTTTCTCGTACTCGAAGGGACACTACGCATCGACCTTCTGGATGGCTCCGTGTATGTGGCTCCGGGTGAACTGTATGTCGTCCCTCGTGGAATAGAGCATAGGACGGCCGCCGAAGGCGAAGCCAAGCTGATGATGATCGAACCCAGAGGCATCTTGAATACCGGCCACGAAGGAGGGGGCCGTACCGCGATAAATGATTTATGGATTTGAAAGGCTGGCGCTACCTTCCGCTGCTGAAGTGCCGAGTGCCCCTAAAGGGCGGTAGCCCCGATTAAAACGTACTCATCAAGGTCACCGTCGCGATCTGACGATAGTGACCTACGATCCGAAGCATATGAGCACATGCTATGTCGCTCTGGTGTCAACTAGCTGGATTGTTAGATATCTGAAAGCGTCGCAAAAGGTGACTTAGCTAGACGCTTACATTGCGCCAGTGAATCGAGCCTGGGTAACACGCGGAGAGGAGTGCAGGGTAACGAGTTACCCTAGTTACCCATTTCGTTACCCTAGCCGTGTGGGTAACAGATTTTCCGATGGCGCCAGAGGGGCATGACCGATGATTTACGCCACCCGCCCATAAAGCTGAAACCATTGCACTACGGGGCTTACAGCCGGGTCCTATCCTTTTCCGTATCCGCTGCAACCAGGCCTCGTTCGGTAGGCTAACGTGTTACCTGTTACCCAAATTTGAAAATTTTACAGCTAGTGAAACAGCACGGCGCGCAATGCCCTCGGTGCCAGAAGGGTGGGGAGGGACCCATGGCCTTCTGGTACCGTGGCTGCACAGTTGCCCCCAAATCTGATCGCCCTGGCGGATAGGCAGTGACCAGCCTTTACATTTGTCTCAGACACGATTAGCAGAAAACGGCCAAGAGCAGTCGTAAGGTCATATCAATAGCGGTCTCATTGCCTTCGCTAGTATTCTCCAGGTCAGCCGGGCTCAAGGCTTCGGCACCGAAGAGTTTGTCATAGGAGAACAGCGTGCCGTCGACTTCTTCATAATCCATGACAATCAAGACGTGCTTGAACTCAGACGCCCTTGGCGTTCTCAGTGCATTTTTTAATGCTTTAAAGGCCCCGGGTCGAGCCGTTGATCAATGCCATTTTGCCAGCTGCCGCGTAAAGTGTAATGATAATTGCTATCACTCACGCGCATGGACCCCCCATGGAAGCAGCAACTGACGGCAACGACTCTCTCCATCGTCTTTACCGCGATAACCATGGCTGGTTGCAAGGTTGGCTGCGCAAGCGCCTAGGTGATCGTGAGCATGCGGCGGATGTCGCCCAGGATACGTTTCTGCGCCTGCTGGTGTCCGGGCGGTTGCCCGGCCCGCTGGAGAGTCGCAGCTATCTGACGCAGATTGCCCGCAACCTGGTGATCGACCAGTGGCGGCGATTGCGGATCGAGCGCGCTTATCTGGGAAGCATCGCGCATCTGCCGGAGCCGGAATCGCCCTCACTTGAAACCCGCGCCTTGATTCTCGAAACCCTAACCCAGATCGACGCGATGCTTGACCGCATGCCGGACAATGTACGCCAGGCATTCCTGCTCTCGCAGTTCGAGGGAATGAGTTATGCACAGATCGCCGAGCGGCTCGGGGTGACCGTCAGCTCGGTTCAGAAGTACATGACCCGGGCGATCCTCGCCTGCTACCAGCTGGTTTACGAATCATGAGCCGGACGCTTGATGCTCCGATCGATACCGCGATCGTCGAGCAGGCCAGTGAATGGCTGATGCTGCATTGGGGCGGCGAAATGGATGCGGACCAACGCAAGGCATTCTCTAACTGGCAGCACGCCAATCCTGAGCATCGGCGTGCCTGGCAGCGATTGCAGCAGCTGCAGGAAACTTTCGGCGCCGTACCTGCGGGGTGCGCACGGGCGGTGCTGCGGGACAGTCCCGACCCGCAGCGCCGTGCAGCGCTGAAAATGCTCGGCCTGTTGCTGGTCGCCGGCAGCAGCGGTTATCTCCTGCAAAACCAGGTGTCCTGGCGCTTGACGTTCGCTGAGCACCGCACCGCGACCGGCGAAATTCGGCACATGACCCTGAGCGACGGCACCCGGCTCGACCTCAATAGCAATAGCGCAGTCGACCTGCGTTTCACTGCGCAGGAGCGCCGTATTCGCCTGCTCTGCGGCGAAATCCTGCTCAACAGTGGGCACGATCCGGTCCGTCCGTTGATTGTGGAAACTGCCAGCGGCGATGTCCAGGCGCTGGGGACCCGATTCTCGGTGCGTGAAATGGACGACGGCGCGCGAGTCGAACTGTACGAAGGCCAACTACGCATCAGCCCGCGCCATGGCGCGACCGCACACATGAATGCCGGCGACAGCCTGTGGTTCAGCGCCAACGGTGCTGGCCACAAGCAACTTGCGAACACGGATGACAGCAGCTGGAGCCAGGGCCGGCTGGTGGCTGAGCGGCAACCGTTGGGTCGTTTCCTGGCCGAGCTGGCGCGTTATCGACCGGGTTGGATTCGTTGCGACGAGGCGGCTTCCCAGTTGCTGTTGACCGGGGTGTTCCCGCTCGACAACACCGACTCCGTGCTGGCCGCCCTCGAACGCACGCTGCCGGTGCATGTCGAGTCCGTAACCCGTTATTGGGTGACGGTGAAACGCCGTGCCTGATGCCGAAAAAATAAACGAACGAAATGCTTGTCGGTTTTCATCCCCCGTTCGGGATACATCTTGAAAGCAAATCAAGAAGCATTCTCATGGGGAGTTCCGGAATGCCACATCGCCCGACACAGAAGATTTTTCCTTTGAATGGTGTAATGCGCCGCGGCGTGTTCGCCACCCTGCTGGCTACCACACCGATGCTGCCGAACCTGTCCTGGGCTGAAGAGACGAGCGTCAGCCACGTGCGCCAGTACAGCATCGGCTCCGGCGATCTCGATCAGGTCCTGAATCGTTTTGCCAGCGAAGCGGGGATTCTGCTTTCGGTGGACGCTCGGCTCACCTCGGGCAAACGCAGCTCCGGGTTGCAGGGGCGGTTCAATGTGGATAGAGGTCTTGAGCACGTGCTGGCGGGCAGTGGCTTGCAGGCCGTTTACGCCCAGGGCGGCTGGTCATTGCAAGCCGTCGCGCAAGATGGTCCGCTACAACTGGGCGTTACCAAGGTGAATGCCGCCGAGGCGCTGGAAAATGCCTGGGGGCCGGTCGCTGGCATCGTTGCCAAGCGCAGTGCAACCGGGACCAAGACCGATGCGGCGCTGGTGGAAATTCCGCAAACCATCAACGTTGTCACCGCTGCCGAGATCAACTCACGCAGCGCGCAAAGTGTCACCGAAGCCTTGCGCTATACGCCGGGCATCACGGGTGGTGGTTTCTCCGACCGGGTGAAGATTTTCGATGAGCCGACCTCGCGCGGGTTCTCGCCTACACCGTTGTACCTCGATGGCCTGCATCTACCCTATGGCGGCGGCAGTACCGGTGGTGCGTTGCAGATCGAGCCGTACTCGCTGGAGCGAATCGAGGTGCTCAAAGGCCCGGCGTCGGTGCTGTATGGGCAAAATCAGCCTGGGGGTATCGTCAATCTGGTCAGCAAGCGCCCGACCGAAACGCCCCTGCATCAAATCAAATTCGAGGCCGGCAGCTACGACCATAAAAGCGCTGCCATCGACCTCGGAGGCCCGCTCGACGACGAGGGCAAGTTCCTCTATCGCCTCACCGCCCTGGCCAACGACAGCAATGACGAAATCGATTACGTCGAAGAGCGGCGTCAGTTCATCGCGCCCAGTTTTACCTGGCGACCGAGTGAAGACACCAGCCTGACAGTGTTCGCCCAATACCAGAAAGACAAAGGCGTGCCCGAGGCGCAGGGACTGCCCGCAGTGGGCACACTGTTCGACAATCCCAACGGCAAGATTGACCGCGACCTGTTCCTCGGTGAGCCCGGCGTCAACGACTACCACCGTGAGCAGTACGCCTTCGGCTACGAGTTTTCCCACCGCCTGAACGACGTTTGGACCTTGAAGCAGAATGCGCGTTACGCACGCGTCAATGACCACTACACCGCGCCGCTGCATGGTTACCGGTTCGTCACCAACCCGATCACCGGGCAGAACGACCAGCGTTACCAGACCCGCTACGGCGTGGACTGGCAACAGGACAACAAAGTCTTCGGCGTGGATAACATCGCCCAGGCCGAATTCGACACCGGCCCATTCAGCCATACCGCAATCGTCGGCCTCGATTACTACCACTTCAATTCGAAGTTCGACGGCCTGTACGACTACAACCCGCCGATCATCGACCTGTTCACGCCTACCTACGGCCAACCGCTGAATTTCGGCAACAACTATCGCTGGGACAACACCATCACTCAGACCGGTTTATACGCCCAGGATCAGATCAAGCTCGACCAGTGGATCTTTGTCCTTGGCGGTCGTTACGACTGGGCTGAGACCGACAACAAACAACCGCTCAGCGGCGCTCATACCAACAGCAAGGATAAGAAATTCACCGGCCGCGGCGGCATCGTCTACCTGTTCGATAACGGCTTGGCACCCTTTGTCAGCTACTCGGAATCGTTCCTGCCACTCAATGGCACCAACGTCCAGGGCAAAGCGTTCGACCCTTCCACCGGCAAGCAGTACGAGGCGGGCGTGAAATACCAGCCACCGGGGCAGAACAGCTTCGTGCAAATTTCCGCTTATGAACTGGAACAGGAAAACATCCTGACCACCGACCTCAGCAACCCTGGGTTCAGCAACCAAAGCGGCGCCATTCGCTCCAAAGGCATCGAGCTCGAAGCCAAGGCAGAGCTGACCGAGGCACTGGACGTGATTGCTTCGGCATCGCGCAACGACATCAAGTACACCAAGGACAACGACGGCCGCAAAGGTCGCCACCCGGCGGGAAACCCGCCGCTGACCGCCGCGCTCTGGGTCAACTACACCTTGCTCGGGGATACACCCTTGTCGGGATTGGGAGCCGGTCTGGGCGCACGTTATGCCAGGGGCAGTTACGGCGATGACTACGAAGGCGCATTCCAAATTCCGTCCTACACCGTATATGACGCAAGCCTGACCTACGACCTGGGAACCTCCGCCTTTCGCCTCAAAGGCGTGAAACTGGCGCTGAACGTGAAAAACCTCACGGACAAGGAATACGTCGCCAGTTGCCGCAGCCAGTGGGATTGCTACTACGGCGATGGCCGGACTGTGGTGTCGAGCCTGACTTACGACTGGTAGGATGCTGAACCCTTGACCCTCAACCTTGAGCCTGAAGTCTCAAGCCCCAAGCTCCCCAATCCTGTGGCGAGGGAGCTTGCTCCCACTGGGCAGCGAAGCTGCGTACCTGTGGCGCACTTCATTGGCAGCAATTTCCGACGATTAAACTTTTCCCTCAAAAAATGCAGCCGCGTCCTGATCGCGGCTGCATCCCCCCAATCCCCCTCTCCCCAAACTGCGTAATCCGGAAGTTTCAAGCGACTCACTTCTGTTTGTCGGAGATGGTAGAGATCGGCCAAGAGTCCTGGCTAAGATGTTTACGAAACTAGTGTCATGTGAATCGCCCCTAGTTTTGTAGACGCTAAGCGACTGCTCTTGGCCGACTGCTGCCGGTCACGAGCGAAAAACATCAGCCTTTTCGGTGATGGATTGGACCACCTGATCTTACAGAGCATCTAATCCGTGGCCTTAAAGCCTCCCAACAAAAGGCTGTACCACTTTTGTATCAACACAATCTCTACAAACCGAAGCGCGCCCCTTTCTCGCAGGCTGCGTTACGCCTAGCCCTTCAAACCATCCCTGACGAGTGTCTTTAAGTCGATTGCAGCCCTTCATCACGGGCAGCAATCGGCCCAGAGTGTGTAAAAACGCTTCGCCAAAATTGAAGTGTGCGCGTCTACGTGAAATCTGAAATTTATCGGCACGTCAGCAGATGTGGATTTCGCGTAGAAGTGCGATTTTCAGTCCGGTTTTGAGTACCTGCCGCGCTCAAAAACGTTTTTACACAGCCTCGGCCAAAAGCAGCCATTAAGTATCTCGAAGTCATGTGGTTGATTGCATTAACTGGGATCAGTATTAATGCTCTGCATCGTCGTATCAAGGAAGCAGATTATGGATGAGTCGGACATGTCACAGGCAACAAACGTCCAGGGATATGACCCTAGAGAGTTATTCGCCAAAGGCTTTAGCCTCGGGACCGCAGACCTCATACAAGGAGGCTCGTTTTCAGAGGTGATTGGGCGAACAGTCATCGCTCTCTTGATTGGGCTGACCGATGAAAACGGTAAAAGACCGTTTTCTGGTGTCACCGTCATTTTGCCCCCTGCCTCGGCGACTAGCTTGAATGACGTAGCTGTCTTTGATCCTCTGGCTGCTGGCACTAAATCTTTGCGTGGTTCTGAACCAAGTGCGCAGGAACTCGAGTACTTGAGGCGGGGAGTACGCATCCTGAATTGCCCCACTCTTGATACGACCGATCTTGAAGCGTTCGTCCTGAGGGAGGGCGCGCGGCGGCTAAAGCCGAGAAAATCAACTGATATGACCCTGTGACGACGCGCCTTTTGGTCACTACGCCGGTCACCGGTGACCGTAGCAATCGACAGATCCACCACTCACACCACCCCATCATAAGTCCGAATGTTCTGCCGCAACGCCGCCAGAAAGGAAAAGGCATTCTCCACCCGCTCCCCCTCAAACCCCTGGTAGTAATTGTTCGCAGTCAACACCGTACCAGCACCGCGTTTGTTATCCGGGTGGAGACAATAGGGAATCGATAAAAACCCACTGTCGAATGCGCTGAGTATCGCTTCGGACAAGTCGGCATCACGCGCCAGCGTGCCTTCAATCAGTCGCCTTGATGCGTCCAGGATGCGGGCGTGCTCTTGCGCGTCGAACGGAACATCCGGCAACACACCCTTCGTGTGCAAGCAATAGCTGGAGTATTCCAATGCGGCGATGTTTTCTTCGATCCGAGGAATACGCCGTGACTCCACCGGCGTTTTTATGATCACGCGCTGTACACCGGTGGATCGAATCATGCCGAGTGCATCGCCGGTGATCCGGCAAAACCCGCCCAGGGTTCGTGGGAAAAACCCCATGAACACGTAGCCGACGAAGTGGTAGCTGCCCGGTGCAAAGTATTCGCTGGCGAGTTGTTGCAAGGCGGTCACAGCGGCACGGTCCTGCACGGGCGAGGTGCCCTGGGCGTAGGAGAACGACAACGTCTTGATTCCGTGAGCGCGCAAAAACAGGCCTTCCAGAATGTTGAGCGCCACTAGAATGACCGGGTCGCACATCTGCCCCATCATACAGCCGGCAAAGCTCTCGATGTGGCTGTGCTCCAATCCTGCGGAAAGCACCTGACAGGCTTTTTCCCAGTGGCCGAAAGCCTCACGCAGCGGCGTACGGCTGTACGGCAGGCAATAGGAAATGGGCCCGCCCTCGGTGGTGGCCGAGCCGATTTCGACCATGCGTTCGAAGATGTGCAGCGGATCGGGCGAGCCATGTCGAATCTGCACCGGCAGGTTGTAGCGGGCATGAATCTGGTCGAGCATCGCGCGGGTTTTCGTCGCCGGGTGATTCACGATCGGATAGCCGTTAAGCATGGACGCGCTGTCGATCGCCCGTTGCGCCGCCTCAAGGTTATTCACTCGGGTGAATGCATCGAGGGTGATGGTGCATACGGTGTTCGCGCGACTGGCCGCCGTGGCCTCAAGCCCGGACTGCATCAGGCCGGGTTCACTGAAGCCCATGCGCGGCTGGAGCACCGGGCCGTGCAGGTCAAACTGTTCAAGCACGTGGGTGTTGAAGTCGTTCATGTCGACAGACCTTTTCCGGTCCTTGTGTTATCTGGCGTCGAGTACGCGCTCATCGTGCGACCCGCTTTTCCAGGTAATGGGTGGGAAACAACTGTGCGCTGACGAGCGCCTGGAAGGCATCAAAACTGTTCGCCACGCTGTCGTCGAACACCTCGTCAAACCCCGCAGCCCGAAGCGTACCGCTGTGCCGGGCGATGGTCTGGGCGTCGTTTTCAGTGCAGATTTTTCCGCCGATGTAGAGTCCGTCGACGTGATGGGTCTCGCTGCGAATGCGCCGGGCGAGTTCGGCGCCCTCAAGGTAGCCGTGACCATTGACCGTGCTGATCACAACGATTGCGCAACCATTGCGCTCAAGCCGCGCAATCACGTCGTCCATCGGCGTGTTGGGTCCCAGGTTTTCTACCTTGTAGCCCAGGTCATTGAGCAGAAACTCCATGAACACCAGATTCCAGCTATGGGAGTCTGATGGCACGGTGCTGAGCAGTGCGGTTTTGTTGAACGTCATCGTTAAAATCCCTTTTAAGTTTCTGTTTTGCTTGCGTAATACGGAAGTGCGTTCTGGAAGTTGCGAAAGTTGACGGTGACGGCGTTGATATAGCCCCAGTAATCGGCGTAGTTGGTCGGAAACGGTTTTGAGCCGTCGATCCTGTCGCGCTCGCGCGCGGTGATGTAATTGGGCCACTCTTTAGATCGGGGGCGCCGGTGGTGAAAGTCGTGGCACGGCGTATCGCCGACCATCACAAACACGCGGATGAACAAATGGAAACCCAGCATTTTGATCAGCCAGACGCTGATGCAGGCGGTGCGGCGAACAGCGCCCGCAGCCTGCGGTATGCGCAACTCTTCACCAATGAACACGCCGGTCGTGCTTTCGCAGATGAAGTCGATACCGCGCCGTTCCAGGACCTCCACGCTGGGCCAGGTATGCTCGGCAGCCAGGCGGAATGTGGTGCTGATGTGATAGCCGGCAAACACCGGCACCACCCACGCCATGATGAAAAGATCGAAATGGCCCAGGGCTGCCGCCAGCAGACTGACCGTGGCCCAGAAGCTCAGCGTCAGGGCGGCGACACGGTGGTTCGACGCGGTTGCGGTGCCCTTCACTCGGCTCCAGAACGAGCGCAGGATAGCCAGCGGTGACAGCGCCGTGCAGACCAGTTTGGTCCACATCGTGGTCACGCTGTCGGAAGGTGTTAATCCCACCACCCCTTGCAGGTACGACAGGGTGTCGTCATCGTCTGTCAGCAGCGTTTTGGAACTGTGGTGCAGCGCGTGCTCGCGCTTATAGGTATCGAAGGGTTTGAGCATCAATACGCCGGAAATGATCCGGCCCACGGTCACGTTCGTTTCACGCTGTTCAAACACCATCTCGTGGGCGCAGTTGTGGCAAATCATCACCTGCATCTGCTTGATACCGCCGGTGGCCAGTACAAAACCCAGCACCCACAAAATTACGCTGCCGTGCAAGTAACCGACGCAGGCCAACACCACGCCCGATGCAATTAATCCCGTTGATACAAGAATATGGTGAATGGGTTTCAGCGTGCGAACCTGGTTAAGATCCTCAGGTAGAGGCTTGGCGGTCAGCCAGCTCAAAAATGGCTGTATGAACCCTGGAAGGGTGCGCATCGAGTTACGTATCATCCATGTTTCCTCTGCGGGTTCGCTCCATCGAAAAAAACTGTACCGTGACCTCTCGTTATTTCGAACAGAAATACGTGGGGATCGATTTTTCATTTTTGAGTACGGCATCAACGTGAACTGGGATGATCTGAAAGTTTTTATCTTCGTGGCCAAGTCCAATAACGTGACCGAGGCGGGAAACTCGCTGAAAATTTCGGCATCGACGGTGTCGCGCAAGATCGCCGCACTTGAGGATTCGCTCAGTGCCGTGCTGTTCCTGAAAAAGACCAACGGCTATTTCCTGACGGAAGCCGGCAGAGCGTTGCTTCCGCTGGCACTGGAGACGCAGGAGCGCTTCAAGCTCATGGAGCGTCAGATGTCGCAGCCAAATGACCGGATGGCCGGTCCGGTGCGCATCGATTGCCCGGAGCTGATGGGCACGCACCTGATCATTCCCGGGCTGGCGGACTTCCGTGATCGATACCCCGAGATCAGCTTCGACTTCATCAATACGGCGGTGTCGTCAAAACTCACGCAAAGCCATAGCGACATCATTATCCGACTGCGTAGGCCGGAAAACGGTAACTTCACCATGCGCCGGGTCGGTACGCTGATGCAGGGGCTTTTCTGTTCCGACGGGTATGCGGCCGCCAACAAACTGCCCGCGACGCCGGATGACCTGAAGGACCACCACCTGATTGGCTGGACCGAGGAGATGTCCTATATGCCGCTCGCGCAATGGCTCAATGAGGTGAGCGACGAGCAGAAACCGTGGATGCGCGTGTCCAATCTCAATGCCCAGCTCAAGGCGGTGGAAGCTCATCTGGGGATCGCCGCGCTGCCGACCTATGTCGCACACCAGTCAGGCTTGCGTCAGGTCCTGGCCGACAGCCCGTTGCACAGCTCCGATATATGGCTGCTGCGCAATCAGGCGACGCAGGGCGTGGGCCGCGTCGATCAAGTGGTGGACTACCTGACGGAGCTGTTCCACAGCAAAACGGCAGAGATGTAATAGCATCCTGTGGATGAAGGGTCATGGCACCAGGATCAGTGAGCCCTGGGTTTGCCGGTCCTGCATGATGCGATGAGCCTCGGCTGCCATGGCGAGCGGAAGGCGCGTTATGAGGGGCGCAGCAATCAAACTCTTGGACAGGGAAGCGAGCACCTGTGCTGCACAGGTGGCAAGCTCGGCGTCCTGACCGACGTAGTGCTTCAAGGACGGCCGCGTTACATGCAGCGAGCCCATGCTTCCAAGCCGCGACAGATTGAACCCCGTCACGTTGCCCGATGCGTTGCCAAACAGCACCAGATGACCGCGCTGGCGCAGGCTGGCCAATGACAGCTCAAAGGTAGCGCGTCCGACAGAGTCGAATACGGTGTGAGCGCCCTTGCCGTCGGTCAGTTCACGAATGAACGACAAGGCTCCGGGAGCGTCGGGGTCAAGGGCAGCGTAGCAGCCGGCATCCAGCACCTGGCGCCGCTTGGCTTCGCTGGAAGCAAGCCCAATAACCCGTATGCCCCTGGCCGCCAGCCAGCCTGTGGCAATGCTCCCCACACCGCCAGCAGCCGCATGCCACACGACCCAATCGTCAGGGGCGAGCGGTACGCAGCGATGAGTCAGGTATTCGGCGGTCAGCCCCTTGAACATCAACGCAGCGGCGGTTTCACTCGATACGTCATCGGGCAGTCGAATGGCGCGCGTGGCTGGCAGTACAGCGTGACTGGCGTAGCTGCCCGTGGAGCTGTCCACGAATGCGACCCGGTCGCCGGGGCTGAAACCTCGCACCTGCGGTCCACAGTCGACCACCCTTCCTGCGCCCTCCACGCCCAGGGTCCGTGGAAAGGCAGACCCATCCTCAAGCGCCCCGGAGCGCCGATGCACATCGATGAAATTGACGCCAGCCGCCTCAATGGCAACGGTGATTTCCCCGGGGCCGGCTGCCCGCAATGGGTAGTCCTGTAGTTCGAGGACCTGGGGCTCTCCGGGCGTGGCGAAGACAACAGCATGGGCATGGGTCATGCAACCTCCTTACAGCGGGCCGGTACGCAGGAAAATCCAAACCGCCACCGCGATCAGCATCAAACCAAACACCGCGTTCTGGAACAACAGCAGCTTGGGCCGCGCCTGAATCAGTCTCTGCACGGACGAGCCCATCGATACCCAGACGACATGGGAAAAGAAATTCAGCGAAATCAGTGCAGCGCTCAAAATCAGCACCGCGCTGCTGCTGGTCTCTCCGGAGGGCATGAAGGTGGAAAACATCACCAGCAGCATCACGATGCCCTGCACATTGCCCAACTGCACGACGATGCCGTCTCGAAACTGCAGATGTATGGCTTTGTCGCCGGGCGCCTTCAGCGGACGACGCAGCAGGCGTACACCCAGCCACAGAATGTAGAAACTGCCGAGCACTTGCAGGACCCACACCAGCCGCGGGCTGTTCATCAGCGTGTGGTAAAGCCCCAGCCCGACCAGCACCGCCAGCAGGAAATAGGTGATGTCCAGGCCGACGATGAACCGCACCGAACGACGTACACCGCTTTGTGCGCCGGATGTCGCAACCATCAAGTTTCCTGGCCCTGCACTAAGGGTCAGCGGGGCCATGGTTGACAGCCAAAGCAGCCAGTTGATGCTGAATATCTCTTGCACGTTGTTATCCTCGATCACGGCATGGACTGCACGTGCTCAAGTCTAATTGGCTGTCGCTTATAAGGTTATAGCGAAGAGCGCAAAGTGATATCCCATAAATGGGGCAAACGGGGCGGCGCTTGTTTTGTGGCCGGGAGGGAGGGGGCTCGCGCGCTTGGAGGTGGCCAATCACCTTGATACTTTGCCGTATCAACCGGCCAAGGTGCTTGAATATGGAAATCAACCGGAAGTTCATTGTTTACGAAACTGACCACTGGATACTCAATCATCACCTTTCCATAGGAATAACCGGCAGCTCTGTCTTTACCTCAATGTCTGCTCTTGGCCGATTCTGTTGAAAAAGTCGGCCATGGCTTCCTTAGCTAAAAAGTACGCGTCCGAGATTGAAATCTTTACTTTCGGCAGAGGTTTCCAGACGCAGATTTCATGTAGCAGCGTGTAAAAAAGGCGTTTTCACCGGCCAATGTTCAGGCAGTGTTGGATGACCGACTTTTTCAACAGAATCGGCCGATAGCCGCCGCACAATACCGACTACTGCCGCCCCATTGCTGACCGTGATTGATTACCTATCAGCTCATCCCAGCAGGTTTTCCATGATCTGATCTGTCGCATCCGCATCGCCTCGATCACCGGCGACCAGGTAGCGCAGAACTGCCTTGGCCTCTTCTCTGCTCCGTGGCCGGATCCGGGCCAACAGCTCAAACACGAAACTGCCACGCGCCGAGGCCTCAGGGGCTGGATCACTGCCATCCCGCTCAACCGCATGGCGAAGCCAGTAGAGCTGATTCCAGTACTCCAGTTCGTACAGGCAATCGCTCAACGTGTTGGGCATCAGCTCAGGTCGGGCCTTGAACCGGGTGGAGACCTCAGCGCTATCAAATGACCCGACGCCCGTGGGCTGTAGGCCGTCCAACGCCGAGATGCAAAACACCTCCGCGTCGGTGTGGCTAAAGATGCGATCGCCGAAACGTGCCTGGGCCTCAGCCTGGCGTCTCACCTTCTCTATGGACTTGTCAGCCAACGCCTGCAGATCGCCCAGGTCGAACGACGACAGCGCGGCGAACAGGTCACCGGGACGGTGCGTTCTCAGATGATCCCGGTACCGCGCCTCCAACTGCTTGAGCGGTGTTTTGATCTTCTGGGCGGCTTCCATTGCAGCGGTGATTGCACCCGCCTGGCCGGTGCTAATGACGTCCCTCAGCCACAGCAAGGCGTCCACCTCCCTGTCGCCGGTAACTGCCTGTTGAGAAGGTAGCTCCGGCACTGATGGGTAAGTCTCCATGCCCTGGCGAATGGACGGCAGGCAGAACAGTTTTCGATGAGCCTCGTTATCGCGGAAGGCCCCGGAGCGACTGACGACGGTTTTCACCGTGCCCAAGGGCAGCCCCGTGATGTGGGCCACCTCCCTGAACGAGTGCCGTCGGCGCAGATCGAGGATGTGTTTGCGCAGATCTTCTGAAACCTCCTGCTTCACGCTGCCCATGCTGAAACCCCCTGTTTCAAGATCTGGGAGCGCATTGCTGACGTGGGATCTGGCCGGATGTATTGCCCGCAACCCCGAGGTTCATGGGCGGCCTCCGTGGTCTGATTGCCGGTGTGGCCACCTTTAAATGCGAACTTCCATCCTCCTATGTGATGGAACTGAGAATCCGCTACAACCCACGTCATACGGACTTCTCCGTCGTTTTTGTGGAAATGTTGTGTCCCGCCTTTGTCTCACCGTGCAAGGCGTTCAACCCGATCCCGTCTAACCAGTCGTGCCACGTTTCCAAGGCTTTGCGCTTGAGGGCTTCGGCGGTGGTGTGGATGTAGGTGGCATCCAGATCCTTCATGGCATGGTTGATCAGCAGCTCACCAACCAGGTAATCCACCCCCAGGTCCGTCCAGGCCGTGCGAGCCACCTTGCGCAGGTCGTGACTCGTCCACTGCCCCTGACTCAGTTCGCTGAACAGCTCGGTCGCCTTGTTCGCGCTCAACGCCCCTCGCCCGCTCCCGGCAAAGACATACGCGCCTTGGTAACCATTCGCCTGCTGCAGGTCTTGGTAGCGCCGCAGCAGCGCCTTCACCTGGCCCGTCAGGGGCAGCACATGTTCCTGTTTGGTTTTGGTGTCCTCGGCCGGAATGAACCACAGGCCGCTGTCCAGGTTGAGGTGTTTCCAGCGAGCCAGCCGCGTCTCACCCAGTCGTGTGCCATGGCACAGCATCAGCAGCGCCAGCATGGAGCGGGCCGGGGCGGCGTTGAATTGTTTCTCCAGCGTGGCCAGCAGCTCGGGCAAGTCATCACCACGCAGGCGGGCAGCCTTGGGCTTGATGCGGGTCTGTACGAAGTCGCCGAACTTCAACGAGGCCATGGGATTGGTTTCCAGCAGACCCAGCCGGTGCGCCTGGCGAAAGCTCACCGCCAACACGCCGAACACGGAGCGTACAAAGGACAGCGCGTATCGCTCCTGCAGGGGCCAGAGCAGCAGGCGGTCCAGACTGGCGTGATCCAGATCGATCAGCGCCAACGTGTGCAGACGCGGTACCAGGTGACAGCGCAGCGCCGATGCGGTGGAGGCTTTGCGTTTGGCCGACAATCCACGGTCCCGGATCATCCGCTCTTGGTACCACGCCAGGAGCTGGCCAACGCTGTGCCAGTGACTGGCCGTCGAGATCGCCCCCGCATCAACCGCCCGCCGAGCCAGAATCGCAGGCAGGGTCGCCTGCATCGTCTTGGCGTTGATACCCGGGTAATTGCCGGCCTTGCCCCAGCGCCCACCGACTACGACATGCCAGGCGCCTCGGGTTCGGTCAGTGCTCGAGTAGCGAAAGCGCAACTCCGTGAAGCGCGGATCACGCAACTGACGCACGTCAGACTCGAGGTGTTTGCGGATCTCCGTATCCGTGATCACAACGTGCAGCGTCTTAACAGCCTTGGAAGTTACTGAGGTCATGTCGCGGACTCATCTGGGTCAGTTTCGAGGTGTGCATCGGGCCAGTACCACTGAACTTCGGCCAGGGCTTGGGCGTGCGTCATGGGATCGCCGACAATCGTGCAGATCGGTTTGCCGTTGCGGATGACCTGCCAGCTCTGACGGCGCAGGGCTATCGAATCATTCGAAGCCACAGCCATCGTGGGAGGCGGCGGTACCAGTGCCAGAGGCTCATGGAGCACCACTGGAGCCTCCGCCACTGGGGCAGTGGGTGTGTCCATGCGGGCGAGCAGCGCAGACAACAGGGTCATGGCATCACCTCGACCAACATCCATGTCTGCCCGTATGTGCCTGTAGAAAAAAAGCGGGGGAACGGGGGAACAGTGGGAACACCCACTGTTTCCGAGGCTTCCAGCGGGGGACTTTGTACCCCATGCTTTTTTATGGGGGACAGAAAGCGCTCAAAGGCTGGGGAAGCAAACGCCGTTCCTATTGAAAAACATGTTTGTGTTCCCCCTGTTCCCCAAACACTTAATAAGGGGGAACAGCCACAGGCCACGGTTTTACTGGGCGTTCCCCCGTTCCCCTTGTTCCCCCCAAAAAATGACAGGGCCATTTTGAGAGAGGTGCGTGGTACCTGCGCCGCGTGCTCAGGATTACCGGGGCAGCTCGCCTCGCACACATACACATGTTGCTGTGGTTTCAAAAAGTGTGGCAACCGTGGCAACGGTGGCAACACCCGCGTAATCCGTGGCATCCAGCCGTCTTTTTCGTTGCCATTTTGTTGCCACCCGTTTTTTTGTGGCAACGGTGATAACCAAACCGCAGAGTTGTAACCGCCTCTTATATTGAAACTGAGGTGTGTGTTGCCACTTGTTGCCACTTTTTTTATAGGGTGGCAACGGCTGAAAGCCCCGTGCTGCAAGGCCGTTGCCACGGTTGCCACTGTTGCCACCAAATCTAGGTTCGTGACAATTTGGGTAGTCCGGGTAACCGCTGTGGGCAGGCCGTTCATACGCCGCCACCTTCCATGTCCAGCACTTCGGAATCGACGACATACAGACGTGCCTGACCGCCACCCGGGAGACGATAGTTTTTGGTGCTGCGCTTGCGGTCGGCATCCCGCTTAGCCAGAACACCTGCGCCCTCCAACGCCTTGATGACACGGCTCAGCCCATAACCCTGCGCCGCTTCGATCAATGAGGACTTGTTGAACAGGTACAGCCGCTTGCTGCCAATCAGCTCCCAATAGCCTGCACGGTTGAACACCTTGGAGTCAGGCACCTGGTCGTTCACATCGGAGAATCGGCTACTGCCGTGCTTGTCGATGAAATCGAGAATGCCGGCCAGGATCTGGCGGTCTTCGGCATTACCACTGCCGACCCGCTCCAGCCACTCGCCATACAACAACTGGCAGTCGGCAAGTGCGCTACCCGGTGTCCAGGGCAAGAGGTCATAGGCGATGGCCATTTCCCCCGCCAACGCAATGACCGAGAAACGATCCGCCACCCGACCGGCCTGCGCGTTGTCCTCAAGGAAATGCCCACGAATGCCGGCGAAGTCTTCCAGCAACCCGGCACGGTCATCGCTGGCCAGCAGCATCTCCACAAACGCAGGGCCGAGGTGGCCATGGTGCGCACCAACCGCCACCGTGAGCAGCCGGTGAAAGTCCGCGCCCTCAAGGCCATGCAGTTCATCAAAGGCCCGGTGAGTGCGGGTACCGGCGTTCACATCCACCATGCGCAACTCAGCGCCAGCATGCGCCGCGTTGCCAGAGATGGCGGCATGCTCGGACAGTGAGCGCTCACCGCTCGAAAGCGCCAGCAGACGCCAGCTCAATTTGCCTCGAGCTTCCCGGTCGCGGGTCATGGTGCCTTTGCCCTGGCCATTGGCGAGCGAGTAGGCCATCTCCTGCACCCGCTTAGGATCGGCGCGCTTGATTTCGTCCAGGGGAAGCATGGTGTCATTGCGGCTCGATGCCTCAATCTCCAGACCGCCCTTGGTCATGTCCCACGAGGCGGCGAAGATGCCCGGGTCGCCCCATATCGAAGAGCCGATCAACTGCGCCAGCGACTTGCCACTCGAGCTGTCGCCCACCAGATGAACACCCCCGCCCAGTACCCCTACCAGACTGAGCAGCGGTCCAGCCAAGGCGCAGCCGATGGCCAGGGTCAGCACCGGATTGCCCTCGCACTTGGCCGCGACTTCGGTTTTCCAGCCCGCCAGATCGCCACGAACGCTGAACAGGTTCTGGCCCTTGCCGCTGGCCTGATAGCGCACCTTGTCACTGCCAATCGTGCGCCCGGGCAAGACGAATGCCCCCGACTCATGCCAGCCTGGACGGCACGTGGTGGCGAACACTTCAGCGGGACGTTGCTCGAGCAGGTACTCCATGAACTGGCTGCGCTTTTTCAGCGCAATGATGACGCCCATGCCGAACAACTGGCGGCGCGCATCCTCGCCACTGCCACCGAACACCGCCATTGGAATGATCCACTCCTTGATGCCGCCTTCGGTGACGAATCGCAGCAGGCGACCTTCGCTGCCATCGTCGCTGTTGATCGTGCGGGCGGCGACGGTGACAGGCGTGGCAATCCACTCGTCACTGATGGGACGGTCGGTGTCGTCTTCGTCGGGTACATCGTCGGTAGAGGTACGTTTGAAGCCGTGCCAGTAAACACCGGGGCGCAGCTTGCGGCCTTTCTCGTTGGTCACCCAGTGCTCATAGACGGCCCAGCACGGACGCTCGGGTGAAACAGTCGCGGCATCCGGCCGAAGGTTGATTACATTCGTCTCAGGCTTGGACATGGGCGAGTTTCCAGTTGGCAAGGTCGTTGAAGTCGGTGAGGTCATCGGGAGCGCCTTCTGGCCACTCAGGGAAAGCCACTTGGCCACCGACAGCCGCCGCTGCGGCGTTCGCGGCTTTGCGTCCGGGGTTACCCAGGGTGAGTCGGTCGTCATCACCTGCGATCACGATGGCCAGCGCTGGGTACCGGGCGCGCAGGCCCATGGCGGTCGACATCAGGTTGCCGGCGTTCATGGCTGCGGCGACCACATGACCACCGTGCTGGTGAAGAGTGGCGGCTGTCGCCCATCCTTCGCAGACACAGAGCTGTGAACCAGGCTCGATGATGCCGAGCGGCGAATAGGTGCCTTTGACGCGCGCACCAAACAGGAAGCGCTTTGAGCCATCGGGGGCGATTCGCTGCAGGTTGACCAGGTGCTGGTCCAGGTACAGCGGCACCAGCAGATCGGCGCCGCGCTGGCGCAAGCCGTAGGGGCGTACCGCTTTGGCTACCAGGTAGGGGTGATCTGGATCGGCACGACGTGCGTTGCACCACCAGCGGTTGGCCCACTCGGCGGCCTGCTGCTGGCGCTGGTGTTGTTCGGCCTCGCGCTGACGCTTGGCTTGCTCCACCCGCTCGCGGATCTGCAGGGACTCATGGGCATTGACCGGTTCACGACTACACCAGGTGCTCGAGCCCCCCGTCTTCCAGCTACCGAAAGCACCCGAGGCGATACCGTCCAGGTAGAGCACGTACCAGCCGTTCAGAGAACCCACCTTGTCAGTCGGCACGTGAAACCGGTGGATGGTGCCGTCCGGTACCGGCAGCCAATCAAGCGCGCCGTACACCGATTGCAGTGCGTCACAAAACAGAATCGATGCATCAGTCATTTGCCTGCTCCTTTTCGATCTGCGCTCGCGAAAGCACGCATGACCTGGCCGTTGTTGACCGCGTGCCAGTAGGTGAACTCATCCATTGACTCGACCAGGCAGGCTGTCACCCGGGCATCAGCACTACGCAAAACTACGCACCCGCATTCGGCATCGGCCTCAGTCAGGAAGGGGCCAAGCAACGCCTTTTGCACCTTTGGGTGAACGACGTAAAACAGCTCAAGGGCTTTTTCCGGGCAAGCCGATCCCGTCAGAGCAACTGGGCTCTGTTGAAAATCACTCATGGTTAGCCCCTTAGTTCGAGCGTTTCGAGCCGTTCATTCAGGCTCTTCACTTCGCAATCAAGCATGTTGTGATAATCGCCCGACAGGTACTGGGCGATGCTTGCCAAGCGTTCCGCGTGATGGGTATGTCCAGCTTTAAGCGTGCTCTGGATGACCCAGCTCAAAGAGTCGATCCAGCCCATGTATTCGCGGGCTGTCTGCAACTGGTTGATCGCGTCATCGGCAACGGTGGCCACAATGGAATGCTTGCTCATTTGCGCATCTCCATCTCTGCACTTTCGCAAAGGGTCATACCCGAATCACGGACAGCAGCACCAATCGAGAAGACCGCACAGGCCAGGCCGTAGAGGTGCGTTTCGCTCAGGTGGTGTTCAGCTCCGTCATGGCCCAACAGGTTGGCCAAGGTCTCGAGCGCCAGGCCAGCAGTGGCCAGACGGTTGCCGTGATCATCGGCAACATGGGCGAGGGTTCCGAAGGCCATCACTGTGCACCTCCACTCAGCATGGACTCGAGATAGCGTGCGGTGTCCATGTGCTGGTTGTAGCGCTTCAGGCGGATGGACAGAGAAGAGTTTGCGCGAAGAGCGCTCAAGGCCATGCGGCGATGAACAAGGACGCGGAATTTGGACGGAATGAGGGCGGTCATGGTGAACTCCAACTTCAAAATGGAGCTGCCACGTGTCGTCGCCAAACGATGGGTGACAGCTGTGCGCAGGTTGGCGAACCGGGGAAATTGGAACCCGGCAGACACGAGTGTCTCCCACGCACAGCCGCCATAACTCTGGAGTGCAGGCACAAAAAAAGCGCCTGCAATCGTAATGGGGGCGCTGTTGCGCCAATTTCTCTCCAGGTCGCCAAACCCGGTCGCTGAATTTGCAGCGACGAGCAAACGATAACCGCGACCACGATTGCGTGCAACTGGAGATATCGACAGCTCGTCATCGATCTTGAGAGGGATGCTCATCAATTGAGCAGTCACATGGCTAAAACTGTTCAAGGTGTAACGACCGCAGCGGCCATCCTCCACTGCTGGACGAAGGAGCAGATCTGTCAATGTCCATTCCAGAAGGTAAAGAAAAGGCCGAACAGTTTTTTTCAGCGAAGCCGATCCCATACCTGCGTTAAGGCAGGATTGATTAGTCATCATGAAGTTAAACCTCCTGACGAGTCAGGAAGGCGTCCACAGGCTCTGGGTCCCAGCGGACGGAGCGACCAAACCGAATCGGCTCAGGGAAACCGGGAGTTTTAGACCAACGCCACCAGGTGGCACGGCTGATTTGGTACTTTGCGCAGAGCTGGGCAGCGGTGGCGCGAGCACCTGGGATGGGCAAATTTGGTACATCGGTATTGCGGGTGGCGGTTTGTGCCATTTGCGGTATCTCCAAAGACTGGAAAAACCGAGAGGATCGTTCTGTAGGCCACCTGAGCCTGCAAACAGGTCATGTGGTGGCAAGTCATCGGAAACAGTGCACCTGTATAGGACCCCAGTGTTGCGCATTATTCCCGCAGGTACTACAGTCCGCCCGTGGATCGATAGGAACAATGTTCCTATTCGGATCACTTCGAAGCCCGTCTCAAGTGCTTCTCCCCTCGGGGTTGTATGCTGGCCTAGCTGGTATGCAGAAGACGTTGGTAGCGTCTTTCCCGATCAAGCCTCGACGTTGGTAGCGTCGGGGCTTTTCTTTGTCCGCAATTCAGCAGTAAGCATCCTAACAGCAAAAAAGCCCTCAAGATATTTCACATGCATAAAATACTACTCAGGTGTCTTTAGGGCGCCTCAAATGTTACCGGTTGCCCTTGGAAAATCGCAACAGTTTTCTACGGCTATCATTTGTTATCTTTTGATAACTTAATACCGTGGGGAATAACCCCAACCTGGGTTAACTGACCAGCACGTACCAACACGTCTCAATACGTACAGATACGTCAATTAAACCCAGCGTCTTACTGGCAAAATGCAGGCCTGCACCGCTCGTCGAACTGGCGCAAAATGCCCTAAAACCGCGGGCTGCAGGGGTCTGATGAGGCCTTCACTGCCTCCCCCCACCCAGCGCATACGCAGTTCCCTCCAACAATTTTTCACTACACTTCCGCAATTGCTTCATCGTGTCGCGCCACGAAATCCGATCAAAGAAAACGTGGCGCGACATTACTCCCGAGATACGCAACGTACATCTCAGGGACTCACACTTTAAGTGTAAAAACCACTTAAAGTGTTGTTGAGCGCTGTTGAACCTCGTTGAACACAGTTTTCGCCTTTTATTGCCAGCTATTGAAGGGACTTTTGGAACTCTTTTCGAATTTCGGACAGCTTTCAACTTTCTAAGCTGTGCTTTAGTTATCGCAGATTGTGAGGTCATTTCACGGTCGCGCGGGGCTGCATACGGGCTGGCACCAGTGCGGGGATACCGCAGATACGATTCGGACACAGGTGTTGGAGGGCATCACAACACCAATTTCTTTTTATGTAAGCGGACAGAAACGTCCGAAAATATGCAGCAGAGGCTGCAACAGGTGGTCAGAACGATAAAAAAACGATCAGTCCTGCCATCGAATGCTCAGGACATTGATTCAGCGGCTATCTTTTTTGGCGTGACAGCAGCACCACGTTATCAACCTGTCCTTCACCACTCGCCAAGCCATCCAAATAGCGTCCCCACTGCTCGAGCGCAGCACGCTTTTCGGGCAGGTAGCTGTACCGATCGTAATGCTTCGCTTGTACGCCACTTCGCCCATGGGACAGAAGCCAAGCGCGTACCTCTGCGCTCACGCCCAAGTGAGCCAGCAACGATTCGGCTGTAACCCGAACATTCTTCCAGGTGAACGCCTGGGTTTTTCCAGCCGCTGAGAGCGCCCGTCCAGCATCGCTGAATAACTTGGTGAGTGTGATTGGGTTAGCGTTTTTGCCCGGGGTCAAAGAGAAGGGCCCAGGGCCGATTTGATGCTCGAGCAATGGCTCAATGATTTCGCCCACCCGTTCGGTGATAGGTAGCAAATGATCCCATCCGTGCGCCTTACGCCCCTTAGCATCAAGCAGGCTAATTGTGGTTTCCGTAATCGCTTCCCACGGCACGAGACAGAACTGCACCAGGCGCTGTCCTCCCAGGTAAATGAGTGCCTTGGCGATAGCTGCGTGACGCGCTGGTAGATCATCGAGGTAACGTAATAGCTCGCCCAGTTCGGCCGGAGTTAACGACTCCGTATTACCCGCCCCCGTACCTTGGGTGACGGGAATGTCTCTGACTGGGTTCGAGCGAATCGAAAAGATCTTGCCGTCGCTAGCTAAGCGCTCGGGCGCAAGATGAGCACTGGCTGCATAACTGAATGCAGCCTGCAGATAACGTCGGAGCTTATCGCAGGTCGTGCGCATCCCATTGAATGAGGTTCCTGCAGCCTTGTTGCCTATACCACGCCCCCTAGGCTTGCGCCCAAGCACACCGGCCAACACAAGCTGTATGTCCTCGGGTTCAATGTCAGCAGCAGCACGAGAGATCAGGTCGGGGTGATAACCTTTCACGTGCAGCTTGAACATGCTGCTTATTTCTTTGGCGCTAACTCTGCCCGCGCTTTCAAGATTAGCTACATAGCTGTCCAGGAGCTCTCCAAACGTGCCTCGTCTGGCAGCTATTTCGGCTTGCCGTCGTTGCCGCGCCTTTTCCGCTTTCCCCGCAGCATCCTGCTCAGCCAAGAGTTCCAAATATCTGGCCATCCCACCTGCGGCGCCGACTTCGCTGGCCATACGTAAAGCATCGCTCCGCAATGCGTCCAACGTGCGTTCTTCGCTTCCTGGCCGGGGCTTTCTGGCAAGCGTACCTAACGGCAGACGTTGGTCACTCGTCGGGCTACGCTCTCGATAATAGGCATTGATAGCACCTGACGCCTTACGCTCGAGAAGCAAAGTCCCCTTACCTTTAGATCCTACAGGCTCGGATTTTCTTGTTTTGACCGCGTAGGCTTCAAGCTCTGTTAGACGAGTTCGCTTCGCCATTCCTTTCCCCGTTCGTTCCCCGTATCGATTGAGAACTCAGGGTATCTAGTGAGACATAGAAAGACAACGAACACTCTCAACGCATTGTTTATAAAGGGTTTTTATGTTGATTTTGAAACCAAGTGAAACATACTGAAAACCCTCAAAGGGTCACTCATAATCCCTTGGTCGTAGGTTCGAGTCCTACTGGGCCCACCATCTTGAAAGCCGCGCACTGCGCGTTTTTTTGTTTTGGCCGCTGGAGCAAAGTTAGGCGTCGGCACAGCCCCCTGTACCCTCTCTCACCAACCCATCCAAAAACCCAGCCACCTCCCGCCCTCCCCGTAAACGCACCACAGGCACCAACGGCCCGACAGCCAAACGCTCTGCCTCGATAGCAGGACGATTCACCCGGTCAAAATTCCATACGTACTTAAGAAAAGCCAAAAACGCCTTGTCCAGCTTCTCTGTGCAGCCTGACGGTAGATCCGCACGCGGTCGGTTCAGCACACTGCGCAGAATGACCCGCGTGAGGCAGGTAAGACGTGGGGTGTCGAGCCAGATGACGAGATCTGCACGGGGCAATCTCAGGTCAAAGGTGCGGCGACTGTAGTTGCCTTCACAGATCCATGCATCTGGAGCCACCGCCTCCCGCACCCGATCGCGGAACACCTCGGCATCGGGCTCGACCCAACCGGCCTCCCAGAACAGGGTATCCAGATGCACCACCGTAAGGTTCAGGCGTTTGCCTACTGCTCGCGCAAGGGTTGATTTACCGCTGCCCGAGTTCCCCAAAATCACGATGCGCTGCATGATCGAGCCCTTGCTGAAAGCCGGCGATTGTAAATCAGCAAAGCCCGGCAAACCGCACTTTCAAAAACGCCAAAGCCTCCTGGAAGACCGGATGCCACTCTTCGCAAGGCTCGCTTGCCAACGGGTGCCAGAAGAATTTGAACTCATGTCCTCCGTCATCTTCTGCAAAATGGCTCCAGGTATCCGGAAGTGTTTGGGCGACATGACACTCATAAAATACCCACGCCTGCCCCGTCGTCTTTGAACGCCAGGTCTCAAGGTTTCGTATCACTTTGCCATGGAGGCCCGACTCTTCAAGCAGTTCACGGACAGCGGCGTCTTGCGTCGATTCTCCGGTTTCCACGCTTCCCTTGACCAGTTGGCGACCTGCCAAGGGATGTCGAAACGCGAGGATTTCCAGCGTTTCCCGAACCCGCAGAACTACCGGGCAGGCTTTATCTGCTCGCATTGGATTTCCATTTTGCGTGCTCCAACATGTCTCACCCTGAGTGAGCAATTGTATGGAAGGATTAGGGCAATGATCGCGTCACCACTCAATGAAAAAAGCAACTTAAGGGTCGCAGGAAAACATGATACTCCACGCACACATACATGAACTCGAACAACGCCTGCTCCAGCAAGAAATACGACTGGACGCTACATCCCTGAATGCACTCCTGGCCGACGATTTCGTGGAGTTTGGCGCCAGGGGCCAGGTTTGGAAAAAGGCCGACATCATCGCTGACCTCCAGAATGAGACCTTCGCGAAACGAGTCATCCGTAATTTCGAAACACGGGAGCTGGCGGATGGTGTGGTGTTGGCCACATATGTGTGCAGCAGCGACGCTAGCAACACGGAAACAGGGTCGATTTCGTTGCGCAGTTCAATTTGGCGCAGGCATCAGGACAATTGGCAGATGGCGTTCCATCAGGGGACATGGGTGTCGGCTTGAGGACATATCAGCCACTCATTCAACCCGCCACTGTCCATCACTGATGGCAAGCCAGAACGAAGGCCGAAGGGAGACTCTATGTTCGGGATCAATCTTTTGTTGGATCGCCACCCCGGTCGCTCCAACGAGATCACCGTTTGCTGCGCGACAGCGCGGCGTCTGGACGACGGGCGACCTCCCACAGGAGCTTTGTCGTTTCCTTGGTCTGGTTGCCCGGCATTACTCCGTTTGCCTGCTTCAATTCCGAGTAGTGGGGACCGGAAAGTATACCCATACAGGTATAGAATGCGGCGGACATTCACAGGGAAGCGGGGCTGACCGAAGCCTTTTCATCAGGATGAACGCAAAAAATGATTGAGATAGAAGAAGGCAGCGCCAACGTCTATGCCGACCTGGGAAGAGTTGATGCCAGCGAAATGCTGATAAAGGCGCAGCTGGCCACCAAGATTGGCGACATCATCAAGGCTCGGCATCTGACCCAGCTTCAGGCGGCTGAAATCCTTCGGATGCCTCAACCCAAGGTTTCCGAGATGCTACGAGGCAAGTTCAGGGGGATCAGTGAAGCCAAGATGATCGAATGCCTGGCTCATCTTGGGCGCGATGTTCAGATCGTGGTCAAGGCTGCGCCACGCTCACGCCGCGAAGGCAGGATTGAAGTGGTATTCGCCTGAAAGCCTGTGGGAGCGAATTCATTCGCGATGCGGGCTGTGAGTTCGCTCCCACAGGTTCTCGCCAAACATAGAATCCCCACACAGGGTTTTCGTCATTTCCATGGGTATTTTCAGGCGCGATGGCAGCCCTCCCCCCTCACCAACACCGCATCCAGCGCCGCCTTGGCCATTTCGATCAGGCACACCACTGACCGGGCCAGTTCCTTGTCATCACCCCGCACATTATCCGCAGTCTCATAGGCATTGGCCGCCGCGCAGCCCAACAGCAACGAGGCATGGGCCAACGCGTCTTCTGCGTTGATGCCCGCTCGTACCGCGAAGAGTTTTTGCTGGTTGCCGTCGCAGGTGCCGAAGGTGACGGTTTCGGTGAGGTGGTGGGTGAAGCTGGATTTTGATGTGTTCATGGTGGGCTCCCAAGCAATCAAGAAACCGCCACACCGAAGAGAGGTGGCGGCTGTACGCGGGGTGAGAACCGGCAATCTCCGGTCAGGTCAAAACCTGCCCACGTACAGCCGCCATAAAGCGCAGCACCGTTAAAAACAGAGCAGACCTGATGGTATAGCCGTACGAATTGCAGGTTCTCACACCCGATCGCCTTCATTCAGCGACCGGCGAAATCTAGACCTTTGCCCGAATCAGCAAAAGCAGCCCGATCCGAACCCTGCGTAGGCCGTTTCCTTAATCGCTGCCCACATCCACCGTCTCGACCGTCACCATGCCCACGGCGCGAAACGGTGCCAGTTCCACTTCGTCCAGGGATGAGGTGATCAGGCGCCACTCGCGCTCGATGGGGGTCCAGTGTTGTTGCCTTGAGCGGCCGAGCTTTTCGGAATCCGCGAGCACGAAGACTTCGGCGGCGCGTTTGATGATGCATTCCTTGAGGTAGGCCTGTTGCGCGCTGGCTTCGCAGAGGCCGAACTCGGCGACCACGCCGTCGGCGCCAAGGAAGGCTTTGTCGACGCTGAGTCGGCTGAGAGTGAGTTCGGCCAAAGGCCCAAGGGTGCTCATGCTGGAGCCACGCAGGTCGCCGCCAATCAGGGTCAGGCGTACGCCGGGGGCGTTGGCCAGGGTCATGACGGCGAGCAGGTTGTTGGTGACGACGTGGATGTCCTGGCGCGCATAGAGGTGCACGGCCAGTGCGGCGCAGGTGGTGCCGCCGTCGAGCAGCACGGTGTCGCCGTCCTTGATGTGAGCGGCGGCCGCCTTGGCGATGGCGTCTTTCTGGTCGCGCTGGCTGGCTTTGCGTTCTTCCAGCGAGGCTTCCGGCTCGTGAATGCCGACCAATGCCGTGGCGCCGCCGTGAGTGCGTACCAGGTGCCGCTGCTTGGCCAGAGTGGTAAGGTCGCGGCGCACGGTGGCTTCGGAAACGCCCAGCGCCGCGCTCAGTTGCTCGACGTTGGTATCGCGGGCGCGAACGAGGTCGAGAATGGCGCGGTGGCGGTCACTGGCTTTCATGAAAGGTCTCGCTGTTGGGCAGGCGCCGATCTTACACGATGGCAGCCATGCGCCTCACGCCTGCCATCGCCCGCCCCTCTTGCTTAACCTCGACGCGTGGCCAGTTCAGCGCCCTGACGCAGGGCTTCCAGCAGGCTGCGCTCGTCGGCAATGCCCTTGCCCGCGATGTCGAACGCCGTGCCGTGGTCAACCGAGGTGCGGATCACTTCCAGCCCCACCGTCACGTTGACGCCCGCCTCCAGGCCCAGCACCTTGACCGGCCCGTGGCCCTGGTCGTGATACATCGCCACCACCAGGTCGAAATCGCCACGGCCAGCGCGGAAGAACAGCGTGTCAGCGGGCAACGGGCCGGTCACGTCCAGGCCGCGCTCTTGCAGCAGCTTCACCGCCGGGATGATCTTCTCTTCTTCTTCGCCGTAACCGAACAGGCCGTTCTCGCCCGCGTGGGGGTTGATGCCGCACACGCCGATGCGCGGCTTGGCAATACCCGCCTTGATCAGCGTGGCATTGCCGCGTTCGATGGTGCGCTGCACCAGGCCCGGCTCGATCTTGCGGATCGCGTCGATAATGCCGATGTGGGTGGTGACGTGGATCACGCGCAACTGTGGCGCCACCAGCATCATCGACACTTCATCGACATTGGTCAGGTGCGCGAGCATTTCGGTGTGGCCGGGGTATTTGTGGCCACCGGCGTGCAGCGCTTCCTTGTTGAGCGGCGCGGTGCAGATGGCGTCGATCTGTTTGGCTTCAGCCAGTTCGACGGCGCGAGCGATGTATTGATACGCGGCGTCACCGGCAATCGGCGACAACTGGCCGAACGGCAGGTCGTCCGGGATCAGGTCCAGGTCGATGCAATCGATGGTGCCCGGCTGGTACAGCGCTTCGGAGGCGTCCTTGATGCGACGGATCGTGGCGCTGCCGTTGACGATGGTGTTCGCCTGCTCAAGACGGCGCGCATCACCAATCACCAGCGGACGGCACTGCTGGTAAACGATGTCGTGGGTCAGGCTCTTGACGATGATTTCAGGCCCGACGCCCGAGGCGTCGCCCATGGTGATGCCGATGACAGGAAGATAGTGACTCATGAGGCTTACCTTGATCCTTTGAATGCGTGGGCGGGAGCGCTGGGCTCGGTGGCACCGCTCATATGGAGCCATGCCGCGTAGAGCGCGTGATCGGTGCCGAACGCGCCCGCTTTGGTGATGATGCCGGGACGGTGCCCGTGTTTGGAGGCAATGGGTCGGCCAAAGGCCACGCCCGCCTCGATTTCCTTGATCAGTTGCAGACTGCCGATGCCGACCGCGCCGAGCATGGCCCGCGCCGTTTCACCGCCCGTGGCGATCAGCCCGCCGACCTTGGCGAAGTGCGGTTTGACCAGTGCCGCGAGCAAAGTGGACAGGTGCGCACCTTCCGCCGGATCGAACGCCTCGTCGCGGCCAATGCGCAACAACAGGTCTTCACCGCGCCGCAGGTGCTGGCCGATGCGGTTTTCCCAGACAGCCCAGTCGGCGTGGCGCATGCCGCAGCGCAGCACCGCTGGAGGCACGGTCATTTCAGTTACGCCGCCGCGGGTTTTGAGCATCGTGCATTGGCGCTCCGACACACCGGAGAGGCTGCCCACCAGCACCAGCGTCGGTAACGAATCGGGTTGAAACGTTGCCTCGTCGCGGACAGTTGTCTGGAACAGGCCAGGCAAGGTGGCGATCTCACGCGCCAGGCCGCCCGAGCCGACCCAGAACAACGCCTCGTCCAGCCCTGCGGTGACTGTGGCTAATGTGCGCAGATCTTCCGCGGTTTCGGCGTCGATAATCAGCGCCTGCACACCGCTGCTCTTCATGTGCCGAATCTGATGAGCCAGGGTTTGCGGCTCACCACGCAGGCTGTCGACAGGCAGTTGCGCCGTGATCAGCCCGGCGGCCATCAACATGGCATCGACGTCTGCCGGGCGATCGGCGTTTTCCAGCTTCCAGGTATCCGTGCTTTCCAGCGGCGAGCCGTTAACCAGCACGCGGCCGCCACGCAGGGTACGGCCAGTGGCAGGGAACGCAGGCGAAACAATCGCCAGGCCCGCAAATTTTTGCAGGGCTGCCACTTCAGCGGCCCAGTTACCGCGCAGGGTCGAATCGATCTTCTTGTACAGCCGCTGCCCCGGCTTGATCAGCGCTTCGAACGCAACGGCGGTGCGCTCGGCGGCTTCCTGTGGGGACAGGCGCCGGGTGTCGGTATCGACTGCAACCACCTGGGCATCGCCCACGTCCTGCAGGGGGTTGAGTGCGACCACCGTGCTCAGGCCAACGCTGGCAAAGCCGATGGCGCAGTCCGCCGCCCCCGACAAGTCGTCGGCAATGATTAGCAGGCTCATCGTGAAACCTCCTGCTCCCGTCTCACGTCTTCGTGGGGCGTGACGCCGTCGCGGGCATTCACCCGCTTGGCGATGGTGGAGACCAGAATCGGCGACAGAATCGCCGTCACCACCACGCAGGAGGCCACCAGCAAAGTCGCGCTGGCAGCGGCATCGGTGTAAACCGGGTTTGCCGCCGCAATTAACGCGGGCACCGCCGCTGCGTTGCCCGCCGTGTTTGCCGCCGCAGCGCCCGCCACACCGGTGCCGCCGGACAAGCGGTCTGCGAAGTACAGCGGAATGCCCGTCACCACGACCACAGCCACGCCCAGGCCAATACCGAGCAAACCGGCCTGCCAGACTTTATGCAGGTCCAGGCTCGCGCCCAGCGCCAGCGCAAAGAACGGGATCATCACGGGCACGGCCTTGGAGAGGAAGGCGCGCATTTCCCGGTCAAGGTTGCCCAGCAGCATGCCCAGCAACAACGGCAGGATCGCACCCACGAGCGTCGGCCAGGGGAACGCCGACAGGCCGGCAACGCCGAGGGTAACCATGGTCAGGAACGGCCCGGACTCCAGCGACATCACCGAATAGGCGCCGACGTCTTCGGAGCGACCGTATTGGCCCATCAGCGCCATGTACAGGCCGCCGTTGGTGTCGTTCATGGCCGCAACCACCGCCAGGGTCGAAAGCCCGGCGAAGAACCCCGACGAGATGGGTTGCTCACCCAAAAAGTGCCCCATCACGACGCCGATGATCACGGCAGTGCCCACTTTAGTAGCAAACAGCACGCCGCCTTTTTTCAGCAGGTAAGGCGTGGCTTTGACATCGATGCTCGCCCCCATGCACACGTAGAACACCGCCAGGATAGGCAGCGAGCCGGTGAACAGGGCATTGGTGAACGAGCCGAAAAACTTGGGCATATCGGGCAGGAAGGTGGCAACGAGCGAACCGATGAGCAGCGGGACAATCATCATGCCGCCGGGTACGCGTTCAATCGAGCGCTTGATTGGGATCTGGGCCACGCGGTATCTCCTTATTTTTATGTGTGTACAGGCAGCTATCACTCAGGACTGATCGATTTGATCAACTTATTGATCGAATCAGTCAAAACAGCTTATGCCACACTTTTGAAATGCGCAAATCAATCATTGTTTTGCTCGTTTCAATCACAAAGCTATTTTGGCTCGGTGCAACTTGCAGGACGAGGCCAAAAAGGTGCCGGGCGGCGCAAAGCTGCAAGTCGAAGACGCCCACAGTGACGTGATCAACCAACTGAGCCAGGTGGAAAACTTCATCGATCAGAAAGTCGACGCCATCATCGTCAACCCCGCCGATACCGCCGCCACCCAAAGCATCAGCGACAAGGTCAGTAAAGCGGGCATTCCGTTGGTCTACGTCAACAGCCGGCCAGAAGTGGACACACTGCCCGCAGGCATGGTGTTCGTCGGCACCGACGAGCGCGCCATCGGCCGTATGCAGATGGAGTTCCTGGCCGAAAAATGGGCGGCAGGGCATGAACGTCATGAACCGCTGGCTGACCTCGGGCGAGAAAATCGACGCGGTGGCCGCCAACAATGACGAGATGGGCATCGGTGCCGCCATGGCACTGCGTCAGACCGGGCGTTCGGACATCATCGTGGGTGGTATCGACGGCACACCGGACGGGTTGTCCGCGATCAAGAGCGGCATGCTGACGGTCAGTGTCTTTCGCGACCCGGTTGCCATGGGCGCCCGCGCCGTGGACGCGGCGGTGAGCATGGTCCACAAGGACAAACTTGAAGGCGACCAGTGGCTCCAGACGCAACTGGTCACCCAGGACAACTACCAGCAATTCATGCACAAGTAAGGGGCACGGCGGGGTCAGGTGGTGTCGGCAAGGCATAAATCCTGCTTGCATAACGGCCTGATCCCACGCCGTACATCACCTTCGGAGCAAGCATGTCCCACGCGTACAGCCAGGAAGAATGGCAACTGAGGCAAGAACTGGCCGCCTGTTATCGCCTGATCGCACACTACAAAATGAGCGACCTGATTTTCACGCACATTTCGGTGCGCATCCCGGGCCCCGAGCACCATTTTCTGATCAACCCCTACGGGCTGTTCTTCGAGGAAATCACCGCCTCGAACCTGGTCAAGATCGACCTGGACGGCAACAAGGTCCAGGCCTCTGAACTCCCGGTCAACCCGGCAGGTTTCATGATCCACAGCGCCATCCACCGCGCCCGTGAAGACGCGCAATGCGTGCTGCATACCCACACCAAGGCCGGTTGCGCGGTGGCGGCGCAGGAATGCGGGTTGCTGCCGATCAACCAGATCTCCCTGGAGTTCTATGGCCGGGTGGGCTACCACGAGTACGAAGGCATCGCCTTGAGCTTCAGCGAACAGCAACGCCTGGTGGCGGACCTGGGCGACAACTCGGTGATGATCCTGCGCAACCACGGTTTGCTGACGGTGGGCGACAGCGTCATGCAGGCGTTTTTGCGCATGTATTACCTGGAGAAAGCGTGCGAAATCCAGATCGCCGCCCAGGCTGGCGGCGCGCTGCGCTTCCCACCGGATGAGGTGTGCCGCCGCACTGAATTGCAATTCAACGAACCCGGCAAGGACGTGGCCGAAGGCGATTTGAGCGACCCCGACGCTTTGCATTTCGCCTGGGCAGCGTTGCTGCGGCTGCTGGACCGGGTTGCCCCGGACTATAAGAACTGAGTCAACCTATTCGCGAGCAAGCTCGCTCCCACATGTACTGCGTATACCCAGGTGGGAGCGAGCTTGCTCGCGAAGACGTCAGCCCAAACAACACAGCTCCCACGTCCAACAGGTAACATGCCCACCTGTGCCGATGGAGATCACTGTGTCCGACACCCGCCCGCCCGTCCTCGATGAAATCGACCGCCAGTTGATCGCAGCCTTGCAGCTCAATGCCCGTGAAAGCGTGGCGATGCTGGCGCGGCAGTTGGGCATTGCGCGCACGACCGTTACGTCACGCCTGGCCCGCCTGGAAAAAACCAAGGTCATCACCGGCTACGGCGTGCGCCTGAGCCAACGCGTGGTGGATGGCGGCTTGCAAGCCTACGTCGGGATCACCGTGCAACCGCGCTCGGGCAAGGAAGTCTTGCGCCGCTTGAGTGCTCTGGCCCAGGTACAGCAACTGTGTGCAGTGAGTGGCGAGTTCGATTACGTCGCCTGGTTGCGTACCGATTCGCCGGAACAACTGGACCAGTTACTGGACCTGATCGGCAGCGTGGACGGCGTAGAAAAAACCACGACCTCCATCATCCTCAGCAGCAAGATCGATCGTGGGCAGCCGGTTTAAATCCTGGCACCACAGCCCCCTGTAGGAGCGAACTTGTTCGCGAAGACGTCAGTACATCCAACATCATCGTTACCTGACACACCGCATTCGAGGACGAGTCCGTTCCTACATAACGTCCGCCAACTTCGTCAGTTTGTATAAAACCCCATCACATCGACGACACTTTGCGTCTTATTAACGTCCGGACTCTTATCTAGACTGTCTGCTTTCGCGTCCCAGCCCAGCAAGGTCAGTCATGAAGAACAATCGCCATCCTGCAGACGGTAAAAAGCCGATCACGATTTTCGGCCCGGATTTCCCTTTTGCTTTCGATGACTGGATCGAACACCCGGCCGGGCTGGGCAGTATTCCTGCAGAGAACCATGGCGCCGAAGTGGCCATTGTCGGGGCCGGTATCGCGGGCCTGGTGGCGGCTTATGAACTGATGAAGCTGGGCCTCAAGCCCGTGGTCTACGAAGCGTCGAAAATGGGTGGCCGCCTGCGCTCCCAAGCGTTCGAAGGCACGGAAGGGATCATTGCAGAGCTGGGCGGCATGCGCTTTCCGGTGTCGTCCACGGCCTTCTATCACTACGTCGACAAGCTCGGCCTGGAGTCAAAACCCTTCCCCAACCCGCTGACGGCAGCTTCCAGCAGCACAGTCATCGACCTGGAAGGCACCACCCATTACGCACAAAAGCTGTCGGACTTGCCTGCGCTGTTTCAGGAAGTGGCTGACGCCTGGGCGGATGCACTGGAGGCGGGTTCGCAATTCGCCGAGATCCAGCAGGCCATCCGTGACCGTGACGTCCCGCGCCTGAAATCACTGTGGAACACCCTGGTGCCGCTGTGGGACGACCGCACGTTTTATGATTTCGTCGCCACCTCCAAAGCCTTCGCCAAGCTGTCGTTCTACCACCGCGAAGTGTTCGGCCAGGTGGGTTTTGGCACCGGAGGCTGGGACTCGGATTTCCCCAACTCGATGCTGGAAATATTCCGTGTGGTGATGACCAACTGCGACGATCACCAGCACCTGATCGTCGGTGGCGTGGAGCAAGTGCCGCTGGGCATCTGGCGCCATGTTCCGGAGCGTTGCGCCCATTGGCCGGAAGGCACCAGCCTGTCGTCGCTGCATCACGGCGCGCCGCGCACGGGGGTCAAACGCATCGCCCGCGCTGAAGATGGCCGCCTGGCGGTCACCGATAACTGGGGCGACACCCGTCACTACGCAGCGGTACTGACCACCTGCCAGAGCTGGCTGCTGACCACCCAGATCGAGTGCGAAGAATCGCTGTTCTCGCAGAAGATGTGGATGGCCCTGGACCGCACGCGCTACATGCAATCGTCCAAGACCTTCGTCATGGTCGACCGGCCATTCTGGAAGGACAAAGACCCGGAAACCGGTCGCGACGTGATGAGCATGACCCTCACCGACAGACTGACCCGTGGCACCTATCTGTTCGATAACGGCGACGACAAGCCGGGCGTCATCTGCCTGTCGTACTCGTGGATGAGCGATGCACTGAAGATGCTGCCGCAACCCATCGAAAAGCGCGTGAAACTGGCTCTGGACGCACTGAAAAAGATCTACCCGAAAGTGGACATCGCCGCGCGCATCATTGGCGACCCGATCACGGTTTCGTGGGAAGCCGACCCGCATTTCCTCGGTGCATTCAAAGGCGCGCTGCCGGGGCATTACCGTTACAACCAGCGCATGTACGCGCACTTTATGCAGCAGGACATGCCTGCCGAACAACGCGGCATGTTCATCGCCGGTGACGACGTGTCCTGGACCCCCGCCTGGGTCGAAGGCGCGGTGCAGACTTCACTCAATGCGGTGTGGGGCATCATGACCCACTTCGGCGGGCACACGCACGCCGGGAACCCAGGCCCCGGCGACGTGTTCCATGAGATCGGCCCTATAGCGCTGCCGGAATAACAGGAGACAGACCGATGCGTATCGCTCTGTATCAATGCCCGCCTTTGCCGCTGGATGTCAGCGGCAATCTGCAACGGCTCAAGCAACAGGCCCGACAGGCTGCGGCGCAGAGCGCTGAGCTGCTGGTCTGCCCGGAAATGTTTTTGACCGGCTACAACATCGGCAGCAAGGCCGCGTATTCGTTGGCGCAACGGCGCGACGGCCCAGCCGCCAGCGAAATTGCCGCCATTGCCCGGGCGGAGAAAATCGCCGTCCTGTATGGCTACCCCGAACGGACTGACGATGATCAGATTTACAACGCCGTGCAGTTGATCGATGCGCAGGGCAAAAGCCTGTGCAACTACCGTAAGACCCATCTGTATGGCGAACTGGACAAGGCCATGTTCAGTGCCGGAGAGGATCAGTTTCCGGTGATTGAATTCAACGGCTGGCGTGTAGGCTTTTTGATCTGCTACGACGTGGAGTTCCCGGAAAACACCCGGCGTCTGGCATTGGCGGGCGCCGAGCTGATTCTGGTGCCGACCGCGAACATGGAGCCTTATGATTTCGTCGCCGACGTCACCGTTCGCGCCCGCGCCTTTGAAAACCAGTGCTATGTGGCGTACGCCAATTACTGTGGTCGCGAAGATGACATCCGCTACTGCGGCCTGAGCAGTATCTGCGCCCCGGATGGCAGCCGGGTTGCCCTGGCCGGCCAGGATGAGGCCCTGATTGTCGGCACTCTGGATCGGCAGTTGATGGCTGATTCACGGGCGATCAATACCTATTTCAAGGATCGGCGGCCGAGGTTGTATCGGGACTAGGTTCGGAGGTCCTCTGTGGGAACGACCGGGGGGTCGATCCACCTTGCTCGCGAATGCATTCTTGAGTCTTTATCCGCTAGCATGACTGCACCTTGTCTCTGAGCGCGCCGGACATGACCGCTTCCACCGAGCGACTGACTTTGCCCAACGGGCTGCAGGTTTCGCTGTGCCATGCTCCGCGTTTGAAGCGTTGCGCGGCATCGTTGCGGGTGGCGGCGGGCAGTCATGATGTGCCGCCGGCCTGGCCTGGGCTGGCGCACTTTCTGGAGCATCTGTTCTTTCTCGGCACCGAGCGCTTCCCTGCCGATGAAAAGCTGATGACCTTCGTCCAGCGCCATGGTGGCCAGGTCAACGCCCGCACCAGCGAACGCACCACCGATTTCTTCTTCGAATTGCCGCAGCCGGCTTTTGCCCAAGGGCTGGAGCGCTTGTGTGAAATGCTCGTGCATCCGCGCCTGACAACAGCTGATCAATTGCGTGAACGAGAAGTGCTGCACGCCGAGTTCATCGCCTGGTCCCGAGACGCTGAATCCCGCTACCAACTGGATGTGCTGGCGCAGGTTTCTGCCCTGCATCCGCTAAGGGCGTTTCACGCGGGCAATCGTTACAGCCTGCCGGTGCCACGTCCGTCGTTTCAGCAGGCGCTGCGGGATTTTTACCAGCACTTCTATCAGGCCGGGCAAATAAGCCTGAGCCTGGTGGGGCCGCAATCGCTGGCTGAGTTGAAGGCAATGGCGGTGGCCTGCGGCGCACTGTTCCCCAGCGGCGCCAGGGTTGAGCAACAACCGCCGCCCAGGCTGTTGGAACACGCCGCCGAACTACAACCGGTGATCGCCCCGCGTCGACTGTCGCTGCTCCTTGCCTGCGAAGACCTGCCTGATGGCAACGAGGAGGCGATCGCGTTTGTTTGTCACTGGCTGAACACGAGCCAACCGGGGAGCCTGCTGGCCGGGTTGCGGGAGCGCGGGCTGATCGACTCCCTCAAGGCCCATACGATGTATGCGTTTGCAGGACAAGCGTTGATCCATGTGGAATTGCGCGTGGTCGGGCCGGGCGCCATCGGGATGGTGTCCCGGCTGTTCTTCAATTGGCTCTGCTTCTTCAAAACCCATTGGCCATCCCTGCGCGACGAATATCAGTTGCTGCAGCAAAGGCGTCTGGACACCGCCAGCGCCCTGGACCTGGCCCACCACTTCGCTCGTGACACCCCAGCCGGGTTGTCCGAAAGCGGCGCGGTGGCGGTGGCAGCGCTGCTCGACCAGCTACAACCCCTGACCAAACCGGCAGAACCCATCGACTGGCCGCTACCCAAACCCAACCCTTTTCTGACGTCCAGCCCGGAAACCGGCGAAGGCGCGATCTATCTGCGCTGGCACCTGCAAGCGCCCCACCCCACGTTGTGGCAAATGCTCGATGCCCGCTTGCAGCCGCTGTACGACGAGGCACGGCAAGCAGGCGTCAACCTCGGGTTCAGCGCCTATGGTGATTTCTGGCAGCTGAAACTCACCGGCCTGCTCGGGCCAATGCCCGCCATCGTCGAGCATGCGCTGGGCTTGCTGAGCCATCCCGACCTGGGCGTTAGGCCTGGGAACGAACCAAAGCTGATCCCGATCCGCCAACTGTTGAAGGTATTGCCTGATCGCTTTTTAACCTGCAAAGATGCACCGCCCACCAAGGATATCAGCGCGTTCTGGGCCGCAACCCGTTGGTCATGGTTCACCACGGGGCTGCCCGATGCCGGCGAGAAAATCCCGAATGACATTCCGGGTCAACCCGAAGATCAACCCCCTGCGCCACACATCCAGCCAGGCAAACGCTGGGTAACCGAAGTGTCGGACTCCTCCGAAAACGCTCTGCTGCTGTTTTGCCCGGCGCCGAGCCTGTCCGTAGCAGACGAAGCCGCGTGGCGACTGCTGACGCATCTGGCCCAGGCTCCGTTTTATCAGCGCCTGCGGGTGGAACTGCAATTGGGTTACGCGGTGTTCAGCGGTTTCAGGCAAATCGCCGGGCAGTCGGGGCTGCTGTTCGGGGTGCAGTCGCCGGATACCTTTGTCGAAGACCTTATCCAGCACATCGAACGCTTCATCGCGCACCTGCCGGAACTGATCGATAACGCCCATTTGCCCGAGCAAATCCACGCCCTGTCAGCGCAACTGGACCCTCAGGCGATGGACAGCGCCCAGTTGGCAGAGACCCTCTGGCAAGCACATCTGGCCGGGCATGAGGCCAACTACATAAATGATCTGAACAACGCGATTTTGAGTCTCAAAAGTGATCGCCTGCAGGAAGCCGCCCGTCAGCTCGATCAGGCATCCGGTGGTCGGCTTTACCTCTCAAACCGCTCTGAACCGGCCACTCCGGCGCCACCCAGGCCGTGATTGTTACCTGATCGGTAACAGGCTTGTGCCGTAACCGCCTAGGCAGTCAGTCAATTTTAGTAACATCATTCCCACACATTTGAACGTCTTCTGTGGCCTGCTGACTAAGGATTTAACACCAACCGCTGTAATCATCTGAAGGAGTCTCCCTATGTCGTGGACTAAACCTGCTTACACAGATCTGCGTATCGGTTTTGAAGTCACCATGTACTTCGCAAGCCGTTGATTTCTACGCGGTGCAACGCCTCGGTTCGCCGGGGCGTTTTTATTTGGCGAGTTGGTAGGGAGCTGACATGTACATCCAGATTCTAGGTTCCGCCGCGGGCGGGGGGTTCCCCCAGTGGAACTGCAACTGCGTCAATTGCGCAGGTTTTCGTGACGGCAGCCTGCGGGCCAAGGCGCGCACCCAGTCGTCCATCGCGATTTCCGACGACGGCTTGAATTGGGTGTTGTGCAACGCCTCCCCCGACATCCGCGCCCAGCTCCACGACTTCAGGCCGATGCAACCCGGCCGTGCGCTGCGCGATACCGGTATCAGCGCGATTATCCTGATGGACAGCCAGATCGATCACACCACCGGTTTGCTCAGCCTGCGCGAAGGCTGCCCACATCAGGTCTGGTGCACCGACATGGTGTACGAAGACCTGAGTACCGGCTTCCCGCTGTTCCCGATGTTGACCCACTGGAACGGCGGCCTGATCAGAAACCGCATTGAGCTAAAAGGCAGCTTCGTGATTCCGGCCTGCCCGAACCTACGCTTTACGCCTTTCCCACTGCGCAGCGCGGCACCGCCCTACTCGCCACACCGCTTCGACCCACACCCTGGCGACAACATCGGGCTGATCGTCGAAGACCTGAAAACCGGTGGCAAGCTGTTCTATGCCCCCGGCCTGGGCAAAGTCGATGACGCCTTGATGGAGCAAATGCAGGCCGCCGATTGTCTGTTGGTGGACGGCACGATGTGGGACGACGACGAAATGCAGCGGCGTGGTGTGGGCACCCGCACCGGTCGTGAAATGGGCCACCTGGCACAGAACGGCCCCGGCGGGATGCTGGAAGTGCTCGAACGGCTGCCCAGGCAGCGCAAAGTTCTTATCCACATCAACAACACCAACCCGATCCTCGACGAAGACTCCCCGGAGCGCGCCGAGCTTGGCAGCCGCAATGTAGAAGTTGCGTTCGATGGCATGAGTATCGAGTTGTAGGAGGCTCTGTGGAGAACTGCAATCTGTGGGAGCGAATCTCGTTACTCCATCGTTTCAAGAGAGCTGCGTAAATTCATACGGAAGGTCACCTAAATGAACGAAGCAACGCCGTTGTCCCCCGCTGAATTCGAACAGGCGCTACGTGCCAAGGGTGCCTATTACCACATCTATCATCCGTTCCATGTGGCGATGTATGAAGGCCGCGCAACCCGCGAGCAGATTCAGGGCTGGGTCGCCAACCGTTTCTACTATCAGGTGAACATCCCGCTCAAGGACGCCGCGATTCTGGCCAACTGCCCGGACCGGGAAATCCGTCGCGAGTGGATTCAACGCCTGCTGGACCACGATGGCGCCCCCGGTGAAGACGGCGGCATCGAAGCCTGGTTACGGTTGGGGCAAGCCGTGGGCCTGGACCCGGACCAACTGCGCTCCCAGGAACTGGTACTGCCCGGCGTAAGATTTGCGGTAGACGCCTACGTGAATTTCGCCCGTCGTGCCAACTGGCAGGAAGCGGCCAGCAGCTCGCTGACAGAACTGTTCGCGCCGCAGATTCACCAGTCGCGCCTGGACAGCTGGCCGCAGCATTACCCCTGGATCGACCCCACCGGCTACGAGTATTTCCGCACGCGGCTGGGCCAGGCGCGACGCGATGTGGAGCATGGTCTGGCGATCACGCTGCAGCACTACACCACTTACGAAGGCCAGCAGCGCATGCTGGAAATCCTGCAGTTCAAACTCGACATTTTGTGGAGCATGCTGGATGCCATGAGCATGGCCTACGAGCTGAATCGCCCGCCCTATCACAGCGTCACTGACCAGCGCGTCTGGCATAAGGGGATCACCCTATGAGCTTTGATCGTCAACTGACCCCGCACTGGCGCCAGGGCTATCGTTTCCAGTTCGAGCCCGCACAAAATGGCCATGTGCTGCTGTACCCGGAGGGCATGATCAAGCTCAATGAAAGTGCCAGCGCCATTGGCGGCCTGATCGATGGCCAGCACAATGTCGCGGCAATCATTGAAGCGCTCGACCTGCAATTCCCAGGCTTTCCCGAGCTCGGCACTGATGTCGAGCAATTCATGGAGGTCGCCCGTGCTGAACGCTGGATCGAACTCGTCTGATTCATCGCCCGCCACAACGGTGAACATTCCACCCAAGCCCGAGGTTGGCCTGCCACTGTGGCTGCTGGCCGAGCTGACATACCGTTGCCCATTGCAGTGCCCGTACTGCTCCAACCCTCTGGATTTCGCCAGACAGGGCCAGGAGCTGACCACCGAACAGTGGTTCAAGGTGATGCAGGAAGCACGGCAGATGGGCGCGGCCCAGATCGGTTTTTCCGGCGGCGAACCGCTGGTGCGCCAAGACTTGGCCGAACTGATCGCCGAAGCCCGGCGGCTGGGTTACTACACCAACCTGATCACCTCCGGCATCGGCCTGACCGAACAGAAAATCATCGACTTCAAGAAGGCCGGTCTGGACCACATCCAGATCAGCTTTCAGGCCAGTGACGAGCAGGTGAACAACATGCTCGCGGGCTCGAAAAAAGCCTTCGCGCAAAAGCTGGAAATGGCCCGCGCGGTCAAAGCCCATGGCTACCCGATGGTGCTGAACTTCGTGACCCATCGGCACAACATCGACAAGATCGACCGCATCATCGAGCTGTGCATTGCGCTGGAGGCAGACTTCGTCGAGCTGGCGACCTGTCAGTTCTACGGCTGGGCACACCTCAATCGCGTCGGGCTGCTGCCGACCAAGGATCAACTGGTCCGGGCCGAGCGCGTCACCAACGAATACCGGGCGAAACTGGCTGCCGAGAACCACCCGTGCAAGCTGATCTTCGTCACCCCCGACTATTACGAAGAACGCCCGAAAGCCTGCATGAACGGCTGGGGCAGTGTGTTCCTCACCGTCACGCCGGATGGCACCGCGCTGCCTTGCCATGGTGCGCGGCAGATGCCGGTGCAATTCCCCAACGTGCGCGACCACAGCATGCAGCACATCTGGTACGACTCGTTCGGCTTCAATCGCTTTCGCGGTTATGACTGGATGCCCGAGCCTTGCCGCTCGTGCGATGAAAAGGAAAAGGACTTCGGCGGCTGCCGCTGCCAGGCCTTCATGCTGACCGGTGACGCCAGCAATGCCGACCCTGTGTGCAGCAAATCCGCGCATCACGGCATCATCACCCAGGCCCGGGAAGAGGCCGAGCACGCCGATCAAACCATCGAGCAACTGGCCTTTCGCAACGAGCGCAACTCAAAGCTGATTGCCAAGGCCTGATGCCAGTCAATTATGTCCGATCGTTCCCACGAAATGACGCAGAGCGTGGGAACAATCAACAACTGAGTGGGCTTCACCGCGATGGCGGTGCCTCAGTTACCAGTAATGTCTCAGGCCTGACTGACGGGCCTAAAAGTAATAACCAATGTTGACGTTGGTGCGGAAATACCAGTCGTTGCTGCCCGATGACGTGGCTGACGTCCAGCCCGTGCCGTTCTCTGCACCGCCATACGGGTTGGCGTTCTTGCCCCAGGTCAGGTCGACCCAGGTGATGATCGGGCCCGCGTAGAACTTGATGCCCAGGGTGTCCATCTGCGAAGCGCTCCAGCCGCTCTTGTCCTTGTCCAGCACGCTGTAGTCGTTGTACAGCTTGACGCTGGTGATCTTGCCCAGTTGCGGCGTAGGAATCGTGTAACCCAGGTTGACCATCCCCAGCGTGCCTTTCGCGGCAATCAGATACGCCGGCGACGCGCCGTTACTGCCCATGAGCACGCTGTCATCGCTGACGCCATCCGGGTTCTTCAGGTCGTACTCGTAACGCACAGCCATCAGTTGGGTGCTCCACGGCCCTTTGTTCAGCAGCGCGTGCAATGCACCGGCCCAATAGGTGCCGTTGTCGTGGGTGGTTTCGTTGTAGACCTGGGAGCCCGCGAGGGACGCACCGATCTCGTTGTGCCAGCCATCGCCCTCGAAGGTACGCGCCAGCCGCAGGTTGAACTGGTCGCGCTTTTCATTGGCCTGGCCGTGCAGACTGGTCAGGGCGTTGTCTTTGAGGTCCGAATAGGTGCCCACTTCCGGGGTGTAGCGACGGTCGGCGGGGATCATGCGCGGGAAATACGCGGCCTGGATGTTCCAGTCACCCAAGGGTTTGGTGTATTTCAGACCGGGCGCGGCGCTGTCGGCGTAGCCCAGAAAGTAAGGAATCTGAAAGGTCCAGGCGTCTTCTGGATAGGGATAAATGCCGAACGGTTTGTAGGCAATGCCCAGTTGCACGTCATCTCCCTGCCGAAAGTGATAACCGACCACCGCATGTTCAATCGAGCGTCTGTTGCGATCCTGAAAGGTGTACCCGCCGTCCATGTAAAACTGGTCCCAATGGCCCTTGACCTCAAAGCGCGCGATGTCCAGCAGCAAACGCGCCGGATCATTGCTGCTGGTCTTCCAGCGCTCGTAGCGATGATTAAGGCGTATCGAGCCCCCCAGCTCGATACCCTTGCTACCGTCTTCGCTTTGCCAACCCATGTGCGGGAAAGGCTTGGCGCTGTCGCTGTCCGCCTGGGCGGGTGACGCCGCATAAACGCTCACCGACAACAGTGTCAGACACAACGGAAAATAGAAACGCGGCATTGCTGGCTCCTTATTTATTATGTGTACGCTTTTAATTTTCAAAGAGCGTATTCAAATAACCTGCCAAGCCGTGACCAAGATTTTTATTTCAATCCAAATACAATTACAACTCACTGATTAATAATAACTATATTTTTTATCTCCCTACCTGACAATCAGGCCAAGACCCACCGGACTACTTTGCCTCGCCGTAAACGCCACAAAAAGAAGCGTATACGCTATTTAATTGCACCACGGAACGACACAAAAAGTAGCGATTTACCTGATCGTATCCAAGCCGGGTATCCTGACCACAACCTGTGAACAGATGGACCTCACCTCATGAATGACTCCCCTGCCCAATCGCAGAATACCGACCTCTTCAGCGCCGCCCAGGCCGTGGCGGCGGGCACTGACTTCGCCGAGCTTGAAGTCAGCACCGCTGGCCTGTTCTGGAACGAGTACCGACCGCAGGACGCCGCCTCCAGGGTCTGGCGTCAGTACCAGGGCAAGACCCAGTGCCTGACACCCGATGGCTTTAGCGCTCGCAGCCGGGTTTATGAATATGGCGGGGGTTCGTTCTGCCTGACCGGCGATGCCGTGGTGTTCGTCAACGAGAGTGATCAGCAGCTGTATCGCCAACCGCTTGATAGCGTCATACCGCTACCGCTGACCCAGGGCGACAAACGTTACGGCGATGTCCGATACGCGGGCGGACAGATTCTGGCGGTGGAGCAAGACCAGAACACCCACCGACTGGTGAGCATCGATACCACCAGCGGCCAGCGCCAGGTGCTGGCAGAAGGCGCCGACTTCTACGCAGCGCCCAGCGTCAGCCCCAACGGCCAGCGGTTGGCCTGGATCGAGTGGCAACGCCCGCATCAACCCTGGATCTCGACCTCGCTGATGTGCGCCGAGCGCCTGGCGGACGGGCGTTGGTCCGCAGCCCGCTGCGTCGCCGGTGAGGGCAGCGGCGAACAATCCCTGCAACAACCGCGCTTCGACGCACAAAACCGGTTGTATTGCCTGACCGACCGCAACGGCTTCTGGCAGCCATGGGTCGAGACTGCATCCGACATGGAGCCGCTCCCCGCCGCCCAGGCCGACCACTCGCCAGCGCCATGGCAACTGGGCGGCTGCACCTGGCTGCCGCTGGGCGACAAGGGCTATCTGGCCAGTTGGTCCGAGAACGGATTCGACCGGCTCGGATTGCGTCGGGTCGATGGCACGCTGCAGGACTTTACCGGCGACTACACGCGCTTTCGCAGCCTGGCCATTGATGAACACTCCATCTACGCCATCGCTGCCTCGCCCGTCAGCCCGTCAGCGGTGGTCGCCATTGATCGCGCCGATCACAGCGTACGCATCCTGGCGGGCGGTGTAGCGCCGCTGCCGCCCGAGCGTGTGAGCCGCCCACAAACCCTGCGCTACCCGAGCGGGTCCGGCGAGGCCCACGGCTATTTCTACCCCGCCATGAACGGCGCACAAAAACCGCCGCTGGTGGTGTTCATTCACGGCGGCCCGACCTCGGCCTGTTACCCGATTCTCGACCCGCGCATTCAGTACTGGAGCCAGCGCGGCTTCGCGGTGGCCGACCTCAACTATCGCGGCAGCACCGGCTATGGCCGCGCCTATCGTCAGGCGTTGCATTTGAACTGGGGCGTAGTGGATGTCGAGGACGCCTGCGCAGTGGTCGCGCACCTGGCCGAACGTGACCTGATCGATCCGCAACTGGCCTTTATTCGCGGTGGCAGCGCCGGGGGCTACACCACCTTGTGCGCGCTGGCCTTCCATGAAGTTTTCCGCGCAGGCGCCAGCTTGTATGGCGTCAGCGATCCGGTGGCGCTGGCCCGGGCAACCCACAAGTTCGAAGGCGATTATCTGGACTGGCTGATCGGCGATCCGGTGCGTGATCTGGAGCGCTACAAAGCCCGTACACCGTTGCTCCACGCAAACCAGATCCGTGTGCCGGTGATTTTCTTTCAGGGCGAACTCGATGTGGTGGTCGTCCCACAGCAAACCCGCGACATGCTCAAGGCCCTGCAAGACAACAACATTCCTGCACAAGCCCACTTCTACCCCGACGAACGCCACGGCTTCCGCAAAGCGGCCAATCAGGCGGATGCGCTGGAAAAAGAATGGGCGTTTTATCACGGCGTGATTGATGGACGAGCGAGCGAATAGGTTGCCATCTGCGGGAGCGAATTCAGTAGCGAATTGGTGGGGCAGTCATCGTTGATGCTGGATGTACCGGCCTCTCGCGAATGAATTCGCTCCCACACAGGCGGTGTGAAAACGTAGCGAGCAGGAGATTTGCACGGCACCAATCTGCGCCCTACTTCGCTTCCGGCTGCATACCCGTAAGCGAGGCCTCGATCAGGCCTCGGCTCATGTCCACCAGTTGCTGGATCGCCCAGTTCATGGCGCGGCAGGTGGAGGCGTCGGCGTCGGAGGTTTCGGCGAATAATGTCGAGGCGCTGTTGAGCAGCAAGGAGGCGTGTTGCAGGGCATCCTGGACCGCAATGCCGGGCTGAACGGTGAACAGAGTCTGACCACCCAGGCTTTGGCCGAATGCCGCAGTGCCTGTCGTGGAGGATGTCGTTTCACTCATGATGTGGGTCCTCTCTTAATCGGAATCGCCACGAATCGCCGTCAAACGATTTGGGTGGAAACTGTGCGCAGGTTGACGGACCGGTTGAGAGAAACCCCGGCGCGCTCGAAAGCGCCCCACGCACAATCGCCATAGACGTTGTGCTTGGGGCACTTGGGTGCCGAGCAAAACGATGATGGTGTTGCGCTTTTATCTCTCAATCTCGGGCCGTCAAACCCGATCGCGGATATGCCGCGACGGTGGCGAGAATAGGCAGAGATCTCCCCAGGGTCAACCGAGAAAATCATCTACGACAAAGACTTGAGTAACGGCTCTGGCCTGCGTGTCAGAGGCCGTCAGCAATTACTTGCGGCTGGCAATGATGTACACCGCATGAATGACGCCAGGGAAATAACCCAGCAACGTGAGCAGGATGTTTAACCAGAAGGCCCCGGCAAAACCCACTTGCAGGAAAACACCCAATGGCGGTAACAGAATGGCAATGATGATGCGGATGATATCCATGGGTACGACTCCTGATTGATCGGCTCTCATAAGCCGGACACTCAATCGACCCTGAGTGATGGGCAGGGTTCCACCACTTTTCTGGCAACAGGCCATTATCTGCGGACAAAAAAACGCCCCGGCCAATACCTACGGCGCAGGGCGACGCGTACAACACGCAGACGGTTCTGGAAAAACGGGTTGAGGCTCACGCCATCAGGCTGAATCGCGATGCCGGCTTCGTCGCGTTGACCCGGGCAAGTGCTCGCCCCAGGCGCAGGAGCATTTCGTCGATATCGGCACGGCTGACGGTCAGCGCCGGAGAAAAACGCAGGCAATCGGCTTGCGGTGCATTAATCAGCAGCCCTTCCTGACGTGCGGCATCGACCACTGCCGCAGCGCGGTCGTCTTTGAGCAACATGCCCCACAGCAAGCCCTGGCCGCGCACTTCACTCGTGTGATAACGCTGCGCCAGACGAGCAAGCCCGGCCCCCATGTGCTGACCGGTGTATTGCACCCGTGGCAGGAAGCCAGGCTCCAGAACGCTCTGCAGAACCGCCAGCCCGGCCGCCGTCATCAAGGCGCCACCGTGGTGATCGCCCTCAAGTTCGCCGGGGAGCGCACAGCAGGCACCGCCACGCACCAACAAGGCGGCCAGGGGCATTCCACCGCCGAGGCCTTTGCCGAGGACCACGATATCGGCGCGCACGTCATAGCTTTCTTCGCACAGCAACACCCCGCAGCGGCCCATGCCCGTTTGCGCTTCGTCGAGGATCAACAAGATATCCAGCTCACGGCACAGCCTGGCAACGCCCTGCAAATAGTCGCGGCTGGCAGGAATCACACCGGCGTCGCTCTGGATCGGCTCGAGCACAATGGCGACGGTCTGCGCATCGACAGCCGCATGCAGGGCCGCCAGATCATTGAACGGCACCTTGCCGCTGCCCTGCACCTCGGGCTCGAAGCTGCTTCCCCCAGCGGAGATCACACCGCAGGCGCCGCCGCGATGCAGTTGCCCCCAGCGGCGGGCCAAAGTGATCGCGCCGTCACAGGCCTGGGCACCGCTGTCGAAAAAATACGTTTGGTCGCTGCGGGTGCTGTCACGCAAACGACGCGTCAAATCAACCAGACTTCGGTGCTGCTGGTCATGACCGGGGTTGATCAACGATTGAGCCTGGGCGTTCAGGGCATTGACCACGGCCTGCGGGCAATGGCCCAGACTGTTGGCGGCGCCACCCTGAGTGAAATCAAGGTAGGTCCGACCCAGGGAGTCCCACATCCATGAGCCCTGCCCCCGCACAAACACCGTGCGAGGCTCTTCAGCCACGGGGATCGTATGAACACTGGCAAGCGCACTTTTGACCACAGGACCGGACGGCTCGATCTGCCCCTCATCGCTATAGCGACGCAGCTTGAACAGATTCATGCGCGCAACCCCTCCAGCGGCAGACCCAGCAACCGGTCGCTCCAGTCCTCGACCCGCCCGCTGCGCAAACGCTTGAGGGCCGCGTCACGCCAGCGCGATGACAGCGCCGGGCAATCCACCAGTTTCTTCAAGCCTGCGTGTTCCAGGGGTTCCTGATAGAAGCTGCGCAAGGCCCAGGCCACAGTCAGGCCTGGATAACTGCGCTGGATCAGTTCGAAGGGGTCGTCTGCGCTGACAAAGCCAGGCTTGAGCACTCGATAAAACCAGCCGCAACGGCCATTGTCCTGTGCCTGCTGCGGCAGCTCACTGAGCCCCCAGCGATTGCTCAGGCGATAACAGGGCGAACGTGGCTGGCTGATTTGCAGGAGCGCACCCCCCCAACGGAACAGGTCGCCCAGGCAGACGTCCTCTTCGACAAGGCCGCGTGAGGACAGGTTTTCACCGAAGGCGGGAGCCTGCCAGGCGATGTGCGGGTAGCGCTTGCGCCACCAGGCGTAATGTTCGGCAGGATAGTGGTGAAGGGCGCGCTCGGGCCCGGTATGAAACCGTGGATCGCCATGCTCGTCGTTGCCCAACCCTTGGGGCCAGAGCCAGAGACGGCGGTCCAGGCGGTCCTTGTCGATATCGCTGATCAATCCGTGACCGAGGTTTTTCGCTTTTCCTATGTAAACACCTTCGATACTTACACTGTTCATCGCGATTTCTGGCCCTGCAAGCCTTATGAATGAGGCTAGACTAGGCGCCTGCACGGCTCGCAGCCATTTCGATTTTCGAGCTATTTCGATAAGAGTTACTTATGGATATTCGCCAACTGCGTTATTTCGTCGCGGTCTATGAAGAAGGCCACGTCGGACGCGCCGCAGAACGCCTTGCGCTCTCGCAACCGGCGCTGTCGCAGCAGATTCGCCAGCTGGAACACAGCCTGGATGTCAGTCTGTTCGAACGCAGCAGCAAGCGCCTGTTGCCAACCCTCGCGGCGCACACGCTTTACAACCACGCGGTACCGCTGCTTGAAGGCATGCAGCGGGCACGGGAGGCGTTGCGCAACTTCAAGGGCCAGTCGTTGCGCACGCTGGCCATCGGGGTGCTACAAACCGTGCACTCGAGCCTGGTGCCGCAGATGCTCGAGCGTGTACGCAAGGCCCAGCCGCACCTGGTGGTGCAGATCTACGAGCTGACGGGCCTGGAAATCGAACGCCGCTTGCTCAATGGCTCGCTGGACATCGGCATCAGCTACCTGCCGCCCCGCCAGCCGGGGCTGCATGGCCTGCTGTTGTACGAAGACGAATTGCAACTGGTGATCCCCGCCAATCACCCGCTGCGCGAATTCAAGAAGGTCTCCATGAGCCAGGCGGCCGAATTGCCCATGCTGTTGCTGGGCGAGGAGTTTCAGGTGCGGCAGATCTGGCAGGCACAGTTGGCCAACCTTGGACGCAGGCCCCACGTGCAGGCCGAGCTGAACAACATGGCGGGCATCCTCGACAGCCTGGCCCACACCAAACTGGTCACGGTACTGCCGGGGCGGGCACAACAACTGGAGGAGCATACGGCGCTGCTGTGGAAACCCTTGAGTGAGCCACGCGTGCCGTTGAAGGTGGGGTTGGTCTATCGCGACGCACAACGCCAGCAGGCAACGCTTGAGCTGCTGCGTTCGGTGCTGGAAGAGGTAATCAACGTACGCCCTGCGGTGCACGCACCATTGGATGTGCTGGGCTGAACGCGATTGCCTGGCGACATTTATTTCGCCCAAAAGAAAACCCCGCCGAAGCGGGGTTTTGCAGACTGTTTCCCTGACATCCTTTTCGCCCCGCCATCCTGGCAGGCATCCTTACGTGTCCTTGTTGTGTCTTTTGCGCTTCCTGCGCTACGTCCATGTGAGTAGATTAGCTTTGGATCCACATGAGCGATATAGTCAAACAGCAGCACGTCGTGTAAGCAAATGCTTACATGACTGCGACATTTCTTAGAACTGCGACGCTTCCAGCAGAAACAGAGACTCACTGCCGGCCCGCACGGACGCACTCAAGGAGTGGATACGCGGCAACAGACGAGCGAAATAGAAACGTGCGGTGCCCAGTTTGCTGGCGTAGAAATCTTCCTGGGACTCTTTACCCAGCGCAGCCTTGGCCATCCGTGCCCACATGTAGGCGTAGGCGGTGTAGCCGAAAGCATGCAGATATTCCACCGAGGCCGCGCCGATTTCGTCGGGATTGTTACGCGAGCGGTCCAGCACCCACGCCGTCAGCTCGTCCAGCGTGGTGAGCGCGTCATTCAACGGCCTGGTGAACTCGGCGAGCGAGCTGTCGGCACTGGCGGTGAACTGGCGGATCTCGTCAGCGAACAACTTGTAGTACGCACCGCCGCTACCGACGATCTTGCGTCCTACAAGGTCCAGTGCCTGAATACCGTTGGTGCCTTCGTAGATCTGGGTAATGCGCACATCGCGCACCAGTTGCTCCTGGCCCCATTCGCGAATGAAGCCGTGACCGCCGAACACTTGCTGACCGTGGATGGTGGACTCCAGCCCAAGGTCCGTCAGAAAGGCCTTGGCCACGGGGGTCAACAGGGCGACCAACGCATCGGCGCGCTGCCGGGTAGCTTCGTCTTCACTGTACTTGGCGGTGTCCAGCTGCAAGGCGACGTAAGTGGAGAACGCGCGCCCGCCTTCGTTCGAAGCCTTCATGGTCAGCAACATGCGACGCACGTCCGGGTGAACGATGATCGGGTCGGCGATCTGGTCCTTGTTTTGCGCACCGCTCGGCGAGCGGCTCTGCAAGCGGTCACGGGCATATTCGACGGCGTTCTGATAAGAGCGCTCACCGGAGGCCAGCCCCTGGATACCAACGCCCAGACGCTCGTAGTTCATCATGGTAAACATCGCCGCCAGGCCCTTGTTGGGCTCACCAATCAGGTAGCCAACCGCCTCGTCGAAGTTCATGACGCAGGTAGCCGAGGCCTGGATGCCCATCTTGTGTTCGATGGAGCCGCAGCTGACGGTGTTGCGCTCGCCCAGGCTGCCATCGGCATTGACCATGAACTTGGGCACCAGGAACAGTGAAATGCCTTTGGGGCCCGCTGGGGCGTCAGGCAGTTTGGCCAGCACCAGATGGATGATGTTTTCAGTGAGGTCGTGTTCACCGCCGGTGATGAAGATCTTGGTTCCGCTGACCTTGTAGGAACCGTCGCCCTGAGGCTCGGCCTTGGTACGGATAATGCCCAGGTCCGTGCCCGCGTGGGCTTCGGTCAGACACATCGAGCCACTCCAGATGCCGGCGTACATGTTTGGCAGGTAGGTGGCCTTGAGTTCTTCGCTGGCGTGGGTGCTGATCGATACACAGGCACCGGATGTGAGCATCGGGTACAGACCAAAGGCCAGGCTTGCGGAGTTGATCATTTCCTCGACCTGAGCCGACACGGCCTTGGGCATGCCCATACCGCCAAACTCGGGGTTACCACCCACGCCCACCCAGCCACCTTCGGCATAGGTTTGATACGCCTGGACGAATCCGGCCGGAGTCGTCACGACGGTGTCTTTCCAGTGGCAGCCTTCTTCATCGGCAGCACGGCTCAACGGCGCGATGCTTTTGCCAGTGACCTTGCCTGCTTCTTCAAGAATGGCTTCGACGGTCTCGGCATCGACAGTCTCGGCAAGGGCAGGGAGTTGTGCCCAGAGTTTGGAAACTTCGAATACTTCATTGAGAACGAAGCGCATGTCACGAAGGGGGGCTTTGTAGTCAGCCATGGCAAACCTCGAGAAGCAGGGACAAGACCTGAAATGTTTAATCCGCACAACAAAAGCGGCGCCGATGTTTATTGAATGAGTCTACCCGAACGCCGAATGCGACACATAGGGTCAGTTAGTGACTTATATATAAAATATAGTCACAAAAAGAACCCTGTGGGCGCGAGCTTGCTCGCGAATGCGGTACATCAGCCTCTCAGCATGTATTAGGTTACAGAGTGAGGCTAAACAGGGAGCCTGCCACTGGCTCCCTGTTTTAAACGATCAACGGCAGAAATCAGCCAGCGGCGTTGGCCATGCGGATGGCACCGCGTCGATTTTGCTGACCGTGGGCAATGACGCAGTTGCGCCCAGCCCCTTTGGCGGCATAGAGCGCCTGGTCGGCGGATTTGAGGACTTCTTCGGGGGTCCGGTGTTCCGGCTGGCGTTCAGCCACCCCGATACTGACCGTCACTGACACACTGGACGCCTGCGCGGCCCCACGCCGCTGGCGACCTTGCTGGTCATCTTGCGGGCGGGCGTCCTGGTTGCGCAGCAGGATGTCGTAGTTGGCAATCGACTCGCGGATCACTTCCAGGTGCGGCATGCATTCCTCAATGGTCTTGCCGGCAAACACGATGGCGAATTCCTCACCACCATACCGATAAGCCTTACCGCCACCGCTGGTGATTTTCGACAGTTTGCTGGCCACCAGACGCAGCACCTGGTCGCCCACATCGTGACCATGGGTGTCGTTGAATTTCTTGAAGTGATCAACGTCGCCCATGGCCAACACGTAGTTACGCCCCAGCCGCTGCATGCGTTCGTTGAGCGCTCGCCGGCCGGGCAGGCCGGTGAGCTCATCGCGAAACGCCATTTGATAGGCCTCATGGGCAACCGCTGCGGCGATCATCAACATCACCTGACTGCACATGATGTTGAGGGTGAACGGCAAGATGAAGGTTTTCGGCAAGGCCCAGAACAGGCCGAGCAAACCCACCAGATAAGCCGCGTGCAAGGGGCGTGGCTTGCTCAGGTATTGCACGATCAGCAGCACGAACGCGATCAGGAACATGGCGTAGGACAACTGAATCAGGCTCATCCATTGACCATGCAAAGCCGGCCAGCGAATCTCCGCCAGCCACTCCAGTACGGCCTGGGGATAACTTTGCTCCAGGCCAAATGCAACGCTGCCGACCGCCAGCAATACCGCAGCCCGGGCCACCAGATCCTGAAACAGATGGGTACGTTCCTCCCAGGCGGCGTACAGCCCGTACAACACTGGCAACAACAGACAACACAGGTGAAAGACCACGGCCGCGTCTTCTCGGACTTTTCCGAAATCGCGGTAGTAATCGGTCTGGGTATCGAGCAGGAAGTAGCCGATGTAAACCGTGATCATCAGAAACAGTTCACGCTGGCGGCGATAAACCCCGCAATACGCACCGCCCAGCAGCAAGACCAACGTGGGCAGCACGTTGAACAGCGACGTGAAGAACACGTTCAAATCCTTCACGTACGCAGCCGCCAACCCTGCAAGAAACAAAAGCAATGAAGGGAGAAAATGACTGAAGCGTGCAGCTGAAGGACGCGGCAAGTGGGTGTCTCCCTACCCGGCAGAGCGGTAAAAACCAGTTGAAGGCATTGTGCCTGCATTGGTCAGGTTATGCATTCGGTTGAAGTAAATAGCTAGCTTGCATCTTTAACGGCAGGCGCTCTGGAAAGTTGATCCTCTCGTGCGGGGTTATTCTTCAGGCGAAAAAAAACCGCTTCCCCTACAAAAGGGAGAAGCGGTTTTGAGTGGTTTCGGAAGGCTTAGTAAGCCAGACCGAAATCTTCCTCTTTCATGTCCATCAGGTTGTTGGCGCCCGACAGCATGGTTGCAACGTAGGTACGGGTACGCGGCAGGATCCGCTGGAAGTAGAAGCGCGCGGTCTGCAGCTTGGCGGTGTAGAACGCTTCTTCCGATGTACCGGCAGCCAGTTTTTCCGCAGCTACGCGGGCCATGTCAGCCCAGAAGTAAGCCAGGCACACGTAACCCGAATACATCAGGTAATCCACCGAAGCGGCACCGACTTCTTCGCGGTCTTTCATCGCAGCCATGCCGACCTTCATGGTCAACTCGCCCCACTCTTTGTTCAGTGCAGCCAATGGCGTCACGAACTCGGCAACGGCCTCGTTGCCTTCCTGCCCCTGGCAGAACTTGTGCACGATCTTGGTGAAACCCTTGAGCGCTTCGCCTTGGGTCATCAGCACTTTACGGCCCAGCAGGTCCAGCGCCTGAACGCCGGTGGTGCCTTCGTACAGCATGGAGATACGGCTGTCGCGAACGTTCTGCTCCATGCCCCACTCGGCGATGAAGCCATGGCCACCGTAGATCTGTACGCCGTGGTTGGCAGATTCGAAACCGACTTCGGTCATGAACGCCTTGGCGATCGGGGTCATGAACGCCAGCAGGCCGTCGGCTTGCTTCTTGGCATCAGCGTCATCGCTGTACTTGACGATGTCGACCTGCTTGGCGGTGAAGTACACCATCGCACGAGTACCTTCGGCGAAGGCCTTCATGGTCAGCAGCATACGACGCACGTCCGGGTGAACGATGATCGGGTCAGCGGCCTTGTCCGGCGCTTTCGGGCCAGTGAGCGAGCGCATTTGCAGGCGATCACGGGCGTATTTCAGGCCACCCTGGAAGCCGATCTCGGCGTGGGCCAGACCTTGCAACGCAGTGCCCAGACGCGCGGTGTTCATGAAGGTGAACATGCAGTTCAGGCCCTTGTTCGGCGGGCCGATCAGGAAGCCGGTTGCTGCATCGAAGTTCATCACGCAGGTCGCGTTGCCGTGGATACCCATCTTGTGTTCCAGCGAACCGCAGTTCACGGCGTTGCGCTCACCAATGCTGCCGTCTGCCTGAGGCAGGAACTTGGGCACGATGAACAGCGAAATGCCTTTGGTGCCAGCCGGTGCATCCGGCAGGCGGGCCAGCACGATGTGGACGATGTTATCGGCCATGTCGTGTTCGCCAGCAGAAATGAAGATCTTGGTGCCGGTTACGCGGTACGAACCGTCAGCCTGAGGCTCGGCCTTGGTACGCAGCATGCCCAGGTCAGTGCCGCAATGCGGTTCGGTCAGGCACATGGTGCCGGTCCACTCACCGGAAACCAGTTTGGTCAGGTAAGCCTGACGTTGCTCTTCGGTGCCGTGCTCGGAAATGGTGTTCATCGCGCCATGGGACAGGCCTGGGTACATGCCCCACGACCAGTTGGCCTCACCAACCATTTCGCTGACCGCAAGGCCCAGGGACTCAGGCAAGCCCTGACCACCGTGCTCAACGTCATGCGCCAGGCTTGGCCAGCCACCTTCCACGAACTGCTTGTAAGCCTGCTTGAAACCGGACGGCGTCTTCACGCCCGACTCACTCCAGGTGCAACCTTCGATATCACCCACGCGATTCAGCGGGGCCAGTACCTGCTCACAAAACTTGGCGCCTTCTTCAAGAATGGCGTCAACCATGTCCGGCGTAGCGTCCTGGCAAGCGGGCAGGCTCTGATAGTGCGCTTCGTAGCCAAGCAGTTCGTCACGTACGAAGCGAATATCACGCAAGGGGGCCTTGTAATCAGGCATAGCGATAAACCTCTGCTGATGAATTCTGGAATGAATGACCGAGGTTGCTGTGAGCAAGGTCAAACAGGTGTTTGAAACATACGTTTACGCCTAAAACTTGTCAAGCATGCGCCAACGAACATTTCACGGGCCAGGCGCTACAGACCGCGCAGGCGAAGGCCCACAGCGCTGGATAAGGATCCGCTGATGGCGTGAAGTCTAGTTGAGAGCGGCGAAGATGCCGGAGGTGACGCAGGGGTTATGCTGCGGTTATACAGAGTCATCACCGTGCGAAATGGCACACGGTGAGAAAGCAATCAGGCGGAGGTTTCGATCAATCAGGCGTAGGTATCAATAAGCGTGCCGAGCATTTCGTCGGACGCTTTTTCCACTTTGGCGCCAGCCTGGACCTGGACTTTGCCAGCTTCAAGCTCGACCACGTTGCTGGCCAGATCGGTGCGCTGGCTGCGGTCTACGGAACGCAGACGCTCGTTCTGAAAGTCGGAGGACTGGCTTTTGCCGGAGATCTCGACGGAATTGTTCGCAATCTGAGCGGCCGCGTTATCGACGCGCGACTGACCGACTTCCATGGCGCTGAGGCCTGGATACAGGGAATTGTTTCCGGAGATTTGCATGGCGCACATCCTCAGTTCATAAAACGAACAGCGTCATTGAAGCAGACCGGCCGGAAAAATGCTCGACAAAAAGACTAATGGCACAAGGCCTCACCATAGTAAAAAGCAAGACTGTGAGCCAAGTCTCAGTCCAGCAGCTCCAGGTGCAGGTATTCAGCCACCGCGTCGGCGCTGGGCTTTTTCAGGCGCGGTACACGTCCAAGACAGGGCGCGGGAAGACGCTCTGCCAACGTGGCGAGGTTCTCTTCCAGCCGCGAGGTCTTGGCATCGATGATATTGGCGACCCAACCGGCCAATTGCAGACCGTCCTGGGCGATGGCCTCGGCCGTCAACAGCGCATGGTTGATGCAGCCCAGCCGCACGCCTACCACCAGGATCACCGGTAATTGCAGGGCGGCCGCCAGGTCGGAGAGGTTGGACTGGTCCGCCAGCGGCACCCGCCAGCCACCCGCGCCTTCTATAAGCGTGAAGTCGGCGTTCTTGCCCAGCACATGACGCATGGGCTTGAGCAACGATTGCACCGTCAAGGCAACCCCCGCCTCACGCGCCGCCAGATGCGGCGCGATGGGGGGCTCGAACGCCACCGGGTTGATTTCGTCGTAAGTCAGCGGTACCGAACACTCGGCCATCAGCGCCAGCGCGTCGGCATTGCGCAAGCCTTCAGGCACCACGGAACACCCCGACGCAACCGGCTTACCGGCCGCCGTACTCAAGCCAGACTGCCGGGCCGCGTGCAGCAATCCGGCAGCGACAGTGGTCTTGCCGACGTCGGTATCGGTGCCCGTGATGAAATACGCAACACTCATCTGTGTGGCCTTTTTTGATTCATTCATTGCTGTGGACGGGCTTCTCTAACACCGCGTACACCACCTGATAGGTGGCGGGCAGCCCCTGTTCCTGGCGAAAGCCTTCATACGCATCGATCAGGCCCAGAATCCGCGCCCGCCCGGTCAAGCCACCCGGGCGCCCAGGGTTCAGGTTGTGCGCACCCAGCGCCTTGAGCTCATGGGTCAGGCTTCGTACATCCGGGTAATGCAGGACATGGGGCTGAACGTCCAGGCTGCGGATCTGCAAACCGCTGTTTTCGCACAAACGCTGATAGTCCGCCAAGTGCCGGAAGCGATTGACGTGCACCATCCCGTCCACCGCCTGCCAGCTTTCGCGCAACTCATACAGGGTGCCGACACACAGGCTAGCGAACGCAAAAACGCCCCCCGGTTGCAACACCCGGCTGGCTTCGCTCAGGACAGCGGCAAAATCTGCGCACCATTGCACCGCCAGGCTGGAAAAAATCAGCCCGCAACTCTGGCTCTGCACCGGCATACGTTCGGCATCGCCCACAACGAAGTGCTCGGCACCGCCCAGTGGGCGCGCATGGCGCAACATGCCCTCGGCGATGTCCAGCGCCACACCTTCGCTGGCAGCAAATTGATGGGCCAGTACCCGGCTGAAATACCCGGTGCCACTGCCCAGATCGAGCCAGCGCGAGGGGTTCAAGTCCGAGGGCAGGCGAGCGATAAGCTCACTGCCCACCGCCCGCTGCAGTTCGGCCACGCTGTCGTAACTGGCCGCAGCACGGGAGAACGACGCCGCCACCTGACGCTTGTCCGGCAATACGTCGCACGCTTGAGCAAACCTGGGTTGAGATAAATCAGTCATCGCCCGACTCATGTAGAAAAGCCTGGATCGCCGCCGCCACGCCGTGCGGGTTTTCCAGAATGAAAGCGTGGCTGGCCTGCTCGATCACACCGACTTCGACATCGGGCATCAGCGTCAGCACATCACCGGCAGCTTCGGCCGGCACCAACGCATCGAGCCCGGCAAACAGATGCATCTGCGGGCCACGGTAGTGTTGCAGCGCGGCGCGGGTATCCAGTTGCGCCAGGACTTTCAGGCCATCGAGCAGCGCTTCAGCAGAACTGTGCGGCGCACCAGCCGTGAGTTGTCGCGCCAGGGCGCGGGGGTCTTCAGCGCCCTGCACGCATAAGAGGCTGAAACGCTTGAGCGTGCCCTGCGGATCGACGGCGCACCCTGCCAGAAAGGCGTCGAACGCCTCATGGGACATGGCGCTGGGCCAATCGCTGTGCGCAACGAAACAGGCATTGCTGGCCAGGGTCAGCAGGCCACAGCAGCGGTCGCCACGCCTGGCCGCCAGTTCAGCGGCAAGCATTCCGCCCAGGGACCAGCCACCCAGCCAGACGTCGTTTGGCAGCGTTGCATCCAGCTCGTCCAGCCATTCATTGAGGTCACTGCTTTGCAGTTCAGGCAGCGGCTCGATCTCGACGCGCAGGTGTTCGTCCAGGCCTCGCAAGGCCGCCGCCAAGGGTTCGAGTGGCGATATGCCAAGCCCCCATCCGGGTAGCAGGATCAGTCGATCACGCATGATTTCGGCTCCACTCATTCGTTCGCACCCAGCAGCGGATAGCACTGCGCCAATGCATTCAACAATAGCTGCACTTGCGCTTCGCTGTGGGCAGCGGACAAGGTCACGCGCAAACGGGCGCCGCCTGCGGGCACCGTGGGTGGACGGATAGCAGTCACCAGCAGGCCTCGCTCGCGCAGCAGTTGCGACAGACGCAAGGCGCGTGCGGCATCGCCAATCAGGATCGGCTGGATCGGGGTGAAGCTGTCCATCAATTCCAGCCCGATCTGTTGTGCGCCACTGCGGAACTGCTGGATCAAACGCGCCAGATGCTCCCGGCGCCAGTGTTCGGTTCGCAGCAGCTCCAGGCTTTTCAACGTGGCGCAGGCCAATGCAGGCGGCTGGCTGGTCGTGTAAATGTAGGGCCGGGCGAACTGGATCAGGGTTTCGATCAACTCTTCACTGCCCGCCACGAACGCGCCGGCCGTACCGAAGGCTTTGCCCAGGGTGCCGATCAGGACCGGCACATCTTCCATGCTCAGGCCAAAGTGCTCGACGATGCCCGCACCGTTGGCGCCCAGCGCCCCAAAACCGTGGGCATCATCGACCATCAACCAGGCGTCTTTCGCCTTGGCTGCACGGGCCAGCGCCGGCAGGTCGGCCACATCGCCGTCCATGCTGAATACGCCATCAGTCACCACCAGCGTATTGCCGACAGCCTTCTCAAGCCGTGCGCTCAGGCTCGCTGCGTCGTTGTGCAGGTATCGGGAAAAACGCGCGCCGCTGAGCAAACCGGCATCCAGCAAGGACGCGTGATTCAGGCGATCTTCCAGCACGGTGTCGCCCTGCCCCACCAACGCCGTGACGGCGCCAAGGTTGGCCATGTAACCATTGGAAAACAGCAGGGCTCGCGGACGGCCCGTCAGTTCGGCCAGGGCTTCTTCGAGTTCATGGTGCGGGCTGCTGTGGCCGATCACCAGATGCGAAGCCCCACCGCCCACGCCCCATTTTTCGGCACCCGCCTGCCAGGCCTTGATCACGTCCGGGTGATTGGCCAGCCCCAGGTAGTCGTTGTTGCAGAATGCCAGCAACGGCTGACCATCGACCACCACTTCAGGCCCTTGGGGGCTTTGCAGCAACGGGCGATGGCGATAGAGGTTTTCAGCGCGACGGGCAGCGAGGCGCGTGCGGAGATCGAAAGACATGCAGGCCTCTTTGGCAAGCTGATGAAGAGGTACTTCGCTTTTTTGTAGGAGCGCGCTTGCCCGCGATTCGGTGTGCCAGGCGACATCAATATCGAATGACCCAATGCCATCGCGGGCAACCGCGCTCCTGCAAGAACTCAGACAACAGCGTCGTAAAACAGCTCGCTGCTCTTCTGCTCTACCAGTGCCTGTTCAATGGCAGCCTGGTGCACTTCATCGGCGTGTTCGTAACCTGCTTCCGGCAAGATCCCCAGGCGCGAGAACAGTTGCATGTCCTTGTCGGCCTGCGGGTTGGCGGTGGTCAGCAGCTTGTCGCCGTAGAAGATCGAGTTGGCACCGGCGAAGAACGCCAGGGCCTGCATCTGTTCGTTCATGGCTTCACGGCCAGCGGACAGGCGCACGTGGGATTGCGGCATCAGGATGCGCGCCACGGCCAGCATGCGGATGAAGTCGAACGGGTCGACATCATCGGCGTTTTCCAGTGGCGTACCGGCCACTTTCACCAGCATGTTGATCGGCACCGATTCCGGGTGCTCCGGCAGGTTGGCCAACTGGATCAGCAACCCGGCGCGGTCGTCCAGCGACTCACCCATGCCCAGGATGCCGCCGGAGCAGATCTTCATGCCCGACTCACGCACGTAGGCCAGGGTTTGCAGGCGCTCGCTGTAAGTCCGGGTGGTGATGATGCTGCCGTAGAACTCGGGGGACGTGTCCAGGTTGTGGTTGTAGTAATCCAGGCCTGCATCCGCCAGCGCCTGGGTCTGGTCCTGATCAAGACGACCCAGGGTCATGCAGGTTTCCAGGCCCATGGCTTTCACGCCTTTGACCATCTCCAGCACGTACGGCATGTCTTTGGCCGAAGGATGCTTCCAGGCAGCCCCCATGCAGAAACGCGTCGAGCCAATGGCCTTGGCGCGGGCAGCTTCTTCCAGGACTTTCTGCACTTCCAGCAGCTTTTCTTTTTCCAGCCCGGTGTTGTAGTGGCCGGACTGTGGGCAGTACTTGCAGTCTTCCGGGCAGGCGCCGGTCTTGATCGACAGCAAGGTAGAGACTTGTACGCGGTTGGCGTCGAAATGAGCGCGGTGCACGGTCTGCGCCTGAAACAGCAGGTCATTGAAGGGCTGTACGAACAGCGCCCTGACCTCGGCTAAAGTCCAGTCGTGACGCAGATTGGCGGAAATGCTGGCGCTCATTGGGCGACTCCATTGGTTTTTTTGATAGGCCCGGACGGCTCAGCTGTTTGTTCGCTGAAGCTTAAAGTCCACAGGCGCGACACGGATGTTCGGCATATTTAAGGAAGAGCCATGCGGTGTCAACCACACAAACCCTATCAGGTTTACATCTGGTTAAAAAACGAACAATCGTGCTTATTATGTGATGAACCCACAGATGCAATCCTGCCCATTTGCATGGCGTGCGAAACCGACCTGCCATGGCTCGGCGACCAATGCCAGCGCTGTGCCCTGCCCATGCCGATGGCCGACCTGACCTGCGCGCAGTGCTTCAAACGATCACCAGCCTTCACCGAAGTCATCGCGCCATGGGTGTACGACTTCCCCATCGACAGCTTGGTCACGCGTTTCAAGCATCAAGGTAAATGGCCCATGGGGCGTTTGCTGGCGCAGTTATTGGGGCAGTCGTTGCAGCATCGTTTCGATGACGGGCTGACACGGCCTGACTATTTACTGCCAGTGCCGCTCACCGATAAGCGCTTGCGCAAACGTGGCTTCAATCAGTCCGCAATGCTCGCCGCCTGGCTGGGCAAGCAACTGGAGCTGAAGGTTGATGAGCGCCTGCTTAAACGCATCAAGGAAACGCCCACGCAACAAGGCCTGGACGCCAAGGCCCGCAAGCGCAACCTGCGCGACGCGTTTGCGTTGGTTAAAGGTACAGACGTTAGTGGCCTGCATCTGGCGCTGATCGATGACGTACTGACCACCGGCGCCACGGCAGATGCGATGGCAAGGCTGCTGATCGGCGCGGGCGCAGAGCGCGTGGATGTGTATTGCCTGGCGCGCACGCCCAAGCCGGGGGATTGATGCCGCTGTTACGCACTGCACTCTGGGAGCGAATTCATTCGCGATGCAATGTGTCAGGCACTGGAGATGCTGAATGTGCTGGCGCTTCGCGAATGAATTCGCTCCCACAGGTCTTTCATGACCCGGGCAGAGCAAGTGATCAGCCCAAAGGAATTGCCTTACACTGCCCGGCACCTGTCGCCCACAAAAAGCCTGCCGCCATGCCGTTACCCATCCCGTTGACCCAGCACATGGTCCGCCGCCCGCAACGCATCGCCTTGCTGGCGCACATTGCCGAACAAGGCTCGATCACCCGTGCCGCCAAAAGCGCGGGCCTGAGCTACAAGGCGGCGTGGGATGCCATCGACGAACTCAACAACCTGGCGCAAAAGCCCCTGGTCGAACGCAGTGTTGGTGGCCGGGGCGGTGGCGGCGCCAGGTTGTCGGAGGAAGGCGAACGGGTGCTGCGCCTGTACCAGCGTCTGCAGACATTGCAGGCCCAGGTGCTGGAAAGCACCGAAGACAGCGACGACCTGAACCTGCTCAGCCGCCTGATGCTGCGTACCAGTGCGCGCAACCAGTTGCATGGCCGTGTGGCGAACATCACCGCCTTTGGCCACAACGACATGATCCGCCTGCAACTGGCAGGGGATCTGTTTCTCGATGCGCGCATCACCCACGACAGCACCCTGCGCCTGGAGCTGGACATCGGCACCCACGTGGTCGCCTTGATCAAGGCCGGCTGGCTGGAGTTGATCGCCCCGGAGCAGACAGCAACAAGTGGACACAATTGCCTGAGCGGTGCGATCGAGGAAGTTCTTGCGGCAGAAGACGGCCCCAACGAAGTCAGAATCGGCCTGCCCAACGGTCAGACGCTATGTGCCCTCGCAGAGCCCCAGCACTTGCAGGCCTTGCAGTTGGAGGTCGGCGGCCAGGTACGAATTCAGTTTGCGCCCACCAACGTCTTGTTGGGGACCCCGCTGTAAAGCAGGTCTGAATCACCGTCTTGCGCGCCAAAACCGACACATAACCGTCACAAACGCTTACTAAGGTGGCTCCCACACTTGCAGGGAGCCCCGTGATGAACCTATTAGAAGAAAACCAGCCAACCGACCTGGAACAGATGGTTGGCCTGACCCGCCGCCGCTTTATCGGTGCCGGGGCCTTGTGTGGCGCGGCGATGTTCCTGGGCGGCAACCTATTGAGCCGCAGCGTGCTGGCCGACAGCGTCAGCGCCGCCACCGGCAAGCTGCTGGGCTTCGACAGCATCCCCGCCGCGACCACGGACACCATCAGCCTGCCGCCCGGCTACACGTCGTCAACCCTGATCAGCTGGGGGCAGCCGCTGCACACTGACGGCCCGGCTTTCGACCCCAGTGGCAAAGGCACAGCACAGGCCCAGGAAGTGCAGTTCGGCGACAACAACGACGGCATGAGCCTGTTCTCCTTCCCCGGCGAAGGCAGCGACACCAGCAACCGGGCGCTGATGGCCATCAACAACGAATACACCAACTACCGCTATCTGTATGACCACGGTGGCGATCCGCAATCGGCCGAAGACGTACACAAGGCCCTGGCCAGTGAAGGCGTGTCGGTGATCGAAATCCAGCGCAAGGACGGCCAGTGGCAGTTCGTGCAGGGCTCGCCTTATAACCGTCGCATTCATGGCAACTCGCCCATTCGTCTGAGCGGCCCGGCGGCCGGCCATGACTGGCTGAAAACCGCGGCAGACCCAAGCGGCAAGCAGGTACTGGGCACCTTCCAGAACTGCGCCAACGGCAAGACGCCGTGGGGCACTTACCTGACCTGTGAAGAGAACTTCACTGACTGCTTCGGTAGCAGCGATCCGACACAGAAATTCGACGCCGCCCTCAAACGTTATGGCGCCGTGGCCACCAGCAAAGAAATCAACTGGCACCAGCACGACCCGCGCTTTGACCTGGCAACCAACCCCAACGAAATCAATCGCCACGGCTGGGTAGTGGAAATCGACCCGTTCGACCCGAAATCCGAGCCGGTCAAACGCACGGCGCTGGGCCGCTTCAAGCACGAAAACGCTGCGGTCACCGAGACAAAGGGCGGTCGCGCCGTGGTGTACATGGGCGACGACGAGCGCGGCGAGTTCATCTACAAATTCGTCAGCCACGACAGAATCATCCACAACAACCCGACGGCCAACCGCAACCTGCTGGACCACGGCACCTTGTATGTCGCGCGTTTCGATGAGGGCGACGGCAACCCCGACCACCCAAGGGGCAAAGGGCAGTGGATCGAACTGACCCACGGCAAGAACGGCATCGATGCCGCCACCGGGTTCCCCAACCAGGCCGAAGTGCTGATCCATGCGCGCCTGGCTGCAAGCCTGGTCAAGGCCACACGCATGGACCGCCCGGAATGGATCGTGGTCAGCCCCAAGGACGGCCAGGTGTATTGCACCCTGACCAACAACGCCAAGCGCGGCGAAGACGGCCAGCCGGTGGGCGGCCCCAACCCTCGGGCGAAGAACCAGTACGGGCAAATCCTGCGCTGGCAGGAAGCCGACGGTAACGCCTGCGCCATGGAATTCAGCTGGGATCTGTTCGTGGTCGCCGGTAACCCGAGCGTACATGCCGGCACGCCACAAGGCGGCTCAAGCAACATCACCCCACAGAACATGTTCAACAGCCCCGACGGCCTGGGTTTCGACAAGGCCGGTCGGCTGTGGATCCTGACGGATGGCGACTACAGCAACAGCGGCGACTTTGCAGGCATGGGCAACAACCAGATGCTCTGCGCCGACCCGCAAAGCGGCGAGATCCGCCGATTCATGGTCGGCCCGGTGGGCTGTGAGGTCACCGGCATCAGCTTCGCGCCGGACCAGCGAACGTTGTTCGTGGGCATCCAGCACCCTGGCGAGAAAGGCAGCTCCACCTTCCCGGAACACCTGCCCAACGGCAAACCGCGCTCATCGGTGATGGTGATCACCCGGACCGATGGCGGGATTGTCGGCGCCTGAACAAGGAACATTGTTGGAGCGAGGCTTGCCCGCGAAGGCGTCGTCCCTGAAACATCGTGGGTGACTGATACGCTGCCATCGCGGGCAAGCCCACTCCTACAATGGATTTGTGTTTAGACCGATATCTGCGGCATAACCCAAACCCGTTGGAGCCAGGCCTGCGTTCACCGATTGATCCCAAACATAATCGCCCACCACAAAAACTTGCATGAGCCCCAAGCCCGTCTGCGCTACCATGTGTGGCCCGACGCGGCAGCCTGCTGCGCGCAGGAGTAAGCATGGCTCATCCGTTTGCAACACTAACGCCGGATCTGGTCCTCGACGCTGTCGAGAGCATTGGTTTCCTCAGCGACGCCCGCATCCTTGCGCTCAACAGCTACGAGAACCGTGTCTATCAGGTCGGTATCGAAGACGGCCAGCCGCTGATCGCCAAGTTCTACCGGCCACAGCGCTGGACCAATGAAGCGATACTCGAAGAGCACAGCTTCACCTTCGAACTGGCCGAGGTCGATATCCCCGTCGTAGCGCCCATGGTGCACAACGGCGCGACCCTGTTCGAACACGCGGGCTTTCGCTTTACCCTGTTCCCGCGTCGTGGCGGACGCGCACCCGAGCCGGGCAATCTCGACCAGCTATATCGTCTGGGCCAATTGCTGGGTCGTCTGCATGCCGTAGGAGCCACCAAGCCATTCGAACACCGCGAAGCCCTGGGCGTTAAAAACTTCGGCCATGACTCGCTCAATTACCTGCTGGAAAACGACTGCGTTCCCCGTGGTCTTCTTCCCGCGTACGAGTCCGTAGCCCGAGACCTGCTCAAGCGCGTCGAAGATGCCTACGCCGCCACGCCACACAAGAACATCCGCATGCACGGCGATTGCCACCCCGGCAACATGATGGCCCGTGACGAAATGTTCCACATCGTCGACCTCGATGACTGCCGTATGGGGCCTGCCGCGCAAGACATATGGATGATGCTGGCCGGTGATCGCCAGGAATGCCTGAGCCAGCTCTCGGAGCTGATGGACGGTTATGGTGAGTTCCACGATTTCGACCCTCGGGAACTGGCGCTGATCGAACCGTTGCGCGCGCTGCGCCTGATGCATTACAGCGCCTGGCTGGCACGTCGCTGGGATGACCCGGCCTTCCCCCACAGCTTCCCGTGGTTCGGCACCGAGCGTTATTGGGGCGACCAGGTACTGGCATTGCGCGAGCAACTGTCGGCTATCCAGGAGGAGCCGCTGAAACTGTTTTGACTCCCACAAAAAGGCGCCGCATGACGATGCACGCGGCGCCGGAACACTTTTGACTTTCATGCCACAGGAAGCCTCATGCAAGCCGCTAACCCGCGTCGCGGGTACATTCTGGGTCTTACCGCCTACATCTCCTGGGGCCTTTTCCCGCTCTATTTCAAGATTCTCGCTGCCGTACCCGCCGTTGAGATCATCATCAATCGCGCACTGTGGTCGGCCCTGTTCGGCTCGTTGTTGTTGCTGGTCTGGAAACATCCCGGCTGGTGGCGCGAGCTGAGCAGCAACCCGCAACGCCTTGCGGTTTTGGCCCTGAGCGGCACCTTGATCGCCAGCAACTGGCTGACCTATGTCTGGGCGGTGAACTCCGGGCGCATGGTCGAGGCCAGCCTGGGGTATTTCATCAACCCGCTGGTCAATGTGCTGCTGGGCATGTTGCTGTTGCGCGAGCGTCTGCGTCCGCTGCAATGGATCGCGGTGATGTTGGCCGTGGTGGGGGTTGCCCAGCAGGTGTGGCAGGTGGGCAGCTTGCCGTGGGTGTCACTGGTACTGGCGTTGACCTTCGGGTTCTACGGTCTGATTCGCAAGAAAGCGCCCGTTGCGGCGCTCCCCGGGTTGGTGGTGGAAACCTGGATGCTGGTTCCGCTGGCAGTGGGCTGGCTACTGCTGCACCCCGATGCAAGCACCACCCATATCGAATTCTGGACCACAAGCCAGGCTATCTGGCTAGCGGCGGCAGGGCCGGTCACGCTGGTACCGCTGGTCTGCTTCAACGCGGCAGCCCGACACCTGCCCTACACCACCCTGGGTTTTCTGCAGTACGTGGCGCCGATCATGGTGCTGCTTGAAGCCGTGCTGCTGTTTGGCGAGCAACTGGAGAGCGGCACAATCGTGACGTTCGCATTCATCTGGGCGGGGTTGATGGTCTACAGCGTTGATGCCTGGCGCACGGTTCGGCGGCGGGGTTGATAACACCCCGGCAGCACCCTGTTGGAGCGAGGCTTGCCCGCGAATGCTGAGTTTCAGGTGTGGAGATGCTCGCTGACCATACCGCCCTTTCGCGGGCAAGCCTCGCTCCAACCGTGCATTAGCAACTCCCGCAATCAAATCTCCGTACGCAACACCAGTTCAACCATCAGGTCATCGGCCAGGGTTTCCAGCCGCTCTTGCAGCACCTCCAGCGACAAGGTCAGCGGCACCGCAAGGACAGCTTCGGCGTGGAACAGGGGTTCGCTGCTCATGGGGGCGGGCTGTACGTTGGTGATCAGACGCTCGACATTCACTCCCTGCTCGGCCAACAGCCGGGTGATGTCGCGCACGATGCCGGGGCGATCATTGCCCACCAGCTCCATCCCGATGGGCCTCCAGGTGCAGGACTGCTCGACTTCGCTCTCGGCGATCAACACGCGGATGCCATGCTCTGACAGTGCCTGCAACGATTGCACCAGCTCATCGTAGGACTCGGCAGGCACGCCAACCCGAAGGATCCCGGCGAATTGACCGGCCATCTGCGTCATACGACTTTCCAGCCAGTTGCCGCCATGCTCGGCGATACAGTGTGCAATGCGCTCAACCTGGCCGGGCTGGTCTGGCGCAAATACGGTGAGTACGAGATGGTCCACGGTCATTCCTCTTGTTATGCATCGACCAGGCGCCCGGTAACCAGGCGCCATTGGGCTGTCGGGCAAGTATAGGCAAGCCCCCGTCCAGTGCCCGGCTCATCGTGAAATGACGCCCCGGGCCCATAAATCCCTGGAACAATCTTCATGGTTTTTGAGAGCATCCCGTGCCGTTGCATGACTGGCCGTGTGAATCGAGTCGTTCGGTGACATATTCACCCCGATTTTCACGCCGCGACTCATCATGTAGTATGCCGCGGCGAGCACTACATAATCGTTGAGCAGAGTGAGGCAAGCAATGACTGAACACGTTCAAGTCGGGGGCCTGCGGGTCGCCAAAGTCCTGTTGGACTTCGTGAACAACGAAGCCATCAAGGGGACCGGCCTCGATGCCGCAACCTTCTGGGCCGGTGCTGACAAGCTTATTCATGAGCTCGCACCGAAGAACAAAGCCCTACTCGCCAAACGTGATGACTTACAGGCGAAAATCGACGCCTGGCACCAGGCCCATGCCAAACAGGCGCATGACGCCCAGGCTTACAAAGCCTTCCTGCAAGAGATCGGTTATCTGCTGCCAGAAGTAGCGGATTTCCAGGCAACGACTCAAAACGTCGATGAAGAAATCGCACGCATGGCGGGCCCCCAACTGGTGGTGCCGGTCATGAACGCCCGCTTCGCCCTCAACGCCTCCAATGCGCGTTGGGGTTCGCTGTATGACGCGCTCTACGGCACCGACGCCATCAGCGAAGCCGACGGCGCCGAAAAAGGCAAAGGCTACAACAAGGTTCGCGGCGACAAGGTCATCGCCTTTGCCCGCGCCTTCCTCGACGACGCCGCGCCATTGGCTGCGGGCTCCCACGTCGACTCCACCGGCTACAAACTGATCGACGGCAAGCTGGTTGTCAGCCTCAAGGGCGGCAGCAACACTGGCCTTAAAGACGACGCGCAGTTGATCGGCTACCACGGCGACGCCAGCGCACCGACAGCCGTGCTGCTCAAACACAACGGCCTGCATTTCGAAATCCAGATCGACGCCACAAGCCCCATCGGCCAAACCGATGCTGCAGGCGTGAAAGACGTGCTGATGGAAGCTGCGCTGACCACCATCATGGACTGCGAAGACTCCATCGCTGCCGTCGATGCCGACGACAAAGTGGTGGTCTACCGCAACTGGCTGGGCCTGATGAAGGGCGACCTGGCTGAGCAAGTGTCCAAGGGCGGCGAAACCTTCACCCGCACCATGAACGCAGACCGCACCTACACCGCACCCCATGGCGGTGAAGTCAGCCTGCACGGTCGTTCGCTGTTGTTCGTGCGCAACGTCGGCCACCTGATGACCATCGACGCGATCCTCGACAAGGATGGCAACGAAGTGCCAGAAGGCATTCTCGACGGTTTGCTGACCAGCCTGGCGGCGATCCACAGCCTCAATGGCAACACCACCCGCAAGAACAGCCGCACCGGCTCGGTCTACATCGTCAAACCGAAGATGCACGGCCCGGAAGAAGCGGCGTTCACCAACGAGCTGTTCGGCCGTATCGAGCAGGTCCTGAACCTGCCGCGCAACACGCTCAAAGTCGGGATCATGGACGAGGAACGCCGTACCACGGTCAACCTCAAGGCCTGCATCCAGGCGGCGAGCGAGCGTGTAGTGTTCATCAACACCGGTTTCCTGGACCGCACGGGCGATGAAATCCATACCTCGATGGAAGCGGGCCCGGTGGTGCGCAAGGCGCAGATGAAAGCCGAAAAGTGGATCGGTGCCTATGAGAACTGGAACGTCGATATCGGTTTAAGCACTGGCCTGCAAGGTCGCGCACAAATCGGCAAGGGCATGTGGGCCATGCCTGACCTGATGGCAGCAATGCTGGAACAGAAAATCGCTCATCCGTTGGCAGGCGCTAACACGGCGTGGGTTCCGTCACCAACCGCAGCGGCGCTGCATGCCTTGCATTACCACAAGGTCGATGTGTTCGCCCGTCAGGCCGAGTTGGCCAAACGTGCGCGTGCTTCGCTGGACGATATTCTGACCATCCCGCTGGCGCCGAATACAAACTGGACGCCCGAAGAGATCCAGAACGAACTGGACAACAACGCTCAGGGCATCCTCGGCTATGTGGTGCGCTGGATCGATCAGGGCGTCGGTTGCTCGAAAGTGCCAGACATCAACGATATCGGCCTGATGGAAGACCGCGCCACGCTGCGTATTTCCAGCCAGCACATCGCCAACTGGCTGCGCCACGGCGTGGTCAACGAAGCGCAGGTGCTGCAAAGCCTGAAACGCATGGCACCGGTGGTGGACCGCCAGAACGCCAACGACCCGCTATACCGCCCGTTGGCCCCGGACTTCGATAGCAATATCGCGTTCCAGGCCGCCGTGGAACTGGTGATCGAAGGCACCAAACAGCCAAACGGCTATACCGAGCCGGTGCTGCACCGTCGGCGTCGGGAGTTCAAGGCGAAGAACGGGTTGTAAGCGATAACGGTGGCGTGCCTGTCAGGCCGCCTTCGCGAGCAAGCTCGCTCCCACAGGATTATGTGAACTCTGAACTGACCCCAAAATGTTGGACAGTTTATTGCCATATACCCACAGATTGAGTCCTGAACTCCACAGGACTCAATCCACCGAGCTTCGATTTGATTCGGTCATGATTGTAGTAACGGATGTACTCG
>Ga0209901_1000025_pt1 | contig 123044 bp, 114 predicted proteins | sample OrgsoiDNA_201058_FD_185806 | JGI IMG/M metagenome (GOLD analysis project Ga0209901, IMG submission 185806) | Permafrost soil microbial communities from the Arctic, to analyse light accelerated degradation of dissolved organic matter (DOM) -... | ecosystem: Environmental > Terrestrial > Soil >...
GTACACCGAGATCAAAATCACCGGTATTCAGGCTTAATTCAGCCTAATCCTCATTTGGAGAATTGACTCATGGCACACAAAAAAGCTGGTGGTAGTACCCGTAACGGTCGCGACTCAGAAGCCAAACGCCTTGGCGTGAAGATGTATGGCGGCCAGACTATCGTTCCGGGCAACATCATCGTGCGTCAGCGCGGCACCCAATTCCACGCTGGCTACGGCGTTGGCATGGGCAAAGATCACACCCTGTTCGCGAAAGTGGAAGGCGTGATCAAGTTCCAGGTCAAGGGCGAGTTCGGTCGTCGCTACGTGAGCATTGTCCCGAAGACTGAAGTCGTCGCGGCATAATCACGCAGTTGCTGAAAAGCCCTGTCTCGCGACGGGGCTTTTTTGTTTGTAGGGACATGCTTGTAGGTGTGTTCAGCGGTAGGTGAGTCTCTTGCAAAGCTGTTTGTGCGGGCTGTTGTGATGTTGGCTTTTGGGGTTTCCCTGGGAGCGCTGGTTTCTGATCGGTATCGCAACGCTCATCTTTGGCAAGAGTCTTATGAATTTATGTTGGTCAGCTCGTCCCTGTGACGGGAGGCGTGCGTTATGAAGTTTGTTGATGAAGTATCCATTCGAGTAAAAGCCGGTGACGGCGGCAACGGTTGCATGAGCTTCCGTCGCGAAAAATTCATCGAGAATGGTGGTCCGAACGGTGGTGATGGCGGTGATGGCGGCTCGATCTTCATGATCGCCGACGAAAACCTCAACACCCTGGTCGATTATCGCTACACCCGCCACTTTGATGCCGAGCGCGGCTCTAATGGCGGCAGTACCGATTGCACGGGCAAGAAGGGCGAAGAGCTGGTTCTGCGCGTGCCGGTCGGTACGACCGTGATCGATGCAAGCACCCAGGAAGTGATCGGTGACCTGACTAAGGCTGGCCAGCGTTTGCTGGTCGCCATGGGCGGTTGGCACGGTCTGGGCAACACCCGTTTCAAATCCAGTACCAACCGTGCGCCACGTCAGACGACACCGGGCAAGCCGGGCGAGCAGCGTGACCTCAAGCTGGAATTGAAAGTGCTGGCCGACGTGGGCCTGCTGGGTCTGCCGAACGCAGGTAAAAGTACCTTCATCCGCTCCGTATCGGCCGCCAAGCCGAAAGTCGCTGATTACCCGTTCACTACCCTGGTGCCGAACCTGGGTGTGGTCAGCGTTGACCGCTGGAAAAGCTTTGTCATCGCCGATATTCCCGGCTTGATCGAAGGCGCTTCCGATGGTGCTGGCCTGGGGATTCGCTTCCTCAAGCACCTGGCGCGTACCCGTCTGTTGCTGCACCTCGTGGACATGGCGCCGCTGGATGAAACCAGTGCTCCGGACGCCGCTGAAGTGATCGTCAACGAGCTGGTCAAGTTCAGCCCGTCCCTGGCGGAGCGTGATCGCTGGCTGGTGCTGAACAAGTGCGACCAGATCCTCGAAGAAGAGCATGAGGAGCGGGTCAAGGAAATCGTTGATCGTCTGGAATGGACCGGTCCGGTCTATGTGATTTCCGCGATTGCCAAAGAGGGCACCGAGCAGCTCAGCCGCGACATCATGAATTACCTCGAGGAGCGTAGTCTGCGCCTGGCTGAGGATCCTGTGTTCGCCGCCGAACTGGCCGCGCTGGATCAGAGCATCGAAGACGAAGCCCGTGCCCAGTTGCAGGCTCTGGACGACCAGCGTGCCCTGCGCCGCAGTGGCGTGAAGAGCGTGCACGACATTGGTGACGATGATTGGGATGAGGAAGATGTGGATGACGAGGATGGTCCGGAAATCATTTACGTCCGCGACTAAGTCAGTGCAGTAAACTAAACGCCGCTTTGATAGCGGCGTTTTAGTATCTAGAATTTGTACTCACCAAATATTCTCTGGCTAAGGTTGGAAGATGATGCGCAGCAAAGTGACGGGTGCCCAGCGCTGGGTCGTTAAGATCGGCAGTGCGTTGCTGACAGCCGATGGTAAAGGGCTGGATCGGGCGGCGATGGGTGTCTGGGTCGAGCAGATGGTGGCCCTGCATGAGGCGGGAGTCGAACTGGTGCTGGTTTCTTCCGGGGCGGTGGCTGCCGGGATGAGTCGTCTCGGCTGGACGGCTCGACCCAGTGCGATGCATGAGCTGCAAGCTGCTGCTGCCATTGGTCAGATGGGGTTGGTGCAGGCCTGGGAATCCAGTTTTGCCGAGCATGGTCGCCACACTGCGCAGATCCTGTTGACCCATGACGACCTGTCCGACCGCAAGCGCTACCTCAACGCCCGCAGCACCCTGCGCACGCTGGTGGAGCTGGGCGTGGTCCCGGTGATCAACGAAAACGACACCGTGGTCACCGACGAAATTCGTTTTGGCGACAACGACACCCTGGCGGCGCTGGTGGCCAACCTGGTCGAGGCTGACCTGTTGGTGATCCTGACCGACCGTGATGGCATGTTCGATGCGGACCCTCGCAATAATCCTGAAGCGCAGCTGATCTATGAAGCGCGGGCCGATGACCCTGCGCTGGATGCGGTGGCCGGTGGTACAGGTGGTGCGCTGGGGCGCGGCGGTATGCAGACCAAGCTGCGTGCGGCGCGCCTTGCGGCGCGTTCCGGGGCGCACACCGTGATTGTCGGTGGGCGTATCGAGCGTGTGCTGGCGCGGCTCAAGGCGGGCGAGCGTCTGGGTACGCTGCTGTCGCCTGAGCGCGAGATGCTGGCGGCCCGCAAGCAGTGGCTGGCCGGGCATCTGCAAACACGTGGCACTCTGGTGCTGGATGCGGGTGCGGTGCTGGCTTTGTCGAAGGACAACAAGAGTTTGCTGCCGGTGGGCGTAAAGCTGGTCCAGGGCAGCTTCCGACGTGGCGAAATGGTCGTTTGCGTTGCGCCTGATGGTCGTGAGGTCGCTCGCGGCTTGAGCAACTACAGTGCACTGGAAGCGCAAAAGATCATTGGTCAGTCGTCCGATTCGATTGTGAAGGTGCTCGGCTACATGGCTGAGCCTGAGCTGGTTCATCGGGACAACCTGATCCTGGTGTGATCGTTTGCGCCTGTTAACGCGACAACATAAGGAAGTATCGATGCGAATGGTCATGAAAGGACTGTTGGGTGTGCTGCTGGCCTTGCCTTTACTGGCTTCGGCTGAAGAGATCGGCTCGGTGTCGACGGTATTCAAGTTCGTCGGCCCCAATGACCGGATCGTGGTCGAGGCATTCGATGACCCCAAGGTTGAAGGGGTGACGTGTTATTTGTCCCGTGCCAAGACGGGTGGGGTGAAGGGCGGTCTGGGTCTGGCTGAGGATCGTGCCGAGGCGTCCATTGCCTGTCGTCAGGTGGGGCCGATCAAGTTCGCGGAGCCGCTCAAGGATGGCGACGTCGTGTTCAAGGAGCGTACTTCGCTGGTGTTCAAGACCATGCAGGTGGTGCGCTTCCTCGATAAGAAGCGCAATACGCTGGTGTACCTGGTCTACAGCGACCGCGTCATTGAGGGCAGCCCGCAGAATGCGGTGACGGCGATTCCGATCGTGCCGTGGGTGCCTGCGCCGGCGCCTTGATCGCAAATTACAACTGTGGGAGCGGCCGGGGTGGCGCCCCACCTTGCTCGCGAATGCGATGGGTCAGTCACCCTCTATGTTTCCGGGATGACGCCTTCGCGAGCAAGCTCGCTCTCATCAAACAAAATTTAATTCGTTGATTTAACTGATGATTTCAGACGACGAAAATCTACTGTAGGAGCGGACTTGTCCGCGAAGGCGATGTCTCAGGCGCGGAAGATATCGCCTGTGCCGACGTCTTCGCGGACGAGTCCGCTCCTACACAGACCGTGTTTCCTGCGCGACAGCGCGGCGTCTGGACGACGGGGAATCTCCCACAGGGGGTTATGTTCATGCCAATGTCCCGATTGCGACCAAACATAGAATCTCCCGCAGTGTTTAAATCACGGGCATAAAAAAACCGACCCTAAGGTCGGTTTTTTCAACAAGCAGGTCGATCAGGCAGCAGCAGCAAGGTTCAGGGCCTTGATGTGGCCATTCAGGCGGCCTTTATGGCGAGCAGCTTTGTTCTTGTGGATGATGCCTTTATCGGCCATGCGGTCGATAACTGGCACGGCCAGAACATAAGCAGCTTGCGCTTTTTCAGCGTCTTTTGCGTCGATGGCCTTAACTACGTTCTTGATGTAGGTACGAACCATGGAACGCAGGCTGGCGTTGTGGCTGCGACGCTTCTCAGCCTGTTTTGCACGTTTTTTGGCGGAAGGTGTGTTGGCCACCGTCGAGCTCCTCGAAAGACTTTGGGAAATAGCAAACAAAATAGGCCGCGAATCATGCCGATGAGTTGATGTCTTGTCAAGGGCAGTTGATGCGTTCCGCTGAGTGGTTCTGGTGAAACGTCGGAGTTATTTCTTTCCGGCGTGCGACCTGTAAACTCGCGAGCTTTGGCTCTGTGCTGTTGCGGCGCGGAGTATCGCATAAATGGATGGCTTTAGTGCCGGTCCTTTGCTCAAGGCATGAAACTCTTTCAATGAATCTACTCAAGTCGCTGGCCGCCGTAAGCTCAATCACGATGCTTTCCCGGGTTCTAGGCTTTATCCGGGACACTATTGTCGCCCGTACTTTTGGCGCAGGAATGGCGACCGACGCCTTTTTCATTGCTTTCAAACTGCCGAACCTGTTGCGCCGCATTTTTGCCGAGGGCGCTTTTTCCCAGGCGTTCGTGCCCATCCTGGCTGAATACAAAAGTCAGCAGGGCGAAGAGGCGACCCGCACCTTCATTGCTTATGTCAGCGGCATGCTGACTCTGGTGCTGGCGCTGGTCACCTTGCTGGGGATTATCGCTGCGCCCTGGGTCATCTGGGCTACCGCGCCGGGTTTTACCGATACCCCGGAAAAATTCGAGCTGACGTCCAGCCTTCTGCGGGTGACATTCCCTTATATATTGCTGATCTCGCTGTCTTCGCTGGCGGGGGCGATCCTCAACACCTGGAACCGTTTTTCGGTCCCGGCCTTCGTGCCGACGCTGCTCAACGTCAGCATGATTTTCTTTGCGCTGTTCCTGACGCCGTATTTCAACCCGCCGGTCATGGCGCTGGGTTGGGCGGTGCTGGCAGGCGGCCTGCTGCAGTTGCTGTATCAACTGCCGCACCTGAAAAAGATCGGCATGCTAGTGATGCCGCGCCTGAGCTTTCGCGATACCGGTGTGTGGCGGGTCATGAAACAGATGCTTCCGGCCATCCTTGGGGTATCGGTGAGTCAGATTTCTCTGATCATCAACACGATCTTTGCCTCGTACCTTGTCGCCGGTTCCGTGTCGTGGATGTACTACGCCGACCGCTTGATGGAGTTGCCATCGGGCGTGCTCGGGGTGGCGCTGGGTACGATCCTGTTGCCGGTGCTGTCGAAAACCTACGCCAGCAAGGACCGCCACGAGTATTCGCGGATTCTCGACTGGGGCCTGCGACTGTGTTTCGTGATGGTGCTGCCGTGCACATTGGCCCTGGCTATCCTGGCCGAACCGCTGACGGTGTCGTTGTTCCAGTACGGCAAATTCGATGCGCTGGACGCCGTCATGACCCAGCGGGCACTGATCGCCTACTCGGTTGGCCTGCTGGGGATCATCGTCATCAAGGTGCTGGCTCCGGGGTTTTACGCGCAGCAGAATATCCGTACGCCGGTGAAGATCGCGATTTTCGTGCTGATCGTCACGCAGTTGCTTAACCTGGTGTTCATCGGGCCGTTGCAGCACGCGGGCCTGGCATTGGCGATCAGCGTCGGGGCCTGCATCAATGCGGCGCTGCTGTATTGGCAATTGCGCAAGCAGGACCTGTTCCAGCCGCAACCGGGCTGGCCGAAGTTTCTGATCAAGCTGATCGTGGCGGTCGCCGTCATGTCGGGCGTATTGCTGGGCTTGATGCACTTCATGCCGGCCTGGGATGACGGGCACATGCTAGAACGCTTCCTGCGTTTGGGCGGCCTTGTGGTTGCGGGGCTGGTGGCATACTTCGGCATGCTGTTGCTGTTGGGCTTTCGCCTTAAAGACTTCGCCCGCAAGGCGATCATGTAGCGAACAATCGTCGGTTTTTGCCCCAGAACGTCCATTGCACGCGTTTTGCCATGGACTGTTGCCTGTCGTAGCGGGCCGGGTGTGGTTATAATCGGCCACTTTATGAGCAAGAAGTGCGTTATGCAGCTGGTTCGAGGCCTTCATAATCTGCGCCCCCAGCATCGGGGCTGTGTCGCCACCATTGGCAACTTCGACGGCGTCCACCGTGGCCACCAGGCTATCCTGGCACGTCTGCGTGAGCGATCCGTTGAGTTGGGTGTGCCCAGCTGCGTGGTGATTTTCGAGCCACAGCCGCGTGAGTTCTTCGCCCCGGAGACGGCTCCGGCCCGTCTGGCGCGACTGCGTGACAAGCTGGAGCTGTTCGCGGACGAGGGCATCGATCTGGTGCTTTGTCTGGCGTTCAACCAGCGCCTGTGCAAGCTTAGCGCTGCCGAGTTCGTCGATACCATTCTGGTTGACGGGCTTGGGGTACAGCATCTGGAAGTCGGTGATGATTTCCGCTTCGGTTGCGACCGGGTCGGCGATTTTGATTTCCTGCAACAAGCCGGTATCACCCAGGGTTTTACCGTTGAAGCGGCACAGACCGTTGAGATCGACGGCGTTCGGGTCAGCAGCACCAAGGTCCGTAACGCGTTGTCTGTGGCGGATTTCACCCTTGCCGAGCGGTTGCTCGGTCGCCCGTACCACATTACAGGACGGGTTCTGCACGGCCAGAAGCTGGCTCGCCAGTTGGGTACGCCCACGGCCAACGTGCAGCTCAAGCGTCGTCGCGTGCCCATGACCGGGGTTTACCTGGTGAGTGTGGAGATCGACGGCAAGGCATGGCCGGGCGTTGCCAATATTGGTGTGCGTCCGACCGTGGCAGGTGATGGCAGTGCCCACCTTGAAGTGCATCTTCTGGATTTTGCCGGTGACTTGTACGACCGGCGTTTGACGGTGGCTTTCCACCATAAGCTGCGTGATGAGCAGCGTTTCGCCTCTCTTGAGGCGCTAAAGACGGCGATCAATGCGGATGTCGCCGCCGCTCGTGCCCATTGGCATGACTGAGCGCAGACATTTTTCATGCATATCCTTACCAAGAGCCTGAAATGACCGATTACAAAGCCACGCTAAACCTTCCGGACACCGCCTTCCCAATGAAGGCCGGCCTGCCCCAGCGCGAGCCGCAAATTCTGCAGCGCTGGGACAGCATTGGCCTGTACCAGAAGCTGCGCGAGATTGGCAAGGATCGTCCGAAGTTCGTCCTGCACGACGGCCCTCCTTATGCCAACGGCACTATTCACATCGGTCATGCGCTGAACAAGATTCTCAAGGACATGATCGTTCGCTCGAAAACCCTTTCGGGTTTCGACGCGCCGTATGTCCCGGGCTGGGACTGCCACGGCTTGCCGATCGAGCACAAGGTTGAAGTGACCCACGGCAAGAACCTGACTCCTGACCGTACCCGTGAGCTGAGCCGTGCCTACGCCGCCGAGCAAATTGAAGGCCAGAAATCCGAGTTCATCCGCCTGGGTGTGCTGGGCGATTGGGACAACCCTTACCTGACCATGAACTTCGCCAACGAAGCCGGGGAAATCCGTGCGCTGGCTGAAATGGTCAAGGGCGGCTTCGTCTTCAAGGGCCTGAAACCGGTCAACTGGTGCTTCGATTGCGGTTCGGCCCTGGCTGAAGCGGAAGTCGAATACGCCGACAAGAAATCGCCGTCCATCGACGTCGCCTTCGCTGTGGTTGACGACGCGAAACTGGCTGCCGCTTTCGGCCTGCCAGCGCTGGGCAAGCCTGCGTCTATCGTCATCTGGACCACCACGCCGTGGACCATCCCTGCCAACCAGGCCCTGAACGTCCATCCAGAGTTCAAGTACGCACTGGTCGATGTGGGCGACAAGCTGCTGGTACTGGCCGAAGAGCTGGTCGAAGCCTGTCTGGCGCGCTACGAGCTGCAAGGCTCGGTCATCGCGACAGCAGAAGGCGCGGCGCTGGACCTGATCAACTTCCGTCACCCGTTCTACGATCGTCTGTCGCCGGTGTACCTGGCTGATTACGTCGAGCTGGGTTCGGGCACCGGTGTTGTTCACTCGGCACCTGCCTATGGTGAAGATGACTTCGTGACCTGCAAGCGTTACGGCATGGTCAACGATGACATCCTGACCCCGGTGCAGAGCAACGGCGTATACGCCGAGTCGCTGGAGTTCTTCGGCGGCCAGTTCATCTGGAAGGCCAACCCGAACGTGGTCGAGAAGCTGCGCGAAGTTGGCAGCCTGATGCACACCGAAACCATCGTTCACAGCTACATGCACTGCTGGCGCCACAAGACGCCGCTGATCTACCGCGCCACGGCGCAGTGGTTCGTAGGCATGGACAAGCAGCCGACCACAGGCGATACCCTGCGTCAGCGCGCCATCAAGGCCATCGAAGAAACAAAATTCGTTCCGGCCTGGGGCCAGGCACGCCTGCACTCGATGATCGCCAACCGCCCTGACTGGTGCATCTCCCGTCAGCGCAACTGGGGCGTACCGATCCCGTTCTTCCTGAACAAGGAAAGCGGCGAGCTGCATCCACGCACCGTCGAGCTGATGGAAGAAGTTGCCAAGCGCGTCGAACAGCAAGGCATCGAAGCCTGGTTCAAGATGGACGCGGCCGAGCTGCTGGGTGACGAAGCCTCGAAATACGACAAGATCACTGACACGCTGGACGTCTGGTTCGACTCCGGGACCACGCACTGGCACGTGCTGCGCGGCTCGCACCCGATGGGTCATGAGAGCGGCCCGCGTGCCGACCTGTACCTGGAAGGTTCGGACCAGCACCGTGGATGGTTCCACTCCTCGCTGCTGACCGGTTGCGCCATTGACAACCACGCGCCGTACCGCGAGCTGTTGACCCACGGTTTCACCGTGGACGAGAGCGGCCGCAAGATGTCCAAATCCCTGGGCAACGTGATTGCGCCGCAGAAGGTCAACGACACCCTGGGCGCCGACATCATGCGTCTGTGGGTGGCTTCGACCGACTACTCCGGCGAAATGGCGGTTTCCGACCAGATCCTGCAACGCAGTGCGGACGCCTACCGGCGTATCCGTAACACCGCGCGCTTCCTGCTGTCGAACCTGACCGGTTTCAACCCGGCCACCGACATCCTGCCTGCCGAAGAAATGCTGGCGCTGGATCGTTGGGCCGTGGACCGTACCCTGCTGCTGCAGCGCGAGCTGCAAGAGCATTACGGCGAATACCGTTTCTGGAACGTGTACTCCAAGATCCACAACTTCTGCGTGCAGGAGCTGGGTGGGTTTTATCTGGACATCATCAAGGACCGTCAATACACCACGGCCGCTGACAGCACCGCGCGTCGCTCCTGCCAGACGGCACTGTTCCACATCTCCGAAGCGCTGGTGCGCTGGATCGCTCCGATCCTGGCCTTCACCGCCGACGAGCTGTGGCAGTACCTGCCGGGTGAGCGTAACGAATCGGTGATGCTCAATACCTGGTACGAAGGCCTGAGCGAAATGCCGGCTGACTTTGAACTGGACCGCGCCTACTGGGAGCGGATCATGGCGGTCAAGGTCGCGGTCAACAAGGAAATGGAAAACCTGCGGGCAGCCAAGGCCATCGGCGGCAACCTGCAAGCCGAAGTGACGTTGTATGCCGAAGACGCTCTGGTAGCGGACCTGTCGAAGCTGAGCAACGAACTGCGTTTCGTGCTGATCACCTCGACGGCCAGCGTCGCGCCTCTGGCTGACGCGCCTGCCGACGCCGTAGTGACCGAAGTGCCGGGCCTCAAGCTCAAGGTGGTCAAGTCCGGCCATGCGAAGTGCGGTCGTTGCTGGCATCACCGTGAAGACGTTGGTGTAGACCCGGCGCACCCGGAAATCTGCGGTCGTTGCGTGGACAACATCAGCGGCGCGGGCGAGGTTCGTCACTATGCCTAACGCCAGTCGTACAGGCCGTTTGAGCTGGCTGTGGTTGAGCGTGCTGGTCCTGGTCATCGACCAGGTCAGCAAGCTGCATTTCGAAAATTCACTGAGCCTGTATCAGCAGATCGTGGTGATTCCGAGCTATTTCAGCTGGACACTGGCCTACAACACCGGCGCTGCCTTCAGCTTCCTGGCTGACAGCTCCGGCTGGCAGCGCTGGCTGTTCGCCCTGATCGCCGTGGTGGTCAGTGCGGTGCTGGTGATCTGGCTCAAGCGCCTTGGCCGCAATGACACCTGGTTGGCAATCGCGCTGGCGCTGGTTCTGGGGGGTGCCCTTGGCAACCTCTATGACCGCATCGCGCTGGGTCACGTGATCGACTTCGTGCTGGTGCACTGGGACAACCGCTGGTACTTCCCGGCGTTCAACTTCGCAGACAGCTCGATTACCGTCGGTGCAATCATGCTGGCGCTGGATATGTTCAAAAGCAAGAAAACCGGAGAACCCGTTCATGACTGAACAGTTATTGACCGAAAACGCTTCCAAAGAGCTACGCATCGGTCAGAACACGGAAGTCACCTTGCACTTTGCCTTGCGCCTGGAGAACGGCGACACCGTGGACAGCACCTTTGACAAGGCGCCGGCCACGTTCAAGGTAGGGGACGGCAACTTGTTGCCCGGTTTCGAGGCTGCGCTGTTCGGCTTCAAGGCCGGTGACAAGCGCACCATCGAGGTCCTGCCGGAAAACGCCTTTGGTCAGCCCAACCCGCAAAACGTGCAGATCATCCCGCGTTCGCAGTTCCAGAACATGGAATTGTCCGAAGGCCTGCTGGTGATCTTCAACGATGCGGCTAATACTGAGCTGCCCGGCGTGGTCAAGGCGTTCGACGACGATCAGGTCACTATCGACTTCAACCACCCGTTGGCTGGCAAGACGCTGAGCTTCGAAGTGGAAATCTTCGAGGTCAAGGCGCTTTGAATGCATGGCCCGGCGTCATACCGGGCCTGTTCGACGTCCTGCTCTCCTGCGCGTAGATACGAGGCACAGCATGCAAATCAAACTCGCCAACCCACGCGGCTTCTGCGCTGGAGTGGACCGTGCGATCGAAATCGTCAATCGCGCCCTGGAAGTGTTTGGCCCGCCGATCTATGTGCGCCATGAAGTGGTTCACAACAAATTTGTCGTCGAAGACCTGCGCGCTCGCGGCGCGATCTTCGTCGAAGAGCTGGATCAGGTGCCGGATGACGTCATCGTGATTTTCAGCGCCCATGGTGTATCCCAGGCAGTACGTACCGAAGCGGCCGGTCGCGGCCTGAAAGTCTTCGATGCCACCTGCCCGCTGGTGACCAAGGTGCACATCGAAGTGGCGCGCTACAGCCGCGACGGTCGTGAATGCATTTTGATCGGCCACGAAGGCCACCCGGAAGTCGAAGGCACCATGGGCCAGTACGACGCCAGCAATGGCGGCGCGATCTATCTGGTCGAAGACGAACAGGACGTTGCCAACCTGCAGGTGCGCAACCCCGAATCCCTGGCGTTCGTGACCCAGACCACGCTGTCCATGGACGACACCAGCCGCGTCATCGACGCACTGCGTTCGCGCTTCCCGGCCATTGGCGGGCCGCGCAAGGACGATATCTGCTACGCCACTCAAAACCGTCAGGATGCGGTCAAGCAATTGGCCAATGAATGCGACGTGGTGTTGGTGGTGGGCAGCCCAAACAGCTCCAACTCCAACCGCCTGCGTGAGCTGGCTGAACGCATGGCGACCCCGGCCTATCTGATCGACGGTGCTGAAGACATGCAGCGCAGCTGGTTCGATGGCGTGGAGCGCATCGGTATCACGGCGGGTGCTTCGGCCCCTGAAGTCCTGGTGCGCGGTGTTATCCAGCAGTTGCAGGCATGGGGCGCGGTAGGCGCTGATGAACTGGCCGGCCGTGAAGAGAACATCACGTTCTCGATGCCCAAGGAACTGCGCGTCAAATCGCTGTTGTAAGGCTTGAACGGCAGAGCGCTTCTTCGGCTCTGTCGGTTCTTATCTGTACGCGCCCCGTGGACGCCAGCACCACCCTGTAGGGTTTGGCTGATGTGCTCGTGGTGCAAATGAACAACGTACCTCCCCGATACGCCCCTCCCTCGGTAAGCGGCAGCCCCAGGCTATTGAACCGTACTGACCGGCCAAGCCAGTAGTTGCCCACCACCTGGACCTTGCCCGTCAGTGCGCGCTGCACCAGCACAACATCCTGCTCATCGGCCTGGCCGTTATCGTTCACATCGATAACCGTGCGCCAGCCATCGCTCCAGTCGCCCCCTGTGGCCTGAATCAACACCGTTGTGTTACGCAGGATGGCTTCGGTGCGCGCCGCGCGAACGGCGCTGGCCAACTGCTGCGCTGTGTCCTCCCGACGCTGGTTTTCGATCAGGCGGGAAAACGCCGGAACGGCGAGCTGCACCGTGATCGCAATCAGCGCCATGCCCACCAATAGCTGAATCAGTCCGAAACCTTGCTGCATGTCCGTTGCCCTCAAGCACTGCCGACTTTCAGAAAAGCATGTTTTTCGGCGCGTATCGGAGCCAATTGTCATGCCTTGTGTCGGCCTGGCTGAGGGGCAAAAGGTTACAAATGGGCAGCGGCAAATCGTGCGTGATGAGCTTCACTGCGCAGGGCTGGCGATGCAAATGCGACCTTTAGGACGGACCCTGAGATGCGTGATGGAAACGGATATCCCCAGGCCGGGATGACTTTGATCGAAGTGTTGGTAGCGGTGCTGATCGTGGCCGTCGGGGTACTGGGCGCCGCGTTGATCCAGTTGAAAGCACTCAAGTACACCGACAGCGCCATGCTCAACAGCCAGGCCAGTTTCATTGCCTATGACCTGTTTGATCGTATGCGGGCCAACCCCCAGGCGGACTACCGGCTGGCATCGCTGGATGCCGCGCCGTCCATGGGCAATCTTGCTGTACCGCGTGAGCAGGATCTCTTCGATTTCGCCCGCCAGGTCAGGCAGATGGGCGGGGAGAGGGCGGGCGCCATGATCAGCCTCAATGAAGGTATTGCCACGGTGGTCATCACCTGGGGTGACGCCCGCGCTGCCGGTGCTTCCAGCCCTGATCAAACCTTTGCGCTGAGCAGCCGGGTTTCGAGCGATCCGCAGGTGTCGCCATGAATCGCCGCGCCAGCGGCTTCGGCTTGATCGAGATCATGGTGGCTATCAGCCTGGGGTTGCTTATCGGCCTGGGGCTCACCCAACTGTTGTTCAGCAGCAAAGCCACTTACCTCAGCCAAAGTGCCTCCGCAGCGCTGCAAGAGGATGCACGTCTGGTTCTGAGCCGAATGATTCAGGACATCCGTTCGGTGGGGCTGTCCGGTTGCCTGGCGAAGGTCGATGACATGAGCACGTCGGGCGGTTTTTCAAGGGCTCGGGACACTTCGATCAAGTGGGACGCTGCCCAACAGACGTTGAGTCTGATAACCGCTGATATGGGAAGGGGCCTGGATGCGCCCACCTGGATCGTGATTTCAGATTGCGAGACCTCTGCTGTCGCTTACAACGGCAAGTCCGCGCCGCGGCTTGGGCCGGGGCAACTTGGTTTCCCGGTGCGTGAAGTGCGCTACGTCTACAACAGCCGAAACCAGGAGATCAGGCTGGGTACACAGCCACTGATCGATAACGTCAGCGCCTTCAGTGTGTTGTTTGGGGTGGCCGACCATGCCCTGGACGCCGGTATTGCGCGTTACACCGTCAGCCCGCCTGACCTTGGCTTGGTGCGCAGCGTTCGCCTGAGCATGACCCTGACGGACCCTCAGGGTCGGGTCAAAAGCCAGACGTTCAGCGTTACGGCAGCATTGCGCAATCGACTCGGCTAAGGGGCGTGCAGATGAGTCATCAGCGTGGTGCGGTGTTGTTAATCAGTCTGGTCTTTCTCCTGGTGCTGACGATGCTTGGGGTTTCGTCGATGCAGAACGCCACGCTCCAGGAAAAAATGGCCGCCAGCGTCAAGCAGCGCAATGCATCTTTTCAGGCCGCAGAAATGGCGTTGCGCACCGGGGAATCAGCGATACAGGCGCCGGGCTTCTCGCTGTCTCGTTGCCCGACCCTTCAAACCTGTGCGCCACCTGTGGATGCCCGCTCGGTGACAAACCCGGGCCATGGCGGCACCTCGGGCGTGACCTGGGTCGCGGTCAGTGGCGGCTTTTATGCGCTACAGCATTTTGCCTCGGCCCTTGAGCCTGTCCACCTCGCGCCAAGGCAGGCGGAGGGTGATGTGCCTGTGCCATGGACGTTGTACCGCGTGACCGGCGTCGGGATACAAGGCGGCTCCCGTACGGTGCTGGAAAGTGTCCATGCGGGTGGGCGCCGAATCATGTGGCGGCAATTGCACTAGAAGGGGGATTCCAGGGTGTGCCGAGCGAGTAGGGGGTTTACGTTGATTGAGCTGATTGTCGTGATTGCAATCGTTGGGCTGCTGTCTGCAGTCGCCTATCCCGCTTACATGGAGTACGTGAAGAAGGCCCGTCGAGCCGAGGTCGCCGGTCTGCTTTCGGAAACTGCTCACACGCTGGAGCGTTTTTACTCACGACACGGACAATACAGCGATGTGACGGGGTCACCCGTTGCAACGCCCGATATCCCTGCAGGCAACGCTCATTACCGCATCACGGCCGAGCGTGCCAGCGGTCAGGCATTCACCCTGATTGCCGAGCCGATTGCAGGGGCGCTGATGGCTGCCGACAAATGCGGCACCTTTGTGACCGACCACACCGGCTGGCGTGATAACCGCGACCTGACTGACGGCGCCACGGCCCTGTGGTGCTGGAGCCGTTGAGCTTCAGCGGGAGAAGCAGTTGGCGGGCGCGCCAGTGGCAGCGGTCAGAACCCCGGTCTGGCTGATGCTCAGAGTGCCGCAGGGATCTTTTTCCTGACCGTTCTGCGGCGTGACCTGAAACGCGTAGGTCGTGGCTGCAGGCGTGCCCACAAGACTGAGGGCGTACTTACCGCTTTGCGAGGCGACGGTGGTGCTACCGGCAGGTGGTGTAAGACCAATCCCGGCCAGCGTTGCGTTGGTGTACTGATTGTTCTGGGCGTAGTAGCGCTCCATGCGTGCCGCCGCATCCTGCAGCATGGCGATGCCTTCAGAACGATAACCGCGTTGCACGTACTGGGTGTAGTTCGGGTACGCCACGGCGGCCAGGATGGCGACGACCGCAACGGTGATCATCAGCTCGATCAGGGTAAAGCCCGATTGTTTTCTCGCAGTCATATGCATGCCGGTTTCCTAGTTCGTAGGGACGACGCGCCAGGTTTGGCGGCCATTGTGGTAGGGGCCCAAGGCAGTGGGCAAAGCGTCGGACCCACTGAAGAAGGTGCCATTGCCGTTGACGCCGCCCCCTGTGATGGTCCCGCCGATCGAAGGCGTGCTGATGCCACTGACCACCGTCCCGTTGTAATTGTCAGTTCCGTTAATGGTGCCGGTACGCGACAGGTTGAACACCGTGAAGGCCGTTCTTCCGCCCGTCGTCGGGTCCAGCGCGTAGGTCCAGCCATTGATGCCCGGCGTACAGATATCTGTACTCGGGGTGCGTGTGCTGACAAACAAAACGTCGCCCAGGGTCTGCAGTGGATCGACCATTCGTTCACCCACCAGCGAGTTGCCCGTGACGAAGTCCAGGTACCAGCCGGACTTGCTGCTCCAGTCCACGGGGCTATTGCTGACTATACGAATTGCACTGCTGGACGAGCCGAAAGTCGCGGCGTTGTTCTGCACGTTGATGGTTTGTGCCTGCAGCGTAGAGCGGTTCAGAAGCGGCGTTTGGGAAGGCGACAGCCCTTTGGTGTTCTGGTCCCAGATACCGTAGAGGGTCTGCAGGTCTGTGTTGGACTTGTCCGCTGTTGCGAAATAGCGGCCAGTACCGAAGATGACGATGGTGCCGGTGTTGCTGGGGTGCTGGGCCACAATAGGCGCTGCGGTGATCGATTGCACAGCGGAGTTCGCTGTGTCGCTGACGGTGGCCTGATACAGGGGCTTGCCGCTGAACGAGACGCTGAAGTTACTGGCGGTGCTGCTCTGCAGATCGAAGCGCCAGAGGTTGCCCATCAAGTCACCGGCGTAAACGTAATCGGCGATGCCATCCGAGTCGAAGTCCAGCACGGCCGGTGATGACAAACCGTTGTTGTTACTCGCTGCATTCAGTTTGCTTAGAACGGTGCCGCTGGCGATATCGAATACGAACAACGATGCGTTGCCTTTGTTGCCGCTGTAACCGTTACCCACGATGACGCCCCAACCCCCGGTGTGTAGTCTGGAAATCACAGGAATGGAAAAGGTGTAGCCCAGGTCTGGATCGTTCTGCGAGGTGAACTCCCACAGCAGAGAAATGCTGTCTGGATTCGTGATGTCCAGGGCAAAAATTTCCCGTCCGCCGCCCCCCAGTGTCCCAACCAGCACAGTGCGCCAGGCGTTGTTGATGTAGACATCCGAGACTACTGGGGTTGCGTCGACAAAGTACTGGTGCAGCGAAGGGTCGGTGTTATAGGTGCGGGCAGTCAGCGCACCCAGGTTGGGGACGACCGCAGAGGGGATGAACGCAAATTTTTCGACACCGGTTGCGGAGTCGAACCCGTGCAGCATGCCGTCGTTGGCACCCACGTAAACCTGTGAGCGCCTGGTTGCCTGCGTGGCTTTAAAGGTTGCGTAATCGCCCGGCGAACCGTTCAGGTTGTCGGCAATCGAGGGGATGAAGGTCGCTGTGCTGACGACAACCGGAGCCGAGTTGACGATATCCCCGAGCAACGAGGCCCGCTTGCGGAAGGTCGAAATTTCGTTGGTGGTATCGCCACGCAGGAAATCAACCTGGGTCGAGGTCAGTTTACTGGTGGGGAACACGCTCAACTGATTGGAGTAGGTAAAGGGTTGAAGCTTAGCTCCCGTGGTCATGGGTGCGGAGTTGGCCATCGTGATGTTGCGCTGGCTCCAGGTCGGCATGTGCTGGCTCGCCAGCCAGTTGACGGCGGTGGTGGTGCTGAGGGTATTGCCCACTGCGGTCGAGGTGAGGGTCCGTTTGGTCAGCTCGCCGCTCCAGTACGTCACGCTCATCGTGTTGGAATAGACTTCGTTGGCATTACCGGTGCTGGTGGTGGGCGAGACCGCAGGTGCCGACACCGAGCTGTTGGTTTGCAGGATCTGGTTGAACGCGTTGGCCAGTTGGGTCTTGAGCAGGGAGGCGTTGGTAACCAGGAAGTAGTTATTGGGCGTCCCTTTGATGTTCGAGTCCCATTGACCATCCACAGGCTGGCTGCTGCTGGTATTGCTCGAATCACCAAAGCCACCCCACTTGGCGGCATACCAGAGCGGGTCTTTCAGGTTGGTGACCGACGTGTTGGCAGACGCCGTGAAGTTACGGGTGTGAGTGGCACCACCGTTGACCACGACACTGTTGTTTTTCATACCCGGCAACAGTGTGTTGTTACCGGTACACGGACACGAGCCGGGAAGCTGCGTGCCGGGCGTGTCGAGTGCGTAATGAACGTTACCGTTACCGCCGCCGGTCACTTCCAGGTAAACACCGTCGTGGGTGGTGCCGGAGATGGTGTAACCCATGTGGGATTCATTGCCTGCTACGGAATAGACCGTTTGCAGGGTGACATCCAGGGTGCCCGCAGCGTTGACCGCGACGGTGTAGAGGACGATGGCGTCCATGTCGTAGTCGCAGCCCTGGCCGCAATCGTCATACACCACCCGGAAAATGGCCTGTGCCCGGCCGCCATTGATGTTGGCGTTTTGTGGCTGGCCCGGCATGTTGTACAGCGAGTCGATATAGAACCCTGATAACTGCTCGGTCACACCATTGTTGGTGACCTTGCCGAAGGGCACCAGGGTAATGGTGTTGTTGTTACCCATGGGGATCTGGATGCGCGGCAGGGTCGAGGACAGGGCGATGGAAAAGGTCTGGACCCGCTGGTTACCCAGGGACGTAATCGGGTTGGTATTGGCGAAGTACGCCACGGCTGCGGAATAAAAGGAGCCTTGTTTGGTCGGCTCTTCCGGTAGCCCCCGGATCTGGCCGAAACTTGAGGCCGTCTTGGCCGTCGGAGCATTGTCGTTGAGCGTCAGCACCTCGCCTATGTTGATGCTTTGGCTTCCCCCCACGTCCTTGTTCCAGATCACGTTGCCCAGGGTGGTGGCGTTGAAGTTACTCAGCAGGGGGGCGGTATCCGGAGGGCCGGAAATCGCGAAACTGCTGCCCGGAAGGTCAGAGTCATAGTTCGGGTTGACGTCGCTGAACAATGTTTCAAAGGGTCTGGAGCAGCTCGGGTAGGTGGGCGGTGTGGTGTTTGCATTGGGAGCCGTCGAGTACGGGTTGCTCCAGGTGGACAAACCGCTGAGCCCCAGCAATGTATCGGCTGCACCGGACAGGTAGCCGGTGGTGGGGTTGGTGATACCACTGAAGTACCGCATGGTCTCGAACATCATTTCAGCCAGCGGGTTACCCCAGTTCGGGCAACTGCCGTTGTTCATGAACGTCAGGGAACTGCAGCCGGTAGATGTCAGTTTCAGGCCGTCCAGCGTGCCAATGATGCCGCCTTTTATATAGGCCCCCGCCGCGTTCTGGGTGCCGAATATACCGGTCGAAGGGTCGATTTCACTGGCAAAACTGCCTATTCCCTTGCGCAGCGCGCCGCCCTGGGTGTTGTTGGTGTAGGTGCCGGTCATCAGGCCGAAATACATCTGGTTGCCTTCACCGTAGTCGTGAAGGATGCCGGTGGGCTTGTATTGGCCGTTAGGGTAGAGCTTGCAGTTGGTTTCCAGAAAGCCTGTCTTGCAGACCTGGACCCTGACGGCAAAGTCCTGGGGCGTAACAGTGATGTCCTTGAAGCTGGTGGTGGTCGCTGTCGTGCCGCCCTGGACCGATTCGCGGGACACCCAACCGAAGATGCGCACGTTGGCTATGTTCGACAACACGCGCAGCAGCGGTGGGTTGACGGACTCGACCGTGCCCTGGCTGTTGTTGGCAAACAGCGTGTAGTTGCCCGAGTCGGGTAGAGGTAACGGGGTGTACTTGCGAAGATCGTAACCGTCTACAAGGATGCTGTTGTATTCCTTGCCCCAGGTGTGGGCGTCGGTGGAGATGTAGGCGCGCGCAAGGATGGTTTGTGTGGCGGTATCAACGTAGCGATAACCGCCGTAGAGCACTTTGCGCAGTGCGTCGGCGCGTGAGGTGGTGAGGTAGTTGAGGTAATCACCGCTCCAGGCGCTGCCGCCACAGGTCTTGTCGGCCGTCGTGGAGGCCGCTGTGAAGTAGCTGCCGTTGTAGCTGTAGCACTTATAGGAGTCGAAATAGCCGAGGTAATCGATGCTCGGTTTGTAGCGAATGTCGATGGAGCCGTCGCCGTCGATGTCGGAGGCATCGTTGTAAGCCGGGAAGAACAGCTTGTGGTCGCGCCCCACCACCAGCATGTTCAGGGGCGGAACGGCTTTGTTCAGAAACAGCGGCAGTTGCGCCGGGACCTGGCTGATGGTCGCCGCTTGCAGTGACGACACGTGCAGCAACAGCGCACTGAGCAGGGCGATGACGGCAATACAGGTTTTTTTCGCGTAATTCATGAGTTCTTCCGGTATTGAAGCATCGTCATTGCGGGTAATTGCGGGCCACGACGGTGCGCAGTACCACGCGCTGAGTTGTCGTGTCGCTGGTGCAGGGCACGGTAGAGGCGCAGGAATTGACTTCGAAATACATCGGGCCGCACCCCCTGATCGCGCAGTTGTTCAGGCTCTGGGCTCCCAGTTTGCCGATCTGCACCACGTACCACTGAATGTTCGTGTTATAGCCGATGCTCACCGTGGCAATGTTGGCGGCATTGGCGGCGGTGAACATGTTGGGTGTATCGACGTCGCCGGTAGTGTTTGCAGCCAGCCCGGTCAACGTCCAGGGCATGCAGACCTGCGAGTTGCAGGGTTGAGCAGCCGTTGGCGGCAAAGCGGCACTGATACTGTTTTCGCCAATTCGCAGGCCTGCTTCGGCGGCGCTCATCAGGGTTTTTTCAAGCTTCAGGTTGGCCGTGATCCGCGATTCCAGGGCGACCCCGCGCATGCTGGAAATGCCCAGGACCGTGATGATCAGCAGGAAGATGATGGCGATCAACAAGGTCGCCCCACGTTGTTCGCGCGTCATCGAATGCGAAGTTGGACCCAGGGAAATATTCACGGCAACTGGTTCCTGAGCATGACGGTGCCTTGCACGATCTGATAGATCTGATTGTTATCGGGTATGGCCGCCGAGTAGCGGGTGTTCCAGGCGGTCAGCGCTGCCGGTGCGGCGGTGTTGTCCCGAATTCTGGTGGTTCCGGGGTTCTGCATCAGCGCAGCGTAACGGACGGCGCCTACGGTTGTGCTAGGGCTGGGGCCAAAGGTGTTCACCACTTTGTTGTCTCCCCAACCGTAATCGAAACGAAAGTCCGCGACGCCGTTTACCAACTGCTGGGTGCCGTTGGCTGTGGTGCAGGTGATCGAGTTCGTCGTGCTATCGAAGGCAATCAGTTCGACGATCACGGCGTTGGAGCCGCCGTACGGTTTGGCGATGCTTTTCGGATTGGCCAGCGCTGTCCCTTGGCAGGTCACGTCGGACTGGTTGGCGGCCTGGTACTGAAGACACAGTTGAGTCGTTGAAAGCGCAACTACGGCCGTGCCCTGAGGGAAGTTACAACCGGCAACGGCGCTGTTGTTGGCGCTCATGGTCTGGCTTGGGTAGCTCCGATAGCCAGCCTTGGAGAGCTCCTGTTCGAGGACGGCCAGGGTGAAGCGGCCGTTTTCCTGGTTGCCGACCTGGCCTTGCTGGAACAGGTAGGTTTTCTGGTTGGTGATGAAGATCTGGGTAATCCCCAGGATCAGAATGCTGCCGATCAACATCGCAATCATCAGCTCGATCAGCGAAAGGCCGAGCTGAGAAGCCCGTGCTGTGTAGTGGCTGAATACTGAGCGCTTCACAGGCGGGTCCTGAGTTTATAGGTGCACGTGGTGTTCTGTGTGTTGTCCATGCAACCGCCGGGTTGCACGGTCCAGGCCAGCTGTATCTCGACTTCCTGGCCAGAGGGGCAGCTTGTGGCCCCCACGTCGCCCGGCGTGGTCGACCAACAGACATAAACGAAGGTGCCACTTGCCAAAGCACTGGCACCCGGCAGTGAACTGGCCGCCTGGGCACCCCAGCAGCCCAACTGATCCGTGATGCTGGCCGGTGTCGGTACGCAACTGGCAGGGGGATTCGGGAAGGCGGCACCGGGGGCTTTCTGGAAGTCCTTGATGTTCTTGCTGGTATCGAACTGCGAGGCACGCATCAGCTCCAGCAGATCGCTGGCCAGCATCATCGCCGTGTTTCGCTGAACAGAATCCTGGGTGTAGGGGATCGCCTTGCTTTGCAGGCCGACCATGCCCAACACGCCCACCACGATGATCAGCAGGCTGACCAGCACTTCGATCATGCTGAAACCTGCGGACTTATGCCGCGCGCCTGTTATCACGGGCACTCCCCCGTGGCAGGCTTGTTGGGCGAGGGGGGCGTGACACGGCCGCTGCCCTGGATGCCGACATACTGGGCCGCAATCGTTGCGTCGCCGCCATAGGTGAAGGTGAAGCAGGCGGTCGCCGAGGCTGTACCGGTGGGGGAGAAGGTGATGTTGCCCGCCGCTGTCTGAACCACCACGCCCGGTTGCAAGCCCTGTACTTCCCGCAGCAGGAGTGCGGCGGCGCCAAGTTTGACCGTGATGTCGGTGTTCCACGCAGCGTTGTTGGCGCCGGTGGCGCTGACCACGACACTGTTTTTGCGCGTCACGGCTTCGCCCCGCGAATACTGCAGCAGGTCATAAAGTTCATTGGCGGCTGTGCTCACGCTGGTTCTGTGGATCAGGCTGGTGAAGTTGGGCACGGCTATCGCTGCGAAAATGCCAACGACGACCACCGTCACCATCAACTCGATCAATGTGAAGCCCTGGCTTCTGGCTGCGCGTATTGCCTCAAGCTTGCGCTGCGCTTCAGACTGCCCTGTGCCAAAGCCGAAATACATGAGTGACATCCAATTCTTGCGCGTTTAAATATCGTGATGTTACTCAGATCGAAAGTCGTTGCATAACTGATATCCGGGCATTTTTGCAGACCGGTGGCGTTTTCCCAGTATCCAGAGGCGCGGGATCGTTGCGTTGCTGGCCCCAGCGCGTAAATCCCCGCATCAATTGCCATGATGTTCCACTTTTGTGGCAATAAAAGGTGGCATCAGACCCTGCTCAAGAGCAACGATAGGCACATAACAACGACTTACAGGGACGTCGAGTTTTCCATCACCAGCGTTATGCGTCGTCTGGCAGGCAGTCAGGCGTCTACTGTCGGATAAATAATGACCAGGCATCATCAAGTAGTAATCGTCGGGGGCGGCGTCATCGGGCTGCTGACCGCATTCAACCTCGCCGCCGAAGTAGACAATGTGGTTTTGCTCGAGCGCGCAGGCGTTGGACAGGAGGCGTCGTGGGCGGGTGGCGGCATCGTGTCGCCGCTTTACCCGTGGCGCTACAGCCCCGCCGTGACGGCGCTGGCGCATTGGTCGCAGGATTTTTATCCGCTGCTGGCCCAGCGTTTGTTTGCCGCGACCGGGATCGACCCTGAAGTTCATAAGACAGGTCTTTACTGGCTCGATCTGGAAGACGAGCAGCAAGCGCTGGAGTGGGCTGTTCGGCAAAACCGGCCACTGAGTGCGGTAGATATCGCCGATGCCTATGATGCGGTCCCGGTACTGGGGGCGGGTTACTCGCGTGCGATCTACATGGCCGATGTCGCCAACGTGCGCAATCCACGGCTGATCAAGTCGTTGAAAGCGGCGCTACAGACCTTGCCCAATGTCACGGTTCACGAACAGTGCGAAGTCACAGGCTTCGTGCGGGCAGGCGATAAGGTGCTGGGCGTGACCACGGTCTCCGGGGATATCTTGGGTGACCGCGTGGTGCTTGCCGCAGGCGCCTGGAGTGGTGAGTTGCTCAAAAGCGTGGGTATCGAATTGCCGGTGGAGCCGGTCAAGGGCCAGATGATTCTCTACAAGTGCGCCTCGGATTTTTTGCCGAGCATGGTCCTGGCCAAGGGGCGCTACGCCATTCCCCGTCGTGACGGCCACATTCTGATTGGCAGTACGCTGGAGCATGAAGGCTTCGACAAGACACCCACCGACGTTGCACTTGCAAGCCTCAAGGCGTCGGCCGTCGAACTGATCCCGGCGCTGGCCGATGCCGAGCCTGTGGCGCATTGGGCTGGCCTGCGTCCCGGTTCGCCCGAGGGCATCCCCTACATTGGCCCGGTGCCGTGCTTTGACGGGCTCTGGCTCAATTGCGGCCATTACCGCAACGGCCTGGTCCTCGCGCCTGCGTCCTGCCAGTTGCTGGCGGATTTGCTGGTCGGGCGCGAGCCGATTATTGATCCGGTGCCTTATCGCGTAGAGGGTAGGGTTTGATTGTTGAGCGATGAAGCCTTGTTGAAGCGAGGCTTGCCCGCGATTGCGGTGTGTCAGGCGACGGCGATGTCTCAGGGCTGACGCCTTCGCGGGCAAGCCACGCTCCAACAGGTTTTGGGTTTTTCAACAAATTCCGGGCCGGACACCGATCTGCGAAGGCGGTGTGTCAGGCGACGGCAATGTCTCAGGGCTGACGCCTTCGCGGGCAAGCCACGCTCCCACAGGTTTTGGGTTTTCCACAAAATTCCGGGCCGGGCATCAATCTGTTGGAGCGAGGCTTGCCCGCGATTGCGGTGTGTCAGTCACCGGGGATGTTTCAGGCCTGACGCTGTCGCAGTTCCCAAAAAAGGACCTTACTCCAACCCCAACTTCTTCAACCGGTAACGCAACGAGCGAAACGTCAGGCTCAGGCGTTGGGCGGCGGCGGTGCGGTTCCAGCGGGTTTCTTCCAGGGCCTGGAGGATGAGTTTGCGCTCGACACTTTCCAGGTAGTCTTCCAGGTTGTCGATGTCCGCCAGGTTCGGCCCGTCGGTGTCAGCCAGTACGGCGGCTTCGGCCAGGCGTAGGTCGGCGGCGTGGATCTGGTCGTTTTCACACAGGGTATAGGCCCGTTCGAGCATGTTCTCCAGTTCCCGCACGTTACCCGGGAAACGGTAGCTCTTCAGGGTGTCGAGGGCCTGGGGCTGTAGACGCGCAACAGGTTGGCCTGAGCCGCCGGCAAGGCGACGAAGAACGTTGTTGGCCAGTTGGTCGATGTCTTCGCGGCGTTCGCGCAAAGAAGGCACCCGCAGTTCGATGACGTTGAGCCGGTAGTACAAGTCCTGACGGAAACGACCGGCCGCGACTTCTACGCTCAGGTCTTTGTGGGTGGCGCAGAGGATGCGGACATCGACCACCATTTCCTGCTGGCTACCGACACTGCGCACGGACTTTTCCTGAATGGCGCGCAGCAGTTTCACCTGCATCGCCAGGGGCAGGTCGGCGACTTCGTCGAGAAACAGCGTGCCGCCGTTAGCCGCCTGGAACAGGCCCGGCTTGTCCTCGTGGGCGCCGCTGAAGCTGCCTTTGCGGTGGCCGAAAAACTCGCTTTCCATCAGTTCCGATGGAATTGCGCCACAGTTGACCGGGATGAACGGTTGTTCGATACGTGGGCCTTGTTCGTGAATCAGACGGGCTACCAGTTCTTTGCCGCTGCCAGATTCGCCGCTGATGTAGATCGGTGCCTGACTGCGCGCCAGTTTGCCGATCTGTTTGCGCAGCGCTCGCATGGGTGGAGAGTCGCCCAGCAAGCGGCTGTCGATCGTCAATTCGCTGCGGGTGGGGGCGTGCAGGCGCAGTGCGCTGCCGACCAGTTCACGCAGCCGACCCAGATCAACCGGCTTGGTCAGGAAGTCGAAAGCGCCAGCCTTGAGGGCATGGATCGCCGTGTCGAGGCTGCCGTGGGCGGTGATCATTGCCACCGGCACTTGAGGGTGTTTGTGCTGGATATGCTGAACCAGTTCCAGGCCGTTGCCATCCGGCAGGCGCATGTCCGTCAGGCACAGGTCGAATGGCTCGCGGGCTAGCCAGTCATGGGCTTCCTTGACGTTGCGCGCGCTGCGGGTGTCGAGCTTCATGCGCCCCAGCGTGATTTCCAGCAGTTCTCTTATGTCCGGCTCATCGTCGACTACCAGGATCTTTTGCCGTTGGCTCATTGCTCAGCTCAGTTTGAACGGGTGGGCGAAGGTGATGCGCATGCAACTGCCGCCTCCTTCCCGTGACGTGTATTCCAGATGCGCCTGGTTGCTTTCGCATAACTCGCGAGAGAGGTACAGACCCAGGCCGGTGCCTTTGCTTTCGGTGGTGAAGAACGGTTCGAAGATCTTGGTCAGATGCTCGCTGGCCACACCGGGACCGTCATCCAGAACTTCCAGTGTAGGCAGTTCACTGGAAGGATTGTGAAACAGTTTCAGCCAGACCTGCGCCAGGTCATGGGTTTTGGCGCTGTAGCGCAGGCCATTTTGCAGCAGGTTCGTGACGACCTGAGTCAGGTGCTCGGGGTCCATGCGGGTGGTCAGGCTGCCCGCGCCAACGTCCAGATGCAGTCGTTGGCTGGCGGGCGCGGACTGTTTGAATTCTTCGGTGAACTGCTCCAGCCAGCTTTTCAGGTCGAGCACTTGCGGTTCTGCCTGACGTCGCCGTGACAACTGCAGCACGTTTTCGATGACCAGGTTCATGCGCCGGGATTGCGTCTGGATGATTTCACCCAGGCGCCGGTCCGGGCCGGTCAATTCTTCTGACTCGCCAAGCAACTGCGCTGCGTGGCTGACTGCGCCCAGCGGGTTGCGAATCTCGTGGGCGATCCCGGCAGTGAGTCGACCCAGTGCGGCCAGTTTGAGTTGCTGTGCCTGCTGGGAGACTTGGGACAGATCTTCAAGGAAGACCAGGGTTTGTCGTTGTTCGCCGCGATTGAGGGCAATGAAGCTGGGTTGCAGCACGGGGCCGATGGTCGAGGTGGTGATGCTGCGCGGCGCCAGCATGGGATTGACGCGCCATTGCCGAAGCCGCTTGACCAGTTGTGGTGAGTAGCTGTCGATAACTTTGTCGATCAGTTGATCATGGCCCAGGAGTGTCAGAGCGCCTTGATTGGCCAGCAGCACCTTGCGTCGACTGTCCAGAACGAGGATGCCGGTGCGCATACGTTGCAGAATCAACGCGTTCAACTCTTCCAGGCTGTCGACATCAGCGGCCCGCTGTTCGGCCAGCACCTCGCTGTTGTATACGCGCTTGGTCAGGGCCTGCACCATCAATGCGACGGCAAAACACAACGCCCCCAGGGAACCCGCCTGGACGTAATGGTTGGCGGCATCCGGGCGATTGAAGCTGATGTAGAAGGTCAGGTAGATGATGCCAATTGCCGAGACAGCGGCGATGAGCAGCCCGGTCCGGCGACGCAGCAGCACGTTGCTGATCGCAACGGAAGCAATCAACAGGTTGCCGATACCACTGGGGGCGCCACCACCGGCGTAGAACAGGGCCGACAACATCACGGCGTCGCTCATTGCCAGCGCAAACAGCTGCGGCTCGTGGCTGGGACGTTCCAGCAACACGACCACCAGAATGTTGAACACCAGGTACAGCCAGCAGCCGGTTCGAAAAAGATCGACGTTGGCCAGTTCCAGTAACTGGGCATCCATGCTGCTGGAAATCAGCAGCACCAGCATGATGCCGATGGTCAGGCGATAGAGGTGGTAGAGCCGCAGTATCCGCTGGGCCTGGGGGCTGGCGAGGGACAGTGTCTCAGCGGTCACGTGGAGCCGGGCCTTGAAGCAGATGCGCCTGGCTGCAATACCACTGCTGTTCCTGGCTCAAGGCGCGGTCTTGCGGCACATGAACGCCGCAATGAGCGCAGCGCACCATGGGCGTGGCGGCGATTTCCGGCGGTTGGGCCTTGGGCCGTGGGGCAGGGGGATTGATCAGTCGTTTGACGAACCACACTGCTGCCGCGATCAACGCGACCCACATAATCAAGCGAATCATGGCGAACCAGCTGGGTTGATTGGAGATTCGCCAGTGTAGCCAAGGACCTGACGAGCGGACAGCCCGCAGGCATCAAGCATCCATAAAAAAAGAGACCCGAAGGTCTCTTTTTATGACTACGGCCTGGATCAGTCGAAAATACCCAGCGTCATGTAGCTGAACCAGGAGCGGTTGTTGCTGTTGCCTTCCGCTGCGTGATTCTGCTCTTCAACTGCGGACTGGTTTTCAGGCAGCAATTCTTTTGGAATCGCATCCTTGGCGTCCTGGTACTGCTTAATCACGTCCTGGTTGGCGCGAGTCTCACCCGGTGGCAGCGGTGGACGGCTTTCGATCAGGCCCAGTGTCGCCTTGGACAGCCACGAACGGTTGTCGGCCTCGGCAACGCGGGGTACGAACTTGCCATCGACCAGTTGCGGGTGGTTCGGGTAGTTGGCCTTGAGGACTTCCAGGCTGGTGGCCGCCAGATCGTCCAGGTGCAGACGCTCATACGACTCGACCATGACCGCCAGGCCGTCGCCGACCGAAGGGGTTTCCTGGAAGTTTTCCACTACGTACTTGCCACGGTTGGCAGCGGCTACGTAAGCCTGACGGGTCAGGTAGTAGTCGGCCACGTGAATTTCGTACGAAGCCAGCAGGTTGCGCAGGTAGATCATGCGCTGCTTGGCGTCGGGCGCGTAGCGGCTGTTGGGGTAGCGGCTGGTCAGTTGGGCAAACTCGTTGAACGAGTCACGCGCAGCGCCAGGGTCACGTTTGGTCATGTCCAGCGGCAGGAAGCGCGCCAGCAGGCCGACGTCCTGGTCGAAAGACGTCAGACCCTTCATGTAGTAGGCGTAGTCGACGTTGGGATGTTGCGGGTGCAGACGGATGAAACGTTCGGCAGCAGACTTGGCGGCCTCCGGTTCACCGTTCTTGTAGTTGGCGTAGATCAGTTCCAGCTGTGCCTGGTCGGCATAGCGTCCGAACGGATAACGCGACTCCAGCGCCTTGAGCTTGGCCGTGGCGCTGGTGAAGCTGTTGTTGCCCAGGTCGGCCTGCGCCTGCTGGTACAGCTCGACTTCGCTCAGGTTTTCATCGACGACTTCTGGTTTCGACGAGCAGGCAGCGTTGAGTGCGAGGATGGCGATCAGCAGCAGGTGTTTCACTTGCATGGCGGCTTGCGTCCCTATAACGGCCCGCTGTCTTGGGCGTGGCCGTCCTGTTATGATGGGCGCCCCGTGGAACCCCCGGGGCAAAAGACGCCGTATTTAACCACAAGCGCGCAGCCGAAACCAAAGGCTACGCCGCCGCCTAGTCTGGTCATGTCCGAAAATATAGAACTACGCGCAGAGGTGCCGTCCGAATTGGGCGGTCAACGCCTCGATCAAGTCGCCGCACAATTATTCGCTGAGCACTCGCGCTCGCGCCTTTCCGCCTGGATCAAAGACGGCCGCCTGACTGTGGATGGCGCTGTTTTGCGTCCTCGTGACATCGTGCATGGCGGCGCCATTCTGGATCTTGTTGCCGAGCAGGAAGCCCAGGGTGAATGGCTGGCGCAGGATATTGAGCTTGATATCGTCTACGAGGACGATCAAATTCTGGTGATCAACAAACCTTCCGGTTTGGTGGTTCACCCCGCAGCAGGCCACGCCGATGGCACGCTGCTCAACGCTTTGTTGCATCACGTGCCGGACATCATCAATGTGCCGCGCGCCGGTATCGTGCACCGCCTGGACAAGGACACCACCGGTTTGATGGTGGTTGCCAAGACCATCCAGGCGCAGACCCAACTGGTTACCCAGCTGCAAAGCCGCAGTGTCAGCCGTATCTACGAGTGCATCGTGATCGGTGTCGTCACTGCCGGTGGCAAGATCGACGCGCCTATCGGGCGTCACGGCCAGCAGCGTCAGCGCATGGCGGTCATGGAAGGCGGTAAGCAGGCGGTGAGTCATTACCGTGTGCTTGAACGTTTCCGTTCCCACACCCATGTGCGGGTCAAGCTGGAAACCGGCCGTACGCACCAGATTCGCGTACACATGGCGCACATCAACTATCCATTGGTGGGCGATCCGGCCTACGGCGGGCGTTTCCGTATCCCGCCTGCTGCCAGCGCGACCATGGTCGATTCGTTGAAACATTTCCCGCGTCAGGCGCTGCATGCGCGTTTCCTGGAGCTGGATCATCCGACGACCGGTATCCGCATGAGCTGGGAATCGCCACTACCGGACGACTTTGTCTGGCTGTTGTCGCTGCTCAAGCAGGACCGTGAGGCGTTCATCGGGTGAGTAACGACTGGCTGACGCCCGACTGGCCCGCTCCCGCGAACGTCAAATCGTGCGTCACCACGCGTTCGGGTGGTGTCAGTCTGGCGCCGTACGACAGCTTCAACCTGGGCGATCATGTCGAGGATGACCCTGTTGCCGTCGCGGCCAATCGTCTGCTATTGACCTCGCAGCTGGATATTCAGCCTGCCTGGTTGAGTCAGGTGCACGGGGTTTCGGTTGCCCATGCCGATCCGTCTCGCGTCGTCGAGGCCGATGCCAGCTGGACCTCCACCCCCGGCATCGCTTGCACCATCATGACCGCCGACTGTTTACCCGCGCTGTTTTGCGACCGCAACGGCACCCGGGTCGGTGCTGCCCATGCCGGCTGGCGCGGTCTGGCGGCGGGCGTGCTGGAAGCGACCGTTGATAGCCTGCAAGCTCCTGCGTCAGAGATCCTGTGCTGGCTTGGTCCTGCCATTGGTCCGCAAGCGTTCGAAATCGGGCCGGAAGTGCGTGAGGCCTTCATCGCCACCCACCCTGAAACCGAGTCTGCCTTCGTGCCCAGCGCCAGGGCCGGTCGGTTTATGGCCGACATTTATGAGCTGGCGCGTTTGCGCCTCGCGGCTCATGGCGTGACGGCGGTGTATGGCGGTGGTTTTTGCACCGTCACCGATCACCGCTTCTATTCCTACCGCCGTAGCCCGAAGACCGGGCGTTTTGCTTCGTTGGTGTGGATCTCGTCAGACTGATGCATATGGGTGGCTGATAAGCCGTCTTCGCGGGCAAGCTCGCTCCCGCAGATTTCTGCATACGGCTGACTTTGTGCTGCCCCCGATCCCCTGTGGGAGATCCCCCGTCGTCCAGCCGCCGCGCTGTCGCGCAGCAAACACGGCCCTCTGTAGGAGCGGACTCGTCCGCGAAGACGTCGGCACAGGCGATATCTTCCGTGCCTGAGACATCGCTTTCGCGGACGAGTCCGCTCCTACAGTAGTTTTTCGTCGCCATAAATAATCAGGTAAATCAACGAATTAAATCTTGTTTGATAAGAGCGAGCTTGCTCGGGAAGGCGATCCGGCCGACACCGAAGATCGCGGTTACGGCTACAATGCCCGCCTTCCCGGGAGTCCTGATGTCTAACCTGCTAACCGACTGGCGCCACCGCGACACGCATCGCCGGGTGTGGGCGCTGGCCGCGCCGATGATTCTTTCCAATATTTCCGTACCGCTGGTGGCGTTGGTCGACAGTGCGGTAATCGGCCATTTACCCCACGCTCATCAGTTGGGCGCCGTGGCGGTGGGTGCGAGCCTGTATACCTTCCTGGCCTGGGCCATGGGTTTCCTGCGCATGGGCGCCACCGGCTTTGCCGCCCAGGCTGCCGGGCGCAATGACGGTGCAGCCCTGCGACAGATTTTGCTGCAAGGCCTGCTACTGGCCATGGGGCTCGCCCTGTTGCTGGCGCTTATCGCCCTGCCCTTCAGCCATCTGGCCTTGAGCTGGATGCAGCCGTCTGCCGACCTGCATGAACTGACCCTGGACTTCTTCCACACCCGCCTGTTCGGCCTGCCCGCTGCGCTGGCCAGTTATGCCCTGGTGGGCTGGTTCCTCGGCACCCAGAACGCGCGAGCACCCATGGCGATTCTATTGACCACCAACCTGGTGAACATCGCCCTGAACCTGTGGTTCGTGCTCGGCCTGGACTGGGGCGTCGTGGGTTCAGCCAGAGCATCGGTTATCGCCGAATGGACCGGCGCCCTGCTGGGGCTGGCCTTGACCCGCAACAGCCTTCGCGCCTGGCCCGGCCAGGTCGCCTGGGCGCTGCTGGCCGTGTGGCAGAGCTGGCGCCCCTTGCTGGCGGTCAATCGCGACATTTTCATCCGCAGCCTGGCGCTGCAGTCGGTGTTTTTCCTGATCACGGTGCAAGGCGCTCGCCTGGGTGACGCCACGGTGGCGGCCAACGCCCTGCTGCTCAATGGCCTGTTGCTCACTGCCCACGCGCTGGACGGTCTGGCGCATGCCGTCGAAGCCCTTTGCGGGCACGCCATCGGCGCCCATGACAGGTTCGCCCTGCGGCGCTCGATGACAGTTGCCGGGGGCTGGTCGCTGATCTGTAGCGCAGCATTCATGGTGGTGTTTCTGCTGGGCGGGCACCTGTTCATCGAAATGCAGACCGACATCCCGGAGGTGCGCCAGACAGCCTTCGTCTACCTGCCGTATCTGGCGGCGCTGCCCATGGTCGCGGTCTGGAGTTACCTGCTGGATGGCCTGTTCATCGGCGCCACCCGAGCCCGGGAAATGCGCAACGGCATGCTGCTCAGCGTCGCCATCGCCGCGCCCTTCGCTTATGTCGCCCATGGGCTGGGCAACCACGGGCTGTGGCTGACGTTCATGCTGTTCATGTTGCTGCGGGCTGTGACCCTGGGTGTCTTCGCCTGGCGGCTTGGGCGTACGGGTGGGTGGTTTGCGCGTGACCAAAGGCAATAAATTGCAGCCAACCAGAGAATTTCCAACAGGTCATTTATTGGCCACATCCTGCCGATGAACAAACGCCACCACCTCATCCAGCACCGGCGCCAGGCTGCGCAGGGGTCGGGAAAAGGCAGCGACCAGGGTGGCGTGGCTGGTGCGTGAAAAGTACAGCTCACGCACCGACACCCCATCGTCACGCAGTTTGATCGCAAGGCCACCGGTGTTGCGCCTGGGGTTGACCAGCGAGTCGCTGTTGGACGCCAGCAGCAAGGCCGGGGGCGATACTGTGCTCACGTGATTGATTGGTTGAGAGTCAGGCGGCGAATTGGGAAAGAAGAACACCGGCTTGACCTCCGGGTTCTCGATCGGCAAGAAGTCATAAGGCCCGGCCAGGCCGATCCAGCCCTTGAGGATTTTCGGCGACTGCCCTACTGCCGCCAGCAAGCGTGGGTCCAGCGCCACCATCGCCGCGTTATAGGCGCCGGAACTGTGGCCCATCACATACAACTGCTGCGGGTCTCCGCCATAGGCCTGTACATGATCGTGGGCCCAGGCCACGGCGCTGGCCGAGTCCTGAAGGAACAGCGGGTAGCGAACCTGTGGATAAAGCCGGTAATCGGCAATCACCGTGACAATGCCTCGGGACGCCAGGGCTTCACCGACAAACCCGTAATCGGTGCGAGAGCCGCTGTTCCAGCTCCCGCCATAGAAAAACACCACCACCGGCGCCTTGCCGGTCAGGTTGACCGGCGTATAGATGTCCAGCTTGTTGCGCGGATCCGCCCCGTAGGCCACATCCGTCACCCGGGTGAAGGTGCTGGTGGGTGTCAGGGAGTTGAGCACCTTCAACGGTGAACAACCACACAGCAGCACCAGCAACATCCCGGCGAGCATCGTCTTAAACAGTGCGCTCAACATGCTCGGCCTCATGGACGTCTATTCAGGGGGCATACGCGACAATAGCTACGACTTCAGCGGCTGCCAATAGTTACGTCCTTCTCACGTCAATCCGGCGAGACAAAGGTGATGTTGGGGCTCGCCAACTGCAGCCCGTCGCCATCGGACACGACACTGCTGTCCCCTACGTTGACTTGCAAGTGGCTGTTCTCTTCGAAGGTCAGCTGCAAGCCCTCGCCCTCCCCGAGGGCCAGCGTCGCCCCCTGGACAGCCGGGCAATCAAGCTGTGCCTGGAAGCGGGAGGCCGCAGGCCGCAACTGGACGACATTGCCCATAGGCGCCTTCGAAGACGACGGCTCATTACTCTGCAAAATCCCCTTCACCAGCGGACGCCGGGCGTTACCGTCCGGATAGATGACCACCACCTGCATGCCCACCTTCAGTTCCACACCTTCGTCGAGCAATGCCGGATCCACCGGAGCCCAGCACTCTGCATGCAACGAGCCCTGGCCCTGATTTGCCCAGTCGAACTGCACCTTGACCCGCATTTCTTCCTCGTCATGCAGATGATCGGACTCCAGGCTCACCACCCACGCGCGCTGAAACTCTGGCATCCGTCGCGCGGTTGACGCAGCCGCCCCCCGATAACCGACCTCTGCCGGCACCGCTGCAAAATAGTTGTAGTAAGGCAGCGCCGAGCTGATGCCCGGGCTGGCATAAACGGTCGTGGACTCAAACCCCCAGTGCTGGACAGATTCGATCAGCCACCGATGATTCAAGTCCGCCTTGACATGCCCCGTCAATGCCAGCGAGTGGCCCGACAATAGGCAAGGCTCATTGCTCTCGCCTTCGCCCTCACGCTGTGCGCGCTTGACCGGCTGCCCACTCTCACCCTCGTTTACCGCAAGCCGGGTAACGCCGGGAAACATCAGCGACTCCTCGAAAGTGACATCGAGACCGTGATCGAAGGAATGCGCACCATCACCGAACACCAGGACGTGTTGATCGCAGGAATGCCGGTAGTGGTAATGAATCCCCTCCTCCTCGCACAGACGTTGCACCAGTTGCAGGTCGGATTCGCAGTACTGCGCGCAGTAGTCACGGGGAGCACAGGTTTTTTTCAGGTCAAACAGATACGCGTCGTCACCGATATTGTGCTCATTCAAGACGCGGATGATGATGTCCTGCGCCGTCATGTGCTGGAAAACACGCTGGCTGAAACGCTCGCTCAGGCAGGCCAGTCGCGGCCCGATGATGATCTGGTAGTAAGCGTACTGCTCGTCGACACGGCTGCACCCGGCTTTCTGGACCTGACCATGAAACACCTGCGTGGAGCCCCTGAGGCTCAGATACGCCGGTTCGAACATGAGGCTTTGTAGATCCAGGTCAACGTCCTCGCTGATGATGTTCAGCTCGAACACGAAAGGACGATTGATGGCTTCGGAGCCGGTAAATGACAACACCGTGAGCGGCCGGACATGGCTGGCCACATGCAAACGAAAAAAAGGCGGGTTGGTGTGATCCAAGTCGTTCATCAGCGGTTTCCTCTACGTGAAAGAAGCCGCGATTCTGGCCGAGAACAAACACCGAATAGAGGGGCAAACGCAGAACAGGAAGATGCCTACAAACGAAGCGGATAATACGGACGACAAGCCCCCTGTGAGAGCGTCTAGGTTTGAGGGCAATTTGTGGGAGCGAATTAATTCGCTCCCACAGGTTTTGCGTCTTAACGGACCGATTAGCTTACGACGACAGGTAAGACGAACGCGTCAGGCCCAGGCGCAGCGCATCCAGATACTGCGTGCGTTCACGCGGGCTGATGTTGGCGCTGGCGACCTTATCGCGGTAGTGAGTCATCAACTCCTCCGGCGACAAGTGCACGTAGCGCAGCATGTCTTCGATGGTGTCGTGGGTCTCGATACCGGCGTGGTAAACACTGCCGTTCGGGTTCTGGTAAATGTTCACCGAGTCGGTATCACCGAACAGGTTGTGCATGTCCCCCAGGATTTCCTGATACGCGCCCACCAGGAAGATACCCAGCAGGTAGTCTTCGCCTTCGTTCAGGGCGTGAACCGGCAGGCTGGTCTCGATGCTCTGCTCGTCGACGTACTGCTTGATCTTGCCGTCGGAGTCGCAGGTCAGGTCCTGCAGCACAGCACGACGCAGCGGCTCTTCGTCCAGGCGGTGCAGTGGCAGGATCGGCAACACCTGACCGATAGCCCAGGTGTCCGGCAGGCTCTGGAATACCGAGAAGTTGCAGATGTACTTGTCGGCCAGCTTGTCGTTGAGTTCGTCCAGCACCTGACGGTGAGAACGCTGGCGGGCTTTCAAGGAGTCATGCAGGCGGCGGCAAACTGCGAAATAGCACTGTTCGGCCAGGGCTTTCTGGGCCAGGGTGATCTTGCCGTCGGCGTACTGGGTGGCGATGTCACTCATGTAGTGCGTTGCACGCCAGTAGGTCTCGGTGACCATCTCGATGTCGGTCGGGCCCAGCAGGTCCACCAGCCATTGCACGGTTTCAGGCAGGTTTTCCTTGTCATCGATGTCCGGCACGTCGTCGTTGTGCTTCTCGACGTCGGTCACCTGCACCACCAGAATGGCGTGGTGAGCGGTCAGCGAGCGGCCGCTTTCAGAGAAGATGTTCGGATGCGGCAGGCCCTGCGCGTCGCAGAACTCCTTGAGCATCCCGACCACGACACCGGCGTAATCATCCATGTCGTAGTTGATGGAGCTGGCGTTGCGCGAGTGGGTACCGTCGTAATCGACGCCCAGGCCGCCACCCACGTCGATGTGATCCACCGGCAGGCCGAGGTTGCGCAATTCGCCGTAGTAACGGATCGCTTCCTTGAAACCGTGCTGGTAGTCCGCCAGGTTGGCGATCTGCGAACCCATGTGGAAGTGCAGCAAGCGAATGCCCTGGTCCAGGCCCGCTGCGCGAAAACGCTCAACCACGGACAACAGCTGCGCGGCAGACAAGCCAAATTTGGACTTCTCGCCACCGGTGTCGGCCCACTTGCTCGAAGCCAGGGACGACAGACGCACGCGCAGGCCAACCTGTGGCTTGACCTTCAGGTCTGCGGCTTCTTCGATCACCAGTTCGACTTCAGACTCTTTCTCGATGACGATGAACACGTTGTGGCCAAGCTTCTGGCCCATCAGCGCCAGGCGGATGAACTCACGGTCCTTGTAACCGTTGCAGACGATGGTGCCGCCCTTGGGCGCCAACGCCAGCACGGCCATCAGTTCAGGCTTGGAGCCGGCTTCCAGGCCGATGGACACGTCCTGGGTGGCGATGATGTTTTCCACCACCGCTTCCTGCTGGTTGACCTTGATCGGGTACAGCGCGGTGTATTTGCTCTGGTAGTCCAGGCGCGCGATGTTGCTGTCGAAGGCACCGGTCAGTTGACGCACGCGGTCTTGCAGAATGTCGGGGAAACGCACCAGCAATGGCAGGGACAGGCCGCTTTTACGCAACTCGTCGACCTGCTCGTAAAGATCGATGGGCGAACTGCCCGGCCCGTTGGGGCGAACTTCAACGCGGCCAGCCTCGTTGATGGCGAAATAACCGGCTCCCCAATGACGAATCCCGTAGACACTGCGGCTGTCCGCAACTGTCCATTGGCTGCCATCGTCTTTGCGTGTGCGTCGTACGGACATCGAAGTCCCCTATAAAAAGTCAGATAGCGCCAGCCACGAAAAGGCTGGCAGCAGTGTAAAGAGTGGAAATGACGGTTTGGCGCCAGCTCGTTACCGGCAGTAGACCGGCTGCAGGCGCAGGAGTTTAGAAGGCCCGGTCAACCGCCGGACTTCTTCGCCTTGAAGCCCTGTTTGATCAGTTCGGCCAGCAACAGCTCCACGTGATCACCCTGGATCTCGATCACCCCGTCCTTGAGCGCACCGCCCGTACCGCAGCGACGTTTGAGGGTGCTCGCCAGTTCCTTGAGCGCATCTTCGGCCAACGGTACGCCGGTGATGGTGGTCACCGTCTTGCCGCCACGGCCTTTGCTTTCTCGACGCACGCGAGCGATACCATCACCTTCGGGGATAGCCGTTCGTTTGCAGATGCAGGCATCGATGGGTTGACGACAGTCGGGGCAATGCCGTCCTGCGTCGGTGGAAAATACCAGGCCACCCAGGGCGGCGAAGGATGCGGCTTTTTTGGCCACCGGCAAAATCCTCTTGTTGAGGACTGAAGATTGGTCGATGAACATCGACCGCGAAGCCCCACTCTGGCAGGGGCAGCGCAACTGGACAGGTACGCCCGTCCAGCTTTAAAGGTCGCGCAGTGTAGCGGCAAAAAGCCCTGTTGCTAAGAGCCAATTGGCGCAAATTTACCCAAGTTTGACGGGCTGCGCCAAATAACGTTTCAGCGCCGCCAGAGAGTCCGGGCAATAAGGCTTTTGCAGGGTTTGGCGCAGCACTTCGTCCACAGCCATGAAGCGGGCTTCAAGCACTTCTTCGGGCTGCAGTTTCAGCGGTCCGTCCCAGACGGCAGAGAACACCGCACACCAGAGGCGATTACCCGGCTGATCGAAGAAAAACTGCTCGTGGGCCTGCAAGGGTACGCCACCAACGCCCAACTCTTCTTCCAGTTCCCGGGCAGCCGACTCGGCGTAGGTTTCGTCAGCCTGCACCATCCCGCCCGCCGCAACGTCCCAGTAACCGGGGTAAATGGCTTTGCTCAGGGTACGTCGGTGCACGCACAACTCACCGGCAGAATTGAACAACAGGATGTAGGTGCCACGCCCGATCAGGCCCTGCTCGCGCAATTGCGCCCGGCCCAGGGAGCCGAGCAGCTTGTCCTGCTCGTCGACCCAGGCGATTTGCTCGGCGTCGGAGGCGGCGCGGTGCGCGGCCTCCCGTTGGGAAACGGACATCGATCAGCCCTGCGACAGCAGCTGACGCAGGTCGATCACCGCTGCGTTGGCCCGGGAAATATAGTTGGCCATGACCAGCGAGTGGTTGGCCAGAATGCCAAACGGGCTGCCATTGAGCACCATCGGGCTCCACAGCGGCTCTTGCGAGGCCTCCAGCTCACGAATGATCTGGCGCACGCTGACCGTGGCGTTCTTCTTGGCCAGCACATCGGCGAAGTCCACCTCGACAGCACGCAGCAGCAGGGACAAAGCCCAGGCCTGGCCGCGGGCCTCGTAGAACACGTTGTCGATCTGCAACCACGGGGTTTCCACGACTTCTTCGTCGACCTGCGGCACTTCACCCGGCTTCAGCGGGCTCTGGGACTCGGTCTTCAGCGCACTGTTGAGCTTGACCCGGCCCACGCTGGCCGACAGGCGTTGCGACAGCGACCCAAGGCGGGTGCCCACATCGCCCAGCCAGTTGTTGAGGTTATCGGCGCGGGCATAGAACAGCGCGCCTTTCTGGTTCGGGTCAGACAAGCGATCTTCATAGCGGCTCAGGGACTTGATGCCCTCACGGTATTCGGACTCACTCGACGGAAGGATCCAGCTGCGGTTATCGAAGTTGAAGCGCGGCTCGGCGCGGGCCAGATCACCGTCTTCAGCCGACTGCGATTGCGAGCGGGAAAAGTCCTTGCGCAGGGCACGGGTCATGTCACGCACCTGCACAAGCACGCCGTATTCCCAGCTCGGAATGTTGTCCAGCCACAGGCCCGGCGGGAAGCGGTCGTTGGAAATATAGCCGCCGCGCTTGTCGAGCAAGGTGCTGACGATGGTCTTGAGGGTTTCCACCGTTGTAAAGCCCACCACCATCTGCTTGCCTTCACGCTCGGCAGCGGCCTGGGCATTCTGCTGGACCGGGAACAACGCGGGCTCATGGCTCCAGTACCAGCCGATCAGCAGCGTAACGATCAGGTAAACACCGACCACGATACCCACGGCTTTACTTAAAACCAGGTTACCGAAGTAGCTGCGTGTCTTTTTGACCGACGAGGACGATGAGGAGGCATCGGCACGATCACCCGCGCTGCCTGCGCGGTTTTTCCAATCCAGCATGGCTAGGTCCCTTTCAATCACGGAATTCAACGCTTGGACCGCAACCTTACAGCAAGGTGCGTTTTGCGACCATGCGCGATAGCGCGCAGCAAACGGGGATTCTGTTGGAGCGAGGCTTGCCCGCGAAGACAGTCGTTCAGACCTGGAGATGTTCGCTGACTGCCCGGACGCCTCGCGGGCAAGGTGGATCGCCACCCCGCTCGCTCCAATAAGAACGCCATGCTGGGTGCTGTGTCCACGACTAAGGGAGACCCCGATCCCCCATCGCGGCCTTTTGCCGCCCAAAAAATGAGAAACACGTCAGTTAATTGGACCTACGGTGCGCTTGTAGCGAGGAAGAGGTGCTAGCATACCGCCACCACCGGGTATCAGGGTTTCCCCTATAAGTAGTCAGGATATGACCGAACCAGAAGATCCCAGCCGTGACCGTTTAAAGCATCACTTCGCCCAGCGCGTCATCCATCAGGCTCGTCAGATTCTTGAGGTATGGCAGCGGCTGCAACAAAGCGAATGGTCATTGGCGGACATGGAAGAGTTGCGCGACTCGAATCTGCGCTTGCTGCGTTTTGCCGAGCGTTTCGAGCAGATGGAGCATGCGCAGCTGGCACAGGCCATCGGCCAGTCGCTGGAAGGGGTCGATGCCAACCGGGGACGGCTGAGCAGCACCCTGATCACTGAACTCAACCATTTGATGCAACGCCTGTCGCGCACGGGGCTGCGTCATGGCGACCGGCTTGAACAGACGTCGTTGCCGCCACTGCGCAAGCCGATCTACGTGATGCTGGAGGACCATGAGCGGGCCGAGCGTCTGGCTCAGCAGCTGGAATTCTTCGGTTTGAGCGCGCTGCATCTGGACAGCGTGGCGGCGTTTTTGTCGAGCATGGCCGAGCGTCACCCCGCCGCCATCGTGATGGATGTGGATTTCTGCGGCCCCGGCCAGGGTCTGAAGCTGGCCACGCAGGTTCAGGAAGGGCTGGAGCAAAAGCTGCCGCTGCTGTTTTTCAGCCACCAGGAGACCGACACGCCGACTCGGTTGGCGGCAGTGCGGGCCGGGGGCGAGGAGTTTCTGACCGGCACCCTCGAAGCGTCGAGCCTGCTGGAAAAAATTGAAGTCCTGACCCGGGTGGCGCAGTACGAGCCTTATAAAGTGCTGATCATCGACGACTCCCGCGCCCAGGCCACGCACACTGAGCGCTTGCTCAACAGCGCCGGGATCGTGACCCGTACCTTGCTCGACCCGATCCACACCATGGCCGTGCTGGCGGACTTCCAGCCAGACCTGATCATCCTCGACATGTACATGCCCGGCTGCACAGGCACTGAGCTGGCAAAAGTGATCCGCCACAACGACCGTTATGTCAGCGTGCCGATCATTTACCTGTCTGCCGAAGATGACCTGGACAAGCAGCTGGACGCCATGAGCGAAGGCGGTGACGACTTTCTCACCAAGCCGATCAAACCGCGCCACTTGATCACCACCGTGCGCAACCGCGCCGGCAGAGCCCGCAGCCTCAAGGCCCGCATGGTTCGTGACAGCCTGACCGGGCTTTATAACCACACCCACATCCTGCAATTGCTGGAAGACTGCTGCTTCCGCGCCCGCCGTGAAGACAAGCCGCTGAGCTTCGCGATGCTGGATATCGATCACTTCAAGAAGGTCAACGACAGCCACGGCCACCCCATGGGGGACCGGGTGATCAAAAGCCTGGCGCTGTTCCTCAAGCAACGGCTGCGCAAGACCGACTACATAGGCCGCTATGGCGGCGAAGAATTCGCGGTGGTGATGCCGGACACCGATATCCACAACGCCCACCGGGTGCTGGACGAAATCCGTCGGCGCTTTGCCGAGATTCATTACCCGGCGCAACCCCGGGACCTGTTCTGCACCTTCAGTGCAGGCGTGGTGGAACTGGGCGAAGGCGACGACAGCCTGACCCTGGCCTCCCAGGCCGACGACGCGCTGTACCGCGCCAAACATGCCGGGCGCAATCAGGTGCATTCGGACCGGGAGCTGGTGCTGGATAACTGAGTCGTCTGCACTGATGCTTCCAGGATTAATCGTTGGAGCGAGGCTTGCCCGCGAAGGGGCCGGTGCAGTCTGCGAACATCTCCAAACCGGAACCACCGCATTCGCGGGCAAGGTGGATCGCCACCCCGGTCGCTCCAACAAGACGTGGGTTCCGCTATCATGCGGGCACTTTCGAGATGCGAGTTCGCCATGCGCCGTCTGCTTTGCCTGTTGCTGTTAATCCTCGCCCTGCCCGCTGCTGGCGCTGACCTGTTGGGCGCGCGGCCGAGTGCGACGCTCGGGGGGTCGGCACTGGATAACAGCAAGGATTTCCTGCCGGTACGCCAGGCCTTCCAGCTGGATCTGATCGAAAGCACCCCGCAGAACATCAAGCTGCGCTTCGTCGCCACCGAAGGCTATTACCTTTATCGCCAGCGCTTTCACTTCCGCACCGAGCCTGCCGATATCCAGCTGGGCGAGGCGCAACTGCCCCAGGGCGAACAGAAGCACGACGACTATTTCGGCGACGTCGAGGTCTATCACGGCATCCTCGATGTGGACCTGCCGCGCAAAGCCGGCGACAACCGCCCGTTTACCTTGCTGGTCACCTATCAGGGTTGCGCCGACAAGGGCCTGTGCTATCCCCCTGAAACCGAGCGCCTGAGCATCGGCGATGTGGCGCCAACCCCCGCCGTCGCCAGCCCCACCCCGTCCACCCACACGGGCTGGAGCTGGAAAGAACTGGCGCTGTTCTTCCTCGCCGGTATCGGCCTGACCTTCACGCCGTGCGTACTGCCCATGCTGCCGATCCTGTCCGGCGTGGTGCTACGCGGTCAGATCGGCGGCTTGCGCGGTTTCAGCCTGTCGCTGGCCTATGTGCTGCCCATGGCGATCTGTTTTGCGCTTCTCGGCGCATTGATGGGGGTGTTCGGCGCAGGCCTGAACCTCCAGGCGCGCCTGCAATCGGCCTGGGTACTGGTGCCCTTCTCACTGTTTTTCGTGGTGTTCGCGTTGGCCATGTTCGGTGTGTTCGAACTGCGCCTGCCCCACGCCATCAACTCACGACTGGACCGTATCGCCGGCAAGACCGAAGGTGGTTCGTTGTGGGGTGCAGCGGTATTGGGGGTGGTGTCCAGCTTGCTGGTCTCGCCTTGTGTCTCCGCGCCGTTGGCCGGTGCGCTGCTTTATATAAGTGCCAGCGGTGATGCGCTGGGTGGCGCGTTGAAACTCTTCGCCCTCGGGCTGGGTATGGGCGCCCCGCTGTTGCTGGTTGCCACCGGCGGCGCGGCCTGGCTGCCGAAAAGCGGCGCGTGGCTGGTCACCGTGAAAAACGCCATCGGCGTCCTGCTGCTGGCCCTTGCCATAGGCCTGCTCAGCCGCGTACTGCCGGGGCAGGTCACATTACTGCTGCTGGGCTTCCTGTGCGCTGGCGTGGCGCTGTTCCTGGGCACGCTGGTGTTGGGCGAGAAGACCGCGGCCCAGCGTCTCGGGCAATTGATCGGCTTGTTCCTGCTGGTCTATGCGCTGGCGTGCTGGTATGGCGCGCTGAGTGGCCAGAGCGATCCATTACGGCCACTGGGCAACCCGAACGCCGTCACCCTGAACAACGGCACGGCAACGACCTCCAGCAGCGCATGGCAGACCATCACCACCGGCGCCGAACTGGATCGTGCCTTGAGTGAGGCAAAAGCAGCCGGTCAGCCGTTGCTGCTCGACTGGTATGCGGACTGGTGCATCAGTTGCAAGGTCATCGAGCATGAAGTTCTGACCGATCCCGCTGTCATCACCCAACTCAAGGGCTATCGGCTGATCCGTTTCGACATGACGGACAGCAACGCCGAGCAACGCGCCCTGCTGGACCGCTACAAACTGTTCGGGCCACCCGCATTGTTGTTTTTCGGCGAAAACGGCGTCGAACGTGCCGATATTCGGGTTATCGGCGAAATAGACGCAAAAAGCTTTGCCGAGCGCATCTCGACGGCAAATTCAGCGGCCAATGACCAAATACAGTGAACCAGTCACAAATTTTGCGCGAACATCGGTCAACGTGCTGGCTATTGCAGTTAACTGGACAGTCCAATGAGCTTTGCGGCATAGTCGCTGCGCACAAACGCTCGCAATGACAACAAGGAACAGCCGATGGCGACTTTTCTGGTTCTTCATGGACCCAACCTGAACCTGCTCGGAACCCGTGAACCGGGGATCTATGGCGCGATCACGCTGGCCCAGATCAACCAGGACCTGGAAAAGCGCGCCCGTGACGCCGGTCACCATCTGATGTACCTGCAGAGCAACGCCGAGTACGAATTGATTGATCGTATCCATGCTGCACGCGATGAAGGCGTGGATTTCATCCTGATCAATCCTGCGGCATTTACGCACACAAGTGTCGCAATACGTGACGCGCTGCTGGGAGTGAGCATCCCATTCATCGAAGTGCACCTGTCAAACGTGCACAAACGCGAACCTTTCCGCCATCACTCCTACTTTTCAGATGTCGCTGTAGGAGTGATCTGCGGCCTTGGCGCCAGCGGTTACCGACTGGCCCTGGAGGCCGCCCTGGAACAACTGGCCGTGAGTTCGAAACCTTGATGGCACGGCCTCTGGCTGAACCACAAGATCCGACCCGGCTAACAATACGCCCCTGACCGACCCTTGGGAGTTGATGATTAATGGATATCCGTAAAGTCAAGAAACTGATCGAACTGCTGGAAGAATCCGGCATCGACGAATTGGAAATCCGTGAAGGCGAAGAATCCGTACGGATCAGCCGTCACAGCAAGACCCCGGCCCAGCAGTACTACGCACCGGCTCCAGTCGCTGCACCGGCCGCCGCACCTGTTGCTGCTGCTCCTGTTGCTGCCGTTGCCGAAGCTCCGGCTGCGCCGAAGCTCAACGGCACCATCGCTCGTTCGCCAATGGTCGGCACCTTCTACCGCACCCCGGCACCGACTTCGCCAGCCTTCGTTGAAATCGGTCAGACCGTGAAGAAGGGCGACATCCTTTGCATCGTTGAAGCAATGAAAATGATGAACCACATCGAAGCTGAAACCAGCGGTGTGATCGAATCCATTCTGGTAGAAAACGGCCAGCCGGTTGAGTACGACCAACCGCTGTTCACCATCGTTTGAACCGCGGAGAGCCTGCGATGCTTGAAAAAGTTCTGATCGCCAACCGCGGCGAGATTGCCTTGCGCATCTTGCGTGCCTGTAAAGAACTGGGCATCAAGACCGTCGCTGTACACTCCACGGCAGACCGCGAGTTGATGCACCTGGGCCTGGCGGACGAGACCGTCTGCATCGGTCCGGCTCCTGCCAACCTGTCCTACCTGAACATCCCGGCCATCATCTCGGCTGCCGAACTGACCGGCGCCACGGCGATCCACCCGGGCTACGGCTTCCTTGCGGAAAACGCCGATTTCGCCGAACAGGTGGAAAAATCAGGTTTCGCGTTCATCGGCCCGAAAGCAGACACCATTCGCCTGATGGGCGACAAGGTTTCCGCCAAGCACGCCATGATCGCTGCCGGCGTACCCACCGTGCCAGGCTCCGACGGCCCGCTGCCTGAAGACCCTGAAACCGCTCTGCGCATTGGTCGCGAAGTCGGTTATCCGGTGATCATCAAGGCCGCTGGTGGCGGCGGCGGTCGCGGCATGCGCGTAGTACATCGCGAAGAAGACCTGATCGAAGCCGCCAAGCAGACCCGCGAAGAAGCAGGCGCCTGGTTCAGCAACCCGATGGTCTACCTGGAAAAATACCTGACCAACCCACGTCACGTGGAAGTCCAGGTGCTTTCCGACGGCCAGGGTCATGCGATCCACCTGGGCGACCGCGATTGCTCGCTGCAACGCCGTCACCAGAAGGTTCTTGAAGAAGCACCGGCACCGGGCCTGGATGAAACCGCCCGTGCAGAAGTCCTGGCGCGTTGCGTCAAGGCGTGCATCGACATCAACTACCGTGGCGCGGGCACTTTCGAGTTCCTGTACGAGAACGGCCGTTTCTACTTCATCGAGATGAACACTCGCGTGCAGGTAGAGCATCCGGTATCGGAAATGGTCACCGGGATCGACATCGTCAAGGAGATGCTCAGCATCGCCGCCGGCAACAAACTGTCGTACACCCAGGATGACGTCGTCATTCGCGGGCATGCGCTGGAATGCCGGATCAACGCCGAAGACCCGAAAAGCTTCATTCCGAGCCCAGGCCTGGTCAAGCATTTCCATGCGCCAGGCGGCAACGGCGTGCGGGTCGACTCGCACCTCTACAGCGGCTACAAGGTTCCGTCGAACTACGACTCCCTGATCGGCAAGCTGATCACCTGGGGCGCGACACGCGACGAAGCCATGGCGCGCATGCGCAATGCCCTGGACGAGATCGTCGTTGACGGCATCAAGACCAACATCCCGCTGCACCGTGATCTGGTTCGTGATGAAGGCTTCTGCGAAGGCGGAGTCAACATTCACTACCTGGAACACAAACTGGCCAGCGAAAAGTAAGCCAGTGCGCTGTAGCCACAAAGCCGCTTTTTAGCGGCTTTGTTGTTTTCGGCGCATACAGGTTTTGTGTGTTGCCACAGATTCTGGTTCGGACTCAAATCCATTGTAGGAGCTGGCTTGCCTGCGATTGCGGCGCATCAGGCCTGACGCCATCGCGGGCAAGCTCGCTCCTGCAGCGGGTCGTGCGACGGTTAACCACACCCGCTTTGTTGTTTCCCCCCGAACCCCGTAAACTTGCCGGTCTTTCGCGGCCCTGTACCGCCATTCATTTTTCATTCGAAGGTAACCTGCCATGCCTTGGCTGCAAGTCCGTCTCGCCATCAGCCCAGAACAAGCCGAAACCTACGAAGACGCCCTGCTCGAAGTCGGCGCCGTATCCGTGACGTTCATGGATGCCGAAGATCAGCCGATTTTCGAACCTGAACTCAACACCACGCCACTGTGGTCGCACACTCACCTGCTGGCCCTGTTTGAAGCCGACACCGATGCAGGCCAGGTACTGGCTCATCTGCAGTTGCTCACAGGCACCGAATTGCCAGAGCACATGAGCGAAGTGATCGAGGATCAAGACTGGGAACGCAGCTGGATGGACAACTTCCAGCCGATGCGCTTCGGCCAGCGTTTGTGGATCGTCCCGAGCTGGCATGCGGCCCCAGAGCCTGATGCAGTCAACCTGCTGCTGGACCCGGGCCTGGCGTTCGGCACCGGCACTCACCCGACCACCGCACTGTGCCTGGAATGGCTGGACGGTCAGGACCTCAAAGACTGCAATCTGCTGGACTTCGGTTGTGGTTCGGGGATTCTCGCCATCGCCGCCCTGCTGCTGGGTGCCAGACAGGCCGTGGGCACCGACATCGATGTGCAGGCGCTGGAAGCCTCCCGCGACAACGCCGGGCGCAACAACATTGCCGAAGAACGCTTCCCGCTGTACTTGCCTGAGCAACTGCCGCAAGAGCAGGCAGATGTACTGGTGGCAAATATTCTGGCCGGGCCGCTTGTTTCATTGGCACCGCAGCTGGCAAGTCTGGTCAAATCCGGTGGCCGACTGGCGTTGTCCGGAATCCTCGCCGAACAAGGCGAAGAAGTCGCCGCCGCCTATGCTGATACCTTCGACCTCGACCCGATTGCCAACCGTGATGGCTGGGTTCGGATCACCGGCCGTCGCCGTTAACCGCTGCCTTGAACCTTGGAATAAGATGAGCGCCTGCCTGAACCGGATAGCCGCATGACCGATAGTTTCGTCACCCAGTGCCCGCACTGTCAGACCAGTTTCCGCGTCAGCCATGCGCAATTGAGCGTGGCACGTGGCGTGGTGCGTTGCGGATCCTGCCTGCAGGTCTTCAACGCAGCGAAACAACTGTTGGAGCAACGCGCGGGCAATCAGGCGAAGGCGCCTGAATCCACTGCGACTGCGGTTCCGGTTCAGCCACCGGTCGTCGAAATACCCAGCGCACCCGCGATTCCGGTTCTGCCCCCTGTTATTGCGCCGCCCGTCGTTGCGTCGCCCGCCAGCGGCACGTGGAAAGATCAGCCACTGAATCTCGACACCCTGGACCTGGACAACCTGGACCTGGACGAAGAACTGGCGCGGCTGGAGCAACGTGAAATCCAGCTGCCGGAAAGCTTCGGCCGCGAACACCATGTGCCCGACATCGAGTCCAACCTTAGCGCCCGCCGCGACGAGCCGGAAACCGGGCGCGAGCCTTGGCTGGACAGCCTGCGCAACGACGACGTAAACGACTTGCCGGAGCTGCACGGGGAAGTCATTCAGGAGCCCGAAGAGGAGCCTGAGCCAGAGCCTGAAATAAGCGAACGTCACAGCCGCACCGAGCCATCGCTGTCTTTGGACCATGACGTTCTGGACGACGATGAGCCCGTGCCCCTTCCACGCACGACCAGCAAGCAGGGCAAAACGCCAGCTCGGGAAAAAACCGAACGCTGGTCTGCGCTGGACGATGACGGACAGGACGACGATCACGCCGCCGTCGAGCCCGAGCGCGTTGAACCGCGCATCAAGCGCAGCCGTGGCGAACCGGCCGTTCGCGATCAGGCCCTGCTTGACCTGACCGATGACCCGCTGCAACTGGACTGGCAAAAGCCCAAGCCACGCTGGGGTCGCCGCCTGGGCTGGCTGTTCCTGATCCTGCTGGCCATTGCCGCACTGGCAGGCCAGTACATCTGGTATCACTTCGATGAGCTGGCGCGCCAGGACCAATATCGTCCCTGGTTTGAAGAACTTTGCCCGCAAATCGGCTGCAAAGTGCCCTCAAAAGTCGACATCAAGTTGCTCAAGAGCAGCAATCTGGTCGTGCGCAGCCATCCCGATTTCCAGGGCGCGCTGGTGGTGGATGCGATCATCTATAACCGGGCTTCCTTCTCTCAGCCGTTTCCGCTGTTGGAGTTACGTTTTGCCGACCCCAACGGCCAGTTGATCGCCAGTCGTCGGTTCAAGCCAGGGGAGTACCTGAGCGGCGAAATGGCCGGCAAGGCCGAAATGCCACCGCAGACGCCGATCCACATCGCGCTGGACATTCTCGACCCGGGCCCGAAGGCCGTGAACTACAGCTTGAGCTTCCGCTCCCCGGAATGAGTGCAGACGTCACGAATTGACGACACTTTTGTGACGCCTGGCCAGCAACCAAACCGTTGGCGATAAGAAAATAACTGTTCAGATTTTATCCAATTCAGCCTTTATCCAGTCATCGAGAGCGGGTATCATGCCAACCCTTTTTCATACTCTGGGTTCACGCTGAAACGTTGATAACACCGTTTTGGCGGAGCCTTCTGGCCCGACCCCTTCAAAAGGTCCACTCCTATGTCGGCGGTAAAAATCGGTCCATACACATTGCAGAACGGCTTGATCCTCGCCCCAATGGCGGGCGTCACTGACCAGCCCTTTCGTCAGCTCTGCCGCCAACTGGGCGCGGGCCTGGTGGTTTCGGAAATGGTCACCAGTGACATGAGCCTGTGGAACAGCCGCAAATCGCGTCTGCGCATGATCCACGAAGGTGATCCCGAGCCACGCTCGGTACAGATCGCCGGTGGTGACCCGCAAATGCTCGCGGACGCAGCCCGTGCCAACGTCGAACTGGGTGCCCAGATCATCGACATCAACATGGGTTGCCCGGCCAAGAAGGTCTGCAACAAGGCTGCCGGTTCTGCGCTGTTGAAAGACGAACACCTGGTGAACGAGATCCTGCGGGCCGTGGTTGCCGCAGTCGATGTGCCGGTCACCCTGAAGATCCGTACCGGCTGGGACCGGGAGAACAAGAACGGCCTGACCGTGGCGAGGATTGCCGAGCAGGCCGGGATCGTGGCATTGGCCGTCCATGGACGTACCCGGGCCGATCTGTACACCGGCGAAGCCGAGTACGACACCATCGCGCAGATCAAGCAGGCGGTGTCGATCCCGGTCTTTGCCAATGGCGATATCGATTCACCCCAGAAGGCACGCCACGTGTTGCAGGCGACGGGTGCCGACGGGCTGTTGATTGGCCGCGCCGCTCAAGGGCGACCGTGGATTTTTCGCGAGATAGAGCACTATCTGAAGACGGGCGAAACCCTACCCGCGCTGCAGTTGAGTGAAGTGGAACGCATTCTGCTAGAGCATCTGGCAGCGCTCCACACTTTCTACGGGGACGTGCTGGGCGTGCGAATTGCACGCAAGCATGTCGGCTGGTATCTCGCAACCTTGCCGGGCGCCAAGGAGTTTCGCGCCCACTTCAATCGTTTGGAAGATACGGAAGCACAGTGCGCCAACGTTCGGGAGTTCTTTAGCCAACGCTATGAGCACCCCGACAGAAAGGACGAAGAAGAGGTGGCCGCGTGACGATGATGACCGAGACTTTAGTGAGTGGAACGACACCCGTGAGCGACAACGTCAATTTGAAACAGCACCTCAACACGCCGAGCGAAGAGGGTCAGACCCTGCGCGGCAGTGTCGAGAAGGCGCTGCACAATTATTTCGCCCACCTGGAAGGCGCTGCCGTCACGGATGTGTACAACCTGGTGCTGTCGGAAGTCGAGGCGCCGTTGCTCGAAAGCGTCATGAACTACGTCAAGGGCAACCAGACCAAGGCCTCCGAGCTGCTGGGCCTGAACCGGGGTACCTTGCGCAAGAAACTCAAACAGTACGATCTGCTGTAAGCATTCAAAACAGAAAAGGCGACCTTCATTGCAGTCGCCTTTTTTTGCTGACCTTTTGATGGAAATTGAGATGACCGACCAGACTACCCGCCTGCCGATCCGCCGCGCCTTGATCAGTGTCTCCGACAAGACAGGAATCCTCGAATTTGCCCGCGAGCTGGAAGCGCTGGGCGTCGAGATCCTCTCCACCGGTGGCACCTTCAAGCTGCTCAAGGACAATGGCGTTGCTGCGGTAGAAGTTGCTGATTACACCGGCTTCGCAGAAATGATGGATGGCCGGGTCAAGACCCTGCACCCGAAAATCCACGGCGGCATCCTGGGCCGTCGCGGCATCGACGACGCCATCATGAACGAGCACGGGATCAAGCCGATCGATCTGGTCGCGGTCAACCTCTACCCGTTCGAAGCCACGGTTTCAAAGCCAGGTTGTGACCTGCCAACCGCTATCGAGAACATCGATATCGGCGGTCCGACCATGGTTCGCTCGGCGGCGAAAAACCACAAGGACGTTGCCATCGTGGTCAACGCCAGCGACTACAGCCAGGTGCTGGAAAGCCTCAAGGCCGGTGGCCTGACCTACGCCCAGCGTTTCGACCTGATGCTCAAGGCGTTCGAACACACCGCGGCCTATGACGGCATGATCGCCAACTACCTGGGCGGCATCGACCAGACTACCGACACCCTGAGCACCGAAGGCCGCAGCGCGTTCCCGCGCACCTTCAACAGCCAGTTCGTCAAGGCTCAGGAAATGCGCTACGGCGAGAACCCGCACCAGAGCGCGGCGTTCTACGTGGAAGCCAAACCGGCCGAAGTCGGCATCGCCACCGCAACCCAGCTGCAAGGCAAGGAACTGTCGTTCAACAACGTGGCCGACACCGACGCCGCGCTGGAATGCGTGAAGAGCTTCGTCAAGCCTGCCTGCGTCATCGTCAAGCACGCCAACCCGTGCGGCGTGGCCGTCAGCCCCGACGACGAAGGCGGTATCCGTCAGGCTTACGAGCTGGCTTATGCCACTGACAGCGAATCCGCGTTCGGCGGCATCATCGCCTTCAACCGCGAGCTGGACGCCGAAACCGCCAAGGCCATCGTCGAGCGTCAGTTCGTCGAAGTGATCATCGCCCCAAGCGTCAGCGCAGAAGCACAGGCCATCGTCGCCACCAAAGCCAACGTACGCCTGCTGACCAGCGGCCAGTGGGCCGCTGAACGCGTTCCGGCCTGGGACTACAAGCGCGTCAATGGCGGCTTGCTGGTACAGAGCCGCGACCTGGGCATGATCAGCGCCGACGACCTGAAAGTGGTGACCAAGCGCGCCCCGAGCGAGCAGGAAATCCACGACCTGATCTTCGCCTGGAAAGTCGCCAAATACGTCAAGTCCAACGCCATCGTCTACGCCAAGAACCGCCAGACCATCGGTGTCGGTGCAGGCCAGATGAGCCGCGTGAACTCGGCACGTATTGCTGCAATCAAGGCAGAGCATGCTGGTCTGCAGGTACAGGGCGCGGTCATGGCGTCCGACGCATTCTTCCCGTTCCGCGACGGCATCGACAACGCTGCAAAGGTTGGCATCACTGCGGTGATCCAGCCAGGCGGCTCGATGCGCGACAACGAAGTGATTGCAGCGGCCGATGAAGCCGGGATTGCCATGGTGTTTACCGGTATGCGTCATTTCCGGCACTAAACACACATAAAAAACCGTGGGAGCGAGCTTGCTCGCGAATGATGCGACGCGGTGCGTCTGATACGCCGCCTTCGCGAGCAGCCCGCTCCCACAGGTTCTACAGAATTAGCGTCATCGAGGTTTTGAAATGAATGTTTTGATCATTGGCAGCGGTGGACGTGAACACGCCCTGGCGTGGAAAGTCGCACAGGACCCGCGTGTCCAGAAAGTTTTCGTGGCACCGGGCAATGCCGGGACCGCCATCGAAGCCAAGTGCGAAAACGTTGCCATCGACGTGCTCGCCCTCGAGCAACTTGCCGACTTTGCACAAGAGAATGTGTCGCTGACCATCGTTGGCCCGGAAGTGCCGCTGGTGGCCGGTGTGGTTGACCTGTTCCGTGCCCGTGGCCTGGACTGCTTCGGCCCGACTGCTGGCGCTGCCCAGCTGGAAGGTTCGAAAGCCTTCACCAAGGACTTCCTGGCCCGCCACAAGATCCCGACTGCCGATTATCAGAACTTCACTGAAATCGAGCCGGCACTGGCTTACCTGCGCGAAAAAGGCGCACCGATCGTGATCAAGGCCGACGGCCTGGCAGCGGGCAAAGGCGTCATCGTCGCCATGACCCTGGCAGAAGCCGAAGACGCCGTGCGCGACATGCTGGCGGGCAACGCCTTCGGCGAAGCCGGTTCACGTGTGGTCATCGAGGAGTTCCTCGATGGCGAAGAAGCCAGCTTCATCGTGATGGTCGATGGCAAGAACGTCCTGCCAATGGCCACCAGCCAGGACCACAAGCGCGTCGGCGACGGCGACAGCGGCCCGAACACCGGCGGCATGGGTGCCTACTCTCCGGCTCCGGTGGTTACCGCACAAGTGCATAAGCGTGTGATGGATCTGGTCATATGGCCGACCGTCCGAGGCATGGCCGAGGAAGGTAACGTTTACACAGGCTTCCTCTATGCTGGATTGATGATCGACAAGGCAGGCAATCCAAAGGTCATCGAGTTCAATTGCCGTTTCGGCGATCCGGAGACCCAACCGGTGATGCTGCGCCTGCAATCGAGTCTGGTGTTGTTGGTCGAAGCCGCGCTAGCGCAAGCGCTGGACAAGATCGAGGCACAGTGGGATCCACGTCCGAGCCTGGGCATTGTCCTGGCGGCGGGCGGTTACCCTGGCGATTACGCCAAGGGTGCGGTAATCAAGGGCCTGGACTCTGCCGCTGCCTTGCCGGGCAAAGTGTTTCACGCCGGTACAGCATTGAAGGACGGCCAGGTCGTGACCTCAGGTGGCCGGGTGCTGTGTGCAACGGCCATGGGCGAAAGCGTCAGTACCGCGCAGTTGCAGGCTTACGAGCTGGCCGCGCAGATTGACTGGGAAGGTTGTTTCTATCGCAAGGACATTGGCTACCGTGCCATTGCCCGCGAGCGTGGCGAAGATCTGGAATAAGGGCAAGGGGCGTGGTTTCACGCCCTGGATACCCCGCCCGACAGGCACCCGACACCGGGAGCCTGTGCGGGCTGTCCAGCGCCGCGTTGAGTTGACTGGCATTCATCTACGAAGGGATTTCGCCTTGCGCTGGCTCAGGATTGCCATAGGTTTCACTGTCAGCCTGCTGACCTTGCTGTGCATGCTTCCGGCCCAGGCCGAACAAAGCGCAGGCTGGTCGACTTTGCTCGATGAACAGGCAAACCTGCAATTGAGCGACATTCGCTCCGCCCGCCTCCAGAGCCAGTTCAGCCCCATCGAACTCGAACAGGTCCAGGCAGCGCCACGCAAGAGTGCGCTCTGGCTGCACTACCGCTTGAACCCCGACGATCACGAACAACTCTTGCGCGTCTTCGCCCCAGACCTGGCGAGCATGGACATGTACGTGCTCAGCGGCGAAAAACTGATCAATCATTCCCGCACTGGCAACGACGTCCCCAAAGACAGCCAACCACTGCCCGCCAGTGATTTTCTGTTGCCCCTGCCCCAAAGCGACGCCCCGCTGGATGTCTACCTGCGGATAGTTTCGCAACAGGAACTGCGGCCCAACATTACCTTGGAATCGGCGATCTCCAGCGCAGCCGATGAGCGCCAGCCGCTGCTGTTCGGCCTGCTGTTTGGCTCGCTGGCCATGTTGATCCTGCAAAACATCACCCGCTTCGCCCATACCCGCTCCCGAACCAGCCTGTGGCTCGGGGCCTGCGAAGCGTTGCTGGCGATCAGCGCCATGTTGCTGCTCAACCTGATGGCGCCCTGGCTTCCGAACTGGCATGTCGCCCAGACGCCCAACGCCCATCTGGCCCTGCTGCTGGCGGCGGTGACCGGCTTGTGTTTCGCCCACCGCTTCTTCGCCCACCGCGGGATCGAGTACCTCAACCGTCTGCTGCTCGCTGACATCATAATCATCGCGGTCGGCGGCCTGCTGGTGCTGTTCATCGACACCCTGCCGCTCAACAGGTTGACGTTCGCTCTAGTGGCGCTGGCGACATTGAGCATCCTGGTCGTGGGCGCGGTGCACTGGCACCAGGGCTACACCCCGGCCCGTCTGTTCGTGCTGTCCATGTCGATTTTCAATCTGGGCTGCCTGGTGATCCTGCCAGCGCTGTTGTGGCTGACGTTGATTGCGCCACAGTTGCTGATCATTACCCTGCTGGGCGTGTTCTGCGTCTGTGGGCTGTTGATGAGCATTGCCCTTAGCGAACGGCATCGGCGTATTACCGAAGACCAGTTCAGCGTCAGCCGCGACCTCGCCGCCAGCACCGCAGAAATCAACGCCAAGGCCGAATTCCTGGCCAAGATCAGCCATGAAATCCGTACGCCCATGAATGGCGTGCTGGGCATGACTGAATTGCTGTTGGGCACGCCGCTTTCCGTCAAGCAGCGTGACTACGTGCAGACCATCCACAGCGCCGGCAACGAGCTGCTGACCCTGATCAACGAGATCTTGGACATCACCAAGCTCGAATCCGGGCAGATCGAACTCGATGACGTGCAGTTCGACCTCAACGCCCTGATCGAGGACTGCCTGAATATCTTTCGGGCCAAGGCCGAACAGCAGAGCGTCGAGCTGATCAGTTTCATCCAGCCCCAGGTGCCGCGTGTCATCAGCGGCGACCCGACGCGCCTGCGCCAGACGCTGCTGAGCCTGCTGGAAAACGCCCTGAAGAAAACCGATGAAGGTGAAATCCTGCTGATGGTCGCGCTCGATTCAAGAGCCGGTAAGCCTCGACTGCGCATTACCGTGCAGGACAGCGGCGAGCCGCTGGCGCCCAAAGAGCGTGATGCGCTGCTGCACGCCGAACTGCACAGCAAGAACTTCCTGGCGGCCAGCAAACTGGGCGGCCACCTGGGGCTGGTAATCGCCCGGCAGCTGATCCTGCTGATGCACGGCGAATTCGGCATCCAGAGCGGCGCCAACCAGGGCAGCACCCTGTGGCTCAGCCTGCCGCTGGACCCGGATCGCCTGGAGCAACCCACCTCGGACCTGGACGGCCCGCTTAAGGGCGCCCGCGTGCTGGTGGTCGATGACAACGACACTTGCCGCAAGGTACTGGTGCAGCAATGCAGCGCCTGGGGCCTGAATGTCAGCGCCGTGCCATCGGGCAAGGAAGCGCTGGCGCTGCTGCGGACCAAGGCGCATCTGCGGGACTACTTCGACGTGGTGCTGCTGGACCAGAACATGCCCGGCATGACCGGCATGCAACTGGCGGCCAAGATCAAGGAAGACCCGAGCCTGAACCACGACATCCTGCTGATCATGCTCACCGGCATCAGCAACGCGCCGAGCAAGATCATTGCCCGCAACGCAGGGATCAAGCGCATTCTGGCCAAACCCGTGGCCGGCTACACACTCAAGACCACGCTGGCCGATGAACTCACCCAGCGCAATAAAGGCATCGTCCCCTTCGCACCGGTTCCGGCGCTGGGCGGCCCGGTTAATGTACCCAGCGATTTCCGCATTCTGGTAGCCGAAGACAACAGCATCTCCACCAAGGTGATTCGCGGCATGCTGGGCAAGCTCAACCTGCAACCGGACACCGCCAGCAACGGCGAAGAAGCCCTGCAGGCCATGAAGGCCCAGCGTTACGATCTGGTCCTGATGGATTGCGAAATGCCGGTCCTCGATGGTTTCTCTGCAACTCAGCAACTGCGGGCCTGGGAGGTCGGCAACCAGCGGGTACGCACCCCCGTGGTCGCCCTCACCGCGCACATACTGGCTGAACACAAGGAACGTGCACGTCAGGCCGGTATGGATGGCCACATGGCCAAGCCAGTGGAGCTTTCGCAACTGCGCGAACTGGTTGAACACTGGGTTGAGCAGCGAAATCAGCTTCAACCGCAACGTCGTCCGACCGACATTTATCAGCAGAACTGACTGTCGCGTTGTCACGCATCCCCGTAGGAGCGGACTTGTCCGCGAAAGCGATGCTCCAGGCGCGAAAGATATCGCCTGTACTGACGTCTTCGCGGACAAGTCCGCTCCTACAACGTTGCCGCCAAAGATAGAAAGGTCATCGAATCTGCCATAGGTTTCGTGCGTTAACTGACCAGTCCAAGGAGTGGCCTGATAGACTCCGTCAGGTCATCCAGTTCTGCCACGAGCCAAAACCATGCTCCACGTGTTGTTCAGCGTTTACCTGAAGATGCTGGTGCTTTATAGCCCGTTCTTCGTCTTGTCCTGCTTCATCAGCCTGACCCGTGGTCACTCCAGCAAGGAACGTCGGCGCCTGGCCTGGAAAGTTGCCCTGGCGACACTGGTGTCCAGCGTGTTGCTGTACCTGTTCGGACGCGTGATTTTCAGCGTGTTTGGCATCACTGTGGACGCATTCCGTATCGGCGCAGGGAGCGTGTTGTTCATTTCGGCGCTGGGCATGGCGCAAGGCAAGTCGGCTGTGCAAACCGATAACGTGCAGCAGGACGTTACCATCGTCCCGCTGACCATCCCACTGACGGTAGGGCCCGGCACCATCGGTGCGCTGCTGGTCATGGGCGTAAGCCAGCCCCACTGGGACGACAAGCTGACTGCCATCTTCAGCATCGCTTTAGCCAGTTTCACCGTCGGCGTTGTGCTTTATCTGTCCAACCGGATCGAACGCATCTTGGGTGAACAGGGTCTGCAGATCGTCAGTCGGTTGATGGGGCTGTTTGTATGTGCACTGGCGGCACAGATCATTTTTACCGGCGTCAGAGGTTATCTGGTGCCTTAACATCTCAGCTCAGGCGATCCCGCCTGCTATAAATTGTGAAAGGCCAGCTCGGTTCGCTTCGTCAACTCAAGCCCCACTCGATTACGGTGCGAATCATAGGTCAGTTTGCTATACCGATACCCACCGCCATCTATCAATACTGTCAGCTCGGCCCCAGGTCTTGCTGACCGGAGTGTTCTGCTGGTCATTTGCATGCCGCACACCATGACATCGATTTCCCCCCGGTGATTCTTCATGCAGGGCACCACCTGAAAGCTTTGAGAGCGGTCTGCATGAGACCAGTCTCGAAAGAACAGCTGCGCATGTTGACTTCCCAGCAAAGCGTCGAGCGCGGAGCGGGCAAGCTGGTTCAGCATTGAAATGGACGGCTGCGAGTATCCCGCCGTTTGTATTGCAGTGCCTGCAGCAGAGGGCAAATCCTGAATGCGATTGATAGTCACACTATTGGTTTTCAAGGCGCTGCTCAGAAGAAAGCCGTTTGCATACAGACCGAGCTGATAGTGATGAATCCATTTGGCCCACATCGTTTTCTGATTGAATTTCTCGTTCGCAATAAACGCCGCCAGAGACAGGGCATCCAGAATATCCTCACGCGCTTCTGTAGGGGTGTCGCGTGAAAATGACACCAGATTGCTCCCGATCAAAACCGTACTTGAGGCCAGATCTCTCATGACGACACCTCATTGAAACCCATGATGAGCGTTTGTTTTTTATCCCCCAACCGGGCATTTATACGCTCCCTGACTCTCCGGTAGTGGGGCCCGGCCATTTCCGAAGAAATAACGTCCATCACCAGGTGGCCTTCGATGTCACCTGACGTGAAGTTTTGCAGCAATGGGTGCTCGCCCACAGTCTCTGCCGTCTTGAAGGAAAGGAAGACCGACGTCACCACCTGTTCGCAGCTGACGAAGCTGAGCAATAGCGAGAGGGTTACACCTCCACTGCCGTGCTGTACGGATAACACAGGGTCATGTCCATCCAGCGAAACGTCTTGCAGAGGTGAACTCACGCAATGATCAAAAAAAAGTGCATACGCCCGATTCGTCTGAGTGGCGGCCTGGCGCTCAACCATTAACTGCTCAAAACGAACAAGCAGTGCTGGGGATACTCGCTCCACCAGCCGGTTCTTGATCTCACCCCAGACATAAAATGTCTTCTCACTTTCAATCCGATAACTTCGTGTGTTTCGGCTGACAGGCGGCCAACCAAACGCAACCATGGCTTCCTGATAGACGTCGCACCACAGCTTGAACGCGTGAAACTTTGAACATTGATGAGAAGCCGCCAACTGAAAATATAAACTTGAACTTAAAACATCCTCCTTGAACCCATCACTGACGTCATCAGCAAAGAGCACAAGATGACCCGCGCTGACATACACATCATTTAGGCTGCCTGACATGATTTCACTCCCGTCCACCGGTGGCTTAGAGGGGCCGCCGAGTAGACCGCCCCGCCGTATTTACCATTTAAACTTTTCAAAGGCGGCGTCAGTTGCCTGTTCAAGATACGCGTTAACGTTCTTCTCAGCGCGCCGCCATTGACGCCGGTTAAATTGGAAAATATGTTCACCCCGTTCAATCTTGGCGGACGCTCCGTTAAACTCCCAAAACAGGACATTCGTCGCACTCACCGAGACATCAATCGAGACAATCGCTGCGGCCAGCATCACGTCGCCCTCGGCGTTTTCCACGCAGGACATGACGGCATAGTTAACATCATCAAAAGGCTTGCTGGCACGCTGAAATAACTTGAGTGGTTTATCCTGACTCTTCAGATTATCAAGCGCTTTTGATGCGAGTTCGAGTAACAGCTTTCCAGTCAACGGCCCGACTGTCGCGCTGGAAATCAACGAGGCCAGGATGTTCAACCCTAACTTGTCCATCGTCAAACGACTGTCGGCTGCCTGGTAGTGGCCGTACCGCCCCGAACGCACCGCCAGGCCGCACGTTCTCATCGCATTAATAAGCACCTCATACCGCTCCAGGCTTTTCGGCGTGCCCTTTGCCTTCGACGTAGCGTATTGAATAATATCCAGGATAATTTCCTTGTTCTCCGAAGACACACCGGTAAACATGGACACCAGCACGTTATCAATAACATAGGCTTCGCCACTCTCCTTGACCCCACCCAGTACCGCCGCCTCATCTGCCGAACTTACCCGCGCGGGAGTGCGCACATTCAAATACTGATCATTCATGTTTTACACATCCTTTTTTAAAGTACATCCATCATGGATGCCTTAACGCTAGCGCACTTTTCTGCACGGCGCCGCCCCCCTCCTCCTTCGCTGAACACGCGAATAAAAACTGCAACACTGCATAGGCATCGATTATTTTACAAGGCACACCATAACGCACGCACACTTTAAGGCCTAACAAATACGGGAGTTGGCGCTCATCCGCAGCCAGAGTAAATGGCCGACCATCTGGATTGTAATTTTATAACCACTAAAATTTCAGCGGACAAATAAGGAATAAACATCATGCACTGCAGACTAATAACTCATTTAAAAGGAACTGCCCTACTTGTTCAAAACAGTGGCGTCGGACACTCCAGGCATCGTTCATCCCCCGCACAGGTTTAAGACACAGGCGGGAGACGAATGAAGTACGGCAGTCAAGCGACCGGCTTTTCCCCATACCAGCGCGGCGTATACACCCAACTGCCGCCTCCGGCACGTGCAAAGGCACAGGTGGTGGATGAACCGACGAGCACCATGGTGCGCATGTCCACCTGCTCAGGCGTTAGTTCGCCCAGAGTGATGATCCGCAGCGTCTGCCCCGGGCGACCGATGTCGCGCCCCAACGTGACGGGGGTTTCAGGCGTGCGATGCTGACGCACAATCTCCAGTGCACGGCCCAGTTGCCAGGGGCGGGACCGAGAGATCGGATTATAAAACGCCAACGCGAGGTCGGCCTGGGCAGCGAGGTCCAGGCGCTTTTCGATGATGTCCCATGGCTTGAGGTTGTCCGACAGGGACATCACGCAGAAGTCGTGGCCCAGCGGTGCACCGGCCTGCGCGGCGGTTGCCAGCGATGCGGATACGCCCGGCAGAACTTCCAGCTCAACGGCATGCCACTGGGCGTTGGTTGACTCGTGCAGGGCTTCGAGCACCGCCGAGGCCATGGCAAACACACCCGGATCACCCGATGAAACCACCACCACCGAGCGGCCTTGGGCCGCCAGTTCGAACGCATGTCGAGCGCGTTGCATCTCTTCACGATTGTCGGTGCAGTGCAGCACCTGGTCGGCACGAAACGGCCCAGCCATGCGCACGTAGGTTTCATACCCCAGCACATCATTGGCCCGTGCCAGCTCGGCCTTGACTGCCGGGACCATTAATTCGGCAGCACCGGGGCCAAGACCGATAACCGCCAGACGCCCGCGTCCACGGCCAACCTGTTCGATGTCCAGTGGCTGTTGAGCGACGGCGATTGCGATCCCGTCACCCACACAGATCGGCGGCAGCAATTGCGGCACCGCCTGTTGCGCCAGCTCGCTGACTGAAGCCTGTGCGGATGCAAAACGCAGTGGCACGCCCAGCTCGGCAGCAGCTTCATGCAGGGCCGAACTCGTCATATCGCCCTCGGTCGCCAGCAAGCAGGCCAGGGACTGCACGGCGATCCGCGCCTCATGCAAGGCGGCCCGAATTCCGGACGCCAGTTGCGGGACCGAAGCGCTGACCGCCACCAGCACGCTGCGGGGGTAGATCAGTAACTCGTTAGCCGAGGGTTCACGCTCGGCAGAGCCCACGTGAATCGCCAGATGTGCATGTTCGTCTTGCGGCAACTGAGCCTGTGCCAGCCAGGGTGCAGCGCCTTCGATACGCACGCTTTCACCGGACAGCAGATCGGACACAAAACGCTTGCCCAGCTCCAGATCGCCCAATGCATAGCCGCTGGGCGGGTTGAGCAGGCAGGTGCCAAAACGCAGCTCGCCGCTGGTGGTAATGGCTGCGGCGATACCCAGGCCCGTAGCGATCTCACGAGCCAGGACATTGACCCCGCCCAGACCTCCCAGCAACGGCACCACAGCGCTGCCATCTTCGGCAACCGCCAGCACCGGCGGCTCGACGCCTTTTTCCAGCAACAGCGGCGCCAGCGTGCGGATCACGATTCCGGCAGCGCAGAGAGCGATGATCGGCGTGTCCTGCTGGTACAACTGGCGCAGCGTGGCACCGAACTCGGTGTAGGTCCGATCAGCGCCGGACACACGTTCGGCGAGGCCGTAAATCAGTGCTTCGGGATACAGTTGCTGAACACGTTGAGCGGTGGCGAGGCTGCCATTGCCCAGGATGACAATGGCGGGGGCTTTGACAGTCATCAGCCTTGCCACCTTTCGCCAGGAACAATGATCAGCGAGAAGTACGGCGAGGACATCGGGTCTACCTCGGCCAGCGGCACGATTTTCTGGCTGGCCATGGTTGCGCGCTCGACATAGAGCGCGCGTTCGGCCAGGCCGGTGTCCACCAATACCTGGCGCACTTTGGGCAGGTTGCGACCCAGCTTCATGATGACCGCCGCATCAGCGTCAACCAGCTTGCGCTTGAGTTCGTCAGCCGACAGCACGCCAGACAGCACCGACAGGCTTTGATTGCGATACACCAGCGGCGCGCCCAGCACCGAAGCGCCGCCGAGCATGGAGCAAACCCCGGGAATAACCTGGGCTTCATAGCGGTCGGCGAGGCGGTCGTGAAGGTACATGTAGGAGCCGTAGAAGAACGGATCACCTTCGCAGATCACCGCGACGTCACGTCCGGCATCCAGATGCGCCGCCACATCAACGCTGGCTTCGTCGTAGAAATCGCTGATCACCTGCTCGTAGGACAGCGGCGCAGGCAGCGCTTCGGTGGTCACCGGGTAAACCAGTGGCATCAACACCTGGGCGTCCTGCAAATGGGCTTCGATGATCCCAAAGGCATTACCCTTCTTGCCCTTGGCCACGAAATAGGCGATGACCGGCGACTCGCGCAACAGACGCAGCGCCTTGACCGTGATCAGCTCCGGATCGCCGGGGCCGACGCCCAGACCAAGCAAACGACCGCGTGGCTGCATCATTCGATCTCCGTGGCCAGGGCGTTGACCGCAGCTGCCGCCATGGCGCTGCCGCCACGACGGCCCTGCATGATTACGAATGGCACGCCACGGCTGTCTGCCGCGAGCATGGCCTTGGACTCGGCGGCACCGACGAAGCCCACCGGGAAGCCAAGGATCAGCGCCGGTTTCGGTGCGCCAGCGTCGAGCATTTCCAGCAGGTAGAACAGCGCCGTCGGCGCGTTGCCGATCACCACCACGCTGCCTTCCAGGTACGGACGCCACAGCTCCAGCGCAGCGGCAGAGCGGGTGTTGCCCAGCTCGCGCGCCAGTTCCGGCACGCTGTCATCCTTGAGGGTGCAGATCACTTGGTTGTTGGCGGGCAAGCGCGTACGGGTGACGCCTTCGGACACCATGCGCGCATCACACAAAATCGGCGCACCAGCGGCCAGGGCATTGCGGCCCGCCGTGCCGGCACCGGGGGAGAAGCGCAGGTCTTCAATCACCTCGACCATGCCGCAGGCGTGAATCACGCGCACGGCGAGCTTTTCCAGATCCGCCGGGATCGTGTCGAGCCGGGCCTCAGCGCGAATGATCGAAAAGGAGTTGCGATAAATCTCCTGACCATCGCGGATGTAATCAATCATGGGTACTGCTCCGTGAGTCGGCGGCTAACAGCGCACCGACCGCTTCAATAGTGAGGTCACGCGCCCGCAGAACGCCGAAACCCGGCTGCTCTGCGTCGCGAAAATAAAGGTCGTAATGGCCGTCGGCTACAGCCAGCAACGTCACCGGTGCCACATGGGCCGCCGCGCAGGAACGACCGCAGCCGCTCAGGTGTACAGGCCTGCTCACGCGGTGTTGTTCAAACTCCGCGGCCAGGCTCATTGCGTCGTGCTTGGTATCGGCCAGGCCTTTGCCACAGCCCGCAGAACCGGTACACGCGATCAGTTGCGACAAGGGTAGCTCCAGACCACTTATCAATCCGGCAGCCGCCAGACGGTCCAGCGCTGCTTGCCCGTGGGCGACAGGCACATTGGGCAACAGCACGCTTTGCCAGGGCGTCAGACGCAGGGTTCCATCCCCCAGGTCGGTGGCCGTCTGGGCAACCGCCTTGAGCATCCCGGGGTCAAGGCGCCCCAGCGGCACGCCTGCGCCGACGGCAACGTGGCCAGTCTGGCGCTGTGGATAAATGCCGAAATGGGAATTGACCCTGGCATTGGGCCGCTGCCAGCTGGTTATTTTTTGATCAATACGCAGTGGATAGCTCAAGCGCCCCGACAACTGCGCAATGAATTCGCTGGCCGGGACTTCAGCCAGCAAATGACGCATGCGAGTCTGTTCGGGGCGTGCCAGATCGAGAAACAACTCCAGCACGGCGACCACCAGTTCATGCCCGCCCTCCAGAGGCACCGCCGCCAAAGGCCGATCAACAGCAGGGCAGCCTGCAAGACCAAACCCCAGCAGCACTTCACCGTCAACGTCCAGCGCCGACAACCACAGGTCATGGGGGTGTGCGAGCATCACCAGCGCTTCGCCGCCGTCCAGCGACAAGGCGAACTTGGCCGACAGGTCGTGAAATCGCGGGTGGTTTTCCAGGCAATCCAGAATCTGCGCCGCCAATGCGCGGGTGTCGAACAGCTGCTGCGGATCGATCCCGGCGCTGGGGCTGAGCATCAGGTTGCGCACATCGTCGCCTGCTGCGTTCTGCGGGCCGAGGCCTGCATCCAGCAAGGTCTGGATCAAACCGTCGTGATCAGCACCAATGCCACGGATTTGCAGATTGCCGCGATTGGTCGCCTCGATGACCCCACCGGCGTAACGCTGGGCAGCCTCGGCCACGGCAAACGCCTGGGCAGCGCTGATCACACCGCCCGCCAGCTTGATCCGGCAGATGCCACCATCCAGCGCACGGACGATACGCAGCAACCCCGGGCAAGCCGAGGGGCGTAAGGACGTTGTGGAGGTGCGAGCGGACATCGGCTCGTTCATAAGCTCACTTCAATAGGCACTTGTGCCTGCTTGGGCGCGGTATTATGCCTGCTTTGTCCGCAGGCATGAAAAGCCGGTCTGTCGGAAGTGCTCATTAAGTGCGTTGAGGGAAGTGCATGTCGCCGTGGCTGACAGTCGTGGGAATCGGTGAAGAGGGCTACAAAGGCCTGGGCAAGAGCGCTCGCCGTGCCCTGCTGCAAGCGCAGCAGGTGTTCGGTGGGCCGCGCCAGCTGGATCTTTTGCCGCCGTGCATTGGCGCAAAACGCAAAGCCTGGCCCAGCCCGTTCTCTTTGAGCCCGGTCCTTGAACAGCGCGGAAAACCGATTTGTGTGCTGGCCAGCGGCGATCCAATGCTGTTTGGCGTGGGTGCGAGCCTGGCGCGGGTAGTGGCCACCGACGAAATGCAGGTCTTCCCTGCCCCCTCTTCCTATTCTCTCGCGGCGGCCCGATTGGGCTGGCCATTGCAGGATGTGGTGACGCTCTCGGTGGTCGCCCGCCCCTTGGCCGCCTTGAGCGCGCAATTGCACAACGGCCTGCGCCTGCTGGTCTTGAGCAACGACGGCAGCAGCCCGGCCGCTATTGCAGCCCTGTTGCGCGAGCGCGGGTTCGGCCCCAGCCGGATGACGGTCATGGAGCATCTGGGCGGTGAGGCCGAACGACGGGTTGACGGCCTTGCCAGCGAATGGACGAACCCCGAGATTGCCGCCCTGAACCTGGTGGCCATCGACTGCCGGATCGACGCCAAGGCGATGCGCCTGTCACGGCTGGCCGGTTTGCCCGATGAGGCGTTCAAACATGACGGCCAACTGACCAAGCGCGATGTGCGAGCCATTACCCTGGCACGTCTGGCCCCGGTGCCTGGCGAATTGCTCTGGGATGTGGGCGCGGGCTGCGGCTCCATCGGTATTGAATGGATGCGGGCGCACCCCTCCTGCCGCGCGCTGGCCATCGAAGCCGACGCAAGCCGACAAATGCTGATCGAACACAACCGTGATGCGTTGGGCGTACCGGGCCTGCAATTGATTCGCGGCACTGCACCCGAGGCGTTGCAGGGGCTGGAGCAGCCGGATGCGATTTTCATCGGTGGCGGCGTGACGCGTCCCGGCGTGCTCGATACTTGCTGGCAACAACTGCGTTCCGGCGGACGGCTCATCGCCAATGCCGTCACCCTGCAAAGCGAGGCCACGCTGGTGGTCTGGCGCGAACAATATGGCGGCGAGCTGACCCGCATCCACGTGGCCCATGCAAAACCGCTGGGCGAATTCGACAGCTGGCGGCAAGCGCTGCCCATCACCCTGCTGGAAGCGATCAAGCCTTGATGCGCGACGAAACCGCCGAAACGCCTGCGCCTCTGCGTAGCGGCTACACCACCGGCAGTTGCGCCACGGCCACCTGTCTGGCGGCGGCGCGCTTGCTGCTGGATGGCCAGGTCAACGATGCCGTGGAAATCGTGTTACCCAAGGGCAAGCGGGTGCAGATGCGTCTGGAGTTCTGCCGCCCGTTCGACAGCGGCGCAGAAGCGGGCACGATCAAGGACGCGGGGGACGACCCGGACGTGACCCATGGTGCACTGGTCTATTCCCGGGTCCGGCTCAGCGAACAGCCCGGTGTGCGCTTTATCGCAGGGCCCGGTGTCGGCACCGTTACGCGTCCCGGTCTGGTGCTGAACGTCGGCGAACCGGCGATCAACCCGGTGCCCCGACGCATGATCAGCGAACACCTGCTGGGGCTGGCTGATGATTTGAGTTACGACGGCGGCTTCGACGTGACCGTCTGCGTCGAGGGCGGCGAGTCCCTGGCGCTGAAAACCATGAACCCACGACTGGGCATCCTCGGCGGTTTGTCGATCCTTGGCACCAGCGGGATTGTCCGGCCGTTTTCCTGCGCCGCGTACATTGCCTCGATTCATCAGGGCATCGATGTCGCCAAAACCAACGGTTATCTGCACATCGCGGCCTGCACCGGCAACGCCAGCGAAGACACCATGCGCAAGGTCTACAACCTGCCGGAAATCGCACTGATCGAAATGGGCGACTTCGTCGGCGCGGTCCTCAAGCACCTGCGCAAGGTACCCGTGGCCAAGCTGAGCATCTGCGGCGGCTTCGGCAAGATCAGCAAACTGGCAGCCGGGCACATGGACCTGCACAGCCGCCACTCCAGCATCGACCTGCCACAACTGGCCGAATGGGCGGCAGCGGTGGGCGCAGATGCTGCACTGCAAGAGGCGATTCGTGGCGCCAACACCAGCCAGCAAGCCCTGGCAATGGCGGCAGCGGCGGGCGTGGCGCTGGGTGATGCGGTTTGTCGGCACGCGCTGGACTTCGCTCGCAGCGTGGTGCCTGCCCAGGTTCAGGTGGAAGTGTTCGCCATTGACCGTCAGGGCGGCATCGTCGGACGTGCGGGAGTGACGGCATGAAGCGTTTGTTGTTGCTGGGCGGTGTGACCGAAGCATTGGCCATCGCCCGTAAACTGGGCCCGCAGCATATCTACAGCCTGGCTGGGGTGGGACGGGTGCCGACAGACCTGACGTGTCAGCTGCGGGTTGGCGGTTATGGCGGTGCCGAAGGGTTGGCCGCCTTCATTCGCGAACAAGGCATCGATCTGCTGGTGGATGCCACTCATCCCTATGCTGCACAAATCAGTCGTAATGCGGCTGTCGCGACGCAATTGAGCGGCGTGCCGTGCTGGGCGCTGCGGCGTCAGGCCTGGCAGCCGGGGCCTGGAGATGACTGGCGCGAGGTGGATGACTGGCCTGAGTTGATCAACGCCTTGGCACCCTTTCAGCGTCCACTCTTCACCTTGGGCCGCGAGCCGTTGCAGCACCTGCACGAAATCCCCGACCACCAGTTCTGGACCCTGCGCGCCCTGGAAAACACCCTCGGCGACATTCCAGCCAGCCCCCGCTACGAAATCATCGGCGCCCGCGGGCCGTTCCTGCTGGACGACGAACGCGCCCTGTTCCAGCGCTGCGCCATCGACGTACTGATCAGCAAAAATAGCGGTAGCGGCGCCACCGAACCCAAGCTGGAAGTTGCCCGTGAGCTGCGCCTGCCGGTGCTGGTATTGCGCAGGCCGGTGCTGCCCGAAGTGGATCGAGAGTTTGCCGATGCGGCCGGGGTGTTGAAGGCGTTGGGGCAGTAGAACCCGTTTTCCGATCAATAACGGCATCAGCCCTGAAACATCATGGGTGACTGACACACCGCATTCGTGAGCAAGCTCAATCCCACAGGGTTCGGCGTAGACCAGATCTTTGGTCACCACAGACTATTGGAGCAAACACAGATCCGGTGGGAGCCGAGCTTGCTCGCGAAGGCGCCGGGCCAGATACATCGTGGTTGGCTGATGCACCGCATTCGTGAGCAAGCTCACTCCCCCCCTGAATCTCGATCGTTCTCACGCTCCGCTTTATCAGTCCGCGACATCACACCGCACACCCGCTTTTTACTTACCTTGTGCATTCAGGCTAAATGGCTCTGCTGACGTTTGGCGCAACTGAACGGATCACAGGGAGTTTCAACATGCTCAAGACGACGCTTGTTCTGCTGGCCCTGTTGTTGCCTGCCTGCCCTGCTCTTGCCCTAGCTCAAATCACAGGCAACCGGGTGGGGGACCTGGAGGTGGTACAGCCCTGGTCCATGGAGTTGCCGCCCAATGCGCCGACGGTCGCGGCTTATTTTGTGATTCGCAATAACGGCAAGACGGCGGATACGCTGACCGGGGTCGAAAGCCCCGTTGCCGGTTCTGCCCAGTTCCACGAACACATCAGCCAGGACGGGCTGATGAAAATGCAGCAGGTGCAAAGCGTCGAAATCCCCGCAGGCGGCAGTGTGGTCTTTGCGCCGATGGCTTATCACGTCATGCTGCTGGACCTGAAGGACAAGTCGAAGCTGGTGGACGGTCAGGCGTTTCCCCTGACCCTGCACTTCGAGACGTCCGGTGATATCAACGTCGATGTCCCGGTGCTGAAACAGGCGCCTGAACCGATAGACACCACTCAACATAACCATTGATACCCCTCTGACGTGAACCACCCACGCCCTCCGGCTTCCAGGCAACAGCTGGCCCCTCGCAGATCGCGGGGCGCCTGGTTGAGCCTGTTTGCCATGCTGATGATCTTCATCGGCCCGCTGATTTCCCAGGCGGTGCCGATGAACGAGCATGCGGGCATGGTGATGCCGATGTCGGCGTCGATGGACATGTCAGCGCATGAAGGCCATCACGCCGAAGGTGCGCAAACCAGCGACATCGGGGCCGCCGACCATGCCATCTGGGCCAAGTGTGGCTATTGCACCCTCTTGTTCAGTTGCCCCGCCCTGCCCCAGGGCCTGGCGATCATTGCCCCCACGCCCCCCAGGCCCGCGGACTTCTACGCGGCAGCGCTGCAGGCCGGTCACGCCCAACGCAGCGTCTTTCCAAACGCCCGCAGCCGAGCGCCCCCGTCTCCCGTCATTGGCTGAAACCAGACTGATCCCGCAACCCGCGAACAGCCCCATGGCTGTTGCGCGGGCAGCGCCGTGTTTTGTTTCCTGATGGGGAGCGCTTTAATGTCCAAACCGACTGTTTCTTTCTACAACCTCGCATGGCGCTGGCATTTTTATGCCGGGCTGTTCGTTGCACCGTTCATGATCCTGCTGTCCCTGACCGGCATGGTTTACCTGTTCAAACCGCAACTGGACACGCTGATGTACAGCGACCTGCTGACCGTCAAACCGGCGCAGTTGCAGCTCAGTGCCGATGAACTCCAGCAAAAGGTGCTGACGACTTACCCACAAGCCACCATCAGCAAGTACCTGCCGCCCATCAATGCCCAGGGCAGCGCGCAGTTTGTCGTGCTGCAGGCAGGGCGCGAAACCAATGTGTTCGTCGATCCGTATCGCGGCAACGTGCTGGGCACCCAGGACGCGAAGAACAACCTGCAAGCCATCGCCCGCGCCCTGCATGGCGAATTGCTGATCGGCAAGGTGGGTGACCGGCTGGTGGAACTGGCGGCGGGCTGGGGCATTGTGCTGGTGGTTTCCGGGCTGTACCTGTGGTGGCCACGTGGGCGGTCTGCGGCGGGTGTGCTCTGGCCGCGGCTGAACAGTCGCGGTCGGGTGTTGTGGCGTGACCTGCATTCGGTCACCGGTTTCTGGGGCTCGCTACTGCTGCTCCTGATGCTGCTCAGCGGCATGACCTGGACCGGTTTTTGGGGCAAGCAATACGCCGATGTCTGGAACACCTTCCCGGCCAAGATGTGGAACGACGTACCCAAGTCCGACAGGCTGACCGGCGAGCTGAACACCGCAGCGGTACAGACCGTGCCCTGGGCGCTGGAAAACACCCCGATGCCCATGTCCACCGGTGAGCACGCCGAACACATGGCCCACGGCGGCATGTCCAACATGCCTGCCGCGCCGAAGGTGTCGCTGCAACAGGTGGTGGACATTGCCAAGGGGCGGCACATCGAACCCGGCTACAGCATCACCCAGCCCAAGACTGCCGACGGCGTATTCACGGTGTCGGTGTTCGGCGACGACCCGCGTAACGACGCCACGCTGCATATCGATCAGTACACCGGCAAAGTACTGGCCTCCGTCGGCTGGCAGGACTACAGCGTCGTTTCCCGGGCCACAGAGCTGGGTGTGATGCTGCACGAAGGCAAGTTTTTCGGCTGGCTGAACCAGTTGGTCATCCTGCTGATCTGCCTGATGGTGCTGCTCAGTTCGGTCAGTGGGCTGGTGATCTGGTGGAAACGTCGCCCGCAAGGTGGCCTGGGTGTACCGCCTTTGCGGCATGATTTGCCACGCTGGAAAACCGCGACAATGATCATCATTGGCTTGGCCGTCGCGTTTCCGTTGGTCGGCGTGTCGTTGTTGGCCGTGTGGCTACTCGATCGTCTAGTCCGATCTTGCTTTGCCAAATTCGTCGCAACCGCCTAGATTGCACACGTGGGCCCCGGAGAGGCGGTTTTGTGATGAATTCCTCCCTCTTCTTATCCTTGTACGATTCCGGGGCCCACATCCTTTCCTGCATCACCCCGCGCACCAAAAAAAGCCGCAACCATGCTGACTGCACCCGCCAAACGTGGCAATCGCACACGAGCGTGACTGGGTCATCTGTCTCGAACTGCCTGTTGCGACATGAAGGGCCATCTGAACACACCATTCGTGCCAACAGCTTGCTCAGGCAAGACAGTCGCCTACAAGCGGCCCGGGAATCGCTTCAATTGGCTCGACTACGAATCAAGATGAACAAAGCGACCCTGACTATGAATTTCGCTCACGTTAAACGTGAGTACGTCGAGATGCTTTAAATAGAGCGCCGCGTACACTATTGCGCCTGTTTCCCGCACCCTCGTTGCCCGCACTCTTTTGGCTGCGGGTCAGACTTACCTGGATAGCGACCCGCGCCCGTGATGAAAACCAACCTTTGCACCAGCCTGTCATTGCTCGCCCTGAGCCTGAATGCCTACGCCGCAGACAGCGCCAGCACGCTGACGTTGCCTAGCGCTACTATCACAGCCACGGCCGAGAACAATGACGAAGCAGATCGTGTCGATCTGAACACCCCCACCGGCGCCGGGTCGCGTCTGGGTTTGAGCGCACTGGAAACGCCAGCAAGCACTGACAGCCTGACAGGCAAGCAAATCCGCGCGCGTGGCGATGTCAGCGTGCAGGATGCAGTCTCCCGTTCAGCGGGCATCAACCGCACCGGCTCGCCGGGCGACGGTGGTACCTCGCTGTCGGCGCGGGGCTTCGCAGGCCAGGGTTCGGTGATGCAGCTGTATGACGGCAGCCGCATGTATGAAGGCATGGGCACCGTGACCTTCCCGGTGGACACATGGGCGGTGGATCGCGTTGATGTACTGCGCGGCCCGGCGTCGGTTCTTTATGGCGAAGGCGCGACCGGTGCAGTGGTCAACGTCATCCCGAAAAAGCCGTTCGACGGTGATATCCAGAACCACATCCGTATCGGCGCGGGCTCCTACGGCAGCGAGCAGACCGCACTGGACAGCGGCGGCTCTCTGACTGATCAACTGAGCTACCGCCTGAACGTCAACCACCTGAGCAGCAATGGCTGGATCGACCGTGGCTACTCGGACGACACTTTCGTCAGCGGCGCACTGCGCTGGAAAGCCAGCGACAACCTGACGTTCACCCTGGCCCACGACTATGGCGACCAGAACCCGCAGAACTATTTCGGCACGCCGCTGATCAATGGCCATCTGCAAGGCAGCCTGAGCGACAAGAACTACAACGTTCACAACGACAAGCTGCACTACAACGACCAATGGACGCGCCTGACCAGTGAGTGGCAGATTTCCGACTCGGTTAGCTCCACCAACGAACTGTATTACTTCAAGGCACAGCGTCGCTGGCAGAACGCCGAGAACTACAACTGGGACGCCGACACCCAGCAACTGCTGCGCGCCAGTTACATCAGCATCAAGCACGACCAGGAACAAGTGGGCGATCGTCAATCGTTTACCTTCAACCACCAGCTGTTCGGTCTGAACAGCCGGACCGTGCTCGGTGCCGACTACAACCGCATTCACTTCAAACTGGCCAGCAACTCGCCATTCAATGACGTGTCGCCGGACGGCGAGCCTATCGACCTGAACCACCCGCAACAGGTCTCGTTCCACAGTGCGTCGCCGTTTCAGGATCAGTTCAAGACCACCACGCAACAGTTCTCGGTGTTCGGTGAAAACCGTACCGAGCTGACGGATCAACTGTCGTTGGTCACCGGTTTGCGTCGTGACTACGTGAGCCTGGACCGCGTGGACCTGATCCCTGACCAGAGGTCCGGCAAGACCCTGACCGGCAACAACTGGAAGATCGGCCTGGTCTACGCCCTGACGCCGGACGCCTCGGTGTACGGCCAGTACTCCACCAGCACCGACGGTGTCGGCGGTCTGATTTCCCTGAACCAGAACGCGCAGAACTATGGTCTCTCGACCGCCAGACAATCGGAAGTCGGCTTCAAGCAGGCGTTCTGGGACCAGCGTGGCGAGTGGACCATTGCGGCTTATCACATCGTCAAAAAGAAACTGCTGACGCCTGACCCGCTCAACCCGACCGAGCAAATCCAGGTGGGCCAACAATCGTCCAATGGCCTGGAAGCCAGCCTGGACCTGCAACTGCCGCACGACTGGGCACTGCAGGCCAACGCTTCGATCGTTCGCGCGCAATTCGACACGTTCAGCCAGGTGGATGCAAACGGCCAGACTGAATCCCTTGACGGCAAACTGCCTGTCGATGTGCCGCGCCGTACCGCCAACCTGTGGTTGAGCAAAGGCATCACCCAGGACGTGCGTGCCGGTACCGGTGTGCGTTATGTGGATGCCCGTTTTGGTGATTTCGCCAACGAAAACAAAATCCCGGGTTACACCGTGGTCGATGCCAACGTATCGTGGAAAGCCCTGAGCAACACTACCCTGGGGCTGCAATTGACCAACCTGTTCAACCGCGAATACGCGCTGAGCGAATACAATAACGGCACCCAATGGATCCTCGGCCAGCCGCGCTCGTTCTTCGTGACGGCGGATGTGGATTTCTAGCGCTCACACCGGACACTCAATGACAGACCTCACCCTCACCGATATCGCCTGGTCCCCCTTGGGACATGGGCATTGCCATCACCAGTTCCAGCTGCGCGATGTGAGCCTGAAGGTGGCGCCGGGTGAGTTCGTGGGGTTGATCGGGCCCAATGGCAGCGGCAAGACCAGCCTGTTGCGTTGCGCCTGGCGCTTCAGTCGCCCGGCGCAGGGTGAGGTGTTGCTGGGCGGCACCGATCTCTGGCAACAGGCGCCCCGCTGGGCTGCACAGCAGATCGCGGTGGTGCTGCAGGAGTTTCCCGACGCTTTCGGGCTGACGGTCAGTGAAGTGGTCGCCATGGGTCGCACGCCCCACAAGGGCATGTTCGATGGCGATACCTCGCAGGATCGGGAAATCGCTCGGCAAGCCCTGACCTCAGTGGGCATGCACGGTTTCGAAGACCATACCTTCGCCACACTTTCGGGCGGCGAAAAGCAACGGGTGATTCTTGCTCGCGCCCTGGCTCAGCAACCCAGACTGCTGATCCTCGATGAACCCACCAATCACCTCGACCCGCGCTATCAGCTCGAACTGCTGCAACTGGTGCGGCGCCTGAAGATCGGCACCCTCGCCAGCATCCATGACCTGAACCTCGCCGCTGCATTTTGTGACCGCCTGTACGTCATAGAAGGTGGCCGTATCGTTGCCAGCGGTACGCCACACGAAGTACTCACGGTCGAACTGCTGCGCGAAGTGTTCGGGGTTCAAGCGCTGGTCGATACCCATCCGCTTTCCGGCTATCCACGCATTACCTGGATCACCCACCCATGAAGCGTTTCTTACTGTTACTTGCCTTGCTTTGCGCTGCCCATCACGTCATGGCCGACGCCACTCATTACCCGCTGACGGTACAAAGCTGCAACCGCGAAGTGACCTTCGACAAGGCACCGCTACACGCGGTCAGCCATGACGTGAACATGACGCAAATGATGCTCGCCCTGGGCCTCAAATCGAGCATGGCGGGCTACAGCGGCATCACCGGCTGGAAATCCCTGACGCCGAAGCTACAAAAACAACTCGATGGGCTGCCTGAGCTGGCGAGCAAATACCCGTCAGTGGAAACCCTGCTCAACGCCAACGTCGATTTCTTCTTCGCCGGCTGGGATTACGGCATGCATGTGGGCGGCGACCTGACGCCCCAAAGCCTGGCGCCCTTTGGCATCAAGGTTTACGAGCTGACCGAGTCCTGCGCCTTCGTCATGAAGCGTTCCGGTGCGAGCCTGGAGGACACCTACAACGACCTGCGCAACCTGGGGCGGATTTTCGACGTTCAGGACCGCGCCAACCAGTTGATCGCACAGATGCAACAACGGGTCGCAAAGGTCGAAGCTGCGCGACCCAAGGACACGCCACGGGTTTTCCTCTACGACAGCGGCGAAGACAAGCCCTTTACCTCGGGTCGACTGGCCATGCCCCAGGCGCTGATCACCGAGGCAGGCGGGCGCAATATTCTGGATGACGTGGACGCCAGCTGGACCCAGGTAAACTGGGAAACCGTGGTCGAGCGCAACCCGCAAGTCATCGTGATTGTTAATTACGGCGAAGTCTCCGCTGCCCAGAAAGAGCAATTTCTGTTGAGCAACCCGGCGCTGCAATCGGTGGAGGCCATCCGCAACAAACGTTTCATCGTCATCCCCTACGTGGCCGCAACGCCTGGGATCGACAACATCGAGGCCATCGAAACCATCGCTGCCGGCCTGCACGGCCAAACGCTTTGAAACTGCGCCTGCCACCGAGCATCGCCAGCCAGCAGGGCTATTCCCTGCTGCTGATCGTCCTTGGCCTGCTGTTGCTGGCAACCTGCGTACTGTCCCTGGGGTTTGGCGCGGCACCGGTTCCGGCGAAGGTGGTGGGGCAGATTCTGCTGCACAAGCTGTTCGGCATCGAATCGGCCTCTGTGAGCTGGAACGCTGGCCAGGAACATATCGTCTGGCTGATCCGCGTGCCGAGGATGTTGCTGGGGGCGCTGATCGGTGCCGGGTTGGCCTTGGTCGGCGCGGTCCTGCAAGCCGTGACCCGCAACCCTCTCGCTGACCCGCACCTGCTGGGCGTTACCTCCGGTGCAACCCTGGGCGCCGTGATCGTAGTGCTGCACGTGGGTGAAGTAATCGGCATTCTGACCCTGCCCGCCGCTGCCTTCATCGGCGCGCTGTGCAGCATGGCCATGGTGCTTGCCATTGCCAGCCGCCAGGGTCGACTGGACAGCGACCGCCTCTTGTTATGCGGCATCGCGGTGTCCTTCGTGATGATGGCGCTGGCCAATCTGCTTTTGTTTCTGGGGGATCATCGGGCCAGTTCAGCGGTGATGTTCTGGATGCTCGGTGGCCTGGGCCTGGCGCGCTGGGAACTGCTGCCGATCCCTTCACTGGTCGTCGTGATCGGGCTGGCGTTGCTGTTGGCCATGGCTCGGGCACTTAACGCTCTGATGGCTGGCGAACAGACCGCAGTGACCCTGGGCCTGAACGCCCGCAACGTGCGCATCAAAGTGTTCCTGATCGCCTCGCTGATGACCGGGGTGATGGTCTCCATCAGCGGCTCCATCGGCTTTGTTGGCCTGATGGTGCCGCATATTGCCCGCAGATTCGTCGGCGCCGAACATCGGCGCCTGCTGCCAGTCTGCGCGTTGATGGGCAGCATTTTCCTGGTATGGGTCGACGTGGCCGCGCGCACCCTGATCGCGCCGGAAGACCTGCCCATTGGCGTCGCAACAGCGGCCATCGGCGGGCTGTTTTTCATTGGCTTAATGCGCAAGCGCTGAGGTATAGGCTCGGGGATGATGTTGGAGGTTTCATCTCTTTTAAGCCAATCGAGAGCTACAACGAGGTTTCCGCCTCCCCGGTGTAAATATCAAAGATCTCGCCAACCACCTCCTGAGGCGAGCTGAAGTAGGCGAAAAAATTACTGCCCACTTCCCGGACCGCCGTGAGCTGCATTGGTGTATTCGGCACAACACCCACGTGATCGCCGAGGATATGCGAGAACATGTTTTTCTTCGGGATGGACGAGTCGAAGATCATGTAGATCATCTGGTTATCACTGTTTGCGTGCTGTGTGATAAACGCATCCTGACTCCACCGCGAGGCATTGAACCGCGTGATGGAGGCCGATTGCACACCGCGATCCATGAAGACCTGCCCCAGCTTGGTCTTGAGCTGTTGCATACAGGCAGAGGAAACATGAGTGACGCGAAAGGCAACTCCCTGGTAGGCGTTGAGTCTGAACAAGTCGATCAGGAATTTACGGGTTTTTGAATTTCGGACACTGGTTCTCAGCAACTGGTTGATGCTGGCGGATCCGCCTTCGCAATAGCTCAGGATATTAGGAAGGAGCTCGGCATTGCCCGACTTGGCCAACCCCATGTAGAGGCTTTCGAACTGTTCTTTTTCCGCAAGGCTCAGGCTATCGACGGCGACTGGCCAGACCGCGGTCAAACGTTCCAACTCACGATAGGCGTTGCGCAGTATCTGGGGCCCTATGCCTCTGGCCCGGTAAAGCGCCTTGATCCAGACGCCACCGCTGTTGATGAAGCCGAACTCATCGCTGTACGTCAGCAACTGCGCATTATCGGATACCTGCCGGTAAAGCCGGGCATGTCCGAAGAGATTGAATCGACGACGTATGTAGAACGTCTCGTGATTGATTTCAACTGCATGAAATACCTTCGAATCGAGCGCAGTGACCTGCTTGGCATCGGCCAGCAGTGGCCCTTTTGGGGGTGATAGCAGGAAACCGATGTGCTCGCAGCCATCGGGTCCCATCCTGCGCACCAGCGGTGGTGCGGGCCGAGGCGCCCTGATGGGAGCGATAAACCGGCTAGGCAAGGACCGCACGCCCACCCCGCCCAGCAGCAAATAACCAAGGGCATTGAGAAACTCCTGCGCGGCGCCCAGATAGTCGTTGTCCTCTATTTTTCTGAAGCCTTGCCATGCGGTGTAGAGCGTCATACCCAGAGCAAGCGGAATCCGGATCGGGGGAGGCAAAAACAGCATGACAATGCTGGCCGCCAGATGAAAATCGAAAGCTGAGTCAGAGTCCTTCGCGCACTCCCGATACGACTTCGCATCGCTGATCATATGCTCGACACGAATATCGTGATTCTCATCAATGAAGTGCTTGCGCTGCTCATCGAAGCTCACGACTTCCCAGACCAGCGTTGGCAAGGGTATTGGGGAGGGCCAGTTTCTGAAGACCTGGGGGAAGCGGTAATGCTCGAACCATTCATCGAACGCAAGACTCTGGCGAGCCAGGGCCTGTCGAAGAATCGGCATTTGCCTCAGTAAATACTCGCTATTGGCTGAGCGTTGCAGAAAGTCCCGCCTCAACCTCTCGAGGCTTTCGAACCAACGAAAAACGATGCCATCCGGCGCGTCTACCGTGCAAAGCACAACAGGCCGGGATTCCCCAGCGTCATCAGGGGCAATAAGCATCACGTTGGAGAGCGGGATGTCATTAATCGTGAGGAACTTGAGCTGGATATTTTTCTGTCCGGCCTTTCTGACCGGCATCAAATCTGGCGAGTCCAGTACTGCGGCTATCCACTCCAGCCCTGACGACTCGAACTTCATTTGTCTTGCAACCAGCAACCCCATTCGCAGCTGTGCGAGCAGCAACTGCCCGGACTTTTCACGCAAGGTTTGTGCAAAGTCAGATGTCTTGAGACGCTCATCAAGGAAACGGTCGAATGCCGCTTCGACATCAATCGTTTCCATCAGGATCTCAATGTCGTTGGCATCCAGTCCCTTGACGGGACGATCGTTGGTGTCGGTCACAAGAATACGACGTGTGTAGCCCTGTATCTGCAGATTGGGATCCTCGGTGGCCAGCTCCCTGAGCGTGTAACGCATATCAAGCCTTCCCGCAGCTTCCGCCACAATCATCTGGGTCGGACGAAGGTGCCCTCCCAGTTGCGGGATATAGAGCAACTTGACAATGATTTCATCGGGCGACAGCTGGATTTTTTTCTTGGCCAACGTGGCGTCAAGGATGGTGTCGATGTAGCTCCTGAGGAACTGATTGCTGTCGAGCGTCCGGGTCTCAAGGTCATTGATCGTCTGCTTGAGCGAAACGATCGTGCCTCCAAAGGCTTTCGCCGCGTCCACCCATACCGAGCGAGCGCCCTCATCCATCGATTGCCACCAGTCAGGCATGGCGGCATCGATCACGTTTCTGTCGTTGCGGTCCAGGTTCAAAAAATTGTCGAACTGATAGCGAAGATCAAGCACTTGCGACACAAGACTCAAAAATTCGCTGCTGCTCAGAGCACGGGCCTTTGCCAACGCAGTGCAGTGGGCAAAGTCCGACAGCTGTTTCATGACCATCTTGCCGAACTGCTGCTTCAGAAAGTCGCCGCTAAGCGGGGAAAACGCCCAGGTGCACGAAACACCGGCCTGCTGCACGGCCCCCTCAGGCTCAACATACTTGTACTCCGCACTCTTCAATAACCAGTCTTTTTGCTGGGGATCAGCCCAGCGCGTGGTCAGTTCAGCCGTCAGGGACGTGAACGAGTCGAACCCCTCCAACCCGCCGTTGGGGGTATAGAGCAATACCGACCCCAGCCGCGCATCGTTGATCGTCGGTGGTTGCGTCGTACATACCTCGCTCAGGACAAAGCAACCCGCAAAGTCCACTGACGACTGGTCAGGGCGCGCCAGTGACAGGCTGAAAACGCCATGCTGTTGCAATGGATCATTTTCCTGATCGCGGCAATAACCCAGCATGCTTTCAAGCATTCGACCATGGGTCAGAGTGAGGTTGCCCTGCTCGACACCAACCTGCGCTTCCAGGGTCAGGGCCTGCATGCATTCGTTGAGAGAAATGGCGCTGCGGGACTGCCCATCGGCCTCCACAAAATTCCAGTAATCGCGCAAGGCGGCGCTGTAGGCATCCGCGATTGATTGTTTGAAACGGGCGTGAATATAGAGGATGTCCTCACCACTGAACGCTCCGATTCGCTCCGTCTCGACGACGGTATAGGGGCTCCCGAACAGGCCATACGTGCCTGTGTCATCGACTGTCGAATGGCCCAGGAAATACTCGATCAAACTGTCAATCAGGGAGATGGCGCGGCTGAGTTTGCGGATACCCAGCGGCGTTGGCGACGGGGACGGCTCGGGAAAGCTGGTAAACGGCGGAATATTGGCCGGTTTGAGTTCATACAGATTCACCCAGATGCGATCGATGTCGATCGTCACATCGGGATAATCACGGGCCAGAATGTGCAGCAATTGTTGTCGGGCCACCTCAGCAAAAGAAGGTGGAAGGTCGCTGGTGACAGCCTTGGAACTGGAGGGTGCATTAGTCATTAGGATCGTTCATCACATTGGGAAAGGATATTTGGATCAGCAGATCAAGTTCCAACCCAAGTAATCAGACTGCACGCCCCCTGCCTGTCAGACACAGACGTTATGCGCTTCCCCCTTTTGCTTCTTTTCCCGTGGGCTAGAGACCCACGCCCAACCCAATGCACCGCTTACGAGCATCCCGCGCACCGCGACGTTATAGCGCCCCATATCGGGGCGCGACGACCTGTCTGGAGCGACAGTTTTGTGCCATTAAGCGACATTTCCACGCTTGGCCCAGCCTTTGCTAAAGCTCTTTCAACGTTCGGCGCTGCGTTGACCGTACCGCCCCTTGAATCACAAATCCAAAAGATGGAGATAGCCAATGAAGCGTCGCAGCCTGTTGAAAGCCTTCACCCTGTCGGCCTCGATTGCCGCCATGGGCATGACCTGGACCGTGCAGGCCGCCGAGACCATCAAGGTCGGCATTCTGCATTCGCTGTCCGGCACCATGGCGATCTCCGAAACATCGCTCAAAGACATGGCCCTGATGACCATCGACGAAATCAACGCCAAGGGCGGCGTGATGGGCAAGAAGCTGGAACCGGTCGTCGTGGACCCTGCGTCCAACTGGCCGCTGTTCGCTGAAAAGGGTCGTCAGTTGCTGACCCAGGACAAGGTTGCCGTGGTGTTCGGCTGCTGGACATCGGTGTCGCGTAAATCGGTATTGCCGGTGTTTGAAGAGCTCAATGGCTTGTTGTTCTACCCGGTTCAGTACGAAGGCGAAGAGATGTCGCCAAACGTGTTCTACACCGGTGCAGCGCCTAACCAGCAGGCTATCCCTGCGGTCGAGTACCTGATGAGCGAAGACGGCGGCGGCGCCAAGCGTTTCTTCCTGCTGGGTACTGACTACGTTTACCCGCGCACCACCAACAAGATTCTGCGTTCCTTCCTGCACTCCAAAGGCGTGGCAGACAAGGACATCGAAGAGGTCTACACCCCGTTCGGCCACAGCGATTACCAGACCATCGTGGCGAACATCAAGAAGTTCTCCGCTGGCGGCAAGACCGCTGTGATCTCCACCGTCAACGGCGACTCCAACGTGCCGTTCTACAAGGAACTGGCCAACCAGGGCCTGAAAGCCACCGACGTACCGGTCGTGGCGTTCTCGGTGGGCGAAGAAGAACTGCGCGGTATCGACACCAAGCCATTGGTCGGCAACCTCGCCGCCTGGAACTACTTTGAGTCGGTCGAGAACCCGGTCAACAAGAAGTTCGTGGCTGACTGGAAAGCCTACGCCAAGGCCCACAACCTGCCAGGCGCTGACAAGGCTGTGACCAACGACCCGATGGAAGCCACGTACGTCGGTATCCACATGTGGGCACAAGCGGTCGAGAAAGCTCAGTCCACCGATGTGGATAAAGTCCGCGAAGCCATGGCTGGCCAGACCTTCGCCGCGCCGTCGGGCTACACCCTGACCATGGACAAGACCAACCACCACCTGCACAAGCCGGTGATGATCGGCGAGATCCAGGACGACGGTCAGTTCAACGTCGTATGGCAGACCAAAGACCCGATCCGCGCCCAGCCGTGGAGCCCGTACATTCCTGGCAACGACAAGAAGCCGGACTATGCGGTGAAGAGCAACTAAGTAAAAACACATACCCGCTCCTGCACGCGGTGCAGGAGCGATCAGTAAAGGTTGTCTGAACCGCCGCATTCGCGAAATGCCCGACACGGTTTCTCTGCTGTACGCCGTCGCCGACCCCAAGGCCATCGATATGCCCAGATCTCTGTACCGCTTCATTTTCGCCTTGAGCCTGCTGCTGCCTGTCGCAGCACACGCCAGCGATGCCAGTGACTTCGTCGCTGCCAGTTCCTCACAACAAGCCGACCTGCTGGAAGCCTGGGCTGCCAAGCCTGTGCCCGCCCGTGTCGAGCTGATCAACGCCCTGCAGGATGGTCGCGTCGCGGCCGACAGCAGCAAGCGCGCCTATTACGAAGTCAACGACAAGTTCGTCGCCGTGGACCCCGCTGCCCCTGCCGCAGCCGATGCGCCCAACCCTGACGAACCGCGCAAATTGCGCCTGAACAATCGCTTGCGTGGTCTGGTGGACACCGCGCTTGCCAGCCACCAACTGCTGGCCGCCGACGAAAAACTGCGTCTGGCCGCCGCCCTGCAACTGCAAAAAAGCGCCCGTCCGGCTCAGCTCGAATTGCTGACCCAACAAGTGGCCAGCGAAACCGATAAAACCGTGCACAACGCCTTGAGCCTGGCACTGGCCAACCTGCAACTGGTGGACACCAGCCCGACTGTGCGTCTGGCTGCCGTGCGGCTGTTGGGTGAAACCGGTGACCCACTGGCCCGCACCCGCCTGGAAACCCTGCTCTCGCCTGGCGTTGAAACCGACACCACCGTGCGTGTCGCAGCAGAAACCAGCCTGGCGCAAGTCAAACGCAAACTCATGGTCGGCGAGATTCTCGGTGAAGCCTTCAGTGGCATGTCCCTGGGTTCGATTCTGCTGCTCGCTGCCCTGGGCCTGGCGATCACCTTCGGCCTGCTTGGCGTGATCAACATGGCCCACGGTGAAATGCTGATGCTGGGGGCTTACTCGACCTACGTCGTGCAAATGATGTTTCAACGCTATGCACCCGGTGCCTGGGAGTTCTACCCCCTGGTCGCACTGCCCGTCGCGTTCTTCGTCACGGCCGCCATCGGCATGGCCCTGGAGCGCACGGTGATTCGCCATTTATATGGCCGCCCGCTGGAAACCCTGCTCGCCACCTGGGGCATCAGCCTGATGCTGATCCAGTTGATCCGCGTGATCTTCGGTGCGCAAAACGTCGAAGTGGCCAACCCCGAATGGCTGTCTGGCGGGATTCAGGTACTGCCCAATCTGGTGCTGCCTTACAACCGTATCGTGATCATCGGCTTTGCCCTGTTTGTCGTGGTTCTGACCTGGCTGCTGCTGAACAAGACCCGCCTGGGCCTGAACGTGCGCGCCGTTACCCAGAACCGCAACATGGCCGCCTGCTGCGGCGTGCCCACCGGTCGCATCGACATGATGGCGTTCGGGCTCGGCTCGGGCATCGCAGGCCTGGGCGGTGTCGCCCTGAGCCAGATCGGCAACGTCGGCCCGGACCTGGGCCAGAGCTACATCATCGATTCGTTCCTGGTGGTGGTGCTCGGCGGTGTCGGTCAACTGGCCGGTAGTGTGATGGCGGCATTCGGGCTGGGTATCGCCAACAAGATTCTCGAACCACAGATCGGCGCCGTACTGGGCAAGATCCTGATCCTGGCGCTGATCATTCTGTTTATCCAGAAACGTCCGCAAGGCCTCTTCGCACTGAAAGGACGGGTGATCGACTGATGAATCAGCCATTGATGCTCACTGCTGCACAAAAAGTCGGCCCCAAGGTCACGATTGCAATTGGCGCCATCGTGCTCGCGATCCTGATCGCATTGCCGTTGTTGTCCTTGCTGCCCGCCGACAACGGCCTGCAAGTCTCGGCCTACACCCTGACGCTGGTGGGCAAGATCCTGTGTTACGCCATCGTCGCCCTGGCGCTGGACCTGGTCTGGGGTTACGCCGGCATGCTGTCGCTGGGTCACGGCCTGTTCTTCGCCCTGGGCGGTTACGCCATGGGCATGTACCTGATGCGCGAGGCCGCTGGCGATTCGTTGCCCGCCTTCATGACCTTCCTGTCGTGGACCGAGTTGCCGTGGTACTGGACGGGCACCAACCACTTCCTGTGGGCCATGTGCCTGGTGGTACTGGCGCCGGGGCTGCTGGCGCTGGTGTTCGGCTTTTTCGCCTTCCGCTCGCGGATCAAGGGCGTGTACTTCTCGATCATGACCCAGGCCCTGACCTTCGCCGGCATGCTGTTGTTTTTCCGCAACGAAACCGGTTTTGGCGGCAACAACGGCTTCACCAACTTCCGCAGCATCCTGGGTTTCAGCATTACCTCCCAGGGCACGCGCGCAGTGCTGTTCCTGACCACCGTGCTGTTGCTGATTGCCAGCTTGTATGTGGGCTGGCGCCTGGCGCAGAGCAAGTTCGGCCGGGTGCTGACGGCGTTGCGCGATGCGGAAAACCGCCTGATGTTCTGTGGTTATGACCCTCGTGGCTTCAAGCTGTTTGTCTGGGTATTGAGTGCTGTGCTGTGCGGCCTGGCGGGTGCGCTGTATGTGCCGCAGGTCGGCATCATCAACCCCAGCGAAATGTCGCCGACCAACTCCATCGAGGCTGCCGTGTGGGTGGCGCTTGGCGGACGCGGCACCTTGATCGGCCCGTTGCTGGGCGCAGGCGTGGTCAACGGCATGAAGAGCTGGTTCACCGTGGCCTTCCCTGAGTACTGGCTGTTCTTCCTCGGTGCGCTGTTCATCGTCGTGACCCTGTACCTGCCAAAAGGCGTGATTGGCCTGCTGAAGAAAAAGGGCGAACAATGAAAACCACTCCGACTCCTGCATTCATCCCTGAACCGGATTTCGATCCCGCGCCTGCGCCGAACAAGGACGCAGGCACCAGCCGTGATGCCATCGGCCTGGGGCAAGCGGCGGGCAAGGGCCTGAACACCCGCCACGGCACGATCCTGACCCTGGAAGACATCAGCGTCAGCTTCGATGGCTTCAAGGCCCTGAACAACCTGAACCTGTACATCGGTGTGGGTGAGCTGCGCTGCATCATCGGCCCCAACGGCGCGGGCAAGACCACGCTGATGGACGTGATCACCGGCAAGACCCGCCCGAGCCACGGCAAGGCCTGGTTCGGCGAAACACTGGACCTGACGCAGATGAGCGAAGTGCAGATCGCCCAGGCCGGTATCGGTCGCAAGTTTCAGAAGCCAACTGTATTCGAAGCCTTGAGCGTGTTCGAAAACCTGGAGCTGGCGCAGAAAACCGACAAGTCGGTCTGGGCCAGCCTGCGCGCCAGGCTGAGCGGTGAGCAGCGTGACCGCATCGAGCAGGTGCTGGAAACCATCCGCCTGACCACTTCGATGCAGCGCCCGGCCGGGTTGTTGTCCCACGGCCAGAAGCAGTTCCTGGAGATCGGCATGCTGCTGGTCCAGGACCCGCAATTGCTGTTGCTGGACGAACCCGTGGCGGGCATGACCGACGCCGAAACCGAATTCACCGCCGAGCTGTTCAAGAGCCTGGCAGGCAAGCACTCGCTGATGGTGGTGGAACACGACATGGGCTTCGTCGGCTCGATTGCCGACCACGTCACCGTGCTGCACCAGGGCAGTGTCCTGGCCGAAGGTTCGCTGGAAGACGTACAGGCGGATGAGCGGGTGATTGAGGTGTATCTGGGCCGCTGAAGCGCCCACCTGTTTTTGCGACCGCTTCGCGGTCGATCGCGGGCAAGCCACGCTCCTACAGGAGACCGGGCCGCCCGCCATTGATGAGAACCCGAACATGCTCCAGGTTGAAAAGCTTCACCAATACTACGGCGGCAGCCATATCCTTCGCGGCCTATCCTTTGACGTGAAGATCGGCGAGGTCACCTGCCTGCTCGGTCGAAACGGGGTCGGCAAGACCACGCTGCTCAAAGTGCTTATGGGCCTGCTGCCTTCCAAGGAAGGCGTGGTGCAGTGGGAAGGCAAGGCCATCACTGGCTTCAAGCCGCATCAGCGGGTGCATGCCGGGATTGCCTACGTGCCTCAGGGCCGGGAAATTTTCGGGCGTCTGACCGTGGAAGAAAACCTGCTGATGGGCCTGTCCCGTTTTCCTGGCTCCGAAGCCAAGGAAGTGCCCGCGTTCATCTACGAGTTGTTCCCGGTGCTGCTACAGATGAAGCAACGCCGAGGCGGTGATTTGTCCGGGGGGCAGCAGCAACAACTGGCGATTGGTCGCGCCCTGGCCAGCCGTCCACGGTTGCTGATTCTCGATGAGCCCACCGAAGGCATCCAGCCGTCGGTGATCAAGGAAATCGGTGCGGTGATCAAGAAGCTGGCCGAGCGCGGCGACATGGCGATCCTGCTGGTGGAGCAGTTCTACGACTTTGCCGCCGAACTGGCCGACCAGTACCTGGTGATGTCCCGGGGTGAAATTGTCCAGCAGGGGCGTGGCGAAAACATGGAAGCCGAAGGCGTGCGCGGGCTGGTTACCATTTGATTCACTGGCGAGCATTTCGCCCGGCCTGCTAATGTGCAGGCCTTCAATACACCACAACGGCATGCCATGAATCTTCCCGCCCACACCGCCCTTTTCACCCCCAGCTGGCACGCCGAACTGGAGTTGGGCTACGGGCGTTTTGGCGACAGCACACGCCCGACCCAACGCCGTCACAAAGGCCCGCTGCGGGTGCAGAAACACCTGTACCCCGAAGGCCCGGAAGTCTGCCAGCACATCATCGTTCACCCACCGGGCGGCATTGCCGGGGGCGACCGGCTGGATATCTCGGCCAGCGTCGGCGCCAATGCCTGGGCCCAGTTGACCAGCCCCGGCGCCGCCAAGTGGTATCGCGCGGCAGGTCCGGCTTATCAGCAACTGGAGCTGCGGGTCGAACAGGGCGCGACGCTGGAATGGCTGCCCCAGGAAACCATCGTGTTCAGCGCGGCACAGGCCGAACTGACCACCCGCATCGAGCTTGAGGGTGACGCCCGTCTGTTCTATTGGGACATGGTGGCGCTGGGGCGTCCGGCCAGCGGCGAACGCTTTGAGCGGGGCCACTTTCAGTCGCACCTGGATATTCGTCGTGACGGCCAGTTGCTGTGGCATGAACGGCAACGCATCATCGGCGGCGATGGCCTGCTGGACTCGCCCATCGGGCTGGGAGGCAAGACGGTATTCGCAACCCTGCTGGTGACCGGTGACGTGGATAGCGAACTGCTGGAGACCTGCCGTAATCTGGCAAACCCGGTACGCGGCAACCTGACCCAACTGCCCGGCCTGCTGGTGGCCCGCTGCCTGGCTGATGAAGGCCTGCATGCAAGGGCCTGGCTGATCGAATTATGGAAGCTGTTGCGCCCGGTGTTGCTGGGCCGCGAAGCGCTGGCGCCGAGGATCTGGAGTACCTGATTTTTGTGGTGTCTGGACTGACGTCTTCGCGGACGAGTCCGCTCCTACAGGTGTAGCGCGGTTAACTGTAGGAGCGGACTCGTCCGCGAATGCGATGGCTCAGGCAACAATGATTTGAACAGGGCACACACGCCCCAACCGACTACAAACGGACAAAATATGGACCTGACTCCACGCGAAAAAGACAAGATGCTGATCTTCACCGCAGGCCTGGTCGCCGAACGGCGACTGGCCCGCGGGGTCAAGCTCAACTACCCGGAAGCCATGGCCTATATCTCCGCCGCCTTGCTTGAAGGCGCCCGCGACGGGCAGACCGTGGCCGAGCTGATGCACTACGGCACCACCCTGCTCAGCCGCGAACAGGTGATGGAAGGCATCCCGGAAATGATCCACGAGATCCAGGTCGAGGCGACCTTCCCCGACGGCACCAAGCTGGTCACCGTGCACCAACCGATTGTCTGACGGAAACGATCCATGACTTACCTGATTCGTGATGCATTGGCCGCCGACCTGGCCGACATCCTGGCCATCTACAACGATGCCGTGCTCAACACTACGGCTATCTGGAACGAACAGCCGGCGGACCTTGCCAATCGTCAGGCCTGGTTTCAGGCGCGCCAGACCCAGGCCTACCCGATTCTGGTGGTGGTCGATACCGCTGATCAGGTGCTGGGCTACGCCTCGTTTGGCGACTGGCGGCCGTTCGAAGGCTTTCGGCACACCGTCGAGCATTCGGTCTATGTGCGTGCGGACCAGCGCGGCAACGGTCTTGGCCCGCTGCTGATGCAGGCCCTGATTGAACGTGCCCGCGAGTGCGACAAACATGTGATGGTCGCGGCCATCGAAAGCGGTAATGCCGCCTCCGTTCGCCTGCACGAAAGACTAGGCTTTGTTACTACCGGACGCATGCCGCAAGTCGGCACCAAGTTTGGTCGCTGGCTGGACCTGACCTTCATGCAACTGAATCTGTCACCGGACGCGCCTGCCCCAGAGTCTCAGGCGCCGACGCCTCATACCCCATGACTCGATAAGAGAAGCGCCCCAATGAACGCTGCCCAGTTACGACGTGTCAACGCTGAAAGCTTTGCGCACTATCGCCATGGTTTGGTCGAGTTGTTGCTGGATGCAGTCTCACATGGTGCTTCCATCGGATTCATGAGCGACCCGGGCTCCGAGCAGGTCTACGCCTGGTGCGATGGCATGAAGACCGAGATCGAACAGGGCAGCCTGCTGCTGTGGGTCGTGGTTCAGGAGGAACAGGTGCTGGCCACCGCGCAACTGGCGCTATGCCAGAAGCCCAACGGCTTGAACCGTGCCGAAGTGCAGAAGGTGCTGGTCCTCAATTCCGCCCGTGGCCGTGGCCTGGGCACGCAATTGATGAGCGCGGTCGAACAGGCTGCCCGACTGAACAACCGTGGGCTGATTTACCTGGACACGCTGGCCGGCTCCCCCGCCGAAGGCTTTTACCGCTCCCTGGGCTACAGCCTTTGCGGCCAGTTGCCCGATTACGCCTGCAACCCCGATGGCGAATACAAAGCCACGGCCATTTACTACAAGACCTTGTCGAGGAAGACCGCATGATCCCTGGTGAATACCAGATCCAGCCCGGTGAGATCGAACTCAATGCCGGCCGCCGCACCATCAGCCTGAACGTCGCCAACAGCGGTGACCGGCCGATCCAGGTGGGCTCGCACTTTCACTTTTTTGAAACCAACGACGCCCTGACCTTTGATCGCGTGGCCGCTCGTGGCATGCGCCTGAACATCCCGGCCGGCACCGCTGTGCGCTTCGAGCCTGGCCAGTCCCGGGACGTGGAGCTGGTGGATCTGGCTGGCCATCGCCGGGTGTTCGGTTTTGCCGGACGGGTGATGGGCGATCTGGATTGACGCTGTAACTATCAGGAACCACCGAGGCGCGCCATTCGCGAGCAAGCTCGACTCCCACTGTGGGAGCTAGCTTGCTCGCGAAGAGGCCCGCGCAGACACCGATGATTTAAGGAATCGCGATGAAGATTTCCAAACAAGCCTACGCCGACATGTTCGGCCCTACCGTCGGTGACCGCGTGCGGCTGGCGGATACCGACCTGTGGATCGAGGTCGAAAAAGACTTCACCACCTACGGCGAAGAAGTGAAGTTTGGCGGCGGCAAGGTCATTCGCGACGGCATGGGCCAAGGCCAGTTGCTGGCAGCCGAGGTGGTCGACACCCTGATCACCAACGCGCTGATCATCGACCACTGGGGCATCGTCAAGGCCGACGTCGGCATCAAGGATGGCCGCATCGCCGCCATCGGCAAGGCCGGCAACCCGGACATCCAGCCCGACGTGACCATCGCGGTCGGCGCGGCCACGGAAGTCATCGCCGGTGAAGGCATGATCCTCACCGCAGGTGGCGTCGACACCCACATTCACTTCATCTGCCCGCAACAGATGGAAGAAGCCCTGACCAGCGGCGTGACCACCATGATTGGCGGCGGCACAGGGCCCGCTACCGGCACCAACGCCACCACTGTGACGCCAGGCCCGTGGCACATGGCGCGCATGCTCCAGGCGGCGGATTCGTTCCCGATGAACGTCGGGTTCACCGGCAAGGGCAACGTCAGCGTGCCAGGGCCCCTGATCGAGCAGGTCAAGGCCGGTGCCATCGGCCTCAAGCTGCACGAAGACTGGGGCACCACCCCGGCGGCCATCGACAATTGCCTGAGCGTTGCCGATCAGTACGACGTGCAGGTGGCGATTCACAGCGACACCCTCAATGAGTCCGGTTTCGTCGAAACCACGCTGGCAGCGTTCAAGGGCCGCACCATCCACACCTACCACACCGAAGGTGCCGGTGGCGGTCACGCGCCGGACATCATCAAGGCCTGCGGTTTCCCCAACGTGCTGCCCAGCTCGACCAACCCGACCCGGCCGTTCACCCGCAACACCATCGACGAACACCTGGACATGCTGATGGTCTGCCATCACCTGGACCCAAGCATCGCCGAAGACGTGGCCTTCGCCGAAAGCCGCATCCGTCGTGAAACCATTGCCGCCGAAGACATCCTGCACGACCTGGGCGCGTTCTCGATGATCAGTTCCGACAGTCAGGCCATGGGCCGTGTCGGTGAAGTGATCATGCGCACCTGGCAGACCGCCGACAAAATGAAGAAGCAGCGAGGCCCGTTGCCTGAAGACGGGTCCGGCAACGATAACTTCCGCGCCAAACGCTACATCGCCAAATACACCATCAACCCGGCGATCACCCACGGCATCAGCCACGAAGTGGGCTCCATCGAAATCGGCAAATGGGCTGACCTGGTGCTGTGGCGCCCGGCGTTCTTCGGCGTCAAGCCGACACTGATCCTCAAGGGCGGCGCCATTGCTTCCAGCCTGATGGGCGACATCAATGGCTCGATCCCGACCCCTCAACCGGTGCACTACCGCCCGATGTTCGCCAGCTTCGGCGCCTCGCTGCACGCCACCAGCCTGACCTTCATCAGCCAGGCCGCGCTGGATGCCGGGGTTCCCGAGACGCTGGGGCTGAAAAAGGTCATTGGCGTGGTCAAGGGTTGTCGCGATGTGCAAAAGAAAGACCTGATCCACAACGACTACCTGCCCAACATCGACGTCGACCCGCAGACCTACCAGGTCAAGGCCGATGGCGTGTTGCTGTGGTGTGAACCGGCGGACGTGCTGCCAATGGCGCAGCGGTATTTCCTGTTTTGATGGATTTGCGTTCAGACCAGAGTCGGTAGTTGGCACAAACCTGTGGGAGCGAATTCATTCGCGAGAGGCCAGTACAGTCAGCATCTCTGGCGCCTGACACACCGCATCGCGAATAAATTCGCTCCCACAGGTTGCTCCAAAACACAGAACCTCCCGCAGGCCCTCACCTGGAACGTCCCGACGGTCAAATATCCATCCCCCGCAACAAAAGCGCTAACATGCAGAACCTTCCCCACCGCTGTCCCCAGCAAGGTTACTGGCTATGCGCCTTTCCGAATTCATCGTCAACCACGTGGATCGCATTGTCGATGAATGGGAAAACTTCGCCAAAACCATAACCCCGGCTGCCGAGTCCATGAGTCGGGAAGAGTTGCGCGATCACGCCAAATCGATCCTGCTGGCCGCCGCACGGGACATGAACACCCGTCAGACGGCCCGCGAGCGGGAAGCAAAGGCCAAGGGCGAAGATCTCAATAAAACCCCGAGCCTGGATGAGGCCGCCGCCAATCATGGTGAGCTGCGCCATACCGTGGGCTTTGATCTGGTGCAGATGACCTCTGAGTTTCGGCACTTGCGCGCCAGCGTGATTCGCCTGTGGGTAGAAAGCCTGAAAACACCGGACCTGACCTATTTCCAGGACATGATCCGCTTCAACGAGGCCATCGACGAAGCCCTGGCCGAGTCCACCGCAGCCTATGCCGAACAAGTGGCTCGCTCGCGGGATATCTTTCTGGCGATCCTCGGCCATGACCTGCGCGCGCCCTTGCAGGCCGTGACGATGTCTACCGACCTGCTGATGCGCAAGGTTGGCCTCGATGAAGCTGCGCTGCTGTATATCTCCCGGATCAAGAGCGGCACGCGGCATATGGGCACCATGGTCGGTGACCTGCTGCAGTTCGTGCGCAGCCGCCTGGGTGCCAGCCTGCCGGTGGAGCGTCGGCCGATGGACCTGGCAAGTGCTTGTCGCGAGGCACTTGAAGAAGCCTGCGCCGGACAGCCTGGCTGCAGACCAAACTTCGTGGTGGAAGGTGAAACGCAGGGACATTGGGATCGGAGCCGTATCGACCAGCTACTGCAAAACCTGATCGGCAATGCCCTGCAGCACGGCGCCCGGGATCACGAAATCACCCTCACGCTCACAGGTGACGAACAGAGCGTGACGCTGACCATGCACAACGAGGGCGACCCCATTGCCGAAGACGCCATTGGGTCAATTTTCGACCCGTTGGTGCGCAGTACCAGCGACGATGCCGGCCCGCACAACCCGTCCACCAGCCTTGGCCTGGGGTTGTTCATCGTCAAGGAAGTGGTGAATGCCCACGGCGGAAGCATCACCGTCACGTCGAATATTGGTGACGGCACGACGTTTACGGTGGTGTTGCCGAGGGATTGATGTTGTGGGGGCGTTGCAGGCAACCATAGAACCGTCAATCGATTCACTCCTGCAAAAACCGCCCCAGTCGCTGCCTGAGCATGCGGTTTTCAGCCCGGCTCGCTTCCAGTTCATCGAGCAGGGTCAGTGCCAGGGCAACACCTTCCCATTCCAGCTCCAGATCACGTCGCAGCTTGACTGCGCGTCTGGCCATGGCCAGGGCGTAGGCGTCGAACAGCCAGTCATCCGGCTGGTGCCCCTGAGGTTCGAGAATGCCGTGTTCGACGATTTCGATCACGTAGGCGGCCGGCATATCGGCCACCTGACAGAATTCCTTCATATCCAGCTCTACGATCAGGGTGTCGCGCATGATCAGTTACTCCATTGGGCTCTCGGATCAAATGCAGCCTTGTCGGCCAGCGTTTGCCATAGCGCTTTGGTGGCTTCATCGGTGGACTTGGGCATCACGATCTTGAGCTGAGCGTACAAGTCGCCGCGTTGCCCCTGCTTGTCCAGCAAACCATTGCCCTTGACCCGCAGGCGTTGCCCGCTCTGGCTGTCGGGACGGATGGTCAGGTTGATCTTGCCGGTCAGGGTCGGCACCGCGACCTTGGCGCCCAGCGCCGCTTCCCACGGGGCCAGCGGCACGGTGATGATCAGGTCATGGCCTTCGACATCGAACAACGGATGCGGTGCCAGGCGAATGATCAGGTACAGATCGCCATTGGCTGCACCACCCACGCCCGGTGCGCCCTGGCCCTTGAGCCGTATGCGCTCGCCGTCGGCCACGCCGGCTGGGATCTTCACGTTCAGGGTCTTGGTGATATCGGCCATGCGCTGACCGTCGGCACTGTGTTGCGGCACCTTGAAGCTGACCTGCTTGGACTCGGCCGACAGGGTCTCTTCAAGAAATATTGCCAGTTCCATTTCTACATCCTGTCCACGACGACCGGCATTGCGCGCACGGCCCTGCTGAGCCCGACCACCAAAGATCGAACTGAAGAATTCGGAAAAATCACCGCCTTCGCCGCCGAAGGGGTTGCCCTGCGCGCCACCGCCACCGCCACCGCCCCGGCTCTGCCAGCCCGGCGGGCCCTGAAACGGACGCCCTTGCTGGCCGTATTTGCGCAGATCATCGTATTCGGCGCGCTTTTCCGGGCTTTTCAGTACCTCATAAGCCTCGGACGCTTCCTTGAACTTGTCTTCGGCGCCCGCTTCTTTGCTGACATCGGGGTGATACTTGCGCGCCAGCTTGCGGTAGGCGGTCTTGATCGCCTTGTCGTCCGCAGTCGGCTCCAGCCCAAGAATCTTGTAATAGTCTTTGAAGTCCATGTAACGGTCACCATTCCGGTTATCCAGCGCAGCCTCTTGCGGCTATGCACGCTCAATCTGCACACAGCATCCTCTTATTCGAGGCGTTTGGATCAATTAACGTTGCAAGCGTATCGGCCGCCGTGAACGTTCTCTTGATCGATTGACGTTTTCGACAGCCAAGTTGCCCGACAATCACCACAAGATTGGGGTGCACATCGCCAGTTCAAGGCGCGATTACATAGATAACTGCGTATAACCGACGTTTCGCGCTACGCATCCGCGATGCTCTGGCATACACTGCGCGGCCGTTTTTTGACTGGAACGTAAAAGCCATGAGCGACCAATCTCCAGCACGTGCCTGCGGCATCGACTTCGGCACGTCCAATTCCACTGTCGGCTGGCTGCGACCAGGCATGGAATCGCTGATTGCGCTGGAAGACGACAAGATCACCCTGCCCTCGGTGGTCTTCTTCAACATGGAAGAACGCCGGCCTGTGTATGGCCGTCTGGCGCTGCACGAATACCTGGAAGGCTACGAAGGCCGCCTGATGCGCTCGCTCAAGAGCCTGCTGGGCTCCAAGCTGATCAAGCACGACACCAGCGTCCTGGGCACGGCTATGCCGTTCAAGGACCTGCTCGGGCTGTTCATCGGCGAGCTGAAAAAACGCGCGGAAACCACCGCTGGTCGTGAATTCGAAGAAGTGGTACTGGGCCGTCCGGTGCATTTCGTCGATGACGACGTGGCCGCCGACCAGGAAGCCGAAGACACCCTGGCGGAAGTTGCACGCAAGATCGGCTTCAAGGAAGTCTCCTTCCAGTACGAGCCGATCGCCGCAGCCTTCGACTATGAGTCCACCATCACGTCCGAAGAACTGGTATTGATCGTCGACATCGGCGGTGGTACGTCCGACTTCTCGCTGATTCGCCTGTCGCCGGACCGTCGTTTCTACGATGACCGTCACGATGACATCCTGGCCACCGGCGGCGTGCACATCGGCGGCACCGACTTCGACAAGCAACTGAGCCTGCAAGGCGTGATGCCGCTGTTCGGTTACGGCAGCCGCATGAAAAGCCAGGCCTACATGCCCACCAGCCACCACATGAACCTGGCGACCTGGCACACGATCAACTCGGTCTACTCACAGAAATCCCAGCTGGCCCTGGGCAGCATGCGTTACGACATCGAAGACACCGGCGGCATCGACCGTCTGTTCAAGCTGATCGAGCAACGCGCAGGCCACTGGCTGGCGATGGAAGTGGAAGAAACCAAGATCCAGCTGACCCACGCCGACAACCGGCTGGTGGCACTGGACCGCATCGAAGCGGGCCTGAGCGTCGACCTGACACGCGTGATGTTCGAGGCAGCCATCGATTCACAGCTTGAGCGTGTGCGTGACAGCGTGTCGAAACTGCTGGGCGATGCGGGCGTGGGTGTCGAGCAGGTCAGCACTGTGTTCTTCACCGGCGGCTCCAGCGGCATCCCGGCTCTGCGCAACAGCGTCTCGGCCATGCTGCCTAATGCACGGCACGTGGAAGGCAACATCTTCGGCAGCATCGGCAGCGGGTTGGCGATTGAAGCGAAGAAGCGGTATGGCTAACCACCACTGCTGAATCTAATGTGGGAGCGAGTTCATTCGCGATGCGGTGTGTCAGGCAACTGTGATGCTGGATGCGCCGACGCTTCGCGAATGAATTCGCTCCCACACCGCCACCACAAGCACCGCATGGCTTGTGTCTGTCAAACCAGCTCCATCCGCCGCAATTCGCTTTTCAGATAAGCGTAATAGATCGGTCCGGCAACCACGCCGGGCAAGCCGAAGGCTGCTTCGAAAATCAGCATGGCGAGCAGCAATTCCCAGGACTTGGCACTGATCTGGCCGCCAACGATGCGGGCGTTGAGGAAGTATTCCAGCTTGTGGATCACGATCAGGTAACCCAGCGCCGCCATCGCCACCCAGATCGACAGCGACAGGCCGACGATGAAGATCAGCGTGTTGGACATCAGGTTGCCCACCACCGGCAACAGGCCCAGCAGGAAGGTCAGGATGATCAGGGTCTTGGTCAGCGGCAGGTGAATCCCGCACAACGGCAGGATCACTGCCAGGAACACCGAAGTGAAGGCGGTGTTGAGCAGCGAGATCTTGATCTGCGCAAAGACAATGTTGCGAAACGCGGCGCTCAGCAGGCGCAAGCGATTGAACAGTGCAGCGGCCAAAGGCTTGCGCTTGGTGACATCCACTACGCGCTGCAGGGCGATGATCGCGCCCAGCACCATGCCGATGAGCAGCGTCACGAACATGTGCGCGGCGCCCTTGCCGAGCATTTGCAATTCGCCGATGTGTTTTTGCAGCCAGGCGCCCAGGGATACCTGGAACTCAGCCGCACTGGCTGGCAGATAGCTGTCGATGAACGGCGGCAATTGCCCCCGCGCCCGATCTACCACCACCATGAACTTGTCCAGCGAAGCGCCAGGATTCTCGGCTTCGTGCAGTATAAAACTGATGACGCCTGCGAAAATCAATGTCAGCACGCTGACAATCAATGTCCCCAGCAACGCCACGGCAACCCATCGCGCGCGCTCCCCGGCGATCAACCGTTGCAGCTGCGGGGTCATCATATCGACCAGTTCATAGACCAACAGACCGGCCAGCAGACTCGGCAGGAGTTTGAGCGGCAACACCATCAGCAAGCCGCCAAAAACAAGAATCAAACTGGCCAACACAACATGACGCGGAGAGAACGTTGGCATAAAGCCTCAAAACGAACAGCGCAAATGAGGTGGGCAGTCTGCCAGCGTTCCGGGTCCAGAACCAGTGATCCGAGGGTCGTGTTCGTCAGCTGACACAGATTGCTACAATTGCGACCTTAGGAATCGGCCGCAATCGCAGGAATTAGCGCGCTCGACGGGGTTAAACCCCGCACTGACGGGCGGCAGAAAATTATTTCTTCTTGAGACAATCACTCATGAAGGTCTTGCGTGCATCGCCTTTGAGGGCCTGTGTGGTGGCCGTGGCGTTACAGGTCTTCATCTTGTCCTGTTGAGAGTTGGCAGCCGGTGCCGGTGCAGCTTTCAGGCAATTGCTCATGAAAGACTTGCGATCATCCCCCTTGAGGGACTTGGCCGATGCACTGGCGTTGCAGGTGGTCATCTTGTTTTGTTGCGCCGTATCGGCAAAACCCTGGGCGCACATCAGCATCCCGATGACCAGCAGAGGAACACGCAGCATTTTCATACGCTCATCTCCGTATCGCCGCGCCGGACAGCACGGCCTGGAAATGAGTGTAGACAAATACCATTGCGGCATATGTCAGCCGCGACGGGCCTGACGCCGGTACTGATCAGGCGTGCATTGGGCAAGGCGCTGGAACATCGAGATAAACGCCGAGGCACTGCTGTAGCCCATGTCGAAGGCGATTTCCTGCACCGAACGCGCTCCGGCCAGCGCCTCGATAGACGCCAGGAAACGCAGCCGCTGGCGCCAGTCACCAAAGCTCATACCCAGCTCGCGCAAACACTGACGAGCCAGGGTTCGCTCACTGACATACACCTGGCTGGCCCATTCGGCGAGGGTTCGGTTATCGCCAGGGTCGGCCTGCAGCGCTTGCATCACGTTGAGCAAGGCCGGGCTGTGGCCGTTGGGCAGATAGAGCGTCTGCACCTGGGCCAGGTTCATTTGATCCACCAGCACCTGAGCCAGCCGCATGTCGGCTTCGTCTTCAGGCACCTTTACATCGCGCCGGGCAAAGTCATCGAGGATGGACTTGAGAATATTGCTGATCACCAGGGTACAGGGGGCAGCCGACAAACCGCCGCACAACTCGGCCGCCAGGTACACCGAGCGATAGATGACTGCTTCACGGTTGTAGCAACTGTGAACATGGTTTGGCGGAATCCACACGGCGTATTGCGGCGGCGACAAGAAGCGCTGCCCGGCGATTTCCAGCTCCATGACCCCGCTGGACACGTAGCTGAGCTGGCCCCAGGCATGGGTGTGGGGCTTGCTGTGGGTATCGGCATCAAACTCGTCGTGACGCAGGTAAACCGGAGAAGGCAGCCCCGAGAACGACGGGACGGTGAGGTACTTTTTGTCCATGGTGTCTGATTTCGTTAGCAAGTTGTCCGAAACGGAGTATAGCGCTCAATCCAGACAGGAAGATAATCGCATCCTCACCTCCTTTCTGCGGCGCTCAACTCCCATGCAATACCTTTTTCCGTTGGTTGCCATCCTGATCTGGTCGGGCAATACCGTGGTCTACAAGCTCGCGGTGGGCGTGATTTTCCCGGCCGAGATCGGCTTCTATCGCTGGTTCCTCGCCGGGCTGTTGTTCACCCCGTTCATGCTCAAGGGCGTGATTGCCAACTGGAGCATGATCCGGCCCAACCTGGGGAAGATCTTCACCCTCGGCGTCTTGGGTATGGCCTGCTACCAGAGCCTGGCGTATTTCGCGGCCACCATGACCACCGCCACCAACATGGGGATTATCCAGTCGCTGATGCCGGTGATGGGGCTGACACTGTCGATCACCCTCTTGAGCCAGCGGCTGACAGCCGGCGCCCTGGTGGGAGCTGTGGTTTCCTTCACCGGGGTGCTGGTGGTGGTTTCCGCAGGCAGCCTCAGTACGCTGATTGAACATGGCCTCAATGTCGGCGACGGCATCATGCTGATCGCGACGTTCGCCTACGCCACCTACAGCACGATGCTGAAAAAGTGGAGCCTGCGCATACCGCCGTTGCAGTTGCTGTATTTGCAGATACTGGTGGCGATCATCGTGCTGTTCCCGCTGTATCTGCTATCACCGAAGATGGGCCTGAGCACTGGCAGTATCCCGTTGATCCTGTATGCCTGCATTCCGACCTCGATGCTGGCGCCATTCCTGTGGATGAAGGCCATCGCCCGTCTGGGCCCTAGCCGCACGACGCTGTTTTTCAACCTGATGCCGATCTTCACCGCGCTGATTGCCTCTGTGCTCCTGGGCGAGAAACTGGCGGCCTATCACCTGGTGGGCGGCGCGCTGATTCTGGGCGGCGTGATCCTGGCAGAACGCTGGACCACGCCCGTTCGGGCTGCCCGGACGGCCTGACCCTACAAACCCGCAGCCTTGAGCCGTGCGGCATGCTCGGTAAACAGCCGCACGGGGTCAGCGCCCTTGCCCACCAGCCCCAGGGACTGGTTAACGATATCGAAATGATCGAGCGGGTAATCGTCGCCAATAACCGTGCCCAGGTGTGAACTGAAACGCCCGACCATCCCATCGCATTGGCCGCGCTCTTTGGTGAAGGTGCGGGCGAAGATTCTGCACGTGACATTGGTGCCATCGATGCGATTGAACCCACGGTCACTGCGCCCTGGCTGCAAGGTGCCGGACCAGGAGTAGTAACGGACTCCGTTGACCAGTTCATCCCCCTGCCCGCCCCAGGTGGTGGGCAGCCCCTGGGGGTAGCGGCTGTTGAACAGCGCCACACCCTCACTGGTCAGGGATTGATGGGACGCATGAATGTCCGTCGGCAGCCGGGTGCCGCGATAGCCGGTTTCCAGCAGCGCCATCATCCAGGCCATCAACCGCAACACGGCATTGACCAGATGCCCGCCCAGGCTGCCCTCCGGGAAACGCCGCTCCAGGTAATCGGCCAACTCCGAGCCATGATTGGGACCTGCAACGGAGGTGACCGACGCCACCAGGTCCGGACGTTTGGCGGCGGCATAGCGAATGGTCAATGCGCCCTGGCTGTGGCCGAACAGGTTGACCTTCGCAGCCCCCGTCTCGCGCAGGATCTGCTCGATCTGCGTCAACAACTGCTCGCCACGCACCTCCGTGGAGTTGAGTGAAGACACCATCACCGGGAACACCTTCGCCCCTCCACGACGCAAGGCCGAGACGATCCCGAACCAGTACGGGTACACCACCAGCCTGACAAACCCCAACAACCCCGGTACCAAAACCAGCGGGTAACGCGTATCCATAAGCGAGCCTCGTCCAATGATCCTGCGGAAAATTCCATGTCTGGCGGCAATCTGCGGGAGGTAAAGCCCACTGCCACCAGCGTAGTGCCTGTTTGCCATGTTTTTTTCGAACTCTCGAACGAGCCCATGGTTCCAACATGCATCGGGCCAACAACGGCTCTGTTTAGGGAGTCATCTCATGTACACGAAAACCCTGGCGACAATGTGCGTATTGGCAGCAATCACCGGTTGCACCAGCGCAACGGTGCAAAACCCGGTGGACTTTGTGACCTATCGCAACGAGCCACTGGTCAAGCAGGTCGAAACCGGCATGACCGAACGACAAGTGCTGACCATCGGCGGTGAACCTTCCGGTCGCGTTCATCGCAAGGTGCACCCCGGCACCTGCAACAACTACGTGCTCAATAAAGACGGGCATCAGCAGGTCTATTACGTGACCTTCAATTCCGACGACCGGGTCGACAGCAAGGGCTTCATGACCTGCGAACAGCGTGAAGCCAACGAGCGCGCGCTCTGATTGACCGCCCTGCGGGTTAATTGCCCGCACGGATAAAACTTTCTCGACACCCCGGCACTCACAGCTAAGTACCGATCATGCCGGGCGTTGGTTTCAGGCTCTTTACTGACCAACGCATCTAGAGCGCGACGGAAACCGGATTAGCCCAGGAGATAGATGATGAGTAACGTGCAGCAATTATCGGATGTCAGCAGCCTGCGCCAGCGCGCACGCCAACATGTGGAAAACGGCGCCGTGACCGAAGGCTACACCGCAGACCGGGAAACCATCCTGCGTCTGCTCAACGAGTCGCTGGCCACTGAACTGGTTTGTGTCCTGCGCTACAAACGCCACTACTACATGGCCACCGGCCTGAAGGCGAGCGTTGCCGCTGATGAGTTCCTGGAACACGCAGGGCAAGAAGCCGAACACGCCGACAAGCTGGCCGAACGTATCGTGCAACTGGGCGGTGAGCCAGAGTTCAACCCGGACACCCTGTCCAAGAACTCCCACGCGCAGTACGTGGCGGGCAACACGCTAAAAGAAATGGTCTACGAAGACCTGGTGGCCGAACGTATCGCCATCGATAGCTATCGCGAGATCATCCAGTACATCGGCGAGCAAGACCCGACTACCCGCCGGATCTTCGAAGACATCCTCGCCCAGGAAGAAGAACACGCCGATGACATGGCGGACATCCTGAAAGACCTGTAAACGGCAGACACCCATTCGCGAGCAAGCTCGCTCCCACAGGGGATTTGAGTTCAATCCCAAATCTGTGGGAGCGAATTCATTCGCGAAGCGGACTGTCAGCCACCGCAGATGTTGAATGTACTGGCCTCTCGCGAATGAATTCGCTCCCACAGGTCATGCATAAGTCCTGTTGGAGCGAGGCTTGCCCGCGAAGCTTTTAGCGCACCGTCTTCGGTGCCTTGCCTGCTTTCATCTGCTCCAGCAAAGGCGCGCACTGGTTAGGTTCGCCGCCACTGGGTGCCACCAGCGCCAGCAAACCCGCCGCAGGGCCGATGGCAGCGCCCAGCAACACCATCCCCGCACCGCGCAGCAACAATGGGCCAGACTGCACGCCCGCACTCGGGTTGGCGAACGGGCCACGCACATACAGCGGCGAGCGCAGTGAGAACACCCGGAAGCCCTTGGACTCGGGACTGATTTTCAAGTCCAGTTGCTCTTGCTTGAAGTTAGCCGTGCCATCGATGTAGATGATCGCGTTCTCGGTATCGAACACAAACAGCTTGGTGGTCGCCAGGCCATTCCTGATGTCCAGGTCCGACGCTGCGCAATTGATCTTCACATCCTTGTCGCCAAACAGTTTGCCAATCACATAGTTGCCCACGTTCAAGCCGGCGATTTCCATCAGGTCGCGGCTGATGGCGCCATCGTTGACCAGCATCTTCAACTGCCCGTTGGACGAGCCCAGCAACGCAGACACCGAATTGCCACGGCCAGCAATATCGGCATCGCCGTTCAGCTCACCGAAGCTGGTCTTCATCGGCTCAAAGGTGGGGAACAGCTGTTTGAGCTTGAGGTTGCGCGCACTCAGCTTGGCCCGCCCCTGCAACGGCTCGCTGCGGCCGTCCAGACGAACATCGGCATCCAGCTTGCCGCCCGCCACACCAAAGCGCAGGGGTTGCAGGCTCAGTTGCCCGTCGTCCAGCACCACATGGGTATAGAGGTCAGTGAATGGCAACTCGGCACTCTGCACGATTTTCTTGCCGGTGAACTCGACGTCGGCATCCATCGCCCGCCAGCGGTCGGTCTTGAACGCTTCCACGGGCAATACCTTGCCCGACGGCTGCTTGCTCTCACCGCCCCGACTCTTTTGCTCGGCGTTGGAATCAGCGCCGATCAAGGGTTTCAGGTCCGCCATCAACAACTGGTTGGAGACCAGCGCACCGGTCAGCTTCGGACGCGGCTGGCTGGCAACAAAACCCAGGTCGCCATGGATGTCGCTGTTGCCGATCTTGCCGTTGAACCCCTGATACTGGAACGACGCGCCCGCCGGGTCGTGCAAGTGCGCAATCAAGCGACCGTCGGTGGAGTAAGGCGGCGAATCGGGCAACGTCACGCCGGTCAGCGGGTACAGGTTGCCCAGGCTGTCACCGGACAGTTTCAGGCGCAGGTCCAGCTCGCCGAGGTTCTGCGGATCGGTCACCGTCCCCGCGATAGCCACGCGAGTGTTGCCGGCGTTGACATCCGCCTGCACCGGGAACGGCAGCGCGGCATCCTTGAGCGCCAGCAACCCACCAACCTTGCCGCTGCCGTTGAGTTTCTGCCCGTGGTACTGCCCTTTGGCGGTGAACCCGAAAGCGTAATCCTGAGCCGACGCGCCTTTGTCCGTCACCTTCTTGGCCTCGCCGCTGCCGACGATGTCACTGAACGGGATCGGCTTGCCCAACAGGTCAATGACCACATCGACCTGGGTGTTCAGGGTCTGGTCGTTGTAGCTCACAAAACCTTTGTCGAAACCGATGGAGCCGATGTCCATGACCCATTTGGACGGTTCGGCATTCGGGTCGCTCTTGGGCAAGTCAAATACCCAGTTGGCGCGGCCATCGGCCAGGCGCTCAAGCCTGGCGTTGGGCTCGGTCAGGTCGATGCGGGGGATGGAGATGGTCTGCGTCAGCAGTGGCAACGGCGAAAGCCGGAACTCGACACGCTTGAGGGTGACCATCTGCGGGTTCTTCGACCAGTCCGGGTTGCCGAGGGCGATGTCTTCAGCCGACATATGCGGCCATGGCACCCAGGCACGCCAGCCCCCTTCGTTGGGTTCACGGCTCCAGTTCACCGCCAGATTGCCGTTGATGGCGAACGGTCGGTGCAGGGCTTGCGAGACTTTTTCGTTAAGGGTCGGCTTGATCCGATTCCAGTCAAAGGTGGCGATCACGATGATCAGGATGGCCAGGATCAACACCAGGGTGACGCCGGTCCAGGCAAAGATTTTACGGCTGCGCGTCATTGCACGGTTCTCCAGATAGCAGCACACCTGCCATGGCGTGCAGCGTTACGACTTTGCTGTTCGACTGACAAAAGCGTCGAGGGTTTGGCTGAATGTGAAATTTAACAGCCCACTGGTTGCTCGGCGCCGGGGCCAAAGAATCAACCCCATCGATTATTACCATCAACCCTGCGCGCTTTTATATCAGCCTCACGCGCGTAAAATCGGCGGCGTGTTCACCCTGCCGTCCCTGCGAGATACGCCCACCATGAAACACCCATTGCTGTTTGGCCTGACCCTTTCCCTGCTGGCGGCCAACGCTTTTGCCATGCCTGCTGCCGAACAAAAGCCATCTGCCGAAGCGCGACCTGCCATTGAAATGCTCGACAAGACTGTCGCCCAGGAAGGTTGCGACCGTCTGGTGCATCACTACCAGCGCGTTGGCTGAAAGACCTTCATCTGCACATTTGTTAGAGTGCAGCGCAGTCCCCACCGGAATATGCCTGCCCCATGCTGCCCCGCGCCGAACAGAAGCAACAAACCCGCCACGCCTTGCTGGACGCGGCCCGCAGCCTGATGGAGAGCGGCCGTGGCTTCGGCAGCCTGAGCCTGCGTGAAGTCGCCAAAACCGCAGGCATCGTCCCCACCGGTTTCTACCGCCACTTCGACGACATGGACCAACTGGGCCTGGCCCTGGTCAGCGAAGTGGGCCAGACCTTTCGCGAAACCATCCGGCTGGTGCGCCACAACGAACTGGTGATGGGCGGGATCATCGACGCCTCGGTGCGCATCTTCCTTGATGTGGTTGCCGCCAAACGTTCGCAATTCCTGTTTCTGGCCCGTGAGCAATACGGCGGCTCGCTGCAAGTGCGTCAGGCCCTGGGATCACTGCGTGAAGGCATCAGCGCGGACCTGGCCGCGGACCTGGCCGGGATGCCGAAATTGCAGCACCTGAACCCGGACGACCTGTCCGTCATGGCCGACCTGGTGGTGAAAAGTGTATTCGCCATGCTGCCCGAGCTGATCGACCCACCCGCCGCCACCCTCGCCGAACACCTCACGCCCCAGGCCAAGATCACCCAACAGCTGCGCTTCATCTTCATCGGCGCCCGGCACTGGAAGGGGTTGGGCAGTACCGAGTAGTTTGCGAGAGGCCATCACATCCAACATCCCTGGTGGCTGACGCACCACATCGCGAATGAATTCGCTCCCACAAAGTGGCGTCGCACTTAGATATCTCCCTCAACCACAATCATTTTCGCCCCAACAAAGTGCACACCCAAGACCTGCGCTTTTTTTTGATGCCCCCTCTCGCTCCGCCATTACGCACGCCCTACAATTCTGTAGGCAATTTCCTACCTGCCGCCTGTTGGCAAGCCACTTGCTCTGCCAAACCCATCGCAATTATCCGGATGCCTTCTGATGCTGGTGATTCATCGAAGAATCGAACCTCAAGCCGAATGGGCTGCCGAGCTGCACCTGAATTTCGAGGCGCGCAGCAAAAGCCGCTTGCGCTGCTTCAGTGCCGAAAACGAAGACGTAGGTTTGTTCCTGGAACGTGGCCAGTCGCCGCTGCGCGATGGCGAGTTCCTGCAGGCTGAAGACGGGCGCATCGTTCGCGTCTGCGCCCGCCCCGAGCAACTGATGCATGTCACCTGCAGCAGCACCTTCGAGCTGACGCGCGCGGCGTATCACCTGGGTAACCGTCACGTCGCACTGCAAGTGGGCGATGGCTGGTTGCGCCTGCTGGATGACTACGTGCTCAAGGCCATGCTTGATCAACTGGGCGCGACTACCGAATCCATCGAAGCCCCCTTCCAGCCCGAACACGGCGCTTATGGCGGCGGTCACCACCACTCCCGGGCCGGTGAGGAAGATTTCAACTACCCACCTCGCTTGCACCAATTCGGCGTGCGTACGTGAACAGCGCCTGGGCGCTCTTGCGTCTGGCCAGCCCGCAGCTGCCGATTGGTGGCTACAGCTACTCCCAGGGCCTGGAAATGGCGGTCGAGCAGTCCATCGTCGTGGACCCGGCCACCGCCGGGCGCTGGATCGGTGACCAACTGCTGCTCAACCTGGCGCGCTTTGAAGCGCCCCTGCTACTGGCCCATTGCACGGCAGCGGCCGAAGGCGACTGGCCACGGCTGTTGCAACTGAGCACCGAACACCGCGCCAGCCGCGAGACCCGCGAGCTGCACCTGGAAAGCCGGCAAATGGGCTATTCCCTGCAGCAGCTGCTTAACGGCCTGCCTGAACTGGACCCAGCAGCACGGGAGTTTCTCGCAAACATCACTGAACCGCATCTGGCCCTGGGCTGGGCGCTGGCGGCACGCGCCTGGCAGATCAGCCCGCAGGATGCCCTGGCGGCCTGGCTGTGGAGCTGGCTGGAAAACCAGCTGGCGGTGCTGATGAAGACTTTGCCGCTGGGCCAGCAGGCTGCGCAACGGCTGACCAGTGAGCTGCTGCCCTTGTTGCAGCAAGCCCAACAACAGGCAACGGCCCTCGACCCCCAACATTTCGGCAGCGCCGCGTTTGGCCTGTCACTGGCCAGCATGGCCCATGAACGCCAATACAGCCGGTTGTTTCGGTCCTGATTGCCCATGAACTGTCGATGAACAAAAGCTCAACGGAGAACTCAATGAACACCCAACCCCTGCGCGTCGGTATCGGTGGTCCTGTCGGATCGGGCAAGACAGCCCTGACCCTGGCGTTGTGCCTGGCTTTGCGCGAGCGTTACAACCTGGCGGTGGTCACCAACGATATCTACACCCGCGAAGACGCCGACTTTCTGGTGCGCAATGAAGCCCTGGCGCCGGAACGCATCATCGGCGTCGAAACCGGTGGCTGCCCGCACACCGCCATTCGCGAAGACGCGTCGATCAACCTGGAAGCCGTGGACCAGTTGAACCGTCGCTTTCCGGGTCTGGACCTGATCATTGTCGAGTCCGGCGGCGACAACCTGTCCGCCACCTTCAGCCCTGAACTGTCGGACCTGACCATCTACGTGATCGACGTGTCGGCCGGCGACAAGCTGCCGCGCAAGGGCGGGCCGGGCATCTGCAAGTCTGACTTGCTGGTCATCAACAAGATCGACCTCGCGCCGCTGGTGGGTGCATCCCTGGAAATGATGGACCGCGACACGAAAAAGATGCGCGGCGAAAAGCCGTTCGTCTTCAGTAACCAGAAAACCGGCACCGGTCTGGAACAGATCATCGCCTTCATCGAACGCCAGGGCCTGCTGATCGAAGCGGCGTAATTCCCGGCTCAGGCGACCTCACGACTCCCGCAGCGTGCCTGCGGGAATTCTGTATTTGGGCGCCAACCCCCTGACTGCTACCATGTCGCGCAAACGCCCCTTGCCGTGACGCCAGCCGATGCCCGATGTTTCCAGCTCTGCCTCCCAGTCTGAACTGACCACCCTGTTCTCAGCCCTGCAGCAGCATTTTGTGCAGGTGATCGTGCCGCTCTGGCAAGGTCCGGGCTGGAATGCAGAACTGGCGCTGCCCTATGAAGCGGTCGACGCCCAGCGCCAGCCCCTGCCGCCCCAACGTTATCGGGCCATGGCCTGTGCACGGCAGCTGTTTCTGTTCTCCAGCCTGATCGGCCAGCCCTCGACACCTGAGGCGGCAAGCCACGCCGCGGCCCTGTTTCGCTCGTTGCAACGGCATTTTCACGATGCAGAACACGGCGGCTGGTTCTACAGCATCGACCCGCAGGGTGCCCCGCTGGATCGCCGCAAGGATCTGTACACCCACGCCTTCATCATCTTCGCCTGCGCCCATTACTGGGCCAAAGTCCGCGAGCCGCTGGTGGAGTCGGTGCTCAATGCCGCGTTGAACGTGGTGGCGGAACGTTTCGCCAATGGCGACGGGCTTTACGAAGCCAGCCTGGACGAGGACTGGTCGGCACTCGGCAGCGGTCCATTGCAGAACCCGTTGATGCACCTGGCCGAAGCCTTTCTCGCCACCCTGTCGGTGCGTGAAGACGCTGCCACGCAAACCGCGCTGGATGATCTGGTAGCAGCCATGCAGCAACACTTCATCGACCCGGAGCATGGCGTGCTGCTGGAAAAACCCGTCGGCGCTGTGGATAACTGGTTCGAGCCAGGCCATCAGTTCGAGTGGTTCTTCTTGCTGGAGTCTTCGGCACAGTTGCGGGGCAGCGCCTTGCATCAATCCCTGACCGGCGCTTTCGCCCGTGCCGAATTGCAAGGTGTGGATAAACAGAGCGGCGCGGTGAAGGCCATGCTGAATGTGGACGGCAGCGTACGCGACGGCACCCAGCGAATCTGGGCCCAGGCCGAGTACCTGCGGGCGCTGGCGTTACGCCCTGATGCGCAAGCGAGCGTCGGACGCCAATTGCTGGCATTGCAAAAACAGTTCCTTCACCCAGGCGGCTGGAATGAATGCCTGAACGATCAGGGCGTGGTCAGCCGCAGCGACATGCCGTCCACTACGCCTTACCACCTCGCCACCTGCTATATCGGGTTGGCAGAGTATTTCGGGGGCTGATACACCGCCTTTGCGGGCAAGGTGAATCCCCACCGCGGTCGCTCCCACAGGGATTGCAGTGATCCTGTGAGAGCGAATTCATTCGCGAGAGGCCAGCACATTCAACATCTGCTGTGGCTGAAAGTCAGCTTCGCGAATCAATTCGCTCCCACAGGCTTTGCATTAACCCCGAGTACGGTCGATCGCAAACCCGGCTGAAGTCTGGCTGACAGGCATCAGTTCCAGGCTGTTGATGTTGACGTGGGCCGGGGTGTTGAGCACCCAGAAGATAGTGTCGGCGATGTCCTGCGGCTGGATTGGCTCGGCACCGGCGTAGGTCGCGTCGTACTTGGCCTGGTCACCACCGAAGCGCACCAGCGAGAACTCGCTTTCGCACAGGCCCGGCTCGATGTTGGTGACGCGCACGCCCGTGCCGATCAGGTCGCAACGCAGGTTCAGGGAGAACTGTTTGACGAACGCCTTGGTGCCGCCATACACGTTGCCGCCCGGATACGGATAGTTACCCGCCACCGAACCCAGGTTGACGATGCTGGCGCCTCGGCCATGGGCGATCAGGCGCGGCAGCAACAGGCGAGTCGCGTAGACCAGGCCTTTGACGTTGGTGTCGATCATGGTGTCCCAGTCGTCCAGGTCGCACTTGGGCGCAGGATCGATCCCCAGCGCCAGGCCGGCGTTGTTGATCAGGCCGCGAATCGTTGCGAACTCTGCAGGCAGACCGGCGATGGCGGCTTCCATGGCCGCACGGTCGCGCACGTCCAGTACCAGGCCATGGACCTTGACCTTCTTCGACAGCTCGGCGCACAGGGCATTCAGGCGCTCTTCACGGCGGCCTGTGAGTACCAGCGACCAGCCAGCCTCGGCAAAACGACGAGCGCAGGCTTCGCCAAACCCGGATGTAGCGCCGGTAATGAATACGGTGGAAGTCATATCGTTCTCCTGACGTGGCGCGAAGGGCAACGCAGCCGCTTGTTGATGGGAAACAGGGACAAAAAAGAAAGGCCAGCAGAATGCCCGCGCAGGCAGAGCCAAGGCAAGCATGTGGACAAAAACAGGCCGGCGAACAGCTGTCACTGTACAAAAAACATACAACTCGCGCAAAGCCACGGCCCGCCTGGGCTGGCGACAGTTTTGCCCACCTTATCCACAGTCAGGCCCACAGTATCCGGGGGCAAGTGCAACTGCCCACAACTCACGCAATTCGGGGCCTGCAGGCAAATTATTCAGGTTTTTTGCTTGACCGGCAGATCGGCTCATGCAGCAGCCTTATAGCAGGCAACCGCCCAATGAAGGCCAGAAGCCAGTCCTTCTGGCGCTTTGCGGGGTCTTTCCAATGCTTGCCCACAGACTTATCCACAGGCAACCCGCATAAAATAACTGTATGAACGAACAGGTTCATTACCGTTGACAAACAGCCCCAAAGTCAACCTGAAAATACCTGATCAAAAAACATACAGCGCTCTACAAGCCACGGATTCAAAGGGCTTCAGGCAAGTACTCCCATGTTATTCACAGCCACCTCCACAGTAATCCTGAACAAGTCAAAACCGTGACAAAACAACTGTTTGCAGCGGCTTTATGTCGCGCTTTGGTAGCTTGGCAAAATTGTTTTCCACAATTTGGAAAAAGCAACGCCCCGAGTGAAATCACCCGGGGCGCGCTGTGTACAAGTGGCTTTTCAGCAGGCAATCAGTGCCCGCCCAGATAAGCGTTGCGAACCTCCTCGTTGACCAGCAATTCCTTGCCGGTGCCACTCAAGCGGATTTCGCCGTTGACCATCACATAGGCACGATCAGAGAGGCGCAGCGCGTGGTTGGCGTTCTGCTCCACCAGGAAAATGGTCATGCCGGTGCTCGCCAGTTCCCTGAGGGTGGCGAAGATCTGTTTGACGATGATCGGCGCCAGGCCGAGGCTCGGCTCGTCGAGCAGCAACAATTTGGGTCGGCTCATCAAGGCCCGGGCGATGGCGAGCATTTGCTGTTCGCCACCGGACATGGTCATGGCCCGCTGGTTACGGCGCTCCTTGAGGCGTGGAAACAGCTCGAACATGCGCTGCATGTCTTCGGCCGAGTATTTGTCGCCGATGGGGATGGTACCCATCATCAGGTTTTCCTCGACGGACATGTCGGGGAACACCCGCCGCCCTTCCGGCGACTGCGCAATGCCGTTGGAGGCGATGTAGTGGGACGACTTCTGGGTGATGTTGATGCCCTGATACAGAATCTGTCCGCGGCTGACGCGAGGCTGGCCGAAGATCGACATCAGCAGGGTCGACTTGCCTGCACCGTTGGAGCCGATCAGGCTCACGGTTTCGCCTTCATTGATGTGCAGCGAGACTTTCTTCAGGGCCTGGATCGGCCCGTAAAACACATCGATCTCTTTCAGTTCGAGGATCGGTCCGCTCATACCAATTCCTCTTCATCAGCGCCCAGGTACGCGGCGATCACCTTCGGATCGTTGCGGATCTGCTCAGGCCCACCGGCGGCAATCACGTTGCCGTGGTCCAGGACCACGATATCGTCGGAAATCCCCATGACCATGCCCATGTCGTGCTCGATCAGCACGATGGTCATGTCGTGTTCGTCGCGCAGCAAACGGATCATGCCGCTCAGGGCTTCGGTTTCCTGGGGGTTGAGGCCTGCTGCCGGTTCGTCCAGGCAGATCACCTGAGGACGGGTGCACATGGCCCGGGCAATTTCCAGGCGGCGTTGCTGGCCGTAGGAAAGCTCGCCCGCCAGGCGGTTGGCGCAGTCCACCAAGTCCACCACTTCCAGCCAGTAGAAGGCGGTGCTCATGGCGTCGTCTTCGGCCTTGCGGTAGCCCTTGGTGTTGAGGATCCCCGCCAGCATGTTGCGGTTGACCCACATGTGCTGGGCCACCAGCAGGTTTTCGATAACCGACATTTCCTTGAACAGGCGGATGTTCTGGAAAGTCCGGGCCAGCCCTGCGCGGTTCACCAGGTGGGTACCGCCGAACATTTTGTAGTACAGGCGGCTGGCGAAGTTTTTCGGCGACACGAAGTCGGTGACCTGAAACGACTCGCCCAGCAGCTTGATGACGTTGGTTCGGCTGCCGCGCACGTTGAGTTCGATCTTGCCGCCCGTGGCCTTGTAAAAGCCGGTCAGGCAGTTGAAAACCGTGGTCTTGCCTGCGCCGTTGGGGCCGATCAGGGCAAAGATCGAGTTGCGACGAACCTTGAGGCTGACGTCGCTGAGCGCCTTGATGCCACCGAAGTGCATCATCAGATGCTCGACCGACAGAACGATTTCTTCGCTCATGGCGCAGCCCTCTCGGTGATCAGCACGCCTTTGCGTGGTTTCACGCCTGTACGGCTGATGCGAATCAGGCCACGTGGGCGCCAGATCATCATCAAGACCATCAGGATGCCGAACAGCAGCACGCGGTACTCAGCAAAACTACGCAACAGTTCAGGGGCTACCGTCAGCACAAAGGCTGCGATGACCACACCGATGGTGGAGCCCATCCCGCCAAGTACCACGATGGCCAGGATCAGCGCCGATTCGAAGAAGGTGAACGAGGTCGGATTGACGAAGCCCTGGTAGCTGGCAAAGAACACCCCGGCCAGACCGGCTGTGGAGGCACCGATGGTGAACGCCGAAAGCTTGACCAGTACGTGGTTCAGGCCCATGGAGCGGCAGGCGATCTCGTCTTCCCGCAGGGCTTCCCAGGCGCGACCGATGGGCATGCGGGTCAAGCGGTGCTTGATGTACAGCACGGCCAGCACCACCAGGAACAGCACGGTGTAGATGAACAGGTACTTGAGGTCCGGGTTGTAATCGAAACCGAAGAACTCGTGGATGGGGATCCCGCCGTCTTTGGCTCGGCGCCCGAACTCCAGGCCGAAGAAGGTCGGCGACGGCACCGGCACACCGTTGGGGCCACCGGTGAACGACACCCAGTTGGTCAGCACCAGACGAATGATTTCACCGAAGCCCAGGGTCACGATCGCCAGGTAGTCGCCGTGCATTCGCAGCACGGGGAAACCCAGGATGCACCCGGCCAGCGCCGCAGCAATCGCCGCCAGCGGCAACGCCGACCAGAAACCCAGGCCCAGGTATTGATAACCCAGCGCCAGGCCGTAGGCACCGATGGCGTAGAACGCCACGTAACCCAGGTCGAGCAGGCCCGCCAGGCCGACCACGATATTCAGGCCCAGGCCCAGCAATACATAGATCAGGCCGAGGATGACCACGGTCAGCATGTATTTGTTGGCGAAGATCGGGAACACGATGGCAATCACGATCAGCAACGGGATGATCCAGTACAGCCGCGATTTGTAATCCGGCGACAGCACGTGCACCCCGGAGCTGGTGCTTTCAAAACTTTGGGAAACGGCAAGGCCTTTCGGCGTTTGCAGGAACAGGCTGATCAACAAACGCCCCAGCATGACCGCCGCCACCAGCCACGCCACGCGGGTCGGTTGCAGGTTGAAGCTGTAGCCGTCGAGCACGATACCGACGATGGGGCCGAACACGATGAGCGCCAGCAGACCGGCGACCACGGCGTCGATCAGGCTGCGTTTGAGGTCGATGGGTTTGGCAGTTGGAGCAGTATTAGGTGCGGACATACGTTTATACCTTCGCCACGAGTGGGCGACCCAGCAGGCCTTGGGGACGGAAAATCAGGATCAGGACCAACAGGCCGAAACTGAACACGTCTTTGTAATCGGAGTTGATCAGGCCAGAGAATTGCGACTCGGCAACCCCCAGGATCAACCCGCCCAGCATTGCGCCCGGCAACGAGCCAATGCCCCCCAGTACCGCTGCCGTGAAGGCCTTGATGCCGATGATGAAGCCAGCGTAGAAGTCGAAGGTGCCGTAATTCATGGTGATCAATGTGCCCGCCAATGCAGCCATGGCGGCACCGATGATGAACACGTAGGAAATCACCCGGTCGGTATTGATACCCAGGATCGATGCCATCTTGCGGTCCTGTTGGGTCGCGCGGCACATCCGGCCCAGCTTGGTGTACTTGATGATGTAGGTGAGTACCGCCATGCCGATGAACGCGGCAATCAGGATGAAGATCTTGGTGTAGGTGATCTGGACGAAGCCAGTACCGATATCGAAGCGCCACGCCCCTTCAAGCAGCGTCGGGACACCCTGCTGCCGTGCGCCCTGGCTGATCTGCGCGTAGTTCTGCAGGATCAGTGAGATGCCGATGGCGCTGATCAGCGGTGCCAGTCGTGTCGAGTTGCGCAGCGGTTTATACGCCACCCGCTCGATGACGAAGCCATACACACCCGTCACCACGATGGTGAACGCCAGGGTGCCGAGAATCAGGAAGGGAAAGGACTCGATGCCGAAGAAAGACAGTACAGCCAGGCCAATGGCCGCGAGGTAGGCCGAGATCATGTACACGTCGCCGTGGGCGAAGTTGATCATGCCGATGATGCCGTAGACCATCGTGTAGCCGATGGCGATCAGGCCGTAGACCGACCCTAAGGTCAGGCCGTTGATCATTTGCTGCAGGAAAATACCGTCCATCACGCACTCTCTCGAACTTGAGAGGCCACCCTGAAGCGACTGCGAGACACCCTCGTGAGGCGTGTCGAGCCGCAAACATGTGGCTCCAGAAGGAAATCCGGGCTGCAGGAGCCCATTACCAAGACGGGCCTGTGTCTTTCGACTCACGTCTCAAACAGCAGGCCCGGCTATGCGTTCAACTCACTTCTGTTTTTCGAGCTGGTGGTACTTGCCGTTGGCATCCCACTGGTAAACCACGTAGTCGGAGACTTTCAGGTCACCTTTGGAGTCCCAGTTCTTCTCGCCCATGACGGTTTTCACCGGGTGCGACTTCAGCCATTTGGCAGCGTCTTCGCCTTTGTTGGACTTGGCGCCGTTGAAGCCGGCAGCCAGGGCCTGGATCGAGGCGTAGGCGTAGAGGGTGTAGCCTTCAGGCTCATAGCCGGACTTGCGGAACTGATCCACCACGGCCTTGCTGTCTGGCAGCAGGCGCGGGTCGGCACCGAAGGTCATGTACACGCCATCGACGTATTGAGCGCCGCCAGCGGTGGTCACCAGTTCATCGGTCACGACACCGTCATCGGACATGAACTTGACGTCCTTGAGGCCTTGTTCACGCAGTTGACGAACCAGCGGACCGGCTTCCGGGTGCAGGCCACCGAAGTAGACCACGTCGGCACCGGCGCCACGGATCTTGGTCACCAGGGCGCTGAAGTCTTTCTCGCCACGGGTCAGGCCTTCTTCCAGCACAGGCTTGTCGCCACGTTTGGTCAGCTGTGCAGCGGTTGCATCCGCCAGGCCCTTGCCATAGGTGTCCTTGTCGTTGATGACCGCAACTTTCTTGCCTTTGAGCACATCAACGATGTAGTCGCCCGCCACGATGCCCTGCTGGTCGTCACGACCGCACATACGGAACATCGCGCTGAGGCCGCGCTCAGTGACTTGCGGGTTGGTGGAGCCAGGGGTGATCGCGATCACACCGGCATCGCCATAAACCTCAGAAGCCGGGATGGTGGAAGACGAACAGAAGTGACCGACAACACCGGCAACCTTGTCCTGGTCCACCAGCTTGTTGGCAACCGCCACGGCCTGTTTAGGCTCGCAAGCATCATCGGCCTGAACCAGGATGATCTTGCCGCCGTTAACCCCACCAGCCGCATTGATGGCATCCGCTGCCGCTTGTGCCCCTGTCATGTACTGCTTGCCGAACGCAGCGTTGGCGCCGGTCATCGGACCGGCTACGCCAATTTTGATATCAGCCGCGTTAACAAACGAAGACACGCCCAGTGCAGTAGCAACTGCGAGTGCCAGAAAACCTTTCCTGTAAAACGTCTGCGACATGAGTTTGTGCTCCTGAGGTTTTTTTGATTAGCACTGCGACTACAGAGATTGCTCTGAGCAAGTGGCGTGCCATCGGTTTTTTATTCTGAAAAAAGTCGTTGTTTTGTTGTTATTCGACCGTTTCGAGCCCTTTTTCATTGGGCGTGCAACCGTCTAAACCGCAGCAGGTGCAACCCCGCCGTTAATAAGAGCAACCCGATCGAACAAAACGCGCAACCGACCCAAGCAGTTACGTGCAACCCATCTGTTACAGCGCGCGTCACCGAAGTGCACACCGCAAGTGCGGACTCGCTACGTGACGCACCATTTGAGGGTAGTGGATCAGGACAAAATCGCCGGGTGTCGTACGTAATTTCTTGTTAAATCACGATTCGCAGACACTGCCCGGCGTGGTAAAGCGAAAAACCTGCTTCATAAAAGGCACTGCGCAAGGCAACGCCACCCAGCGGCTGCATGGGCGTAAACGGGATCGGCAACACACTGGCGTCGCCGCTGCACAGATAATCAGCGAAAGCCTTGCCCACCACGGTCCCGGTGGTATTGCCGCGACCATTGAAACCAGTCACCGCGACCAATCCTGGGGCAGGTTCAAACATGCGCAACAGATGATCGGGCGTGAAGGCAATGCACCCGGTCCAGGTGTATGCCCACTCCACCTTTTTCAGATACGGGAAGTAATGCTGCTGCACCCGGTCGGCCCAGGCCTTGAGAAACCAGCCGGGCTTCTGATTGCCGTTGCCCAGGCTGCCCAGCAACAAGCGACCGTCGGCGTCGCGGCGAATGCTGCTCAGCACCTGACGCGTATCCCAGGACCCTTGACCAAAGGGCAGGATTTGCGCGGCAGCCTCTTCGGTCAGGGGGTCGGAGGCAACCTGGTAGTAGTAGCCGGGGAAAAAACTGCGGCGCAGTTCGGTCCACTGGCCTTCGGTGTAAGCGTTGGAGGCAATGACCACTTTTTCCGCCAGTACCGAGCCCTGATCGGTTATCACGCACCAGCGATCACCCTGACGTTCAAGGCGGGCCACGGGCGAATGATCGAACAATTGACCGCCGAGCCTTGCCACTGCTGCGGCCAGACCGCTGGTGTAAGCCATGGGGTTGATCGTCCCGGCGCGACGGTCGAGCAGCGCCGAGGTGATTTTCTGCGTGCCGGTGGCTTCCTGGCAGGCTTTGCCCGTCAACAGTTCCACGGGTGCGCCACGGCGTTTCCACTGTTGCTCACGGCTGCGCAGGTCAGCTTCGCCACGGGCGTTGTGGGCCATGTGCAGCGTGCCTTCGCGGCGCAACTGGCAATCGATGTTGTATTTGTCGATCAGGCTGAACACCAGCGCAGGTGCCGCGCCGAGCATGCGGTTCAACTGGCTGCCCACCGCTTCACCGAAACCGGCCTCGATCTCGTCGGGTGGAATCCACAACCCGGCGTTGACCAACCCGACATTGCGCCCCGACCCGCCATTGCCGGTGCGATGGGCTTCGACCACCGCGACTCGCTTACCCTGCTCAAGCAGGTGAATCGCTGCCGAAAGCCCGGTAATGCCTGCGCCGATGACACAAACATCAACGCTCAATTCCCCCTTCAACGCTGGCGCTTCGGGCCGTTGCGGCGTCAGCGTTTCCCACAGACACTCTTCACGTAGCGACATCGCAACCCCTCGGGAACGATAAATTTCCAGTGCCTGTATCGGCGAACCTGTTGGAGCGAGGCTTGCCCGCGAATGCGATGGTGCAGGTTTGCAGATTCTCGCTGGCTGTACCGACCTCTTCGCGGGCAAGCCTCGCTCCAACAGTGATTCATTCACCCTTTGCAGGAGCGGCCGACGCGTTCTCACTCAGTCAAACGTAATACCTTGGGCCAACGGCAGCTCCAGCGAGTAGTTGACCGTCGCGGTCTGGCGACGCATGTAGCCGCGCCATGCATCCGAACCCGATTCACGACCGCCGCCGGTTTCTTTTTCGCCGCCGAACGCGCCGCCGATTTCAGCGCCGCTCGGCCCGATGTTGACGTTGGCGATACCGCAGTCGCTGCCCAATGCCGACATGAACTGCTCGGCTTCACGCACATCAGTGGTGAATATGCACGACGACAGTCCTTGTGGCACCGCATTGTTCAGGCGCAGCGCTTCGTTGAAGTCTTCATAGCCCACGACATACAGAATCGGCGCGAAGGTTTCGGTGCAGACCACATCGCTCTGCTCCGGCATTTCAACGATGGCGGGCGACACGTAGTACGCATTCGGGAACTGCTCTTCGAGCTGACGCTTGCCGCCGAACACCCGACCGCCTTCGCTCAGGGCCTGCTCCAGTGCGTCCTGCATGTTTTCGTAGCTGTGTTTGTCGATCAGCGGGCCGATCAGGTTGCCTTCCAGCGGGTGACCGATACGGATCTTGGCGTACGCGGTTTTCAGGCGCGAGACGATCTCGGCCTTGACCGATTCATGGGCGATCAGGCGGCGCAGGCTGGTGCAACGCTGACCGGCAGTCCCGACGGCGCTAAACAGAATCGCGCGCACGGCCAGGTCCAGATCGGCGCTCGGGCTCAGGATCATGGCGTTGTTGCCACCCAGCTCCAGAATGCTGCGGGCAAAGCGAGCGGCGACTTTCGGCGCCACTTCGCGGCCCATGCGGGTGCTGCCGGTGGCACTGATCAGCGCGACACGCGGGTCATCGACCAGCGCTTCGCCCGCATCACGGCCACCAATGATCACTTGGGCCAGATAAGGCGGTGCGTCCGGGAAATCCTTCGCCACTTTGTCGAACAGTGCCTGGCAGGCAAGGCCGGTCAGCGGAGTCTTTTCCGACGGTTTCCAGATCACCGAGTTACCGCAGACCAGCGCCAGCGCGGTGTTCCACGACCAGACGGCCACAGGGAAGTTGAACGCACTGATCACGCCCACCACGCCCAGCGGATGCCAGGTTTCACGCATGTGGTGGCCTGGACGCTCCGACGCGATGGTCAAGCCGTACAACTGGCGCGACAGGCCGACCGCGAAGTCGCAGATGTCGATCATTTCCTGCACTTCGCCCAGGCCTTCCTGGGTGATCTTGCCCGCTTCCCAGGAGACCAGCTCACCGAGATCAGCCTTGTGCTTGCGCAGGGCTTCACCGAACAGGCGCATCAGTTCACCACGGCGTGGCGCCGGCACCTTGCGCCAGGCTTCGAATGCGCGCTCGGCACGGCTGACCTGCTGCTCGACTTCGGCGCCGCCTTCCCAGGTCACGGCACCGATGCGGCTGCCGTCTACCGGCGTATGAACAGGTTTGTCGCCCTTCTGGTACAGCGCAGGGTCGACACCGAGACGGGTAAGCAAGTCAGTAAGCATGGATGCTCCTTGGGAGTGTTGAGATGGGACTGTTGAGACGGGAAGCGGAATGCTGAAGTTCTGATGATTCGTCAGCGTCTAGTAATAGCTGGCCTCAAGCACTGTCACAAACGACCATTAAGCGAGATATCATTCCGTTTATTCATGCCAAGCAGCTCTTCTGCGATCACGCCACAAAGAAACAAGAAAAGGCCCGACCATGCTCAACCGACGTCACCTGCCCTCGATCACCGCGCTGCAATGTTTTGAAGCCGTGACCCGGCACCTGAGTTTCACTCGCGCCGCCGAAGAGCTGAACCTGACGCAAAGCGCCGTGAGCAAGCAGGTCGCGCAGCTGGAAGAGCTGGTGCAGCACCTGCTGTTTCGTCGGGTGCGCCGTCGTTTGCAACTCACACCTGCGGGCGCGCTGTACCTGGGCGAGGTGCGCAAGATCCTGAGCCAGATGGAGATGTCCACCCATTACCTGCGCTCCTACGGCGGCGAAACCGAGGTGCTGCGGGTGTCCACACCCTCGACCTTCGGTGCGCGCTGGCTGGTGCCCAGGCTCAAGGGCTGGCGCCTGCGGCATCCGCATATCCATCTTGACCTGGTCAACGAGCAGGAGGCCGACGACCTGGCGCAGAGCCGCTGCGACCTGGCGTTCTACTTCGGTCAGGGCGCACGCCCCGGTGCCGAATGCCTGAAGCTGTTCAGCGAAGAGCTGATCCCGGTCTGCGCGCCTGCCAGCCTGCCTGACGAGCCGTTCTGCGACCCGACCCAACTGACCGACCTGGTTCTGCTGCAAAGTGCAGCACGCCCCCAGGCCTGGCATGACTGGTTCGACAGCCAGGGTTATCACACCGAACACAGCTACCACGGGCCGCGCTTCGAGACCTTCTACATGTGCATCCGCGCGGCCCAGGTGGGCTGCGGCGTGGCGTTGCTGCCACGCTTTCTGGTGGAAGAAGAACTGGCTGATGGCAAGCTGATCATCCCCTGGCAACACGCCTTGCCCAGCAGCGACGCCTATTATCTGGCCTATCCTGAACACGCGGCCGAAGTGCCGAAAATTCGGGATTTTGTGAAATGGATGCTGGAACAGTTGGATAACCCGGCAAGTTAAGCGCGACAATGCGACCCCAGCAGGCCGCACACGCTCGATCTGCCCTGCACTACCCAACGAGCGTGGCGAGCCCCATTACACCGGCTGCTCTGGAGACCTGAACAACATGAGCGAGAGCGCCTTCTCCGATCACGTCGTGCAAACCCTGCTCGATACCGATCTGTACAAGCTCACGATGATGCAAGCGGTGCTGCACAACTACCCCAACGTCGAAGTCGAATGGGAGTTCCGCTGCCGCAACGGCGAAGATCTGCGCCCCTACCTGACTGAAATCCGCCACCAGATCGAGCTGCTGTGCGAACTGTCATTGAGCGTCGAACAGTTGGGATTCCTTGAGCGCATCACCTTCATGAAGCCCGATTTCCTGCGCTTTCTGGGACTGTTCCGCTTCAACATGCGTTACGTGCAGACCAGCATCGAAGACGACCAGTTGTGCATCCGCCTGCGCGGCCCGTGGCTGCATGTGATCCTGTTCGAAGTGCCCTTGCTGGCCATCGTCAGTGAAGTGCGCAACCGTCATCGCCATCCGCAGATCCTGCTCAGCGCCGCCCGTGACCAGCTCTATCGCAAGTTCGACTGGCTGAACAAGAACGCCACCCCCGATGAGCTGGCGGAACTGAAAGTGGCCGACTTCGGCACCCGTCGACGCTTTTCCTACCGCGTGCAGGAAGAAGTGGTCGGCGTACTCAAGCGCGACTTCCCGGGCCAGTTCGTCGGCACCAGTAACGTGCACCTGGCGCGCAAGTTCGACCTCAAGCCGCTGGGCACCATGGCCCACGAATGGATCATGGCCCACCAGCAACTCGGCCCAAGGCTGATCGACAGCCAGATTGCCGCGCTCGACTGCTGGGTCCGTGAATACCGGGGTCTGCTGGGTATCGCCCTGACCGATTGCATCACCACCGATGCCTTCCTCAACGATTTCGATCTGTTCTTTGCCAAACTCTTCGACGGCCTGCGCCATGATTCCGGTGATCCGGTGCAGTGGGCCGAAAAATGCATCACGCATTACCAGAAACTGGGCATCGACCCGATGAGCAAGACCCTGGTGTTCTCTGACGGCCTCAGCTTGCCCAAGGCCGTGGAGATTTTCCGGGCCTTGCGGGGTCGGATCAATGTCAGCTTCGGCATCGGAACCAACCTGACGGCAGACATTCCGGGGGTGGAGCCGATGAGCATCGTGCTGAAAATGACCGCTTGTGCCGGCCAGCCCGTGGCAAAAATTTCCGATGAACCGGGCAAGACCCAGTGCAAGGACCCCAATTTCGTCGCTTACTTGCGTCATGTGTTCAAGGTGCCTGAAGCGCCAGCCTCCCACTAGTTGTCCATTACCCTTACCCAGGAGTGAATCATGCAAGCCGTACAGCTCCAGATCGCTGAACAGCTCAAGGTCCAACCCCCTTTTGCCGACCAGAACGCGCTTGAAGCCGAGGTCGCCCGCCGTATCGAGTTCATCAAGCAGAGCCTGAAGAACGCCAGGCTCAAGACCCTGGTGCTGGGTATCAGCGGTGGCGTTGACTCCTTGACTGCCGGCCTGCTGGCCCAGCGCGCGGTCAAGGAGCTGCGCGAGGACACCGGCGACACCGCCTATAACTTCATCGCCGTGCGACTGCCGTATCAGATCCAGCATGACGAACATGAAGCCCAGGCAGCCGTGGACTTCATCGCCCCGGACGAGCGCCATACCGTGAACATTGGCCCGTCGGTGCAGGCACTGGCGGCGCAGGTCAAGGCTTTCGAAGGTCAGCACGCCAGCGCAGTGGACTTCGTGATGGGCAATACCAAGGCGCGGGTGCGCATGGTTGCGCAGTACACCATCGCTGGAGCACGTGGTGGGCTGGTGATCGGCACCGACCACGCGGCGGAAGCGGTAATGGGTTTCTTCACCAAGTTCGGCGACGGCGCCTGCGACCTGGCGCCGCTCAGCGGGCTGGTAAAAAACCAGGTTCGGGCCATTGCCCGCAGTTTTGGCGCGCCAGAAGCCCTGGTGGAAAAAGTCCCGACTGCCGACCTTGAAGACCTGATGCCCGGCAAACCGGACGAAGCTTCCCACGGCGTGACCTATGCCGAGATCGACGCCTTCCTGCACGGCCAGCCGGTGCGTGAAGAGGCGTACAAGATCATCGTCGACACCTACACCAAGACCCAGCACAAGCGCGAACAGCCTTACGCGCCTTGATGGCCGGAACATTAACCTGCTGACGATCACACTCTGTGGGAGCGAATTCATTCGCGATGCGGTGTGCCAGGCTCCGCTTATGCTGAATGTGCCGGCGCTTCGCGAATGAACTCGCTCCCACAGGGTTTCGGGGTTGCCAGATCCTCCCCAACCAATAGAAAACGGAATGAACCCGCCGTTTTTTTTCGCTTGCCCGGCCTTCTGATCAGGGCTTAGATAACGGCCTAACTTTCCTGTCAGAGCCGCTGCCCATGTCCTCGTTTCCAGGCCTCTTCTCTCTCGTCGCTTCCGTTGTCGGTCAACCTGCTGCGGACTGGCTCAAGGATCATGTCGAAGTCCCCGAGGGCTTGCAGGCCTTTGCCTGGAGCGAAACAGCGCTGCACCGCGTGTGGCTGGCCGAAGCGCTGAACCTGTGCCTGTTCCACAAACTCGTCGAAGCCGTTCCGGCAGGCCGGGTGTACGTAGACGAACAACAAGCCAAGGGCCGCAAGGTGGTGTTCGACCACGGCGCCATCCGCACCGTGGACTGGGTCGAGAACGGCGAGCTGCCACGGGGCCGCCAGGCCTTTGCCCGCCTGCTGGAGCCACTGGGCTTCACCGATGTGCGCACCTACCCGCTGACCAGGCTGGGCATGACCGGCTGGGGCTATCGTCAACTGGACCTGCCTGAAGACATCGCCCAGTTCTTCGTTTCCGAGCTGCATCCGGGGCGTTTTAGCCAAGCATTTCAGCAAGCGGTGACACGCGTGGTCGCCTCCAGCCGTGACCCGCTGGACGCCGAGCAACTGAGCATCCTCAAGCGCCTGCAACTGACTCGCCATTGCAGCATCGAAGAGGCCTATCGCCTGCTGCCGGGAATCTACGCAGCCTTTGGCCGTCAGCATGGCGTCGTGCATCAGGCTGACTATCAGCAATTGCTCAGCGAAAGCGCCGAAATGGCATGGATCGCGACCGAAGGCAACAGCTTCAATCACCTGACCGACCGTGTGATCGATCTGGAAGCCGTCGTCGCCGAACAGAACCGCCTTGAGCGCCCCATGAAGGACAGCATCGAGGTGTCCACCTCAGGCAGGGTCATGCAGACCGCCTACAAGGCCTGCACCGTCACGCGCGGCCTGATCGACAGCCAGGGCGCGCTGCAAGAGCATCAGGTGCCGGGCTCGTTTGTCGAGTTCATCCAGCGCAAGGTTGACCCCGCCGACGACAAAATCGACCTCAACTTCGACAGCAGCAACGCCCAGGGCATCTTCAAGATGACGGACTCGAAGCAGAAGTAAGGCGTTTAACCGCACGGCGTAGGACCGTTCTGAATTTTCTGCACCCCATTGAAGCTGGATGAGACGCTCGGCACTGTTGCCGAATATTTCGTTCAAGGACTCATAAGGTGTTTGGCCTGCGCTCCGCTTCAAGCCTGAAACAACTCCCCCTCGCTCAGCGTGCCTGGTTCATTCCGCTCATAGGCACCCTGGGCGTCATCAGCTGGTTTGCGACGGCTGCCAGCCAATCGGTCGGCAATGCCAGCGGCCGCCAAAGCGAGGCCTATTTCACCCTGAGCGGCGAGATGCCCGCGCACACGGTGCTGCACGCCACAGCGCAATACGATCCGGCACCCGGCCAACGCAATTGCCCGTACCAGCACCCGGAGCGGCAGCTGGATACGGTGCATGGCGACGCCCCACAACCTTTTAGCTTCCAGGTGCCCCTGGCCTATGAACTGCCTGGCTGCATGCTGAGCATCAGCGATATCAAGCTGGTCATCGACGGTTTCTACGGACCCGACAACAAACATCACAGCAGTAGCATCACGGGGGCGATCACTGTGCGGGACGCGCAGGTAAAACACGTTTCGAATTTTCCGGCGTCAGGTGAGAAAGAGTATCGAGCGCTCTGTAGCTGGCATCCCCTGTCAAAACTCGCCAATGAACAGGCCCAGCAACTGCTGACCTGCCATGCCGCCGACAGGCAATGGAAAATACGCGGCGAACGCCTCAGGCCACGTCATCCGGGCGGCGCGGTCATTCGTGAACAATTGGCGGGCAAGACCATCCGTTTGAACTTCCGGATGGAGGAGTCAGCACCATAGCCGTGCTATAGCCGGGCCATGGCGCTGCATCAGACGCTTACTTGAGCGTAACGGTGCCTTTCATCATGCTGATGTGGCCGGGGAACGAGCAGAAGAACTGGTATTTCTCAGCGGGATCAAGCTTCGACACATCGAAAGACACCGAGTCGGTCTCGCCTGCGCCAATGATCTTGGTGTGCGCGATGATCCGGGCGTCGCCGTCTTTCAGGTAGTTCTTGTCGATGCCTACGGAAAGACCGTCCGTTGCGATGGGTTGCGCGTCGGCCTCTTTGCTCAATACCCAGTTATGGCCCATGACATTCTTGGGCAAGCTGCCGGAATGCGTGAGGTTGACGGTGAAGGTCTTGCAGGTCTTGTCGATGGCAATTTCCTTGGTGTTAAAGGTCATTTGGTCAGTCGAGTCGACCGTCACGCTGCATTCCGCTGCCAAAAGCTGACCGCTGGCCAATGTCAAAAGGGATGCCACGACAAGTTTGCGAATCATGTTGAATCTCCAGTGAGGTATCTTTTTGTCCGAGCGGTCAGATATTGCCTGATCGGCGCGCCGCTTCCAATGAGCCGAATCACCGCAGGTCCAGGCTATCGGGATCATCGAGACAATCAACCAGCCAGGCGAGCAGTGCAGACATAAGATTAGCCCGTCACCACAACGGGAAGTTCATCATGCACCTCAATAGCCTGTTTCGCAGTTTGCTCGCCGCCTACGCTTGCGGCGCCAGTGGCAGCTACACCCTGACCGCAGCCGAGCGCACCTCAGACGATAGTTGATCGCCAGGTTATGTCGGCAAAAGTATTGGCTGTGTGCGGTATATCGACCGCTGGACACACAACGCCGTGTGCCAGCCTCTGTTCTCAGGCAGAATGACGGCATTTCCCGCATTACACAGAGGATCGCCCATGGCTAAACCTAACTATTCCTTCGCCAAACGTCAGAGAGATCTGGCAAAAGAGCAGAAGAAAGAGGAAAAGCTGCAGCGCAAGAATGCCGCACTGGCCGAAACCCACACCGAAGGCGAAACCGTTGAAGGCCAGGAGCCTGCCGACGAAGTTGAAGCCACGCCAGAGAACACCCCGGCAAACTGACACCGCAGGGCTTCGGCAATCGTCGAAGCTCGTACGCCCCCGCCCGCGTCTGTCGCAGCATCGGCAGGCTTCGGCAGCGCCTCAGGCGCTGACTGGCATCACCGTTACCCGAACCTCCGGGTCATGACTGCCCCCTCCCAGAATCACCCCCCGCAGCGGCGAAACATCCGAGAAGTCACGGCCCCAGGCCAGGCTGATGTGTTCCAGCTCAGGCTGCACGTTGTTGGTCGGATCGAAATCCACCCACCCCGCTACCGGACAAAACACCGAAACCCAGGCATGGGAGGCGTCAGCGCCGATCAGCCGTGGCTGGCCGGGTGGTGGCTGGGTCAGCAGGTAACCGCTGACATAACGCGCCGCCAGCCCACGTGAACGCAGGCAGGCCAGCATCAGGTGGGCGAAGTCCTGGCAGACACCGCGACGGGTTTCCAGCACCTCCACCAGCGGCGTGGCCACTTGTGTCGCCTCGCCATCGAAAGTGAACTCGCTGAAGATCTTCTCCATCAACGCCTGAACGCACAGCAACAGCGGCCTACCTGCCGGGAAGCAGGCCGCCGAGAAGTCGACGAAGGTCTGCTTCAAGTGCACGTAGGGCGATTCGAAACGATACCGGCAGGCTTCGAGGATATTCGCCGACATGGGCTGTGCGCTGTAGGTCAGCGCGCTGCGGGTCATTTCCCAGGCAGGCGACTGATAGAAGTCCAGCGCCGGACGCTCCAGCACTTCGATGCGCAACCGGGCGTTGACCTGCAATTCGTCATGGGGCCGCTCGAAGGCCAGACGGGTCAGCGGGTTGCCGAATACATCCAGCTCGTCGCGACGCGTGGTGGGCGTCGGGTTGATCACCAATTGCTGTTCGGTGCAGCGCTGCCATTCACTGTGTCGGGGCCACAGGTGCGCGAGTTGCTGCGCCAGCGAAACGGGGCTGTCGTACTTGTAATGGGTATCGTGAAAAATCTGGTAATGGGCACTCATCAAACGGACACCGTACGCTGGCTGACATCATCGACGTGGGCAAAATGGCGCAGCGCCAGTCGGTCCGACACCTGCCCGCTGGTTTCACCGATGCTTTGCAGCAGGTCGGCCAGGCCTTCAAGCACGGCCTTGATGCTGCTGTCGCCGAACAAATTGTTCTCCAGGCTACCCAGATCAAACACCGACAGACGCTGGATCAACACCGCCAGGCTGCTGTCTCGCGGCGCACCGAAA